>Ga0187892_10000088_pt1 | contig 208916 bp, 205 predicted proteins | sample MA1701073metaG_FD_139345 | JGI IMG/M metagenome (GOLD analysis project Ga0187892, IMG submission 139345) | Bio-ooze microbial communities from a basaltic lava cave in the Kipuka Kanohina Cave System on the Island of Hawaii, USA - MA170107-3 metaG ... | reverse complement strand
GCTTCTCGAACCAGCTGAGATCGCCGCGCATCCGGACCACCTCGCCGATGACCACCACCGTCGGGGGCCGCAGGTGGAGGGCGGCGACACGAGCGGCGAGGTCGCCAAGCGTCCCCACGATCGTCTGCTGAGCCGGCATCGTTCCCCAGCGGACGAGCGCCGCGGGCGTGTCCGCCGCGAGCCCCTCGCGCCGGAGCCGCAACAGGTTTTCAGCCAGCTGGGTCGTGCTCATGAGCAGGACGAGCGTTCCGCCGTGGGCGAGGTGCGCCCACGGTACCGTCGCGCCGCTCGGGCTCGCGGCGCCCTGTCCGGCCACGAAGGTCACGGTGGAGGTCACATCCCGATGCGTCAGCGGAATGCCCGCATAGGCGGGAACGGCGGTCGCCGAGGTGACACCGGGGACCACCTCGAACGGAATCCCCGCGCTGACGAGAGCCTGCGCCTCTTCGCCACCCCGCCCGAAGATGAACGGATCCCCGCCCTTCAGGCGCACCACTATGCGGCCCGCGCGCGCATGCTCGACCAGGAGCTGGTTGATCTCTTGCTGCGAGAGCAGCCGGGCGGCGCCACCGTGCTTGCCGCAGAAGACGCGCGCCGCCTCCGGACGCGCGAATCGCAGCAGCTCCGGATTGGCGAGATAGTCGTAGACGACGACATCGGCGGCGGTGAGGCAACGGCGCCCCCTCAGGGTCAGTAGCCCCGGATCTCCCGGACCGGCACCAACGAGGTAAACCCTGCCTGCCGGCGCACCCCGTCTCTCGTTCACCGGTCACCTACCACTGCCATCGTTGCGCTCCCACCCCGCGGTGCCTTTGCGGTCACTCCGTGCCCGCTCCGTGTCGCTCGACCCTCAAGCGCGCCAGCACATCTTCGGCTCCCTTGGCCCTCAGCTCCGCCGCCAGGGCGCCGCCGAGCTGCTCGCCGGCGCCGCTCGGCCCGCGCACTGTACCTCTGAGGACCGTGGTGCCGTCCGCCGTCGCCACCAGACCGGCGAGCCGCAGGTCGTTTCCGCTGACCACGGCATGAGCGGCGATCGGCGTCGCGCAATCTCCGCCGAGGATCCGAAGAAAGGCCCGCTCGGCCGAAACGGCGCGCTCGGTGGCTGCGTCGTTGAGGACCGCGAGCAGGCGCCGCATCTGGTCATCTCCCTCCCGCGCCTCGAGCGCGAGAGCCCCTTGACCAACGGCCGGAACGAACCGCGCGGGATCCAAGCACGTGCCGACGGCGACGGCGCGACCGAGGCGCAGCAGGCCGGCGGCCGCCAGGACGACGCCATCATACGCCCCCTCGGCCTGCTTTCGCAGGCGTGTGTCGACGTTGCCACGCAGCTCCACGACCGAGAGATCGGGCCGGGTGGCGAGAAGCTGCGCCCGGCGCCGCAGGCTTGCGGTTCCGACCCGAGCCCCGAAAGGCAGGTCCGCAATGTCGCGACACTCCGGAGGCCCCACGAGCACGTCGCGGGCATCGGCCCGCTCGGGAACCGCGCTGACCACGAGACCCGGCGCGATGATCGTCGGCAGATCCTTCATCGAGTGCACCGCACAGTCCACTCGCTCGGCGAGCAGCGCCTCCTCGATCTCCTTGATGAACAGGCCCTTGCCGCCACGATGGGCGAGACTGCCCGGCAGACGGTCTCCGGACGTGACGATGGTCACCAGCTCGGGCCGCACTCCTGGCCAACACGCCTCGAGCGCGGCCTTGACCCAGCGGGCCTGCGCCACAGCGAGCGGGCTTGCGCGGGTGCCGATGCGGACGACACGCTCAGCGCCGCTGCCGTCACTCCTCGGTGTCGTCCGAGCGGCCATGGTCCTCGAGCCCGAACAGATCGCACACCATGCGGACGAAATGGGAGTCGGCACCAGCGGTCCGCCGTCTCAGCCTCGTCACGGGTTCGTGAAGAATCTTGTTGACGATCGCACCCGTCAGGTAGTCCACCGCCTGGCGCTGCTCGGAGCTCAGCGAACCCAGCGTGGCCCCGGCCCGAGCCAGCTCCCGCGTCCGGATCGCCTCGATCTTCTGCCGCAGCGCAACGATCACCGGCACCACGTCGAGCTCCTCCAGCCAGCGCCAGAATCGATCCACCGCTTGCACGACGATGCGTTCGGCCTTCTCCGCCTCGCGCCCGCGCTCCTCACGATTGGTGTCGGCCACCTGGTGGAGATCATCCACGTCATACAGGTACACGTTGTCGAGCCCGTTGATCTCGGGCGCGAAGCTTCGGGGGACTGCCAGATCGATCAGGAACATCGGGGCTTGCTTGCGCGAACGGAGAGCCTGCTGGACCATCGCGTGCGTCAGTAGATGGGAGCCGTCTCCGTCCCCGGCCCCACCGACCACCAGATCGGCGAGATGCAGGTAGCGGGAGAACTGATCGAACGGGACGGGAGTGCCGCCGCACTCGCGGGCAAGCTCGACGGCGCGCTCGAAGGTGCGGTTGGTGACCAGCAGGGATCGTACGCCGTTGGCCAGCAAATGCCTGGCCGTGAGCGTGCTCATCTCGCCGGCACCGATGACCATCGCCGATCGCCCGTCCAGCGTATCGAAGATGGAGCGCCCGAGCTCCACGGCTGCCGAGGCGATCGACACCGCCTTCCGCGCGATGGCCGTCTCCCGCCGGACCCGCTTGGCGACCGCAAAGGCGCTATGGAAACAGCGGTGCAGGACGGTTCCGGACGCACCCGCCGCCGCCGAGGCGGCATAGCTGTCCTTGAGCTGCCCGAGGATCTGCGGCTCCCCGACGATCATCGAATCGAGGCTCGACGCGACCCGGAACAGGTGGCGCACGGCCTCGCGCCCGCGTAACCGATAGAGGTGCGGGGCAAAGGTCTGGCGCGCCACGCCGCGATGCTCGGCGAGCGCTCCCTCGATGCTGTCGCCGGCACGCTCCGGCTCGCCGCTGCACACGACGATCTCGACCCGGTTGCACGTGGACACGATGGCCGCTTCCTCCACCCCGGGGAGGGTGGCGAAGCGCCGCAGACCAGCCTCGAGCGCTCCGTTGCCCGCGAAGGCGAGCTGCTCGCGGATGTCCACCGTCGTGTCTTGGTGGCCCAGCCCCACGATGACGATGTCGAGTTGCATGCCGCTCGCGTCACCCGGCGTACCGCGCACGCCCACCTGACGCCGGTTTGCCATACTACCGATTCGGGTCGCGCGCGCGCTGGCGTTCGCACCCGCCGCCTCGGAATCGGCTATCCGAACGTTCCTCCGTGGCGTCCCGGAGTGAAGAAGTTGACCCCACTCAGGGAGCAGACCAGCGTCGCGAAGCCGACGATCGTGAGCGCGGCGGCTCGCCGCCCGCGCATGCCGACCATCACACGCCCCTGGAAGACGATTGCGTACACGACCCAGGTCACCATCGCCCACATCAGCCGCGGCTCGCTCGACCAGAACCGGCCCCAGACGAGATGCGCCCAGACGATGCCCGAGACGATCGCCAGGGTGAAAAGCGACAAGCCCCAGGTGAGAAACCGGTGATTGAGCTGGTCCAGGGTCTCCAGCGCCGGCAGATGCATGCGGCCGGCAACGCGCTTGGCCTTGAGCCGGCGCTCCTGCACCAGGTAGGCCAGACTCACGGCGAAGGCGAGGCTGAATAGCGTGTTGCCGAGCACGGCAAGCATGACGTGAACGGGCAGGAGCGCGCTCTGGAGGTGTGCCGGCATGGTGGCTTGGCCACGATGGAAGGCGTGCGCCCCCAGGGTTCCCATGAAGGCCAAGGGCCCGATGACGACCGCGAGGGAACCGATGGGCCAGCGCATCTGGAGGCACAGAAAGGCGCCGACGATGAGAAACGCCAGGACGGACAGCGAATCGGAAAAACTCGTGATCGGGAAGTGCCCCGCGGCGAAGAAGCGCGCGGCGATCGAGCATGCGTGAAGCGCCGCACCGACGCGGAGCGCATTCAGACCGAGCCACCGCAAACCGGGGCGCGGCGCAAGAAGGTCGAGGGCGCACGTCGCCGTGGACACCAGGTAGGCCAGGATGGCAAGCCGCAGCAGGTTAAGATCCATTGCCGCCCTCCGCCCTGGGACGACTCCATTCACGCACGTCGAAGCCAAGGGCCGCCAGCGAGCACTCCCTTCCTCCCACCTGCGCCAGCAGCTCGTCGATGTCTCCGAACCGCTCCTGCCGTAGCCACTCCAGAATCGGCGACGCCAACACCGCGCCGAGCACACCACGCCGCTCCGCTCCCGGGTCCAGCCGCTCTCGCATCCGGCCGAGAAGGCGCGCGAGGAGCGCATGTTCGGGCCCGACGTAGCACGCCAGGTCGTCCCGGATCGATCGCGCCAGACCTGGGCTCGCTCCCCCGCTCGACACCGCGATCGTCACCGTGCCTTGCCGGTGGACCGCCGGGAACGTGAAGGTGCACAGGCGCGGAACGTCGACGACATTGAGGAGAACCCGCTCCGCTTCCGCCTCCGCAGCCACGGCATGCTGCGCCTCGCGGTCATCGCTGGCCGCAACGGCGAGAAACGCCCCGCGCAGGTCGCCTGGTCGAGCCGACCGTTCGAGATGGACGATCTCGTGGGTCTCGGCCAAGGCCGCAAGACTCGGCGTGACCTCCGGCGCGATCAGGGTGACCCGCGCCCCTGCGGCGAGAAGAGATTCGACCTTCGTCTGCGCGACCCGCCCCCCGCCGATGACGACACACGGGCGCCCGTCGAGTCGCAGACTTACTGGAAAATCAACCATCTCGAGCGCACGAGCTTGCGCTGTCCGATGGTAGCACAAAGGAAAATTCCCGAAAAATCGGCGAGTTGGAACGCCGATCGGACGGGCTCAGGAGCCGGGAACCTTGATCATCTGCCCCGCGCGCAGCTGCCCGGGATTCCTGATCCGGTTGTGCTGCCGCAGGGCCCCGACGCTGGTGCCGTATTTCTTGGCGATGAGCGACAGCGTCTGTCCGCGACGCACTCGGTGCTTGATGTACGATCGGCTGGTGGACGTCTTGGCCTTGGTCGGTGCCTTGGCCAGCGTTCCCACCCTGCCGCCCGCCCTGGGTACCTTGACGAGCGCGCCCACCTCGACGTGGTTCGCGTTTCGGATCCCGTTGAGGCGCTTGAGGGTCGTGACGCTCGTGCGATATTTCTTGGCGATCACCGACAGCGTCTCGCCGCTACGGACCCGATGCACCCCCGACTCGGTACGGCGGACCACCCGCTCGGGGGGCGGCGGCTGCGCAACCGCCGCCGTGACGATCTCCCGGCGGAAGGGCTCGGCCTGGCCAGCGGGCACTCGCAGGCGGTACCCCCCCGGCACAGGCGCGACGCCATCGATGACACGATCGCTGAGGGCGGGGTTGTAGGTTCCGAGCTCCTCGCGCGTCAGACCGGCGGCCTCAGCGGCATCGCCGACGCTCACGGCGTAGCTCAGGACCACCTCGTCCGTCGGCACCTGCCGCTCGTACCGCATGGAGCCGAAGTACCGCTCCGGATCCCGTTCGATGTCCAGCGCCGCCAGGAACTCGGCGTAGAAATTCTGGCCCGCGAAACCGAAGGCGCGCCCCTCGTACCCATCGATCAACCGCTCGATATCCGTGCTGCCGACGGCCTGCACACCGTTGGCAATGCCGCGCACGCCCTGGTTGTACGAGGTGATCGCCAGCGGCCAGGTTCCGAGCTCGGTGTGGGCCTCCGCCAGATAGCGCGCGGCCGCCTCGGTGGCTCGCAGCGGATCGCGCCGCTCGTCCACCGACCGGCCCACCAGCAATCCGTGCACTCGGCCCGTCTGCGGCATGAACTGCCAGATCCCGGCCGCCCCCTTCCACGAATAGGCGCGCAGATCGAAGCACGACTCGATCAACGGGAGCCGGGTGAGCTCGGTGGGCAGCCCTGCCTGGCGGAACACCGCCTCCATTTCCGGGAGGTAGCGCCGGGAAATCCGGATTCCTTCCGAGAATCGCTCCTGGAGACCCCGCTGGGACCGGATGCGATCCGCCGCCGTGCGGAACTTGCCCGCCTCATGGCGATCGCGGAAGAGCTCGGCAATCGTACGCTCGCTGCCCCGCAGCTCGCCAAGGCCGCCCTCTCGATCGTCGAGCCGCAGCAGCACCGCCCGGATGCGCCGCTTTTCCGCACCGATGATCTCCGCCTCCTCCTTGTCGGTCGCTCCCCCGAGGTCTAGAACGGCGTAGACCTTGTCCAAGTGCATGGAGTCGTGGATGACGACCTGCTCGGAGCTATAGCGGGTGAAAATCGCGGTCCAGAAGCTGATCCGGTCGGCCAGTCCCCGGCCCCGGGGGAAGGCCGAGTCAGCTCGGGCCGCGCGAACCGCCACCGCGCGCTCACTGCCGCCGGCCGCACGTACCGGAGCGGCCCCCAGCAGGATCGCGGCCGTGAGCAGGAACACGAAGACACGCACGTCATCCATCCCTAGGAGGAAACTACCAAGCTTGGCGTGCGCACAGTACCAGAGAATCCGGAGGTCAGTCAACGAATTTCGCCCCGCGCTGGGCGTCCTGATGCTGACCTCCGCCGTTGCATGCGCCGCTCCGCCTCCACTCGCTCCTCTGGGAAGCCTCGTAGTCGGGCTGGAGGCGGCGCCGACGACCCTGGACCCACGCTACGGGACCGACGAGAAGGCCTCGCTCATCGGAGACCTGCTCTACCGAGGCCTCACGCGCCTCGACCGACACGGCAATCCCGTCCCCGATCTGGCCATCTCATGGGACGCGGAACCCACGCGGTATGTGTTCCGCCTCCGCTCCGGGCACGTCTTCCATGACGGCTCCGCCGTCAGCGCCGCCGACGTCAGGGCCACGTACGAGTCCGTGCTCGATCCAGCCACGGGGTCACCGAAGCGCGAGAGCATCGCCGCCATCGAGCGCATCGAGACCCCGGATGATCACACGGTGATATTCACCCTGCGCGAGCCCTTCGCCTCGTTCCTCGACGCCACTGGCCTAGGAATCCTCCCGGGCCGGCAGCTGCGACCCGGCCGGCGCGAGGTGACCGTGGGCTGTGGTCCCTTCCGGCTGGCGAGCTTCGAGCGCGATACCGCCATCGTGCTTCTGCCCACCGTCCAGCCCGCAGGGGACGCCCCACGGTTGCCAGGCGTGGTGTTCAAAATTGTTCCCGACGACACCGTTCGCGCGCTCGAGCTCAGTCGCGGCATGCTTCACCTCGTCCAGAACGCGATCGATCCGGACATGCTCGGCTGGCTCGCCCGCAACGGCGACGTGCTCGTCGAGTCGGTCCCGGGTACCACCTTTCACTATATTGGACTCAATCTCCGCGACCCCCGGCTGGGGATTCTGGCGGTGCGGCAGGCCATCGCGCACGCGATCGACAGACCGGCCATCATTCGCCACCTGCTGAAGAATCACGGTGAGCCGGCCACGGGTCTGCTGTCACCGCAGCATTGGGCCTATGCTCCCGGGGGCCCCAGGTACGGATACGATCCGGCGCGCGCGCGCGCGTTGCTCGACGCGGCTGGCTTTCCGGATCCGGATGGGCCGGGGCCCCAGCCTCGCTTCCGCCTGCTCTACAAGGGATCGAGTGTCCAGGCCCGCCGACGCCTTGCCGAGGTCCTGCAGGAGCAGCTCGCTCGGGTCGGGATCGCGCTCGATCTGCGCAGCTACGAGTGGGGCACGCTCTATGCCGACATTCGCCGCGGCAGCTTCCAGGTCTACGCGCTGGCCTGGGTCGGCGTGAGCGACCCCGACATCTACTATTCGCTCTTCCACAGCGCCATGACGCCCCCGCGGGGGAACAACCGAGGCGGATTCGCCGACGCCGGTGTGGATGCGCTTCTCGAGGCGACGCGCCGGACGCCGGACCGCGATCGGCGCGCAGAGCTCTACCGCGAGATCCAGGGCGCGCTCGCCAGCCAGCTGCCCATCATCCCACTCTGGTGGGCTCCCAACGTGGCCGTCCACACCACCAGGCTCCGGGGCTTCGAGCCGCAGCCACAGGGAAGCCTGCTCTCGCTGCGCCGGGCGTGGCTCGACCCCGGAACCGACCCCGCAGCCGCGGATGCGCTGGCCCGCCGGGCCCCGACCAAGGGATGATCCTTCGCCTCCTGCTGCGCCGCTGCGTTCCCGTTCTCCCGCGGCTGTTCGCCGTTGCGCCCTTGGTGTTTTTCTTTCTTCATCTCGTTCCGGGCGACCCCGTCGACGTGATGCTCGGGGAAAGCGCCCTGCCCGCGGACAAGGAAGCGCTGCGGCTCAGCCTGGGCCTCGATCGCCCGGTGGGTGAGCGTTACTTCCACTACCTCGCCAGCCTCACGCGTGGCGACCTCGGCGAATCCATCGGCCTCCGGGCACCCGTGTGGCGTCTCGTGGCCAGCCGGTATCCCGCCACCCTCGAGCTGGCAGCGGCCGCAATAGTCATCGCCGTCTCCGTCGCCCTGCCCCTCGGCATCATCGCCGCTGCCCGCCCCGGATCCCTGCTCGACCGCGCCTCGATGGCCGCGGCGTTGTTCGGCGCATCGGTGCCGAGCTTCGCTCTCGGTCCCGTGCTCATCGTCGTTTTCGCGATCAGCCTCGGCTGGGCCCCCGTGTCCGGACGCGGAGGAGCAGCGCATCTCGCGCTCCCCGCCCTGACTCTCGGCGTGGGCATGGCCGGGATACTCAGCCGCATCACCAGGGCCAGCGTCCTCGAGGCCCTGGCCGGAGATTACATTCGCACGGCTCGCGCCAAGGGACTGGGTCGGTGGCGCGTGCTCACCGTCCATGCGCTCCGAAACGCCCTGCTGCCCGTGATCACCGTCATCAGTCTTCAGCTCGGGGCGCTGCTCGCCGGGACCATCATCACCGAGACCATATTCGCCTGGCCGGGATTGGGCCGTCTCACCGTCGATGCCATAGCGGCCAGGGACTACCCGGTGGTCCAGGGGTGCATCCTCGCGATCGGCGCCGGCTATGTGGTCGTCAATACCGCGGCCGACCTCCTCTATGCGCTCGCCGACCCACGGATCAGACATGAGGGGACCCGTGAGCGCTGACGGCGCGCCCCGCCGACCCCGATCCGGACCCTGGTGGGCCACCGGCCTTGCGCTCCTCGCGCTCGTCCTGCTCGCTTCGTTCATGGCGCGAGGCGATCCCTTCACCCAACGCCTCGAGGAAGACCTCCGCCCACCGAGCCGAGAGCATCCGCTCGGCCAGGACAAGCTCGGGCGGGACGTGCTGTCGCGCCTCCTCTACGGCGCCCGCGTCTCCCTCGGCGTCGGCATCTCGGTCGTCCTCATCTCCGCGACCCTCGGCCTCGCTCTCGGGGGCGTCGCCGGCACCGTCGGAGGTCGCACCGACCGGATCGTCATGGGCGTCGTGGACGTACTGCTCGCGTTTCCAGGACTCCTGCTCGCGATCGCCGTCGTCGCCGCGCTCGGGCCGGGAGTGACCAACGTCGTGCTCTCACTCTCGCTCCTCGGCTGGACGGGCTATGCGCGGCTGGTCCGCGGCCAGATCCTGAGCCTGCGCGAGCGGGAGTTCGTCGCCGCGGCGCGGGCACTCGGCGCGCGGCCCGTGCGTATCGCGGCTCGCCATCTCATCCCGAATCTCGCGGGCCTGCTGACGGTGCAGGCGACGTTCGGCATCGCGGGCGCGATCGTTGCCGAGGGCAGCCTCAGCTTTCTCGGCCTGGGCGTTCCGGCACCGCTCCCGTCGTGGGGTGGAATGCTCGCCGACGCCCGCCCCTACCTGTTGATCGCGCCGCATCTCACGATCGCTCCGGCCGCCGTCATCGCGTTCACGGTGCTGGCGATCAACCTCCTCGGGGACCACCTGCGCGACCGATGGGAACGCGCTTCCAGCCGGTGAGCGGGTCACCGCAGACCGTAGCTCATCGCTGGCAGCGCGGGCAGTAGTACGTCGAGCGCCCACCGAGCACCCGGCGCCGGATCGACGTTTCACAGCGACGACAGGGCTCTCCCTCCCTGTCGTAGACGAGAAAGCGCGTCTGAAACGCTCCCTGTCTGCCGCTGGCATCGTGGAAGTCGGAGATCGATGAGCCGCCGCGACGGATGGCGGCGTCGAGAACGTCTCGCGTCGCCGCCACGATCGCCTCGCGCTGTCCACGGCTCAGGCGGCCGGATGCGCGGCCGGGGCGCACGCCGGCCACCGCGAGAATCTCGTTTGCGTAGATGTTTCCCAGCCCGGCGATGAGCGACTGGTCCATCAGGAGATTCTTGATGGGGCGCCGTCGTCCCCGGGTGACCGCGCCGAGCAGATCGGCCGTGAACCCCCCGTTCACCGGGTCGACGCCCAGCGGCTCCGCCGCGGCACCTCCCGCAGCCCGGACCGTGATCAGGCCGAAGCGCCGCGGATCGTGGAAGATCACGGCGCGACCATCGTCGAGCGCCATCATCACGTGGTCGTGACGGCGCAGGCCGCCGCTGTCGTCCTGAACCCGGACCGTGCCCGACATTCCGAGGTGCATCACGAGCTCCAAGCCATCGTCGTCGAGCGCCAGACGCAGGAGCTTGCCGTGCCGGGAGACGCTGGTCACCGCTCGCCCGCTCACCAGGGCTGCCAGATCGTGCGGGATCGGCCTTCGCAGCCGCCGCTCGCGCACCGTCACCGTCACGATGCGCCGCCCGACGAGCGTCCTGCGAAGCCCCGAGGCAACCGTCTCGACTTCTGGCAACTCCGGCATGCTCGTATCCCGAATCCCGGCCCGCCCGCGCGCAAGATCCCGTGTTGTCTGCTCTCACGCCACACGACCGCGATCGGCGACGCCGCTCAATCGGGCCACCGTCGCTCCAGTAAGGCGTGCAAACTGATCGAGCGCGATGCGTTCAGGCCGATCGCGCGGATCGACGCCCACCTCGTCGAGAATCGCAGCTGACGCACCGCGATCGACCCCCAGGGCGTCCAGAGCGTCTGCCAGTGTCGTGCGGACCATCTTGCGACGATGCTGGAAGAGCGATCGGACCAGGTGCCGGAACACTCCCGGGTCCGCCACCGGCACCCTCGGCTCCGGACGCAGCCGCAGGCGGACCGCCGCCGAGCCGACCTGGGGCGGCGGCGCGAAGCTCCCCGGCGCAATCGCAAAGCAGCGCTCGACCTCCGCGTACAGCTGCACGAGAAGGGTCAACACGCCGTAGTCGTGTCCGCCCGGATGGGCGCCGAGACGACGCGCGACCTCTTCCTGAACGGTCACGACCACGAGCGGGCAACGCTCGCGCGCGTCGAGCAACTTGAGCAGTATCTGGGAGGCAATCCGGTACGGAAGATTCCCGACGACGTGCACGCGCTCCGCCAGCAAACCCGTAAGGTCGACCTCGAGAATGTCGCCCTCGATGATCGAGACCGCGTCGTCGGCGGCGTAACGCTGGCGCAGCGCCTGCGCCAGTCGGCGGTCGATCTCCACCAGGTAGAGACGATCGGTCGCGCGGCGCAGGTGGTCCGTCAGCGCGCCGCGCCCGGGTCCGATCTCGAGCACTGCGGGTCGGGCATCGAGCTCGGCGCAGCCCACGATGCGGGCCGCCACGCGGCCATTCACGAGAAAGTGCTGCCCGAGCCGGCGGCGGTGCCGGCTGGCCGGAGCGCCGGCCCTGCGTCTGCCGCCCGCGCCCCTCATGCACACGGTCCCTCGAGCGGCAGCTGCGCCTCGGCCTCGACGTCGAGCCGATCGTCGCCATCCTGCACGATTCGTCGCCAGCCGGCGTACGCGATCATGGCGGCATTGTCCGTACACAGCCGTGGTGATGGGAAGGCCACCTCGACTCCCTGACTGGTGCCCTCGGCCGTCAGGCGGTCCCGCAAGCGCGAATTCGCGGAAACCCCACCGGCCACCACGAGACGGGGGACCTCGTATTCCATCGCCGCGCCCAGTGCGGCCTGCACCAGCACGTCGACGAGCGCTTCCTGGAGGCTGGCTGCTACGTCGGCAAGCGGCGCGGCCGGGCCGGCGGTCACGTGCTGCCGAACCGCCGTCTTGAATCCGCTGAAGCTGAAATCGTAGGGCCGTTGCTTGATCCGCGCGCGCGGAAAGCGAACCGCAGCCGGATCGCCCCCCCGGGCGAGGAGGTCGATCGCGCGTCCACCGGGATAGCCGAGACCCAAAATCTTCGCTGCCTTGTCGAATGCCTCGCCCACCGCGTCGTCGACGGTGCGTCCGACGCACCGGTACTCACCGAGGCTCCGCGCCAGATAGAGGCTCGTATGGCCGCCGGACACCAGAAGAGCCAGGAAGGGAAACCGCACGTCGCGCTCGATGAGTGCGGACAGGAGGTGGCCCTCCAGGTGGTTGACCGCAACGAGAGGAACTCCCTGGCCGAGGGCGATCCCTTTGGCCACGGACAATCCCACCAACAACGATCCCAGTAATCCGGGCCCACGGGTCACCGCGATCGCATCGACTTCTCGGAGCGACACGTCCGCGCGCCCGAGCGCCTCGGCGATCACCGGAAGGATGTTCCGAAGGTGCTCCCTCGAGGCCAGCTCGGGCACGACGCCGCCGAAGGAACCGTGGATCGCGTCCTGCGAGGAGACGACGCTCGACCGAATGACGCCGTCGCGCAACACCGCCGCCGCCGTGTCGTCGCACGACGTTTCGATCCCGAGAACGACGGCCACGTGTGCGCGTTCGCGCTTCACCGAGGTCGGCCGCCGGTGCGCGTGAGACCGGCGCGGGCGCGCCCGTCGTCCGGGGTCAGGGAAAGCGCGCGCTCATACGCGCGCCGCGCGGCGTCGCGGTCGCCGAGTCCCTCCAGCGCCGCCCCGCGCAGCATCGCGATCTCGGCGGCGGTCGCTGTATCTCCCGTCAGCTCTTCCGCCTTGTCGAGAAATGCCAGGGCAAGCTGCGGCTCGCCCTGCTCGACGTGCAGGCGGGCCAACTGCACGTAGCTTCCCGGAAACCTCGGATCCACGGCCACCGCCCGTTCCAGGAGGTCGGCGGCGTCCGCAATCCGCCCTTCGGACAAGGCAACGCCTGCCTGCTCGACCAGACCGCCGGCCGCGGCGCGCGTTGGATCGAATGCGGCGTCGGGTGCCGGCGCCGAGCGCGGCGTCGTCGGGGTGTGGGCTCCGCGCGTGCGCACCTGCTCCGCCGGGGACCGTTCGGGCGGCCGCCGAACCGTCGCCACGCGCCCCGCCGGACGGCGTTGCGGCGCGCAGGCGGCCAGTCCGAGAATCTGCACGATAGAAAGCAGATGGGCTAGAACGGCCAGGGCAGCCATCGCCGCCGGCGAGACCCGTCGCTCTTCTGCGGCTGCTCCCGCCCGCCGTTCTGCCCGTCCGTGACCGGGATCGACGGCGAATGAATCCGACAGGAGCTCGTCGGGCTCGCACCGGTCGGAAATGCCTCTTCGATGGCGGTGGGACATTGGTCGGTAGCGAGCTCTCCCGACTCCGGGTCTATGTAGGTCAGGGTGACCCCCGGCGGCGCTCGGAACGGCGTCCCGGGCCTCCCCGCGGTAGCCATTCTCATGAAGTGCGCCCAGATCGGCAAGGCCGCCTTGGAACCCGGAAGCTTGAGCGCCCTGCCCTGGTCGAACCCGACCCATACGACAGTGACGAGATCCGGAGTATAGCCAGCGAACCAGGCGTCCCGGTAAGCATCGGTGGTCCCGGTCTTGCCCGCCGCGGGCACCTCGAGCTGACCGGCCCGGCCCGTCCCACGCTCGAGAACTCCCCGCAACATGTGTGTCACCATGAAAGCCACGTCGGAAGGAATGGCCCGCGCGAGCTGAATACCCCGCCGCTCCAGAATCTGCCCGGACGCGGTCTCCACCCTGCGGGTTGCCAGCGGCGTCGGCCGCAGGCCGTCGTTTGCGAACGCGGCATATACGCGAGCCACCTGCAGCGGCGTCGCCTCACCGGCGCCGAGGACGATGGCCGGAACCGCCGGGAGACCGTCGTCGAAGCCGAGTTCGTGCGCCGTCGACACGATCGGCGCGAGGCCGACCTCGTGGGCGGCACGAGCGGTCGCGGCATTCAGCGAGCGCTCCAGCGCCTCCCGGATGGTCACGATTCCGAAGTATTCGTCTGCGTAGTTCGCGGGCTTCCATACCCGCGCGTCGAACGCCCATTCGAAGGGCGTATCATCGACGCGCGACGTCGGAAGCCAGAGCGAGCCGTCGGGATGCCCGTGGATCAGCGCTGCGGCGTAGACGACCGGCTTGAACAACGACCCGACCTGCCGTCGCGCTTGCACGACGCGATTGAACTGGCTCTGTCCGTAGCTGCGGCCTCCGACCATCGCCTTGATCTCCCCCGTGTGGGGATGGATCGCGACGAGGCACGCTTCCAGCGATGGCAGGTTCGGTCGCGGCCGCAACCATTCGTAGCTTTGCTCGAGCTCGGCGAGACCACCCTGCACGGCCTGCTCCGCCGCTCGCTGCAGCTCCGCGTCGAGCGCCGTGTGGATCTGGAGCCCGTCCTGGGTCAACACCGCCGCCGGATGCGTCGCCGCCAGCTCCTCCTGCACGTAGTCCACGTAGTACGGCGCGACACGCGGCGGCTCGGCCGCCGGTCGAACGCCGACCGCTTCCGCTTTTGCCGCCCGATGGTCGGCTTCGGTGATCATTCCGAAGCGGCGCATCCGGTTGAGCACGACGTTGCGACGCTTCAGGGCCCGTTCCGGCGCGTGGTACGGCGAGTAGCGATTGGGAGCCTGGATCAGGCCCGCAAGCAGCGCCGTCTGGCCGAGGGTGAGGTTTCCGGGATCCTTACCAAAGTAGAAGTCGGCTCCCTCGCGGATCCCGAAGATCCCCTTCGCCCCGACCTGCCCGAGGTAGATCTCGTTCAGATAGCTCTCCAGGATCTCGAGCTTGGAGTAGCGCCGCTCGGCGATGAAGGCCATCAGCAGCTCGACGACCTTGCGCTGGACCGTGCGCTCGGTGGAGAGGAAGAAGTTCTTCATCAATTGCTGGGTCAGCGTGCTTCCTCCCTGCTGCACGCCGCCGGCCCGCATGTTCACCCAGAGGGCGCGAAGCACGGCTCGCCAGTCCACTCCCGCGTGCTCGAAGAAGCGCCGGTCCTCGGCCGCGAGAATCGCCTGCACCAGCAGCGACGGCACCTCGGCCACGGAGACCAGCTGTCGTGACTCCCACACACGGTCGTAGATGCCGGCCAAGGGCTCCCCCGGAAGCTCGAGCACCGAGATTTCCTCGCCGTCGTCCTCCGCGACCATGCGGACGATGCGCCCCTCCTCGAGCTGCAGCTGCACCTGCCGCGCATCGTCGCGTGACCCGGGGTTCTTCCGGAGGGCCAGCTCCAGCAGGCGCCCCTCCGCGAATCGATAGTCGCCCGGCTGGCGCGGCGCACCATCCACACGCACGTAGCCGAGGCGGGACAGGCGCTCGAGGAGGCCGGAGCGTTCCGCGTGCACGCCCGGGAAGAGCGCGAAGGGCGCGGAGTAGATTCGCGAAGGGAGGTCCCAGCGCCGACCGCTGAACTTGTTCGCAACCTGCGTCTCGAGCTGCCGGTAGAAGCGCCAGGCGCCCACGGCGCCGAAGGCGCCGGCGATCCCGAGGCCGATGAGAATCGCCGCGAGGAACTGGCCCCCGCGCGCGCTCCGCACTTGCTTGTGCCGCGCCATGTCGCCGCCCACGCCGGCGACCGGCCGCAGCCGAGCGCTGGCCTGACCATTGTACCGGAGCCGTGGACGAAGAACGACCGACCGCGGAACGGAGGGCGGCGGCGGCGTCCCGGGCACTTTGCGAACCGCACGCCCGCGGCGCGACCGCCGGGGCGCCGGCCGGAAACCCCGGCTTGCGATCGGGCTTTATTTCGGCGCTTTGAGAGCCAGGAAGATGGTGTTCTCCCCTCGCCTGACGAGGAGGAGCACGCTCTTTCCCTTCTCCGCTCCCCGCAGTGCCTTGCGATACTCGGAGAGGTTTGCCACCGGCTTGCGGTTGACCTCGAGTATGATGTCGCTGCGCTGCAAGCCCGCCTCAGCTGCCGGACTCCCGGGCTCGACCGCGGTGACCACGACGCCCTTGAGGTCCCTGGTCACGCCGAGACTATCGGCGATCTCTGGGGTAAGCGTCTGGACTGCCAGGCCCCACTCGCCGGTCTCGCTCTCCGGCTCGGCTTCGGGCTCGCCCTCCGGCAGCTCGCCCACGGTCACGTCGAATCGCTTGCGCTCACCGTTGCGCACCACCTCCACCGCAACGCTCTTGCCGACCGCCGTGCGCGCGACCATCAGCGGTAACTCCGCCGAGTCCTTCACGGCGCTTCCGTCGTACTCGACGATCACGTCGCCGGTCTTGATCCCGGCACTGCTCGCCGGTCCGTCGTCGATGACGTCGGCCACCAGCGCGCCTTGCGCCTCCTCGACGCCGAGCGACTCGGCGATTTCCGGCGTGACCCGCTGGATCATCACGCCGAGCCAGCCCCGCGTGACCTTGCCCTTGTCCTTGAGCTCCGTCAGAACCTCGTTCGCCAGGTTGATCGGGATCGCGAAGCCGATACCGACGTTGCCCCCGGTGCGCGTGAAGATCGCGGTATTGATGCCGACGACCTCACCGCGCACGTTGACGAGGGGCCCGCCTGAATTTCCGGGATTGATCGACGCGTCGGTCTGGATGAAGTTGTCGTATGGGCCCCCGATGTGCCGGCCCTTCGCGCTCACGATCCCGGCGGTCACCGTATTGTCCAGACCGAAGGGATTTCCAATGGCGAGCACCCATTCCCCGACGCGAAGCGCGTCGGAGTCTCCCGTGGTCGCGGGCGTGAGGGCCTCGGCCTGCTCCACGCGGATGAGCGCAAGATCGGTCTTCGCATCGCGTCCGATGAGCTTTGCCTCCGTCTCCTTGCCGTTCGCCAGACGCACGATGATCTCGTCGGCGTCCTCCACCACGTGGTTGTTGGTCACGATGTAGCCGTCCTTCGTGAGCGCGAAGCCGGAGCCGAGGCTGCGCTGCTTGAAAGGCCCCCGCGGAACGGGACCGGAACGGGGGCCGAAGAAACGCTCGAACGGCTCCCAGAACTCCCGCAGCGGATCGTCAGGTCCGAAGGGCTGGCTGAAGCCCTTGACCTCCTGTGTCGTCGAGATGTTGACGACCGATGGCGCGACGCGCTCGGCCAGCATAGCGAAGTCCGGAAGACCCGCGGCGCCGGAGAACTTCGGTACCGATTCCTCCTTCTTCGGCTCGTCGTCGGCCGCCTTCTCCTCGTCCCGAGAGCCCCAAAGACTGAACGCCTCCGACTCCGAGGGGTCGAACCGGGCCGTCACCAGCATCCCGATGACGAAGCCGAGGGTCGCCACCGCAACGACCACCCATCGTCGCGACCCACTGCGCACATCCATCTCGCCTCTTTCGTTCACCGCGTTCGCCACCAACCTGCTCCCGTTGCGCTTGTCGGCTCGAAGCTCGCACGCCCTCCGACCGAACCGTCAGCGCCGCTGCACCGTTCACCCACCTGGGTTCATCTTCGCAAGCTCCACGTATCGCATCCGCAGATCGTAGAGCACGTTCTCGAACAAGGCTTCTTCGTTGCTCTCGAGATTGCCGCGCGTCTTCTCCTTCAGCATGCCGAGGATGTCTATCACCTGCTTCGCCGCCACCATGTCCCGCCGCACGGTGTTGTCGGTGGGGTTCGGGATTTCACCGAGCAGCATCAGCACCTGCGTGCTCATGCTCAGGACGAACGTCGACAGTGTCATCTCCGGAAGCTGCGTGCGGTCGGCTCCCGCGTGCTCCGGCGCCGTCGCGGACGTCGCACTCACATCGCCGGCTCGCGACCCGCTCCCGCCGCCCCGACCGGGAGTCTCCCCCGCATCGCGACCCGCCTCGGACTCGTCCGCTCGGCGCTCCTCTGTTTCCGGCGAGAACCGCCGACGGTCGGATACGGTGAAGCCCCGCTCGCGCTCTTCAGCCATGGGAATTCCTCACGACGGAAGCCGCTCGCCCCGGTCGCCGCGTCCACCCAGCGCCACCGCCGTTGTCGAGCCGCCGGTCAACTTGCACACCGTCCAGAGTGCCCGGTTCCCGCACGCATCCATATGTTCCCCACCAAACTCATTGTCAAGGTAACCAAATCGAGGAGGCCATGGGGCGAGCCGTTGCTCGCGCCCGCTCTCGTGGCCGTCGATCAACGCCCGTCCATCGTCACGCACCGCAACGCACGCACCACGCGGTCCACCGAGATTCCCTCGAGCGGGATCGGGTGCGCGCCAGCGGACGGGACGCAGCTCTTGAGGCACACCACGCGTCCACCCAGCGGTCGCCAGCGACGCGGCCTCGTCGGTCCGAACAGCACGACGCCTCGAAGACCCGCGGCCCCGGCCAGGTGCGTGACGCCGCTGTCTCCTCCAAGCATGAGATCGGCGCGCGCGAGCAGCGCCGCCACCTCGACCAGGGGTCGATCTCGCACGACCGCGTCCGCCTGTTCGAGCGCGTCGTACGCGTCCGCGGGTCCGGCCAACTCGACGATCTTTCCGCCCTTGCCGCGCCACCACGTAGCGACCGCGCGGTAGCCGTCGTCGGACCACCGTTTGGCGACATTGCCCGCCCCCCGGTGTACGGCGAGCACCCGACGGCCGCCGAGTCCGTGCTCGTCCCAAAAACGCCGGGCGAGCGCGCGCTCGGCGGGCGAGAGCGGCACGCGTGTGTGCGCGGGCGGCCAGGGCACCGATGCATCAGCCGCCGCGAGCACGTCGACGAAGTGGCGCGCGACGTGACCGGAATGCCCCTCGGACGGCATCACGTGCGCGCATCGCGCCACGCCGCCCGCCAGGCGGGCGAGATTCTCGCGCACCACCGGCTCACCCGCGCCCAACCACGCGTAGACGTCGCCCACGCGGCGATCATCGACGAGATCCCGCAGATCCGCACCGGCAACGAATAGCCGGGCCACTCGCGCGCTCTCGATGGGCAGGCCCTCGTCGGCGAGTCCGCCGCGTACGAGAAGCGGCAGCACCACCGCCGGGGCCACGAGGACGACGGGCTCGCGAGGGGATCGCGCGCACAACGCATGAAGCGCGGGCAGAAAACAGATGCAATCACCGAGCGCACCCGGGAAGAGCACCAGCGTGATCGGGGTGTCGGCCTGCGATACGTCGTGCTTGGCGCCCACGTCACTACCCTGACCGGTGGCCGATTGAATTGACTTGCGCGGAGGGCACTCGTATACGCTCGTATAGGTAAGGTAGAATCCTCTCGCCCGTCAGTGCATCAGCCTCGATTTGCCCCGTGATGCCTCTCGCCAACCATGTGGCTCGCTCGCCTTTGGAGCTGATCGGCGACACTCCGGTGGTGCGGCTCAACTGCCTGCCGGGCTCCGATGCGGCGACGGTGTGGGCGAAACTCGAGGCGCGCAACCCGGGAGGCAGCGTCAAGGACCGGGTCGCGCTGGCAATGATCGACGCCGCCGAGCAAGCCGGCCTCCTCGCGCCAGGCGCCACCATCATGGCGGCCGCCAGCGGCAACACCGGCATCGGCCTCGCCCTCGTCGCCGCCGTCAGGGGCTACCGCATCACTCTCGCCGTGCCCGACACGCTGAGTCGAGATCGCCGCTGCCTGCTACAAGCCTACGGTGCCGATCTCGTTCTCACGCCGAGCGCCGAGGGCGCGCAACCAGCCGCCGCCCGCGCCGAGGGGCTCGCGAGCCGGCATGCGGACTGCTTCATGCCCCGGCCGTTCGCGAACCGCGCCAACCCCGATATACACCGGCGCACCACCGCGCGGGAAATCCTCGAGCAGGTGCCCGAACTGGATGCGTTCGTCGCCGGCGTCGGCACCGGCGGCACCGTGACCGGGGTCGGCAAGGCATTGCGGGCCGCGCGCCCGCACGCGCGGGTCGTCGCGGTGGAGCCGGCAGCCTCCCCGGTGCTCTCCGGCGGCGCGCCCGGCCACCACGGCATCGAGGGCCTCGGCCCGGGATTCGTGCCGGCCGTGCTCGACCGCGATGCCTACGATGAAGTGCGTACCGTGAGCGATGCCGACGCCATCACCTGTGCGCGGCGGCTCGCGCGCGAGGAGGGGCTGCTCGTCGGCATCTCTTCCGGCGCCGCGTGCCACGTGGCGTTGGAACTGGCGCGTGACCTCGGACCGGGGCGGACCGTGGTCGTTCTCTTTCCGGACAGCGGCGAGCGATATCTCACCTCCAACCTTTTCGCGGAGGGACAGGAATGACGACCGTCGACCAGAAGGAGCGGACCCTGCGGCAGATTCTCACGGAAATGGGCTCGGCGCTCGTCGCTTTCTCGGGTGGCGTCGATTCGAGCTTTCTCCTGCGCGTGGCGGCCGAGGTGCTCGGCGCCCGATGCACGGCCCTGACGACGCTCTCGGTCGTCGTCCCCCAGGACGACGAAGCGGCTGCCCGACGGCTGGCCCGCACGCTGGGCATCTCCCACCTGATCGTCCCAACCGACGAGCTGGCGTCCCCGCAGTATGCGAGTAACCCGGTCAATCGGTGCTACTTCTGCAAGGACAATCTCTTTCGCATCTGCAGAGCCGAAGCGGCGCGCCTCGAGATCCCCCACGTGGTCGATGGGGCCAACGTGGACGATCTTGCCGACTACCGCCCGGGTCTCACGGCGGCCGCCGAGGCCGGGGTGCGCCATCCGTTGATCGAAGCCGGGCTCACGAAAGCGGAGATCCGCAGCCTGAGCCGTCGCCTCGGACTCGAGACGTGGGACCGTCCGTCGAGCCCGTGTCTGTCGTCCAGAATTCCCTATGGAACGGCAATCACTCCGGCGCGCCTCGCGCAGGTCGCGTCGGCGGAACGCTTTCTGCGCGCGCTGGGCTTCACGGAGCTGCGCGTTCGCCATCATGACCGCATCGCACGCATCGAAGTGCCGGCGGGGGATATTGCCCGCCTCCTCGATCCGCGCGTGCGGGAGCCCATCGTGCGCCACATCCGGCAGCTGGGCTTCGCCTATGTGACCGTCGATCTCTGCGGCTTGCGGAGCGGCAGCCTGAACGAAGGCATCGCGCCCGGAACCGGCGTCACGTCGGCGCCGCCAGCCCGAGCAGATGCCCGGCCAGACGGAGGTCTGCCGGCGTCGTGATCTTCAGGTTGAGGGGGTCCCCGAGCACGATGCGGGGAGGCGTCCCGGCCCATTCGACGAGCGCGCCGTCGTCCGTGGCCTGATATCCGACCTCGACGGCGCGCCGATGCGCCTGGCGCAGAAGCGGAACGCGAAATGCCTGCGGCGTCTGCGCCACCCACAGCCCCCGTCGGTCGACGGTCGAGACCACACGGCCGTCTGCTACCCGCTTGAGCGTATCGTGGACCGGCACCGCCGTGAGTGCGGCGCCGTGCTCACGGGCCGTCTCCACGCACGCCTCCACCATCGCCACGGACACGAGCGGCCGGACTGCATCGTGCACCACCACGATGTCGACCGCGTCACCGAGTGCCTCGAGGCCCCGCCACACCGAGCTTTGTCGCTCGGCGCCGCCTGCAACGCCCTCCACCGGGAACGGCCACGCGAATGCGCCAGCGAGCGTGCGGAACGTGTCCACGTGCAACGGTGGGACGAGCGTGATCCCCAGCACGAAGCCTCGGAACTCGACGAGTCGCTTCAGCGTGCGCAGGACGATGGGCTCGCCCCGCAGCTCCACGAACGCCTTGGGCGTTCCCGCGCCCAGCCGCTCTCCGCGCCCCGCGGCTGGGACGAGAAGTCCCACTCTCACTGCGCCCATACCCAAAACGCGAAAAGGCCGGGATCATCCCGGCCCTCGACATCCATCCGCTCGGTTTGGCCGGCGGGAGATCGCGTCCATGCCGGCGCTATCGCATCAGACTTCTTATACTTCGCAGGAACACCGCCTCGCGGCGGCGGGGGGTTTCCGGAGCCGGCTAGTGCGTGAAGATCAGCTGCAACTCCTCGAGGATCTTCTCCTCCGGATACGACCGGGCGATCGCGAGTTCCTTCACCAGGAGGTTGCGCGCCGTATCGAGCATCTTCCGCTCCCCGAACGACAGCTCCTTGTCGCCCTTCAGCACGAAGAGATCACGCAGCACCTTGGCGATCTCGAGCACGGAGCCCGTCTTGATCTTTTCGGTGTACTCCCGGTAGCGCCGATTCCAGGTCTGCTGATCGATCTCGACTCGCTTGTCGCGCAGAATCCGATAGACCTTGGGCACCATGTCCTTGCCGATGACCCGGCGCAGGCCCACGGACTCCACGTTCTCGGTAGGAATCATGATGGTCATCTCGTTATCCAGCAGGCGCAACATGTAGAACCTTTTCTGTGCACCCGAGATGACCTTGGTCTGGATGCCGTCGATCACACCCACGCCGTGCGCGGGGTAGACGACCTTTTCCCCGACCTTGAACATCCGACCCTCAGTCACCCTGTCCTGGAGATTCCACTGAAGGGTGCCATGATAAGCCAACTGTTTCGGCGCCGTCAACACGGCCACCCGCCCGCCCCGACGCGCCGCCGCACGTCCGACCGCCACCAGCGACAAGTTAAAATAAGATTTGCCCCCGCGCCGTCCGCGCTCACGCCGGCCGCATCGGCCCCTTAGCGGCTTCTATTGCGGTCGCGCGGCTTTTGTGCCATTAGAACCCCCGGTCACTGCGCCACACTGGGTGGAAGCGAAAAGGAGGGGAGCATTATGCGCTTTGATTTGACAGGACGTGTCGGGGCGAGTCTCGCGGCGCTTGCGCTCGTGACAGTGGTCTCGAGCGGCTGCACCAAGAAGGTCACCGAGGAGGCAGACCGAGCTCAGGCGGCGGCAACCCGCGCAGAGGACGCAGCGCGCCGTGCCGAGGACGCGGCCAGCCGGACGGAAAAGGCAGCACGCAGCGCCGAGGCGAGCGCGGCCCGGATCGAGCGCATGTTCGAGAAGGGGCTGAGGAAGTAGTCCGCTGTTGCTCACAGCGTAGCAACGGAAAAAGGCGGCCCGCGTCGACGCGGGCCGCCTTTTTGTTTTCTATGGACCGGCGATCGCCGCGCCTGACCGTGGACATCCTCATCGAGCATCGCGCGGGCGGCGTGGTGCTGATCCGCCGTCGCCACCCGCCGCCCGGCTGGGCCATCCCGGGCGGATTCGTGGATTACGGGGAGACGGTTCCGGATGCGGCGCGCCGCGAGGCGGCCGAGGAAACCAGCCTCGCCGTGACGCTCCGCGAGCTGTTCTGGGTATATTCCGATCCACGCCGTGACGCGCGAGGCCACACGGTCTCGATCGTCTACATCGCGTCGGCCGATGGCACTCCACGGGCAGCCGACGATGCCGCGGAGCTTGGAATCTTCACCGAGGAGAACGTCCCAGCGCCGCTGGCGTTCGACCACGGGCAGGTGCTCGACGACTACTTCGCCTATCGGCGCACCGGGCGCCGTCCCGCCCCGACCGGCTGTCGTTAGCGCAGCGTTGCGATCGCCGCCGCGATACGATCGAACCCTTCCTCGAGTCGATCCGTCGCCAGCGCGAATGAGAACCGCACGTGAGCGTCGGAACCGAAGCTCTGCCCTGCCACCGCCGCGACGTGAGCGTCGCTAAGAAGAAAACGACACACGTCGCCGCTCCCGCCGATGACGCCCCCGCTCCACCGCCGGCCGACCAGACTCGAGACGTCGACGAAGACGTAGAACGCGCCATCCGGGGCCGCACATGCCAAGCCCGGAATGGCCGCGATGCGCTCCAGCACCACGGCACGCCGTCGCGCAAACTCCGCCGCCATCGCGCGCACCGACTCCTGGCTTCCCGTCAGCGCGGCCGCAGCAGCGGCCTGTGCGATCGACGTCGCGTTCGACGTGCTCTGGCCCTGCAGGGTCACCATGGCCTCGATGAGCGGCGCAGGTCCTGCGGCGTAGCCCACCCGCCAGCCGGTCATTGCGTACGTTTTCGAAAGCGAGTTCACGACCAGGAGGCGGTCCCGCAGTGTGGGCGCGATGGCCCCCAGGTGGCGTGGCTTCGCGACGTAGAGAATGTGCTCGTAGATATCGTCGGACACCACCACGAGATCGTGCTCGACGAGGATCCGTGCGAGCGCTTCCAGCTCCTGGGTCGAATAGACCACACCGGCTGGATTGCTCGGACTGTTGAGCACGAGCGCGCGCGTACGTGGACCGATCGACCGGCTGAGCGCAGGCGCATCGATCTTGAAGCCGTGATCGGCGCGCGTCGCGATCGTCACCTGCCGCGCACCGGCAAGCGCGACCATGTCCGGGTAGCTGACCCAGAACGGCGCTGGGACCAACACCTCGTCGCCCGGCTCCAGCAATGCCAGGAAGGCGTTGAAAAGGACCTGCTTGCCACCACAGCCGACGCAGATCTCGTCCTCGGGCGAGTACTCGAGCTCGTTCTCCCGGACGAGCTTCGCCGCGATCGCCTTCCGGAGCACGGCGGTGCCCTGCACCGGCGTGTACTTCGTCTCACCGCGCGCGAGGGCCTCGCGGGCGGCCTGCTTCACGTGCTCGGGAGTGTCGAAGTCCGGTTCGCCGGCGCCGAAGCTGATCACATCCACGCCAGCCGCGCGCAGTGCGGCCGCTTCGGCGACCGTGGCCATCGTCGCCGACGGTTTGACCGCCTCCATGCGTCTACTGAGCTTCATCGTAGTAGAAGACGATCGATGTGGGCGGCCTCGCTCCGCGTGGGCCGCCCGTGGCCTGCCCACGACCGTGGTGGCCGGCCGTCACTTCGCCGCCAGTCGCTCCCGCAGCCGATGGACCACCGGGTCTGGAACGAGACCATCGACGCGTCCACCGAGCCCTGCCACCTCCCGCACGAGGCGGGAGCTCGTGTAGAAATGTGATTCGCTCGTCATCATGAAGATGGTCTCGATGCGTGGATCGAGGTGCCGGTTCATCATGGTCATCTGGAATTCGTATTCGAAATCCGCCACTGCCCGAAGGCCCCGGACGATCACCCGCGCCCCCACGCGGCTCACGTAGTCGACGAGCAAGCCGTGGAAGCTTTCGGCACGCACGCGCGGCTCGTCGCGAAACACTTCATGAATCATCGCCACCCGCTCCGTCGGCGAGAACAGCGGCGCAGCCTTGTCGGCGTCATGGGCCATGGCGATCACCACCGCATCGAACACCTGCAGGCTGCGGCGCACGATATCGACGTGACCGTTGGTGATTGGATCGAAGGAGCCGGGGTAGACCGCGATGCGTTCCATGGGTCTGTGCTCACGCGACCGGCGCCCTGCGGTACACGGCCAAGCCCGCGTCGCCGATCACCCGCCGGACAGCCAGGACGAGGCTACCATACTCGCGCTCGGGGCACTCCCGCCGATGGTGATGCACCGCCACCCACCCGCCTGCGTGCACGAGGTCTCCGGCGCCCAACTCCGGCAGGCCCGCGGCGATCCACGGTGTCCCGTATGGTGGATCCACGAAGACGCCATCGAACGTCCGGCCCTCCCTGACCAGCCGGGCCAGGGCCCGGCTTACTGGCTGGGTCACGATCTCGGATCGGGATGCGACGTCCGCGGCAACGACATTCGACCGGAGAGCCCGCGCGGCGATGCGATCCTGTTCGACGAACAACACGGACGTCGCCCCCCGGCTGAGCGCCTCGATGCCGAGGGCGCCGCTACCGGCGAACAGATCCAGGACATCCTCTGACGCCACCAGGCCCCGGCTGATCAGGATGTCGAAAAGGGAGGCCTTCACGCGCGCCAGCGCCGGTCGGACCCGCAATCCGGACGGAACCCGCAGCCGCCGTCCCCGCCGCTCGCCTGCGATCACGCGCAACATCACGCTCGTCCGCCGTGCTCGACATGCTCACGCCGCCAACCACCGACCCCTCCAGAGCTCGTCAGGTCCGTCGGCGAGGCGGTTAGGTTTATAGCGAGAGCCGAGCGGCAGCCGCAAGGGGCGATCACTTCTTCTGTTCCATCGGCGCCGCACAGCAGCTGATGGCGCCGCTGCCTGCCTTGGTGACGATCACCTGCGCGCCGCACTTCGTGCACAGGTAGAGCTTGCCCAATTGATTCGCCATGCACCCTTCTCCTTCGGGAACACCTCGGCCGCCGCGCGGCGGATCACGCCGATGTCATCGCGCGTGATGCGACGAGGCAGCCAGCGAGCACATCACCGTCCGCGAAAGCGCGGGCGACGCTTCTCGAGAAAGCTCCGCACACCCTCCCGACGATCGGTCGTAGTCTGTAACAGCACGTACAGGTCCTCTTCGAGTCGCAGGCCGTCACCGAGTGGCAGATCACCAGCCCGCCCTACGGCCTCCTTGGCCAGCGTCACCGCCAGCGGGCCCTGGCCGCGAAGCGTCTCCACGAGCCGGGATACGGCGTGATCGAGCCGCGAGGGGGCTACCACACTCGAAACGAGACCAAGTCGCTCCGCCTCCCGCGCGCCAACCGCGGCGCGCAGCAACAGGATCTCCAGGGCCCGCGTACGCCCGATGATCCGTGGCAGGCGTTGCGTCGCCCCGAAGCACGGAATCCGCCCGGCGCTCACGTCGGAGAACCGGAAGACCGCACGGGGGGTCGCAAGGCGCAGGTCCGCCGCCAGGGTAAGCTCGGCCCCTGCACCCGCCGCCGGTCCCGCGACGACGGCGAGCACCGGCTTCGTGACGGCGGCCAGCGCCTCGACGGGATTGCGGCGCTTCCGAAGCTCACGCGCATCCACACCGGGGGCGAGCCCCCGGCAGAATGTGGAGCCGCGGCCACGCACCACCACCACGCCGGCGTCGCCGTCTTCCGCCGTCTCGCACGCCTCCACGAACGCGGCCGCCATCTCATGTGTGAAGCGATTGCCCGCAGCGGGTCGATCGAGGATCACGTACGCCGCCCCGTCGCGCACCTCGTACTCGATTCCGCGCGTCCCCACCGCTCGGCTCACGATGACGCACGGCAGTCAGTCGCCGGCGAGCTCCGCGCGCAGTTCCCTGCGCAGCACCTTGCCGAGGTGATTCCGCGGGAGCGACTGGACGAAGTGCACGGTCTCGGGCTTCTTGAAGCTGGCCAGACGTTGGCGGCAGAAGGCCATCAGCTCGACAGCGTCAACGTCGCAGCCCGGACGTCGCACGATCACCGCCGCGACCCGCTGCCCCCACTCGACGTCCGGCAGGCCGACGACGACCGCCTCTTCGACGGCCGGATGGGTCTGCAAAACGGCCTCGACCTCGGCCGGAGCGATGTTCTCGCCGCCACGGATGATCATGTCGTCACGGCGCCCGGCGAGAAAGGCATAGCCGTCCTCGTCGACCCAGCCCATGTCGCGCGTGCGCAGCCACCCATCATGCACCGGCAGCGTCGCCCCCGCACCGTCCGCATAGCCCTTCATCAGCCGTGGCGTTCGCACGGCGATCTCTCCGATCTCGCCCGGCGGAACCTCGCGCCCCTCGTCGTCGAGCACCCGGAGCTCCACGTCGGGCAACGGACGACCGATGGACTGCAGCCGCCGCAGCGTCCGCTGGATCTCCTCGGGCGAGCCGTCGAGACGATGATCCTCGGGCCCCAGGATGGTCAGGGTCGAGGTCGTCTCGGTCTGCCCGAACGCGTTCACGAACCCGATCGTGCGCGGCAGCGTTTCGATGGCCCGCCGGATCACCGCCAGCGGCATGGCCGCCCCACCATAGGCCAGAACCTCGAGGCTGCCGAGATCGCGATCGCCCAGGTCGGGCAGATCGAGAAGCTGCTTCAGCATGGTGGGAACGACGAAGGCGTGCGTGACGCGCTCGCGCTCGACCGCCTCGACCCACGCGCGCGCATCGAACTGGGGCAGGACGACGAGCCGCCGGCCCGCGAACAGGGTGGTCATGATGTTGGCGGCGGCGGCGATGTGGTAGAGCGGCGCGCTCAGCAAAGCCGTGCCCCGCGGCGTGCCGTCGGCGAGCTCGACGCTGCCGCACACATAGGCGGTGAAATCACCGTGAGTGAGCAGCACCCCCTTCGGTAACGCGGTCGTGCCGCTCGTGTACATGAGAATCGCCGTGTCCTCCTCCTCGACCTCGGTCTCCTCCTCCAATGCCGTCGCCTTGCCGAGCAGATCCTCGTACCCGCCGAACGCAGCGTCAGGTCCTTCAAACGTCACGTAGTGCTGCACACTTGGAAGTCGATCGCGAAGCCGCGTCACGATGTCTACGTAGCGCCGGCCCACGAAGAGCGTCGTCACCCCGGCAGCCGTGAGCATGAATTCCAGCTCCGGAAGCTTCGCGCGGTAGTTCACGGGTACGAACACGCCGCCGACCGTCGCCGTCGCATAGAAACACTCCACGTACCGATGGCAGTTCGTGTGGAGCGCGGCTACTCGATCGCCCTTGCCGACGCCGAAGCGACGGAGGACCGCGGCCAGCCGGCGGACGCGGTCGAGACACGCCGCGTACGTGAACCGCGTGTCGCCGCACACGACAATCTCCTGGTCGGGTACGATCGACGCGGGAATGCTGAGAAAGTTCGCCGTGTTCACGACCGCCGTCCTTCCGCTCGACGTAGCCTGTTGCCCACGCGCCGCTCCAACGCGAGCCCCTCCGCCAGAGCCATCTCACTGCCTTCGTTGACACATCGCCGGACGGCGCTCACGGCTGCGGACGGCAGCGCTGCGATGCGGCGCGCCAGTTCCAGGGACACACGACCGAGTGCGTGCCGTGGCACCACGCGATTCGCCAACGCTATACGCACGGCCTCACGAGCGTCAACCCGTCGGCCGGTGAGGACGATCTCGAGCGCCCGGCCGAGACCGACCGCGCGCGGCAGCGTCTGCGTGCCACCGACTCCCGGGATCATTCCGAGGCTGCATTCCGGCAGCGATAGCAGCGCGTCGTCGGCCAGGATCACGACATCGCACATCAGCGCCATCTCGAGGCCGCTGCCGGCGGCGTGTCCATGAACAGCCGCCACCGAGACCGCGTCGAGCGATCTGAGGAGTCCCCAGACGTCGCGGCGCCATCGAACCCATCGCGCCACGAGCGGCGACGGCGCGGCACCGAATTCTGACACGTCGCCACCGCTGCAGAAGGCTTCGCCCGCGCCCCGGATGACGAGAACGCGGATGGCGGGATCATCGTCGACGGCTTGGAGGACGGAGAACAGCTCGTCGCGCATCTCCACGTTGTACGCGTTGAGCACCCGCGGACGGTTGAGGGTCACGAGCGCCACTCGCCCCCGCGTCGCGTAGGCGACGGTACGATACCCGTCCGAGCTCCTACTCCTGGAACGAGTCCGCCGCGACGGCACCTCCTGACGAATGGCCATGGTCCTCCGGGGGCGCTCACGGGATCGATGCTGCTACAGCCCCGCGCACCACCAACACCGCGGCTGCGGGAACCCGGGGTTCCCCTCTTCACCCGAACCCCAGAGCAGGCGATCCGACGGCAGGCGCGCCCAGAAGGACCGGCGCGTCCCGAGCGCTGGCAAGATCGGGCAGCGCTAGTCGGATGACGGCAGCGGCTTCGCCTCCTTCAGACTCATCTCCTTGTCACAGCAGACCAGATTGCCGCCGCCGCTGCCCGGCTTGTTGCAGAGCACCTCGGTTCCGCAGGACTGGCATAGGTAACGTTTCCCCAACTGAATCGTCATCACTACCTCCCGTAAAATGGCAGCGGGGTCACCTCCGCGAGAGCGGGCTCCTCGAGCCCGTCGACCCGCACGTGCGTACCAGCCTGGAGATGCTCCCGCCGAATGTATGCCAGAGCGATGGGCCTTCCCAGCGCTGGCGACTCGACCGCGCTCGTGACCACGCCGACGTCTTTGCCGTCGATGCGCACGTTCGCGCCAGCCTGGGGAACGCCGCCGCCGAGGACTCGCAGCCCGATCAGGCGGCGATTCACATGGCCTCGCGCGCTCGCCCGCTCCACGACTTCCTGTCCCAGGTAACAGCCCTTGGTGGCGCTAATCGCGCTCTCGAGGCCGGCTTCCAGCACCAGGCGCGTGTCGTCCACATCGGTGCCGTACCAAGGAATGCCCGCCTCGAGGCGCAGAACGTTGAAGGCGACGTGGCCGACGGGGAGCAGATCGAACGCTTTTCCACGCGAGATCATGAGCGTCCACGTCTCCACGGCACTCGCAACCGGCAGGAGCAGCTCATAGCCGATCTCCCCTGTCTCCCGAACCCGGACGAGCTTCGCCTCCGCAATTCCGACAGTGACGTCGCGAACGTCAAGGTCCCGTCGAAACGCGCCGACCTTCCCGGCGAGCGCTTCGATCACCTGATCGGCACGCGGTCCCTGGATCGAGACCGCGGCCAGTTCCGCCGTCACGTCGCGCAGCTCGACGTCATCGGCCACGATGTGCCGCTCGAGCCCACCCAAAAGGCCGTCGGCCGCCGCCGGCTCGACGTCGAGGAGGACGTGGTCCTGGAGATTGTAGACCCGCGGATCCGCCACGACCTTCCCCTGCACCGTGAGAAACGCCGCATGGCAGCCCTCGCCGGGTGCGAGCGCCGCCACGTCGTTACTGAGCATGCCCTGAAGGAAGCTCGTGCGATCTTCACCGCTCACGCGGATCTTGCGGCGATAGGACACGTCGATGAGTCCCGCGGCCGTCCGCACCCGGCGATACTCGGCAAGGACGTCGTCGCCGAACCGCTCCGCCACCTCGCAGAAACCGTACATCCCGAAGCGTGCGCCGGCCGCGGCGAGCGCGGGCTTGAGCGGGGTGCTCCACATGCGCCGCCTTTTACCAGAGGGCCTCGACCACGCAACTCGACTCCGGAAACGGAGCCGGGTCAGTTCGAAAGCCGGGATGACCCCCGGTGTCGCTGGAACCGCGCTCGAGACGCACCGGTGAGGACTCGTCTCGCTCACGGGTCATCGCCGGGACGCACTGAGCTCGCGCAAGGCCGCCTGATAGGACCCGAGATCCGCAGCCGAGAAGAGGACGAAGCGGACCAGGCGGATGCACGAGGGCGTGCCGAGGAAGGTCGCGACCGTCCCGAGGCCGATGCGCGCTGCCTCTGCCACCGGGAAGCTGTACGCACCAGTGCTGATCGATGGAAAGGCAACCGATCCGACCCCATGCTCGCGAGCAACTTCGAGGCTGCGCCGGTACACCCGCGCCAACAGGTCCGGCTCTCCGTGTGCCCCGTCCCGGTAGACCGGCCCCACCGCGTGGATCACGTAGCGCGCCTTGAGACGACCGGCGCCCGTGATCTTCGCATCCCCGGTGGCGCAGCCACCCAGCGTCTCACACTCGACCAGAATCGTGGGACCCCCGCGCCGATGAATGGCGCCGTCCACCCCACCGCCCCCGCGCAGGGTCGTATTGGCCGCATTGACGATGGCGTCGGTGTCCTCGTCCGTGATGTCCCCCTGTCGGAGGACGAGCGTGGCCGTGCCGAGACGCAGCTCCGTCATGGCTGTCCTCCCTGCGGCGCCCGCCGGGTGCGGATCGCGGACCTACTCACCTTGACAGCGGCCGATGGCGGCTTGGACAATGTCGCTTCCGTGATTGAAACCCTGGAAACCCTGGCCGGAACGGGCGAGCCGGAGGAGGATCTGCGGCGCTCGTCGCGGGGGGAGGAGCGATGAACTTCACCGACGTCCGCTACGAGACACAGCAGGGCACCGCGCTCACCGGCACCGCCGGCGGGCAGCCCGAGGGTGCGGTAGCCTGGATCACCATCAACCGCCCCGAGGTGCGCAACGCCTTCCGGGCACGGACGGTCGATGAGCTCATCGCCGCGTTCCGCGCCGCGTGGGCGGATCCGGAGGTCGGGGCCGTCGTCCTCACCGGCGCAGGGGACAAGGCGTTCTGCAGCGGCGGTGACCAGAAGGAACGCGGCGCCGGCGGCTACGGAGCGGGCGCCGGCGGCATTGGGCTCGACATGCATGGGTTGCACGGCGTGATCCGGAACATCCCCAAGCCGGTGATCGCAATGGTGAACGGTTACGCGATCGGCGGCGGTCATGTCCTGCACGTTCTGTGCGACCTGTCCATCGCCGCCGACACCGCGCTCTTCGGGCAGACGGGTCCGCGCGTCGGCAGCGTCGACCCCGGCTTCGGTACGGCGTATCTGGCCCGGATCGTCGGCGAGAAGAAGGCACGCGAGATCTGGTACCTGTGTCGCCAGTACACAGCCACCGACGCGCTGGCCATGGGCCTGGTCAATCGCGTGGTGCCGGCCGGGGAGCTGCGCGCGGAGACGGAGCGATGGTGCGCGGAGCTCCTGGAGAAGAGTCCGACCGCACTCCGGCTCGCCAAGTTCTCCTTCAACGCCGACACGGCCCACATCGACGGCATCACCGAGATGGGGTACAGCGCCCTCGAGCTCTACTATCAAACCGCCGAGGCGATGGAAGGGCGCAACGCCTTCGTCGAACGGCGCAAGCCTGCTTTCCGCAAAGCCGGTCGCGGCAAAACCTAGACGGCGCCGGTCACCGGGCGGCGGCATTCACTCGTGCCGCGTCGATACGTTCGCGCGCCATGCGCCGGGCGACGACGTCGGGTAGGTCGCCGCTGCGGGCCGCCTCGGCGAGAACGCTTCGCGTCGTATCGAGGATGCGCGCCGCCGCCACCCGGGCGCGCCCGGCGTCGAACCCCATCGGATCGAGCTCCTCGGCGACATGGATGAGCCCGCCTGCGTTCACCACGAAATCCGGAGCGTACAGGATGCCGCGCCGCGCGAGATCCTCGGCGTCGGCCGCGGTGGCGAGCTGATTGTTCGCTCCGCCGACGACCGCGCGACAGCGCAGGCGCGGAAGCGTCGCGTGGCTGAGCACGCCACCGCCGGCACACGGGGACAGGATCTCCACCGGCTGAAAGAGAATCTCCTCGGCGGCCACCGCGGCGGCGCCGTGGCGATGCACGGCCTCGGCAACCCGCCGTTCGTCCGTGTCGGCGACGATGACCGCCGCGCCCGCCTCCGCCAGCAGGCCGACGAGCGCGAGCCCGACCTTGCCCACCCCTTGAACGGCGATCCGCCGGCCACGGAATGCGTCGGGCTCGCCGAGCGCCGCCAGGACGGCCCGCATCCCTTGCAGCACGCCGAAGGCCGTCGTCGGCGATGGGTCGCCGCCCGCCGACTCCGGCAGCCCCACGCCGTGGCGCGTCTCGCGGCGGACCTCCGCAAGATCGGTCGTCGTGGTGCCCATGTCCTCGGTGGCGATGTAGGAGCCGCTCAGGCGCTCGATGATCCGTCCCAGGGCTCGAAACGCCGCCGCACGGTCGCGCGGAGGCGGTTCGGCCAGGACGACCGCCTTGCCCCCTCCGAGACGGAGCCCGGCGAGCGCCGCCTTGTAAGTCATGGCCTCGGCGAGTCGCAGGACGTCTTCTACTGCGTCGCCCTCGCGCGCATAGTGCCGCATGCGAATGCCGCCCAGCGCGGGCCCGCGGGTGGTATCGTGGACGGCAATGAGGGCGCGGAGCCCCGTCGCGGCGTCATGGCCGTAGACGAGGGTTTCGTACCCACCCGCCGCCATGCGCGCGAGCACATCACCGCTCATCGCCGCAGTCCCCGACGCGCCCGGCCACGGCGAACGAGCGGGCGCGCTCGGCGCTGGCAGTCGGCAGGTGATCCATCGCCGTCCGCCATGGTCGCATCGCCGGGTCGCGGTCACACGGCCACGAGGATGCTCGTGCCCTCCACGCGCACCTCGTACTTGGCAACGGCCAGCTCCGGATCGTCGACGTTCAGGCCGGTGGTGACGTCGTACATCCACGCGTGCCACGGGCAGGTCACGATCGTGCCGTCGAGCTCGCCTTCTCCGAGCGGGCCGCCCTGATGCGCGCAGCTGTCGTCGATAGCGTAGTATTCGCCGTCGACATTGAAGATCGCAATGCGCTTGCCATCCACCTCGACCGTCTTGCACTGCCCCACTGCAATCTCGCTCTTGTCGGCTACTTTCCTGAACTCTGGCATGATCCCCTCCCAGGACATCGACTCCATCGCGCACGACGACGAGGGCGCCCGTCAGCTGCGCAGGCTCGCTCGAAGCTCCCGCGCCAGAATCTCCACCGTGCCCCGGGTCCCGCCCGCCTGCTTCTGGCGCCACTCGCCGTCGGTCTCGAAGCGGGCATCGCCGACATCATCTGCCCACGGCGCCACGACCTGCGCGATCGTGTGCGCATCGAACGGATCCCGCCCAGTCGCCCGGGCCGCGCCGAGAACGTCGGGAACGACGCGGAGAAATGCCCGCAGCGCCATGCCTGTCTTGATGCTGTATTTCTTCCCCACCCACGCCTTCGGGAATGTTCTGGCGATCTGCTTGAAGTAGTTGAGGAAGAACCGTGGCGCGATGTCACGGAAGCGCTCCACCTGCCGGCCTCCCAGGGCCTCGATCGCGGTGAAGACGGCCTTCAGCTCCTCTGCGAGCGAGGCCTGCGCCACTCGCCCCCTGCCGACGCCGAACAGCTTGATGTCCCCGCGCAGCGGCGAGGTGTCGTCCTCGTTCAGCAGGCGGATGATGTCGTGGCCGGTGGCCAGCAGCTTGTCGGGATAGAGCCGGCGGCCCGACAGGCTCACCAGATGGGACGGATTGAGCTTCGTATGCTTGGCGTTGATCGTCACGAACAGCTCCACGACCTGATCGGGCGCGAGCTGGTCGAAGATCACGGCGGGGACCTGCACCCCTTCGAGCGGACGGCTGGAGGCGAGGAGATGCAGCGCCAGGAGGCGGTGCTGGCCGTCGAGGGCGCGCAACGCCCCCTCCTCCTCGGGGATCTGCAGCACCCCCAGGATGCGGTGAGAGCTCGTCGGCGTAAACTCGAGGCGCCGGTCCGCCACGAGCAGCACCGCCCCCGGGACCGCAGGCAGATTCCCCGCCTCCGCACACTGCTCGTAGTAGTCGACCAGCTCGGCAACCTTCCGTTGGATGATCGGGCGCTGATACGCCTCCGCCGTCGCGGCGATGCGCCGCTCGAGCAGCTCCCAATTGATCTTCCCGCCCTGCTTCTTGCGCCGGCGCTTGGCGCGCGCCGGGGCTGGCGTCTTGCCCGCGTCGTAGCTCAGGACCTCGAAGCGGACGAGCTTCTCAACGTCGCGGACGCCGAAGATCCCCTGGTACAACGTCACGCCGAACTGGCGCAGCCGCATTGCCGGTACGCTGATCATGGATTCGCCCCCATGGTCTCCCCGAACGGCGCCGCCCGCCAATCACCAACTTGCCAGCGTGCCAACAGCCCAGCCGTCCCGACCGCCGGCGAGGAAACATGCCGACCGCCGGCAGGTCCGGATACCCGATCAGCTGCCGAGAAATCAAGATGACGCGAGCGCCGGCGCCACCGGCCGAAGCCGGTGCGCGGCGAGGTCAGCCGAGTCGACGGGTGGCCGCAAGCAGCTCGCCGAGCGCGCGAACCCGCTGGAGACAGACGGCGCGCTCGCGCGACGGCCCAAGAAGATACGCGGCGCGCCACGCATCGAGGCTGTCGGCGATGAGTTGCTGGCAGCGCGCGTCGAGCACGCGCACCTGCCGGCGAAGGCCGGCGCGCCGAGCCGCGGCGATGCTCACGACCTCGCCCATTCTGTATCCTCGAGCTGGCGAGTCTCCGCGCAAGAGTCCACCACTGCAGTCCCGGCGTCCCGACCGAGGCCGCGCTCCGACGCCAGCCCCGCGCGATCCGCCGCCCACTGCACCTGACGGAGCATGCCCAAGAGGATCTGCACGTCATGCTCTTCGAGTGCGGCACGGCCGAAGATGCGGCGCAGCGAGCGCATCATGTGAACGGTGTTCCCGGTATGGAGGAATCCGACTCGGAGCAGCGCCTCTTCGAGCCGACGGTACAGGAACTCGAGCCTCCCGCACGATGCCCGGGGCGCCACGTGACGCTGCCCATCGCCGCCCGTCCCATCGTCCGCCAGTAGTAGCTCGTACGCACAGACCAGAACGGACTGCGCCAGGTTCAGGGATGCATACGTGGCGCTCGCGGGAATCGTCACCACGCGCTGGCAGAGCGCCAGCTCTTCGTTGGAGAGCCCATGATCCTCGGGCCCGAACACCAGCGCGACCTCGCTCCGCGCCGCGGTCGCCAGGATCTCCGGTGCCGCCGAGCGCGGCGACGTCGCGCCCGTTCGGAGCGCACTGGGCCGACTCGTCGTGCCGACCACCAGGCTGCAGTCGGCCACCGCCTCCTCGAGCGTTCCAACGCTACGGCACTCGTCGATCACGTCGCGCGCGTGCACGGCCAGCTGGATCGCGCGAGCCGGGTCGAATCGGCGAGTTGGTGCGACGAGGACGAGCCGCTCGATGCCCATGTTCTTGAGGGCCCTGGCAGCAGCGCCGACGTTGCCGGAATGACGCGGACGGACCAGGACCGCACGAACTCGACTGCGATTCATGCGCGATGCACGCTAACATCCCCCTGGGAGCCCGGCAACGTCGGAGCGGGCCGCATTCGCCGCGACCCCCGTCACCGCGGGCGGGTTCGCGCTGTGCCGCCGCAACGGCCGCCGCCGCAGCTGCGCCGCGACCCGTGATCGGATACGCTAGTGGCTATCCAACTGGGTTCGCCCGTGCGCATACGGACCATCTGTTTCGACGCCACCGGAACGCTCTTCGATGTCCGCGAGCCCGTTGGCACCACGTATGCCCGGCTGGCAGAGCGCTGCGGCATGCTGGCGGATCCGCTGCGCCTTGCGGAGGGCTTTCGTCACGCGCTGCGGCTGGCGCCGCCACTCGCCTTTCCGGGTGCTCGCGCAGGCGAGCTGCCCGCTCACGAGCGGCGATGGTGGCGCGGAATCGTGGACGCGGCGTTCGCCGCCGCCGGGGTCCCGGCGGTGCCGGCGGAGCTGTTCGAGGCGATCTTCTCACACTATGCCGGTGGCGGAGCGTGGAGACTCTACGACGATACCCTGCCCGCCCTCGCAGCGCTTCACTGCCGCGGCTACGCACTGGCGATCGTCTCGAACTTCGACAGCCGGCTCACCCGGCTCGTCGACGAGCTGGGTATCGGCCCGCTGGTGCATGCAACCGTATGTTCCACTCGCGCCGGAGCCGCCAAGCCCGATGCGCGGATCTTTCGGCACGCCCTGGAATTGCTCGGTGCGCGTCCCACCGAATCGCTGCACGTCGGAGACGATCCCGCGGCGGATGTCGCTGGAGCGCTCGCCGCCGGCCTTCGCGCCGTGTGCATCGATCGGCGGGCGGAGCGCGAGGGCGCGGCGCCATCTAGCCCCCCGACGATTTCAAGCCTCGCAAGCCTCGAGCCGCTCCTCGAGGGGCAGCACCGCGTGCAGGAGTGACACGCCGCGCCCGGTGGTCGGCATCGGCGCTCGCGGCGCTCGTTGCAGGGAACTCACGAATGGTCTGGGCTAGGAACCGCCGCGGCGGGCGAGCGTGAGCGTGCGCGCTCTGAACGCCGCCACCTCGTCCGGGCTCTGGCACGGCAGCGTCACCAGCTCGCGGCGTTCCTCGAGGCTCATGCGCTGCCAGTCTGCGAGGTGGATCCGAATACCCGCAAGGTCGAGCTTGGCCCGCACCGCTCGCGGGATCCAGGTCAGATCCTCTTCGCTGGGCGGCGTCATCCTTGCTCCGTCGGGCCGGCCACGCGCGCCAGATCCAGCCAGCCCATACGCAGCCTATACGTAGCGGTCCACGAGAGCGCCGCGGGGAGCCTCCGCAGCAGGCGAGTACGGACCGATCCGCGGCCGCGACATGTTGAGAGCATGGATACGCGGGAGGCCCCCGAAGGAGGCGCGCAGATCGAGGTCCTCGTGCACCACCGGCACGGCCTCGACGGCGACCAGGACGCCGGGACCCACTGCAGCGACCTCGGTAGTCATCCGGCGCGCCGCGGGCAAGAGCACCGCGTGAGGGAGACCGGGCGCGCGATCCTCCGAAGCGGCGGATCCGGCGCGCGACGACCCGCGCCGCTGGACTACGGTGTCGGCGTAAGCAATCGGGGCCGGAGCCTGAACGGGCGGCGTGGACACGGCACCCGCAAGCTTAGCCCCGGCCCGGGCAAGGTCTCAAGCGTTGGTCATTCCCCGATATCATTCACAGAGTCACTTCCGCCCAAGCCAGATGAAGTGCCCGTTGCACCGCCTGGTAACAGCGGTCGTCGATCCGGCCGTCAACGTGCATCTTGATGAGTTTTTTACTCGCCTTGTTCACGAGCTTACGGGCTGAGCTCCGGCGACCCCCGGCGGTCTTGAAGGCCGCCTTCGAGAACAGAGCAGAGATCTTCGGGAGCAGCGGCTGCCCGTTGCAAGCGCTGCAGGTGATGTCCAGCGGGAAGACGTGATGCGGCCGACAGCCGAATGGCGCATAGCACACGTCGTCCTGGCCACATTCCGGCCTGTCCCCACCGCAGCAGTTCTCTTCGCCGCATAGCGTCTCGCAGGGAAGGCGCCAGCAGTTCGCGTCCGGTCCGCAGTACGGGAACTCCGGCGGACAGCTCTCACAGGCTCCCGTCGGGGGGAGCGTGGTCGTGGTCGATTGGATGGTCGTGGTCGGTGGGATGGTCGTGGTGGTCACCGAGGGGCCGCCGTAGAGAATCTGGGCGCCGGCAATGTCGTCGGCCTGGAGGCCGTCGATGTCGCTAGCCTTGGAGTTCATGATTGCGACGACGACTTGATCCAGTTCGTCGGGATGATCGAGGCCGAGCACATGCCCGAACTCGTGCATGGCGACGCGATGGAAGTCCTCGACGTCCGGCCTGAGAGCTCCGCGATAGGAGTTCCAGTCGAACGCGGTGTTGAAGATGACGTCCGCCTCAGTGCGAATCGAGTCGAACGTCCATTGTCTTGTGACCGCGAGGGTGTCAAGACCGAACGGAGTGCCGAAGATCGAACTCGACCAAAAAACGTTGTTGGTGCGGTTACCATTGCCCACCACTGCGCTGGAGTCGCGCACGACCCGAAGCTCCATCGAGCCCATGACCTCGTTCCACTGTGCCAGCGCCCATTCGGCCGACTGTCCCCAGGACTCGGCACCATCATCGAGGGTACCGCCCGAGGGGCCAAGCTGAAGATGCATTACCACCGTTGGCGTAGTCCACGCGCCTTCGGGAGTCAGCACATACGCCCCGGCCGATCCGAGAATCAGCGCGGCTACGAGTCCGAGCGCAACCCCGCACAGCCGAAAGAACGAACCGAGCGCTCTTGCACTACGGGACGAGCGCATGGATCTGCTCCTCGAAACGACTGAGGAGGAGGACGGCCGACCCGACGGCGAACCTGTCGCGCACGTTCCTGCTTCCGGCGCGTCGCGACTCAGCCCGGCGCAGACGACGCAGGTCCGAGGCTGCAATCACGTCGGCGCCGGTCTCGGGGTCCCACTCAATCCGGAAGACGCCCTGGCCGACACCGACGAAAGGAACGAACGCCGACCCTTCCGGTGCCACGAACACAACCAGGCGCTCACCGACTGTGAGCGTCGGGACACCCGACACCCGGAGCGCCCGGTTGCCGATGCGACCGCCAGGAAGAGCCAGCGTGGTGGTACTGGGCGTCGTCCCTTTAAGAACCTTCTCGACGGCGAAGGTCACCTCGGTCACTATCACGGGGTCGTTCTGGGTCCCTCGTCGCTCGACACTCGACGTTCCTGCCACCCGCCCGCGAAAGATGATTGCCGCGCGCTCGCAGAGCTCGTCAAATCCGACCGGCCGTACGCTCGTTGCCGTCGCCCTGTTCGCCAACAATAGGACCGCGCACACACTCCCCGCCATCCATCGCTTTCCTCGTAACCATGATTCAGCCTTGACATGCGCAGCGTTGCTCTCCCGAGCGTGCAGCAACGACGATCCTCCACGGGGACCGGTTCGGCGCAGGACATTCACTGTGACGTCCATCGTAGGAGCTTCCGCCTAGCGTGTTTCCTCCTTGTTCGGAGTAGACACATGCGGCTTTATGCGGCGCAGACGGCGGTTCCGTCAAGGGAAGTTCGGTCGATCTCGCCACCTTGCCCAGGACCATTGGTTTGGTGGGTAGAACAACGCGATGTGTGCGATGCGCATAGACATTCTGACCAATCCCCCCTCCAAGAAGAGCACAGGTGCCCCCTTGTTCCGGGAGCCTACGAGCAATTGTCACGCGACGGCGATGAAATCTTGCACATCGATCAACCCCGCGGCGCTCAGAAAAGCGCGTATGCTCTCCCGCGCCGCACGCGACGCCACGGCGGAGACGACGCGCTCGGAACGCACCCCGAGATCCGAAGGCGCCACGATGGGGATGCCACGATAGCGGCGTCCGACACGGCGCGGATCGATCTCGATGATGCGCGAGACGGCGTAGCCCGCTCGCACGAGCTCCCGCGCCCACCAGCGTCCGGTCGGGCCGGCGCCACACACCTGCACGCGCTCCGCCGCACGGAGCCATGCCCGCGCGAGGTAGTGCAACTTCAGACGCCGGAAGCTCGGTAGACTGTACGCACTGCCGCAACGGGAGAGGCGGCCCCGATGATCCCGCCACACGAGCAATGTCTCCGGCACCTTCGCCGCTGCGCCGCCGGCCAAGAGCAGACGCATCCACAGGTCGTAGTCCTCGGGCCACGCACGCTCGCGGTACCCTCCGGCGGCATCGACGACGCGCCGCCGCATGAGCACCGTCGGGTGAACGACCGGGGACTCCACGAACAGGTCGCGGCGAATGTCGGCGGGCGTGAGCAGCGAGTTCTGCCACTCCACGTAGCGGCGCAGCCCGCCGGTCCCGGGGCCCTCCGGCTGGTACGCCACCCGCGAGCTCACGAACGCGAGCGCCGGCTCGCGTTCCAGCTCCGCCGCCTGGCGCGCGAAGCGCCCCGGCAAGGCGACATCGTCGGCGTCCATGCGAGCGAGCAGCTGCCCCCGTGCCGCGGCAAGAGCGGCGTTGAGGGCAGGCACGAGCCCCCGCCGCCCGCCCATGCGGATGAGCCGCACGCGCGCGTCCTGCCGCGCGTAGCCCGCAGCCACCGCGGCGCTGCCGTCGGTCGATCCATCGTCGACGACAAGACACTCGAAATCCCCGAGGGTCTGGGCGAGGACGCTGTCGATGGCCGGGCGCAGGAAGGACCCACCATTGTAGACAGGGAGCAGGACACTGATGTATGGCTCACGCGGCCGCTGCATGGGCGCTCCGCTGGGCATGCGTATGCTCACACGCCAATAGTGTCCGGCGAGAAAATGGCATTGACAGCCCAAATGGAGTGTCGATAATGCATGTAGTGGCACTTTACAGGGCCATGGGACGGCGCGTCGAGCCAAGGGCGAAGACCGCGAACGTCGACACATAGGCCCAGAGGGGGCAATCGATGCGACAGCGACACATTGCGCTTGCAGCCGGGGTCGTCTTCGGTGCGATGGTTGTGTTTCACGTTGGCGTCGCCAACGCGCAATCGGCTTGCAAGAAGAACTGCAAGTCGGCGTTCTCGGACTGCAAGGACACCGTGAAGGCTAGCGACGGCCAGGTGAAGAACTATCTGGCCGACCTCAAGTCATTTTGCAAGGATCTCGAGGACAAGCAGCAGAAGAAAACCTGCTTGAAGGAAAATCTGAAGAGCCAGAAGAACCTGGCCAAGGAAGGCAGGAAGGCGGCGCTCAAAAAGTGCAAGGCCGAGCGGGGCTGCCGGATCGACTTCTGCGAGGAACAAGCGACCTCGTCTGGTGACGATTCCTGTCTCGTGAGCTCCCCCATGGACAGCTACGGGGAGTGCATCGAAGCGGGGCTCCTGTAGTAGTCGTCAATCGTCGCATTCGCCCCGACGTATCCGCAATAATATAGAAGCGGTCGGAGTCACGAGGCTCCGGCCGCTTCGCTTTTTCGGTCCGACCATACGACCGCGACCGCCCTTCATTCCCCGGCGCCCGTTTCCTCCCACCAGGTGCGCCACCGGGCGATCCAGCCCGTCGCGGCGACATCGCGATCGGCCAGGAGGTCCGCGCGACCCAACGGGCGCCCGTCGCTCACGACCACCACCTCGCCGATGCGTTGTCCCTTGCGCACGGGGGCTGCGAGAAGCTTCGGCACCCGGATCTCGACCTGGGGCTGGCGTGCCTCCGCTTGCTTGAGCACGAGGCGCAGCTCGGCGGAAGCGAGCCCCTGAACTTCCGCGGCCTCACCCCCGCTCACGGCGATGGGTGGCCCCACCCGCCCCCCCTTCTCGGTGGCGCGGACAATCCGGTACGTCGAGAAGCCCTGATCCAGCATGCGCGCGGCTTCGCCGAGCGAGCTCCGTTTCGAGCGCGCGCCGAGAACCACCGCGATCAGGCTGAGGTCCCCGCGGGTCGCGGTCGCCGTCACGCCGAAGCCCGCCTGGTAGTAGAAGCCCGTCTTCAGCCCGGTGATGCCCTTGTACCAGCGGACGAGGTGATTCGTGTTGCTCAGCCGGAACTTGCCTCCCCGGAACGGCGCTTCGGGCATCGATGACCATACGATGACCTCTGGGTGGGTGAGAACGGCGCGCGCAAGCTGCGCCAGATCATGGGCACTCGTGATGTCGGGCTCCTGTCCCTTGCCGGGCGGCAAGCCGTGGACGCTCCGGAACGTGGTGTCGGCGAGGCCGAGCTCCCGGGCACGCTGATTCATGAGATCGACGAACGCCGGCCCCGTTCCGGCGATGTGCTCGGCGATCGCCGCCGCAGCATCGTTGGCCGAGGCAATCGCCACCGCCTGCGCCATCTCGCGGAGCGGAAAGATCTCGCCTTCCCGGAGATAGACCTGCGATCCGCCCATCCGACTCGCCCATGCGGAGACGCGCACCGGATCCTCCCACGAGGCGCGTCCGGCGGCCACGCGTTCGGCCGTGAGCAGAATCACCATCATCTTGACCATCGAGGCAGGAGGCCAGCGCCGGTGCGCCTCGGTCTCGGATAGCACCTTGCCGGTCTCGGCCTCCATGAGAAGCGTCGCCACGAACGCCGGTTGGGCGCCGGAGTCCGCAGCCAAGCCCATGCCGGAATGGGCGAAGAGCAGCCAGAGGGCGAGCCCCAAGCCGCGGGCCGCCGATCGCCGGGCCCAGGGCTGCAGCCAAGGCGAGCTACCCCGAGGCCGGCGTGCAGTCTGTGACATGAGACTCGCCACCGCCCGACTCACCGGCGCAGCAGGCGTAGCGAGTCGGTTCGTGGCACCATCTGCTCCGGCGCAGCGCGGATCGTGCGCATCTCGGGGTCGATGTCGCCGTTCACGATGAAACCGACCACCTCCGTACTGCGCGCAAGCAAGTCGCACAGCGCACCACGATCGAGGTGTTGTGGAACGTAGCCGCGCTCCTCGACCAGCACCCGCCAGCTGTCACCGACGAGATCGTCACTCGTCCACACGAAGAGCATCCAGCCCCTGTTCCACCGACCCCCGAGGTACTCGGCCCGGCGCTGGCGCTCGGGGGACCGCCAGAACACGACGAAGTCTTCGGCCCGCACGACGGCCGAAAGGGCTTCCGGCAGAAGATTCGTGACCGGACCGGTTACGCCACCACCGTAGCGCCGCCGACGGCCCGCGAAGTCGACATGGATCACCTTGCCCCGCTCGGCACCCATCCCCCGACGCCCTCCCCACTCCCACCATGCCACCACCCCCGGGGCCGCCCCCCGGGATGCCCGGCGGCCGGTGCCGTCCACCCCTGCCGCGCACTCCCTCAGTTACCACCGAATCGCGTGTCGGCCTGCGCCACGACGTGCTCGAGCAGCCGTTGCTCGGCGGCACGAAAGGCAATCGACCGCAGCATCTCGTGGGTCTGCTGCACCAAGGGCACCGATGCCAGGAGCCCGACGATCTCCGCCGGCGAGAGCCGCTCCACCGCCGCCTCCATCTCGCGGATGGCCTCCTCCGGCAGCTCCGGAATCTCCACCCGCTGCACGATGTCCAGCGTGGCCTGAAAGCGCTGCTCGAACTGCTGCTTCGCCTCGGCCCGCTCTTCCTCGGTGCACGTCACGCGCAGCTTCTGGGCGGCCTTCTCGAACAGCCGATCGAACGTAGCGAGCACTGCCTCGCGGCCCGTCATGATTCCGCCAGGTTACAATCGTGGCGCACCCAGTACCCTATCCGCAGCGCGGCGGCTACGGCCGGCGATCCCGGCGCCCCGGCGTCCTCGCTCCGCTGTCGGCGGCCACTCGTGCAGGCTCCTAGATCCTACTACTACCTTTACCTCACTGCCGGCCTCGCCCTCAAGCGCCGCGCCTCGCGCCATCGGCGCGCCATGCATCGCGGGAGGGCTGAAACGCCACGTCCCGGGCTGTCAGAGGGGTCCGATCCAGGCCGCGGACCGGCTTCGCCGTGGCGGGCGATTCGGTATCCCCGCGTCGTGGCTCGACGAGGGCCGTACGCAGGCGCCACCGCGCGGGCGGCAGGTCACACCACCGGTGGAGGTCGGCGCGCGGAGCCCACACGCGGCCGAACTGTCTCCGTGCGGCGAGACAGAAAGCTAGAATCGGGCCCTTGCGCTCCCGCCGCGACCATTGCTACACAGACGCCGCCGTGCCAACCTCCCCGACCCGCGACATCGGCCGACATCTCGAGGGCGAGCCGTCCGCGCCTGCGGATCGCATCGACGGCGGAGCCATCGTCGGCCGCGTCCTTCGCGAGCAGGGCGTCCGATACGTGTTCGCGATCAACGGGGGACACACCTTCCCGATCCTCGCGGCGCTGCGGGAGAACGGCGTGACGATGATCCACATGCGCCACGAGCAGTCGTGTGCGTACGCGGCGGACGCGTACGCGCGCACGACGGGTGCCCCGGGGGTCCTGTCGGTGACCGCCGGCTGCGGGCTCACCAACGCCGTGACCGGCCTGTGCGTCGCGGGCCTCACCGGGAGCGCGGTCGTGTGCATCGCCGGCCAGCACCCTACGACCGAGGATCAGCTCGGCTCCTCCCAGGAGGCCTACGGATCCGACATCTGCCGCTCGTTCTCCAAGTTCACGAAGCGGGTTCTCGACTGGAGCACGATCCGGACCGACGTGCAGCTCGCCTTCCGCGAAGCGCTGGCGCCGCCCCAGGGGCCGACGCTGGTGGAGATTCCGACGAACATCCTCTACCACCAGGACACGCCGACCCGCCTGCGCCAGGGCACGCGCGTCTACCACCCCGACGAGGTGCGCGGCCAGGGAGATCCGCGGCAGGTCGCCCGCGCGCTCGAGCTCCTGGCGGCCGCCGAGCGACCTCTGATCGCCGCCGGGGACGGCGTGTTCTGGTCAGGCGCTTCGGCCGAGCTTCGCGAGCTAGCCGAGCTGGCGCAGTGCCCGGTGTACACCCGTCGCGCCGCCCAGGGCGCCGTCTCGGAGGAGCATCCGCTGGCGGTGCGCGGCGCGTGGAAGAAGCCGTTCACGGGACGCGCCGACGTCGTGCTGGCGGTGGGCTTCCGTTTCTGGAGCGGCGAGCACTTCGGGGAGCCGCCAACCTGGAACGCCGGGGCTCGCTACGTGCAGATCGACGCGGCCGTGAGCCGCCTCGGCTGGCACGTGCCGGCAGAGGTGCCGATCCTCGGTGATCCGAAGCTCGTGCTGCGCCAGCTCATCGACATGGCGAAGCGGGAGCAGGTCTCCTTCGGGCGCGAACGCCGCGCGGAGTGGTTACAGGAGGTCGCGACGGCGCGGCGCTCTTTCGAAGACGCCCTGTCGGCGCAGGCTGCCGAGGTCGCGGCGAGCGTGCCCATCCATCCCGCGCGCGTGGTCCGCGATCTGCTCCAGGTGATGGAGCCTGACGCCACCCTCGTCATCGACAGCTTCACGCTGTCCGGCTGGCTGTCGCAGTGGTTTCCGGCCAGATTCGCGGGCCAGGTGATCGACGCCGGGCCCCTCGCTCCCGTCGGCCACGGGATCGGGATGGCCATCGGCGCGCAGCTCGCCAGGCCCGGGAAACAGGTCGTCGTCGTGATCGGCGACGGTGGCTTCGGCATCGGGGGCATGGAGATCGAGACGGCGCTCAAGCACCGCCTGCCGATCGTCACCGTGCTGTGGAACAACAGCTCGTGGGGACCGAGCTTCGAACGCATGCCGATGCTCCGCGGCCGCGTGGATCCTTTCGACATGCTTCCGGACCTTCGCTACGACAAGATGTTCGAGGCCATCGGTTGCCACGGCGAGTTCGTGCAACGCCCGGACGAGCTGGCACCGGCCTCGAGCGAGCCGTCGCCGCGGGCCGCCCGGCGGTCGTCAACATCCTCGGCGACCGACGGATCGGCCACGCACGCCTCGGAGGAAACCTACTCGGCTCGACGAAGGTCTGACGCGTGGCCGTATCAGCGAAGAACCGCAGGGCCCGCGCATCACGACCCAGTCGGCGACGGCCGAAGCGCCGCGCAGCCGCCAAGAGATCACGCGTCAAGAGAGCGGCGGGCCGCCGCGGCCGCCGGGCACGTCGGCGCGGCGGATTCCGGCTTTCCGGCGACGCGCGCCCGAGCGCCTATCGGATCGCCCTCGACATCGACCCCGAGCGCGAGCGCTACTCCGGCGAGGTCTCGATCCGGCTCGACCTCGCCCGGCCACGGCGATCCGTCGAGCTCCATGCCGTCGGCCTGCGGATCCAACGCGCCGCCTGGCGTGCCGACGCGCTTGCCGCGCCACCGCTCAGCGGGCGCGCGGCCACGCATGGAAGCCGCGAGACGGTGGAGATCCGGTTCCCCAAACGCTTGCGCGCCGGGCCGGGCACCCTCGTCCTCCGCTTCGCGGCGAAGATCCAGAAGGGCCTGCGGGGTCTCTATGGAGTGCGCAGCGATGGCCGCGCGTATGCGTTCACCCAACTCGAGGCGGCGGACGCCCGCCGATTCTTTCCGTGCTTCGACGAGCCGAGCTTCAAGGCCTCGTTCACGTTCGTCGTCACCACCCCCGCTGGCAACACCGTGATCTCGAACAGCCCTGCAGCGCGCATCGAAGAGCGCAGCGACGGACGCACGACCGTGGAGTTCGCGGCGACGCCGAAGCTCTCCACGTACCTGTGCGCGCTCGCCGTCGGGCCCCTCGAATGCTCGGAGGCGCGCTTGGTCGGTCCGACGGAGACTCGCGTCTGGCACGTCCCTGGTAAGGGCCAGCTCACCGGGCTGGCCCTCGAAGCCGCGGTGGAGTCGCTCACTCGCCTCGAGCGGTACTTCGGGCTCCCCTACCCTTACGGGAAGCTCGATTTGGTGGCCGTGCCCGATTTCGAGGCGGGGGCGATGGAGAACGCCGGCGCCGTGTTCTTCCGCGAGACGCTGTTGCTGGCCGATCCGGCGGCGATCTCCCTCGTCGAGCACAAGGCGCTCGCCGAAGTCATCACGCACGAGCTCGCGCACATGTGGTACGGCAATCTCGTCACCATGGCCTGGTGGGACGATCTCTGGCTCAACGAAGCCTTCGCGACGTGGATGGCGTTTCGTATCGTGGACGAGTGGAAACCGGCGTGGCGGATCTGGAACGCCTTCGAGCACCATCGGGCGGCGGCCCTGAACCTGGACGCATTGACGAACACACATCCCATCTACGGCCCGGTCCGCAACGTTTCGGAAGCCACCGAGAATTTCGACCTCATCACGTACGAGAAAGGCGCCGCCGTCGTCAGGATGCTGGAGCGCTATCTCGGAGCGGACGCCTTTCGCGAAGGCGTCCGCACCTACATCCACCGTCACCGCGAAGGAAACGCGACTGCCGCGGACCTCTGGCGGGCCCTCAGCGAGGCCTCGGGCACGCCCGTCGATCACATCGCACGCGGCTGGACGGAGCGTCCCGGATTCCCGCTGCTCACGGTGAGCCCGGCCGCGGCCACCGGAACCGGGCGGGCCACGCTCGACGTGCGGCAGGAACGTTTCTATGCGCACCCTGGCACGCAGGATGCGGTGCACAGCCCCTGGCCTGTTCCGTGGGTCGTCCGCTATCGGCCCCGCGGGACCACCGGCACCGCCCTCGGACGCCATCTGGTCGATTCGTCGACCGACACGGTGTCGCTCGACGGCGCGGATTCGCTCGACTGGTACTACGGCAACGCAGACGAAGGCGGATTCTTCCGCGTGCGGCACGACGATCAGAACCTGAAGCGGCTCACCGCGGCGCTCCCCGCCGCCCTCAGCCCGGTCGAGCGCATGGGGCTCCTCGGAAACCAGTGGGCGCTCGTGCGCAGCGATCGTGCGTCCATCGAGAGCTTCCTCGAGGTCGCCGATGGCTTCGAGCGGGAGACGGACCACGACGTGCTCGAGCGCCTGGCCACGGCGCTGGCCTTCATCGACGACCAGCTGCTGGATCCCAATGAGGGCCCAGTCCGCGCTGCGTTCCGGAGCTGGCTGGAACGGCGATTCATGCCGCAGCTGGTGCAGCTCGGATGGGACGCCCGATCATCATCGGAGCCGGACGAGAGCAAGCTCCGGCGCGCGGCCATCGTCCGAATCCTCGGCGAGATCGCCGCCGTGCCCACCGTGTGCAGCACGGCATCCGCCCGCGCGGCGCGCTACGTCCAGGATCGGGCCTCGCTCGATGCGAACCTGGTCGATACGATCGTCCTGGTCGGCGCACGGCTCGGTGACGCCGCACGCTTCGATCGCTACCGAACGGCGGCCGTCGACGCTCGCACGCCCCAGGATCGCCGCCGCTTCCAGCTGGCCCTCGCGGAGTTTCGGCTGCCCGACCTCATCGAGCGCGCGCTCGCCCTGACATTGACGGATGCCGTGCCGACGCAGGACGTGGCGGCGCTGCTCGTGCGCGCCATCGGCAACCGCGCGGCACGCGAGCGCGCCTGGCGCTTCATCACCCGGAGCTGGGCGAGCTTGCACCGCCGGCTACCGCCGATGATGGTCACCCGCCTGATCGACGCGCTGCCGGCGCTGCAGACGCCGACGTTCAAGCGCGAGTTCACGACCTTCTTTCGCACGCATCCCATTCCCACGGCCGCCCGGGCGGTCAAGCAGGCCCTCGAGCGATTCGACCTCAACCACGAGCTGCGGCAGCGGGCCGCCCCGGGCCTCGCGGCCTGGTTCACCAACCGCTGAGGACGCGTTGCGGTGAGAGACGCAGACTACGGGACACGGACGAAGGGAAAGCGTGCACGCAGCTCCCGCGTGAGCAGGCCGACCCCGACCGTCGATCCCGTCGTTTCCACCGCCACGATGACGTCCGGATCTTGGAAGCTGACCCGCGCGGCTGCACCGTGCGCGACCGCGGCGTCGAGCAGCGCCTCCCCCACCACGCGCTCGATCGTCGGCGTGTGCACCACGCCCTTGAAGCCCCGGCGCTCCAGGCGAACGTAGAACGTCTTGCCGGCGAGCCGCGCGGTCGACGATGCGAGCGCGCGCACCACGGTTTCAGAGAGCCCCGCGGCCTCGAACTGGGTTGTCCGCTCCACGGGCACGATCTTCGTGAGAGAGCCTTCGAGCAGCGGATCCACCGGCAGGCGCTCGCGCACAACCTCGAGAAAGCCGTCGCGATCGTCGACACGCCCGACGAGAACGTTGCGGTAGCCCGCTCCCCAGAAGGCCCCGAGGGGTCGGAGCGCCGCCAGCAAGGCAGGCCGCCGTCCTTCGAGGGATGTGGCGAGAACATTCCACTCGCGCATGCCGTCGCGTTCCAACGAGCCGCCCGCATTATCTCCCAGCGCACCTGCCATCGCCACCGTGGCGCCGCATCCTCGCCACACCTCCGAGGATGGAGCGTGGATAGCAGGTGTAGCAGGTGTAGGAGGCGTCGCCGGCCGAGCAGCGCTTCCCGCCGTTCGCATCGGAGAGCGTTGGCGCCTTGCGCCGAATCTGATACACGCCCATCGATGACGCGAGGGCTCGCAGCGACCGAGACCGACGATCCTCATCGCGGCGAGTCCTGCCGCCGACCCCGGCGTGCCTCAGGCGTCGTGCAAGCGCGCCGATGTGCGCGCCACGGCGCCCGGGTGAGGCTTCTGCTCTCCGTGCTGTCGACGGGTTTCTGCATCGCGCAAGCCCAGGCGCAGGAACCGGTCCTCTACGTAACCGAAGCGCGGGGCAATCGGGTTGCGGCCTATCACATCAAGCCGAACGGCTGCGTCAACGAGACACCTTTCCAGCGGATCGACATCAAGATCTCTGGCCTCGACTGCGACCCCGACGAGGACGCGAACCCGCGCCGGCTTGCCGTTCACCCAAACGGCTGCGCGCTCTACGTCGCCACAGCTGGCACCATCGAAGTGTTTCAGATCAGATCCGACCAGGACAACTACGGTCGCCTCAAGCCCTTCGACGACGATGCCGACACCCTCGCACGCATGACGTGCATCAAGCCCGCAAACTACCAGTTCCTTGCTGTGCATCCCGACGGCGGTTCGATCTATGCGTCCCTCACCGCCCTGGACCAGATTCGCCAGTACGCCCTGAATCCGGATGGCTCGCTGCAACGCACCTTCACCACCCCAGCGGACGGCGGCGAGCCGGTGGAGAAAGATCCGCCCGTCGCATCGTGCGTGCAGGGGGAGGAGGACACGCGCTTCCAAGGACTCGTCGTCAAGGACGAGAGCCTGTACGCCGCCTCTCACCTCCCGCCTCAAATCGCCATCTTTCCCTTGACGACCGATGAGGGCGCCATCGAGTCCGTCACTAGACGCCCTACGACGAACGATCCGCCGCAGGTTCCTCAGGTTTTCACGGATTGCGTCAAGAGCAGGAAAACGTACGCGCCGAGGTTCTCCACGTCCGGCAAGCAAAACAACCTCAGCAAGCAGTTCATCAACCCGAAGACGCTGCTGCTGGACGAGCCAAACGGCGACCTCCTCTACGTCGCGGACCGCGGCCGCGGCCGCATCTACGGCTGCCCGATCGCCGACGGCGGTGGCCTCCCCGATTGTCCCGAGGACGACAAAGACGACACCAACGACGCCAAGGACCCCAACGGCACCGAGCGCCTCACGATGCAGAGCAAGAAGAGCGCGGCCTACGAGCAGATGGCGCTCAGCGACGACGGGATGCTGTTCGCCAGCGTGTTCCCGGCGGGGCGCGTGCGCGCCTTCCGTCCGGTGCCGGACGAAGGCCAGATCAAGCGGCGAAAGGGAAAATCATCGGACGTCTTCGCAACACCCGTGGCAATCGCGGCCGACGGACGGAACCTCTACGTGGCGCAGGGCGAGCTCGACCGCATCGATGTCTTCACCATCAACGACGAGGGCTTCGCGAACGAGGACCCCCGCTGCTCGACCGAGAAGATCGATGGATCCTTTCCGAACGGCGTGATCGTCGTCATACCGTGCGCCACCACGACGACTACCACCAGCACGCTCGCCGCGACCACCAGCACCACCATCACCCCGCCGTGACAAGGCGGCCGGACAAGCGGCTCCTTCCATGTGCCGGCTAGCCCGAATGCGGCACGCCCCCTAGACCACCCCGCCGCTGTCAACATACTCACGCCGGGTCGTTGATGACATCGGTCACTTGCAGACGGATGGGTATTGCCTGCCATCCCCCCCTCCGTTACCCTCGCTTGATGCATCTCCGAGCCCTCCGGTTGCTCGCCACGGCGGCGGCGCTCCTGTTGTTGTTGTGCAGCGCGGCGTCCGCGCCGGCGGCTGGGGGCCGGAAGGCCCTCACCGAGAGCCTGCTGAGCATCGTCACGCCGGAGCACAAGGGCGTGGCGCGCGCCCATCCCTGGGTGAACGTCGAGATCCAGCTCGGTGCCACGCACGACGGCGTGGCAGCCGACCCGGCGACGTTCAAGGCGAAGCTCGGCGGATGCGACATCACGGATCTGTTCGAGGAATTCCAGCACGGCGGCATCACCGGCAAGCATGCGCGCCTACCACGCGAACTCGGCGGCCGGTGCCGTCTCAAGCACGGCTCGCGGCCCAGGAACCGCCTCAAGTTCAAGATCCGGGCGCAGCCCGTCGGGGCCAAGGGTCGTCGCAAGGCTGACCTCGACCGCGTACGCTTCGGCGTCCTCGAGGTCGCCAACCAGGCGCCGGTTTCCAGTTTCATCTCCGACCCGCCGGCGATCGGCAGCGCGTGTGCCGTCGGCAGCTCGGGCTCCGGACAGGGCATCGAGGTGTCGTTCTCGGCGAGCGCGACCGACCCGGACGGGGATCGGTTGCGGTACGCGTGGGACTTCGGGGACGGCAGCTCGGGAAGCGGGCCCGATGTCGTGCACCACTACGCGACCGAAGAGCCGGTCACGGTGTCGCTGCGCGTCTCGGACGGCGATCAGGATCAGGGGGGAAGCGAGGCGTTCGTCCGACGTTCGCTCCAATCCCCGCTGGCGGTGGATTCCGGGCGTGTTCCCGGCTCCCTTCGCCTCTCGACGGAGCTGCCGGGGACGATCCTCGATTTCGGTCTCGTCGCGATCGGATCCACCCGCGCGCTGCGTTTTCGCGTGCACAACAACGACCCGGTCGACGCGACGACCAGTCAGCTCAAGGTGTCCGTGGGCATCGCTGGGGAGGAGCTGTCGGCAGCAGGGACGCAGTTCACAGTGGACAACTGCCGTCCCGCGGCGCCGTGCAGCGTCGACGCCGACGGGAGGCAGGACGTGACCGTGACCTTCGCACCGCAACAAGCCGGTCACGCGCACGCGGTGCTGCGGCTGGAGGCAGCAGCGAGCAACCACTGCTCCGCCGAGCTCCTGGTGCACGGTTACGCGGGACCGGGTCCGGGCATCCCGTGGGGGACCCCGGACACGGCATTCGCCCTGGCGGGCGAGCTCCTCGCCGTGACTCCCGATGGCACCAACGTCTTCCTCGGCGCCGGCACCGGCTCGTGCCAGGGAGGATCCCTCGACGGCGCCCCCTGCATCGTCAACGACGACTGTCCTGGGGCTGCGTGCAGCGGCCGGGTCTGTCAGGGCGGAGCGAACGACGGCGCCGTATGTGGTGCCTTTCAGGACTGCCCCGGCGGAAACTGTGGCGACCCATTCGATGCGCTCGACATGTGCGCCGATGGAAATGGATCGGTCTTCCTTTTGAACGACGAGGTGCACGACGACCCCGATCCCAACTGCGACGAGTGCGACGAGACCGGAACGATCTTCGAGGTCGCGATCGACGGACACCAGTCCATCGCCAGCCACAAGGTGACGTTCGAATCGCTCGCGGTCGCCTGCGACCGGCTCGCGGACGGCCGCGTGTTTTGGACTCATCACGACATCTACAGCGCGCAGTTCGAGGAACGTGAGCAGCTGCAGAGCGTCCGGAAGGCCGGCTCGGGCCTCCAGATCCACGTGCAGAACGTCAATCAGCGGCTCGGGGATGTCGATCCCGGGAACTACATCGACGATGGCTTCATCATCTACGAGCCCTCGGTGGCAGCGCGCGTGAGCGCGGATGGGAGCCAACGATACGTCGCGAACCCCTTCGGGCTCTATCGCGTGGATCCGCCGCCCGCGCTGCTGATCACGCGTGAGGTGCAGGAGGTCTTCGACGTCGGCACGGACGGCTCCATCCTAGCAGCCTTCGCCGAGCCACAGACGAGCGAGATCCGGGTGTACAAGCTGAACCCGAGCATCGCACTCAACGGCGCCATCACGTTGAGCGCGACAACCCCGTGGGCAACCACACGGGTGCCACGCAACGGCCCGCCCTGCGACACGGGCCAATGCTCGAGCTCCGTGTTCGTCACCAACGTCGCCGGGGACAGCGCCGGGAACGTCTTCGTGAACATCTTCACCGTGATCAATGGCAGCGCGAGCGGCGTGGTGCCACGCAATCTGCGGCCGCAGGGCACGCTCCGGTTCCAACCGGTGGGGGACGGCTCGCACGGCACCTCGACGGGCTTCGTCAGCCTGGTCTTCCTCGACCGCCTCGACCTGTGAGGACACGCCCCCCGTACGCGCCCCGGGATTATTTCCATCCGCACGAGCAGGCGCGCAGAGAAAGACCCGCTGGCGTTGACAGGTCGCACGCGGGGGCTACGCTGCGCCCTCGCCATCGACGGGTCGCGAGGTGCGCCGGAATGAACCGCAGGAGTGAGAGGACCGACCGCCCCCTTCCCACGCTGGGCGCCGCAGAGATCGAAGCGCTCGGGCTTCTTCACGACCTGCGCAGCCCGCTCTCCGCTGCCGCGAATGCGTTTCGGGTGCTGGAGGTGCTCATCGCACAACCGGATGACGAGGAGACTCGCTTCTTCCGCGACACGGTACGGACGAGCCTGCGGCACGCCTGGCATGTCGTCGAGGAATGGCACGAAGCGCTCGGCGTGAGCTCACCAACCGCCCCGCCGGGACGGAGCGACCTCCGTTCCCTGTGCGGCGAGGTGCTGGAACACCTCGACCTCGGCCGAAGCCAGGCTTCGATCCGTCTCGAGAGTTGCCCGGCCGTCGGCGTCCCCCCCGCGGTCCTCCGCGTCGTTCTCCGCAATCTACTGTCCAATGCCCTGCGCCACCGCCGCGCGGGGGTGCCTCTCGAGATCATGATCGGCGGCGCCCATCGGGGGCGACTCGTCGAGCTCTACGTGCGCGACAACGGACGCGGCATGCCGCCGTCCCACGTTGAGCGCGCGTTCCGCGCATTCTGGCGCGGGGAGACAGGTCCGACAGGGCTAGGCCTCGGCCTGACCCTCGTACAGCACATCGTCGCGCAGCGTGGCGGGCAGATCCGCATCGACTCGCGCCACGGAGCGGGCACCACGGTCTCCTTCACCCTGCCCGCCGCCGGTTGACGCGAATCGGTACCCGGCAGGCTCCGCGCCGCTAGTCGTCCTCCTCCTCAGGCGGCGGGAGTTGCTCGGCGAACAGCACCGCGGCCGGGCGCGCCGGGCCGGTGGCGCCGTGCGGCCACCGCACACGGTTGAAATCGATCCCGACGTCATGGAGCAGCTCGTCACGAAACCTCAGATCGAAGGCGACACCGCCGCTCTCCGGATCCACGTCGACGATGTAGACGCGCCGGTCTCCGTCTCGATGTCGCGCCGGGGTGTCCACGGTGTAGTTCGACACCGCCAAGCGGTGGCCATCGGCCCCCATGGCGATCCCGTGCGGCCCGCCCTCCCGGGCGCCGCCTCCTTGCGGGTCCCGATCGAATCGCAGCTTGCCGACGGGCCGCGGCGCCCGCGGATCCCGAATGTCGAGCACGTCCAGCCGGTTGGCTCCGGAGAGCGTCTGGAAGTAGAAGGCCTCGTTCGGGGTGATCGCCGCCTGTCCCGCATGCGAGCCGGCACCGAAGTCGTACGCGAGCGCGAAGGCCGGCGTGGCGGTGGCGACGGTCCACGACGCGTAGAGTGCGCCGCCGTCACCGGTGCTGACCACCGCGGAGGTTCCACCGCGCAGCAGGTGCACCGTCTGGGGCTCCAGGTTCTCGTCTCCCCGATTCCCAACGCCGAGGGGGATGGTGTGGATGAGCTCGCCGGTGGAGATCCGGCGCACCTGGACGCTCACCCCTGACGTCCACTCGACGGCGGTTGCCGTGTACCCGTGCCCCGCATCGGTGGTCACAACGCGATCGGCTCTCTGACTCACCGCCAGAGCATGCGGGCTCACCACCATACCCGCTGCGCTCGTATCGCCTGCATCGATCTCGCGCATGAAGCGCCCGGTGCTCCCGAACTCGACGAGCCCACCCGAGCTGTGGAGCACCTCCACGACCCCGCCCCGGTACCCCTTCCGGTCGCCGAAGGTCGCCAGCCGATGACCGTTCTCCAAGCGTACGTAGGCGCGCGGCGTCGCATAGCGCCGTTCCTCTCGGGGAGTGTCGACGTACACGAGACGCGCGGTTCGCGGATCCCTCACGTCGAAGACGAACGTGCGCCCGCTCAGCAGCCCACCGGCGAGGAGTAACCCGTCCGGAGCCTGCCGGGTCTCCATGGCGTGGGGCTCGTTCGCGCGTGTGCCCACCGGCACCGTACGCAGGACCGCGCCGTACGTCTCCGACATGGGATCGGCATCGATGACGGCGAGAAAATCATCATGCTGTCGATCTGCATCGCCGGCCCACACGAGGAGATACGGCTCGATCTCGAACGCCGGAGCCTCCGGCCGCGAGCGGCAGCCGGCCGAGACCGCCGCCACGCACGCCGCGACGTGCGCCGCCAGCACCACCGGGGCCATCCTTTGCCGCAGCGCGGATCGCCACGGACTGCCCGAGGTCCCTATCTTCTTCGTCGGGATCATCACCTGCATCCGCCCCTCCTCCACTCGAACGTCGCGCTCCGTAACGCCCACCGACCGGAGCAGCCGCACGCGGCTCCGCTTTCGAGCCTACCACCCCACACGCGCGCGCGAGCTGCGGCGAGACGACACAACCGCCCGCACCGTCGCCATCTCGACCGCAGCGACGGCCGCGATCGCCACACGATCCACATCGGCGCGCCGTCCGCCGACGGCGAGGCAGAAGACCGTATCTCCGTCGAACATGGTATGCGCCGGACGAATCGTCCTGGCGAAGCCGTCGTGGGCCCGCTGCGCCACGATTCCCGCCCCCACCTTGTCGAGCGTGCCATTCGTCGCGACGACGGCCAGCGTCGTGTTGCCTTCCGCCGGCACCCGACGGCGCCTCACTCCCGCACCGCGCTCGCGCAGCAGATACTCGGAGATCGCCACGAATCCCCGGCCTCCCCGGCCCGCCAGTGGCCGCCGCGCGCCAGCCAGGATCTCGCCGCCCGCTGGATCGATCACCTCCCCGTACGCATTGACAACGACGAGGGCCCCGACGACCACGCCAGCTGCGAGCCGAATGCTCGCTGACCCGACCCCTCCCTTGCTCGCACTCGCCGTTCCAAACAGCTTGCCCACCGTCGCGCCGGTGCCCGCACCGACGCTGCCTCGGCGACGGGATTTCGGGTCGCCCCCTCGGCTGCGGCATATCCCATGTCCGCATCGGGGCGAGCGCGCGAATCGCCGACGCCGAGGTCATAAAGAATCGCCGCGGCGACGATCGGGACTCGGGCCGCCGCCATGGGATAGCCAACTCCGCGCTCCTCGAGATAGCGCATGACGCCACCGGCGGCGTCGAGCCCGAAGGCGGAGCCACCCGCAAGCACCAGCCCGTGCACGACCGGCGCCACGTGTCCCGGCTCGAGAACCGCCAGCTCCCGCGTTCCCGAGGCCGCACCGCGCACATCCACCCCACCGACCGCACCCTTCTCGCACAGGATCACGGTGCAGCCCGTGACGCCGACGGGATCCGTGGCGTGGCCCACCCGAACGCCCGGAACGTCCGTCAAGCTCCCCGAACCCGACCGCCTGCCGCGCATCGCTCCGATCCCGCGTCGGACGTCGGCCGTGTCGCCACGACCCAGGGATCGCAACCCACCCGTAAGCCCTCGCGCTCGATGCCGCATGATCCTCCACGCGTCCGTGGCGGATACGCCTCACGGCGTCGCCGTACCGGACGCAACCGGCGAACCGGAATGACCGAGCGGGATCGGAGGACGCGTCGGCCCGCCGTAGAGCACGTAGTACAGGCGATAGTTCGCCAGCACAGCCTTCACATATTCGCGAGTCTCCCGGTAGCTGATTCGCTCGACGAACTCGTCCGGCTCGGCGTCGGAGAACCGTTGCTCCCACTTCGCCACCGCCTTCTCGCCAGCATTGTACGCCGCCAGCATCTTGAAGGTCGTACCGCCGTAGCGATCGGAGAGCTCGCGCAGATATGCCGTGCCGTAGCCGATGTTCACCTCCGGGCGCTCGAGGTCGTGGGCCTCGGGCGCCGGGCGCCCGGCCTTCTGCGCCAGGCGGGCCGCCGTCGTCGGCATGAGTTGCATCAGCCCTCGCGCACCCTTCGGCGACACGGCGCCGGCAGCGAAGAGGCTTTCCTGGCGAATCAGAGCGGTTACCAGGTAGGGATCCAGGCCGAGCGACTCCCCGTGCACGCGAATCGTGTCCCAGTAGGCGCGCGGGTAGAGAAACCGGTCCAACGGGTGCCCTAGCGGGGTCGAGCGATCAGGCCGGCTGAGCCCATCCAGATCGAAGACGCGGTCGTATTCCCCGACGGCCGCATAGGCATCCAGCAGAAGCAACTGGGTCTCCGGGCTCGCCGAAGACGGCAGATCGATCGCGTCCAGCTCCCGCACGGCGTGCTGTCTCAGACCCATGCTGGCCAGCTCCGCTGCGCGTCGGAACCGTTCGGGCGCGAGCGCCGTAGCCTCGGGCGTAGCGGCGAGCGTGGAGAGCGGCGGCGCGATGGCATCCCTGGGGGGCGGGGATGGCTTGGAGTCTGCCCATGCCGCCGGCGGGCTCGCCGCGTCGTCCGCAGCCGGCCCCGACGCCGGCGGCGCGTCGGCACCCGGGAAATGACGCAGGCGCTCCTCGATCCACACGGAATAGACTCCCCGCGGAAAGTCCGCCAGCATGGCCGCGTAAAGCGGCTGCGCCGCCTCTGCAGGGCCGTTCCGTTCGACGGACCTGGCATGCCAATAGCGGGCGCTCTCGCGCGCCCGTGGCACGGTTTCGGTGCGACCGAGGGCCTCGAAGTATTCTGCGGCTGCCTGGTATCGCCCCTGCGTGTAGTCGATCCAGCCCTGCCGCCACCGGGCTTCCGGCGCGACAGTCGCATCGGGAAAGCGCGCGGCCAAATCCTGAAACGCCTGCCGCGCCTCGGTGAAACGTCCCGCTGCCTGGTGGATCCGCCCGCTCGCATACAGCGCGTCGGCCGCCCGTGGATGGCGGGGATATCGCCGTACGAAGCTGCCAAAGCGATCAAGCGCTACCGCATCGTCGTCCCGGTTCCACCGCCACGTCCCCAGCGTCAGCAGAGCGATGGGCGCGCTGCGGTGCCGAGGATGCTCCGCGAGAAGACGCTCGAACGTACGTTCCGCGGCATCGAGCTTGCCCTGTTCGTGCTGCGCGGTTGCGAGCAGGTTGAGCAGACGGGGCCGCACCACCGCCGAGGGGTCGGCGGCCAGAGCCGCATCGAGCATGCGCTCCGCCTCGGCCGGCGAGCCCTCATCGAGCAGCAGCTTCGCCTCCGCGGCGGCGTTGACAGGCCGATCGAGAGAGAGCTCCGGGTCCGCTCTTTCGGCCCGACGCATCTCCCGCCGTGCCCGCCGCCGGGCCACACCCAGCCCCGTCCGACGGCGCGTTTCGCCAAGGGTCTGGTGGGCATCGGCGGCAAGCCCCTGATCGAGTTGCAGACGACCGAGCGACAGCCCGGCCTTCACCCACTCCGAAGAGCCGCGGGCGAGCCCCTGTCGTGCGCGCTCGAGGTATTCGATCGCTGCACTCGGATTCGAAGCCGCCGTCAAACGACCCAGATGCATCGCCACCACCGGGACCAGGACACTATCCGGCTCCTGCTCGAGCAGCGTCTGCAATCCGGCGCGGGCGGCATCCACATCGCCGGCGCTCGCGTCGGCAAGCGCGAGGTAGTAGAGATGATAGTCGCGCAGGAGCGGATACTGCGCGAGCGCCTGGCGCCATTCGCCGCGCACCTCCGCAGCGCGCCCTGCGCGCATCTTCGCCAACGCTGCCATCATCGACGCCTGCTCGGCGCGTGTCTCGGCCGCGGGCTCAGCTGCCGACACCGGGAGACTGCTGGCCACGGATTCGGTCCCCGAAGACGCCGGCAGAACCGGCGGTCGGGACCGGGCCGCCCCGCACCCGAGGTGGCCTACCGCCAGGGAGAGGAGCACGAGGGTGCCGAGGCCAGAACTCATGATATGTTGCGATGATGTGGCTCTTTCAGACGCGTCAGAGCCGGACGCCCGTCCCATCCCCACCCCGCCCATCCCGCTTTGCCCTACCCTTCACAGCATGATCACGCAAGCAGGACGAGCGCCGCTCGTGCTCGCCTCGGCATCGCCCCGCCGCCGGGCCCTTCTCACCGACCTCGGCGCCAGCTTCACGGCGACGGCGGTCCTCGTGGACGAGAGCGCACTTCCCGGGGAGTCGGCGTCGGACTACGTGGGGCGTGTCGCCATGCGGAAAGCCCGTGCAGCAGGGAAATCTCACGCCGGGTCCTGGATCCTCGCCGCCGACACTACGGTCGAGGTCGACGGCCTCATTTTCGGAAAGCCGCAGGACATCGCCGGTGCCCGTGCCATGCTCGTCCGTCTGTCCGGTCGCACCCACCGGGTGCTCACCGCCGTCGTGCTCCTGGCACCGGGCGGGCGGGTGGAGGTGAACGAGGCCGTCACGGCCGAGGTCCGCTTCCGGCGTCTGGCCGCAACCGAGATCGAACGCTACGTGGCGACTCCGGAGCCGTTCGACAAAGCAGGAGGCTACGGAATTCAGGGCACGGCTCGACGCTTCGTCGAGAACGTGGCCGGGTCGTATACCGCGGTCGTGGGGCTCCCGATGGAGCTCGTCGAATCCGCACTGCGCTCCCGTGGCCTCCTCGACGTGCCGAGCGCGGATCGTGGCAAGACGACCGCAGGGGGCACGACGTGAAGGCGTCCGCCCCAGACCCCGCTGCGATCGCCGAGGGCTACCGGCTGGTGCGCTCGCGTGTCGACGCGGCGGCACGCCGGTCGCGCCGCGATCCCGCGTCAGTGACCGTGGTGGCGGCGGTGAAATCCTTCGGGCCGGCAACCGTCCGTTACGCGGTGGCCGCCGGCATCGCCGATCTTGGCGAGAACTACGTCCAAGAAGCTGCCCGAAAGATCCCGCAGCTGACCGAGCGGACAAAAGACGGCACCGCTCCCCGATGGCATCTCATCGGTCATCTCCAGCGGAACAAGGCTCGCCAGGCCGCGGCGCTGTTCGATCTGATCCACACGCTCGACGGCGAGGAGCTCGCGCTCTGTCTCGAGCGGATCGGCGCCGAGCACGGCCGCGTGATCCGCACCCTGCTCCAGGTCAACGTCGCCGGCGAGGACACCAAGAGCGGCGTCGCTGTCGCGATGGCGGCCGGACTGCTCGAACGCCTGCAGACGCTCCGGCATCTCCGCGTCGAAGGCCTGATGACCGTGCCGCCTTTGCCGCTCGATCCCGAGCAATCACGCCCGCACTTCCAAGCGCTCGCGGAGCTCCGCCAGGATCTCCGCTCGCGCGGGTTTGACCTCGTCCACCTGTCCATGGGAATGAGCGCCGACTACGAAGTCGCGGTCGAGGAAGGGGCGACGTTCGTCCGAGTAGGCGAGGCGATCTTCGGTCCTCGACCGGATCGTCCGCACATGCGACCGGGACTCGCGGCGCCCCGTATTTGACGTCGGCTCGTTGCCCTGCGGCGGAACACGGGCGCCAGGGGGAACGGCAGGAAGGCTCGCATGTCGGCGACCAGGGATCACCGCGCAGGCCGCAGAGACGGGCGACGAGCACGGAAGCAGAGGCGACGTCCGCTCGGCTTCGTCGGCGGAGGCAACATGGCCGGCGCTCTGGTGAAGGGGCTGCTCGCCTCGCGCGCCTACGATCGCGACGACATCTGGATCGCCGAGCCCCTCGCACCACGCCGCCGCGCACTCTCCCGCTCCTTCGGCGTGACGACGACCACGGACAATCGGGCGGTCGTCGGCGGCTCGAGCATCGTGGTGTTGGCCGTCAAGCCACAGGTGATGGATGCCGTGATCGGAGAGATTCGGGAGGCGGTGCGACCGAGCACGCTGTTCGTGTCGATCGCGGCCGGGGTGCGGCTCGACCGTCTGGAGCGAGGGCTCGGCGCCGGCGCTCGCGTGGTCCGGGTGATGCCCAACACGCCGGCGCTGGTTGGCCGAGGCATGACCGTCGCCGTGGGGGGCCGAGGCGCGTCCCGGCAGGACGTCGCGCGCAGCCTCCGCATATTCCGCGCCGTCGGCGACGCCGTGGCCGTCGAAGACGAGCAGATCCTCGACGCGGTCACAGGACTGAGCGGCAGCGGGCCGGCGTTCGTGTATGCGTTCGCGGAAGCGTTGATCGACGGCGGGCGGCACGTGGGACTCGAGGAAGGGCTGGCGACTCGGCTCGCCTTGCGCACCGTCGCGGGGGCGGCAGCCATGCTCACCGAGACGCGCCTGAGCCCGGCAGAGCTTCGCACCATGGTGACCTCGCCCGGTGGCACCACCCTCGCCGGGCTCTCGCATCTCGATGCACAGGGCTTCGCCCGGGTCGTTCAGGGGGCGATTGCGGCAGCCACTTCGCGTGCGCGGGAGCTGGCAGGAGGGTGAGGGACTCGCTTGCGCGACGGCTTGAGGCGCTCTAAATTCGTTCCTAGCCGCGCCAGCACCGACGACACGTAGCGTCAGAGCCCCGGGGGACGGAATGCCCATCTATGAATACCAGTGCTCGAAGTGCGGGCATCTGGAGGTCTTTCAGCGTATCACGGAAAACCCGCTTACCCGGTGCCCGACCTGTCAGCGCAAGGTGACGAAGCTGATCAGCCAGTCGTCCTTTCACCTGAAGGGCAGCGGCTGGTACATGACGGACTACGCGCGCAAGAGCAGCAGCGATACCAACAAGCCCGGTAGCGATGCGAAGGGCGCCGACGACACATCGAAAAGCAAGGAAGGCGGAACGGCAAGCGGCGGCGCCGAGTCCGGCGACCGAAGCAGCAGCCCGGCGAAGGATTCTGGCGCAAGCTCCACCAAGGACGGCGGGAGCGCTTCGCCCGCATCCGGAAAGCTGAGCGGTGCCGGCTCCGCGGCCGTGTAGCCCCGCCGGGTGTGACGCCCGCGCGCTGACGGCACCGTCGCCACGCCATCTCGGTCTCGTCACGTCCTACCGATCTCCCTGCCGCAGGAGCCCATCGACGGCTCCCGAGATCGCGCAGCCGTGACGCCGCGGCCCTTCGGCCGCAGTTCTGTGCGCAGACCGGGCCGCCGGCCGGCAGGCTCCGTGCACGATACGGCACGGAGTGCGGCGCGCGTGGTCGTCGGCATCGACACGGGGGGAACTTTCACCGACTTCGTCTGCCTGCGCGGTTCGACCCTGACCGTCCTGAAGCTGCCCTCTACCCCGGACGATCCCGCGCGCGCAGTCCTCGACGGCCTCGCACGCCTGGCCGCCGGCGCGTGCCCGCTGGTGTGCTATGGCTCCACGGTCGCCACCAATGCGCTTCTCGAGCGCCGCGGTGCGCGCGTCGTGCTGATCACCACGGCCGGCTTCGAGGACCTACTCGAGATCGGCCGCCAGGATCGGCCCTTGCTGTACGACCTGGCGCCGCAAAGGGCGGCGCCTCTGGTGCCGCCCCGGTTACGCTTGGGGGCCGCCGAACGCGTGCTCCATGACGGCGCCGTCGCGCATCGCCTGACACCGGCGGCGGCTGCGTCGCTCACACGACGGGCGGCGCGTCTTCACCCCGAGGCGCTCGCCATCTGCTTTCTCCATGCCTACGCGAATCCCCGCCACGAACAGGTGATGGCGCGGGCCGCGGAACGCCTGCCGGTCCCGATCTCCTGCTCCCACGCGGTCGCGCGCGAGTACCGCGAGTACGAGCGACTGAGCACGACCGTCATCAACGCCTACGTCGCGCCGGCGATGGTCCGTCATCTGCAGGCTCTCGAGGCTGGAATCCCGGGTGGGCTGCGGGTCATGCAGTCGAGCGGTGGGCTGATCCGGAGCATGACCGCCGCCCGGGAACCGGTTCGAACGGTTCTTTCCGGACCGGCGGGTGGCGTCATGGGGGCCATGCGGGTGGCGCGACGCGCTGGGGTACGGCGCTTCATGACACTCGACATGGGGGGCACGTCCACCGACGTGTGCCTCATCGACGGGGAGCCCGTTCGGCGCACCGAGAGCAGCATCGGGGGGCTGCCGGTCAAGGTGCCTGCGATCGACATTCACACCGTGGGCGCCGGGGGCGGCTCCATTGCCCGTCTCGACGCGGGCGGCTCTCTCAAGGTCGGTCCGGAGAGCGCCGGGGCTGACCCCGGGCCGGCGTGCTACGGCCGCGGCACCACACCGACGGTGACGGACGCGAATCTCGTCCTCGGGCGCCTCATTGCCACCGAGTTCCTCGGCGGGCGCATGCGCATCGACGCGAGCCGGGCGAAGATGGCGGTTGGTCGGCTCGCCCGCCAGGCACGCCTGGGCCTCGAGGCGACCGCAGAGGGAATCATCCGCGTGGTCAACGCGAGCATGGAACGCGCCCTCCGCGTCATCTCCGTCGAGCGCGGCCACGATCCCCGAGAGTTCACCCTGGTCGCGTTCGGCGGCGCAGCCGGTCTGCACGCGTGCGAGCTCGCCGAGGCGCTCGGGTTTTCTCGCGTGCTGATTCCTCCCGCGGCCGGCGTGCTCTCGGCCTGGGGCATGCTGAGCGCCGACCTCGTGAAGGAGTATGTCGTCACGGTGCTGCAGAGCGCCCCGTCGGCCGCCGCGCTCGAGCGCGGCTTCCGTCCGCTGATTGCGCGCGCACGCCGGGAGCTGGCACGCGAGGGCGCCGACTCACACGGCGTCGCGCTGGTACGCTCGCTCGACGTGCGCTATCCCGGACAGGCCTACGAGGTGGAGGTGCCGTTCGGGCCGGACTACGCCGCCGCCTTCCACGTCGCGCACCAGCGCCGCTATGGAAGCGCCGACCGCCGCCGTTCCGTGGAGGTGGTGGCGATGAGGCTGCGTGCCGCCGCGGCTTCGACGATACGGCGGAGCTCTACATGGGCAGCGGGACCGGGGCGGGATCGGCCGTCATCAGCGCGAGGTCGCCGCCACCGCTCTCTCGTCTACTGGCGCGGGCGCTCGCACCCGAGCGCCGTCGTGGACCGGCAGGCCCTCGCCCGCGGCGTCTGCAGCGGCCCGGCCATCGTCTGTGAATTCAGCGCAACGACCTTTCTGCCGCCGGGATGGTGCGCCAGGACGGACGCCGCCAGTAACATGCTGCTGGAACGCACGCCGCTGCGGGGCTTCCGTCTCGGACGAGGCCGTAGCGCGCGGCATTGAGCCCGCCACTCGCCAGTCACCAATGGCCCATCGCGTCGACCCCATCGAGCTCGAGCTGTTCAATCATCGCTTCTCGGCCATTACCGAGGAGATGGGTCTCGTCCTCTGCAAGAGCGGGTTCTCCCCCAACATCAAGGAGCGGCGGGATTTCTCCTGCGCGCTGCTCGACCGCTGCGGCGAGCTGGTGGCGCACGCGGCGCACATTCCCGTTCACCTCGGGTCGACATCGATCTCGGTGCGATCCGCCATCGCGAAGCGCCCCATGCGGCGAGGGGACGTCGTGGTCGTCAACGATCCCTTCGCCGGCGGCACGCATCTGCCGGACATCACCGTGGTCGCCCCCGTCTTTCTCGCCGCGAGCCGACAGCCATTCGCCTACGTGGCCGATCGCGCCCACCATGCCGACATCGGCGGCATGAGCCCGGGCTCGATGCCCCTCGCTACGGAGATCTTCCAGGAGGGGTTACGGCTCCCGCCGGTGCGGCTCGTGGCGGGCGGCGAGATGCAGCCCGACGTCTTCGATGTCTTCCTCGCCAACACGCGCGTTCCCGAAGAGCGCGAAGGTGATCTCATGGCGCAGATCGCGGCGCTGCGGGTCGGCGCCGCGCGTGTGGAGGACATGGCGCATCGCTTCGGAACGCTGAACGTGCAGCGGGCGATGGACGCATTGAAGGAGTATGCGGCGCGCCTGATGGGGAGGACACTCGCAGCCCTGCGCCCGGGCAGCTACCACGCCACGGATCTCCTCGACGACGACGGCTTCGAGACGCGCGGGATCCGGCTGGCCGTCACGGTCACGCTGCGCGGCGGGCGCGCCCGGGTGGACTTCAGTGGATCCGCGCCGCAGGTGACGGGCCCGCTCAACGCCAATCTCGCGGTGACTCGATCCGCGGTCTTCTACGTGTTTCGCAGTCTCGCTCCTGCGACGATCCCGGCCAACGAGGGACTCATGCGGCCGATCGACATCCGGGCTCCGGCGGGCACGGTGGTCAACGCCCTGCCGCCCGCCGCGGTGGCCGGCGGCAACGTCGAGACCTCGCAACGCATCGTCGACGTCCTGCTACGCGCTCTCGCGCGAGCAGCGCCCGAGCGCGTTCCCGCCGCGAGCTGCGGGAGCATGAACAACGTGGCGGTCGGCGGCTTCGATCCCCACCGCCGCCAGGCCTTCTCGTACTACGAAACCATTGGCGGGGGGGCCGGCGCATCCCAGCAACGTGAGGGCGCGTCGTGTCTGCACACCCACATGACGAACACCCTCAACACGCCGATCGAGGGTCTCGAGGCTTACTACCCTCTCCGGGTGACGGCGTACGGACGCCGCTGGGGCTCCGGCGGGCACGGGCTGCGACGAGGAGGCGACGGTATCGTCCGGGAGATGGAGTTTCTCTGCCCGGCACGGGTCACCGTACTCTCGGAACGTCGCCGCTTCAGTCCCTACGGCCTCAGCGGAGGCCGAGATGGGCGGCGCGGTCGTAACCGCACTGGCATCGGCCATGAGAACGCCTGGCAGCCTCTCGCTGGAAAGGCGAGCTTCGACGTCCGTTCCGGTGACCGATTGCGAATCGAGACCGCCGGCGGCGGCGGTTGGGGCAGAGCGCGGCGTGCCCGGTCCCGACGTGGCCGATGACGAGGAAAGGGCGGAGCTACGAGGCACGCCGCCGCGTTGGCTGGTGGCGCAGGGCGCAGCCAGCCGCCGAGCGATGTGCCCGCGCCTTGCACTTACGCGGCTTTGGCTGACTTGTCGAGATCGCCGATCTGCTTTTCGAGGCTGGCAACTCGCCGCCGCAGCTCGTCCACATCGTCGAATGACGCGATATCCAGGTACCTGGCCACTGGCTTCACCAGCTGACTCACGCGCTGCTCCAGCCGGTCCTCGACCCGCCGCACCGCGCTCTCGACGCGGCTACGTACGGTGCCACGAACCCGGCGAGCCTCGTCGACGAGACCGCCGAATTCCTTACTCGGATTGCGCGCCAGATCGTTGAGTCGTGTTCGCACTCGGCCCACCACTTTGTCCGCCTCAGCCTGCAACCGCCGTACCGAGTCCCCGACTTGCGCGAACGTCGCGGTCTTCGTGTCTGACATCTGGGACCCCTCCTAACTGTTCGCCGCGATTCATCCGACACCGGATGATGCGGTGTGTCAAAAATAGAGACGCCGCGCGTAATTGTCAAGGGATCGGCGGTAAGGAGTGTAAAGAAATGGTTCCCCCCGACCCTTGGGGCCAGGGTACCGCTACCGTCCGGTGAAGTGCACCTGGCCGTCGCGCACCACGAAGGAGGGGTCGGGCCTTTCGCCCAGCCGGTCCCGGTGCGTGGTCCGCAGATGGGCCACGAAAGCCTGCTTGTCGCGGAATACCTGACGATCGAGGTCGCACACGTACGGGGGGCGATTGACCGCCACCACACCGGGCACTTCCATGTGGTCCTTACCGTAGAAGTACACCCGACCGCGGCCGTAGCTGCCGTCGTACAACTCCTCGGGCGGCGGAACCCAGGTATAGACGTCGGCTCGATTCCGACCGCGCGGTCCCATTTGGCGTGGCCCGTCTCTCCCCGGGTCCGCCACGACGGCCTCGGCTGTAAGAGCGAGTATCGCAGCCGTCCCGATGACCACGCATATCCCCCGCAGGCCGCAGCAGGTCGAGCCCCCGGCGGACGGGAAGCGACTCATGGCTCGACTCTATGGGCAGGGATGGGCAGTGACAAACACCGGCGCCATTGCCCGGCCTCGGGTAAGACCCGCTCAGCCCGACCGGGACGCCTTGCGGCGCGCGGCGAAGAACTGCCGGAGCAACGAGCCGCACTCCGCTTCCAGCACGCCCCGGACGACGGTCATGCGGTGATTGAGCCGCTGGTGAGCAGCCAGATCGAGCACCGAGCCTGCGGCACCGCCCTTCGGGTCGTCGCATCCGAAAACGAGTCGTGAGACACGAGCGTGGAGTGCCGCGCCCATGCACATGATGCACGGCTCGACGGTCGCGTAGAGAGTCACCCCGGGCAGTCGGTAGTTGCGCAGCGCGGCGGCCGACGCGCGCAATGCCACGATCTCGGCGTGTGCGGTGGGGTCGTTGAGGGAGATGCTGGCGTTGCCGGAGCGCGCAAGGAGGTGGTCGTTCAGCACCACCACCGCGCCGACTGGTATCTCGCCGCGCTCTGCGGCCGCAACTGCTTCATCACGGGCGGCCCGCATCCAGCCGACGTCCGCGAGGCTCGCGCGCCCCGCGCTGTCGTTCGCTGCGGACCAGGAGTTGCGGTTGCTTGTCAATCGGTCCGACCTGCCCGCGCCACCGACCTGTCGCGGCAAGGAGACTGGGCAGGAGCCAGTGCAGTCGCTCGAACGGCGAGTACCGAGCCGGCGCTGCTCGCGCAGCCGCCGGCTACCGGTACTCGATACCGTCACAGGTTAGTGGGCCGCCCCTGGCACTTCCTTGGCGCCCTCCTCGACGGCTCCCGCCGCGGTGTCTGCGGCCTTGTTCTGCGCGCCAGATGCCGCCTCCTTCTTGCATTTCTCGATGTCGGCCTCGGTGATGCCCATGGTCTCCGCGACGCTCTCGACCGTGCGGCCCGGAAGCGCCAGATTCTTGAGGACGAACTTGCAGTTCACCTCGGCGGCGTGCGCCATGGGGCCCAGAATCGAGAGCACAAAGAGGCCCGCTGTCGCTCGGCACAAGATTCGCCGTACCATCTCCGATACCCTCCTTTGCACCGGCAGGCTCGCCGGTCCGAAATGATCGCGGGAGCTCGGCCCCCGCAACCTGGGTCGATACATAACAGCCTTCCGCACGGGCCGCCAGATATGCCCTCCGGGCAGCGCCGCGCCGGTAGCGTGTCGCAACCGCGCACGGGCTCCCCTTCCGCGCCGGCTTGCGGTATGCCCTGGGCGGCCTCGGGCGGGAAGGCGGGACGACCCGGGAGGCCCGGGGCTACAACGCAGCGAGGAGGACACCCCATGGTCGAGAAGAAGATCGACCTCACAGGCCAATCCAGCACCAGCATCGAGGCGGCGGTGAACCTCGCCGTCGGTCGCGCCGCCCTGACCGTCACCGATATAAGGCAGGCTCGGATCACGGACATCATCGCCCTCGTCGAGGATGGCAAGGTCGCCCATTGGAAGGTCGCGCTCCAGGTTACCTTCCAGGTCTCGGACCGTGTGCACGAGTAGGGGCGCGGTAACGTGACGACCGGATCACGGACCCGAGAGATAGGGCACGGCATTCACCAAGTGTTCCTGCCGCTGCCCATGCGGCCGTCGATCGTCAACGTGTGGCTGATCGACGGCGGCACGGAGTGGGCCCTCATCGACACGGGCATGCGGTCGCCCGAGAGCCAAGCCGCGTTTCGTGAGGCCCTCGCCACGCTCGGTCTGGCGCCGACGGCCATCCGCAAGATCGTCTGCACGCACCACCATCCCGACCACTTCGGAGCCTCGGCCCTCTTGCGCGACCTATGCCAGGCCGAGGTCTTTCTCCACCGCCTCGAGGTGGAGCGTGTCAAGGGGTTTCTGCCGCAGCCGCGCTCGCCAGAAGTCGTCGCCTTCTTCCGGCGCCACGGCCTCCCCCTCGAGCGCTTCGCCCACGTCCCCAGCCCGGGGAAGTTCTGGGCCAATCTCTACGCACCGACCACACCAGATCGACTGCTCGAGGACGGCGACGAGCTGCGCATCGGACGCCAGCGCGTCCGCGTCGTGTGGACGCCCGGCCACGCTCCCGGACATTGCTGCTTCTATTTTCCGGAGACCAAGGCCCTCATCGTCGGCGACCATCTCCTGCCGAAGATCTCGCCGCACGTCGGCGTGTTTCCCGATGGACCACAGAACCCCTTGGGCGACTACCTGGAGTCGCTCGACAAAGTCGCCCGCCTCGACGTGGCAACCGTGCTCCCGGCCCACGGCGGAATCTACGGGGATCATCGGCGCCGTGTCGCCCAGCTTCGACAGCACCACGATTACCGCATGCTGGCGGCACTCGATGCCGCCCGGACGAGACCGCGCACGGCCTACGACGTGGCCCAGGAGATCTTCGGCTTCGACGACCTGGCGCCGCCGCAGGTCCAATTCCCCGCGACCTTCGAGGCGCTTGCCCACCTCGAGCTCCTGGTACGACAGGGACGGATGGCACGGCTCGAAGAGAACGAGCACCTACTGTTCCGCCCGATGTAGGAGGGCGATCGGGCCGGCGACGTCAGTCGGGCTTCCGTTGCCGCAGCGCATCGAGTCGGCTCTCCAGATCCTCGACCATGCGGTGCTGCTGGGCCCGCAGCCGCTCGATCTCGTCCAGCAATGGCGACTCTCCGCCCACGAAGGAGCCGACCAACAGGCTCAGCAGGGCTACCGCGCCGGCCGTGCCGAAAACGGACCAGGCGCGCCGCTCCTCCAGCCGGTGCACCGGAACCACGCCGACGAGGAGCACGTAGAGACCGTAGCCGGCGACGGCCACATCGAGATACGGCAGCACTGCCGCGGCGACGATGAGGGGAAAGAAGGTCATGAGATGTGCGGCGAGAAGATAGCTGCCCTCGAGCCTTCCCTTCCCTCCGGCAAGCATGGCGAGGACGTGAATCACGAAGGCGCCGACGATCGTGCACGCGAAGGCGGCAAGCGGGGTGCTGAACAACGCCCCGAAGGCGGGGAGCACACGCAGGATGAAGCCCACGAGGCCGGCGATGGCGCCCATGACCATGGCAAAGACGGTCGCCTTGCCGAGGCCTCCCTCCTCGGGCAGCGCTTCGAAGAACTCGGCGGGGCGCCAGACCACATCCATCGCTTGACCGAAGATCCCCCCGAGCCACTCCCACAGCGTCTCGGATGCGCTCGCCTCCGCACCGCTCTCCCCCAGCTGTTCCCGATCGGCCTGCGACGTCGTGGATCCCTCGCCGCTTCCCGGAGTACCCGTGGAAGAATCGTTCGTTGCCGCGTGTTGGTCCATGATCGCTCGACCCTCCTCTCCCGGACTTCTCGCCAGCGGCGCCGCGATCCCAGCCGCCATCAATGCCGGAACGCCGGCAGCACTTTCTCGGCGAAGAGTTGTGCCGGCTCGCGAGGGTCCCGGCCGAAGAACTCCATGATGAAGAGACGACACCCCTCGCGCACTTGCTTCTCGATGCGATCGATCACGCCCGCAGGACTACCCCATAGACCATCGCGCTCGATGTTCCCCAAGTGCCCGCCATAGATGCGACTCGCCTTTTCGAGCTTCGCCTCGGCGTCGGCTTGGGTCTCCCCGAGCACCACCACGGTCTGCTGTGACACTTCGACCGCGGCAGGATCGCGCCCCACGGCACGGCAGTGATCGTGCAGGCAAGCGACCTTTCGCGCCAGCTCTCCCTGATGCACGGCAAGGTTGTTCCAGATGTCGGCATACTGCGCCGCAATACGGAGAAGCACCCGCTCGCCGCCGCCACCGATCAGGATTGGGGGTGTGCGCACCGGCCGCGGCTCGCACATGACGCTCTCCGTATGAAAGTGTCTCCCCGCAAACGTCGATTCTGACTCCGTCCACATCCGCCGCATCAGCTGAACCGCCTCGGCCAGCTGGCCAAGCCGCTGCCCGACCGGGGGAAAGTCATATCCGTAACCGCGAAACTCGGCCTCGAACCAGCCGCTGCCGAGTCCGACGATCACCCGCCCCCCGGTGATGTGGTCGAGTGTAGCCGCCATCTTGGCGTGCAGCGCCGGATTGCGGAAACCGGGAGGTGATACCAGGGTGCCGAGCTCGACCCGCGAGGTAACCGCGCCGACCGCTGTGAGGAGGGTCCACGCCTCCATGATCGGCACGCTCGGCATGGGGACACCGTAGAGGTGATCGTTCACCCACACCGAATCGTACCCCAGGTGCTCGAACTCCTGCGCCGCCGCACGCGCATCGCCCCAGGAGCGCTTGAGCTGGGGCAGCGTCACGCCGAATTTCACGCGCGGGGTCTTTGATGACACGGAAACCATGTCTTCCGATGCGCAACACGCACGGCGCGTTGGGCCGCAGATCGTCTCCGCTACACCGGACGCGCCTGAAGCGTCAACCCGGCGCCGTTGGCGAACGACGATGCCGCAGATGGCGGCGGACGCGCGCGAGCGGAGCGGCGGCTCTCGTGTGGTTGCCCGCTCCGAGGCACACCGTTACAGTTCCCTGCGCGATGAGAGTCGGCATCCGTACCCTGCTGCTCGCCGTCGGACTTCCTTCGTTCGCCGTCGCCGCGTCGGAGCCGTCCGAGCCGTCATCCCGGGCCCCATCCCCGTCCGTGGCGCCTGCCGCGCGGCGCTATCGGCTAGCGACGCGACACACGCCGACGAGCGTCCGGCAAGGCAACCGCCGCCTGGACTGGAACAACAAGCCGTCGCTCTATCCGAGCTACCCGGGAGCCGCCACGCTTGCGCTTCCCGCTCCGGCTCGGCTGGACCGACCCGCGCTCGCCGCCGTGGAATCGTCGCGGCTACCCACAGCGGGGGGCGAGCCTCGCGCGCTCGACCGAACGACGCTCGGCACGATCCTGTTCCTCGCCGGCGGGATCACCGGCGTCCGCCCGGGGTCCGGCGGCGACCTCCGGGCCACCGCTTCCGCCGGCGCGCTCTACCCGAACGAGATCTACGTCGTGACCGGGCCGCTCCCGGATCTCGACGCGGGCATCTATCACTATGAGCCCAAGGCACATCGGCTCGCGGTTCTCCGATCCGGCGACTGGCGAGGCGATCTCGCCAACGCCGCGGCGGACGATGGGGTGCGCACGGCACCCGGCACCGTCGTCGTCACGGGGATCCTCTGGCGCAGCGCGTGGAAATACGGCGAGCGGGGCTACCGGCACCTCTTCTGGGACGGCGGGATGATGCTTGCACACTTCCTGGCGGCCGCCGACGCAGCCCGGCTGCCGGCGAGGATCCTCGGCGCTTTCGTCGACGAGAAGGTCGATCGCTTGGTGGGCGCAGACGGTCGCCAGGAAGTGTCGCTCGCGCTCGTGCCGCTCGGGGCTCCGGTGACCGCAGTGCCCGCCCCGTCCGCTCACGACGAGAACGTCCTGCCGCCGACGCCACCGTCGTCTGCGCACGCCCCTGCGCCCATCGACCATCCCGAAGCGCTGCGATATCACGCTGCGTCACGCCTCGGTGATGCGGCCGCCGTCCATGCGCTGCGAAGCGCACGGCCGGCGCCCGCAGCGGCAGCGAAGCCGGGCGTGCTACGGCACTTGCCCGAGCCGGCGGTCGCCCGTGGCGACCCTTCCCTCGATGCCGTCATCCGCCGGCGCCGCTCGACCCGCCGCTTCGCCCAGGGGCGCATCTCGGCGGCGGAGCTCGCCGCCGTGATCGAGCGGTCGACGCGAGGCACACCGGCCGACTTCCTCGCGGGGCAGTCGACGCTGCTCGACGTGTTCGTGATCGTGAACGCGGTCGACGACGTTGCTCCCGGGTCGTACCGCTATGACCGGCAGCGCAACGGCCTCGAGCTCATCGCTTCCGGCGACTTCCGAACAGCGGCCGGATTTCTCTGCCTCGAGCAGGACTTGGCACATGATGCCAGCGCCGTACTGTTCTATCTGAGCGATCTCGATGCCGTCGGCCGCGCCTTCGGCGAGCGCGGCTATCGGCTCGCGGAGCTCGAGGCGGGACTCGTGGCAGGGCGCGCGTACCTCGCGGCCTACGCAACCGGTCGCGGGGCGACGGGATTGACGTTCTACGACGACGAAGTGACGCGATTCTTCTTCGCCCCACCCGCGAGCAGCGTCGGTGCACTCCTCGTGGTCGCCGCCGGAGCGCCGCGTCGCCAACGGTAAGGCCGTAGCGGGACCGTTCATCTCGCAGCAGGCAGGTTCGAGTCGATCCATGAAGGGGCTCGTGTGCTACGTGTCCGGACACGGCTACGGGCACGCGTCGCGCGTGACCGAGGTGCTCAATACCCTCCACGCGCACCGGCCAGGTGTGTTCGTTGATATCCGTACGTCCGTTCCTCGGTGGTTCTTCGAGTTCAACGCCTCCTTCCCGTTCACGTACACCTCGTCGCGACTCGACGTCGGCGCCGTACAGCGCGACAGCCTGTCGGTGGACCCGGAGGCCACCCTGCGCGCCTACGCGGCCATCGCTGCGCGAGCAGAGGAGCTGCTCTCCGCCGAGCTACGCACCCTCGGCGCCGCGCCCCCCTCCTTCGTGCTCGCCGACATCCCGGCCCTCGCCGTCGAGGTCGCGAAACGCCTCGGTGTTCCGGCCGTGGCGATGACGAACTTCTCCTGGGACTGGATCTACGCGGACTACACCCGGGACTTTCCCGCGTACCGGCACCTCGTGGAGGAGCTCCGTGCGTTGTACGCGGCGACGTCGCTGCTCCTGCGCCTGCCGCTGCACGGTGATCTCAGCGTTTTTCCGCACATTCGCGACATCCCGTTCGTTGCGCGACGAGCCCGGCTGTCGCGAGCGGACGTACGCCGCCGTCTGGCGCTTCCAGAGGTGGGGCACCTGGTACTCCTTTCCTACGGCGGCCTCGGCGTCGCGCTGCGTCACAGCCCGACGATCCCCCGCGGCACGACCCTCGTCACCAGCCAGCCACTGTTCGAAGGCATCGAGACGCCGTGGTGCCGGACGGTTCCGACGACGGTCATGCGCGCGGCAGGCGTACGGTACGAGGACCTGCTGGCGGCCGCCGACGTGGTCATGACCAAACCGGGATACGGCATCGTTGCCGAGTGCATCGCCAACGCAACACCCATGATCTACACCCCGCGCGGCCGATTCGCCGAGTACGATTGCCTGGTCCCGGGTATCGCTGCTCACCTCCCTCACGCCGTCCTCGGCAACGCCGATCTCTACGCCGGACAGTGGCGGGAAGCGCTGGAGAACGTTTTGGGCCTCCCACGCCCGCGCGTGACCGCCAACGTCGAGGGCGCCACCGCCGCGGCCGAAGCGCTGGCGAGCATGCTCGCCTGAGGGTGAGCGGGGGTACGGCCGCGTTGCCGGCCGCGAGTGCTCCGTGGTAGGTGCGTCGCCACGCTGCGATTCCATCCTTCGAGGTGAGTATGGTGAGCTCCGAGATGCGCTACCAGAAGCACCGGATCGGTGTCCGCGGCCGCTCGATGGCCTACGTCGACGTCGGCGCCGGAGATCCTATCGTCTTCCTCCACGGCAATCCCACCTCGTCATACCTGTGGCGTAACATCATGCGCTTTCTCGAGCCGCTCGGTCGTTGCATCGCGCCGGATCTCATCGGCATGGGGGATTCGGACAAGCTCGAATCGAGCGGACCCGATCGCTATCGGTTCGTCGAGCACCGGGAGTATCTGGACGGGCTCTTGGACAGCCTGGATGTGAAGAGCCGGGTGTGTCTCGTCGTGCACGACTGGGGCTCAGCGCTCGGCTTCGACTGGGCCAACCGCCACCGCGATGCCGTCAAGGGCATCGCCTACATGGAGGCGCTGGTGCAGCCCGTCACCTGGCAGGACTGGCCCGACGCGGCGCGGGCCATCTTCCAGGCCCTTCGGTCCCCGGCGGGCGAACAGATGATCCTCGACGGCAACGTGTTCATCGAGCGGATTTTGCCGGGGTCGGTCCTGCGACCGCTCGCGGAGGCGGAGATGGCTGCTTACCGCAAGCCGTTTCTCCGCGCAGGCGAGGACCGGCGACCGACGCTCACCTGGCCACGCCAGATCCCCATCGAAGGCCAGCCGGCCGATGTCGTCGCGATCGTCGGCGCCTACGGGCGCTGGCTCGAGACGAGCCCGGTGCCGAAGCTTTTCATCAATGCCGACCCGGGGGCGATCCTCATCGGGCCGCAGCGGGAGTACTGCCGCCGCTGGCGCAACCAGCGGGAGGTCACGGTCCGCGGCAGCCACTTCATCCAGGAGGATTCCCCCGACGAGATCGGGCGCGCCATCGCCGAATGGCTGCGTACCACGGCTGCGTGATGAGGGACGTTGGCTGAGGGATCGCCGGCGATCAGCCGCTGATCCGTCTCGCGATCTCGCGCTCGTACTCCGGAAAGTAGCGGGCGATGATCGGCAACCGGAAGCTCGCGAGAATGGATTCCTTCGGCTCCCGCTCGAGCAGAAACTCGAACGAGCGCCGCACCAGCTCTTCGGGTGCGATCCTGCCGGCGGTGAGCCTGCGGTAGTACTCGTCGTCGAGGACGACCTCGTGCGAGGACCGGCTGTGGCCCTCGGTCACGACCACGAGGAACGTCCCCCCCTGGGCGCGCTTTTCGACCTCGATCTTCGCCGCCATCGATCGCCGTCCGGCACGGGACGCCCACAGCGCCGGCCGCGACGCTGTCACGCGCCCCCGCCGCCGGTCAAGGTGGCAGGTCGGACGCGCCCCCGTCACGCGAACGCGCGCGTGAGGAACCAGAAGATCCCCACGCCGCAGATGCCTGCCGATCCCGCTTCCATGACCAGCCGCTGGAATCGCCCCTCCGCGTAGCGACCGAGCATGCGCAGCACGGGCCACACGGCGGCGATGACGACGAGCTGGCCGAGCTCGACGCCGACGTTGAATCCGAAGAGCGCCGGCGCCAGCCGTGCCCGCGGGAGCTCGAGCTCGCCGAGCACGGTCGCGAATGCGCACCCGTGCACGAGCCCGAAGGCGAAGGCGATCCACGATCGCAATCGCAGGGAACGCGGCACCCGGCGCAGCAGCCCGAAGTGACATCCCGAGAACAGCGCCAGGCCCACGAACGTCGTCGCCGGAACGACGCCGAGGCCGCCCGTCGCCAGCACGGCGAGCAGCAGCAGCGCGAGCACGACCGCCACCGGGACGGGAGAATTCCTCCGCGCCAGGATCCACGAGTTTTCCGCCGCCACCAGCGCGATCGAAAAGCCGACCAGCGCTTCGACGACGCGCGCATCGGGCCGGACCATGCCCAGAACCGCCAGGCCGAGGGTGAAGCTGTGCGCGACCGTGAACGCCGTCGCGACGCCGACGAGCTCGCCGAGGGTGGTGGCCAGAAGAAGCAGGGCGAGGAGGAAGGCGATGTGATCCCACCCGGTGCCAACGTGCTCGAGGCCGAGCCGCACGTACCCGGCAACCGAGGCGCCATCAGATACTCCGCCGTCACGGCCGGCGGGCTCGCGAATATCGACTTGCCAGCTCGGCGAGCTTCCCGAGAGGACTTTCTCGACGAGGGAGCCGTCGGGTAGCCGCAGCCGAACGAAGTGCAGGTGCGAGGGCGCCACCTCGCACAGCAACGCGCTTCGGATCTCTCGTCCGTTGCCCGCGGAACATCGCACCGACCATTCATAGACCGCGGTCCCGGGTGCGGCCGCGAGACGACTGGCAGCAGATGCCGCGCACTCGATGCCCGCGGCCCACAACTGAAGGCTCCGGGTCACGTACGCCTCGATGGTGTTCGGCGTCGCGGTCATCTGCGGCGGCAGCCGGCTGAGATCGAGCTCGGAGACGTTCAGGCGGATCCGCGCGCCGTCCTCGCCGAGGTCCCAGCTCGAGAAGGAGCGACTCCACTCGTGCGCGACGGCCGCCCGGGCCGAGAGCGCCGCCAGGGCCAGCGCAAGCACTATGGACGGGCACGAAGCGGCTCCCGCTACCGACGACCAAAAGCTCGTACCTCGAACCCGGAACTCTCCCGGACGGCAGCGGGCACACTCGCCGCGCCGGCGTCGGCACCGCCCTCCGACCACGGCGGACCAGCACCACCTCGTCGCCTCAGGAGGCATCGGCGGCGATCCTGATGTCAGCGCTTCGCTTCAGCCCATCCAGGTAGCTCCGGAGCGCCCGCTCGCCCGCCCTGCGTCGGTACTCCGCTCTCACCTCCATCTCGACCTCGTCGAGACGCGGGATTCGGGAAACCTCGCGCTCGACCAGCTGCAGCACGTGATATCCGGTCGCCGAACGCACGGGCTCGCTCACGCCGCCGGGCTCGAGCTCCATGGCGACACGGACCGCCGTCGGTCCCAGGTACTCTCGAAGCTTCGCCGGCGGCAGCAGCGCATCGGGCAACGGCGCGATCTCGGCCGCGCCGAGATCGCGCCGGACGTGCTCGATCGGCTCACCCGCCCGGAGCCGCGCGCGCCCGGCAAGAGCGCGGTCCAAACCGTCGCCGTCGCCATCCGGGTTCTCGCTGATGACGATCTGGCGCAGGCGCACTCGACCGGGCTGGGTGAAGTAGTCGCGGTTCTCGGCGTAGAATGCCGCGACTTCAACCTCGGTGGGCTCGATCTCGCCGACCTCGGAGACGACGGACTGCACCATGACGGATACCAGCTCGCCTCGCAGGCGTCGGTCCCGGCGGACGAGCTCGAGATCGAGCGCGCGGTGAATGAGCAGCTCCTCGTCCACGAGTCTGTCGACGACATGCCGACGATCGGCGCTGCTGAGCGGACTGCGCCGGTCCATCGTGAGCGCCGCGATCGCCCGCTCGTATTCTTCCCGCGCCACCGTGGCACCGTTGACGACGGCCACCGCGTCGGCGGGCAACGCCTGCCGCGGCACACCCGGCGCGAGAAACCCCGCCACCGCGACGGTGAGCCCTAGCAACGCCCCCAGACCGAGCAGCATCGTGGGGCGACTCGAATCGATGTCTACCTCCATGGCTTCCTCACCCTCCAGGGACCTCGCCACCGGCGGCACGACCTCCGGGTCGAGCACGACACGTCGCATGCAGACTAAGTAGTGCGCTCGGACAGACAGGAACAAGAGGCGATGCCACTGTCGCGTGAGTGACCCCGGGCGCCAAACCGCTCGCCCCCCAAAAGACGACCGGCCGGCTCCCTCTCAGGGTGGCCGGCCAGTCTTGCATCCCCTGGAAGGCACCAGCCGGATGCGGATCGACGCCCGCCTCGGGCGCCGACGTCTAGTTCGGCACGTAGAAGAGGCCGAGCATGATGAACATCTCGTCCTCGGTGGTCACGCCGCCGCGCAGCGGGCACGCATCACACACGCTCCCGGGACAGGCGGCGTCATCACCGTTGCAGGGCACCCCCTTGCTCGGTCCATCGAGGCAGGCGGTCTCTGCGTCCTCACACGGCCCGCCGAGGTTGAGGAACGGGTCGATCGCTCCTGCGAATCCCTTCAGCGGGGGGGACGTGCTCTGCCGTTTGACCTCGGGGCTCTCCGGCGTCGAGCCGTTGTCGTAAAGGCTGCAGTAGAGAAACGTCCGGTCCTCGGGAGCGCTGCTCGCGGCGACGAAGGGGAGCGGATGACCCTCGAGCTGCAGCGGGTCGGCGTACTCCGTGCTGCGATAGATGAGCTGCTCCGGTCCCTTCGGCTGGCACTTGGGGGAAGCCGGTGTGCACCGCTCGTTGGGCGACCCCCAGATGCGGAACTGGACGCCGAACCGGTGGGTGTGGGAGGTCAGCTGGAACAGGTGCGCGCCCTCGGGCAGGGTATGGGTGCTGCAGTACTCACGACTCTCGAAGGGTGGGACGTTCTGGACGAAGATCTGACTGGAGTTGAAGATCTGCCGCACCGGGTAGAGCTGATTCGGCGGATCGGCGAAATCGACGTTCAGGAACTGATTCATCGTCGTCGGGAACTTCGTCAGGTTGAATGCGTGGGAGTTCCAGGCGATGACCCCTCGCATGGGCAGCACGGTGTACACGCCCGGGGCCAGCGTCTGCTCGTAGTAGGGCTCCTGTGAGCCACTGAACATCGGCGAGTTGCTGCCCCCCGCACCGGCGAGCGCCTGCGGACTGAACTCGCTGTAGTCCGGCGGCCCGAAGCCGATGCATGCCACCTCGGGCACGATACCTCCGCTGCAGCCCGGGTCGTACCCGAGCGCCGGATCCACGTCGGCCGGATCACAGGGCTGCCCGTTGATGCCACCGGGATCCTGGTCGAGCTTGTAGGTCCACGACCCCCACCCGGTGTGCGCCTGGTCGAAGCCGCCCGTGTAGATGTGGATGATGCTGTGGTGCGACTGCGGGTCCTGCACCAGCACTTGCCGCCGCCAGGCAAAGCACTGATTGTCTTTGTTGAGCACGTTCTTGGCAGGCGCGCAGGGGCCACTCGTACCGCAGTCGGCGTCGGTCGTGCACGCGATGTTGGCGTCACGGACGCAGGACGGCGGCTTGTAGCGGAACTGTTCGGGGCACTCCACCTTCGCCCAGTCGGGAACGAGGTTCGTCTGCGTCAGGTCGTAGTACGTGGCCATGCAGATCTCGTTCTCGAACTCCCCGGGGAGCGCCCATGGCGTCTGCTGGAACTGCACCCCGACGCCGGCGCCCGGCGGGTCCGGCGGCGTGATCTTGAGCGGCCGTGGATCCGGCAGCTCGGTGCCGAGTAGCTCGGCGGTCCCGGGAACCACTGCGTCTTCGGACGCGCCGCCACGAATCCAGGCGTAGATGGCTTCCAAGTGGCTTTCCGTGAGCTTGGCCGTACCGCTCGGCATGTCCGTGCCGCCCTGCAGATAGGGCCCATCGTCCGGCAACGTCCTACGCGCGAGCTTGTCGTAGAGAAAGCTCTGATCCGGCTCGCCCGGCACCACGCGCCGCACACGTTCCCCGACGGCGTTCGTTGCCGCGGCTCCTTTGCCGTCCTCGCCGAGCAACGATGCGAAGGAATTCCCCGCGGTCAGGTCGAGGCCGCCGCCGGGGTTGGCCCCACTGTGGCATGCGGCGTTGGTGCAGCCGTAGACGGGGCTGTCGAAGATCACCCGTTGAATCGCGTCGAAGGTGCTCACTCCCCGGCAATCGTTCGTGCACGCGTCGGCGTCATCGACGTCCCCATCGTCGCACTCCTCGCCCGCCTCGGCGCTTCCGTTTCCACACACCGGCTGCGGACAGGCGGCCGGCCGTGACGACGCCTTCGCGGCGTACGTTTGTCCGTCCTTTTTCGTCTTCGTCGCACCCGACGTCAGGGCGCAGTGCCACTCCTGCTCGACGCGGAACAGCACCCACAGCGAGCTCAGATCCATCGATCCGGCCCAGTGCAACGCTGCCCCCGAGGCCTTGATGGTGAGCGAGCCGTCCTTGAACACGATCTTGCGCACACCGCCACGCGAGCCCGACGGATCCTTGTACTTGTAGACCGTTCCCGACTTCGACGACTTCCACTTCCCCCGATCGAGATCGATGAGTTGCGCGCGACCCGAGCCATCCCCGGCTACCAGAAGCAACGCGGCCCCGTCCTCGGCCGGGTTGGCGAGCCCGGTCGCGATCGCGTCGTCCTTCGCCTTGAAGCTGAGCTTGTTCTTCGCTCCATTACCGCCACCGCCGACCTTCAGTGCCACCTTGCTCGCCTCGATCGGGACGGCCGCCTCGTGCGCCGTCGCCTGTGGGGATTGGAAGGCCAGCGCGAGACCGAACGATGCGGCGATTGACGCGGCGCGGCGTATGCGGCGGTTGCGCGTCGATGCGATGGAGGGCCAGTGCGTGTCCATCATGAGAGATTGCCTCCTGGCGGCCGGGCCGCGGTCGCAAGCCGCCGGCCAGCTTCGGATTCTTACCATATTCACCGCTGCCACCAAGGCCCGTCGCCGGGCCGCTGGGTCGACCGGTCGTCCCCGGCGCATCAGACGCCGGAACCGGCGCGTCAATGGACGCGCATCCGGCTCCCGCACGACGACGAGAAGACCCCAGTGATGCGGGTGGCGCCAGGTACTTCGACGTGAATCATTCCCAGACGCACACGGGTGCGCCCGTCAGATCGGGGCCCGCGACCGGCCCCCGGACCGCGGCACCGCGCCGACGCGCGCCGCGGAACATTCGAGAACACTCGCTGGCCACAGCGGAACGGCCCCGTCAAATTCTTGGCTCGGGAATTGTCGCGTTGGCCGCCTCGCAGGGGTTCTCGGCCGCCGCCGCAGCGTCCGCAAGGTATCCCGCCTCGGCACCGCTAAGTCCCTGTTCTCGATCGACCTTTTATACGGCTTACACCGCCCGAGCGGGGTCCGTTCGTCGCTCCCCGACGCCGAGCGCGCATGGCGTTCTCGGGTTGTAAGCCCCTGGTCCGACGCTTGCATCGCCCCTGCGACGGCACGGTCCGTGGCGCAACCAGGTGTGGCGCAGGAAGGGAGGATCCCCATGGGCGAAGCAGTGGGCTTTGTGGAGCGCGAACCCACGACCCCGCGACGGGACATCGACGCGTTGGCCGAACTCTTCGGACCGGAGATCGTCCTGCCGGAGCAGATCGTCGCCGGGTACCGCAACGACAGCTATCTATCCGGGGAGAAAGCCCTCATGCTCGCCGTCCTGGAGGATGGCATTCGCTGCTTCCAGGAGCATCTCCGTAACCCGCGGCTCAATCCGCGCCTGCTGTCCGAGCAGGCCGAGGAATGGATTCGGGCCGAGGACTGGGATTGGCCCTTCTCCTTCAACAATGTGTGCGAGACCCTGGGCCTCGATCCCGCCGCGCTTCGCGCCGCACTTCTCCAGTGGAAGGCCCGGATGGCGGCGGCTGCCCGCAAGGCGGAGCCGCAGTCCCGAAAGGTCTATCGGCTGCATCTGCGCACCCGCCGCGCCCAGTCGGTGCGGTGGAAGAACTGAGCGCAGGACGGAGCCAACCCATCGATGGCCATGAATTTCTTCCGGCGGGGACGTGACGACCGCGCGAGCGTCGGGCGCGTGCGGCCCGACCTATCTCCCTGGGCAACCGAAGCGGGCTTCGGCGTCGCCACCGCCGAGGGAACCCCCGAGGCCGGGGCTGCCGATCGCCCTGCGCATCGCCCCAGCGATCCGGAGACCAAGGATACCGGCCCGGCCTCGACGGCGGAGCATGCGGCGCTCAGCATCAAAAACGATTCGGCAGCAGGGCTTGGCTCGCTCTTCCGGCCGAGCCGGAAGGAGACTCCTATGATCAGCACCTCGCTCCATCCAGACGGTCATACCGAGACGTGCATCGGTGCCGGGAGCCACATCGTCGGCACCCTCAACTTCGAGAATACCGTCCGCATCGAGGGAACCGTCGAAGGGGACATCTCAGCCCAGGACAGCATCGTGGTCGGTGCCGGCGCAGTCGTGAAGGCGCAGCTCACCGCCGACACCATCGTGGTGACCGGCAAGGTGACCGGCGATTTGATCGCCCGGCGCCGCGTCGAGATCCAGGCACCGGGCGAGCTCCAGGGCAACATCACCACCCCGAGCCTGGTCATTCATGATGGAGTGGTCTTCGAGGGAAGGTGCTCGATGGGTCGCCCGACGGCGGAGAGCCCGAGTCGGACCACGAAGCCCTACAAGAACGGCGGCATCGATCGCACGGCCGCCACTCCGTAGCCGCCTCGCACACCACCGGCCGGCGCTCACGGTCGCCCGCGGGACAGCGGTCTCTCCGGCGCCCCTCGCGTATTCGCGATAGACTCCCCCGCACCTGGCGCTCAGGGCGCCTTGAACACAACCGCCCCGCTCTTGTCGGTGAGCGCGAGGCTCCCCACCCCGTTCGCATCGACTGCGATGCGCGCGGACTCCTTGCGCTGGCCCGTGGCCACCTTGACCCCACCGCCTTCGCGCGGATTGGCGAAGAGCTGAACGCTCTGCTTCTTGTCGGGCTCCGCTCCTGTGGTGATCGACAGGCCGGCAAACCCGTCGGAGAGATAGAGAATGGCGCTCGACCTGTCCCCGTTGTACAGCCCCAGTCGCAGCGGGCTGTGCTCAGGCGAAGACGGATGATCGAGCCCCAGGACCGCACGTTCTTGCCCGCGGGCATCACGGATGACGAACTTCTCGGCCTCCACCACCCGGCCGGCGGACGGGGCGGGCGCCGGCGGGGGCGACGTCTGCCCCATCAGGAGTACCGCGCCGGCGAGGCCGAGTCCGATGATGCCCGCGCGCTTCGTCCGGCGTTGCTGCCGCTCGAGCGCCGTCAGGCGTCGCTCGAGCGCTTCGATGTTGCTTGCCGCGTTCGACATGGGCCCTCCTTCGAGAAAAGCATCCACGCACTGTCCGAAATCAACGCAGCCGCGCTTCGACGGCCGTCAGGCTCGATCCACGCTCAGTCGACCGGGACCGACGAACAGGAGGCCGGCAAAGACGAACGCGAGCTCCAAGGCGTGCGAGTACGTGGCGAACGCATCGCCCCGCGTCAGGTGCATGTTGAGCGCCACCAGCATCGTCACCGTGAGGAGCAGGACCGCTGGGCGAAAATAAAATCCGAGAACCATCAGGATACCGCCGGCGAACTCGGTCAGTGCGGCCGCAAGACCCCAGAGAGTGTGCCCGAAGCCGATGCCGAGTGCGCCCATTGCGCCGCCAAGATTCGCCCACAACGCCTGGCCACCGGCGAGCTTTGGGTAACCGTGCAATCCGAAGGCGATCCCGATGCCGGCGCGCATGAGCAAAAGCCCGAGATCTTTGTACGTACCGAGGACCGCTAGGTTCATCACACCCTCCCCTTCCTGCGCTCGCGATGGCCGATCCGACCACCAAGGGACTGCCGAGGATCGCGCGGGCCACCACCGCGCACGCGCCGTTGCCCACTGCGATGCATCCTAACGTGGGGCCGCCCCCAGGCGTGGCGACGTGGGGCGCGGTTGGTGCCAGTGACGCTCGGCGCGGCGCTCTACGTCGCCTTCCTCATCCTGCACGGCGCGCTGTTCGGAGGTCGGCACCCCCCGCTTGCGGCCTCGACACTCGCGCGCCCGGCGATGCACGAACGATGCGGACGGGCGTGATGCGGGATCACTGCGTCGTGTTGGGAACGCGCCCTGGGTGATTCGAACACCCGACCTTGTGGTTCGTAGCCACACGCTCTATCCAACTGAGCTAAGGGCGCACAATCGGACCCTTCGATACCGCACCCTCCTCGGGCGCGCAAGCCGACTGGCCGCACGCGAGTCAGCGGCGGCGCGTATCTCGGCAAGGCGCGGTTGCCTCGCGCCACACGGCGGCACGCACGCGGGATCGAATGGAAGGAGCGAGCCGGGGATGCGCTGGATCGGATCGCGAGGCGCCGCTTGGCGCGCTATGCGCCGTCTCTGCGGGCCACCGCCTCCCCGATCGCGATGAGCTCCCCGAGGCAACGCCGCACCTCGGCGCCGCTGAGGCCGGTGATCTGCACCAAGCCGTCGACGCTGGGAGCATCGAGGATCTCGACGCATCCGAGGACGAGTCGCGCTGCGGGTGACAGCGCGGCGCATGCAGGGACGACCCCGGTCCTGGCCACTCGATCCGCTCCTACGAGCTGTAACTGACCGGACAGGCCGTCCATCCCACCGGCGCTGGATTCGCGCGTCATCGTCCGCCCTTCTCGCTCTGGTGGGTAGCCCGCCACGCGCGCATGCTACCCCACTGGCAGTGTGGGGGGACACAGCAAATTCAATGCCGGTTAGTGCTCGACGAAAGCCCAACGATCTCAAGGGGTCACGCTCACCCAGCCTGCCTTGCAAGCTCGCACGATGCGATTGCCCGGCTCGCGCCCGCGCCCATTCTGTCTTCGCGGTCGCTGCCCGGGGTGAGCCGTCAATGGCGGAGAGGGAGGGATTCGAACCCTCGGTACGGGGTTACCGTACACACGCTTAGCAGGCGTGCACCTTCGACCACTCGGTCACCTCTCCGAGGATCGGTACCGCTCTCATAGCACGGCGCCGGGCGGGGGCCAACGTGGCCGCGACCCGAACCCGGCGTGAGGCCTCGGCGACGGCTGCCGTCGCCGGCCTGGTCCGTGCCGTGCGCTCTCGCACGGACCCTGACAAAGCAGCATGCTACCTAGATCACTTTTCTCGAGAAAGTCGTTGACCCACACACTGCCGCTGTGCTCAACTCTCTGTGGTGTAGAAAAGAGGGGCGGCGAAGGGGCAATCCGCGCTCGGGCGGATGACGCCGGCCCTCTCGGATCCGATCGTTGCTTCCCGGCTTCCCGGGCCGCCGCTCGCGTCACGCGCTCCGTCGCATACGGGGCGCCAGCGAACGGCATGTAGGCCACGCGAAACCGGGTGCGACCAACGGGGCGAGCGCGCGATGGGCCGGACACACACACGGATCGGCGGATCGACAGTGGGGCTCTTTGCCCTCAATCTCGCCCTGCAGCTGGTGGATTTCGTCGCCACCTACGTCGGCTGCAGCGCCGGATTTCCCGAAGGGAACCCGCTCGTGCGTTCGGCCATGGAGTGCATGGGCTACGGGCCCGGCCTCGCGGCCGTCAAGTGCGTCGCGCTGTTTTTCCTCGGTTACCTCTGGATGGTGCGGGCGAATCGCCTGGTGCCCACCGCGCTCACCATCACCGCCGCGCTGTATTTGATCCTGTCGACCGTTCCGTGGACCGTGGTCCTGCTCGGTCCCGCGATCACCTGATTTCATTCGTCATCCCGATTTCATTCTCATTCGTCATCCCAGCGCATTGCGGCGTGTGGCACCGCCGAAACTAGCCTGCTATACGATGCGTCGGTACGGCTACGGCGATGCACCCCGCGCGGAAGGCGGTCCCCGCGATCCTCACAGCGATCTGCCTCGGAGTCGCTCCGGCGTGTGAGTCGCCCCCGGGTCCACGGCAGGCTCTCGAGGTCGACGTCGCGCACTACATCGCCCGCGTGAAGCAGTGGGCCGTCGTCGAACGCGACGTCTCGGCCGCAGTTGCCGAGATCTTTCGTTCCCACTTCCTCGACGCGGCCAAGGTCACGGGCATCACCGAGCGCATGCTGCCCGGGATCGAGACGCACATGAACGCGATCGCCGCCTACCAGCCACAGACCGCGGAGGTAGGCCAGATCCACAACCGCTACGCGCGCGCCTGGCGGCGGCTACGGGAAGGCTTCCAGTTGATTGACCAGGGCATGCGCGCCGACGACGCGCCGCGCCTCGCGCAGGGCCGGCGACGGCTCGAAGTCTGGCAGGAGCAGATGCTGAACGTGGCGGCTACCCTGCGTGCGCTCGCGGAAGACGTCGGGCTCAGCCCCACGGAATCTGCGAGACTGCGGCACGTACCGCCCCCCCGGCGCTTCCCGGTTGCGCTTCGCCCGGGCGATCCGAGCAGCGCGATCAGGTGGCTTGATAGACCGAGGTGTAGCGGCGACCACGGCGGAAGGCGAGCGCAGCTTCCCCTGCCCCCTCGTCCGTCCACGGCCCCAGGTCACCGATCATGCACTTCACCGAGCCCCCACCCTTGCGGAGAAACTCCGAGACGTCGACGAGAATCGGCGTCACGCCGCGATCGCGCACCTGCGCCTGCAGCCGCTCGCTCACGCCCTGCGGCATGAAGACGCAGGCGCCGTCCTCGTCGGCGAGGGAATAGGAATTGGCCGCGTAGAGCGCGGCATCCTCCGCGGACAAGGACACGAGATCGTCGCCGAGGACGGCACCCAGGCGTGCCGCCGCGCGGCGCTCGATGCCCTCGAGGTACGCGAAGAGGAACCGACGTCCCGGCCCCCATGAGCACAGCACCGTGTCGCCGTGATAGTAGGCTTCATTCACGAGCTCCACCGGCAGCACGTCGACGTCCATGGCGATGGCGGCCAGCTCCGCGAGGGCAGCGATCTCGCTGCGGAATCCGTAAACGCGTCGGTAGGGCGGAATGCCGAAGCGCGGCACGAACCGCTGCCGCTCGATGGCACCATGGGTGAAGAGATATCTCCCGCCCACCGGGAAGAAGTCCGCCTCCCCTTCGAAGGCGGCCTCGAGCCGAGCGGTCGGCACGCCCAGGCGTTGCAAGAACTCGGCATAGATCGGCTGCTCCGCCGCGCGTGTGGGCAGCAGGTTGGAAAGATGGAAGCGCTTGCGCGCCGCCGGCCACGGCGCCTCGATGGGGTGGAGGATGCCGGCGTTGGCCGGATAGACGAGCCCCGGGCACGCGGCGGCCGGCGGCACGACGAAGACAGCGACGCCGTAGCGCTCCAGCGTGCGCGCAAGGCCGTGCCACTGGGCGACCGCACGCTGCCGATCCACGCGCTTGCGCCGGCCCCATCGGGTGCGCGTATGCGGGTTGGCCCCACCGCGAATGGCAAAGTGCGTCGGATCGCCCATGAGAACCGCGCGTCGCACCGGCCGCGCTGGCGCAGCGCCGAGCCCGCCAGCCTGCGTCCGCTCGGCACCGCCACCGGGCGTGACCGGGACCGCGCGGGGTTCTCGGCGGTCGCCGTCACCCATGTCGCCGCCGCCTGCGAACGGCATCGTCTGCACCGCCAAAACCGGGAGGCAGCGGCTCGTGCACACCACCCATCGGCGCTTCCAGCATCGCCACCGGGTAGGTGCAGTACTCGGCGGCGAAGAGCGCGGTCGGCCGATCGTTACCGCTCGCCTTCTGCCCCCCGAACGGCAATCTGCTCGAGGCGCCCACCGTCGCCCGATTCCAATTGAGCACGCCGACGCGGCACCGCTGGAGAAAGGGCGTCAGGTTGCGCCGCCGTTTCGTGAACACCGCCAGGGCGAGCCCGTAGGGGGTTGCCTCCGCCAGCGCCGCCGCCTCGTCGACGTCATCGAACGTGGAGATGGCCACATCAGGGCCGAAAATCTCCTCGCGCTGATAGCCGCTCGCGCGCCGCGGTCGGCGCACGAGATGTATCGACGGAGCGGCGTAGAAGCCGGGCCGCTGCGTGTCGAGGCGGCCACCGGCGAGGAGCACCTCGGCCCCGTCCCGTCTGGCGTCACCCTGGGCGCGCTCGAACCTGGCGAGGCCCGCGGCCGTGGCGAGCGGCCCCATGAACACCTCTCGCTCGAGGCCGTAGCCGATCCGCAGGCGTCTCGCGCCGCCAACGAGTCGGGCGATGAAGGCGGGAGCGATCGAGCGCGCCACGAGCACACGACTCGTGGCCGTGCACCGCTGCCCCGTAGTGAGAAATGCGCCGAGGAGACATTCCCGCACCGCGAGCTCGAGCGGAGCGTCGCCAAGGACGACCGCCGCATTCTTGCCTCCCATCTCGAGGGCCAGCAGCTTTCCCGGGGTGCGGGCGCCGAGCTCCAGGAGCGCGCATCCGACCGCCGCCGAGCCGGTGAACAGAACGCCATCGATCCGCGGATGTGCGGCGAGGCGCGCGCCGCTCTCCGCCCCACCCACGATGACGTTGAAGACACCGGCGGGACACCCAGCGCGCCGGAGCAGCCGCGCGTAGCGCAGCGCGAGCGCCGGCGTCACCTCCGAGGGCTTGAAGACGACCGTGTTGCCCGTCACCAGAGCCGGCACGATGTGCCCGTTCGGCAGATGCAGGGGAAAATTGAAGGGACCGATGACGGCGAGCACTCCCTTGGGACGAAACTCGCACGTCGCACCCGGCGCCGCCTCGATGGAGCGCACGCGCTCGAGACCGGGTCCGAGCGTGATCGCCACCTTGGCGATCACGAGCTCGATCTCCTGGCGCGCCTCCCAGAGCGGCTTGCCCATCTCCCGGGTCAGTAACCGGGCCAGGGACTCACGCTCAGCCGACACCAGGGCCGCGAACCGGCGGAGGATCCGAGCGCGACTCGCGAGAGGAAGCCCGCTCCACCCGGGGAAGGCGGCCACGGCGGCCGCGACGGCATCGTCGACCAGTGCGGGCGCCACCGAGAAGCGGCCGACCACCTCCGTCGTGCGACCCGGGTTCACACTCACGATCTCGGCACTCGGGCGGCGCGGCGTGACGATGCGACCGGCGATGAAGGCCCCCGGTGAGCTCCGCGGCATGCGCGTCCTCCCGCTCAGAGGAACGGAGCCACGGCAACGCGCTTGCCGGTGCGCAGGCCCAGCGCCTCGGCGTCCTCGGAGGCGAGGAGGATCTCGTCGGCGAGCACTCGGGCGCGTACGCGCAGCGCCCGGACGTCGACATTCCCTTCGGGTGTCACGAGGACCTCCTCACGGCCGGCGTCGTTGCCCAGACTGACGCGGACGGGCGCGGTCGTCGGATCGGCCACGCGCACGCGCAGGTGACGGAGGCGCTTCACGATGGCGATCTCCTCTAGGCGAGCTCCCCAGTATGGCCCACCGTCGAAGGGATCGATGTGCTGGAGAAAGCGAAACCCGATCTTCTCGAGCACGTGCAGCGCCGCAGCGCTGGGCGGTCCGACCACGCCAATCTGATCGCGCACCTCCTCCGGAAGCATGGCCACGTAGATCGGGGCCTGCGGAAACAGCGCATCGATGAACTCCTTGTCGTGACGGCTGAGCACGTCGGCATCGTGGATGGAGAGCCCGGTAACCCGGCGGCCGTAGCATTCCCACAGGGGACTCGCCCCGACCTCGGTGAGCGGCGGCAGCATCTCCGCGAGCACGTTCGGCTCGAAGCGGTCCGGATGCAGGCCCATGTAGACGAAGCGAATGTAGCTGAGCTGCTTGCCGATCTTCTCCGGATGTCCACGGTATGCCGGGTCGACGATGAGGCCGCCCACCTCCGTCGGTCCGTCGAACGAGCGACGAAGGTGCAGATACGTGTGGCGAAAGAGTCGGCGCAAGGTTCTCGAATACCGCTCCTCCTCAGCGACCTCCAGATAGTAGTGCGGCGAGTCTGGTGTGCCGTGCTTGGCGATGATGACGGACGCGCCCGCAATCTGGCGGCGCGTCACATCCTCGGCAACGAAGACGTAGACTGCTTCCGCTCGGCGGCGCACCTTGCCGGCAAAGGACCGCACCGATTGCTGGATCATCCGTCGAAGCGCGACGGCGTCGGAGGGGAGATTGACGGTGTCGAGGCGTCCCGCGAGACGCGCGAGCGTCGTAAGGTCGCGGATCGCGGCGGGCCTGAGGATGACGCGCCCGAGCGCTCGGCTCTTCTTCCGGTGCACCGCCGCCCCCCCCACCCCTCTCCGCCGCCGCGCCATTGGATCAATTGCGGCAGTACGCACCGATGAACGTGGCGTAGAATTGCACGGACTGCCCGAGCTGCTTCACGCTCGTGCACTCGTTCGGCGCATGGATGTTCCCCGCCGACCGACCTGCCCCAAACACGACCGAGGGGATCCCGGCACCGGCGTACAAGCCCGCCTCGGTGCATCCAGCCTTCGTCGTCACGATGCGGGGAAGGCCGATGGCATCCATCACCCCGAGCGCAACATCGACGAGGGATCGGGGCGCCGCAGACAGCGGCGCATTGTCGCGCTCGATCTCGATCCGCGCGGTCAATCCGGCGTATCGGTGCTCGAGCTCCTTTCGCAGGGTTTCGAGCTGGCGCCGCACCGCCGCGCTGTCGTCCCCGGGAAGACAGCGGACGTCGAAGGTGACCGAGAGCGTGTTGCAGCGTCCGTCGATCCGTCCGATGTTGGCGGTCAGACGCGGAGGGGCAAACGCCGAGTCCTCCCGGCCCTGCCGCTCGGCGAGGACCATGAGCGCGCCGGCAAAGTCTCGCGCGGCCGCGAGGAGCGCGGGCGACATCAGTCGCGGCAGCGGCACCGCAGGGAGATCGATCTCGACCCGCTTGCGCCGGCGGGTCGAGGCGACCTCGAGGTCACACCACGCCGCCACCCTGTTGGGGGCGTCACCCCCATGAATGGCGACCACGGGCGTCTCGTCGGCCACCTCGTCGAGGCACTTGAGGATGGCATTGTCTCCGAGCTCCGGAGTCGCCGAATGCGCCGCGCGGCCACGATAGCGTCGCCGCCGCGCGGTGAGCCCGTTCTCGGTGACGGCTTGCGGCTCGGTCATCAGACGCAGCTGCCCGACGAGCAGCCCCTTGTGCTGGGTGACGAGCTTGAGCTCGGTTGGCTCGCCGACCAGGGCAGCGGCGGGACGCGGAAAGCCGCGATCGACGAAGCTGCGTGCGCCGAGCAGGCCGCGTTCCTCGCCGTGGGTGCCGAGCAGGTAGATCGGCCGCCGCAAGCCGTTCCCGGCAGCGAGGCGCAGGGCCTCCGCTTTGCACAGCCAGTCGAGCTTGGCATCCGCCGTCCCAAGGCCGATCAGGCGATCACCATCCAGGCGTGGGCGATAGGGATTGCCTCCCGTGCTGGTCCACGTACGGCGATCGCCGGGCGGAACGGTGTCGAGATGCGAGTTCAATAGGAGTGGCGGGACGGCCTCGCGTCCCGGCACGATGACGAGCAGGCTGACGTCCCGACCGTCGGGCTCCGCGAGCACGACGGCCTCGCCAGGCAGGTGCGGTACCACCGCTCGACCGAGGAAGTCGACGAGCTCGGCGGTGCCCTCGCTCGTCACGCTCGGGGTCGCGATCATGCGCTCTGCAATGCGCAGGAAGTCGTAAGCCACGTACCCAGTGTAGCATCGGACCCGCGGGGGCGCAGCACCAAGGGTGCTCGACGTGGCGTTTTCTTGCGCCGCGGCCGTCGGTGGCAACCTGACGCTACGCGGCGGGCACGTACCGGGCCATCGCCGTGGACCATGCTGGCGCGTGGCGCGCTGGAGTGCGCATGCTATCGTGGCTGGACGGAGCTCCGCGTCGAAATTCGGCAGGTGCGATGCGACGTGGCGATTCTGCAGGATCCGTGGAATTCGCTCCGGGCATGCACCGCGCCGCTGCAGCAAGGAGGCACGTTGTCCATGTTCGAGCACGGGCGACGACAGTCACACGATGGCAGCATCTCCCGGCGCCGCCCACGCGGCGGCGCCACCATCGCCGTGAACGAGCGGCGCACTCGCGGACGCGTGCGTCAAAGCATGCGCCTGGGCCCGAGCATCACAGCCCTGTCGTTCGCCATGCTCCTCGTCGCATTCTCGGCCTGCACGACGACGGCGCCACCCGCTCCAGGCAGCTTCATCGAGGAGTTCGACGGCTTTCTCATCTTCCATGGCGACCCGGGCCGCTCGTATCGCGTTCTCGGCGGCGTCTACCGACCCGAGGCGGCGGAGCGTGGCGTAAGCCCGATGAAGCGAGCCGCGGTCGCCGAGGCGCGGCGCCTGGGCGCGAATGCGATCCTGATCGGCCCGCCGCCCGCGCCCACGCTTCCAAGCGCGCCGCAGCTGCCAGCGGCAGGCGCGGCCGGCGCCGAGAACAAGTGGGAGTACGCGGTCGCCATCGAGCTGCTCGACTAGCAACTCGAATGGCCCATGGAGGTTCCTGTTGCTGGTGACGCTAACCATAGAAGAGCGCGCCGAGCCCGTGATGGCTCTTCCCGAGAACGCCGAGCCGGGGAACGGCGGCCTTGCACTGCTCCGATCGTTCTGTTTAACAGCGCGTGCCCATTCACCGGAGGCTCTCCCCGGCCATGGATGCATCCCGCGATCGCGTCATCACCGCGAATCGGCTCACGCAACATTTGCTCGAGTGGAATGAGCGTGGACCGGTCGTGCTCCTGCTGCACGGCTACCTGGAGCACGCGCACGTGTGGGACTTCGCCGCGCCGCGGATCGCCGCCGCCGGCTACCACGTCTTCGCCCTCGATTGGCCCGGGCACGGGGACTCGGAGTGGGTCGGTCCCGGAGGCTACTACCACTTCGCCGACTACACGGCGGTCCTCGCCGGCGTGGTGCGCGAGCTCGGCGGACGGGCGGCGCTGGTCGGCCACTCGATGGGTGGCAACGCAGCGCTCGTCTATGCGGGCACGGAGCCTGATCGCGTGGCCGCACTGGTCTCGGTGGACGGCCTCGCCCCTCCCGCCATGAGCCCGGAGACGGCTCCGGATCGCTTCGCCCAGTGGCTACTCGATCTCGAGCGCATCGACCACCGACCAGGCAGGGCTTTCACGCTCGAGGAGGCAACGCAGCGGCTGCGTGAGCGCTTTCCCCGCTTCACGGAGTCGGTCGCGCGCCACGTGGCCGTGCACGGAACGCGGGAGCACGGGGGCAAGCGCTTCTGGAAGTTCGATCCGTTGCATCAGACCACGTCCCCGCAGCCCTACTACGTCGCACAGGCGCAGGCCTTCTGGCGACGCGTCGCCTGCCCGGTGCTGTACGTGGACGGCACCGAGAGTGCATTGTCGCTCCCGTCCGCCGAGATCGCGGAGACCCTGGCGATTCTCCGTGCCCGGCGGGCGACGATCGAGGACGCCGGACACCATCCGCATCTGGAGAGACCTGGCGCGCTCGCCGACATCGTCATCCGCTTTCTGTCGGCAAGCGCCGTGGCCTGACGTCGCGTCTCGTCGCATCATCCCTCCGAACACGCTATAAGCCCGCTGATGCCGCCGCCGCAGCTTGCGGGAACACCATCGCAGCCACTACCCGTGCCGCAGGCAGCAAACGGCGCCGCGATCGCCGTGGCCGGCCTGCGCCACGCGTACGGCGGGCGCGAGGCGCTTGCGGGCGTCGCCTTCGAGGTCGGCAAGGGCGAGATCTTCGGGCTCCTCGGCCCCAACGGCGGCGGCAAGACCACGCTTTTTCGTATCCTGAGCACGCTGCTGCGACCGACGGCTGGCACCGCACGCGTGCTCGATTGCGACGTGGTGCGGGACCGCGACCAGGTGCGCGCGCGTCTCGGTGTGGTCTTCCAGCGCCCCAGCCTCGATCACAAGCTCACCGTGCTGGAAACCCTGCTCCACCACGGGCATCTCTACGGCCTGAGCGGCGGCTCGCTGCGTGCGGCGGCCCGCGCGATGCTCGACCGCGTCGGGCTCGGCGACCGGGAGCGGGACCGCGTCCAGCACCTCTCGGGCGGCCTGCAGCGCCGCCTCGAGCTGGCGAAGGCGCTGCTTCATCGCCCCGAGATCCTCGTTCTCGACGAACCGGGCACCGGCCTCGATCCGGGGGCACGGCGGGACTTCATGCGCTATCTCACGGAGGTCAAAGAGCGCGACGAGGTCACCATCGCGCTCACCACGCACTTCATGGACGAAGCCGAGCGCTGTGATCGCGTCGGCATCCTCGATCGTGGCCGCCTCGTCGCCATCGGCACACCCGCAGCCCTCAAGGTGACCGTCGGCGGCGACGTCGTCGTGGTCCATGCGCACCGGCCCGAGGCGCTTCGCCCCCGCATCCAGCAGCGCTTCGACTGCGAGGCCGTCCTCGTCGACGGCACGGTCCGCATCGAGCGACCGAGCGGGCACGAGTTCGTCCGCGAGGTCGTCGAGGCCTTCCCGGGCGAGATCCACTCCATCACCTGCGGCCAGCCCACGCTCGAGGACGTATTCGTCCACCGCACCGGCCACCGCTTCCACGGCGAGCGGGACGAACGGGGGCTCGAGCCATGAGGCGCACCATCCTGCCGGCGCTCACCCTCTGGCAGCGCGAGATCGTTCGCTTCCTCAGGCAGCGCAGTCGCGTCGTGGGGGCGCTCGGACAGCCCGTCGTCTTCTGGTTGCTCCTCGGCGGCGGGCTCGCCGCCTCCTTCCGTCCGCCCGGCACTCCCGCCGGGACCAGCTACGTCGAGTACTTCTATCCGGGCATCATCGCGCTCATCGTGCTGTTCACGGCCATCTTCGCCACCATCTCGGTCGTCGAGGATCGCCAGGCGGGATTTCTTCAGGGGGTGCTCGTCGCGCCGGTGCCACGCTGGACGATCGTCCTCGGCCAGGCCCTCGGCGCGACGACGCTGGCCCTCCTGCAGGGAGCGCTCTTCCTGATCCTCGCGCCCTTCGTCGGCATCTCCCTGTCGCTGACGACCGTCACCGCGGCGGTCGGCGTCATGGGTCTCATCGCCTTCGCCCTCACCTGTCTCGGCCTCCTGATCGCTTGGCGCATGGACTCGACCCATGGCTTTCACGCCATCATGAATCTGATTCTCCTCCCGATCTGGCTGCTCTCCGGGGCGTTCTTTCCGGCTCACGGAGCGCCGGGGTGGATGCGCTGGATCATGGCGATGAACCCGCTCACGTACGGCGTGGCGGCTCTGCGGCGCACCCTCTACCTCGACGATCCAGCGGCAGTGCTGGCGCTCCCGCCGCTCGCCTTCTCCGTCGGGGTGACGATGATCTTCGGCGCCGCGGCCTTCACCGCCGCCACGCTCGCCGCGGGGCGCGAGCCGTCGACCTGATCGCTATCTCGGCAGCTCGCGGGGTGGTTCGAGGCCGTGCACCTCACCCGTGAGCGCATACAGGAAGGCGACGACGTCGTCGATCTCTCCGGGGCTCAGCTTGAGCGCCTTCATCTCCTTGGAAAGCCAGGGATTCTTGACGCCCCCGCGGTTGTACAGCTCGACCACGGCCTTGAGCGTCGGCTCCGAGCCGTCATGCATGTATGGAGGGTTCTCGCTCACGTTGCGCAGCGTCGGCGTCTTGAAGGCGCCCTTGTCCGTTTCGATCTTGGTGATCTCGAAGCGCCCGAGATCCGGCTTCGCCGCGCCCACGCCGATCCCGAGATTGTGGTATTGCTCGTCGGTGAAATTGAATCCCGCGTGACACGTCTTGCAGTTGCCCTTGCCGTTGAAGATCTCCATGCCGCGCACCGCCGACGCGCTCATCGCGTCCTTGTCCCCCGCCATGTGGCGATCGAAGGGGCTGTTGCCCGCCACCACCGTGCGCTCGTAGGACGCGATCGCCTGGGCAATCCGCGGCATGGTGATCTCGGCGCTGCCAAACGCCTTCTCGAAAAATGGGGCATAGCCCGCGACGCTGTTGCACTGTTCGACGACCTTGTCGTGCTTCGGCATCGCCATCTCCACGGGATTGACGAGCGGTCCGTGGGCCTGATCCTCGAGATCCGCCGCGCGCCCGTCCCAGAACTGCTCCTTGGAGAAGATACGGTTGATGACCGTGGGACTGTTGCGTCCCCCGAGCTTGCGACCCACCCCCGCCGAGGTGCGCGCCGGATCGGCAAAGCCATGATACGGGATGTGACACGACGCGCAGCTGATGGTCTTGTCGATCGACAGCCGTGGATCGAAGTACAGCAACCGGCCGAGCTCGACCTTCGCGGCGGTGATGGGATTATCCTCGGGCACGTAAGCCGCATCGGCTTGCAGACCGAGCGGCAGCTCCATCGCAAAGCCGTTCTGGCGCAGCGTCTGCGCCGTGGAATCCCCGGCGGCGCGGGAGGCGCCGATCGCGACCGCAGCGATCAGCAGCGCGAGCGTCGCGCCGCGTGGCGCCCCGTGGCTTCGTACCCGTGAGATCATTCGAGACTCCTTTCGTCCGGCCATGGCCCATGGGCTGGCGCATCGTTCGACCCGCGGGGCAGTCCCGCCAGTGCGTTCTCAGGCTGCCCCGTAGAACCGATAGAGCAACGCATAGATCACCACGCCCGTCACCGACACGTAGAGCCATACCGGAAGCGTGATCCGCGCGATCCGCCGGTGTCGCGGCACATCACCCCGCGCCGCGCGATACAGGGTCACGATCGCCAGGGGCGGGACGGCGGCGGCGAGCAGCACGTGCGATACGAGCAGCGCGAGGTACGCGCCCCGGATCCAGCCCGTGCCCGGAAATCGCGTCGAACCGACGTTGTAGTGGTACACGAGGTAGGAGGCGAGAAACAGGATCGAGACGACGAACGCCGCCACCATGCAGGCACGATGCCGCTCGATCTCGCCGCGACGGATGAAGCGGTAGCCGGTGAGGAGGAGCAGGGCGCTCACCCCGTTCAGGGTCGCGTTGACGCCCGGAAGGTCGAGAAGCGTCATCCCCGCTCAGTCGCCGGCCTTCGCCAGCTCGGCGATGCCTCGCATCAGCTCTGGCACGGCCTCCTCGTCGGTACCGTGAACGATCGCGCGGATCCTGCGTCCCCGGTCCACGAGCACGAAGCGATCACTGTGCGTGATCGGCTCCTCCGCCGTGTAACCGGCCGCGTCGGGCGCGAGCTCGGCAACGCTCAGGCGGAACCCGTCACGCACCAGGCGATGGATCGCCTCCCGCGCGCCGGTCACGAAGAGCCAGCGCTCGGGGTCCGCGCCGAAGCGCGCGGCATACCGGCGCAGCGTCTCGGGCGTGTCACGCGTGGGATCGACGCTGAAGGAGACCAGACGCACGCCCTCGTGCGCTCCCGCCCCCGCGCCCCCGCCTTCGGCCTCGAGCGCGCGCTGCAGCGCCGCCATCCGGGTGCTCAGCCCGGGACACATGCCGGCGCAGTGAGTGAAGATGAAGTTGGCCACCCAGACTTGCCCGTCGAGGTCCGCTGCCGTGAGCAGCTTCCCGCTCCGCTCGACGAGCGCGAAATCCGGCACGAGGCCGTAGACCGGCAGCTCGTGGTCAGCCTCGCGGCCGTCCCGCGACGGCGACAGGAAGAGAGCGACGGCCAGGGTGACCGCCAGGGCAAGCCCGAGCACGCCCCACAGGACCACGACCGCGAGCCGCGATTGCCCGGAATCCTCCGGACCGATGCGCGAGGCACGCCGCGAGACCACCGCGCTCGGCGTGCTCGCCTCGGACCATCGACGGAACGGGGTCACAGCGGCAGCCGGTCGAGCGCCATGAAGAGCAGCAGTGTCGGCAGGTAGACGAGCGAGGCCACCAGGAGCCGCCGCGCATCCACGGCGCGCTGTCGGACGGCGAGCAGAATCGCGCAGGCGAGGAAACCGAGGCCGAGAACCAGGGCGGCAAAGAAATATGTACCGCCCGTCAAACCGACCACGGTTGGCATCAGTCCGGCCGCCAGAAGCGCCAGGCAGTTGAGCACGACTTGCCGGCCCGTGCTCGCACCGTCCGGCTCGACGACGGGCAGGAGCTGCATGCCCGCGCGCGCATAGTCTTCACGATAGAGCCGAGCGATCGCCAGAGAATGGGGAATCTGCCACAGAAACAGCACCGCAAAGAGCAGCCAGGCCTCGATACCGAGAGCGCCCGTCGCTGCCGCGACGCCGATCACGGGCGGCAAGGCACCCGGAAAGGCACCGACGACGCTACACAGCGACGTGCGTCGCTTGAGTGGCGTGTACAGGAACAGGTAGCAGATCACCACGGCCGCTGCGACGAGCGCGGCCAGCGGATGCACCGATACAGTGAGATAGAGGAGCCCCGCGGCCGCGGTGAGGGTGCCGAACGCGAGCGCCTCGATGGGCTCCAAACGACCTTCGGGCAGCGGACGTCGCCGGGTTCGCTCCATGCGCGCATCGAGATCCCGCTCGAGGTACTGGTTGAGCGCGAGCGCACCCGCCGCGGCGAGCCCCGTGCCGATGAGGGTGTGGCAAAGGCGGGTCAGATCGAAGGCAGAGGGCGAGCCGATGTAGAACCCCACACAGGTCGTGAGGAGCACCATCACGACGATCCGTAGCTTCGCGAGCTCGAGAAAGTCGGCCAGACGCGCGTTGGCAAGGGTGATGGCCGAGCTCGTCATGCGGCGGTCCGTATCGGGAGCGCCAGTGACTCCCGCGGACTTGCCGGCGCGAGCAGCCGGTGAGCCCGCAGGGCCAGGACGACGGCGGTCGCGAGTATCGCCGCCCCGGTCACCACGTGCGCGCTAGTGGGCACCACGGCTCTCCGACTCCAGATCGTGATCGCCCCGAGGCTCACCTGCAGCAACACGAGCCACACCGCGATCAGTGCCGGGCGCAGCAGCTGCCGCTCCTCGGCATGTCGGCGCACGATGCGCAGGCATGTCCACCCGGTCACCGCTGCCACCAGCACTGCGCCGACTCGATGCGCGAAGTGGACCACCTCGGCCTGCGAAGCGAGCGGCGGAATGATCTTGCCGTGGGCGAGCGGAAAATCCGGAATCGCCAGGCCGGCGCCGATGTGCCGCATGATGGCACCGACCACGAGCTGGGCGTAGACGAGCGCGGCAAACAGCGGGGCGATCCAGCGCAGCGGCACGCGTCCATCATCGATGGGCGCCGGTCGGTCGTGCACGCTCGTCCAGCCGGGCCCGGTGCACACGGCGATGGCAACGACCGCGCAGAGAAAGAGCTGCGCGAGGCAGGCGTGGGCCACCGAGACCGCCGCCGGCAATCCCATCAGCACCGTCATCCCGCCGAGGAGCCCCTGCAGCACGACCGCGCAGGCCGCAAGAATCGCCAGCTTGCGGAGCCACGCCCGAGCGTCGGCACGACACACCCACAGCGCCAGCACCACCGTCAGCAACCCCACCGTTGCCGCGACCATGCGGTGGCCGTGCTCGTAGAAAACACCGCCGACCATGGGGGGAAACACCTGCCCGAACGAGAGCGGCCAGTCGGGCACCGCGAGCCCCGATCCCGTGCTGGTGACCAGGGCGCCCGCGTAGATGAGGCAGAGCGTGGAGCCGGCGGTCAGCAGCGCAAAGCGGTGGAGCCACATCGTGAGCTGCGTGAAGCGAAGTGCCCGGCCCGCAGGCGACCCGTGTGTGCGGGCGTACCCGAAAAGTCCGCCAACCGCAAGCGACGATGCGCGCCAACACGCGCCGATCGGCTCATCAGAGATTGAACCGGCATCACCCCACGGATGGGGAGCGTCGAACTCTTGCACCCGGCGGCCATTTCAGACGTACTGTAGGGGCGGCGGCTGCTCGTGTCGCCGCAGCGGGGGCGCACGCGGATGCCCTATCCGTTTCGACCGGATTCGCACACGGGAGCGACACATGTCCACGGCAATCGACATCATCAAGCGGCGACTCAAGGAAGAGCGGGCGCCCGACGTGCCCGACGAGCTCGGCGAGAAGAAGAAGCGACCCCGCGAGGTCGCCTTCATGGACGTCAACCTCTGCTTCCCGTGCGGCAAATGCCCCGAATTCTGCCCAGTGGGATGCATCGAGTACCTCAAGGAGGGAAGTCTCGCGGGCCGCGGCCTGTCGCCGGTACAGGATCGATTTCAGGAATGCATCGGGTGCTACATCTGCGTCGAGGTGTGCGCGCTGCTCACCGACTACGACGCTATCCGCATGTACGATGTCGATCTGATCGAGAAGGTGCTCGGCGTGAAGATCGGCGACAAGAAGCCGAGCGAGTACGTCCCTGCCCAGCCTTACGAGGAGTATTTCTCCGAGGGTGGGATCTACCGGCACCTCGGTAGCGGCTCACGCATCCGCGAGAAGATGAACGCGGAGGAACGCGTCGTCTTCGAGCGGGAGCGGGTGAGGGGGTGAACCCGCGCGCTCGGGTGCCCTCCTTTCGTCGCCCGAGCGCCCGCCGGGCTCCGGCGCTCCTGCTCGCGGCGCGATGCGCCGCCACGACACTCGGGCTGGCAGCAACGGCGATGCTCGGCACGGCGGATGCCTCCGAGCCGATCCCATGGCAGCATGCGGGCGATCACGTGGGCCGCAGGGTCGTCGTGGAGGGTGTGGTCGCCGCCACCCGATCGATCGATGCGGGCTGCGTGCTGGCGTTCACCGATGCAGAGCCCCTGACCTTCACCGTGACGCTGCTGACGCCTCTGTTCACCCGCGGGCCGGCTCGACCGGAGGAACACTATCGCGGCAAGCGGGTCCGAGTGACGGGAGTCGTCCGGCAGCTTCCGGGCCACTCCCCCGAGATCATTGTCCGTAACCCGGGGGAGATCACGGTGGTCGAGCCCGCCGACCTCGTCGAACCAGATCTCGCCGAACCAGAGCTGGCCGAACCAGCTGCCGCCGCCGGTGAGGACCCGGCTGCTGCGCCGGCAATCCCTCGATCGGCGACCAGGACAGAGGAGCCGGCGCGCCCACCCGTCTCCCGTCCCACGAACGGCGGAAACGAGAGCGACACCCCGAGTGCCGACGCCGCCACGCGACAACCCGCCACCGCAGACTGCACGGGAGCACGGGCGCGCTGGCACAACGTCAGAACCAGGATCGAGACCGTGCTCGACTCGCTATCCGCGTGCGTGCGCAGCGAACGCTATCGGTGCCGCCCCGAGACCGAGGCGGTGTATGCGGCGATGGCGGAGCTGGCCACGGTGGAGGGGGCAATCGAAGCGTCGTGCCCCTGAGACCGCCTGAGGCGGTCTTCCTGCCCCGTCCCCTACTCCTCTTCCACCCAGACGTCGATCTCGTCGCTGCCGTTGCTGCCCTTGGCATCGGTGACGTTGCAGGTGACGGTGTACTCACCGAGCTTGGCGTAGGTGTGAATCGGGTTTGCTTCGGTGCTGTTCGAGCCGTCGCCGAAGTCCCACTTGTAGTTGTAGGGACCCCCGCCTTCCTCGTCGCTCTCCACCTCGGAAGTGAAGTGGACCTTCAGCGGCGGCGGACCCTCATCCGGATCTGCCTCGATCCACACGTCCAGCTCCTCGTAGTCGTCATAGTCCTCATCCGCCGCCTTCTGCGTCGGGGCGGGAGGCTGCGCCGCGGGAGCCGCCGGTTGAGCTTGTGGCGTCTCCTTTGGCTGCTGCTCTTCGCCGCCGCCACAGCCCGACAGCAGAAATAGGAGCGCGAATATTGTGGCCGCTGGTCCCACCATGAGCACCCTCCACCTGAGCAATACGGACGAGGAAGCCTCCCGTTTCAAAACGGGAATCTATCTACTCCAGGGTCGGTGGGGGCGCAAGCGAACGGGCGGAGGTAGCAACTCGACCGGGCTGACCCGACGATCCCGTCACCCTGCCTGAAACACGAGGCTCACCCCTCGGCCGTCGAGATCGCCGAGCTCGGCGCGGATACGCGGCTGGGTCTCGAGGGCGGCCTTGAGGCGAACTTGGACAGCTCCTTGCCGGCGCACCATCCCGAGGAGGTGCTCTCGCAGCAGCTGCAGGTCGTAGGGCGCCACGTCACCGGACATCTCCATCGCGCCTCCCGACGTCTGATCCTCGGGCCTGATTACGGCAAGAAACATGCTGCGTTCCCCTCGCGATTTTCGTGTCCGCGCTGTCCCGGCGCACGGAGTCCCCCCCGGCAGCACGATGCGTGCCACCCACGCAGGCCTCATCTTATCGGATTTTCGCGGGCCGGGATCGGCAGAAGTTTACCAGTGGCGGACGAAATCGCGCCATCGACGTACCCCGGTCCCCTTTGACGCAGCGCACGGTGCCTCTCTCGCGGCGGACGCAGAACCGATCAGTCGCGCGAGCACCGCACCCCACACGGTGCTCTACCCGCCCTGGAACAGAGACGATGCGGCACGGCGCGGCGTGGCCGGTCCGGCAAACGCCGCGGCGGCCCCTGCAGCCCGGAAGGACGTGCGCCAGCGGGTGGCCGCTGAGGCCGTAGCGATGCCGCCCGAACTGGGACGGGGGTCGTCAGACGCGGGTGAGCCAGTGCGCGTACTGCGGCTCCTCACCGCGGACGATGCGGAAGAACGTCGCTTGCAGCTCCTTGGTCAACGGTCCCGGTCCGCCGGCGCCAACCGCGCGCCCGTCGAGCTCGCGGATCGGAGTGATCTCCGCGGCCGTGCCTGTAAAGAAGGCCTCTTCCGCCAGGTACACGGCGTCGCGCGTGAAGCGCTCCTCCACCACCGTTCGGCCGTGAGCGCGCAGAATGCGGATGGTCGTGTCCCGGGTGATGCCCGGCAGGACCGAGGAGAGCGGCGGCGTCTTGACCACACCGCCCTCGACGATGAAGACGTTTTCACCGCTGCCCTCCGCGACGCACCCGTCGGTATCGAGCAGCAGCGCCTCGTCGCATCCCGCAGCACACGCCTCCTGATTCGCAAGGATCGAGTTCACGTAGTGCCCCACCGCCTTCGCACGGGTCATGAGGGTGTTGGCGTGGATACGCTGGATCGAGGCCGTCTTCACCCGGATTCCCTTCCGGATCCCCTCTTCGCCGAGATAGGTTCCCCACGGCCAGGCGATGACGGCTACATGCACACGGTTGGTGATGGCCCGCAGTCCCATCTCCCCCGAGCCGAGGAAGACGAGCGGCCGGATGTAACAGGAGCGTAGCTCGTTCGCTCGCACGATTTCCGTGCATGCGCGCGCCAGATCCTCGGGCGAGAACGGCACCTCGATCCCGAGAATGCGCGCCGATCCAAACAACCGCGCGTTGTGCTCTGCCAGCCGGAAGATGATCGAGCGGCCGTCGCTGCACTCGTAGCAGCGGATCCCCTCGAACACGCCCCATCCGTAGTGCAGCGTGTGCGCGGTCACGTGCACGGTGGCTTCGTCCCAGCGCACGAGCCTCCCATCGAACCAGATCCTGTCGGTCGGCTGCATACTACGACATCACCGTTCGAAGGCCGTCGCGACTGCCGGCGTTCGACCTCTGGGATGGCATGCCCAGGTAACGGAATATCAGGGGGGTTTCAACGCGGGCCGCTCCGGTCAGAAGACAGATGGCCCAGCCGCATCGCGAGGAGGCCGTGCTGCAGGCCCTGGTCGCTCACCACCAGGCCATCGGCGGCTGCCGCGGCGACGGCGGCGGCAGCAACGACCGCCCCCGCGAGAATCACCGGGGCGCGGTCCGGATCGAGCCCCGGCATCGCGCAGCGCTCGGCGACCGTCCGCGCCGCCAGCTCCGCACACAGGGCCTGGAGCGTCTCTGGCATCAACCGAGCGCCGTGGACGAGCTCCGGGCGGTAGCACTCGAGGCGCGCCGCCATCGCGCCGAGCGTCGTCACGGTCCCGCCGCTGCCGATGAATGGGCCGCCGCCCGTCTCGCGCCAGCGCCGGAGCGGTGGCACGTCGCCCAGTATCGCGGCGACCGCCGCGCGCAGTGCATCGATCTCCGCGGCGCTCGGCGGATCGTGTGCCAGGTGGCGCTGGGTAAGCACCACGGCGCCGATCGGCAGGCTCGTGCGCTCGACGATGCGGCCGTCCTCCCCGCACACGATCTCCGTCGATCCCCCGCCGATGTCGATGGTGAGCACCGGCCCGCGCGTGCAACCGAGGCCGACGACCGCGCCCGCGAAGCCGAGCTCGGCCTCGCGCGATCCACTCAGGATCTCGAGGGGTGCTCCCACGGCTGCCTCTACACGAGCGACCAAATCGGCCGCATCGGTCGCCATCCGGAACGGCCGTGTGCCAACGACCGAGAAGGCATCGACACCGAGGGCGCGCGCCCGGGCCGCGAACAGCCGTAGCGCCGCGAGCGTTCGTGAAGCGGCAGCGGGATGAAACCGAGCCGCGTGGGTCAAGCCGTGCGCAAGACGGGTGATTCGCTCGCCGGCCGCGACCTGAGTCCAGGTTCCGGCGGTGACATCGCTGACGAGCAGCTGGATCGAGTGGCTACCGACGTCGAGGATCGCAACCCGCATCACGGAGCCGCTATTGGGCCCCACCCGACGATGCCGACCGTTGCCGCAGCTCGGCCCCCGGTGTCGGCAACCCCATCGCGTGCATCCAGTCGTCGAGGTCGGCAAGCGCGCGCTCGGCGAGCGCCAGCTTCTTTTCGCGCCCGCGCCGCGATCCGGCGAGCGGCGGGAAGAGGCCGTAGTTGGCGTTCATAGGCTGGAAATCCCGCTTCCCGCGCTGGGTGACATACGCGAGCAGCGAGCCGAGCGCCGTCGTCCGCGGCGGGACGAGCAGCGGCTCACCCGCGAGAAGCCGGTGACCGTTGAGCCCGGCCAGCAGTCCGGTCGCGGCCGACTCGATGTATCCCTCGACGCCCACGAGCTGCCCCGCCACGAACACGCGCCGGCACGAGAGCACCTGGAGCGTCGGCAGCAGCAGGATCGGCGAATTGATGAATGTGTTGCGGTGCAGGCTCCCGAGGCGTACGAACTCCGCCCGCTCGAGGCTCGGGATCATTCTGAACACGCGTCGCTGCTCCGGGTAGGTCATCTTCGTCTGGAAGCCTACCAGGTTGAACAGCCGCCCCTCCGCATCATCCTGGCGGAGTTGGACCACGGCGTAGGGTCGCCGCCCCGTGCGAGGGTCCACCAGGCCAACCGGGCGCATGGGACCGAAGGCGAGCGTGTCCGGGCCGCGCCGAGCCATCTCCTCGATCGGCATGCAACCCTCGAAATAGATGCAGCGCTCGAAATCCTTGGTCGGCACCTTCTCGGCATCCTGCACCGCCTGGACGAAGGCGTAGTACTGCTCCCGATTGAACGGACAATTGATGTAGTCCTCGCCGCCCTTCCCGTACCGCGACGCCTTGAAGCCCACCTCCATGTTGACGGATTCGGCGGTGACGATGGGGGCGATGGCATCGTAGAAGTAGAGATAGCGCGAGCCGAGGAGCCGCTGCAGGCTCTGCCCGAGATCGGGCGAGGTCAACGGCCCCGTGGCGACGATGCACACGCCCTCCGGAACCCGGCTCACCTCCTCACGCACGAGCCGGATGCGCGGCTGGCCCATGATCTCCCGGGTCACGCCTTCCGCGAACGAATCACGATCGACCGCCAGCGCCGCTCCGGCGGGCACCTGACAGGCATCGGCGACGCGCATGATGACGGAGCCGAGGCGGCGGAGCTCCTCCTTGAGTAGCCCGACCGCGGTCTCGAGAGATGCGTTCCGGAACGAATTGGAGCACACCAGCTCGGCGAGCTTGTCCGTGTGATGGGCCTCGGTCGCACGCACCGGGCGCATCTCGAAGAGATCGACCTCGACCCCCAGCCGGGCGAGCTGCCACGCGGCCTCGCAGCCGGCCAACCCACCGCCGATGATCCGCACTCGCTCCATGCTCGCACCTCGGGGACGATCGATCGGACTCTACACGGAAACGGTGAGGGGAGCGAGAGGCGAGCCGTGGCGCCGCCGAGCAGCCCGCCGGCATGCGGCGCGCGCGATCGCCTACGAGCCGGAACGACCGCCCAACGGCCGACTCATGCTTCAGCCTCGGCCGGCGTCTCGATCTGCTCCTGGAAGTCGCAGCCCTCCCGGGCACATCGGCGAACCGTGCCGTAGCGCTTCGTGACCTTCTCGAGCAGATACGTTGCGCTGCAGCGCGGACAAACCCCGCTCACCGGACGATCCCACGCCGCGAAGCGACACTTCGGATAGCGGCTGCAACCGTAGAAAACCTTGCCACGACGCGATCGGCGCTCGAGCACGTCGCCCTCTTTGCAATCGGGGCAGCTCATGCCGATCGACGTCGGCCGCACCAGCGGGCGGATGTTGCTGCACTCGGGATAGCCGGAACAGCCGAGAAACTTTCCGTAGCGGCCCACGCGAACGCGCATGGGCTTGCCGCACTTCTCGCACTTCTCGTCGGTCTCCTCGGCTTCGACGACGACCACCTGATCGCCCTCGCGCCGGAAGTTCTTGGTGTTGCGGCACTCCGGATACCGCGGGCAGGCCAGGAACTCTCCGCGCCGCCCCCACCGCACGACCATCAGGCTGCCACACTTCTCGCACGGCACGTCCGTCGGGCGCTCCTCGCGCTTCACGTCCCGCATTTCCACGTCGGCGCGCTCGAGGTCCTTCTGGAACGGCTCGTGGAACTTGCGCAGCGCCACCCGCCAGCTCTCCTGGCCCTCCTCGATCCGGTCGAGCATGTCCTCCATGCCAGCCGTGAACTCGACGTTCAGCACATCCGGGAAGGACTCGACGAGCAGGTCGGTGATGAGAAAGCCGAGCTCGGTCGCCCGCAGCCGACGGCCATCCCCCTCCGCCGCGTACTCCTTGTCGAGGAGCGTCGTCATGATGGTCGCGTAGGTCGAAGGCCGGCCGATCCCGTTCTCCTCGAGCTCCTTGATGAGCGTCGCCTGGGTGAACCGTGGCGGCGGCTGGGTGAAGTGCTGCTGCGGCACGAGCTCGCGCAGCTTGAGGTGCATGCCTGCCTCGAGCACCGGCAGTGCCCGCTCCTCCCCGTCCTCCTCGTCCGCCGTCTCGTCGTCCCGCCCCTCGGTGTACACGCGGATGAAGCCGTCGAACTTCATCGTCTGGCCCGTCGCCCGGAAGCGGCACTCGCCGGCGGTGATATCCGCCGCCGTGTGATCGAACCGAGCGGGCTCCATCTGACTCGCCGTGAAGCGGTTCCAGACGAGGGTATAGAGGGCCAGCTCCTCCTTGCTGAGATGCGTCCCCACTCGCTCCGGATCGTACTCCATAGATGTCGGCCGGATGGCTTCGTGAGCGTCCTGCGCGCTGCGCTTCGACCGGTAGACCGCGGGCTTCGCCGGCAGGTACTCGGCACCAAAGCGCTCGCCGATGTACCTGCGCACTGCCGTCAATGCCTCGTCCGATACACGCGTGGAGTCCGTCCGCATGTACGTGATGAGACCGAGCGCCCCTTCCGCGCCCAGCTCGACGCCCTCGTAGAGCCGCTGCGCGATGCGCATCGTGCGCTTGGGGCTGAACCCCAGCTTCCGCGACGCCTCCTGCTGCAGCTTCGAGGTAATGAAGGGCGGCGCCGGGTTTCGCCGCCGCTCGCGCGTCTCGACCGACGTCACGACCCAGGGGATACCGTTGCCCCCGGGCGCGTGGAGCCCCGCGAGCACCTTGTCCACCTGTTCCTTGCTCTCGAGCTTGAAGGTCTTGTTGTCGATCCGCTGTCCGCCGACCTCGGCGAGACGCGCCTCGAATGGCGGCGGGCTCGGCGCGTCGAGCTGGGCAGTGACCGACCAGTACTCCTCGGCCACGAAGCGCTGGATCTCGCGCTCGCGCTCACACACGATGCGCAGCGCCACCGATTGCACGCGGCCCGCCGAAAGCCCGCGGCGCACCTTCTTCCAGAGCAACGGGCTCAGCTGGTAGCCGACGAGCCGGTCGAGGATGCGGCGCGCCACCTGCGCCTCGAAGCGGTCCTGATCGAGCTCCTTGGGATGCCTGAGCGCCTCCTGAACCGCTTGCTTGGTGATTTCGTAGAGCAGCACACGACGGACCTTGGGGCGGAGCGCGCGGCCGAGCTTGTCGGCGATGTGCCAGGCGATGGCCTCGCCCTCCCGATCGGGATCGGGGGCGAGAAAGATCGCCTCCTTCCCCTTGGCCGCCTTCTTCAGCTCGTCGATGATCTTGGCCTTGCCGCGAATGACCTGGTAGTCGGGCGTGAAATCCTTCGCGATGTCCACGCCGAGCTTGCTCTTCGGCAGGTCGATGATGTGCCCCACCGACGCTTTCACGACGTAGTTGCGGCCGAGATATTTCGCCAAGGTCCGGGCCTTGGCGGGCGATTCCACGATGACGAGATTACGCGCCATGTTACGCGCCAGGCTCTGCGAGGGTTTGCGTGATCCCGACGGGATCACGCACTTCTGACGGCAAGGAGTACGTTCCGCCCGCAACCTGACATACAATGCCCGCCAGTTCCAGCTCCAACAGCATCCGGAGAACCTCGGGCGGTGTCAAGCCGGTGCGCGCCACCAGATCGTCGGCGCCGGCTCCACCATCTGCGAGGGCGTCGAGAATGGACCGAACCCCCGCGCCCATTTCCGCCGTGACAGCGCCGCCGCGGCCCGTCGCGGCCGGCGGTGGTGCCGCGATGCCGATCTCCTCGAGCACGTCGGCCGCGCCCGTCACCAGCTTCGCCTTGCCCTGCAGCAGGAGATTCGTGCCGCGGCTCCGGGCCGCCGTGATCGGACCGGGCACCGCGAACACCTCTCGCCCCTGGTCCAGGGCCGAGCGGGCGGTGATCAGGGAGCCGCTGCGCTCGGTCGCCTCCACCACGACCGTGCCCCGGGCGAGACCACTCACGATGCGATTGCGGACCGGAAAATGCTGCGGGAGCGGCGGCGTTCCCATGAATAGCTCCGAGATGATGGCGCCACGGCCCGCCGCGATCGCCTCCGCGAGGCGCGTGTGCTCGCGCGGGTAGATCACGTCGATGCCGGAGCCGAGCACGGCGATCGTACGGCCGTTTCCCGCGAGCGCGCCCCCGTGGGCCGCGGCATCGATACCGTAGGCAAGCCCGCTCACCACCGTGACCCCGGCCGCGGCGAGATCTCGGGCGAGGCTCGCCGCAACGTCCCGGCCGTAGGCACTGGCGGCACGCGAGCCGACCACCGCCACCGCCGGGTCGTCTGCCGTGACGAGCTCGCCACGCACGTAGAGATAGGGCGGTGGGTCGGCGATCTCGCGGAGGATCGCGGGATATTCGACGTCCCCCTGGGTGACGATGCGCGCCCCCGCGGCACGCACCCGCTCGATCTCGCGCGCCGCCTCGTTCCGCCACTGTCCGGCGACGATGGCCCGCGCCACGGCCGCCGGCGCGCCCGCAGCGGCCAAGGCGGCCGGCGGCGCCGCGAGCGCCACACCGGGATCGCCGAAGCGCGCCAGCAGGAGCCCATACAGTCGCACGGTGACGCCGGGAATCATCCGCAGCGCTACCCATGCTTCGACGGACGAAGCACGCATGCTATCCCTGCACGTCGCTACCTAGAAAGCGTGAGACGCGTTACCCACAGGCGCCATTCCCCGCGTGGTGGCGCGGCAGGCTATACTACGAATTCAGCTGATGCAATGCGTCTCGGCGCATCATGCGTGCTTTTGCGCCCCGCCCGCGCGGGGTGGACGCGCGCGACGGAGCGGCGGCCTCGACGGCTCGTCGCCGATCTCGCGAACGATTCTAGTGGACGCGGAGCTCGCGCAGGCGGATCAGGGTCTCGGTCATCAGGCGCGACGCCTGGAGCAGATCGCGGACCGGTCGAGTGATGCTTGCGTCCTCGGCGGGCAGCGACGCAATCGCATCTTCGACGGTCGTCGTGAGCGCCAGCGCTAGCTCGTAGCGTTGCTCGCGGACCAGCGACTCGATCTGGCGGAGCTGGGCGATGATCTCTTCGCGCGGCATGACGATCGACCGTGGTCGCCACAGCACACGCCATGCCAAACGGTCGGCAGAAAAGGCGGGATTTCCTGGCAAACTACACGGCCACCGCATTGCGCTCCCGCACGATCGTGCAGCGACAGCGGCGGGCGGCGTGTCATCGCCGCCGGTTCGGCTCCCGTGACCACACCGACCCCGCCCCGGTCGTCCAATGACCATCTTGCGTCAGCGTGTCAGAGAAGCTAGGAACGACCCCCCGCCGGCTCCGGACCCGCCCCGTCCACGGCGCAGTGCTCGCGCGTACACACGCCGCCGCCCTCATCGGCATCGAGACCCACCCGGTCGAAGTTCAGGTCGACGTCGGCCTCGGGATGCCCAACACCTCCGTGGTGGGCCTTCCCGAAGCTGCGGTGCGGGAGAGCAAAGATCGCGTGCGGGCAGCCATTCGCAACGCCGGCTACGACTATCCGCCGGGACGTGTCACCGTGAATCTCGCTCCCGCCTCCATGCGCAAGGACGGCGCGGCATACGATCTCGCCATCGCCGTCGCCATCCTGGCCGCCGCCGGCCTGATCGATCCGGCGCGGGTCGAGGATAGCATCCTCGCGGGAGAGCTTGCCCTCGACGGGCGCCTGGCGCCGTTGCGCGGCGCCCTGGCGCTCGCCGTCGGTATTCGCAACGCGGGGGCCCGAGCCCTGATCCTGCCCGCGGCAAACGCCGTCGAGGCGGCACTCGCCCAAGGCGCTGCCGTCTTCGGCGCCCACACGCTCGCGGACACGGTCGCGCACCTCGCCGGGAAGCATGCGCTCGAGGCGACCACTGCCGATCCGGCGGCTCTCCTCGCCGGCGCGCAGGTCTGGGACGTCGACTATGCCGACGTCCGCGGGCACGAGGTCGCGCGCCGCGCCATGGAGATCGCTGCCGGCGGCGGCCACAACGTGCTCCTCATCGGTCCACCGGGCTCGGGCAAGACGATGCTGGCGCGGCGGCTCCCCACCATCATGCCGCCGCTCGCGCTCGCCGAGGCGCTCGATACGACGGCCGTGCACAGCGTTGCGGGCCTGCTCGGAGCATCCCCGCTCGTCGCCGTGCCTCCGTTTCGCGCGCCGCACCACACGACCTCGCGCGCCGGCCTCATCGGCGGCGGCCCGCACCCCCGACCGGGCGAGGCGGCGCTGGCACACAACGGCGTGCTCTTCCTCGACGAGCTCCCCGAGTTCTCCCGCGATGCGCTGGAGGCCCTCCGCCAGCCGCTGGAGGACGCGTCGGTCACGATCACACGAGCCCGCGCCTCGGCGCGGTTCCCCACCAGCTTCATGCTCGTGGCGGCGATGAACCCTTGTTCCTGCGGCCACTACGGCAACCCGCAACGGACGTGCACGTGCGTGCTGCCCCACATCGTCCGCTACCGCGCCCGTATCTCGGGCCCGCTGCTCGACCGCATCGATCTCCACGTCGAGGTGCCGGCGGTGCCCTACGAGCGATTGGCGGCGCGGGCGGTGGGTGAGCCTTCCGCGGCCATCCGCAGCCGCGTCGCCGCCGCACGCGAGGTCCAGGCCCGGCGCTTTGCCGACCGCACATGGAAGACGAACGCCCGCATGAGCGCCGCGGATCTCCGCCGGCACGCGGTGCTCGATGCCACCGGCCAGCGCCTCCTCGGTGCCGCCACCGTGCGGCTCGGCCTCTCGGGGCGTGGCTACGGCCGCGTCCTCAAGGTCGCGCGCACCATCGCCGATCTGGCGGGGAGCGAGGCGATCGAGCCCGCGCACGTCGCCGAGGCGATTCAGTACCGCAGCCTCGACCGGACACTCGGATGAGACGATTGCGCAGCACGAGCGCGGGTCTCTAGCGGAGCTCGCGTACCGTGTCGCTGCGGCCGGCACGACCTGCCGGCAGGCCCGGAAATCGCTGCCGCCTCGAGGACGCCGCGGCCTGACGACGGGGTGCTCGGCCGCAACCCTGATCGCGTCCCTGCACGACGTCTCGAGGGACTCCCGCACCCATGCACGGGTGCGGCCGCGACGCACGCTTCGAAGCCCTGCGACTACAGGGGTTTTGCCGTGCGGAGTTGGCACTGGCCTTGCTCTCGCTCACTGTACCGGGCCGAGCACCTGCGATCCGCAGGTCGGTCCGACGTCGGCACGAAGGAGACTGCGGACACATGTTCATCCACCTCAGTCTCGTCGCCGGCGGACCGGATAGTCCCCGCTCCCAGGTCGAGGTGCAGACGGCGATGCAAATCGACACTGCAGACCCGCGCTGGCCGGGCCGGGTCGTCGATGCCATCGCCAGTCAGGCCAAGGAGGGCGCCAGACGCCTGGTCGCCGAGCTGGCACCGTCGCTACCCGCAGCCGAGAGGTCGTTCGTCCCGCTCGCCGACGTGACCCCGATCGCCGACCACTGGCCCATCGAGGACTAGGAACCCGCTCGGCTCTCGGGCACTTCAGCCGCCTCCGCCAGCTCCAGGGCGCCGAAGCCCGTCACCGCGAAGAACGCGCGCAAGAAGCGCTCGAGCGCGGCGCGCGCCGTGCGCTGGGCGGGCCAGAGCCGCGCGGCGCGTCCGAGCGCTGCGGGATGTCGTGCCACCGCGCCGGCGAGACTGCGCAAATCGCGAGCGTCGCCGAAATCTGGAACCGCCACGCCGACCCCGTCGAGGATCACCCGGACGGCGAGAAACGGTACACCGCGCTCGGCCGCTGCGGCGGCCAACGCCGCGCCTTCCATCTCGACGGCGATGCCGCCGAGCTGCTCGTGGGCGGCCCGCTTCTCGGCGGCGCTGAGAAGCGGGCGGGCAACGGAGACGAACGCGCCCGGGTGCGTGACGATCTCGCGCGCCCGCGCCCAGCGCTCGAGCGCCTGCGCTGGTGCATCCAGCGGGCGGCCGATCACGGCGCCGCGGTCGTCAACGACACGTGTCGCCACCACCATGGCACCGGCATCGAGATCGGGAACCAGCGCACCGGCGCAGCCGGTGGAGAGGAGCCAGCGCGCGCCGGTGCGGGCGATATCCACGTTCGCCAGCGCCGCCCGCACGCGCTCCGGCCCGATGCCCGTCCGGATGACGAGGAGCCGACGCGGGCCGGCCGCGCCGATCCAGGACGGGGTTCCTCGGCTATGAAATCGCCGCACAGCCGTCAGGGCGCCGAGGACGGCCTTCACCTCCCACCCGAGCGCGGCCGCGATGATGCCTCGATGTCGCGGCGCGCGGCGGGGGTGCCGGTCGCCGCCGCCCCGGGTGCAGAAAAGCGCCGCGGCATCAGTACTCGTGGTAGTTGGTGACCTTCCAGCCCTGCGCCCCGCGCCGGATGGTGAGCTGGAGGGTTCGCTGCAATGGATCGGCGCCGTCGACGCGGAAGGTGGCCTCGTACGAGTAGCTCACCACGTCCTCGCCCCGGATCTGCTCCTCGAGCAGACGATAGTGGACGCGGGGCACCTGCGTGGCGTCGTCGATCGCCTGCCCGCTCGTGAGCCGGATCTCGTCGTCCACCTTCCGCTGCGCCAGGCCCTCGGTATACGCGCGCGCTGCCGGCAGATCGATGTGGACGTAGTGGGTATCGAGGAAATGTTCCGCAACCGCGCGCGGCGTCCCCTCACCCCTGCCACAACCGCCGAGGAGGACGACGCCCGCGGCGAGCCACGCAGCTGCGCCGCTGACCCCGCGCCGGGCGCCTTGCGCCATCATCGCTTGCGGAAGAGCGCGTCGAGCTGTGCGCGCGCATCCTGTGCGCTCGGCGTACGGTGCGGGCCCTGCGCATTCTGCGCGTCCTTTACCTGCTTCGCATCCTTCGCCATCCGGCCCGCACCTGCACCCGATGCCACCGCGGCAACACCGCCGCGCGCCGCGGGCTGGAAGTAGTCGCAGAAGTTGGCCCGCTCCTTGTCGAGGACGCGATCGGCCTGGGGCTCGCGACACGCGTTGTAGCTGCTCGGATCGTAGAAGCTGCACTGGCGGCAGCTGCGGAGCTCGGCTCCGCAGCCCGGGCAGGTATCGCGTCGCCCGACGCGTGCCGGCAGCACCAGCTCGTTGCCGCAGGCGACACACTGCCAGCTCGCCCAGCTCGTCATGGGTGCGTGAGCCGGAGGTCGCGCGTGTGCTAGCTTGCCGGCCCCGGGGACCGTTGATAGCATACCGCCCGTGACACCGACAAGGTTGCGTCGGCGCTCTGCACGTCCCGCGCGGCGCCCAGACGCCGCACTTGCAGCGTACCTCGACCATCTCCGCGGGGCGCGAACCTCCTCCACGCACACGCTGCGCAGCTACGCGAGCGACCTGCGCCAGTTCCTGGCGTTCGCCGGCCGGGCCGGGGCCGATCCGGCGACGATCGATCGCAGCCTGGTCCGGGCGTTTGTCGCCTCCTTGCACGGACACGCGGCGGCGGCGTCGGTTGCGCGAAAGCTCTCGGCGATCCGCGGTTTCTTTCGTCATCTCGTGGAGACCGGGGTGCGCGACAGCGATCCCACCGCGCGCATTCGCGCGCCCAAACTCGGGCATCGCCTGCCGGTGCACCTGACCGTGGACGACGTGTTTCGTCTGATCGATACTCCACCGGATGCGCAGCTGCTTGGCCTTCGCGATCGGGCGCTCCTCGAGGTGCTCTACGGATCTGGGCTACGAGTCAGCGAGCTGGTCGGCCTGTGCTGGAGCCACATCGACACGGCGGCCGAAGTCGTGCGGGTGATGGGTAAGGGCTGCAAGGAGCGCGTCGTTCCGATCGGCCAGCCGGCCCTCGCAGCCCTCGCCGCGTATCGGACCGCGGTCACCGCGGCCGCCGGTCCACGCGACGCTGCCGCACCCGTCTTTCTCAACGCGCGGTTCGGCCGCCTCACGGCGCGCAGCGTCGGCCGACTCGTGGATCGCTATGCCCGGCTCGCGAGCACACGCGGCAAGCCGACGCCACACGTCCTGCGCCATAGCTTCGCGACCCATCTGCTCACGAGCGGTGCCGATCTCCGGGCGATCCAGGAGCTGCTCTGCCATGCACGCCTGTCGACCACCCAGACCTATACGCACGTGGACCTCGGCCGGCTCGCCGAGGTTTACGATCGGGCGCACCCGCGCGCGTAGGCGCCGATGACGCTCTCTCCTCCGCCTTCGCGGCCGGACCGGCGGTCGGCAACGCGGCTTCGAAGCACCACGATCCTCTCCGTGCGCCATCGCGGCGCCGTGGTCGTGGCCGGCGACGGCCAGGTGAGCATCGGTCAGGCGGTGATCAAGCAAGGGGCGCGCAAGGTGCGCCGGCTCTACCACGATCGCGTGCTCGCCGGTTTTGCGGGCGGCAGCGCCGACGCCATCACCCTCTTCGAGAAGTTCGAGGGCAAGCTCGAGGGTCACGGAGGCAATCTCAAGCGGGCGGCCGTCGAGCTGGCGAAGGACTGGCGCACGGATCGCGTGCTCCGGCGCCTCGAGGCCCTCCTCGTGGTCGCCGACCGGGAGGCATCGCTGCTCATCTCGGGAAGCGGGGACGTCATCGAGCCCGACGATGGAATCGTCGCGATCGGCTCCGGCGGCAACTACGCGCTCGCCGCCGCCCGCGCCCTCGCGTCGCATAGCGCCCTCGGCGCGCGTGAGATCGCCGAGGTGGCGCTGCGCACCGCCGCCGACATCTGCATCTACACCAACGACCGCATCGTGATCGAGGAGCTGGCATGCCCGTGACGGAGCCTCACACCGATGCGGCGCCGCACCCGATGACCCCGCGGGAGATCGTCTCGGAGCTCGACCGCTACATCGTCGGGCAGACCAAGGCCAAGCGCGCGGTCGCCATCGCGCTCCGCAATCGGTGGCGGCGGCAGCAGGTTCCGGGCGAGCTGCGCGAGGAGATCTCGCCGAAGAACATCATCATGATCGGGCCGACGGGCGTCGGAAAGACGGAGATATCCCGGCGCCTGGCCAAGCTCGCCCACGCCCCCTTCATCAAGGTCGAAGCGTCGAAGTTCACCGAGGTCGGCTACGTGGGCCGTGATGTCGAGTCCATCATCCGCGACCTCACCGAGCTCGCCGTCAACCTGGTGAAGGAAGAGGAGAAGGACAAGGTACAGGCGCGGGCCCGCGAGCTGGCGGAGGAGCGCGTCCTCGATCTGCTCCTGCCGCCCGCGGCGCAGGGCGGCGACGGACGCATCCAGCCCGTCGGCGGCGGCGAGCCACCACCCGGCGCCGACGCCGGTGCGCAGGCCACCCGGGAGAAGCTCCGGCGCATGCTCCGCGAGGGCAAGCTCGACGACCGGACCGTCGAGCTGGAGATCACCCGGAACGTGACCCCGATGGTCGAGGTGGTGGCCCCGCAGGGGCTCGAAGAGATGGAAGCGAACATCAAGGAGCTTCTGAGCGGGATCCTGCCCAAGAAGACGAAGCGCCAGCGGATGCGCATCCCCGGCGCCCTCGACGCGCTCACCCAGGAGGAGGCGGCCCGGCTGGTCGACATGGAGCTCGTCACCAAGGAGGCCGTGCGGCGCGTCGAGCAGAACGGCATCGTGTTCATCGACGAGATCGACAAGATCGCGAGCCGCGGGGCCCACGAGGGCCCGGACGTCTCCCGGCAGGGCGTGCAACGGGATCTCCTGCCCATCGTCGAAGGCTCGACGGTCAACACGCGCTACGGCATGGTACGAACGAACCACGTCCTGTTCATCGCGTCGGGCGCCTTCCACATGTCCAAGCCCTCGGACCTCATCCCCGAGTTCCAGGGCCGATTTCCGATCCGCGTGGAGCTCGATCCCTTGACCAGCGACGACTTCGTCCGCATTCTCACGGAGCCACGGAACGCGCTGGTGAAGCAGCACATGGCGCTGATGGCGACCGAGCGTGTGGAGATCCGGTTCACCGACGACGCCGTGACCGAGATCGCGCGCATCGCCGCCGAGGTGAACGAGCGGATGGAGAACATCGGCGCGCGACGCCTGCACACGGTGCTGGAGCGCCTCCTCGATCAGATCTCCTTCGATGCACCGGAGCTTCAGGATCGCCACCTGACCATCGATGCCGGGTACGTGCGCGAGCGTCTCGATGACATCCTGCGCGACCACGACCTTTCGCGCTACATTCTCTAGCGGAGAGGCGCCCGGCGTACGCCGGGTGACGGACGCGCCCTGGGGGTGAGACACGATGGCCGATCCCGTCGCCCAGGCAGAGATCCTGCTCGAGGCGCTCCCGTACATTCGCCGCTTCCGCAACAAGGTGCTGGTGATCAAGTACGGCGGCGCCGCCATGCTCGATGACACGCTCAAGGCGGCGTTCGCACAGGACGTCGTGCTGATGAAGCTCGTCGGCATGAACCCCGTCATCGTCCACGGCGGCGGGCCACAGATCGACGACATCCTCGAGCGCCTCGGCATGCAGTCGCGCTTCGTGCGCGGCATGCGGGTGACGGACCGGCAAACGATGGCCGCGGTGGAGATGGTGCTGGCCGGGCAGGTGAACAAGGAGATCGTGGCCCTGATCAACCATCACGGTGGGCACGCGGTGGGTCTCAGCGGCAAGGACGGCGGCCTGTTCACCGCGCGCAAGCTCACGATGCGCGACGACGGAGGCGAGCCGGTGGATCTCGGCCTGGTGGGCGAGGTGGCGGCCGTGGATGCCAGGGTCATCGAGTCGCTCGATGCCGGGGATTTCATTCCGGTCATCGCCCCACTGGGGGCCGGAACCGACGGCGAGACCTACAACATCAATGCCGATCTGGTCGCCGGAAAGATGGCCGAGGCGCTGCAGGCGGAGAAGCTCGTGCTGCTCACGGATGTGCCGGGGATCCGCGACGGCGAGGGGAAGCTCCTGCCAGCCGTCTCGCCGGAGCAGGTGACGCGACTGGTCGCCGACGGCACCATCAACGGCGGCATGATCCCCAAGGTGGAATGCTGCATCCAGGCGCTGCAGGCCGGGGTGCGCAAAGCCCACATCATCGACGGCCGCGTCAAGCACGCCGTGCTGCTCGAGGTGCTCACCCGGGCCGGCGTCGGCACCGAGGTGACGCGCGCGCCGGGCGGCCGGCGCGCGCGGCGTGCGCCAAGCGCAGCAACCGGCACACCGAGCGCGGCCAACGCCGTGGGCAGCGCAAACACAAAATGACGAGCGCGGATCCGATCGCCCTTACCCAGAGGTACGAGCTGGGCGTCTACGCGCGCTATCCGGTCGCCTTCGTGCGGGGCGAAGGGTGCCGCCTCTGGGATACCGACGGCAAAGCGTACCTGGATCTGTTCGCGGGCCTCGCGGTCACGAGTCTCGGCCACGCGCATCCGGCAATCGTGCAGGCCATCCAGGCGCAGGCCGCCAGCCTGCTGCACGTCTCCAACCTCTACTACACGCTGCCGAAGGCGCGCCTGCTCGAGTTGCTGTGCACGCACTCGTTTGCCGACCGCGCGTTTCTCAGCAACAGCGGCGCGGAAGCCAACGAGGCCGCGCTCAAGATCGCGCGGCGCTACGGCTCCGCCCGCGCAGGCGGTCGGTACGAGATCATCGCCACCCACGGCTCCTTCCACGGGCGCACGTTCGCCACCTTGACGGCGACCGGCCAGGAGAAGCATCGGGTCGGTTTCGATCCACTGCTGCCCGGCATTCGCCTGGCGCCGTTCGGCGACGTCAGAGCTCTAGCGGCAGAGATCACCGACAGGACCATCGCCATCATGCTCGAGCCGATCCAGGGAGAAGGCGGTGTCGTGGTGCCCGGCGACCGCTTTTTGCGCGAAGTGCGGGATCTCTGCGACCGCCAGGGCCTCCTCCTGATTCTCGACGAGGTACAAACGGGCATCGGACGCACCGGGAAGCTCTTCGCCTACGAGCATGCGGGCATCGTCCCGGATATTCTCACGCTGGCGAAGGCGCTCGGGAGCGGACTCCCGATCGGGGCGACGCTCGTACGAGCGGACATCGCCGGTGAGATGGGCCCGGGGAGCCACGGCTCGACGTTCGGCGGCAATCCCGTCGCCTGCGCCGCCGCGGTCCGCACCCTCGAGGTCTTGCTCGGCGAGGGCCTTCTCGAGCACTGTCGCGACGTGGGTCGGTACTTCGGCGACCGGCTACGGGACATCGCCGCGGGCGTCGATGGGGCACGCGCCGTTCGCGGGCTCGGGCTAATGTGGGGTATGGAGCTCGATCGGCCGGCACGCCCCATCGTGGAAGCCTGCCTGACCGAGGGGCTCGTCATCAACGTGACGGCCGAGCGTGTGCTCCGATTCCTGCCCCCGCTCGTCATCAGCCGCGCGGAGGTCGACGAGGGGTGTGCGATCCTCGAGCAGGTGCTCAAGACCCACCTCGGCTGAGGCGCGACCGGAAGCGTAGGACCACGAGTGGCAGGAGCGAGAAAGCCGCGGGGAGAGAGGCGTTGGGGCTCACGGCTCCTTCGCATCGTCCCGTCGAGACCGCCGCGCCGCCCCAAGCGCGATCTGATCAGCATCGCCGACCTGTCGTACGCCGATATCCGCACCATTTTCGCGTACGCGCGCGATCTCAAGTCCCAGATGCGTGCCGGCCGGCGCCCGCCGCTGCTCGCGGGCAAGACCATGGCCATGATCTTCCAGAAGCCGAGCCTCAGAACCCGCGTGACGTTCGACGTCGGCATGACGCAGCTCGGCGGCTCGGCGATCTACCTCGCTCCCCACGAGATCCAGCCCGGGCAGCGGGAATCGGTGGCCGACATCGCCCAGAACCTCGCCCGCTGGGTCGACGTCATCGTGGCGCGCACGTACGAGCACAAGGTGCTCACGGACCTGGCGCGCTCCGCGGCCGTTCCCGTCGTCAATGGCCTCACCGATCTCCATCACCCGTGCCAGGTGCTTGCCGACTGCTTCACCCTGCAGGAGCTGCGCGGCGGGCTGGCCGGCATGCGCATCGTCTTCGTCGGCGACGGCAACAACGTCGCCCACTCCTGGCTGCAAGCGGCGGCCCGGCTGCATTTCGATCTCACGATCGCCTGTCCGCCGGGCTACGAACCCGAGCCGGAGATCGTCGCCTGGTCGTGCGAGACGGCGCGGGGGCAGATCACCGTCACGCATGATCCGCACGCGGCGGTCCGCGGCGCCGAGGTCGTCTACACGGACGTGTGGACGAGCATGGGCCAGGAGCAGGACGCGGCAAAGCGCCGGCAGGCGTTTCGGGATTTTCAGGTGAATGCGGATCTGATCGGGCGCGCGGCGCCCGATGTCCTCGTCATGCACTGCCTCCCGGCCCATCGCGGCGAGGAGATCACGGACGAGGTTCTCGACGGCTCGCACTCGATCGTCCTCGATCAGGCGGAGAACCGCCTGCACGTCCAGAAGGGCATTCTCGTCTGGCTGCTCGGCAACGCGCCACGCGCGGCGCGGCGGCTCGGCCCGGCGGGGAGCTCGACCTCGCGGCGGGTTGCGGTGACGCCGGTGCGCCCGCGACTCGCCTGATTGCGGATGTGATCAGTGATACGCACGCCGCGCGGCGCGCGTGCCTTCGACGACGATGCGGACGCTCTCGCCGTCGTGTGTGGAGCGAAAGGCGACCGACTCGACCTCGGCGCCGGAGAGCGCCTGTGCGGTCCGCGCCACCACCGCGATCGCGTGGTAGTTCGCCGCCGTGCGCGGAATCCGCGCGACCCAGCCAGTCTCCGGGTCACGCACCACCAGCGTGAAGCGGCTCTCGGCCAGCTCCGCACCGTTCCAGGCGATGAAGCGGTCCCGGTCGCCAATACCGCGCGCCGAGATGAAAACGGGGCGGCGTCCCGGCTGGACCGCCGCCAGCACCACGAGCGTCACGGCGGTAAGGGCGAGCGCGTATCCGAGCAGGCTCGGCATCGCCAACGCGGCGCCGACCGCCAGGGCCAAGGCGACGGCGACGGCAGCCGTCTGTCGTGTGGGCCCGACGACGACCATGCGGCCGTTCGTGAGGCCGTCCCACAGGTCGCTCGCCAAGCGGGGCACGATACGCTCGAAGGCGGCCATGCCGAAGGCGGCGCGCCGGGCGATGCGCCGCGGCAATCGCACGCGGGCATCCCGGCTGACCAGCACGAGCGACCCGAGCGCCCCCTCGCGCAGCTCGGTGATCGCATCCCACTGCAGGCGTAGAACGCGGCCGCTGCCGCAGGCGACGAGCAGCCCGTCGTCATCGCTGTGATAGACGATACCCCACGATGGGGTGAGACGTACCGGGGTCAGCCTGCGAAAGAGCGAGACGGCGGCAAGGACAGCCGCGGCCAAGAAAAGGCGTGCCGCCGCAGCCCCGGTGAGGTGAAGGCCCAATCCCACGGCGGCGGACGCCGCCGCCACCGCTGCCAGCAGCGGTGGGATGCGGTCCACCGCCGTATCCCACAGCACCCGCCCCCGCTCCGCCATCCCCTTCTGTATCGGCACGCCGCCCGCCGGCCTTGAGCCCTTCGTGTCCGGGCGCTGGCATGTCGGGCCGGCTGTTGTGGTGCCCCCATGGCCGCTGTGGTAGTAGCGGCCCATGCCCGGATCGCAGGTCGAACAGGTGAAAAAGGTCGTGCTCGCCTACTCCGGCGGCCTCGACACCTCGGTGATCCTCCACTGGCTGGTGGAGACGTACCGCTGCGAGGTGGTGGCCTATTGCGCGGATCTGGGTCAGCGGGAAGAGCTCGCCGGCCTCGAGGAGCGTGCGCGCGCCGCCGGCGCCAGCGCGTGTCACATCGAGGATCTCCGCGAGGAGCTCGCCCGTGACTTCGTCTTTCCAATGCTGCGCGCCGGTGCCGTGTACGAAGACGGCTACTTGCTCGGCACCTCGATCGGCCGCCCCCTGATCGCCAAGCAACAGGTCGAGCTGGCACGGGCGGTCGGCGCAGATGCCGTGGCCCATGGCGCCACGGGCAAGGGCAACGATCAGGTCCGGTTCGAGCTCACCTTCGCGGCACTCGGTCCGGAGCTGCGCGTGATCGCCCCGTGGCGGGAATGGAGCTTCGCCGGTCGCGGCGACCTCATCGACTACGCCGAGGCGCGCCGCATTCCCATCACCACCACGCGCGAGAAGCCGTACAGCACGGACCGGAACCTCGTGCACGTGAGCTACGAGGGCGGCGTGCTCGAGGACCCCTGGGAGCCGCCGCGGGACGACATGTTTCAGCTCACGGTGTCACCCGAGCAGGCCCCGGATCGCGCCGAGATGATCGAGGTCGATCTCGAAGCCGGCGATCCGGTGGCGCTCAACGGCGAGCACCTGTCGCCGGCCGCGCTCCTCGCCCGCGCCAACGAGATCGGCGGCGCCCACGGCATCGGCCGCGTCGACGTGGTGGAGAATCGCTATGTGGGGATGAAATCCCGCGGCGTTTACGAATCGCCGGGCGCGACGATCCTGCACGCCGCGCGCCGCGCCGTGGAGTCCCTGACGCTCGACCGGGAGGTCCAGCATCTGCGCGCGAGCCTCATGCCGCGCTATGCGGAGATGGTCTACTACGGATACTGGTTTGCCCCCGAGCGCGAAATGCTGCAGGCCGCGATCGACGAGACCGCCCGGGCGGTGACGGGCACCGCGCGTCTCAAGCTCTACAAGGGCAACGTGATCGTCGCCGGCCGCCGCGCTCCGGCCTCACTCTATGATCCGCGCCTGGCGAGCTTCGATGCAGCCGGCGGCTACCAGCAGGCGGACGCCGCGGGCTTCATCCGCCTGAGCGGGCTGCGCTTGCGGCTCCGGGGGCTGGTGGCGCGGCGACAAAGCGTCGGCGACACACCGCCGAAAGCGTAGGCGGAGCGAGCGTGGGCGCCGAGTCTCGCCGCGCGCGGCGGCGCCCCCGCAGCGCCGCCCGTCGCAAGCTATGGGGCGGCGCCTTTCGAGGCGCCACGGCCCGCATCGTCGAGGAATTCACCACCTCCCTTCCGGTGGATCGCCGCCTGTACCCGTACGACATCCTCGGCTCGATTGCGCACGCCGAGGGTCTCGTGGGCACCGGCGTGCTCTCCCGGCGCGAGGGCGCCCGCCTCGTCGCCGCACTCGGGGCGATACGGCGCGAGCTCGATCTCGGGCGCTTTCGGTTCCAACCCACGGACGAAGACATCCACACCGCGATCGAGCGCCGTCTCACGGAGCGACTCGGACGTACGGGCCGCACGCTCCACGCGGGACGGAGCCGCAACGATCAGGTGGTGCTCGACGTCCGCCTCTACCTCCGCGACGAGATCGACGCCCTCGCCGAACGGCTCGCCGAGCTCCACGGGGTGCTGCGTCAGCTCGCCCGCCGGCTGTTCGGCCACCTGCTCCCGGGCTACACGCATCTGCAGCGGGCGCAGCCGATCCTGCTCTCGCACCACCTGCTCGCCTACCACGACATGTTCGCACGGGATGCCGAGCGCCTGCTCGACTGCCGCCGGCGCGTGGACACGCTGCCGCTCGGCGCCGGCGCGCTCGCCGGTGCGGGCTTTCCGATCGATCGGCACCATCTCGCCCGGCGCCTCGGGTTCGCCCGGGTCAGCACCAACAGCCTCGACGCCGTCGGCGACCGGGACTTCGTCGCCGAGTTCCTTGCGGCCGCCGCGATTCTCGGCATGCACCTCTCGCGACTCGGCAACGAGATCGTGCTCTGGAGCACGGTCGAGTTCGGCTTCGTGACCCTGCCCGACGCCTTCTCCACCGGCAGCTCGATGATGCCGCAGAAGCGCAACCCGGACGTGGCTGAACTGATGCGGGCGAAGGCGGGACGGCTCTATGGCGATCTCGTGACGCTGCTGACGGTGTTGAAGGACTTGCCCCTCGCCTACAATCGCGACCTCCAGGAGGACAAGCCACCGCTTTTCGATGCCGCCGACACGTTGCGCACGACGCTCGAGGTGACCTCCGCCATGCTCGCCGGCCTCGAGTGGAACACCGAGCGAATGCGGGAGGCGGCCGCCGATGATCATCTGCTCGCGACCGATCTCGCCGACATCCTGGTCGAGCGGGGCGTTCCGTTTCGCGAAGCGCACGATCTCGTCGGCCGCGCCGTGGCGCTCGCCCGGCAGCGGCGTTGCGCGCTGCGCGCCCTCGCCGACGCCGACCTCAAACGCATCTCGCCCCGACTCGGTCGGGTGCTCGTCGAGCAGCTCACCCCCCAGGCGTCGATTGCCCGGCGGCGCGTCGTCGGCGGCACGGCCCCGGCGGAGGTAGAGCGCCGGCTGCGCGAGCTCGAGCGGCAGGCCCGCGGCTCCGGCACCACGGGAAGGCGCCGGGCGGCCGGCCCCAAACGTTCGAAACGGCTACCACGATGATGCGCTGGCGGCTCGAGAGTGGCGGCTGGCGGCGGTGCCTCCGGTCCGCTGCGCTCGTGGCGATGATCACGATGGCCTGGTGCTGCGGGAACAAGGGTAACCCGCGACCGCCGGAATTCGTACGCCCGCAGCGGATCGACGATCTCCAAGCGACCGCGGCTGGATCGGGCATCCGCCTCACCTGGACCAGACCGACGAAGACCGCCGATGGCAGCGCCATGCCGGATCTGGACGGCTTCGTGGTCAGCCGCGCGCTGGCCACCGCGTCCGCCGAGAGCCCGCACTTCGAGACCATCGCGACGATCCATCTCGACGACCGCGAGCGCTTCGCGAAGGTGCGCCGGGTGACCTACGACGATCTCCGCGTCGCGCCCGGCGAAACGTACCTCTATCGCGTGGTGGCCTTCACGCTCGACGGATACGTCGGCGGGCCGTCGCGCATCGCCCGCGCCCAGTGGTCCGGGCCAGACCCGGACGCCGCGGACGAGTGACGGGCGGGCGGTCATAGCCGATCGCCAAGTCTCGTCGAGACGCGCCGTCGGAAAGACGGTCCGTCAGGCGCTCCGGCGACGGGCGACGCACGGCCGGCGTGTCCTCACAAGGCGCTCGGCGGCCGCGGGAGCGGCCGACCGCATGGACGACGGCCCCGGGCCCATGATACGAGGGGCCGTCCGCTTTCGCTGGCTCCGCGCGACCCATGACATCGGTGCGTTTCACCAAGATGCACGGCACGGGAAACGACTATGTCTACGTCAATGCCGCCGAAGCGCGCGTCCCGGACGCGTCGGCGCTCGCCCGCCGCGTCGCGCCGCGGCGCACGGGGATCGGCAGCGATGGGCTCATCCTCGTCTGCCCGTCGCGCGTGGCCGCCTGCCGCATGGAGATGTACAACGCCGACGGCTCCCGGGGAGAGATGTGCGGCAACGGCATCCGGTGCGTGGCGAAGTATGCGTACGAGCACGGCATCTCCCGGGACAACCCCATGGTGATCGAGACGGATACGGGCGTGCGTACCGTGGAGCTCGAGATCACAGGCGGGCGCGTGACTGCCGCCACGGTCGACATGGGCGCTCCCGTTCTCGACGGGCCGCGGATCCCCGTCGACGCCCCGGGGCAGGTGGTCGATCATCCGCTGAGTGTCGACGGCACCAGGCACGTGGTGACATGCGTCTCGATGGGAAATCCGCACTGCATCGTGTTCGGGTCCGGCATCGACGCGCTGCCCCTCGCGGAGATCGGGCCGCGCTTCGAGCACCACCCCTTCTTCCCCCGGCGGGTCAATACCGAGTTCGCGGAGGTCACCGCGCCGGACGACGTGCGGATCCGGGTGTGGGAGCGGGGCTCCGGCGAGACGCTATCGTGCGGGACCGGCGCCTGTGCCGTGGTCGTTGCCGGCGCGATGACCGGCCGGATGGGCCGCCGCGCGCGGGTGCGGCTCCCCGGCGGACAGCTCGAGATCGACTGGGGCGACGACGATCACGTCCGCATGCGGGGGGACGCGATCGAGGTGTTCGAGGGCGTGGTCGAGGTTTGACGCACGCGCAAGGTTCCGCGCAGAATTTGCTCGGGATCGTCAGGGAGAGGTCGATGTTCACGGGAGCACTCACCGCACTCATCACACCGTTCGCAGACGGCGCCGTCGACTCCCGCGCGTTGAAGCGCCTCGTGGACTGGCAGATCGACTCCGGGGTGCACGGCCTCGTTCCCTGCGGCACCACCGGCGAGTCCGCCACCCTGTCCCACGAGGAGCACACCGAGGGGGTGCGCCTCACGGTGGAAGCGGCGCGGGGTCGGGTACCGGTCATCGCCGGCACGGGCTCGAACGCCACCGCGGAGGCGATCCGGCTCACGCGCGAAGCGAAGGAAGCGGGGGCAGACGCAGCCTTGCTGATCTCGCCCTACTACACCAGGCCCACGCAGGAGGGTATCGCCCGGCACTACGAGGCGGTTGCGCAGGCGGTCGATCTGCCCCTCATCGTCTACAATGTACCGGCACGCACGGCGTCGAAGGTGGAGGTGAGCACGCTCGCCCGCCTCGCCGAGCTACCCAGCATCATCGGCGTCAAGGATGCGGTGGGCTCCCTCGAGCACACGCTCGAGACGATCCGCGAGTGCGGACCGAGATTCGCCGTCTATTCCGGCGACGACGCCCTCACGCTGCCGATCATGGCCGTCGGCGGCCGCGGCGTGATCACGGCCGTGGCCAACGTCATCCCCGGCGACATGACGGCGCTCGCGACGGCCTGCCTCGAGGGACGGCTCGATGCGGCCCGGCAGAAGCAGCTCCAGCTCCTGCCGCTCATCCGGGCCTGCTTCGTGGAGACGAATCCGATTCCCGTCAAGACCGCGTGCGCCATGCTGGACCTGTGTCGGGAGGAGTTTCGCTTGCCGATGGTCCCGATGGCGGAAGCCAACCGCGCCATCCTGCGCCGCGCCCTCGCGGCGCATGGCCTCATTCGCTGAGGCGGCACGGCGAGCCGCGATGGCCACGGACGTCATCGTCTGCGGCGCGGCGGGGCGCATGGGCCGCCTCCTCGTCGCGCTCGGCCATGCCCACGCCGAGATGACGATCGCCGCCGCCGTAGAGCAGCCCGGTACGCCCGCGGTCGGCAGCGACGCCGGCGAGATCGCCGGGATCGCGCGCATCGGCGTCCCGATCACGGACAGCCTCGCGGCCGTCTCCCGTCGCGACCGCGTCATCCTGGACTTCACCTCGCCTGAGGCTGCCGTCGCCGACCTGCGCACCGCCGTCGACACCGGCGCCGCCATCGTCGTCGGCACCACCGGGTTCGATCCCGCGCAGGAGCGGGAGGTCCTCGCCCTCGGACCGCGCACACGGACCATCGTCGCGCCCAACATGAGCCTCGGCATCAACGTGCTCGTGGGTCTCGTGCGTCAAGCCGCACGCGCCCTGGGACCGACCTTCGACGTCGAGGTCGTCGAGCTGCATCACCGCTACAAGAAGGATGCGCCGAGCGGCACGGCGCTCGCACTCGCGCGGGCGGCCGCCGACGCGCTCGCGCGCCCGTTTCCCGAAAGCGCCGTCTTCGCGCGCCACGGGCAGGTGGGAGAGCGCGGCCCGACGGAGATCGGCGTGCAGGCATTGCGAGCCGGCGATGCGGGGGCGAGCACACGGTGCTCTTCGGCGGCGTCGGCGAGCGGATCGAGCTCACACATCGCGCCCAGAGCCGTGAGTGCTTCGCGGCAGGGGCGCTGCGCGCCGCGCGCTGGCTCGCTGGCCAGCGCAATGGCCTCTACTCCATGGCCGACGTGCTCGGCCTCGCCTGAGCCGCCACCCGCGGGTGCCGGAACCGCGCTCGAGCCTGCCCGGTTCCCCACCCCCTCGCCCCCCTTTCGCTGCGCCTCGCTGACGCTCGGGGCTTTCCACGGCCGCCGACTTCCGTTGTCAAAATTCGCCAAAACGGATAAGAGCCCCGTCCCTGGGGGCCGCAGCGATCGTGGGTAGGAAAATAAAGAAAGGCAGAAAAATCAACGACTTGCCGCCGGACCGCGCTCCGGTCGGGCGACGTAAAACCGCCGCCACGGCCCGGCTGCGCCGGCGCTGTCTCGAGATTCCATGAGCCATCGGGCTTACATCGGCATCGGATCGAACCTCGGCGAGCGCAAAGCCAACCATCGCGAGGCGATCACCCGCCTCGGCGAGATCCCCGGGACACGGCTCGCGCGCGCGTCCTCGTTCTACGAGAGCGAGCCGCACGGAAACGCGAAGACGTGGTTCGTCAACAGCGTCGTCGAGATCCAGACCGAGCTCGCCCCCAACGATCTGCTCAAGCGGCTGAAGGCCATCGAGACGATCATGGGCCGTAAGCGCGTCAAGGGGAAGCGCTGGGGCTCGCGCATCATCGACCTCGACATCCTGATCTTCGATCACGAGATCATCCAGACCCGCAACCTGAAGATCCCCCACCCGCAGCTCCACAAGCGGCGCTTCGTGCTGCTGCCGCTGTGCGAGCTGGCGCCGCACCTCACGCACGCGAGCCTCGGCAGCACCATATCCCAGCTCCTGGCCACCACCGAGGACCGCAAGAAGGTGGTCTTGCTACCGCCCTGAACCACGGCGCGCCGTCGTTGTCCGTCTTGACCGCTGTGGCGCCGGCGTCAGCCGCACCGTGTCGGCTCGCGCGCCAGGTGCCGCTCGACCTTGCGCAGCCGCCGATCGAGGGCCACCCGGCGCCGGCAGCCCGGGCCTCTGCCGGTGGCCGTGTCGCGCACGGTGACCTCGTAGAGCCGCAGCGCCCGCTCGAACATTGCCAGGGACCGCCGCGCAGGACAGCGCTTGGCGGCGATGCGCGCGAAGTCGCGTGCCCGGGCGAGCGGATACTCGTACTCGGCAAGGGCGGGCCCGGAGAGCGGGCGACGAACGGCGGTGGCGCACAGCTTCTCGGCCATGTCGCCGAGGAGTCGGCAATGGGTTCGCATGACGTCGGCGTAGCGCCACCAGTAGCAGCCGATGGCCGTTGCGAGAATGGCCACCGCCAGGGCGCGGGAGCGCACCTTGACGGTGGCCGGCACGGCCCGTAGCATGCACCTGTCCGGGCGTATCATGGCGGTTCCCCGTTTCTATTTCGAAAAGCTCATCGAGAGCTCGCCGGACATCGTGGTTGCCGTCGATCGAGCCGGCACCATCGTCTTCTACAATGACGGCGCCCACAAGACGTTAGGCTATGCCCAGGACGAGGTCCTCGGCCGGCATGTGACGCTGCTGTACCCGAGCCTGACGGAGGCGAGACGGGTCATGGCGGCGATGCGCGCCGGACAGGCCGGCACACCGAAGACCACGAAGAACTACGAGACCACGTTCCGCTCGAAGAACGGCGAGGAGATCCCGGTGGCCATATCCGGCACGGTGATCGAGGACTCGGCCGGTCAGGAGAGCGGCTCCATCGGATTCGCAAAGGACCTCCGGGAGATCCGCCGCCACGAGAAGATGGCGACTCTCGGCGAGATCGCGCTCGGCCTCGCGCACGAAGTCAACAATCCGCTCGAAGTCATCGTCAACAACATCCAGCTGCTCAGCCGCTATCTCGAGCGTACCGCTCCCGATGCCGATCTCGTCGTCGAGGCGGAGCGGCTGGATTCCATCCACGACGCCCTCGACAAGATCCGCTCCATCGTGAACCGGATCGGGGAGATGGCCGTCGGCGGCGAGTACGATACCCGTGAGTATCTGCCAGGCACTCGCATGGCGAATCTCGCCACCCCGGTCGATCGGCGCCGGCCCTCGGCTGCGGAGCGATATGAGCCCTTGCCCCCGGGCCTGCGCGTCCTCGTGGTGGACGACGACCCGGGTATCTGCCACTCGCTGCGCGATCTCCTCACCACCGACGGCTGTCACGTTCTGCTGGCCAGCTCCACGGCCGAGGCGCTGGAGCGACTCGAAGCGGAGCCCGTGGATCTGGTGCTGAGCGACGTGGTGATGCCCGACGCCGACGGCTACGATCTGCTGGTCCAGATCCGCAAGCGCTATCCCAGCCTGCCAGTGATCCTGATGACCGCCTTCTATTACGATCGCGACCACGTCATCAAACGAAGCCGCTTGCGCGGCCTCGTCAATGGCGTGATCTTCAAGAAACCAATCGAGCCCGCGCAGCTCCGCGAGATCATCCGCTCCAACTGTCGATCCGCAGCGCCGCCGCGCAGCGCCTAGCGCGCGTCGGCACTCGCCAGCGGACGCACACGAGCCCCATTCCGTGCCGCAACGGAGCCGGATTGCGAGTGACTCGGTCGAGTGACGCGGTCGTCGTCACCACCGCCGGCGTCGATCCCGGTCGGCGCCTTGAGGCTATGGTGCACCGCATGATAATCGTACACTCCCCGCAGACGAGCCCGTGAGTTTCGTCGGCACATGAGAGACACGAGCAGGATCGCAGGCCGCGCAACGGCAGAGGGCACTGCGGCCCGCCGGGACGCCGCGGAAGGAGGTATCGCACCCGGGCACTATCGCACCGGCACCACCGGCCTGGTCATGTCTTCGGTTGGCCTCGGCACCTACCTCGGTGACGAAGACGACGCGGGGGATTCCCTCTATTCCGAGGCCGTGGCGGCCGCCACGGCGGTCGGCTGCAACGTCATCGACACGGCCATCAACTACCGCTGCCAGCGCAGCGAGCGCGCCATCGGGCGGGCGATCGGCTCCGCGATCTCCCGGGGACGCATCCGCCGTGACGAGATCGTGATCGCCACCAAGGGAGGTTATCTGCCGTTCGACGGACGAGTGCCCGCCGATCCGCAGGAGTACATCGAGGAGACGTACGTCGACAGCGGCATCATCGATCGACGCGACCTCGTTGCCGGCTGCCATTGCATCGCCCCGGGCTACCTAGCCGACCAGCTGGAGCGGAGCCTCGCCAACCTCGGGCTCGAAAGCATCGACGTCTTCTACATCCACAATCCCGAGACGCAGCTCCAAGAGATCGGCCGCGACGAGTTCCGCACGCGCATGCGCGCGGCATTCGGCTTCCTCGAGGAGCAGGCCGACGCCGGCCGCATCGCGGCCTACGGTATCGCCACGTGGAACGGGCTGCGGCGGCCGCGCCATGTCCGCGAGCACCTGGCTCTTGCCGAGCTCGTGCGCCTGGCCGAGGAGGTGCGGCCGCGCGAGCATCACTTCCGCTTCGTCCAGCTTCCGTACAACCTCGCCATGACCGAAGCGCGTACCCTGAAGGGGCAGGCGCTCAACGGCGAGCGAGTATCCACGCTCGAGGCGGCCCACCACTTCGGCGTCACGGTGCTCGCCAGCGCCTCCATTCTCCAGGGCCAGCTCACACGGCTGCCACGCGACTTCGCCGCCGCCTTTCCCGGACTGGGAACGGACGCGCAGCGAGCGATTCAGTTCGCGCGCTCCACGCCCGGGATCACGACCGCCCTCGTGGGCATGCGCGGGCGGCGCCACGTCGAGGAGAACCTCGCCCTCGCCCGTGTCCCTCCCGATCCGGAAGCTGCCGAGAGCTTGCTCGGCCGCGCCGCGTGAGGGGCGCCGCTCGGCGGAGCAGATCTCCATGGCCATCCGGATCACCCGCGTGTACACCCGGACCGGCGACGGCGGTCGAACGCGGCTCGTCGGGGGTAAGGAGGTGCCGAAGGACGCTCGGCGCATCGAGGCATACGGCACGCTCGACGAGCTCAACGCCGTGCTCGGGCTCGCGCGCACATTCAACGAGCCCGAGATCGGGACGCATCCGGCAAGCGCACGCCTCGACACCACTCTCCGCCGCCTGCAGAACGAGATCTTCGACCTCGGGAGCGAGCTCGCCACGCCGCCCGATGGGGCCTACGACGGCATGTACCGCGTCGGGGCCGAGGACGTGACGCGGATCGAGCACCTGATCGACGAGTGCCAGAAGGATCTCGAGGCGCTCGCCTCGTTCATCCTGCCCGGCGGCGGCCGGGTCGCCGCGTTTCTCCACCAAGCTCGCACCGTGTGCCGGCGGGCCGAACGGGAGATCGTGCGCCTCGGTCGCGAGGAGGCGGTCGGCGAGTGGCCGATCAAGTACGTCAATCGCCTGAGCGACCTCTTGTTCGTCCTCGCGCGCTGGATCGGACATCAGCGAGGCGAGGCCGAGTATCTCTGGGAGCGCGGGCTGCACCCTCCGGGCGGGTCCGAGTCGGCGAGCAAGCGCGACGAGGGCGACTAGCATTTCGGAGGACGCAGACGTGAAAGCCGCACCCGAGATCTATTTTCGACAGCTCGAGCTCGGACCGATGCAGAATTTCGTGTACGTCGTCGCCGATCCGGTCTCACGGGACGCCGCGGTGATCGATGGCGCGTGGGACATCGATGCGATCGTTCACCTCGCGGAGGCAGACGATCTGAGAATCACCAAGAACCTCGTCACCCATTTTCACCCCGACCATCTCGGCGGCAATCTCATGGGCCACACCATCCCCGGCGCGGCGGAGCTGCTCGCCCGGGTACCGGCCAAGGCATACATCCACAAAGCCGAGCTGCCCTACCTCGCGCGCCTCACCGGGCTCTCGCGGACCGATGTCGTCCCGGTGGACGCGGGCGACAGCACGAATGTGGGCAACCTCACCGTCACGTTCGTTCACACCCCAGGTCACACACCCGGGTCACAGTGCTTTCTGGTACAGAATCGCCTGATCTCCGGGGACACGCTGTTCATCGGCTCCTGCGGCCGGGTCGATCTGCCCGGCAGCGATCCCGCGGCCATGTACCACAGCCTCACCGACGTCCTCGGCACGATGCCCGACGATGTCGCCCTCTATCCCGGACACAACTACGCCGACCGCCAGAGCTCCACCATCGGCGACGAGAAGCGCACCAACTCCATGATGCGCTTTCGCAGCGTCAAGGACTTCCTGGCCGTGATGAGCCCGCTGTCGCTCTGACGCAGCGGTGGGCACCCCCGACGCACGCTGCGGTCGTCTTCGACAACTCCCGGTCGAGATCGAAGGAGGAACGCAATGAGCACCAAGGATCTGTACGAGATTGGCGAGGTCCCCCCACTCGGCCACATCCCCAAGGAGATGTACGCCCAGCTGATCCGCGCCGAGCGGTTCGGGGAGCCGAAGACCGCCTTCCAGGTCGAACGGGTTGCCGTCCCCCGCGACCTCAAGCCCGATGAGGCGCTGGTCTGCGTCATGGCAGCCGGCATCAATTACAACAACGTCTGGGCCGGGCGCGGCGTCCCGATCAATGTCATCAAGGGACACCAGCGTGACGGCGACCCGTCCGACTTCCACATCGGCGGCAGCGATGCCTCAGGCATCGTATGGGCCGTCGGCGCCGACGTGAGGAATGTCAAGGTTGGTGATCGCGTCGTCATTCACTGCGGCATGTGGGACCAGCGCTGTCCGACGGTTCGCGCCGGCACCGATCCCATGTTCAGCCCCACGTTCCGCATCTGGGGCTACGAGGCCAGCTGGGGGAGCTTCGCCCAGTTCACGAAAGTCCAGGCGCACCAGTGCCTGCCCAAGGCACAGCACCTCACCTGGGAGGAGGCGGCGGCGCCGACGCTCGTGGGCGCAACGGCCTATCGCATGCTCATGGCCTGGCCACCGCACACCGTCCAACCGAACGACGTGGTGCTGGTCTGGGGCGGCGCGGGCGGGCTCGGTTGCCAGGCGATTCAGATCGTCAAGACCATGGGCGGCATACCGGTCGCCGTGATCTCCGACGACGCCAAGATCGATTTCTGCACCCGCCTCGGCGCCAAGGGCTGCATCAACCGCAAGCGCTTCTCGCACTGGGGCCAGCCGCCGCACTGGACCGACGATGCCGGCTACGCGCAATGGTTGAAGGGCGCGCGGGCCTTCGGCCAGGCGCTGTGGGACGCCGTCGGCGAGCGGCGTAGTCCCCGCATCGTCTTCGAGCACCCGGGCGAAGACACGATTCCGACCTCGATCTTCGTCTGCGACACCGGCGGGATGGTGGTCATCTGCGCGGGCACGACCGGATACAACGCGGTCGCGGATCTTCGCTATCTCTGGATGCGTCAGAAGCGCCTGCAGGGCTCGCACTTCGCCAACGACGAGCAGGCATCGGCCTTCAACGCGCTCGTCTGCGCCGGCAAGATCGATCCGTGCCTCTCACGCTCGTTCACGTTCGCCGAGATCCCCACCGTCCACCAGCTCATGTACGAGAACCGCCACCCGGAAGGTAACATGGCGTGTCTCGTCGGTGCCGCGAAGAAGGGCCTGCGCGACCTCTGAGCCGGCGCTGAGGCACGCCTGCGCTCAATCCTCTACCGAGCCTGAGGAAGGGAAAGACCGCGAGGCGCGCGCGACGACGTCAGGGTGCGCGCGATGCTTCCCGTCGCGCCGGAGGGCCGCCGGGTGCGGGCACGAAGCGAAGCAGCGGCCACTCCCGTTCGCGGGCGACGATCTTCAGCACGGGGTCAGGATTGACAGCCGTGGGATGCCCGACGGCCTCCAGCATCGGCAGATCGGCGTGCGAATCACCGTAGGCGTAGCTCACGCCGAGGTCCACGCCCTGCTCGACGGCGTAGCGCTCGACGCGAGCGGCCTTCTCCAGACCGACGCACAACGACCCAACGATCTTGCCGGTGCAGCGGCCGTCGACGATCTCGAGCTCGGTTCCGATAGCCGCGTGGAGACCCAGGCGTCGCTGGATGGCCTCGCAACACAGGGTGTTCAGGCCCGTGCACAGGACGAGACGATGCCCGCGTCGACGGTGAGTCTCGACGAGTCGTCCAGCTTCGGGAAACAGCCGCTCCTCGGCGAGCCGCTCGAAGCACTCCTCGTACCAGCGCCGAACGTCCTCGACCAGCTGCCCCGCGATCGCGCGCGTCTGGATGGCCACGTAGGTCGCGGCATCGCTGCGGCCGTTCCGGGACCGCCGGAGGTACCACGTGGCCCACAGCTCCTCGAGGATCCCGGCACGGCCGCTCTGTCGAAGGTAGGCGTGCCACAGCGCATCGGTGTCACCGGCGAGCAGGGTATCGTCCAGGTCGAAGAACGCGGCGACACCAACTGACGAAGCCTGCTCACTCATCCGTCGGCACCATCCCTCGCATCGTACAGCGGCAACCGTCCGCGTTTCCCGGCCCGGACCGTGGCGCCGGTCACGCCAGCAGGGCGCGCGCAATGACCTTCAGCTCGAGGATCGGCTTCACGCCCTCGAAGATGGGCAACACGAGCGCGTCGACGACGTGCCGGGAGATCGAGAATTCCTCGGCATAGCCCCAGCCGCCGTGCACGAGCTGACCTTCCTGCGTCACCCAGACCGCTACGTCCGAGGCGAGGAGCTTCGCCTGCGCGGGCTCGAGGGCCCGACCCTCCTCCCGGTCCATGATCCGGGCTGCGGCATACGTCAGCTGGCGGGCGGCGGCGATATGGGTCGCCATGCGTCCGATCTTGTACTGCGTGAGCTGGAACTCCCCGATGGGCGCGCCGAACTGCTTCCGATCATTGGCGTACGCCGCGGTGGCCTCGAGTGCCGCCTGCGCGAGGCCGGTCGCGCGACCGCCCGTCTGCAGGCGGCCGGCGGCGAATCCTCCCATCTGCAGGTAGAAGCCCTTGCCCTCCCCGCCCGCTTCCCCGATGAGGTTCTCGCCGGGCACGAAGTAGTTGTCGAAGTTCAAGGTAAAGGAGTGCATCCCGCGGTAGCCGGGCGTGGCGTCGGCCTTGCCTTCCAGGGTGCCGCCGTGTGGCTCGCGCATCGTGAAGCTGTGGCCGGGGAAGGAATCCTTCTCGACGATGAACAGCGAGAGGCCCTTGGCTCCCCGCTTGGGATCGGGATCGGTGCGTGCCAGCAGCGCGAGAACGTTCGCCCGCCCGGCGAACGTCGACCACGCCTTGGCGCCGTTGAGGACCCACCCGCTGCGCCCCCCGCGCTCCGCACGTTCCGCGCGGCAGGTGATGGAGGCGACGTCGGAGCCGATATCGGGCTCGGTCACCGCGATACCGACCATGAGGCGGCCGGCGGCGATCGGCGGGAGCCACTTCTGCTTTTGCGCCTCCGTGCCACCGGCGAGGAGCGCCTTGGTGAGGATCTCCGGACGGGTGATGAGGCTACCCGCGGCCGCGAGCGATGCCACCGACAGCTCCTCGGTGGTGATGATCATCACCAGGTTGCCCATCCCACCGCCGCCGTAGGCCTCGGGAACCGACATGCCGAAGTAACCGAGCTCCGCCATCTTCGCGATGATCGACTCGGGCACGAGCTCGTCGTGCCGGTGGATTCGCTCCGCGTGCGGGCCAACCTCGCTGCGCGCGAACGCCCGGACCGATTCGCGCGACATGACGGCCAGCTCGTCCGGCAGCCAGCAATCATTGACCCCGCGGCGCGCGATCACTTCCCGACCGATGGCCCGGAACCGCGCCTCGGCGAGCCCGGCCCGAACGAGCGTCGCGAGCTGCGGCCCGTCGAGGGCGCTCGTCCCCTCGACACCGAAGTCCTGACCGTGAGCATGGAGGCTCGAGCGTAAGCGGTGGGCCACCTCCGCTGCGAAGGCGAACGCCAGGTGCGGCACCAGCCGATCGGGCTCCGCCTCGGCCTGCGCGCGGGCATACGCCACCAGGCTCTCGGCGGCCGCCAGCTCGGTGCTGAGATAGGCAAGGCGCTCGCAGTGGACCTGGTGCTCGTCGATGCCCCGCCCGTTGCTCGTGAGCCGCCGGCCGTGCTGGAGGGCGGACTCGAGAACGGCCCCGGCGGCGGCGACGAGGTGCGCCGCATCATCGAGGGCGGGTGGGTCACCCAGACGGATCTCCATCCTTCATGTTTAGCCGTGATCCCGCGGAAAGAGAAGCCGTCGCTCGGGCGACCACGCCGGCGGGCCGACCCTTGGCGGCGTTGCTTCCGTTCGGCCGTCGGCGCTACTAAGATAACCCTGGGCGGGCGCCACGGCGGCGCGGGCACCGGAAACCCGAACATGGCACGGACGACCCGCGAGACTCACGGCGGCCCCAAGGCAGGCGCGGCCCGGGCCCGGGTGCCGTGGATCATTCGCACCTACGCCGGCTTCGGTGATGCGGAGGAGACCAACCGGCGCTTCCGCGACAACCTGACCCAGGGACAGCGCGGCCTGTCGGTCGCCTTCGACCTCCCGACCCAGAATGGCTACGACGCCGATCACCCGATGGCCGCGGGCGAGGTGGGCGGCACCGGGGTCTCCGTGTGTCACCTCGGCGACATGGACATGCTGTTCCGGGACATCGACATCGGCAGCATCAACACGTCCATGACCATCAACGCCACGGCGCCCTGGCTCTATGCGCTCTACGTCGCCCTCGCGGACCGGCGCGGGGTGCCCCGGCGGGGTCTGCGCGGTACGACCCAGAACGATCTCCTGAAGGAGTTCGTTGCCCGCGGCACCGCGGTCTTCGCTCCCGAGCATTCGTTGCGGCTGACGACTGACCTGATCGCGTTCGCCGCCCTCGAAACGCCGGAATGGAACCCGATCAACAGCTGCGGCTACCACTACATGGAGTCCGGGGCGGGACCAGCAGAGGAGATCGCCTACGCGATCGGCAACGCTCTCCTCGTCCTCGAGGCGATTCGCCCCTCCCTCCCCGAAGAGACGTTCCGCACCATCGTCGAGCGCATCAGCTTCTTCATCAACTCCGGCATCGAGCTGGTGCCCGAGATCGCCAAGCTGCGCGCGTACAGCCAGCTCTGGCCCGAGATCTGCCACGAGCGCTACGGCATCCGGTCAAAGTTCCGCGCCGGTTGTCAGGTGCGCTCGCTGACGCTCACCGAGGAGCAGCCCGAGGTGAACATCGTCCGCATCGCGTACGAAGCGTTGCCCGTCGTGCTCTCCGCCTCCGCCCGCGTCGGAGCATTGCAGCTCCCGGGGTTCCGGGAAGCGCTCGGCCTGCCCGACGAGCGCGAGCAGATCCTCTCCCTCAGGACGCAGCAGGTGCTCATGTACGAGACCGGGATCGCCGACTGGGACGACATCTTCGAGGGCAGCGTGGTCATCGGGCACGTCACCGACGAGATCAAGACCGAGGCGCGGAGTATCATCGCCGACATGGAGCGGGTTGGCTATGCGGGCGCGATTCCCTGGATCGCCAGCCGACTAACCGCCGCCCTGGTCCGCTGGCGTCAGGACGTCGAGAGCGGGGCCCGGCCCGTGGTCGGGGTCAACATGCTACCCGGCCAGATCGGCCTCTTCACCCGTGACGGATCGAGCGCCGGAAACGGGACGGGGCCTGACACCGCCGGGGGACGGCGGCGCACCCTGAGCGAGTGGCGAGCCGCCCGTGAGCAGCGCAAAGTGGACGAGACCCTCCTCAAGCTGCGCGAGGTGGCGCGCCGGGGGGAGAACATCCTTCCCGTTTCCATCGAGCTCGCCCATGCCGGCGGGACCACCGGTGAATGGACGGCGGCCCTCGAAGAGGTGTTCGGGGGCCGCTTTCAAGCACCGCTCGGCCTCGATCTGGGCGACTTCCGTCCGACCCTGGCGATCCCGGCGGCATCTCGACCCATCCGTGTCCTGCTCGCCAAGTCCGGCCTCGACGGCCACATCAATGCGGTGAAGCTCCTGGCCATCGCCTGCCGACAGGCGGGCATGGAGGTGGTCTACACCGGCCTCAAGCAGACCCCGGAGATGATCGTGGCAGCCGCCGTTCAGGAGGACGTCGACCTCATCGGCATCTCGACGCTGTCCGGCTCGCACCTCTGGATCGCCGAACGGGTGCACGACCTCCTCGAGCAGGCGGGTCGCGCCGACCTCCCGGTGGTCATGGGTGGCATCATTCCCGATGCGGATCGTCCCGCCCTCGCCAGCCACGGCGTGCGCCACGTCTTCACGCCCAGGGATGGCGAGATCGGACCGATCGTGCAAGCGATGATCGACACCGCGCGGGAACGCTAGTGTAGCGCCGCCGCGATCCCGACGTGCGTGTCGCTCGCGGACCGTCTTCCTGGCCGACACGTCGTCCATCCCGTGACATCGCGACCCGGGCGCCGCGCGGTGCCGCCGCGCGCAGGACGGTGCAAAATCGCGCCGGAGTTTGACGACGGGGGGCGGAACATACTAGGGACCTCACCGCGGCGCCCCGCGCTCGTGGGCCCGAGGAGGAATCGAGCATGGAGATCCGGAGCGTCGGCGTTCTCGGGTGCGGCAACATGGGCCTGGGCATCGCCCAGGTGTCGGTCCAGGCCGGCATCCCCACCGTGCTCACCAAAGCCACCCCCGGCGCGGTCGACGGCGCCCGCGGCAAGATCGAGAAGTCCCTCGCACGGGATGTCGAGAAGGGACGACTCTCCGACGATGCGCGCAAGAAGGCGCTCGACCTCCTCACGGTGACCGACCGCCTGCACGACCTCGCCGATTGCGACCTCGTTCTCGAATCGATCATCGAGGATGCCGACACGAAGCGCGACGCCTTCCGCCGCCTCGAAGAGGTCGTCAAGGAGACAGGCGTCTTCGCCACCAACACCTCGACGCTCTGCATTACCGAGCTCATGACGACCGTGCGCCGGTCGGACCGCTTCATCGGCCTGCACTTCTTCAATCCCGCGACGGCGATGAAGCTGGTAGAGGTCGGGGCGACGCTCAAGACCGCCCCGATCGTTCTCGGCGCGGTCATCAAGCTCGTGGAGGCGCTCGGCAAGAGCCCCGTCGTGGTCCAGGACTCGACGGGGTTCATCGTCAATCGCCTCCTGGTTCCGTACCTCCTCGACGCGATCGAGAGTCTTCAGCGCGGTCTCAGCACGATCACCGACATCGACAGCGCCATGCAGCTCGGGGCCGGCCATCCCATGGGGCCCCTCACGCTGTGCGACTTCATCGGCCTCGACATCGTGTTCCACATGGCCAACAACCTCCATGCCGAGTTCCGGCAACCGCGCTTCGCGCCCCCGCCGCTCCTGCGGCGCATGATGCTCGCGGGGCTGCTCGGTCGGAAGACGGGAAGCGGGTTCTACGACTACAGCGCGCGCCCGCCGCGTCCCAACGACTGGGTGGTACGCGGAGAGGGGCGCTGATCGTCTGTTGCTCATCCGTAGGGGGCTACGGCCGCTCGCCGGCGAGACGAAGCCAACGGAGCGCCAATAGCAAGGGAGCCGACGGATGGCCACGCTGAGCAGGATTCATCATGTGGGGATCGTGGTTCGGAGCCTGGAGCAGGCGTACGCGTTCTGGCGGGACGCCGTCGGTCTCACCGTCCACAAGGAAGCCACCGTCAAGGATCAGGGCGTCAGGGCCGCGCTGCTCCCGTGCGGCGAGACCGAGATCGAGCTTCTCGAGCCTATCGACCCCGAGGGCGGGGTTGCCAAGTTCCTCGCCAAGCGAGGCGAGGGCCTGCATCACCTGTGCTTCGAGACCGACGACGTGGCCCAGGCGCTCACGGCGGCGAAGGCCAAGGGGCTGCCGATGATCGACGAGACGCCGCGTCCGGGTCTCGCCGGCATGATCGGCTTCCTCCACCCCAAAGCGTCTTGCGGCGTGCTGGTCGAGTACGCCACGCCACCGCCGGGAGCCGCTGCCGGGCAGGCAGGTGAGATCGCCTTCGATCACCTCGCCCTGATCGTCGACGATGTGCCCGAGGCGATCGCGGCATTCTCTCGCAATTTCGACCTGCGCGCGGGCACGACCTCCGGAGCACCCGTCCGATTGCCGGTCGGCCAGTCGGCCATCCTCATGTTCGCCGCGTCCGCAGCGCCGGCCGCTCTCGCCGGGATCCGCGGGCTCGCCGCAATCGGCTTGCGCATGCGTTCCGGCGGGGCGCTCCTCGATCGGATCACGGCGGCGGCGAAATCGCACCTTGGGGCTAGCGAGAAAAGCCTCGAGTATGGTACCACCGCTCATGGAGTGCCGCTCGCCCTCCGCGTCGCGAGCCGCACCTAGACGACCGAGCGCAGGGACGCGCATTCACCTGCCGAAATTGTAACGCGCGGGAGGCGGCACGCATGCGGGGCCTAGGTGGGGATGGTGGAGGCCGGAGATGGCACGAGAGTTGCTGCCTTCCGTCACGAGGAGTGACCGATGCCCATCCCCAAGCCGTGGTCGCGTCTGGCTCCCGACGCCCTCCAGAAAATACCGACCGAGCCAGGCGTGTACGAGCTTGCGACCCTCGTCCGGACCGTCGTGTTCATCGGGCGGACTGCGGGTAAGGACCTGCATAGCTGTCTGCATGACGAGCTGATGGATCCCCGCAGCCAGATGCGGCAGCTTTCCATCTACTTCCGCTTCGAGGAGACCCAGGCCGAGGACCAACGCCACCGCGAGCTCCTCGACGAGTACGCTCGCGGCCACGCCGGCAAGCTTCCGCCGCTCAACCAGCGCCCCGACGCGGAGCGCCGCGGCACCCTGACACGGATCACGCCTCTGGTTGCGCGCGGCCGCCTCCGGGCCGTCTCCTAGCACCTGCTACAGCAGATGCCATTCGGCGCCCCCATGACCTTCGCGAGCGAACGGCGCCGCGGATGTCACGGTCGTGCGCACGATTGGACGGCGCCAACCGCTGTCTCGGCCAACCGCCGGCGCCGCCCCCAAGTCCCAGGCACGCAATGGTTCCGTGCCGCCGTCGTACTCGCGCTCGCACTCGCCATTCCGATTGCCCCATCGCTCGCCCGTGCGCAGCGCGTGGGAACCCTGGCACAGTGGAAGCAACGTGTGCTCGACCCCGCAACCCTGGGCCTCGAGCCGTTCGCCGGCGCCAGCCTCAACGTCAAGTTCACGATCGATCAGATTCGCCTCGACGAAAGCACGGCCAAGATCGCCGTCTACGTCATCCCCGCCGATCAGATGCAGGCGGCGGCCGAGTTCTACGCCAAGGCGCTGGGCTCGACGGTGGAAACCAGCGGCGTTGGTACGCTCGGCGAGCTCCGAGTCGTCAAGGCAGCGGCCAGCGACGCGAAGCGCGCCGGTCTCACCATCCGCGTGGAGAATGCGCAGTGGGCTACCGGCAAGGGGCAGATCCTCTTGCGCCACGATCCGCCGCCGCCACCGTGACGACTCGGCATCGGCCGCGCTGGCCGATCATCCGGGATCGGAGCACGCGTACTGGATCTGGCAGCGACTCATACTGGCGGTCACTACCCTAGCGCGAGTCACTACCGTAGAGCGTCGCACGTGGACCGCGCCGGCGGCGTACGCTGGCAGCGCATCGTGTCGGTGACCCCGGAGGCCACGAGCGCGCAGGCATTGGTGGTGGCACCGGCCATCGCCTCGTCCTCGGAGGCGCCTTCCACGGTCCGGCATTCCTGGCGTCCATCGAACCTGACGCACACCTCGCAGCGGTGCGTGGTGAGCCCCAGGCTCGAGTAGACGACGACACCCGCGAGCGCGAGCAGCCCCAGAAGCGTCACGATCGTCGTTCGTCCCACGGCACCTCCGGCTGACACGTGCGCGGCGGTGAGCCTACCCGCGGACCGCTCCCACGCTACCGCCGAGTGTACGCCAGATCGGCTCAGGCTGCTCGGGGCGACGGCCACATACACCGCTCATCGGACGCCCCCGCCCCGCTGGCCCTCTCACCAGGTTGTTCCCCACGCGGAGAGTGGGCGCCCGTCGCGAGCGGGCAACCCACCAGCCCTATGGTACGAGGTCGGCCGTGCCCTGCAGAGTCACGGCACCCGGTCTGGGGAGATCTATCACACCGTTCGCGAGTACGCTGCTCGTCTTCGGCAGGCAGAAGATCGACGCCAGCGTCTGCGGCAGCGCCGGCCCGATGGTCAGATTGCCCGCAGGCGCACCGTTCTCCTCGATGTACTTGCAGGTGGCGCCTCCTGTCCACGCGCCATTCCCCATGCAGCCGGCCGTTGCCCTCCGTGCTGATCCGCTACCGCCGGATGAAAGGACGTGGCACTGCCGAAACACTTCCGGGTGGGAAGCCGCACGCCTCCAACGGCAATTGCTTGTGACGGGGGACGGCGAAGCCGCCGCGTATCAGGCTGGTCCGAAGCGGCTCCCCGGGGATCCGCCAATCGCGCCCTGGCAAGGCGTCTGCTAGCCGCCGGCAAACTGCAGGGCGCCGGCTCCAGGCACCGACACCAGCTCGGTCGCATGCTCCATCGGCAGGGTCACCACGAAGACCGTGCCGCCGCCAGGCACGTTCGTGAACGCAATCTCACCACTGTGCTCGGTCACGATCTGATACGCGACCGCCAGCCCGAGGCCGGTCCCGGCGTCCTTGGTGGTGAAGAACGGCGTGAAGACGTCGTCCCGGTGCTCCGCCGGAATTCCGCCACCCTCGTCATGCACCTCGACTCGACACACGCGACCGCCTCCCGGGCGCACCGCGGGACGAAAGATGACGGTGACGGTTGCGTCCGGCGGGCTCGCCTCGATGGCGTTGAGCAGGAGATTCATGAAGACCTGCTTCATGCGTCCCGTATCGACCGATACGGCCGCGTCGACGCCACCGACGATGCGCAGCCGTACGCCGCAGCGCCGCGCCTGCGGCTCGAGGAGCACGACCACGTTCTCGACCAGCGCACGAAGATCACACGGCGCCGGCGCATGCACCGGGGAGCGCGCGAGACTCAGCAGTTCTTCGATGAGCGCGCCGATTCGACTGATCTCGCCGAGCGAGAGTCGGCGGAAGGATTCGATGAACTCGCCGTCCTGCAGTCGCTCGGGCAGGAGCTGTAGGAAGGTCTGGACGGCCACCAACGGGTTGCGGATCTCGTGGGCGATGCCCGCCGCGAGCGTGCCGATCGCGGACAGACGGCTTGCCCGCGCCACCATGCGTTGCGAGGTCGCGAGCTCGTCGGCGAGCCGCGCATTCTCGAGCGCGATGGCCGTCGCGTTGCCGAGCGTCGCCAAGAGCTCGAGGTCCTCCCGTGAGAAGGCCTCGCCGTTGACCTTGCGTCCCAGAATCACGAAGCCGAACAGCCGCCCCTTCGCCCGCAAAGGCACCGCCGCCTCCCCGGACATCTGCCCGAGCCCGATCGCACCCTGCGCCAGCGCACCGTCACGCGCCACGACCTCTTCACGCACCAGCACATCCTCGCATTCCCGCAACGCGACGATGAGCGGATGGCCATCGTCGAGGAGGGCGGCAGTCACGGCGTCCGGCTGACCCACCGGCGCGTACGCCGCACTGCCACGGCCGGCGAGGAACACCACGGCGCCGTCGACCGCCATGCGGGTGGAGATCAGTTCGCCCAGCTGCTGGAGTAGCTCCTCGGGCTGCCGGCTGCGCGCGGCCTGATGGCTGAAGGCCGCGAGCGCCCGCCGATCCTCGAGCTTCTCACGGAACAGCGTCTGGATGAGATGCTGCTCCGTGAGCCCGGCCACGCGCGGGAACGCGATGGCGGCGGTGAGCAGGATGGCGACGTTCAGCAAGGCGCGATTGTGGTCGAGATAGCCGAACACCACCTGATCGAGCCATCCCGTGAGCACGGACAGCGGGACCACCACCAGCAGCGCCCCGGCGAGAAACGCGACTCCCTTCGAGATGACGATGTCGGTATCGACGAGTCGGTGGTGCACGATGGCGTAGGCGCAGATGCCGGTACAGACCAGGTTGCCGAGGCTTCCCACGGGGTAGACGTCGATGCCGAAGAACGGCAGCAGATTCGCGGCCGCCAGCGGCAGGGCCACGACGGCGCCCAGCAACCAGAATTTGGCCTGGACGCGCCGCCGGGGAGACTCGGTGCGCTCGAACTCGTCGACCAGGCTCGCCAGGAACACGATGAAGCTGAGCAGCAGGACCCCAACGAAGGCATTGTAGAGCGGTTGCATGACCGGCCAGTAGCCGGAGTGCAGCCGCCGGACCCCGGCGACCATTGCGCCCCGAGCGTCAGCCACGATGAAGAGCGCGCTGACGCCGTAGCCGAGCACCACGAGCAGCGTGGTGAAGCGGCTGCGGCGCTCCCGGAACGCGGCGACGAAGTGGTACAGGGCGGCCGGGACGAGAAACATCCCGGGGCGGAACAGGCGACTCCACCAGAGCGCATCGCCCTCGCGCGCGAAGAAGTAGAGAGAGAACACATCCAGGTTCCACAGCACCAGGGTGCCCGTGAGCAGGGCGAAGACCCGATGCAGGCGCTCTCGCCGCTGCGACCAGAGTACGGAGACTCCGATCAGCAGGTTGCCGAGCGCTGCGGCAAGGGGCGCGGTCCAGTACGGTAGCATCGTGGGCGGCCGGAGGGAGCACATGCCCCCCTACGCCCATTCTACGGCCGGCGCACGATGTCGAAAGCCGCGCGCCAGCAGCCGCGACAGCCGGCTGACTGACGCGGTGCGTTATCCGCAAAAGCCCTTGCCCCACCTGAGGCGTTCCGTCCACCGCCGCACCATCTTGCATAAGCTCCGGGCGCCATTGATGATGTGACGTTGACCCAGGCCGGGGCCCCCTTCTCGGGTGCCCGAGTAGCCCACCCTCCGGGGAGGCCTCGCGATCGATGCGAATGATGCTCCCACCGTCGACCGAACGCCGGCTCGTGGACCGGTGGCTCGTGTCCTTCTTTCGGGACTACGCGCTGCCCGACTTCAACCGGGCGGTCTCGGCCATGTGCCGCTTCTATCACCTGGCCCGGCCCAGGGTTGAGTGGTTCGAGTATCTCGACTGGGGTACGACCGCGGGCCGGACGTATGAGAACGGCAAGATTCACCTGGTCCATCCCGAGAACTGGCAGCGGGGCCGGAAGTACAACTCCGAACGGCAATGGATCCAGACCGTCCACCACGAGATGGCCCACTACCTGTTCTGGACCGATGCCGAGCGGAAGGCGGACACGTTCGCGCGGCGCATGGTGCGCGGCCTTCAGATCCACGCCCGGGCGGCCCGGTTGAACGGGCGGATGGCGGCACGCAACGGCCACGCGCGCCGACTGCCGGCGCGCCGGGTACGTCCGCGCGCGGGGACGGCGGGTTAGCGCGCGGCATCCAGCGGCCCTACTCGCCCACTGCGCCTCTACGCGACCACGTCCTCGCCGCCGTCCACGCCGATCACGCAGCCGGTGGTCCACTGGGTATCGACCGTGCACAGGCCGGCGATCGCGCGCGCCACGTCAGTCGGCTGGGTCAGGCGTCCGGAGGGGTTGCGCTGGCGGGCGCCCTCGGCGATGGCCTCGCTTCCCGGAATTCTGCGTAAGGCCGGCGTGTCCGACACCCCGGCGCGCACGCAATTCACGGTGATGCCCCGCGGCGCCAGCTCCACGGCCAGCTGGCGCACGTGCGACTCGAGCGCGGCCTTGGCGGCCGATACCGCGCCGTAGCTCGGGATCACCCGAGCCGCACCGGCGCTGGTCATCGCCACCACCCGGCTGCCGTGCCGGAGAAGATTCCGCGCGCACAGATCCTGCACCCAGTACACGAGGCTATGCGCCATCACGTCCAGGGTCATGCTCAGCTGCGCCGGAGTCAGGGCGTCTTCGCCCGTGGGAGCGATGAACGGCTTGAGCGTGCCAAAGGCGAGCGAGTGCATGAAGAGCGTGAGAGAGCCGGCCGGCAGCACGGTTTCGGCGATGGCGTCCAACGCCTTCCGCCGGCGTTCGTGATCGGCGGCGTTCACGTTGAAGAATCGCGATTGCACCCCGTAGCTCTCGAGCTCGGCGCCGACTTTCGTGACGTTGGCAAGGGTAGACTTGGTGTCCAGGTGCACGCCGAGAATGCTCATGCCGCGCCGTCCGAGCTCGAGCGCGGTGGCGGCTCCGAAGCCGCTCGATGCACCGAGAATGAGCCCCCACGTGGCGTCGAGCTGCCGCTGGCTCACCGTCCCCTCCTGCACGAACGCGCCCTGCCCTACCGCGGTTCGTGACGCCGCCGTGTGCGCGTGTCTCGCGGTTCTTTCCCGGCCACCGCGCGCGCAGTCGATCTCTCGGCGGCCGAAGGGCCGCCACAGATAGTCCAGCCTGCCGCGAGCCGCAACCGCGACTGCCCTGTCTGCCCTTGCCATCCTTGCCGGACTCGGACGACTCCGATACGCTCGCGGTTCGCATGGTTGATTCTCGGGGGCGGAAGAACGGCCAGGACAACGCGGGCGGCGAACCCGTCCTCCACACCCGCTGGTGGATCGATCAAGGGAAGGCGCGTGAGCGCCAGAGCCAGAAGCCCGTCGCCGGAGAGGTCGCCGGTGCATCCTTCTTTCGAGTCGGCCTCGGATACGATCAGGACACCGCCCGCACGCGCCTCACCGACCTCAACTTGAAGCTCCTCGAGGAAGGAAAGACGCCCCCGGAGGGCTGGGGGTACTTGCAGATGACCCCCGAGCGCTTCTCTCCGCGCATGCTCGACCAGATCAAGCGGGCCATCCCACTCGGCCCGGGCATCCGCGCTCTCGCCGTCGACTCCGGGGTTTCGCTACGGGTCATTTTGACCGGCACGCCGCTCGGCGCACGCCTGCTCGAGCTGCGCTTCGGGGAGGAATCGTCCTTCGACGCCTGGGTGCAGGGCGAGTGGGTGCGGGAGGTGGTGTTCTCCAACCTTCGCGAGGCCATCAGAGCGACCACCGCCTTCGTGAGCCACTACCTGACCTCCCCGGAGCCCCGCAGCCCGGGATAGTCGGTAGTCGCTAGTCGGGATTTCTACCATCCACGCTACCATCCGGATCCGGCCGCGCGGCCCGGCCGATGGGCGTTCGCGACACTTCGCCGCTGCTTCCCATTTCGGACCAGCTGCGTTATGCATGCGCACCCGACGGGTCGACCCGCCAGGGCGTGCGCCCCGAGAGATCGCCAAGGAGGTTCGCGGCATGACGGAAGTACACGACAAAACGCCACAGGAGCAGATCAAGGAAGGCATGTGGCGCATCGCGCTCCAGACCGTGGTCGTCCTCTCGGCCATGGCCTTCGGCGTGCTGATCGGCCACATCCTGTGGGGTGACGCGCCCGAGCTAAAACAGCAGGTCAGCGCGCGGGATCAGCAGATCACCGAGCTCAAGAACGAACGCGAGGCTCAAGCCGGAGCCCAGGCGTTGTGCGAACGCGACAAGGATGACTTCAAGAAGCGCATGGACAAGGTGTTCGAGCGCAATAACGAGCTGCAGCGGGAAGTGGCCGATCTCAAGCAGCGCCTCGGCGCTTCCTGACGTTCCATGTTCCGTGGAGCCGCCCGCGAGATGGCGGCGCCACAACAGCGCTACGAGGACGTTTCTCGGCTCTTGAGCTGGCGCTTCCAGTCGAGAACGCGGGCCCTGGCGCTCTCCGCCTCGGCCTCCGGAATCATCCCCTTCTGCTGATAGAACATCGAGAGGCTCGTGTGGGCGAGCACATCGTCCGGGGCGAGCTCGCATACGCGCTTGGCAACGGCGATGGCCTGATCGAGATCCGGCTTGGCGGCGTATGCCATCGCGAGGCCATGGAGCGCATCCACGAAGTCTGCATCGATGGCCAGGGCTTCCTTGTAGCTGTCGATCGACTCATCGATCCGGCCCTCGCCGAAGAGATCGACGGCGGCATCGTAGAGCGCTTCCTTGGTCGGCATGGCGGCGCCACTGTAGTCGGGTCGGATCACCGCAGCAAGCGAGGGACCAGCAACCCCCACCCCGCTTTGCGCATCACCGAGTCGTCACGCTATCGCTAGGAGCGTGTCCGAAGACCGACGACGGCGACGCAAGGGAACCGGGTTCGACGAGGACTACTAGGACGGCGTTGCCACACCGAGCGCCAGTGATATCCGACGACGAGGAGGATACGCTCGAGCTGGCGATTGCCAGCACCATCGCCGGCGATCGGCCGCTCGACTTCGAGCGGGCAGCCCGCGCGGTATTCGCCTACCAGTTCGACCGCAACCTCCCCTATCGCAGCTACTGCGAACGGCGCGGACGAACGCCCGCGACGATCGCGCACTGGCACGACATCCCCGCCGTGTCCACGGCGGCGTTCAAGGTCGTCGATCTCGCCTGCGGCCCGGCGGAGCGCATCTTCCGCACCAGCGGCACGACGCGCGGACCGGAGGGCCGGGGACGCCACCTGGTTCCCCGCCTCGCCACCTACAGGACGGCGGCACTCGGTCACTTCGCCGCCTGCGTCGCCTGTGACGGGCACCGAGCCCCCGTCCTCGCGCTGACGCCACCCCCGAGTCTGCGGCCCGATTCGTCTCTGGTACAGATGATCGACTGGATCTCCGAGGCGTACGGCGTAGGTGAGCCGACATATTTCGTCGGCTCCGCCGGCCTCGACATCGACACCCTGTGCGCCCGCCTGGCGACGATGGAGCGGGACGGCGCGCCCGGCTATCTCATCGGGCTCACGGCTGCCTTTGAGCAGCTCTTCACCTGGTGCGGCGCCGGCCAGCGTCGTTTTCGTCTGCCCTATGGCACGCTCGTCGTCGACACCGGGGGGACCAAGGCAGCGCCGGGCAGGGCGCCGCGGCACCCGCTGTCGCCGGCGGGCTTCATCGCCGCCTGCTGGCGCCTTCTCGGCGTTCCAGGCTACCACTGCGTCAACGAGTACGGCATGACCGAGCTGTGTTCCCAGTTCTACGACAACGTGCTCCGGGAGCGCGTCGCCGGACGGCTCACGCCGCGCTTCAAGATCGGTCCGCCCTGGACGCGGACCCTCGTCGTGGACCCGGAGACCCTTCGCGAGGTCCCACCGGGCACCGAAGGGCTCCTCCGACACTACGATCTTGCCAACTGCGGCTCCGTCCTGGCCGTGCAGACGGAGGACATCGGGGTCCGGGTCGGGGAGGGCTTCATCGTGCGCGGCAGGATCCAGGGAGCCGAGCCGAGAGGATGCGCGCTCCTGCTCGAGGACATCATCGAAGCCAATGCGAGTACCCGCTCATCACCTTCCCGGCCTCTCTGAGATCGCCGCGCGCACCGAGGCCACGGCGGACGGCACGGTGCAAATCGAACATGCGACGCTGCTACCGGATCTGCTCGCGCGCGTGCTCGATGCCATCACGGCGGCGCGGGGGGCGCACCTGGCACGACGCCCTGTGGGCGACATCATTACCACGATCTCCCGTCTGGCCTCGGAATGGCAGCGGGAAGATTTCCACTGGCGAGCCCTGGCCGCGCAGGCACTCCCGGCCGTCACCGGGCTGTCACCGGCCATGGTGCGCGAGGTGCTTCCCAGGCTCTTCTCGAGCTTGGCGGCGCCGGCACTGCGCAGGTTCGTCGATGCCGAGATGATGGTCGGCGGGCGGGCGCTCGATACCGTCGTCGCCACGCCCGCGGGTGAGCGCCTGGCGGTCGGTCCGGATCTCCTGGCCCACATCGGCGCCGGGAATGTTCCCGGCCTCGGGATCCCGGCGCTGGTCGCTGGCTTGCTCGCCAAATCGGCCGTCGTCATCAAGACGCCGCGCGGCGAGCCCATCCTCGCCGCGCTCGTGGCGCGCAGTCTCGCCGAGCGCGATCCGGATCTCGGAGCCTGCGTGGCCGTTGCTCATTGGCCGGGCGGCACCGCTGCCCTCGATGAGGTCATCCTGTCGCGGGCCGAGGTCGTCACCGTGGAAGGGGATGACGAGACGGTGGCTTCGGTGCGCGCGCGCGCGCGGGGGCGCGTGCTGGGCTTCGGACGCCGGCTCAGCCTGGCGGTCGTGACCCGGGAGGCGTTGCAGGATTCCGTCGCCGTGGCGGCGGACGCAGCCCGCGCGGTGAGCCTCTACGATCAGCAGGGCTGCCTTTCCCCTCAGGTCGTCTACGTCGAAGGAGAGCGAATCGAGGCGAGCGCGGCATTCGCCGAGACCCTCGCGGCGGCCTTGCTCGAGCTCGACGCGTCGTTGCCGCGCGGCGCCCTCACCGCCGCCGAGCAGGCTGCCGTGCGCGAGCTGCGGGCGGACGCCGAGTGGCGGGCGATCGGCGGTGAGGACGTGCGCGTGTTCGGGGTTCCCGCGGGCGGCGGCGCGACGGTGATATACGAACGGGATCCGCGCTTCGCGCCGACGCAGGGGAACCGCACCGTGAGAGTGAAGCCGCTCGAGCGGATCGATCGCCTTCCCGAGCACCTCGGCGCCTGGGCCCGCCACGTGGAAGCCGTCGGGGTGGCGGGACCGCCTGAGCGCATGCGCGAGATCGCCCTCGCGCTCGCTCATACGTCCACCGTGAGCCGCGTCTGCCCGCTCGCGGGCATGCAGGACCCTCCTCTCGACTGGCGTCGAGGCGGCGTCGGACGGCTGGCGAGCTTGCTGCGCTGGGTGGACGTGGAAACCGGCGGCACGGGCGCCGCACCATGAGCGCACCCGATGTCGATGCGCTGCGCACCCGCTTCGCGCGCCACGTGTGCCAGACGTCGGCGGCACCCGTCGGGCTCGTGGTGGAGCGGGCGGAGGGCTGCTGGATCTGGGACGCCTCGGGCCGGCGCTTTCTCGACCTGCTCTCCGGCATTGGCGTCGCGGCGCTCGGACACCGCCATCCCGACGTTGAAGCCGCCATCGAGCGGCAGAGCCGCCGGTATTTGCACACCATGGTGTACGGCGAGCACATCCAGGATCCGCAGGTCGATCTGGCGACGTGCCTCGCCGACGTCCTGCCGCGCCCGCTCTCCGTCACGTACTTCACCAACAGCGGCGCGGAGGCCGTGGAAGGGGCCCTCAAGACCGCCCGCAAGCACACGCACCGGCCCGGCATCGTGGCGTTCGAGGGCAGCTTCCACGGCGATACGCTCGGCGCCCTGTCCGTCGGCGGAAATCCGGTCTATCGCCGCCCCTTCGGGCCGCTGCTTCCCGGAGTGCGCTTCTTGCCCTTCGATTGCACGGCGACTCTCGCGGACATCGACGACACCGTTGCGGCAGTCATCGTCGAGCCCGTGCAAGCGGAGGCCGGCGTCCGCATCCCAGCCCCGTCGTTTCTGCGCGCGCTCCGACAGAGAACGCGGGAGGTGGGCGCGCTCCTCATCGCCGACGAGGTGCTCACCGGCCTCGGCCGCTGCGGCCGCCTGCTCGCCTGCGAGCGATTCGACATCGTGCCCGATCTCGTAGTGCTGGCGAAGGCGCTCGGCGGCGGCCTGCCGCTCGGCGCGTTCGTGGGCGCGCCCGAGGTCATGGCCACCCTGTCCTCTGATCCACCGCTCTCCCATGTGACGACGTTCGGGGGTCACCCGCTGTCGTGCGCCGCGGGGCTTGCGAGCCTGCGCCGTATTCGCGGCGAGCGACTCTGGGAGCGCGCCGAGGCGCGCGGCCTCGAGCTGCACGCCGGACTGGAGGCGCTCGTCGAGTCGGGAGCGGCCGCCGCGGTGCGCTCGCTCGGCCTGCTTCTGGCGCTGGAGTTCTCTTCCGCCGCCAGGGCCGGCCGTTTCGTCGCCGGCTGCTTCGAACGGGGCGTGCTCGCCGGGTGGACGCTCCACGACGATCGCGTCGTGCGCCTCGCCCCGCCGCTCGTGCTCGGCCAGGCGGAGCAGGACATCGCCCTCGCAGCGATGCGTGAGGCTGGCACCGATCTTCATCATGGATCGTGAGCGCGTGCCTATCTCCTTCCAGGAGTTCATCGAGGATGCGCTTTTCCATCCTGCCTGGGGCTACTACGCCACGGGCAACGTCCGCTTCGGCCTCGGCGGCGACTACGACACGTACCCCCTGGCACTGTCACCGGTCTTCGGCCAGATGGTGGCTGCCCGCGCGCATGACGTATGGCGCCGTACCGGCGCCCCGGTGCGATTCGAGATCTGTGAGATTGGCGCCGGCAACGGGCAGCTGGCTCTGGACGTCCTCGCCGCGGTCGCGGCCCGATCGGGACACAACCGGCACTGGGACCATTTCCAGCGCGCCCTCGGTTACCGTATCGTCGAGCGAAGCCCAGCCTTGATCGCGCGCCAGCGCGCCACCCTGGGCAGCCTGGCGCGGCGTGTCCGTTGGTCCCGCATCGACCTCGGCCGCAGCGTCGCACCGCGCGCACTGCCAGCGCCGGCCGCTCTCGTATTCGGAAACGAGGTCCTCGATTGCTTTGCTCCCCATCGTGTCGTGCCATCCCCCGACGGCAGACCGCGCGTCACCTACGTCACGGCATCGCTGAACGGGGGCGCCCTCGATCGGGCCGCGCTCGCTCGCGCCATGGCCGACAGCGCTCGGCGCACGCGCGTGCATTTCCGAGAGGTGCTGCTGCCGATCGACGCCGCGTCCGGCCTCGCGTCCTTCCTTCACCGGCACTACCCCGAGTTCTTCGTCGCAGGCGCCCGGCGTTCGCCATACTTCGCCTGCCCACAAATCGGAGCCTTCCTGCGCAACGCCGCCCGCCTCTACGAGCGTGGCGAAGCGATCTTCATCGACTACGGCGACACGCGGACCTTTCACCTGAAGACGCACGAGCGGCGTCGCCTGATCGCCGGCAAGCCCCGCTCGGGCGCCAGCGTGTACGCCAACCCGGGCAAGGACGATGTGACCGTAATGGTAGACTTCTCCGTCGTGTGCGCCGAGGCCGAGCGCGCCGGGTGGGCGGTGATCGAGTACGGCCCACAGTCCCTTCTCGCGCACGGCACCGGGGTCCGCTTGAACGTCGCGGCCGTTGAGACCATTACCAAGGCGCGTGCGCTCGGATGGCTGCTGGCCACCCTTGGCCGCGATCCGGAGCATGATTGGCGGCGCAACGCCCTGACCTGGTCGCGGCGGCCAACCCGGGGCGGCTCACTCGCCGCATCCGTCCGGCGCGACGCGGACGAGTTTCTCGGAGTTCGCCCCACCCCGTTCCGCCTAGTTCGGCTCCGGCGCGGCTAGCGTCCTCGTCCTGCCGGTCGGTGAACGTGGTCCTCATCCTCGTCTGGCTCGGCCTTGCCGTGGCGCTCGGACGGCGCTTCACAGCGATGGCCGGCCACGACCCGGCGGCATCCGCTTCCGCCGGGGCGCCCTGACGGGTCGCTCAGGCGCCGGCAGCTCGCCAGCGGGGGCTCGTGCCGGCAGATGGACGGGGGCTTCGCGCCGACCGGCGCGGCCTAGGCGGCTTGCTGCAGCAGGAACGCCTCGATGAACGCGTCGATGGCACCATCGAGCACGCCATCGGCGTTTCCCACCTCGACGCCGGTACGGTGGTCCTTGACCAAGCGGTAGGGATGGAGCACGTAGGAACGGATCTGACTGCCGAAGCCGATCTCCTTCTTGCCCTTGGCCAGCTCCGTCACCTTCGCCTCGGCTTTCTCCCGCTCGAGCTCGTAGAGCCGGGCCCGGAGGATCTTCAGCGCGCGGGATTTGTTCTTGTGCTGCGAACGCTCGTTCTGGCAGCAGATGACGATATTGGTCGGCAGGTGCGTGATGCGCACGGCGGAATCCGTCTTGTTCACATGCTGTCCGCCGGCGCCACTGGATCGATACGTATCGATGCGCAGATCCTCGTCGCGGATCTCGACGGCGATGTTGTCGTCGATCTCCGGATACACGAAAACCGACGCAAAAGACGTGTGGCGCCGCGCGTTGGCGTCGAAAGGGGAGATGCGAACGAGCCGGTGGATGCCCGCCTCCGCCTTGAGGTAGCCGTAGGCGTACGCCCCCTCCACCGTTACCGTGGCGCCTTTGATACCCGCGCCCTCACCGGGCTGCAGATCGACGACCTGGGTGCGATAGCCGCGCCGCTCGCACCAGCGGAGATACATCCGCAGGAGCATCTCGGCCCAGTCCTGCGCCTCGGTTCCGCCCGCCCCCGGATGAAGGGTCAGGATCGCGTTGCCCGGGTCGTGCTCGCCGCCCAGGACCCGCTTGAGCTCGACGGCGGCAATGCTCTCCTCGAGCTCCCGCACCTTCGCGCCCAGCTCGCGCGCGGCCTCCTCGTCCCCTTCCTCGGCGAGCTCCAGGAATACGCGCGCATCGTCCAGACCGGACGATTGCCGCCGGCAGGACTCTACGATGAATGCGGCCTCGGCCCGCTCCTTGAGCAGCGCCTGGGCCCGCTCCGCGTCGTTCCAGAACTCCGGCGCGGCCGCCTGCGCATCGAGGGCCGCGGCGCGCGCGGCCGCTCCGTCGACGTCAAAGATGCCTCCGCAACGCGTCGAGCTTGGTCGCCAGCGTCCCCACCCGCTCCCGCAGCTCGCTCAGCATGAGCACGCCTGCCGCGGACGATCGTCCCGTTTCCGATGCCATTCCTTCGCCCTCGCTCGCGCGCGCGTTACCGGCCGCGCCCCTGCGGTCGCATCTCGCCACCGCGCACGACACCATAGCCGATCAGCACCACGGAGGCGAGCCCGCTCATCCACACGAGCAGGTCGCCGTGGCGCGTATAAATGGTCTCGCGTGACGCCCAGGCGACGGTGTCCGTGCGCGCGGCCGCCGCGAACAACGGCGTCTGCCAGCGGATGCGCCCATCGACGTCGATGATGGCGCTGATCCCCGTGTTGGCCACCCGCACGATCGGCACCCGGTTCTCCACCGCGCGGATGGTCACCATGGAGAGGTGCTGGTAGGGAGCGGCGGTGTCGCCGAACCAGGCGCCGTTGGTGATGTTGACGAGAAAGTCCGCTCCCCGCCCTACGAGCTGCCGGCTGAGATCCGGGAAGATGCCCTCGTAACAGATCAGTACTCCGAACCGCCCGTTCGGAATCTCGAAGACGGTCGCCTCCGTCCCGGCCCTGAAGTCTCCGACCCCTTCCACGATCTTGTCGACGAAGAAGAAGACGGTTTGGAACGGCACGTACTCGCCGAACGGAACCAGGCGCAGCTTGTCGTACACGCCGCCGACCGCGCCATCGCGGCGCAGCAGATAGGCGCGATTGAAGAGCTTCAGGCGGCCGTCGTCATCCGAGAATCCCGGGGCGCCGAACACCAGATCCACGTCCATGGCTGCTGCCACCTCGACGAGATGGCGGCGTTCCACCCCGTCGGTCTGGAAGTAGAAGGGCACCGCGGTCTCCGGCCAGATCACCAGCTCGGCGCCGTTCGCCTTCGCCTCGGCCGTGAGCGCGGCGTGACGATCGATGGCGGCCATCCGGAAGGCCGGATCCCACTTACCCCCCTGATCGACGTTCGCCTGCACGAGCCCAACCCGTGCTTGGCCGGCGGCAGGCGTTGCCAGCACCGCCGCCCGCCGCTTCGCACCGCCGACCGTCAGTCCACCCACCAAGGCGGCAACGAGCAGTAGCGGTATGATTCGCGCGGCGATCGATTGGCTGCCGCGGGCGAGGAGACCGTAGACGGCGGCGTTCCCGGCAACGATGATCGCCGACAGCCCGTACACACCCGTCACCTCCGCGACCTGGATGAGGTCGAGCCGCTGGAACTGCGAATAGCCGAGCGCCACCCAGGGAAACGCGAGCGGCCCCACCGAGCGCAGCCACTCGATGCTGACCCAGAGCATCGGCGCGCTCAGGACGAGCGGCACGGGCGCGCGTTGCGCCAGGCAAACGCCGCCGCTGAACGCCGCCAGGTAACAGCCCACGGCGGCAGCGAGCAGGACGAGCACCGCCAGGGCCAGCGCAAAGGGCGCCTCGGTATAGTGATCGATCGGATTGACGGTCCAGTAGAGCGCGCCCAGCGCGAAGACGAAGCCGGTGAGCGAGCCGAGCCCGAGCGCACGCCGCACACCACCGCCGGCCGCCGCGTAAAGCAGAGGCACCAGGGCCACCCACGCACACACGTCGAAAGCCGCCGCTGGAAAGGAGAGCGCGAGCAGCACGCCGCTTGCCGCCGCGAGCACCGCCCGCGCCCCTCGGCCCGGCATCATTCGTTCCCGGCGCGCCGCAGCGCGCGCGCGACGAAGCGCTCCCGCCGCGCCATCCGCCGCGCCTCGTGCGCGGAGACCTCGTGATCGTAACCAAGAAGGTGGAGAAGGCCGTGGATGAGGAGACGCTCCGCCGCATCGATGGGGCGGCATCCGTCCACCGCCGCCTGCCGGCGCGCGGTGTCGAGAGAGATCACCACGTCCCCGAGCAGCCACGGGCCTGCCCTCGGCGGCCGGCGTCCGTGCATCGGGAACGACAGCACATCGGTCGCGTGCTGCTTTCTCCGAAACTTGCCGTTGAGAGCCCGCATCTGCGCGTCGCTCACCAGGACGAGGCTCAGCTCGGCATCAGTGAGCCGCAGCGTCCGCAGGGCTCCGGCGGCTCGCGTCGCGAGGCCGGCGCCGAGGGCGCGAGCGCGTCCGCTGCGCAGTGTGACGGTCACCGCTTGCGAGCTCAGCCGAGCGGCATTCCGACTGCGGTCGAGCGACCCGGGGGCTACGGGCCGCATGGCCCGCGCCCCTCTGCGCGATATCCCGCAATCACGTTCGGCGGCTCGCCACACCCGATCAGGCGGGTCAATGCTTGTCCCCGGGCGCGCCTCCTTCGGCGCGCTCGTAGGCGCCGATGATGTCGCGCACGAGTCGGTGCCGCACGACGTCGCGCTCGGAGAACAGGATGAAGCGGATGCCCTCGACGTCGCGGAGAACCACCTGCGCCTCCTTCAGGCCAGAGACCTTGCCGGGCGGCAGGTCGATCTGCGTCACGTCACCCGTGACCACCGCCTTCGCCCCGTAGCCGAGGCGGGTGAGAAACATCTTCATCTGCTCGGTGGTGGTGTTCTGGGCCTCGTCGAGAATCACGAAGGAGTCGTTGAGCGTCCGCCCGCGCATGAACGCCAGTGGCGCCACCTCGATCGTGCCCCGTTCCACCATCTTGTGGGCCCGGTCGCGGTCCACCATGTCGTAGAGCGCATCGTACAGCGGCCGCAGATACGGATTGACCTTCTCCGAGAGGTCGCCGGGCAGGAATCCGAGCCGCTCGCCCGCCTCCACGGCCGGCCGCGTGAGCACGATCCGGGAGATGCTGTTCTTCATGAGCTCGGCGACGGCCATCGCCATCGCCAGATACGTCTTGCCCGTGCCGGCGGGGCCGATGCCGAAGACGATGTCGAAATTCCGGATGGCATCCGTGTATGCCTTTTGCGCCACGCTCTTCGGCGTGATGACGCGGCGGTGGGCGGAGATGTACACGGTATCGAGGAAGATGTCGCCGAGATCCGCGTTGCGATCCCGGGCCAGGATCCGCACCGCGTAGTCGACGTCACTCGCGAAGACCGGGTATCCCTTCTCGAGAAGCCGGTAGAGCTGCGTCAGCACCCGCCCCGCCAGCTCCACGGCGAATGGATCGCCGCTCACGTTGAGCGCCGTGCCGGCGAGCCCGATCCGCACCCCCAGCTCCCGCTCGAGCACCTTCGCGTGCTCGTCGTGCTCGCCGAGGAGCTGATGGAAGAGCCGATAGTCGTCGAAGGTAAGCTCGAGGGGTACGGTCGGAGCTTCGGAGTTCACGATGTTCCGCCTACCCGCGCGCAACCGACTTGCCCTCGAGTTGCTCCTGGAGCACGCGATCGGCGGCCGCGATGGCCTTGCTCAGCTCGGCGGGCGACTTTCCCCCCGCCTGCGCGAAGTCCGGACGACCGCCACCGGCCCCGCCGACCATCGCCGCGATGGGCTTGATGAGGTTGCCGGCGTGGACGCGCGTGGCCAGGTCCCGCGTCACCGCAGTCACCAGGACGACACGCTCGCCTTCGCTGGCACCCAGCACGACCACCCCGGAGCCGAGACGCTCCCGCACCCGATCCGCCAGAGCACGAAGCCCGTCGGCATCCGCGCCGTCGACCTGGGCGGCGACGAGCTTCACCCCGCCTACGTCCCGGACGCCGTCGAGCAGATCGGGCGTGCTCCCGCCGGCGAGCTTCTGCTGCAGCCCGGCGATGCGCTTCTCGAGGTCGCGCTGCTGCGCGAGGAGTCGCTCGATCTTCTCCTGGACGCCCTCCTCCGGGCTCTTCACTGCGGCCGCGATCTCCCGCAGCAGCTCCTCGCGCTGCCGGATCCAGCGCAGCGCGCCGCCGCCGCTCACCGCCTCGAGCCGTCGCGTTCCGGCCGCCACCCCGCTCTCGCTGCGAATCTTGAAGACACCGATGTCCCCCGTGCGCTGGACGTGGGTGCCGCCGCACAGCTCGATGGAAAAATCCCCCATCCGCAGGACGCGAACCCGGTCGCCGTAGGAATCGCCGAAGAACGCGAGCGCCCCGAGCCTGATGGCGTCGTCGTAGGCCATCTCCTCGTGACTGACCTCGGCGTTGGCGCGTACGTAGGCGTTCACCCGCGCCTCGATCTCCTCCAGCGCCGGGCCATCGATGGGCTTGAAGTGGCTGAAGTCGAAGCGCAGCCGATCCGGCGTCACGAGGGAGCCCGCCTGGCGAACATGCGTCCCGAGCACTTCGCGGAGGACCGCATGCAAGATGTGCGTGGCCGAGTGATTGAGCCGGGTCGCCTCACGCCGATCCCAGTCGACCTTCAGGAGCGCGGCGTCCCCGATCGCCACCGCACCGCGAACCACCCGCCCTTGGTGCACCACGAGGCTCGGCTCGCGCCTCTGCGTGTCCTCGACCTCGATGAGCGCCCCGCGCGCGGTTTCGATGGTGCCGCGGTCTCCCACCTGCCCGCCGCTCTCGGCGTAGAAGGGCGTCTCGGCGACCACCACCTCGACGGCATCGCCTTCGCGGGCCTCCTTTCGCCAGCCGTCCCCGGCGCGCACGGCTTGCACCTCCGAGCGCCAGTCGGGCGCACGGTCCCCGACGAACCGTGTCTCGGGATAGGCGCCCAGATCGCCGGCGCGCTTGACCGACGCACCGGCTTCCCCGCCGAGGTCGGTGAACTTCTGCGCGCCGCGCGCGCGTGTGCGCTGCGCCTCCATGCAGCGCTCGAACGCCGGATGGTCGAGCCGCATGCCTTCGCCGCGCAGGATGTCCTCGGTGAGATCGATCGGAAAGCCGTAGGTATCGTACAGGCGGAAGGCGGCCTCTCCCGACAGCACCTCGCCGCCACCACGACGCGCCGCCTGCATCTCCTCGGCGAGGAGCGCGAGGCCGCGGTCGAGCGTCGCGGCGAACCGCTCCTCCTCGCTGCGGATCACCTCGGTGACGGGGCCGCGATGGGCCCGCACCTCGGGATAGGCATCCCCCATGAGGTCGGCGACCACGTCGGCGACGCGATGGAGAAACGGCTGATCGAGCCCGAGCAGCTTGCCGTGCCGCGCGGCGCGTCGCAGCAGGCGCCGCAGCACATAGCCGCGCCCCTCGTTCGACGGCAGCACACCATCGGTGACCAGAAAGGTTCCGGCGCGCGCGTGATCGGCGATCACCCGCAGCGACACATCCGCCGCCGCGCTCTTCCCGTACGTGACCCCGGACAGCCGTTCGCCGGCTCGAATGACGTCGCGAAGGAGATCCGCCTGATAGTTCCCGTCCACGCCCTGGAGGACCGCGGCGATGCGCTCGAGGCCCATGCCCGTGTCGACGTGGCGGACGGGCAACGCGGTGAGAGTTCCGTCCGTACCGCGACTGAACTGGATGAACACCAGATTCCACAGCTCGAGGTAGCGGGCGCAGCCGGCGTTCACGCTGCAGACGTGACCCGCAACCTGGCTGCGGTCGCAGGTGCCGGCGCCACGGTCGAAATGGATCTCCGCACACGGACCACACGGCCCGGTCTCGGCCATCTCCCAGAAGTTCTCCCCCTCGAAACGCAGAATCCGGTCGCGCCCGACGTCGGTGACCTCGCGCCACAAACCCTCGGCCTCGTCGTCGGTGACGTGCACCGTGGCCCACAGGCGATCCTTCGGCAGCCGCCACTCCTCCGTGAGAAGCTGCCACGCCCAGGCGATCGCCTCACGCTTACCGTAGTCGCCGAAGGACCAGTTGCCGAGCATCTCGAAGAACGTGTGATGGTAGTCGTCCCGGCCCACGTCCTCCAGGTCGTTGTGCTTGCCACTCACCCGGAGGCATTTCTGGGCATTCACCGCCCGGGTATAGGGCCGCGTCTCACTGCCGAGAAACACATTCTTGAACTGCACCATGCCGGCGTTGGTGAACAGCAAGCTCGGATCGCGCTCGGGCACGAGGGAGGAGCTCGGCACGACGACATGCTCGCGCTGGCGAAAAAAATCGATGAACTGCCGCCGGATGTCGTTGCCGCTGCGTCCCATTCGCCCGCACCTACGGGCGAACACTCTAGCGTCCCGGATCGCGCGGCGCCAGGGGTCGCCGGCTCACATGCGGTGCGACATCGGGGGTCCGGGCGCCTCCCGGCGACCGAGGCCACGAACAGGGCCGCTCGCCCCACCGGCTGATGGCGACTCGCGTCGAAAACACCTCGGCTTGCTTCACCCTGCCTTGCTTCATCCCTTGACCGCGGTCACGACGCCACCGTATACGCCCCGCGGCGAAGAAAACCCGGCCCGTCCAGATGCGCCGTCCGGCCGCCGAGCGACCACGCCGGAAGCCGGTGGACGCCGCCGGGCCGGCGAATGCCGACAATGGTCAAGCTGGTCTTTCTGTGCACCCGAAAGCTCGGCATCACCCACGAGCGCTACGTCGAGCTGCTGCTGAAAGGCCACGTGCCGATCGCGCTCCGCCACCATCCGACCCTGCGGAAGTACGTGGTCAACATCGTCGAGGCGGCGCCGCCAGGCGCGCCTCTCGACTCGATCGGCGAGCTCCACTTCGACACCCTCGCCGACTTTCGGGCCCGCCTGTACGATTCGCCCGAAGGCCGGCGCGTCGTCGAGGCGGATGTCGCCGGCTTCATGGGGCAGGCCGCCGCGTACGTGGTCGAGGAGCAGGTGGTACGCCGCGGCCCCGACCCGGGCGCCCTCGGCAAACGCAGCCCGGCCGTCAAGATCATGACGTGCCTTCGCCGTGCCGCGGCACTCGACGCGAAGACATTTCTGGCGCACTGGCGCGAGCACCGCCCCTTCGAAACGATCGGCGGCACGGAGTCTCTCGCCGGATACGTCCGCGACACGGTCACCGACAGGCTGAGCTCGCACGCTCCCCCGTGGGACGGGATCGAGACCCGCTACCTGTCGCCGGACAGCCGCGACCTCGCCGTCACCACCTGCGGCGCTCCGTTCGTCAGCGAGTGCGTGAGCTACCGGGTAGCCGAGTACGTGCAGAAGCTCTGAAAAGGCGCGGCTCCGCGTCGACGTCGATGGAAACGCGACGACCTTCACCTCGCGATCGGGACGGGACGCTCGTCACATCGCCGGGCTCGAACCGCCGAGCCGCGGCCTTCACACGGCGTCACCGGCGCCATCGTTCGACTCCTCGTCGTCGACCGCTCCGAGAATGTCCTCAACTGTTTCCGGGGCGAATCCCCGCCGCACGAGGGCACCCCAGGCGGCGCGTTTGGCGCCGAGCCGCGGGAAGCGCACCAGCCAGGCGCGGGCACGCTCCGGCTCGGCGGGGAGCGATGCCAGCGCGCGGGTGATGGCGCCGTCGCCGAGTCCGCGCCGCCCGAGATCCCGTTCGATCCGGAGGTTGCCGTATCCACGCATACCGAGGGCCTCGGCGCGGCCTCGCGCCAGCGCCTCGTCATCGACGAACCGGAGCTCGACGAGACGAGTGACGGCATCGCCCACCGCCCGCTGACTGAAGCCGATCTTCCCGAGGCGGGTTGCAACCTCGGCCATCGAGCGTGGCCCCCGCGCGAGCCAGCGGCATGCGACATCGAAGGCCGAAAGAGACGTGCCGGGCCTCGCCATGGCGACCCTCAGTGCCGCCGGTAGCCGATCATGCCGCCGCCTCGACAGCAAGGCGGGTCGCGCCGGCCCGCGTCCGCCACGGCGCGGCCCGCCACGGTCAGCGTGCGCGCACAGTCTCGAACATGTCGGCCCGCGCCGCTCGGAGCGCGACCCGCACATCCACTAGAAGCGCTCGACGCGTATCTCGGGCTCGGCAGCGCCGCCCTCGGGGCTGCCGGTCGAGAAGTCGGTCCAGCGACTGTCGCTCGTGGAGCTGACCCCGCGCGCCTCGAGCGCGAAGTCGTCAGCGTTGGAGGAGTTGGCGATGGCCTCGTCATAGCTGATCAACCTTTGGCGCCAGAGCTGCATCAGCGACTGGTCGAAGGTCTGCATCCCATAGGTCTTGTAGCCTCGAGCGATGGCTTCGTGGATTTCCCGGGTCCGCTCCCGCAGCGCGATGCACTCGCGCACCAGCGCGGTCGACACCATCACCTCGACTGCCGGCACCACGCCCTGGCCGTCGCCGCGGCGGACCAGCCGCTGGCTGATGATCCCCTTGACGACGTTGGCCAGAATGAGTCGAGCCTGATCGCGTTGAAACTCCGGGAACGCCGAGACCACGCGCGTGATCGTTTCCGGGGCGTCGAGGGTGTGCAGCGTGCTCATCACGAGATGCCCCGTCTCCGCCGCCAGCATTGCCGTCTCGATGGTTTCGAGATCGCGCATCTCGCCGACCAGGATGACGTCCGGATCCTGGCGCAGCGCCGCCTTCAGCGAGTCGGCAAAGTTCGTTGCGTCGACGCCCACCTCGCGCTGCGAGATGATGCTGCGCGCGTCGGTGTGCACGTACTCGATCGGATCCTCGATGGTGATGATGTGGCACGGACGGCTCTGATTGATCGTCCGGATCATCGCGGCGAGCGTCGTGCTCTTGCCGCTGCCCGTAGTTCCGGTGACGAGCACTAGCCCGCGGCGCTCCTGGGCGATCCGTTCCACCACCGGAGGCAGCTTGAACTCCTCGATCGAGCGGATGGCGGTCGGGATGTGGCGCAACGCGGCCGCCGGCTCGCCGCGCTGATAGAACACGTTGACGCGGAAGCGGCCGAACTCGGGGTCTCCGTACGCGAAATCCACCTGCAGCGCACGCGCCAGACGCTCGCGGTGCTGGTCGCTCATGAGCTGGGCCAGGTAGCCCTGCATCTGGTCCCGCCCGATGGGCCCCGATCCCTCGATCGGCGCCAGGTCGCCGTGCACCCGGAGCATCGGGCGGCCGCCGACCTTCATGTGCAGATCGGACGCACCCAGCTGGGCCGCTGTCGCCAAAACCGTGCGAATGTCCACTATTGCGCCTCCGTCAGACCCCTTGGCACCTCCTCTTCTCTGCACCTTGCATGATCCCCCACGCGGTGCCGACTTTCCAGCAGGCCGGCCGGTAGCGAGCCGAGCCCCGGAACCGGCACGACCCGTTCGCCGGTGGCGCCGGCTCTCTGGCTCGCGGTGTGGGGAAACCGCCCTTCACATGCTGCGGCTCTTGCGTACCGGCTGGGCAGCAGCGCCGTCCCCGGCATCTCGGGCCGCGGCGGGCGCGGCTGGCTTGCCGAGGCCGAATTTTTCGCGCAGCTTCGTCTCGATCTTGGCGGCGACGTCGCGATGCTCGCGCAGGTAGTCTCGGGCATTCTCCCGCCCCTGCCCGATCCGCTCGCCGTCGAGGGAGTACCACGTACCGCTCTTCTCGAGGATGCCCTGCTCGCCGCCGAGATCGACGAGCTCGCCGTCCTTCGAGATGCCGATGCCATACAGGATGTCGAACTCGGCGTCACGAAAGGGCGGCGCCACCTTGTTCTTCACCACTTTGACCTTGGTACGGTTGCCGCGAACCTCCTCGCCGTGCTTGAGGCTACCGGTGCGACGGATGTCCAGGCGAACGGAGGCGTAGAACTTGAGGGCATGGCCGCCGGTGGTGGTCTCCGGGTTGCCTAACATCACGCCGATTCGCATCCGGATCTGGTTGATGAAGATGAGGATGGTGTTCGACTTCGCGATGGTCCCGGTGAGCTTGCGCAGGGCCTGGGACATGAGCCGCGCCTGCAATCCCATCTGCGGCTCGCCCATCTCGCCCTCGATCTCCGCCCGCGGCACCAGCGCCGCGACGGAGTCGATCACGAGCACGTCGATGGCCCCGCTGCGCACCAGGGTCTCGGCGATCTCGAGCGCCTGCTCCCCGTGATCGGGCTGCGAGATCAGCAAATCCTCCGTCCTCACCCCGAGGAGCCGTGCGTAGCTCACGTCGAGGGCGTGCTCCGCATCGATGAACGCGCCGATACCACCCTGCCGCTGGGCCTCCGCGATCACGTGCAGCGCCAGCGTCGTCTTGCCCGACGACTCCGGGCCGTAGATCTCGATCACGCGCCCTCGCGGCAGCCCTCCCACCCCGAGCGCGATGTCGAGCCCGATGGAGCCCGTCGAGATGGTGGCAAGGTCGCGGATGAGCGCGTTCTCGCCGAGCTTCATGATCGCACCCTTGCCGAACTGCTTCTCGATCTGGCTCACCGCCAGATCGATCGCTCGCTCCCTGTTCACGTCGATAGCCATGTACCGTGCCTCCTCACATCGCCGCGCGACGATCTCCCGCACCGCCGCTTCCTCATCTCGTCCCTCTCCTCGTCGTCCCTCAACGCATCGAGGACGTGCGTACCCCGTCCGCTCCAGCCAACCCGAAGCGGTCGAGCGCCGTGTAGCGCGCTCCCTGCGGGTGGAGATCGCTACGGTACAGCACGATGTCAGCGACGCCCGAGCATCCGAACACCTTGTCGCCATGGGGAGCCATCGCCGCCAGCACACGGCTCCATCCGCGAGCGCCCCGGACCCTGCCGATGGTCACGTGCGGCGTGAACGGCCGCCCTTCCAGCGGAAAACCGACTGCCGCAAGCTCGGCGTCCACCCGCTGCGCCAGTGCGCCGAGACGTCCCGCGACGAACCCGACCCAGACCACGCGCGCCCGCTCGGCGCTGGGGAAGGTCCCGAGACCCTTGACCGTCAGCTCGAAGGGCGCAGCGTCGGCAGCCACGCGCTCGAGCGCGGCCCGCACCGCGGTGAGACGCTCCGCGGCGACCGAGCCCAGGAACTTGAGCGTCACGTGCAGGTTCTCCGCCTGGGCCCAGCGCACGTCGCCGCCGGCGGCGCGCAGCTCCTCGGTCGTGGCCGCGATCTCTCCGCGCACCGGCGGCTCCAGATCCACGGCCACGAAGGCTCGCACCCGACCGCCCGCTCGATCATCGCGTGCCATCGTTTCTCGGCGTACGCTCCCATGCTCCCACGATACCCGACGCGCTCACCGACAATCCGAGCGCGTGGCGGCGCACCCAGTCGAGCGCAATCTGGGAGGTCAGGATCTTGATCCAGTCACGCGTTCCCCAGAGCTGGTAGCGACGCGAGGTCGCCCCGTCTGCCGCCGCGAGCGCGATGCAAACGGTGCCCACGGGCTTCTCCGGCGTGCCGCCGTCCGGACCGGCGATACCGGTCGTGGCGAGCCCGAGGTCGCTCGCAGCCAGCCGGCGCACCGCGACCGCCATCTCTCGGGCCACTTCCTCGCTGACGGCGCCTACCGCGGCGAGCGTTGCGGGGGCGACCCCGAGGAGTTCCCGCTTGGCGTCGTTGCTGTAGCAAACGACCCCCTCGCGGAAGTACGCCGAGCTGCCCGGAACGTTGGTGATTCGATGGCCGATGAGCCCTCCGGTGCACGATTCGGCCACTGCCAGGGTCAGACCCCGATCGCGGAGCAGGCACCCCACGACACCCTCCATCGTGTCGGTCCCCTCGCCGATCACGACCTCGGCGATGCGAGCGCGTACGCGTTCTGCCGCCTTCTCGAGGCGTCTCTCCGCTTCCCTTACCGGGGCGGTCAGGCTCACCCGCACCGAGATCTCGGGAAAGCTCGCCCGGAACGACAGCCGTGCCTCGTCGGGGTCGAGCACGCCCTGCAGGCGCTCATCGAGACCCGACTCCGTGAGCCCGAACGTCTGGAAGGTGCGGCTCACGTACACGTCCTCGGCGCCGCGTGCTTGCCGCAGCCAGGGCAGCACCGACTCCCGCCACATCGCCGTCATCTCCCGCGGCACCCCCGGCATAACCACGAGATGTCGCGCCCGGCCCGCCCGTTCCACGGCCAGGCGGTACCCGGGGGCGGTGCCGCGCGGATTCGGGATGACGAGTGCCCCGGATGGAAACTGCGCCTGTTTCAAGTTGTTGCTCGGCATCTCCCGGCCTGTGGCGGCAAAGGTCCGCCGGATGTGCTCGGCAACCTCGGGATCCTCGATGAGCGGACGTCCGAGGGTCCGGGCCAGGGTCTCCGTCGTGAGGTCATCCGCGGTCGGGCCGAGCCCGCCGGTCGCGATCACCAGGTCCCCTTCCGCGAGGGCCAGTGTCCAGGCCCATGCGATGCGGTCCGGGTCGTCGCCCACCACCAGCACGGCAACCACCGAGACTCCAACCTCGCCGAGCGCGTCGGCGAGGAACGCCGCGTTGGTATCGGCGATGCGGCCGGTGGTCAGCTCGTCACCGCAGCTGACGATGACGGCCCGATCGATGGATGCCCTTCCAGACGGCTCGGTCATACGATCGCCATTCCCAGCAAGAGCCTTGCCACCACACCGGCGAAGATTCCGGCGATCACGTCGTCCCCGACCACTCCGAGACCGCCGCCGAGTCGACGCTCGACCCAGGAGGCAGGAAATGGCTTGACAATATCAAAGAGGCGAAACAGGCAAAAGGCCAGCACCGCATTCCACCAGGAAAAATCCAGGAACGCCGTGGCCACCAGGAAACCCACGACCTCATCGATGACGATGCGCGAGCTGTCCACGTCGCCAAGCAGCGGCCCCGCCACACCGGCCGCCCACACGGCGAGACCCGTCAGGCCCACGAGCGCCGCGACCGCCGCCAGCGGCGCCGCCGTCCGCAGCGCGTCGAGAACCGGGAACAGCGGCACGGCGGCGAGCGTCCCGACGGTGCCCGATGCGACCGGCGCGTAGCCGAGGCCGCCGACGGTCACCACCGCCAGGACCAGCCGCCGCGTGAGCTCAGGCGTGCCCATTGCCTTCTCCGTCGGTGCGCCTCGCACCCGATCGTGGGCGTCCCGCGGTACAGGACGGCGCGGCACGCCGGTGTCGCTTCGGGCCAACGCTAGAAGGTGGACAGATCGACGTCAAATTCGGCCCGCTCGCGCGTTGGTTTCGAGCATGAAAGGTGCTAGATGGGCGCCCCGGCTGCCGCCGGCCCGGAGGCACGCGACGAGGACGCCGTCGTTGCCGAATCGCGGACTGCGCTCTCGGACGAGCCCACATGTCGCTGGAACGTGAGCTGGACGTAGCCATCGCTGCCGCGAGAGCCGCGGGTACCGTGATCCGGCGCTACTACGAGACGCCGGTCGTCGTCAGGGAGAAGAGCCGCGACAACCCGGTCACCGCCGCAGACGAGGAGGCCAACCGCACCATTCGCACCATCGTGAGCGCGGCGTTTCCCGATGACGGCTGGCTGTCGGAGGAGACGGCGGACTCGAAAGCGCGGCTGGTACGGCCGCGGGTCTGGGTCGTCGACCCGCTCGACGGCACCAAGGAGTTCATCCAGCACATTCCGGAATTCGGCATCTGCATCGCGCTCGTCGAGCACGGTGACCCCTGCGTCGCGGTCACCTACGACCCCGTCGGCGACCTCGTGTATGCGGCGCGCCGTGGCGCCGGCACGACAGCCAACGGCGCACCCGTCCGTGTATCGGCCACCGCGAGCCTGAGCGCAGCGCGGGTCCTTGCCAGTCGCTCGGAGAATTCCCGCGGTGAATGGGAGCCGTACAAGCCGCACTGCCGCGTCGAGCTCACCGGTAGCGTGGCGTTCAAGCTCGCTCTGGTGGCCGCCGGCGAGGCCGACGCCACGTTCAGCCTCACACCGAAGAACGAGTGGGACATCTGCTCCGGCACGCTGCTCGTACGCGAGGCGGGCGGAACGATCACCGACCGGGACGGCAAGCCGCTGCGCTTCAACCAACCCGATCCCCTGCGGCCTGGTCTCATCGCGGCCAACCCGGCCCTCTACGAGCTCCTCACCGGGCTCATCGGCCGCGTCGAGGGATCCAGCGCCGACTGACGAGCCTGGCTTCATTGGCTGCGGCGCTGCACGTGTCGCGCGATCGTGTCGCGCCCGAGCGCGGGGAGATCCGTCATGATGCCGTCGATCCCGAGACCGAGGAGATACTCCATTTCCGTCACCGTGTTGATGGTCCACGCGTGCACCTCGATACCCAATGCGTGTGCCGCCGCCACCGTCGCCTCGGTGATGACCGCGATCCCGTGCCACTCGGGAGGCACCTGGAGCGCCGCTCCCGCCGGCCGGTAGTCCGCCAGCCGCCCCTCCGTCACGCGCCCGACGAACTCCGCGACCTCGCCCGCAGCGAAGTTGGTCGGAATCCCGTAACGGGCACAGAGCGGACGCAAGGCCGCCACGACATCGTCACGTGCCGAGGCGACGAGAACGCGATCGGCCACACCCCAGGACACCAGCAACTCCACCACACGCCTCGCCACGCTCGGGTCGGAGGGCTTGATCTCGATATTGAGCCGAAGGTCGTCGCTCAGGTCCACGACCTCCCGGAGCGTCGGCACGGTCACGCCCTGCCCGCGCGCGGGCAGTGTCCCGTCCGCCGCCTGGAAGCGGTACCCCGCATCGAGGCGCTGCAGCTCGCGCAGCGAGAAGCCACTCACCGGTCCGGCACCGTCCGTGGTACGGTCCACGGTCGCATCGTGGATGACGACGACGTGATCGTCGGCGGTGCAGTGGACATCGAGCTCGAAGTAGCCCGCTCCGTCCTGCACGGCGCGACGAAAGGAGGGCAGCGTATTCTCGGGCAGGACCGCTGCCGCACCACGATGACCGAAGAGCCGAGGCGGCACGCCGGCGAAGAACCCCCGCTCCGTTTGTTGCACAGTCCACCCGCAGGTGCCCGGCTCACCTGCCGGGCTCGTTCGCACTGCCGTCCCGGCCCAGCGAAAATTAGGCGAAATCAATCCCTCAGTCAAGCCCGCGCGGCCACGGCGTGGGCGCCGCCCTCGAAGCGCGAGGAGAAGGCCGGCTCCCCTGTACTCGAGACCATCAACCCAGCTAGAACCGGACGCGGAACGCAACCGGGGTGCCCGCCCTGCACGAGGCGTCCGGGAACGGGACCCACACCGATAGATAGCGCTGCTACAGGAGTACCGGATGGCCATGATCCTCTACGACGTCGACCTCAGCCCCAATGCCAAGCGCGCGCGGATCGGGCTTGGCGAGACGGGGGCTCCGTTCGAGAAGCGCCAGGTCAACCTGCTCGCGGGCGAGCAGAAGACGGACGCCTTCAGGCAGGTGCATCCCCTCGGTCGCGTTCCCACCCTCGACGATGACGGAGTCATCATCTGGGAGTCGGGAGCGATCCTGCTCTATCTCGCCGACAAGTTTCCGGCCGCCACTCTCCTCCCCGGGTCCCTGGCGGGTCGAGGCCACGTCTATCAGTGGCTCACCTTCGGTGAAACGAACATTCATGCGTACCTCGGCCCGATGGGCTTTCAGATGATGCGCAAGTCGCCGGACAAGCGGGACCAGGGCATACTCGACCGAGGTCGCCGGCGCATGCCCGAAGTGCTCCAGGTCCTCGATCAGCAGCTCACCGGACGGGACTACATCGTCGGAGCCTTCTCCATCGCCGACTGCGCGTGCGCGCCGTGGCTCGACATCGCCCCGGCCCTCGGCATCAATCTCGACCCGTACCCGAACGTCCAGGCGTGGATGGAGCGCATGAAGGCGCGGGCGAGCTGGCACGCCTGATCGGCGCGTTGCCGCCCGGCGAGCCCGATGCTACCGTCCGCGCATCATGGGACGGCTGGTGGGACTCGATGTCGGCGACGCGAGGATCGGCGTGGCCGTCGCCGACGAGCTGGGCATCACCGCCCACGGTCTCGGAGTCATCGAGCGCTCCAACCTCGCTGCCGACCTCAAGCGTCTCGCCGAGTTCCTCGCGGAGTATCCCCCCGCGCGCTTCGTCGTCGGGCTTCCTCTCAACATGAACGGAAGCACGGGACCTCAGGCGCAGAAGGTCCACGCATTCGCCCGCGAGCTCGAGCGCTACTTTCAGGTCCCCGTGGATACATGGGACGAGCGCCTCACCACGGTCGAAGCCGATCGCACGCTCATGGAGCTCGGCGTGAGCGGCCGCAAGCGGCGCGGGCTCGTGGACAAGCTGGCGGCGGCGCTCATCCTCAAGGGATACATGGACCACCAGGCGGGTGCGGGCCGGTAGCGGAGCCGAAGGGCGACGGGAGTCACGGGGTGCCGTGCAGCCGCGCCCGGATCTGGTTCACCTTCGCACGCAGCGCCGGCGTCCGCAGATGCTGCGCGATGTCGCCGAGGAACTCCTCGGCGTGCGGTCCCCCCGAGGCCCGCACGAACGAGGCGATCATCTCCGGATCCAGAGCCGCATCACCGGGAGCAGCAAGGAGCGCGTGAGCGTCCGGATCCGAATCGAACACGCCCGCCAGCACCTCCGCAGCTTCCGCCCTGAGCTGGCGATCGCCGTCACGCATCGCGAGACCGACCAGCTGATGGAAGGAGGCTCGCTCGCTGCCCAGGGTGGCCGCGAGCGAGCTTCCCGGGGGAAGCTGGATCTCACCATGCTTCTCCAGCACCCGGGAGAGCTGCATCATCATCCCACCCGCGGCGATCGACGGATCCCCAGCCGCGCCGGCTGCCGGCGGTGGGCTCCCACCCGAGCCGAGGCGTGCCGTGGTCACACCGGTCCGGCCATCGCCGAAGACCTGGATTTCTCGTAGACGTGCGCTCCCGGCCGCGGAGCCCGTGTTCCGGCCGTAGACCAGGGTGAAGTTCTCCTCACCGAGAATCCGCCGCAGGGCGTCGGCGAGCGGCAGCCGCGCGAAGTGGGCGGACACCTCACGGTCGGCAACGCCCTCCATGCGTATCCGCGCTCCGCTCTGCCGACCGATCTCCGCGAGCAGAGCGTGCACCGACATGTGCGAGACATCGGCGGTGAGCCGGTCGTCCTGATAGCGAAGCGCCGGGGGCTCGGTGCTCGCGTCCGTCGGATCGCCCGCAGCCGTGACCGGCGCCGGTTCGTCGATCGTGGCGGTCGCCGCAACGGCCGACCCTGCCGCTGCGACGCCCAGCAGCAACGCCCACGCGATACCGGACGAAACGCAGACACCTCGTTGGCGGGCACGCACGAGGGCAACTTAGTTGCGCCCGGGGTAGCACGCAAGGCGGATCGCCTTGCGTTTCGCTGTTTATTCGCTATGCTGTGCGCCAGCATGATCCTCACCAAGCGACAAAAGGAGCTGCTCGACTTCTTGGAGAGCCACATCCGGCGCCGCGGCTACGCCCCCACGCTCGAGGAGATCGGGCGGCGCTTCGGGCTCGGATCGGTCGCCACGGTCCACAAGCACCTCACCAACCTCGAGCAGAAGGGAGCCATCCGTCGGAAGTCCAACCTCAGCCGCGCCATCGAGATCGTGCCGCTCCGGCGCCAGACCCGCGCCCGGGAGCTGCCCCTGCTGGGACGCGTGGCGGCGGGTGAGCCCATCGAGGCCATCGAGGTGCCCGATGTCATCGCCGTCCCGGAGGAGCTGTTTAGCGGCTCCGCCGGATACGTGCTGCAGGTCCAAGGCGACTCCATGATCGAGGAAGGAATCTTCGATGGCGACTACATCGTGGTGGACGGTCGCCGAACCGCCGCCAACGGCGATACGGTCGTCGCAGTCACCGACGAAGCCGCAACGGTCAAGAAGTTCTACCAGGAGCGCGGACGCATCCGACTCCAACCCGCCAATGCACGCCTGCAGCCGATCTTCGTGCGCGGCGGTAGCATCGAGATACGAGGCGTCGTGGTGGGCCTGATGCGTCGGTACGCCCGCCGTTAGGAGCCGGTCGAGCAATCGACGGACGCTCATGTTCTCGCTCTATGCCCACATCCCCTACTGTCAGCGGCGCTGCCCGTACTGCGACTTCAACGCCTACGCGCCGGGGATCTGGCCCGAGGACCGCTACACCGACGCCCTGTTCGCCGAGATACGTCAGGCGAGCACGGAGGCGCCATGGGCAGGACAGGAGGTGGGAACGATCTTCTTCGGCGGCGGCACGCCCTCGCTGTTCTCGCCGGCCAGCATCGAACGCGTCCTGACGGGGATCGCCACCTGCTTCCCCATCGCCGCCGACGCCGAGGTCACTTTGGAGGCGAACCCGGGCACGGTGCAGCTCGAGGCGCTGCGGGGGTTTCGCGGCGCCGGCGTGAATCGCCTGAGCTACGGTATTCAGTCATTGAACGACCGACACCTCGTCACCCTCGGGCGCATACACAACGCCGAAGCCGCCCGCGCAGCCGTCTCCCTCGCTCGCGACGCCGGCTTCGACGCGATCAATACCGACTTCATGTTCGGCATCCCGGGACAATCGCTGGCAGACTGGTCCGCCGACCTGCGCGCGGCTCTCGCGCTCGATCCCGGACACATCTCCGCATACAACCTCACCTACGAGGAGGGGACCGCGTTTCATGCCTGGCGCGCGGCGGGACGCCTCATCCCGGCAGCCGAGGACGACGAAGTCGCCATGTTCCGCGAGACCCAACGCGCGCTGGCGGAGGCCGGCTACCAGCAGTACGAGATCTCCAACTACGCCCGCACTGATCGCGCTTGCCGGCACAACATCACGTACTGGCGACGCCAGCCGTATCTCGGCGTCGGGGCGGGCGCGCACAGCTTCGCGTCCACCCCGCCGTGGGGGCACCGGTGGTCGAACGCCCGCCCGCCGGGCCTCTACATGGATCTCGTCGCGCGGCAGGGCCGCGCCGTGGTCGCCGAGGAGCGACCCAGCAGAGACGAGGCGATCGGGGAGCTGTTGTTCCTGGGGCTGCGGCTACGCGAGGGGATAGATCTGGACGCGTTCGTCGACGGGTTTGGGACCACCCTGGAGCGTGAGCGGCCGGCGCTGCTGCGTTTCCTCGACGACGGCCTGCTCGAGCGCTCCGCCTCCCGTCTGCGACTGACGGGGAGTGGCCTGCTTCATGCTGACACGGTCTTCGCTGCTCTCCTGTGAAGAGCTAGACAGGCATGTAGCCCCATAGGCCATGGGGCCATGCGTCCCTAGGCCTACAGGACGGCACTCCCTTCCGCGGCTCGCATCACGCGCCAGGCGTCGTCCTTCTTCTCGTCCTCGAGATCGTCCTCGTCCTCATCGTCGTCGTCGTCGTCCTCGTCATAGTCATCGTCGTCTTCGATGTCCTCTTCCCAGTCCTCGTCCTCTTCCTGGAGCCGCCACCACGCACGTACAGCCATCACGGCACCTCCTCGTCGGGAGATTCGGGAACCGGATCCGAATCCGCGAACCGCGCCCTCCTAGCCGCGTCGCTCCGCCATGTCAACGGTCCGGGGCACGGTTGGGCCTGGTTCTGCCGGCGTCCGGAATCAATGGCAAATCAATGGTACATGTCGAGGATGTCGATGATGCCGAGGCGCTTGACGTCGTCGAACAGGAACCCCTTGACGTCCTTCACCTGATCCATGGTCAGCACGTCCCGCACCATGGACCGGGCCGCCGCGTACGTCACCGACTGGATGACCCGCTTGACGATCGGGACGAAGAACGGCCCCATGCTCAGATCATCGAGCCCCATGCCGAGCAGCATCAGCGTGCACAGCGGGTCCGACGCCATCTCGCCGCACATGCCCACCCATTTGCCCGCCCCCTTTGCCGCTTGCACGGTCTCGTGGATGGCCGCCAGCACCGCCGGGTGCAGTGGTTCGTAGAGCGCCGCCACCTTGCGGTTGTTCCGGTCGACCGCCAGGAGGTACTGGATCAGATCGTTGGTACCGATGCTGAAGAAATCCACCTCGCGGATGAGCTGCGTGGCGAGCCAGACCGCGGACGGCACCTCGATCATTATCCCGACCTTGATGCTCGGGTCGAACTCCCGCCCCTCCGCGGTGAGCTCCGCCTTGGATTCCTCGAGGAGCTCCTTGGCGCGGCGGATCTCCTCGACGCTGGAGATCATCGGAAACAGGATCCGCACGCGCCCGAGCGCCGCGACCCGGAGAATCGCCCGTAGCTGTTGCTTGAACAGATCGGCCCGCTCCAGGGAAATGCGAATCGACCGCCAGCCGAGGAAGGGATTGTCCTCGCGCGGCAGGCGGATGTAGGGCGGATACTTGTCCGCCCCGAGATCGAGGGTGCGGATGGTGACCGGACGGCCCTCCATCGCCACGATCACCCGCGAGTAGAGCTGCACCTGTTCCTCTTCGCTCGGCAGCTCCCGATACGTGAAGAAAGGCATCTCGGTGCGGAAGAGCCCCACCCCTTCTGCGCCATGTCGCAGCGCGAGCGCCAGGTCCCCGATCAGGCCGATGTTGGCGTACAGCGCCACGCGGCGCCCGTCCCTGGTCTCTGCCGGCAGATTGCGGATTCCTTCGAGCTCCCGGTTGAACGCCCGGTACTCCCGATCGATCCGCTCGTATTCCCTGACGACCTCCGTGCGAGGATTCACGTAGATGACACCCGCGTTGCCGTCGACCAGCACCTCGTCGCCTTCGGTGACGGACTCGAGCAGGCGCTCGACGCCGACGATCGTCGGGATCTCGAACGACTTGGCCAGAATCGACGCGTGCGACGTGACGCCGCCGGTCGCGAGCACGATGCCCTTGAGCCGTCCGGGCTCGATCTCGGACAGATCCGACAGCGTGATTTCCTTCGCCATCAGGACCGCATCGCCGTCGAGCGCGCGCCGGCCCCCTTCCACTTCCAGCAGGTTTCGCAGCAGGCGCTGGCCGATGTCCTTGATGTCCACCACCCGATCGCGAAGATACGGATCCGAGATGTCGGCGAAGGCGCGGACGTACTCGTCCACGATGTGCTTGAGCGCCGTCTCGGCGGCAAAGCCGTTGCCGATCTCGCGCTCGACACGCTCCTTGAACCCCCGATCCTCGAGCATCATGCGATGGGCATCGAAGATCGATTGATCGAGATCGGGCATCCGATCGAACAGGCGGCGCTTGAGCTGCGCGACCTCCTCGAGCGAGCGCTTGAGCGCCCGCCGATAGCGGACCAGCTCCTCGTCCGGGGCCTCGGACGACAGCTCCTCGATCGCCTCGAAATCGACCGGGGGCAGCAGAATGTGCGCGCGGCCGCGACCGAAGCCCGGAGAGGCGGGAAGACCGGAGAGCCGCAGGTGGCGCTCTCGGGACTCCTCCTCTTCGTCCTCGCCATCGTCATCCTCGTAGGCCCGCAGCCGCTTGAGCGCCTGCAGCATCCGCTTGCGGTACTGCTCGCGCTCCTCCTCCTTGGTGCGGAGGTCCTCGAGGAGACGACCCTGCGCGATGATCACCGCGATCTGGGCGGCGATGGCCTTGAGAAGACGCGCCTGAGCCGGCGAGACGCGACGCCGGCGCAGCGTCTGGACTACCAGCACCCCGAGCGCGTTGTCGCGCTGCACGACCGGAATGCCGAAGAAGCTGTGGTAGCGCTCCTCGCCGATCTCGGGAAAGTACTTGTAGCGGGGATGGGCCGGCGCATCGACGACGGTGACCGGGGCCATCCGCTGGATCACGAGGCCGGTGAGCCCCTCTTCCACCCCCATGCGGACCTTGCCCACGGCCGCTCGATCGAGGCCCGTGGTCGCCCACAGCGTGAGCTGTTGCTCCTTCCGATCGAGAATGTAGAGCGAGCACACCTCCGCCTCGACGCGCTCTGCGACCGCCTGCGTGATCTGTTCGAGCGTCTCGCGGAGATCCTCGGATCGCGAGATGATCGCGCTGACGTCCTCGAGCAGCGTCAGGCTCGGGCGTGCCGTGCGCGAACGTCCACCTCGGGGACCGCGCTCTCCGTTCGCCTTCGGCTCAGCCGATCGTGCCATCCTGGACCGATCCGTCCACCTCGTTGCCGCTCCACGGCGGCGTGACCATGGCTGGAGAATTGTCCCCTTCCGGTGCAGCCGTGACGGTCAAAGGCGGACCCGTGAGCATACCCGATGCGCGCGGCGGACCACAATCGAGACGTGCGTGCGACATTGGGCCGCGGCCCCGGTCGCCCGCGGTCACACCGCCGCCGCCTCCGTGGCGTGCGTCAGGCGCGGCGTCGGTAGTACGCCGCGATCGCGTCCACCACGGTGGCTACCGATTGCCGGGGCAGCTCGGGGTACATCGGTAGCGCCAGGGTCTCCGCGCTCGCCAGCTCCGCCTCCGGAAAATCGCCGGCGCGGTAACCGAGATGGCGCAGGCACGGCTGCAGGTGTAGCGGGATCGGATAGTAGACCTGGGTGCCGATGCCGCGATCGTCGAGAAAGGCGCGCAGGCGATCTCGCTCCGCCGGCACCCGGACCACGTACTGATGGAAGACGTGGGCCTCTCCCGCCGGCGGCGGCAGCGTCAGACCCGGCCGGGCCGGTGCGATGAGCTTGGCGGCCCGGAAGGCTTCGTCATACCAGCACGCCACCTGCCGCCGAGCGGCATTCCACCCGGTGACGTAGCGTAGCTTCACCGACAGCGCCGCGGCTTGCAGGGCGTCGAGGCGCGAGCCGAGACCGATCTCTTCGTGTCGGTACGGACCGCCGACGGCCCCGTGGACCCTGAGGCTGCGCAGCCGCTGGCCGATCTCGCCGTTGGAGGTGAGTACCAGGCCACCGTCGCCGAGGCCGCCGAGGTTCTTGGTGGGATAGAAGGACAGGCATCCCGCGTCGCCCACCGCCCCGGCACGCCGCCGCTGAAAGCCCTCGGCCGCGGCCCCCACCGCCTGGGCCGCATCCTCGACGACGAAGAGCCCATGATCGGCGGCGAGCTCGAGCATCGGCCGAAGCGAGACGCTGCGGCCGAAGAGATGCACCGGCAGGATCCCGACGAGGCGCTCGCCCGCACTCCGGCGGCGATACGTGTCCACGACCCGGGCCACCGCCTCGAGATCGAGGTTGAACGTCGTCCGGTCGATGTCGACCAGGACTGGCCGGGCGCCGAGCCTGACGATGGCCGTCGCGGTGGTGATGAAGGAGTACGCCGACGTCACCACCGCGGTACCGGGACCGACGCCCAGCGCCGCAAGCGCGAGGTAGAGGGCGTCACTGCCCGACGCCACCCCGACCGCATCGGCGGCGCCGCAGTGCTCCGCGATCTCTCGTTCGAATGCCGCAACCGGGATCCCGAGAACGAATTGCTGGCTCCGCAGCACCGCTTCGAGGGCGCTCCGGACCTCGTGCCCGATGGCGGCGTCCTGCGCTTGCAGGTCGAGAAGGGGAATCTTCACGTCGGGATAGGCTCTACGGGCAAAGCTCCGGCGGAGTCAACCGCCGTTTGCGCCACGATCGAAACTGACAGAAACTATGGAGTGCCGGGCGTTGCAGCGGCAGCGCCGGCTCGAACTATGGCCCGCAAGCCTCCCAGCCGCTGGGCCCGTGCGCTCAGACGCCTCACGTTCGGCACCTTCTTCGTCATCGCGCTGGTCACCATCCTGGGCGGAGTCATCCTGTGGGACGAGATCACCACGGACCTGCCGCCGGTCGAGGACATCCTCAACTACCGCCCGCCCACCTCCACGCGGGTGTTCGCCGATGATGGAACGCAGATCGGCGAGTTCTTCTTCGAGCGGCGCTACCTGGTGGCGCTCGAACGAATCCCGCCGCTCGTGCGGGCCGCCTTCGTCGCCGGCGAGGACGCCAACTTCTACCGTCACACCGGCATCGACTTGATCAGCATCGTCCGCGCCTTCCTGCGCAACATGCAGAGCGGCGGCGTGGTCCAGGGCGCCAGCACGATCACGCAGCAGGTGGTCAAATCGCTGCTGCTGAGCCCGGAGCGAAGCTACCGCCGCAAGCTGCGCGAGATCGTGCTCTCGTTCCGCCTCGAGCGCCAGCTCTCCAAGGACGAGATTCTCTACCTCTATCTCAACCAGATCTACTTCGGGAACGGCGCGTACGGCGTGGCCGCAGCGGCGAGAAGCTACTTCGGCAAGGACGTCGAAGCGCTGACCCTCGCCGAGGGCGCCATGCTCGCCGGGCTGGTGCAGGCGCCGAGTCGGTACTCCCCCGTGCGCCATCCGCAGCGCGCGAAGGCGCGCCAACGCTACGTGCTCGAGCGGATGGAGGACGAGCACTTCATCACCGCCCAGCAGCGCGTCGCCGTGCTCCAGGAGGACGTCATCCTCGCCGACGCCGCCATGCCGACGCATGCGCACGCGCCATACTACGTCGAGTACGTCCGCCGTGTCCTCCAGGATCGATACGGCGGCCGCGCGCCGTATCAAATGGGGCTCAACGTGTACACGACCGTGAACCTGCAGATGCAGCGCGCCGCGGAGGAGGCCCTTCGCCACGGCCTCGAGGAGCTGCAGCAGGAGCGGCGATACAGCCCCGTCCTGCACCACATCGAGCCGAAGGCCATCGAGGCGTACCTGCAACGCCATGGGGGCACCCCGCCGAACGCGGGCGACCTGCGCGAGGCGGTCGTCACCGCGATTCATCCCGAGAGCGCGGCGGTTCGCGTCGGCGCGGAGCGCGGGATGCTCGACCTCGCCGGACCCAAGGGCCGGGGGCGGCTGGCACTCACCCGCGGTGACGTCGTTCCGGTTCGCGTCAAGGCGCGTGACGACAGCGGCTGGCTGCGGCTGGAGCTCGACGACCGCCCGCCGGTGGAAGGCGCGCTTCTCGCGATCGAGCCGGGAACCGGCTACGTCAAGGCCATGGTCGGCGGCTACGATTTCTATCGCAGCGAGTTCAACCGCGCCGTGCAGTCCGAGCGGCAGCCCGGCTCGGCCTTCAAACCGTTCATCTACGCCGCGGCTTTGGACCACGGCTACACGCCGGCGTCGCTCGTCTTCGACGGGCCCATCACGCTTGCGAACGGCAACCTGCCGGCCTGGGCGCCGCGCAACTACAACGATCGATACTTCGGCTGGACCACGCTCAGAAATGCCCTGGTTCACTCCCTCAACACGGTCACCGTCCGCGTCGTGGACCGAATCGGGCTCGGCCACCTCCTGGACACGCTCAAGGACTTCCGGGTCTTCCGGCGCATGCCGCCGCGCAACCTCTCGATCGCTCTCGGGACCGCCGAGGTGAGCCTGCTCAAGATGACCCAGGGGTTTTCCGTCTTCGCCACCCTCGGCGACCGGCCGGCGCCGGTGTTCATCTCCCGCATCGAGGACAACGAAGGACGGCACCTCGAGGCGGCGCAGCCGGCCTCGGAGCGGGTCCTGTCGCCGGCGACCGCCTACCTGGTGACCAGCATGCTGCAGTCGGTCGTGGAGCGAGGCACCGCCCGCCGGGCACAGTCCCTCGGGCGTCCGTGCGCCGGAAAGACCGGCACCACCAACGATTTCCGCGACGCGTGGTTCATCGGCTTCACGCCCGACCTCGTCGCCGGCGTCTGGGTCGGGTTCGATTCGAAGCGGTCGCTGGGCGAGGACTCGGCCGGCGGCCGCATCGCCACGCCGATCTGGACCGCGTTCATGGAGAAGGCGCTCGAAGGGCGTCCGATACTGGACTTCCCGATTCCACCCGAGGTGACCTTCGTGAACGTCGACGAGAAGACGGGCCTTCGCGCCGTGGCGGGTCGCCCGTCGGTACTCGAGGTGTTCCGGCAGGGAACCGAGCCGGTGGCCTATCCGCGTATCGAGGAACCGCCGCCGCCAGAGCCCGAGTTCGACGAGCCGGGAGCAGAGGACCTGCTCTTGCCGGAATTCGAGATCGAGGACATCGGCTTCACGAATTGACGGATCATCCGAGGTCCCAGTAGCGCCGCTGGACCGCCACGATCCGTTCCGTCGTCGGCCCCGCTGCCACCGCGGGGATGGGCGCCCCCAGACCGGCTCCCCCAAGGCCGTCGAGAACCTGCGCGACGGAGTCGCGAATGGCCGTGAGGTCGTAGCCGCCCTCCAGCACCGCGGCGAGCCTGCCGCCCGCGCATTCGTGGGCGACCGTCAGCAGCTGACGGGCCATCTCGGCGATCCCGCCCTCGGTCGCGGTCAGCTCTCCCAGCGGATCCCGGCGATGGCAATCGAAGCCCGCCGACACCAGGACGAACTCCGGGCGGAACTGCCGCGCCACCGGCACCACGACGCGCGCGAAGGCTTCGACCAGCTCCGGGTCGCCGTTGCCCGCCCGCAGCGGGATGTTGACGGTGTACCCTTCGCCCTCACCCCTTCCGACCTCGTCGGCCGCGCCCGTGCCCGGATAGAACGGGTATTGATGCGTCGAGACGTAGAGGACGGACGGATCGTCGTAGAAGCTGTGCTGCGTCCCATTGCCGTGGTGAAGGTCCCAGTCCATGATCAACACCCGTTCGAGGCCATGGCGCTCACGGAGCGCGCGGGCCGCGATGGCGACGTTGTTGAACAGGCAGAACCCCATGGCGCGGTCGTGCTCGGCGTGATGTCCGGGCGGGCGCACGAAGGCGAAGCCGTTGTCGACGACACCTGCCATGACGGCGTCGATCAGCTCGAGCAGTCCGCCGGCGGCGAGCAGCGCGGTTTCGTACGACCGCCGGCTCGTGGGCGTGTCGGCATCGAAGGCGAAGGCCGAGCGGCCGGCCGTCGCCGCCACCCGATCGATGTGCTCGGCGGTGTGATTCAGGCCGACCTCCTCCGCCGTCGCCGGCCGCGGGTCGATGCGCACGAGATCCGCGGAGGGATGCGCCGCGAGCATCTGCATGAGCGTCGTGATCCGCCCCGGGCGCTCGGGATGTCCGGCACCGGTCTCGTGTGCAGTGTAGCGCTCGTCGATGACGATGCCCGTCTTCATGGCGTCCTCTGCAGTAGAGCCGACGTCGGCACGACGCGCCGCCGCGCACCCAAGTTGACACCCCCAGGGGATTGCACTAGCGTCGATACTAGCGGTTGGTGGCGTGTTCTGACAACGTGGCAGCCGCGGTGTCCCGCATGTTCGGCATCGGCATTCCCGAGTTGCTGGTCATTCTCGCGGTCGCGCTGATCGTCCTGGGTCCGAAGCGCATTCCCGAAGCGGCGCGATCCCTCGGTCGCGGGCTGGCGGAGTTCCGCCGCGCGACCGCCGGCATCGCCGACGAGTTCCAGAATGCGCAAGCCGCCCTCGAGGAAGAGTACCGCAAGGAACGCAGCGCGGCGCGCCAGGCCGTGACCAAGCCTGGTGCCGACGCGACGCAGGCCACCTCTCCACGGACCCCCGCCGCTACCGTTGCGAGCGCGGAGCCATCGGTCTCCTCGCCGCGCGGCGAGGGGCGCAATCGAGACCCCGAGCCCCCCAATCAGAAGGGATGAGGTCGGATACCGACCTCAGAATGCCGCTCTCGGCGCACCTCGAGGAGCTTCGAGGGCGCCTCATCAAGAGTCTCCTCGCCGTCGGCGCCGGGTTTCTCGTCGCCTACAACTGGGCCGACCTGATCTTCGCCTTCATCACGCGCCCCCTGCTGCGGATCGGCGCCGAGAGCGCCATGTTCATCGGTACCGGCATCGCCGAGGCCTTCTACACCAAGCTCAAGGTCTCCTTCATCGCGGGGATCTTCCTCGCGAGCCCGGCGGTGCTCTTCCAGCTGTGGCGCTTCATCGCGCCCGGGCTGTACATGCACGAGCGCCGCTACGCCGTGGGCTTCGTGACGTTCGGCACGCTCTGCTTCTTTCTCGGCGCCGCGTTCTGCTACGAGGTGATCTTCACGGTCGGGTACGCGTTCTTTCTCGCCGAGTACCAGAGCATGGGCGTCAATGCGACGCTGCGCATCAGCGAGTACGTCTCGTTCTCCGCCACGCTCCTACTGGTCTTCGGTATCACTTTCGAGCTGCCGGTGCTGGCGTTCTTCCTCGCCCGACTCGGGGTCCTCACGTCCGAGCAGCTGATCGCGTCGTGGCGATATGCGGTGGTCGGCATCTTCATCGTCGCGGCGGTGCTCACGCCGGCGGATGTCGCCTCGCAGCTCCTCATGGCCGGCCCGCTGCTCGTCCTCTACGGCATCAGCATCGGGGTCGCCCACCTCGCCCAGCGGCTGCGTCGGGCCTCCGTCCCGATCGAGAGCGAGAAGGCGGCGCCGTGATCGCGGCGCCCGTCCGGCGCACACGATCACTCGGCGTCGGCCCCTTCGTCCTCGGCCCGTAGCAGCCAGTCCTCTTGAGCCTCCGCAGGACGATCGATCTCCGCGCATGGCAGCCGCGTGGCGATCGAGGCGACGACGTCGCGGACGGCGGCGGCGAAGTCCCCCGTCGAGAGCACGACGATGATCGCCGCATGACGATCGAGCGTGCGCACGATGCCGATGCCCTCGTACGATTCGATCACGAACTTGATGTAGGCGATGTCCTCGCGGCGCACGCGGAGAAAGATCGGGATGACGTCGTCCATGCCGAACCCGGGACTGCGCGAAACCGACACGCCAAGACGTCGAGCTGAAGGAGCGATCGGGATCTCCCTCGGACGTATCTCCAGGCCCGCCGGTTCGCAAGCGAGACATGACGAGCCTGCCTTCGCGCCGGGCGCCTGTTGCGCCCAGCGCCGGCCATCGGAGGACGGGTTAACCTCCCTCCGGCGCCGTGCTATGTCGATCACCAGGGGAATGGTTGATCCGTGTGCCTGCGAGGACAGCCAGGTCACGCGGACGAGCGAGGACAGCCATGAGCGATTGGATCAGCGACGATCTCGACCGCCAGATTGCCATGACCCACGAACGATTCGCGCAGGCCATGGAGAAGCGCCTCCCGGCGATGCGTATCGAGACCAAGGAGCGCTACTTTGCCACCCTGTCGATCCTGGTGAGCCGGCTCGCCGACCCGGAAAAGCCACTGCGGGACGTGCTCCATGAGACGATGGTCGAGGCGGCCGCGCTCATCGTTCAGGAGCTCGGCTCGTAGGCGCCACTCCGCCCCCGACCCACTCTGTGAAGTCGTCGTTTCACGCTCATCTCGTGAATCCGCCCTACGGGGATCCGGGACTGTACGTTCACCTCCGGTGGCAGGGACGGGCCCTTCTCTTCGACCTCGGGCGCCTCGGGCGCCTCGATCATGGGTTCCTCCTGAAGGTCCGCCACGTGTTCGTGTCGCACGCTCACATGGATCACTTCATGGGGTTCGATCACCTGCTGCGGGCATTTCTCGCCCGTGACGCCCATCTTCATCTCTTCGGTCCTCCGGGCATCATCGGCAACGTCACCGGAAAGCTGGCCGGCTACACCTGGAATCTCGTCGACGACTACCCTCTCGTGCTGCAGATCACCGAAGTCGATCCTGCGCGCCTGCGCTCGGTCATCTTGCGCGCGTCGACGCGCTTTGCCGCCGAGCCCGGCACCGTCGCGGCGGCCGGGCCGGCGCCGCTGATCCGGCTGCTCGACGAGCCCGGGCTGGTGGTCGAAGCGATCCACCTCGACCACAAGATTCCGTGCCTCGCCTTCGCGGCCTGGGAGCCGACACGCCTCAACATCGACACCGAGGCCCTGCGGCGGCTCGAGCTGAGGCCGGGGCCGTGGCTCAACCGATTGAAAGCCGCCGTACGCGCCGACGAGGCTCCGGGGACGCCGATCACCGTCACCCCCGGGCTGTCCCTGCCGCTGGCCACGTTGCGGGCGGAGCTGGTTCGCTCGACACCCGGCCAGCGCATCGTCTACGTGACCGACACCGGTTTCAGCGAGGACAACATCGCCCGCATCCTGCTCCTCGCCCGCGGCGCCGATCTCTTCGTCTGCGAGGCGCCGTTCCTCGAGACCGAGCGCGACCACGCCGCGGCGCGGGCGCACCTGACCGCCCGCCAGGCTGGCGCCCTCGCGCGCTGGGCCGGCGCGCGCCAGCTCAAGCTCTTTCACTTCTCCCCACGGCACGAGGGCCAGGAGGAGGAGTTGCGCCGCGAAGCGCTCGAGGAGTTCACCGGCCGGGAGCCCCACTATGGCAGCAGTCCTGAGCGTCGAGGCGCGGCGCTATCTTGAGCGGCATCGCGTGGCGCATCTGGCCACCGCGGACGGTGCTGCTCGACCACACCTCGTGCCCGTCACCTTCGCGCTCACCGCCGACGCCATCGTCTTCGTCATCGACGAGAAGCCGAAGGCGGCGCATGGCACCGGGTCGAAGCGCATGCGGAACATTCTCGCCAATCCGCAGGTCGCCTTCCTCGTCGACCACTACGACGACGACTGGACCACGCTGACCTACGCGCTCGTCGTCGGCCGGGCCGAGATCGTGGCCCGTCCCGGACCGGCGTACGCCGATGCGCTCACCCACCTGCGTGCCCGCTACCCGCAGTACCGTGACCTCGATCTGACGCCGGAACGCAACCCCGTGGTCCGCATCGTGCCGGAGCGGATCCACCGCTGGCGCGCGACTCGGGAGCCGTAGCCCGCATCTCTCACGGGCGCTGACTGGGGCTGCCGCGCGCTGCGACCCGAAAGAGGTTGTCAGCTCGGCGGCTGCGCCTGAAGCCGGAGTGCCTGCGCGGCGGCCCGGCGCAGGGAGGCATCCTCGCTCTGCAGCGCCCGCTCGAGCGCCCGGAGCGCGGAGGCGAGGCGTCGCCACGACCCGAGGGTAGCGGCAGCGGCGCGCCGCACGCCCGGATCCGGATCGCGTTCGAGGACCCCGACGACGGCATCCACCAGCGCCTCGGGTCGTCCGCACCGCCTGGCCACCGACAGCGCCGCCAGGCGAACGACGGGTTCGGGGTCGCCGAGACGGCCGTACGTCACCGCGTCGGTCTCCTCGCCCTGCAGGTGCAGATCGCGGATGCAGTACAAGGCCATCTTGCGTTGCCGGACGTTGCTCGAGCCAACGAGGCCGAGAAGCTCGCGACCGACGCGCTCCTCCCGCTTGCCCATCGCGATGACGAGCTCGGCGGCGGCCCAGCGGCGGTCGCCATCGCTGCCCCCGAGAGTCTCGAGCAAGGTGGGCAACAGGACCGCTTCGGGGCCGATGGCGACGCCGAGCGCGTAGGCAGCGCCCCAGCGCCGCTCCAGGTCCGGCTCGTGCAGACCCGGCATCAGTGCGGCGCGGACGGCGTTCCGGTCGGCAATCCGTGCCAGCGCATCCGCCGCCCGCCGCTGCACGGCCTTGCTGCGGTCGCCGACGCAGGCGGCGAGCGGACCGACGAGCGCATCGGGGATCGCGCCGCCGCGAGCGAGCAGCCGCTCCAGGGCATCGAGTCGCCGCGCTCGATCGGGAGCTCGCAGCTCCTCGGCGATGCCGTCTTCAGGTCGCTCCATGACCGAGTCCCCGCGACACCGCGGTGGCCACCGCGGAGAGGTCCGCGAGCCCGAGGACGAAGCTCTCGGGTCGCCCGAACTCCTCGAATGTCCGCGCCGAGATACTAGCAAAGTCGATGGGCGTTCCCACCAGCCGCCGCTCGAGCGCCTCGACCGCCGCCGAGTTCGCAAGGAAGTCGCCGGCGAGCATCACCGGCCCCAGACGTCCTCCCTCGGCCGCGAAGTGCACCTCGAGAACCCCGAGCTGGATCGGCACCGTGCCACGCCGATCGAGCTCCGGGCGGGGCACACGCGAGCGAAGCCACGCGGCCGCCCGCTCGGCATCCACGTTCGAAGGCACGCCATGCGTCGCTCCCTGCGGTACGAGATCGAGGTTGAATTCCGCCGCATAACCCCGCGCGATCGCGGCACCGAGGTCGGCGGTGGCAACGGACCCGCCTGCTCGCGTGGCGGCGGCCCCACCCGCGGTGCGTGCGGCCACACTGCTCACCTCGCCCGCGCGCAGCACCGGGGCGGTGATGCAGCCGCGAGGGTCGAGACGCTCGAGCAGATCCACGGTCGCGGTGAAGTCGCGCGTGAGTGCGATCACGGCCTCGAAGAGCAGCGCCCCGCTTGCCGTCGTCTCGAACGACACCAGGCCGAGCGCCCGGCGATCCACGGTGATGAGGTCCCGCCCGGGATAGAACGCCGGCACTCCCACGGCTGCGAGTCCCCGGAGCACCCCGCGCACACACCGGTTCATCACCTGGGCTGGGTCAAGCGTCCGCCAGTCCTCGCTCACCAGGGCAGACCAATGCGGAAGGACGAGGGACAGCCCGAGGAACCCATCGCCGAACGCGACGGCTCTGCCGCCGGTCCGCCGGCGCTGCATCGACGTCGCCCCACCGGCCGGCGCATCGGGCGGGACCGCGTGGTAGCGACCGGCGAGCAGAACCGAGCCGGTCACGCTGCAGGTCCTCAGCACGCCGCGGTCACCGCGATCGGCGGCCTCCCGCAGCGCGATCTCGTCTGCGGCAAGGATCGCCGCATAGCTCACGCCATCGACATTCGAGGCGTCGAGGGCCCGGATCACGCTACCCTCGATGGGCCCGCGACGACTCCGCCGGCCGTTGCGGGCGCGCGCCCGAGCATGCGAAACCTCGAACCGCGTTGCGGCCCTGCATTGGATCGGAGGATCCCGCATCTTTGCACGAAGGAGCAACTGCGGATCCGGTACCCATGTCGTGGCTCGCGCGGTGAACCGATCGCCGAAGGGCAGTGGTGCACTGCGCCCGCTGCGAGGGAAAAAACACAACGATAATCGGAGCGTATCCTCTGCGTCGGTCGGCACCGTGCGTCATCGCTCCAGCGCCGAGCCGCCGGCCACTCAGTTCTCTTCGCCTGGCACCCAATTTGAAGTCTTCCCCCTCGCCGAAACGGGAGGGCTAGATGATCATCGACCGGGAGACGTTCACCGAGCTGGCCGTGCACTTGAAGCTCGCCTCCGACGCCATCCTCAAGACTGCGCACCATCTGGCGGCGATCAGCTCAGCCGGTGGCTCCTCGACCGATGACGCAGAATGGGCCGGCACCATCGAGAGCATGATGTCGGTCAACAACCAGATCACCATCATGGAGCGCCTGCTGCGCGCGGTGATGGATGCCAACCGCAACGACGACGCCCCCAACGGCAGCCAGGGCGGACCGTTACCCTGCTGACGGCCAACCGGATCCTACTCGGCTGATCCGGTTGATATCCGACTAGCCCGGCGAGCCCGGTCGGTAGTCGGCTGTCGCCGAGCTCCAGCTTCCCGATTCGCCCCCCCGGGGTGGCCCAGCCAGCCGCAGCAGCGGTCAGCTGGCGACGCGCGCAGCCTACCTTCCCGTCTCGTCCGGCGGCGCCGGGTTGATCAGATCGCGCCCCAGGGTGGTCGGGAAGATTCGTGCGATCTCCTCCGGCGTCCAGCGGGTCGCCTTCTCGATGGTCCGCACCGCGGCGGGATCGTTGAGGTGCGCGATCACTCCCCCCATGACCGCAAACGTCTGACCGTTGATCTCGGCTGCAGCGTCGGTGGCGAGGTAGACGACGAACGGAGCGACGTCCTCCGGAGCCAGCGAGCTTTGAGCTCCCTGACTGTGCGGAAGCGCCACTCCCCTGGCATCCCGGGCCCGGCGCGCGCTGTCGGGGATCGCCGCCAGCATCCGCGTGGCCGCTGCCGGCGCCACGGCGTTCATGGTGACGCCGTACTTGCCCATCTCCCGCGCCACCACCCGCGTGAGCCCCGCGATGCCGTCCTTGGCCGCCCCGTAGTTCGCCTGCCCGGAGTTGCCGTAGAGGCCCGACGTCGACGACATGCTGACGATGCGTCCCGTGCGCTGCTGCCGCATGTGAGCACACGCATGGCGGGTGCAGTTGAACGTCCCCTTCAAGTGCACCGCCACGACCGCATCCCACTCCGCCTCGGTCAGGTTGAAGAGCATGCGGTCGCGCAGAATGCCGGCGTTGTTCACCAGAATATCCAGCCCACCGAACTCGCGGAGCGCCGTGCCGATGATCTCCTCCGCGGACGCCCAGCACGAGACGTCTCTGTAGCTGGCGCACGCGCGCCCGCCGGCGGCGCGAATCTCTCCGGCGACCACGTCGGCCGGACCCTGCTCGTCGCCCTGCCCCGCCACATCCGTACCGCGGTCGTTGACCACCACGGCCGCCCCCTCGGCCGCCATGAGGTGCGCGATCGCCCGGCCGATGCCGCGGCCCGCGCCGGTGACCACTGCAACCTTGCCCTCGAGCCGGCGGCCCATCGCCATCGCTCCTCAGCGGGCCGCCGTGCCCGTGGTGGGGCTAGCCTGGTCGGCTCGCTTCACCGGGGCCGGGTTGACGAGGCCCTGGGCGAGCGTCCGCGGCACGATCTCGTCGAGCTCGTCGAGGGTCCAGCGCCCGTCCTTGACGATCGTTCGCACCGGTCGCGGCTGCGACAGCAGCGCGATCTGCTTGCCGACGACCAGGAAGAACTGCCCGTTCACGTTGGCGGCTTGCTCGCTGGCGAGGAAGGTGACCATCGGTGCGATGTCGTCGGGGTTGAGATTCTCGAGCTGCGCGAGGCCCCGCTCCTCGCGCACGATCCCCTGCTGCTTGCGGATGTCGCGCGCGCGCAAGGCCTCCGGCGTCAGCGTCATGCGGGTCCCAGCAACCGGGCTGATGGCATTGACCGTGACCCCGTACTTGCCGAGGTCACGCGCCGCAACCTTCGTCAGCCCGGAGATGGCGGCCTTGGCGGCGCCGTAGTTCGACTGCCCCGGGTTGCCGAAGAGTCCCGCGCCGGAGCTGAAGGTGATGATCCGCCCCCAGCGCTGCGCGCGCATGGGCACGCACGCGTGGCGCACGCAGTTGAAGGTGCCCTTGAGATGCACGCGCACGACGGCATCGAACTCCTCCTCGTTCATGTTGAAGATCATGCGGTCGCGCAGGATCCCCGCGCACGTCACGAGAATGTCGATGCGGCCGAACGTCTCGACCGCGGTGGCGACGATGCGCGCGGCGCCGGCCCACTCGCTGACCGAATCGGCGCTGGCCACGGCCTCGCCGCCGCGCCGCCGAATCTCCTCGACCACGGCGTTCGCCGGCTCACTCGATGGCTCGCGGCCGTCGAGCGAGACCCCGTAGTCGTTGACGACGACCCGGGCGCCGGCACGGGCGAGCTCGAGGGCCACTCCTCGCCCGATGCCACGACCGGCACCGGTCACGATCGCAACGCGATTCTCCAGCGTCAGGCTCATCGTCCCTTGGGCCAGCTCTCGTCATCGACCGGCCGCGCGCCCGACATCTCGCGCATGACGTCGGCGGCCGCGCGGGCATCGCTCTCGTGACCGCCGAGCAGTGCAGTGCGGAACCGACCGATCACCAGCCGCATTGCCGCACCCGCGTGGGGATCGAGGCCGTCGGCAAGCCGCGCAAGGCGGTCCATGCCGCGGCCGATCAGCCGGATGCTCTCCTCGTGCGCCCCCCGGTCCCGCGCCGCGACGGCGCGGCGCAGGTCGTCCTCGACCGCAGCGACGGTTGCGGCGCCGCGCTCGCCGAACACCACCCGCAGCTCGCCGAGCCGGGTGACGAGCGTCTCGAGCGGCAGGGGCACGCGCTCGGCGTGGGAGGCGTCGCGTTCGTCGTCCGCAGTCACGAGAGGAGCTTAACCCGCCCATGGCGACGGTTGTCAAGCCGTCGAGCGGCGCGGTGCTGTCCTAGTAGGACAGTACCAGCGGCGCGGGGGTCGTCGAGTTGGCCCGTGGCCCGTCATTGGAAAGGCGAGATCGCCTCCGATGATGATCACCGACGAGGAGAGCCCCCGCGCACCGGCACCTCGAGCGTCGGCCCGGCGCATGCGCTCCGGCGTGCCCGCGGCGGCATCGTGTGATAGGTTGATTGGCGATGGGAAATCCTCGCGGACGCGTGGGGTCGCAGGCCGTCTCCGCCACGCTCCCGCAGTCGGTGTTCGCGGCGCGCCGCGAGGAGTTCATGCGGCGCATGGACGGCGGCGTGGCGATCTTCGCCACGGCAACCCCGGCCGTCTACTCCAACGACGTCGAGTATCGCTATCGACCCGACAGCGACTTCTTCTACCTGACCGGCTTCCGCGAGCCCGAGGCCGTCGCCGTGCTCATCCCCGATGACGGCACGGCCCGCTATCTGCTGTTCGTTCGCGCCCGAGATCCGGAGCGCGAGCTGTGGACCGGTTCGCGCGCCGGCGTCGAAGGCGCCAAGGAGCTCTACCGCGCCGACGCCGCGTTTCCGATCGCCCAGCTCGGCACCGAGCTCGGCCGCGTGCTCAAGGCGACGGACAAGGTCCACGTGACCCTCGATCACGATCGATCGGAGCGGATGCTCGCGCTCATTCGCGAGGCACAGGCCGAACGCCCGCGGACCGGCAAGGGCCCTGCCGCCCTGCTCGACCCCACCACGGTTCTCCACGAGATGCGGCTGCGCAAGACGGCGGACGAGATCGCCCTCATGCGCGAGGCGGCGCGGATCTCGTGCATCGCCCACGAGAGCGCCTTGCGTGCCGCCCGGCCCGGTCAGTTCGAGTACGAGGTGGAGGGGCTGGTCGATTACACCTTCCGGCGCCATGGTGCCGCCGGGCCGGCCTACCCCACGATCGCCGCATCGGGCGCCAACGCTACCGTCCTTCACTACACGGACAACGATCGCTGCATGCGCGCCAGCGATCTGCTCCTGCTCGACGCCGGCGCCGAGTTCGGTTGCTACAACGCCGACATCACCCGCACCTTCCCGGTGGGCCCTTGCTTCTCACCGGCGCAGCGCGATCTCTACGCGATCGTGCTGGCGGCTCAGAAGGCTGCGATCGATGCCGCTCGCCCGGGCGTGCCCTACGACGAGCCACACCGGCGTGCGCTTCGCGTGCTGTGCGAAGGCCTGGTCGCGCAGGGTCTGCTCCAGGGCGACGTCGAGGCGCTCGTGGAGAGCGAGGAATACCGCCGCTACTACATGCACCGCACCAGCCACTGGCTCGGCATGGACGTGCACGATGTCGGCGTCTATCGCCCCGGCGGCGCCGCGCGTCCACTCGAGCCCGGGATGGTGCTCACCGTCGAGCCGGGACTCTACATCGCCGCCGACGCCAAGGAGGCGCCCGAGCACTTCCGCGGCATCGGCATCCGCATCGAGGACGACGTCCTCGTCACCGAGAGCGGGCACGAGGTACTCTCGGCCGCGGCGCCGAAAGAGATCGCAGACATCGAAGTGCTTCGCGGGGAAGCGCTGCACGGCGCTCGACCGTAGTTGCCCCCAGAGGTACCAGAAGGCCCGTTGAACAGTCCGTTCCCGCTACCGAAGCTGCCCCACCTGGTAAGACCCACCTGGTAAGAAAGGTCCCGGTGTCGGTGAACTTCTGGATGCGATGGTTGCTGACATCGGCGACGAGAACGTTCCCGCTTCCGTCCGGGACGACACCCACCGGTTGAAATCCCCATCACCGACACCGGCAGTGGGGGCCCCCGCCTGGGCCCAGGCGCGGATTCGTCGTTGACAGGCTCACTGCGGTTTGGGGGCGCGATGCGGCGCCTGCGCGCGGGAGCGGCTTCCGTTTCCCCTTCTCTGGCCGGGCTCAGCGAAACGCGGGCGGGATCACATCGATCGCCGCCAGGGCGGAGCGGCCGCAGTGCGATGCTGCGGCGGCGCGAACGATCGCCTCGCGACCGGCGGTGTCGAGCCGTCCGGCGGCCACGATGTCGCGCGTGGCGCCGATCACGCAGCGCACGTATTGACGGTGCGAGCGCCACTCCTGGCCGTCGCTCTGCGCCAGACACGGACAGCGTTCCGCCACGGCGCAGCCATTGCGGTCGACGGACTCACGGCACGCGGTGGCGGGACAGAGGTCGTCGGCGTCCGGCACCCCGTCGCTATCCTCGTCGGCGGCTCCGGGGGCGGTGGCGTAGATCTCGAAGCGCTCGCCATCGATCGCAAGGCCGAGCCCGTGGACGATCCCCGGGAAGGTATCGGTCGCCGATCCGCTGCCGCCCACCAACACGGCGCCGGCGCCGGCGTCGAGCCTGCCGAGAAAGCTCGCCTGCCGTCCATCCACGACGAGCACGCCGAAGCCGCGTGTCTCGGTGCGCTCGCCCTTGAGAACGATGCCATCGACCAGGTAGTCGCGCGGCCCGCCATCTTCGACGCGGTGCGGCCCCGGCGCGATCGTGAGGCTGCCGACGAGCGGCTCCTCGACCTCGTCGCACTCCGGACACGCACGGCGCTCCACGCGGCTGCAGCCGCCGATCTCGTACGGAACCCCGGGATCCTGAGCGAGCGCCGGACGCACGGCAAGGGCTGCGAGAGCCCCGACGATTCCGGAGACGAGCTGAAGGCTTGCGGACGACCGGCGCTGCATACGGGGAACCCGCCCGGAAGAGGCTACGGGCTCGAGGGCGTGAGCGCGTATTGTTTGCCCTCGGCCTCGGGGTGTCAATGCCCATTCCCGAGGCGGGTGCTGTCTTGAAACTAGGACAGTACCCCCCAGCAGCTACGATCTAGTACCCCTCGTGCGACGCTGGCCCATTCCCGGGGACCACTCGCCAAGGGACGCTACTTCTCCGAGGTGACGATCACTGGCCCGCCTCCCGCCGCTTCACGCGATCGATAGATCACGCCATTCCGGGAGGACCCATCGAGGGCGAACTCGCACGATCGGATGAACCTGCCACGAGCAGTGGATCACTGCGCGACTTCCTTCGACGTCTCCTCGGCGCCCGGCCGCGCGGCCGCGTCGCTGCTGTGGGCGTCGAGATAGGCGAGAAGCCGCTTCACCTCATCGGCGGAGAGCTGCGCCATGCCGCGCCGCTCCAACTCCCGCTGCATGCGTTCGACCTGCACGCGCCACATCGCCGCCGTCATCACGCCTGGTTGAAACAGGCGGTGGCAGCCCTGACAGCGGGTCCGATACAGCGTGGCGCCCGCCGAGGTCGGCTCGGGCAGCTCCGTCTGACAGCCGAGCGTCACAGCAGCCGCGAGCGCCAGCCCGAGCGCGGCCGCGTCGCACCGCCGCTTCACAGTCGCATCCGGTACGCCGCCGCCTGCCCCGGCGCCTCGGCCACCGAGATCTCGACCGCGGTCAGCGTTGCCGCCGCGCTGGCACCGAGCTCGCGTGTCAGGCGCTCGCACAAGTATCTGGCCAGCTCCTCGGCCGAGCTGTGGGCAACGGGGAGCAGGACGACGTCGGCGCGCGGCAGCACGAATCGAGACCCGTCCTCGCAATCGAGCTCCACGGCGCCGGCGCGCTCCGTGACGGTGAGCGTCTCGCTGCGCGTCGGGATGAGCACGCGCTCGTCGAGCTCCTCGCAGATGCGCTTGGCGATCTGCTTCACCAGGCCGAAGTCGAGGACGTAGCCGGTGCTGCCGAGGCCCCCTTCCACCGTGACGCCGACGGCGTAGTTGTGGCCGTGCAGCGCCTCGCGGAAGCCGCGGTACGTGATGAAGTGCGCCGCCGCGAACTTGAACGACTCCTTGGCCACGTGGAGCGCGAAGCGCCCGCCCGCCTCCGTCATGGCGCCCCTCGCACGGCGCGAGCGCTCGGCCGTGGCTGGGCCGCGGCCGGGGCGCGCCCATCGGCGCGTCCTGCGGCCGCCACCCCGGCAGCGCTGCCGAGCCCGGCACCGTCGATGAGCCGGCGCACCATCGCGCTCTCCCGCATGTAGAAGCCGTCGGAGTGCAGCGAGTCCGCGAGATCGAGGAACGTGTAGTCGAGGTGGTGGCAGAGCTCGTGCACCAGCGTGCGCAGGAAGGTGCGAAACGCCACCACCTGCCCCCGCTTCGCGGTCATCATCCACACCTTCACTGTGTCGCGGCGGTGCCGCTCGCCGGGAGTGTAGAGGCCGTGGAGCTCGCCGGCGCGGGAGGACGGTCGCCGACCCTGCACCGAGACGCACAATGCCGGCACCCGCATGTCGGCGCAGACCCCATCGGCGATCTGCTGCGCGAGCGCGGCAACCCGGCGCCGGTCGCCACGCTCGAGCGCCGCCGCCAGCTCGCGCACGGCTTGCAGCAGACCGAAGCTCGGCCGCAGCGGAATGGACGTCACGGCGTCGCTGCGATCGTAGATGCGTCGCTTCGCGGGCGGAAGTCTGTCGCGCCAGTGAGCCACGTCGCCGAAAGGCCCGCGTCGATCCGCTTGCCGCCTTGCCGCTGTGCCGCTCGCCGCTGGTGTCTGATCGCGGAGTACGCCAGCCGTGCACCGAAATAGCGCATCCGGAGTCGCGTTGCCACCGCGCGCCTGTCGTTGACTTCCGTCGGCCCATGCGCCATGGCCCAGCGGCCCATGCCGCGCGCTGCTCTTCCATGGCCCTACGGCGCCGATGCGCCACGGGTGGCGGCGCTCATCGCGGACGTGGCGCGCGAGGTGGCGCGCACCAGCCCGCCACTGCGAGAGCGACCCTACTTCGACCTCGATTGCCTCGAGCCGCTCGCCGTCCCGCTCCTCGAGCGGCTCACCACCGCAGGGATCTTCCGCAAGTACGAACACGTCCTCGACCTGGCGACGGGCCTCGGCGGCGCTGCACGCTGGCTCGCGCGCAGCCGCGGATGTCGTGTAGTCGGCATCGCGCGCACCGCGGCTCAGGCCGGCGCCGCCGCGCTGCTCTCCGCCCGGGCGGGCCTCGTCGACCAGGTGGAAGCCGTCGCTGCAGACCTCGTGTGCCTGCCGGTGCGGCCGGAGGGATTCACGCACGTCTGGAGCCTCGATGCCTGGGAGCGGGGCGACGCCTGGCCGCAGATCCTGCGCGAGGCGTTTCGCGCCTTGCGCGGAGGCGGCATGTTCGCGGGTCAGGAGACGCTGGCCGCGCCTCTCCGCAACGCGGGTACCGCGGCCGCGGAGGCACTGCCGGCAGCGCTCGCGTCCCTCCCGAGCGCCGCCACGTACGCCGAGGCGCTCGCCGGCGCCGGCTTCATCGACGTCCGCATCCGGGACGTGAGCGACGAGCAGGACGAGCAGCCGATGACATACGAGGGCGCGCGCGCCGCGCTCCTCGACCGGGTCGCTGCGGACCTGGGTCGATCCTGTCCCTATCTGCTCGCCGTCGAGCGGCGGGCGGCGGTCGCCGACGCCCGCCGCCGCGGCCTGCTGCTCGTCTACCATTTCCTCGCCACCAGGCCGGACTAGGAACTCGGGGTTCCGCTCTCCTGAGCCTGGCGAAGGGTGATCCCGTCGAGGAAGGGGGGATTCAGCAACGCTGCTGCTAGCGCGGATCGCCGAAGCGGCGGCGCAGCTCGGCTTTCAGCACTTTGCCGGTGGCATTCCGGGGCAACGCCTCGAAGACCTCGAGCTGCTCGGGGATCTTCTGGCGCATCACCCCACGCTGCTCCATGAATTGCCGGACAGCGTCCAGGGAGATCCCCGCAGCCGCCTGCCGCCACACCACACAGGCACAGACGCGCTCGCCGCGGTCGCGATCGGGCACACCGATCACGGCGACCTCGGCGACCGCCGGATGCTCCGCGAGGGCATCCTCGATGTCCTTGGCCGACAGCGTCTCCCCCTTGCGCAGGATCACGTCCTTGCGCCGGCCGGTGATGCGCACGAAGCCCGCGGCGTCGACCACACCGAGATCGCCCGTGCGAATGAAGTCGTCCGCGGTGAAGGCGTCGTTCAACGACGGATCGAGGTAGCCGACACAGAGCTGTGGCCCGGTGATCTCGAGCTCGCCTTCCTGACCGCGGCCCACCGGCCGGCCGTGCTCATCCACCACCCGGATCTCGCAACCGGGGAGCGGCCGCCCGTCCGTCCCGTGCCGCGCCGCGACCGGATCCTCCGGCACGCCGCTGCTGACCATCGGACACTCGGTCATGCCGTACGAGCGATGCGCCACCACGCCGAGGCATCGCTCGGCCTCACGCAGGAGCTCGGGCGACACGTCGGCCGCCCCCGATCCGCTGGTGCGCAGGGTCCGCACCTTCTCTGGCGTGAGGTTCGGCGCGTCGAGCAGGCCGCGCAGCAGCGCCGGCGGCCCGCCGGCGCCGGTCACCCCGTAGCGGGCGATGGCATCGATCGCCGCCGCCGGATCGAAGCGATCCAGGAACACGACGCTCGAGCCGCTGGCGAGCTGGCTGCCCAGGAAGAGGAGAACGCCGCCGATGTGCGTGATGGGGAACTGGAGCAGCCCGCAGTCCTCCGGCGCCGGCCGGAAGAGCCGCTGATACGATCGGATGAGCGCGCCGGCGGTCGAGCGCGTGTGCAGAACGCCCTTCGGCGCCGCGGTCGTGCCCGAGGTGTAGAACAGCATCACCACGTCATCGGCGGCCGGTGCCGGCACCGGCGCCGACCTCGACGCGGCGTCGCCCACGAGGTCCTCGAGAGCGCGCATCCCGGCTCCCGCCGCGGCGCGCAGAGTGAGCACGTGCTCGAGATCCGGACAGGCGCTCCGGACCTCCGTGGCGATCTCCCGATGATCGACGCCGCGGACGACGCCGGGCACGACGAGCGCACGCGAGCGCGCCTGCGCACAGATGAACCGGACTTCCCGGGCGCGGTAGGCGCTGATGATGGGGTTCGAGACGACGCCCAGCCGATCGAGGGCGAGCGCGAGGGCCGGAGCCTCGATCCAGTTGGGAATCTGCCAGGAGACGACGTCGCCGCGGCCGATGCCGAGGGCGGAGAGCGCCCCCGCCAGCGCGCGGGCGCGCGCCGCGAGGTCGGCGAACGACCACCGCTCGCCGCTCTCGGCATCGATGCCGTACGTCGCACCGGGCGTGGCCGCCACCCGTGCGTCGAGCATCGCGGAGAGTCCGAGCCCGGGCCAGTGCCCCGCCTGCTGGTCGCGCCGCCGCCGGGCGTCGGAGAGCCGTGTCGGCCTCAGAGCTCCTCCTCGATGGTATCGAGCGCGACCATGGGCTCGAGCAGGCGCTCCGGGATGTCCTCGAGAAAGCGCGATGGCTTACCCAGGACGACGCCCGCGGCGCGATCGTAGACGTCGATCGGATAGGTGAGGAACAGAAAGTCCTTCGCCCGCGTGCACGCGACGTAGAGCAGCCGGCGCTCCTCTTCCACCTCCGCCTCGTTTTTCACGTTGAAGTACGGTGGAAACCGGCCATCCACCAGCCAGATCACGAACACCGCGCGCCACTCGAGGCCCTTGGCCGAGTGAATCGTCGATAACGTGAGGAAGCCCTCGTCGGGCGGCGCGGCGGCGAGCACGTCGCCAACGCTGTCGCTCGGAGGCTCGAGGGCCATGTCCGCGAGCATCGCCTCGAGCGTCCGGTATCGGCCCGCGATCGTCAGCAGGTGCTCGAGATCCTTCTCGCGCTTCGGATAGTCATCCGGATGGATCATCCGCATCAGCGGCACGTAGTGCGCCACCACCTGCCACATTTTCTCGCCCGGCGAGGTGGTGTCGGCGGCGATCTCGCGGTAGAGCACTCCGAGCCGGCGGAGCTCGCTCAGGTACGCCGCGCGGCCCGGATAGGCTTCGAGGCGCTCGGCCGGCTCGCCGCCCTGAATCCACTCGAAGATCTGCTCCGCGCTCTTCGGACCGACCCCGTCGATGAGCAGCAGCACGCGGTGCCAGGATACCGGATCGCGGAAGTTGGCGGCGATGCGGAGGTGCGCGAGCACGTCCTTCACGTGCGCCGTCTCGATGAACTTGAACCCGCCGCGCTTCACGAAGGGCAGGTCGTGGCGCTGCAGCTCGAGCTCCAGGTCGAAGGAGTGATAGCTCGAGCGAAAGAGCACGGCGATCTCGCTGAGCGGCAGCCCCTCCTCCCGGAGCTCCAGAATGCGCTGGCAGATGAACCGTGACTGCGTCTGCTCGTCGGCTCCCTGGACCAGCAGCGGCGTCACGCCCCCGCCCCGCCGCGTATGCAGGTTCTTCGTGTACTTCTCGGCCGCCTGATTGATCACCGCGTTGGCGAGATCGAGCACCGGTTGCGTGGAGCGATAGTTCTCCTCCAGGCGGATGATCCGTGTGCCGGAGAAGAGGCGCGGAAAATCCATGATGTTGCGGAAGTTCGCACCGCGGAAGCTGTAGATCGACTGCGCGTCGTCGCCGACCGCCATGACGTTGTTGTGCGTCGACGCCAGCAGCGACACGATCTCCGCCTGCAGCAGGTTCGTGTCCTGGTACTCGTCCACCATGAGAAAGCGATACCGCCGGGAGAGCTGCTCGGCCGTCTCGGGCCGCTCGGCCAGGAGCCGGCGCAGATCGAGCAGCAGGTCGTCGTAGTCACGCAGCTGGCGCGATTGCTTGTAGGCGCCGTAGGCTTCGCGCAGCCGCTCGAGATCGCCGTCGAACTCGAGCAGGTGCGGGTGGCTCTGCTCGAGGAGATCGGCGAGCGACTGGTTACGGTTCACCACCATGCTGAAGAGCTCGGCGATGGCGCGCTTGCGCGGAAAGCGCCGCTCCTTCGTGTCGAAGCCGAGCCGCGAGCGCAGCAGGTTGACGACGTCCTCGGCATCGGCCCGATCGAGAATCGTGAAGCTCGGCTCGAGGCCGAGCAGCCGGGCATACTGCCGCAGCACCGTGTTGGCGAAGGAGTGGAACGTGCCGCCGGACACGCGGTCACAGCCGTCGACGAGCGCCGCCGCGCGCCGGAGCATCTCCTCGGCCGCGCGCCGGGTGAAGGTGAGGAGCAGGATCGAGGCTGGCGCGACACCGAGCTCGACGAGGCGGGCGACGCGATAGACGAGCGTGCGGGTCTTCCCGCTTCCCGCACCCGCGACCACGAGCACCGGCCCCTCGACCGCGGACGCCGCCTCGTACTGTGCGTCGTTGAGCTCGGCCCGGTAGTCGATGCGGAAGCGCTCCTGCGCCGCGGGGACGGCTCGAGGTCGTAGAGGGTAGATTTTCATGTCCGGTATGTCGCGGCCACCACACTAGCGAAGGCTCCGCGCGCCTTCAACGTTCGTACGCGTTTGCCGATGATGTCTCGCCACCTGGAGTCCCCTCCGGGAATGTGCAAAAATCATCGTCTACCGTATCGTCGAGTCGGCGATGTGCCGGTACGCCGGAGCGACCGGCCGCCGTGCGCCACCCCGGTGCGCAAGAGGAGACGCCAATGCGGGAAGTCGTGGTCGTCGATGCCGTTCGGACCTCGGTCGGCAAGGGTCATCCGGAAAAAGGGGCGTTCAAGGACGTGCGCGCCGACGATCTGGCGGTGACGGCGGTCCGGGCCCTGCTGCAACGGAACTCCTTCGACCATCGGGCCGTGGAGGACGTCATCTTCGGCTGCGCCAACCAGCAGGACGAGCAAGGCATCAACGTCGCGCGCTTCATCGGCCTGCTCGCCGGGCTCCCCGTCGAGACCGCGGGCACGACGGTGGACCGACAGTGCGGCTCGAGCTTGCAGTCGCTCAACTTCGCCGCCCACGCCATCATGACCGGGAACGCCGACGTGGTGATCGCCGGCGGCGTCGAGCACATGGGTCACGTGCCCATGGGCAAGGGCGCGAATCCCAATCCGAAGCTGTTCGAGCGCTTCCCGCCGGCGATGATGTTCATGGGCCAGACCGCCGAGATCTTGGCCGAGCGCCGTGGTATCACCCGCGAGGAGGCCGACGCGTTTGCGCTGCGCAGCAACCAGCGGGCGACGGCCGCCCAGCTCGAGGGGCGTTTTCGTGACGAGATGGTCCCGGTACCGGTCGGCGACGGGGTCGTGGTCGACCGCGATCAGGGGCCGCGCGCGGACACGACGCTCGAGAAGCTCGCGAGCCTCGCCCCGTCCTTCCAGGCGGGAGGTCAGGTCACCGCCGGCAACAGCTCCCAGATCAGCGACGGCGCCGCCGCCGTGCTCCTGATGGCGCGCGAGGTGGCGGCGAAGTTCGGGCTCACGCCCCTCGCCGCGGTGCGCGCCACGGCAGTGGCGGGCGTCGATCCCGAGATCATGGGTATCGGGCCGGTGCCCGCGAGCCGCAAGGCGCTCGCGCGCGCGGGCCTCTCGATCGCCGACATGGATCTCGCCGAGATCAACGAAGCCTTCGCGTGTCAGGTGCTGGCGTGCGCGAAGGATCTCGGCATCGACCCGCAGAAGCTCAACGTCAATGGCGGCGCCGTCGCACTCGGGCATCCTCTCGGGTGCAGCGGCGCACGCATCACAGCCACCCTCCTGCACGAGCTCAGGCGCCGCAAGGGACGCTATGGCCTGGCGACGATGTGCATCGGATTCGGACAGGGAATCGCGACCGTGTTCGAGCGGGTGTGAGCGCAGCGAAGCCGGGGGGGGAGACGACGGATGGCGAATCAGCCGAAGACCTCGAACAAGATGGCGATCCAGGCCGACCCCCAGGTGGCCGTGGGCGTGTACTCGAACCTCATGATGATCAGCCACCGCCGTGAGGAGTTCGTCCTCGATTTCTTGTTCGTCCAGCCCGCGCGGGGACAGCAGACCGCCGCGGTGGCAAGCCTGCGCTCGCGGGTCGTCACCACGCCCGAGCACTTGAAGCGCATCCTGCGCGCGCTCGAGGAGAACATCCGCCGCTACGAGAGCACCCACGGTCCGATCCAAGAGTCAACGGATCTGCCACGCATCGTCCACTGACGCGCGGCTCACCCCGATGCGCCACGAGCTCGACCTGGTGGGCGTCAAGTGCCCTCTCAACTGGGCCAGAGCCAAGGTGAAGCTCAGCGAGCTCAGCCGCGGCGACGTGCTCGAGCTGCTCGTCGCGGATGAGCAGGCCGTCCGCGACATTCCCCGAGCCGCCGAAGGCGAAGGACACGCGATCGTAGAAGTTCGTCACGAAGTCCGCGACGACGGCAGCTGCTGGCGCATCGTCATCGAGTGCTGAACGGGACCGACGGTGTCGTGCCCCCCTGGTTTTCGATTAACAGCGAGACGCGACACTCTTTTTCCCCACGGACGGATATGATAGGCGGCGTCCTCTGAGCGTCGCCGGCGTGCGTACCCGTGACGGCGGTGAGAGAATCGACCCGGCGGTCCGTCCGGTATTCGGTTCGTGCGAAGGGCGGTCGGGCACCACGATGCGTGACATCACCCATCAGGTTTTCACGACGCGCGAAGCGGCGCGCATCGTCGGTCTTCCCGAGACCCGCCTGCGCTCGTGGATCCGCTCCGGGCTCATCGATCCGTCCCGCGGAGCTCGACGGCGGTTCGCGTTTTCGTTCACCGATCTCGTCGTCCTGCGCGCGAGCAAGGGTCTCATCGAAGCGCGGATCGCGCCGGTCAAGGTGCGCCGGGTGTTGCATGCGCTGCGCCGCCAGCTCCCCGCCGGCAAGGAGATCGCCGGACTCTCGGTGTACGCCGACGGCGACCAGGTGGTCGCGTCGGACGGCTCGGCGCGCTGGCAACCCGATTCCGGTCAGTGCCTGCTGAACTTCGAGGTGGCGGCGTTGCTGCGTCGTGCCGATCGGCGCCCGGCCATGCCCCTGCCCCGCCGCGGCCTTCGCCTCACCGGCAGCCAGTGGTACGACCTGGCCGCCGAGCTCGAGGCAACCTCGCCTGACGAGGCGCTCGCGGCGTATCAACAGGCCCTGGCGCTCGATCCGACGCTCGCCGCCGCGCACGTGAACCTGGGGCAGCTGCACCACGCGCGGCAAGGCTATCGCGAGGCGGAATCACATTACCGCAGCGCCCTGGCAATCGAGCCCGACGATCCAATCGCATCGTTCAACCTGGGTGTCGTTCTCGAGGACATGGCCCGGCTCAAGGACGCGGAGTCGGCGTACCGCCAGGCCCTGGCCGCGGACCCGAACTTCGCCGACGCACACTACAATCTCGGATTGCTCTACGAGAGCCGCGGGCGCACGCGCGACGCCCTCCGCCACCTGAGCGCCTACAAGCGACTGACGAAGCGGCCCCGCCCTCCGGGAGTCAACTGAACGCCGTTCAACCGGCCTTCGGCGATGCAGCGCGCGCCTGCCTGACCGCCTGGTCAGCCCCGCGCCGGGCCTTTCTTGACAAGCGGAGTCGAAATGCCCTAGTCCAATGGCTGCGCCGGTCGGCGTCGTCATGTGCCCGCGTCGGGAGCGGCAACCCAGGCCGGATAGCTCACCATCGGTTTAAGGAGGAGAGAGCATGGCAGATGTTACGGTCCAGCAGATCTTCGACGAGATGCCGAAGAACTTCAACGGCGACGCGGCGAAGGGAATGAACGCGGTGATCCAGTTCAACCTCACCGGCGACACCGGCGGACAGTACCACACGGTCATCAAGGACGGAGCTTGCTCGGTGCAGCAGGGCACTCACGCATCGCCGAACATGACCCTCACGATGACCGCCTCGGACTACGTCGACATGATCATGGGCAAGCTCAATGGTCAGATGGCGTTCATGAGCGGGAAGCTCAAGATCGCCGGCGACATGGGGCTCGCGATGAAGATGCAGACGCTCTTCAAGCGGCCCGGTGCGTAAGCATCGCGTAGACATCGCGTAACGAGCATCCAGTGCGCGCAGCGCGAACGCGTTGCGCGCGGGACAGAGCGCGTTCACCTCGGCAGCAGCCGTGACGTGAACGGAAACCAGGGCGACAGGGCACGAGCGAGGGTTCGTGCCCTGTCGTTCTTTCTCCTTGAGGAAGCTGCCCGGGCTTTCGTGGTGATCAGCCGAAAGGCGGGTCCCGCGATGCCAGGGCGGGCGGGGTGGTGGCTGACCTCTCCCACGCGGCAGCACCGCGTCGAATCCTTCGCCGGGCGGCGGCCCCGGGCCCACTCCTTCGGCTAATCAACCTGACGGATCTTGCGTCGGCACGGACGACAGCCCCGCCGAGTGCCGTGCGCCGCTCGCGCCTCATTCCCGAACGAACCTGCTCGAACCGATCCTGGATCGATCGAGCCGAGAGGAGGACACGAGATGGAACCCCAGGATGAGCTCCGGGAAGTGAAGATCCACGCGATCTCGTTGAGCCGGCCCAGGGGCAAGCGGCGGGGGCCGGCGGCGAAGAGCGGGTACACCGGTACCGCGACCGCGAGGATCTGGGCGATCGCTGCGCCTGCCCTGGACGCGCCGCACCAGAGTGCGCGCGCCGTCCTGGGTCTGTCGTCGCTCGCGGTCAAGGCGAGCCGCTCCACGTGGGAGACGCTGGTTGCCGAAGGCAGCCGCGTCGAGGCCGCCCTGCGTCGCCGCATCGCGTCCGTGGTGGGATCGATATCGCTCCCGACGCTCGGCTTCCCGCCAGCAGCCAGACAGCCGCAGCCACCGGACGACGTTCAGGGCTGACGAGGAGCCGGGCGCCGTCCGGTGCCGATCATGAGCCTACCGCCCGTCAAGAAGCGCGCGATCGGCCGCGGGAGCGGCGTTCGGGCCGGCGCGCGGTGGACCGCCGGGCGCTTCCCGGAACCAGCCAGAGCTTGTAGACGGTAAGCCGGCGCCGCCGCGCCGGGTCGTAGTCCCGCCACTTGTCGGCGGGTACTTCGGTCCACGTCACCCGAACGAAGTCATGGCGCTCGAAGAACCCCCGCGCCCGATCATGGGTCGTACACGCGAAAACGTAGCGCAACCCGAGCTGGCGGGCGTCCTCGATGGCCCGCGCCAGCAGCTTGCCGCCCACGCCCTCTCCCTTGAACCGGGTCATGGTGTACAGGCCAACGATCTCGCCGGCGCGCGCCTTCCGGTAGGGCTCGGTCGCGAGCGCGCACACGCCGGCGAGATGGCCGGTGCCGATCGTGGCCCCGTAGCCGCACATGAGAACATCGCCGATCTCGTCGGGGCTCCGCAGCCGGAGGTAACCCTCCCGCTGGCCGCGCTCGAGGAGCTTCTCCACCTCGGGGAAGTCGTCCACCCGCAACCGCTCGACCCGGCAGTAGTCCTCCAGGGTAAAGAGGGTTCCCGAGCCTTCGTAGGTGAACAGCTCGCGCCCCACGCCCTCGAGATCACAGAGGTTTACCGATTCCACGCCGCCGTGGAGCGCACTGCGCACCGCTTCCAGGAGCGGCCGCCGGTGACCGACCCCCACCCACTCGGCCTCACCTCGTCGCAACAGCTCCTCCAGCATCGCACCATCCATGAACGACACGAGGCCGGTCTCGTTGCTGATGCCGCCTTCCCGGTCCACGAGAACGAGCTTACGCACCCCGAGTCGCACCCCGAGCCGCTGCGCGAAATCGGCGAGACTGCCCGGATCAGCACCGACCCGGACGACCGCGCGACCATGGTCACGCAGCAAGCGCCAGATGCCCCGCAGCAGGCCGATGCCCACCGGCGCCTGGCCGCCGTCGCCCACTTCGATCCACCGGCGCCGCGGATCGGTCGCCGCACGATCCGGCAAGATCTTCGCGAGCACACGGACGGGGGCCTTCTGCCGGCCGCGGTCCGGCGTCGTGCCCCACAGGAGCAGGAAGCGGGTGGTGTTGCTCGAAAAATCGGCGACGGCGTCGACGAGCGCGTCGGCATCGCTGGCGTGGGTGATGGCGTCGGCGGGCACCGCGACGAGAAGAGTCTGGCGGCGAAACTCGTCGAGATAAAAGCTCTTCTCCTCGAAGGCCTCCTTGGCGGCGATGTGGACAGCACGCGATGCCATTTCGCCCGGCGCTCCTATCACAATCACTGCGTGCCTGCGACGACGCGCCGCCCTCGACGCCAACGCGTTGCGCGCCTCCGGACGTTCTACCAGGGTGCAGCCGGCGGATCGGCCGGCGCCGCGCTGCGCGAGGCGGCACGATACGTCACGATCGCCACCGCCCTCGTCCTCGCCGTCGCTGGAGCGGCGCCATCGCGTGCGGCAAGCGCGGCCGGCGGGTTCGTGGCCGCCGAGCATCCGCTCGCCGTCGCAGCCGGCACCGAGATCCTGGCACAAGGAGGCAACGCGACGGATGCCACCATCGCGGCCGTCGCGGCGTCGGGCGTGGTGCACCCGGTGTCGTGCGGCATCGGCGGCGGCGGCTTCATGCTCGTCTATGACGGCGGAGCACGCATGGCACACGTCCTCGACTACCGGGAAACGGCGCCCGCCGACGCCGTGCCGGCGCGCTTCCTCGATCGCGGCCTGACACGGATCGACACCGGCCCGCTCTCTGTCGGTGTGCCGGGCGAGCCGGCCGGCCTCGTTGCCGCGCACCGGCGCTTCGGATCCTTGCCGATGGCGACGATACTCTCGCCGGCCATCCGCTACGCGCGCGACGGTTTCGAGATCGATGCCCATCTCGCCGATGCCATCGCCGAGGAGCGCGAGCTCCTTCGCGGCGACCCAACTCTCGCCGCCACGTTCCTGCGTCCCGACGGCGCGCCACGCACCACGGGCGAGCGGCTGCGCCAGCCGGAGCTCGCCGCGAGCCTCGATCTCCTCGCCACGGAAGGATCCGCGCCGTTCTACGAAGGTGCGGTGGCCCGCGCGATCGCAGCCGCCGCCGGCGCCGACGGTGGCTTGCTGCGTGCGGCCGATCTGGCCGCGTATCGGGTCCGCTGGCGGGAGCCGCTGATCGGCGCGTATCGCGATCGAACGGTGTTCACGATGCCGCCCCCAGGGTCGGGCGGCATCGTGCTCGAGGCCCTCAACGTCCTGTCCGGATTCGACCTGCGCGCGCTCGGCTTTGCATCGCCGGCCTATCTGCATCTCCTCGCCGAGACGATGAAGGCGGTCTTCGAGGATCGGGCCCGCTACTACGGCGATCCCGAGTTCGCCGCGGTGCCCGTGGCGCGGCTGCTGTCAGCGTCCCATGCGGCAGAGATTCGTGCTCGACTGTCCTCGACCCGCGCGCGCGATGCGATGGGCAAGCCGGCCGCGGATGCCGGCACGGCCCACGTGTCGGTCGTCGACGGCGCCGGCAACGCCGTGGCCGCCACGACCACGATCAACACCGCCTTCGGCGCCGGCATCACCGCCCCCGGCACCGGCATCATCCTCAACAATCAGCTCGCCGACTTCAGCCTGCGCTCGGGCGCCACCAACGTCTTCGGTCTCCTCGCCACCGACGCCAACGTGATCGCCCCGGGCAAGCGGCCGCTCAGCAGCATGAGCCCGACGGTGGTCGTTCGTGGTCGCAGCCCCGAGATCGTGATCGGCGGCTCGGGCGGACCGACGATCATCACCGCAACCCTCCAGACGCTGCTGGCTCTCATCGACTTCGGCCTGGACCCCGCTGCCGCAACCAGGGCGCCGCTCGTACATCACCAGGGGGCGCCTCCTGTTCTACTGGTCGAGCCCGGCATCCCCGCCGCGATCCGCACGAGCCTCACGCAGCTCGGCCATCAGGTCCGCGAGGTGGACTCCCTCGGCTCGGTGAGCGTGGTCCGCGTCGCCGCGGGCGTGGCCGCGGGCGCCGGAGCGGTGCGCAAAGGGGGCGCCGGCGCCGGGCAATCGGTCCCGCCATCACCGCCTCCGGTGCAGCCGTCCGCGCACCCGTAGTGACGGCGGACTTCGTCGTCTGACGTCAGGTTCGACGTTCCACACTGGACTTCGCACGTGGGAAGTCCGGCACTGCGCTTCTGCGCATCAGTTCTCATGGCGCGCGAGCGCGCGCTGCACACGTTCGACCGGCCCGGCGAGGTCGTACTCATGGGCCAAGCGCTCGAGCACCTGTGGGTGGCGCGGCCGCGATGGGAGAGCAAGCGCTACGTCCGCGACCGGCGCATCGGCCACCGGCAGCATGACCCGGCGGGCCACATCGAGGTAGGCCCGCGACGCGTCGATCTTGCGGGCGAGCGGCGGTGGGAGCGTGGCGCTCGCGAGGATCGCGTCGAGCGATCCGTACTCGGCGATCAGGCGGCGTGCGGTCTTGTCGCCGATACCCTTGGCTCCCGGAAGCCCATCGGACGGGTCGCCGCGCAGGAGCGCAAAGTCGCCGTAGGCGGTGCCGGGAATGCCGTAGCGGCGCGTGACCTCCGCCTCGTCGACGGTGACGAGGTCGCTGGTACCCTGGCGCGGATAGAGCACGGAGACTCGCGGGTCCCGGATCAGCGCAAAGAGATCGCGGTCGCCGGATACGATCTGGACCGCGCCACGATTGCGCGCCGCGAGGGCGGCGATGACGTCGTCGGCCTCGAAGCCCTCGGCAGCGACTACGCCGAAGCCAATGGCGTCGAGCACGGCCCGGCCGAGCGCCTCCTGCGCCTCGAGCGCTTCGCGCTCGGCGGCGTCCTCGGCGTCTTCGTCTTCCAGCACCGACACGCGGTGCGCTTTGTACGACGGAACCGCTTCGACCCGGAATGCTGGCCGCCAGTCCTCGTCGACGGCGATGGCCAAGGACGCCGGGTGGCGGTCTCCGAGGAGGCGCGCCAGCATGTTGAGGAATCCATGCACGGCGTGCGCCGGCAGCGTGGCCGGCATCGAGAAGAAGGCGCGGTAGAGCAGGCTCGAGTAGTCAATGAGCAGGAGCATCAGTGCAGCGGCGTGAGCCGGCCCGGTTGCCTGGCGCTCGCCCCGCGACGGTGCGGCACGCTCAGGAGCGGCGCGTCGTCGCACCGCTCGCCGCTCGTCAGCGCCCCGGCCCCGGGGCCCCGGCGCTGGACGCGGCCCCGGGGCCGAGCCTGGCGCGCAGCCTGCGCAGCGGCTGCTCGAAGAGGTTGCTGATCCCCTTGACGTTCAGGAACGGGATCGATTGATCGGCGGCGCGGTTGTACCACCCGATCTGGACCACCGTGCCATCGGGATCGTAGTGCTCGAGGTTGTTGAAGGCGCCGATCTGCACGGCAAGCCTCCCGTTGCTTCCAGCGAAGTTGTAGCACCCGGCGGCCGAGAAGCCGTTCAGTCGCCCGCCGATGATGTTGGCTCCCCATGACAGCGACGCGCCGTAGACCAGGTTCGCCGTCACGTAGTTGTAGAGTCCCGACGCGCTCATGCCGGTCAGATCGCCGTCGTTGCCGCTGACGACCCCGCCGGCGCGCATCCCGGCGACATTCCCGCCTCCGCCTCCGCCCCCGTCCCCGTCGGCTCGGGTCACCGAAGAGAACAGGCCCCCGATCATGGCGCCCGTGTAGTTACCACGGTGCCATTCGGCAATCGCCGACGCCCTCACCCCTTGCGCCTTCTCGGCGCTCGCCTCCGAATCAGTCCAGTGCACCAGAAACGGAACACCTCCATACCGCATGCTTTCCCCCTCCTTTCCGAACGCCGGACCGCCCGGCCGGGCTGCGGCAGGATGCCACGTTCCGCAGCAGGATGCGAAGGGACACAGCAAGTGCCAATGCGGAAGCGCTGTCCGCTGGCCCTTCGGATCGGGCAAGGGTGCAACGCGAAGCGATGATGCACGGCGCGGCTCAGCCGCCGGGGAACTGCCGTCGACATCGCAAGTGACGGTCCTGTAACGAGAATTCTGCGAGCGCTGGGCAGAAATCCCAACCCCAGCGCATTGGCATGCCCAAAGCTGATGCCGTGATCTCGTGTACACCGAGATGCGCCCGCTGGGCGCCGCACGGAGCCGCGTGGCCGCATCGCGTCAGGGCTCGAGCCGCGCGGTGGAAAGTGGGATGCCGCTCCGGCTCCAGCGAGGCGAGCCCGGCAACGCTTGGCGGCGCGTATCGCCGCGATACACGGGGCCGCACACCGGACATCGCTTCGCGTGAGGCGGTTCGACCGCATGAGTCTCCGTCCACTCTGGAGCGCCCGCGTGGCGCTCGCCGTCATCGTCGGGATCGCCATGCTCATGGCGATGCCCTCGCATCGCGGCGGCGCGCAGGCGCCCCCGACGGAGGTCCTGACGCTCGCGTCCGTCGCCGACACGTACGTCGACGAGGCGGGTCCCAGCACCAACTTCAACACCAACACGCGCCTGCGGGTCGACGCGCGCTCGAGGAAGATCGTCCTGCTGCGGTTCGCCGTGACCGGCATTGGCGGCCGGGCGGTCGAGCGGGCACGGGTGCAGTTACGGGTCAGCAGTGGCAGTACCGCCACCGGCGGCACCATCCATCGCATCAGTAACAATACATGGAACGAGGCGACGGTGACGTGGAACACACGGCCGCCCGTGAATGGCCCCGGGCTCCATACCCTGGGGCCGGTCGACGTCGGGGAGATCGTCGAGTTCGTCGTCGACGGAGCGGTCGTCAGTGACGGCCTCGTCAGCTTCGCCATCGACACTCCCGTGGACGACGGCGTGTCGTACGATTCGGCCGTGACGCCGGGTGGGCAACGGCCCCGGCTCACGCTCACCGTGTCGGCGAGCCCGCAGCCGGTGGTCACCATCGTGCAGCCACCGCCGGGCTCGTCCTTCTTCGACGGCGACACCGTTCCGCTGCAGGCCACGGTGACCGACGATGCCGACGCAGACCTCGCCGACGACATCCAGTGGACGTCGGACCGGGATGGTCCGCTCGGCACCGGCGACGTCGTTTCGCCCGTGCTCAGTCTAGGCACTCATCGGGTGACTGCGGCGGTGACCGATCACGACGGGTTCAGCGGCTCGGACGAGATCGATCTCGCCGTCGTGCCGCCCCCGCCAACCAACACCGAGCCGCTGGTGAGCATCACCGCCCCGCTCGACGGACAGATGCTCAACGCGAGCGAGCCCGTGTCGTTCGCGGGCAGCGCCACCGACCTCGAGGACGGAGCGCTGACGTCCAGCCTGCGCTGGACGTCCGACCGCGACGGGCTGATCGGCCAGGGCGGCACCTTCAGCCGACTGCTCAGCCAGGGCAGGCATCAGGTGACCGCGGCGGTGACCGACGGCGACGGCGCTCGCGGCGAGGCGGCGGTCGTCTTCGACATGGTGCCGCCGATCTCCCTCGAGTTCGCGCCGGTCGCCGACACCTATGTCGATGCCGGTAGCGCCGCGACGAACTTCGGCGCGAGCGCGGTGCTCCGGGTCGACGCCGACAGCGAGCGCATCGCCTTGCTGCGGTTCGTCGTCTCCGGCGTCGGCGGGCGCAGGGTGTCGCGGGCGACGCTGCGCCTGCAAGCTGCCACCGCGTCGACCGCCGCCAGCGACTCCGGCGGGCGGCTGCACAGGATCTCCGCCACGACCTGGCAGGAGGGAACCGTCACCTGGGCGACCAGGCCCACCGTCGACGGACCACCGCTGTCGGTGGCCGGGGCGGTCGACCCGGGCGACGTCGTCGACTTCGACATCACCGGGGCGGTGACGGCGGACGGCACATACAACTTCGCGCTCACCACCACTTCCATCGACGCCGTGGACTACCGCTCGCGGGAGGGCGGCGCGCCGCGCTTGACGCTGCTCCTCGGCGGCGCGCCGCCGGTGGTCGCGATCACGGCGCCAGCCGACGGCGCGGTGGTGTTCACGAGCGCCCTGCCCCTCACCCTCACCGCCACGGCCACCGACGCCGAGGACGGGCCACTCGGCGCCGCACTCGC
>Ga0187892_10000087_pt1 | contig 209482 bp, 197 predicted proteins | sample MA1701073metaG_FD_139345 | JGI IMG/M metagenome (GOLD analysis project Ga0187892, IMG submission 139345) | Bio-ooze microbial communities from a basaltic lava cave in the Kipuka Kanohina Cave System on the Island of Hawaii, USA - MA170107-3 metaG ... | reverse complement strand
CCGCCAGCGCGTGCGTGATCGCCGCCGTCAGCGTCGTCTTGCCGTGGTCCACGTGCCCGATCGTCCCTACGTTCACGTGCGGCTTCGTCCGCTCAAACTTCGCCTTCGCCATCTCCTGCCTCCACCCCGTACTGTTGTCGTTCAGTCATCGCCGGTTGACGAATTCCGGCGTCGGCTCTCACAATCGTAGACAGTCCGAAGGAGTGCAGCGGCGACCTCTCCAGTCGTAGACCGTCCGTAGGAGTCCCGAGGGCGAGTAAAAACGTCGTCGAGCCCCAGGGACTCCTACGGACGGTCTGAAGATCTGGAGCCCACGTCGGGATTCGAACCCGAGACCTTGTCCTTACCAAGGACACGCTCTGCCACCTGAGCTACGTGGGCGCGTTCGGCGCCCATTATAACATGGAGCCTCCGCGCCACACGTTTCCCCTGCCGGGAGGAGATGAACGCCGCCAAACGCAACATCGCACGGGGATGTTTAGCCCCTCATCCACGGACGAAAGGAGGATCTCATGGACTGGCTCTTTTGGCTGCTTCTCGCCGTCGTGATCTGGCTGCTCGCGCGCTAACCGCGCCGGCTCGCGCCTGCCCGGATGGAGGCCGGCACCCCGGGCAGCATCAACACAAAGGTACTGCCCTGGTCGGGGGCGCTGTCCACCAGCGCAACGGTCCCCCGCATTCGCTCCGCCAACCGGCGGCAGATGTAGAGACCCAAGCCGCTGCCGCCGGCCTCGCGGCGCAGCCCCCGGTCCACCTGGCTAAAGCGTTCGAAGAGCCGGTGGCGATGTTCGGGACGGATGCCTACGCCGGTGTCTCGGACATAGGTCGCCACCTGTCCATCGGCCACATCGTGCCAGATCTCGATCCCGCCGCGGGGCGTGAACTTGATCGCGTTGTCGAGCAGGTTCATCAGGATTTGCAGCGCCTTCTCCGCGTCCATCAGCACCGGCGGCGGCGCCCCGCCCTCCTGCCGGTACGTGATGGTCACGCCTTTGCGTTCGGCATCCGACGAGAGCGTGGCGATCGCCTGCTCGACAAGCGCGGGCAGGCTGCCGCGATCGAGCTGCACCGTGATGCGGCCCTGGTCCAGGCGGGCGGCGTCCAGGAAGTCGTTGACCAGACGGATGAGGCGTCCGGTCGCGGAATGAATCTCCGTGAGGACGTGCCGGGAGCGGTCGGTGAGCGGGCCGAGCGCGCCTTCCAGGATCAGCTCGACGTGCCCCTTGATCACCGTCAGGGGGGTGCGGATCTCATGGGAGGCGATGTTGAAAAAGTCCTCCCGCATCCGTTCCATCTCCACCTCCGCGGCGACGTCCTGGAGGCTGCAGACCACCGCGGGCGGGCGACCCTCGGCGCCGCGCAGCGGCGTGGCCGTGAAGGCCGCGGGGACCGGATCGGCCCCTCCACCGCTGATCAGCACGCGCTGGCGAACCGGGCGGGCCTCCCGCAGGGCCCGGGCCACCGGGTGCGCCTCGTCATCTAGCGGCAGACCGTCCTCGCGCATGACGACGAGGAGATCGGCGAGGGGGCGTCCGAGCGCCTCGGCCGCCGGCGTGTGCAGTACGCGCTCCGCGGCCCTGTTGCTGAACTGGATCCGCCCGCCGGGGTCGAGCACGATCAGCGCCTCTTCCATGGCGGCGACGATGGTCTCGAGTTTCTCCTTCTCTTGCCGCACCAGCGCGCGCTGGCGGGCCGCCCGAGTAGCCAGGAGGTAACCAAAGACGGCGACCAGGAGCAAGCCGCCGCCTTGGAAGATCGCCGTCCATATCGCCTCCATCCCGCCGCCGCGGGCGAGGGCCAGGATGAGTTCCACGAGGAGCGCGGCCAGCGTGAGGCCGGCCGGAATGGCGATCGTGCGCGGACGTAGCGCCCAGGCCACCGCCATCAGCGGCAGGAAGAAGAGCAGGAACAGCGGCGAGTCCAGCCCCCCGGTAAGGCGCACCAGCGCGGCGATGGCGACCGTGTAGACCACGGTGCCCCAGAGGGTGCGCGTACGTTCGTCGGGCGCCGGTGGGAGACGAAACCAGACGAGGGTGAAAAGGGTCAGGATCAGCGCCAGGACCGTGAGGGCCGGACGCCCGGTCTCCGGCAGCGCCTGCGCGCCCAGCACGATCAGCATGATGGCCGTCCAGACCGCCGCTTCCACGGTCCGCTCGAACGTGACGGCAGCCGGCCGCTCGGCGTCTTCGCGGCGCCGTGCGGTCGCCGACGCCTCCAGCCAGGGGTGGGCGATGAGCAGCCCGGCCAGCATCGGGTAGACGAGCACCCCGGCCCAGAAGCCCTGGGCGCGGCTGATCGAGACAGCGAGCAGCACCAGCGGCCCGGCCGCGATGAGCGCGGCGAGGAGGCGAAAGAGCAGCGGCCGCAGCAGCGCCGAGGCCAGCCCGGCGGCGCCGCCGACGAGCAGGAGCGGACCCACAACGGTCCGTACCCCCAGCAGATCTGCGTAGGCGGGCGGACGGAATGCGCCGGGAGCCGCCAGCAGCAGCGCGCCGACGGCCGCCTCGGAGAGCGAAACCGCCAGCGGGAAGAGCTCGACTCTCCGCTCGGGATCTTCAGGTGCGCGGGAGCGGACCAGTCCCCCCGCCAACGTAAAGAGGCCGAGCGCGCCATAGGTCACCAACGCGGGGACCGCTTCCATCTGGACCGCCGCCCAGCCGGCCGCCAGCAAGGGGAATGCGGCCACGAGGTGGGCGACGGCGCGCCAGCCCGCGGATAGGCGGCGCGGAAGCGTCTGGATGAGGAGGGCGGCGCCCCCGACGACAACGAGGGCGGCGCCGCCGATAGCCGCCAGTGCAGGGGGGCCGGGCGGCGGGCGCCATCCGGAAGGCAGCGGGAAGGTCAGGGTCGCCGAGCCGAGGAGGAATTCGATTATCCCGATAACCAGCAGGAGCGTCGAAGAGGTGAAGGAGGGCACGATGCTCAGCTCCGAAGCGTGCTTCGACGTAAGTCTGCGCAATTATATCAGGTCAGGGCCGCGGCGGGCCGGCCCGGCGGCTCCCCCGCACGTCTGGCCGGCCTTCCAGGCGGGCATTTTCCCACCGATGGTCATCGCGCACAGCTCTGCCTCGACCGCCACAGCGGACCTGATGATGGGGCGGCGCCCCCCCCGCGTCGTCGTCGTGGACGACGAGCCGTCCATCCTGGAGATGTTGCGCCTCCGTCTCGAATCGATGGGCGCGACCGTCTTCACGATCCTCAGGGGAAGCGAGGCGCTGCCGCTGGCCCGCCAGGAGGAGCCCGACCTAATCCTCCTCGACATCATGATGCCCGACCTGGACGGGTTTTCGGTCATCCGCCAGCTGAAAGAGGACGAGACAACCCGTCAGATCCCCGTGATCTTCATGACTGCGCGCGACGAGATCGACAGCCGGGTGCAGGGCCTGGACCTGGGGGCGCACGACTACGTCACCAAGCCGTTCAACACCGTCGAGCTGATCGCCCGCATCCGCGCGGCGCTGCGGGTGAAGGCCCTACAGGACGAGCTGTACGAGAAGAACCGGCTGCTCGAGCAGCTGGCGACCAGCGACCCGCTGACCGGGCTGCCCAACCGCCGGACCTTCGAGGAGCAAGTCTACGTGGAGATGGAGCGCGCCCGCCGCGGCAACCATCCTCTCTCCTGCCTCATCTTCGACATCGACAATTTTAAGGACATCAACGACGTGCACGGCCACCAGGCCGGTGACGAGGTCCTCCGCCAGATCGGACGGGTGCTCCTGGGCCGCAAGCGCCGCACCGACATGGTCTCGCGCTACGGCGGCGAGGAATTCGTCTGGCTCCTCCCCGGCGCTCCGCTGGGGGCGGCGACGGAACTGGGAGAGTGGCTGCTCCGGACTATCCGCGAGATGGAGATCGTCACGACGCTGGTGCCGCTGCGGGTCTCGGTGAGCATCGGCGTCTCCACCTACGAACCGGAGACGCACGGGGACATCCCCACCAGCGTGCTGCTGGCCAGCGCCGACGAGTCGCTGCGCGAGGCAAAGGAGACGGGGAAGGACCGGGTCGTCGCCAAGGAGCTGAACCTCTTCGCGGAACTCAGCACCGATCAGGCAGAGGCAGGGACGGATGAGCTCTGACCCTCAACGGGTCCGGATCCTCAGAATCGCCAGCGCCCCCAGAACGAAGTACACCGCGCCCAGCACGTTCACGGCCACATAGCCCTGGTCCGGGCGGAACCGGTTCACGGCGTCGAGGATCGGACCCCCGATCAGCGGCCCCAACACCTGTGGCAGCGTGGTGGAGACTCCCCAGATCCCCAGATCTTTCGCCGCCGCCTCGCGCGAGGGTAAGACGTCCACGGCCAGGGCCAGGTCGACCGTGTTGAAGGCCCCGAAGCCGATGCCGAAGATGACGCTGAGGACGAGCATCAGCGAGAAGGACGGGGCCACGAGGAAGATCAAGACCATGATCCCCATCAGCAGCGAGGACACGGCCACGATCGGCCGGCGCCCGATGCGGTCGGAGAGCCAGCCCGAGAGGTAGGCGCTGCCCAGCGCGCCGATCGCCACCATCGCCTGGACCTGCCCGGTCGCCGCTGTGAAGTTGGCGACGTCCAGATAGTCCTTGAGGAAGAACTGCAGGAAGGCCAGCAGCGAGTAGATCCCCATCAGGGTGAAGAACCGCGCCACGAAAAGCCAGGCGAAATTGGGATGGCGGCGCGGGTCGATCCAAAACGAGGAGAGGAAGGCGCGCAGGCCTAGGGGGGCCCGCCCGCGCAGGGGCATCTCGCGCACTCTCGTTACGGTGATCAGCATCGTCGCCATCAGCACGGCGATGATCATGACGAAGGCGGCGACGACCTGGCCCCGCTCGATGAGCAGCCCGGCCAGCACGCCGGCGATGATCGTGCCGAGAATGTTCATCAAGCCCCAGAACCCCGACACCGTGCCCCGCTGATCCTCCGGGACGAAGTCGGGGATGAGCCCGCCGTACGCGGCGGCCCCGAGGTTGTAGGCGAACTGAAGAAAAAGGAAGGCGAGGATAAACAGGGCGAGGGTCGGCGCGTAGGCGAGCGCGAGCAGGGCCGCGGCGTTGAGCAAGACTCCGACGATGATGAAGGGGCGGCGGCGCCCCATCGGGTTGAGCGACCGGTCGCTCAGCGCTCCGGCGAGCGGCTGCATCACCAGCGCCACGGCCGCTCCGCCGGCGTAGACCGACCCCAGCACCCGCCCCTTCGCCGCTTCGTCGGCGAAGCGCAGCACCAGCCGGGGGATGGCCACGGCGAGGAGGGCGCCCCAGTGAAAATTCAGGCCGAAGTTGTGGATGCTGAGGAGGAGCTGCTGGCCGAGGGTGAGCCGCCGCGGCCGGCCGTCTGCGGATCCCGCGCTGCCGGCTGTGGCCACAGCCGCGCCCCTCTCAGGACCGCGCGACGGAAGCGCCGCGGGGCGCGGCGAGGAGCCGGCGGAGGTCCCGTCCGTAGTCCACGGTATTGACGGCGATCGCCGCCGCCAGCACAGCGAAGAGCGCGTGGTCTGCCGTCTGCGCCTATGCGGCGGGTAGCCAGAACGTCCGCCCCAGCAGCAGCGGCAGGTAGAGGAACTGCAGCTGCCCCACCAGTTTCCCCGCCGGCGCCGGGGACAGGGTGAAGTCACCCGCCCGCAGGATCTGCAGCAGGTTCGTCACCAGCATCAACACCCCGGGGAAGAAGATCACCGCCCACTTCCACCAGGAGAGCGTCCCAATCAGAAAGAGGGTGGTGAACATCGTGTAGATCAGCACGAAATCCACCGTGCTGTCGAAGGCGGCGCCGAAGTCTCGGGCCTGCCCCAGCCGGCGGGCGATCCGGCCGTCCACCAGGTCGGTGCCGATCATCACCGCCAGCGTGGCCACGGCCATGCCCGGCAACGGACGCACGAGCGCGTAGATGAGATAGGGCAACATGATCAGCCGCGCGCCGGTGAGCGCGTCGGCGAGGGTGAAGCGGAGATCCTTCCAGGAGAACGGCTGGCCGGCCACAGGCGCCTCCGCCTCCGAGGTGTCGCCGCTAGATATGCGCCGCGCGCGCGCCAACCCCCTGCCCGCCGGTGACCAAACCGTGATGCGCCAGCGGGTAGAATACCCCACGGAGGTGAGAGATGGCCCTGAAGCGTTACATCCTCACGGAATGGACAGAAGAATATAAGGAAGGCCGGATGGACCGTCGGGAGTTCTTGCGCCGCGTCGCGGTGATGTCAGGCGGGGCGGGCCTCGCCCTCCCGGTCCTCTCGGGACTGGGTGTGAGGGCGTCGGCGGATGAAGTCTCACAGGCCGCGGCTAGCAGCCCACCCGCCGTCGCGCAGGCGTCCGGCGTCACGGTCCCGCCCACCGATCCTGCCATCCAGGCGCGTGACGTCTCCTTCCCCCAGGGGACCATCACGGTGCTCGGCTACCTGGCCGAGCCGCGCGCCGGAACCCCCGCGCCCGGGGTCGTCGTGATCCACGAGAATCGCGGCATGCTTGAGCACTTCAAGGACGTGGCGAGACGCTTTGCCAAGGTGGGCTACGTCGCCCTGGCCGTCGACCTCGCCTCACCTGAGGGTGGGACGGCACGCTTCACGGACACGGCGCAGGTCACGGCGCTCCTGGGCCGGCTGCCCGAGAGTCAGCTGGTGGCGATGCTCAACGGCGGCGTCGGCTACCTGCAGGGGCTGGCATCGGTCCGGCGCGACCGCGTCGGGGCGATGGGGTTCTGCTTCGGCGGTGGGATGACCTGGCGGCTGGCCACGGCCAACGCCTCTTTGCGCGCCGCGGCGCCATTCTACGGACCGAACCCGCCGCTGGAGGACGTCGCGAAGATCAAGGCGGCGATCCTCGCGATCTATGGAGACCAGGATACGTTTATCAATCCGGGGATTCCGGCGGTCCGCCAGGCAATGGAGCGCGCCGGGGTGACGCACGAGATCATCGTCTACCCCAACGCCAACCACGCCTTCTTCAACGACACGGGTCCGCGGTATGTTGCAGCGGCGGCGCAGCAGGCCTGGCAGCGCACGCTGGCCTGGTTCGAGCGCTACCTCAAGGCGGCCTGATCCAGGGCGGAGAGCCAGGACGCGGCCGCACGGGAAGACCGCAACCGGATCACGCCGAGGTGCGCGTGCTCGGGTTCACCGAGCAGCAGAGGATAGCTCCGTCTGCGCCGGCGGTAGGTGTGCAGGGCCCAGAGGAATATTGAGTCGCGGCTGAAAAACACCGTGCGCATGCGCTCGCGGTTGCCGCTCCAGAGTTCTTCCTGGGTGAGGGTCCGCGCGATCGTCCGTCGGAAGAGACGCCACAGAATCACCCACAAGGGGAAGTCCAACCAGACCGCGGTGTCGGCCCGTGGCCAGACGAGGTCGCGCGAGTTGCTGTAGTTGCCGTCGACGACCCAGTCTTCACCGGCCACCGCCTCACTTACACGCTGGCGGAAGATGTCGCGAGGAGCCTCGGTCCAGTTAGGCTCCCAGTTCAACGCGTCCAGCTCGATGTGTGGAATCCGCAACCGCTGCGCGATCACTCGCGCGGTCGTGGTCTTCCCTGAGCCGGTTGTCCCGATGACGATGATCCGTCGCATGATGTTCTTGCTCGATGTCGGCCTTTACGTATCCACACGTGGATCCACGCTGGAAACGGTATTCGTCAATGGGCGCTGAGAATAACCTCCGCTTCTTCGGTCTTCACGTCTTGGCTAAAGGCCTCAACTGGAGGATTACTTCGCTATACGAGGAAGTGTACGCGCCGAGAAAAGGAAGCTGCACCCCTTTCATACGATCAAGTTTGGCAAACTGACAACAAAAGTCATTCTTCGAGCATGCTATTATGATGGCTGTTTGACTTTACCTAGGAAGCACGAACGCGCAAAGTGGTGCTTAGAGACACCAAATGGCGTGAGGAATTACGGCAACGTCATTGCCGGGGTGGCGAAACCAGCAAACGCGCGGGGCCTAAACCCCCGTGGGCGGAAACGCCCTTGAGGGTGCGAATCCCTCCCCCGGCACCACTACCCGGTAACCAAAATCGGGCAGTCGCTCGCAAATCCTCGTAAGCTGGCGTGGGAGAAGGAGTTGGAGGCGGCGCCCGGATTCGAACCGGGGAGTCGGGGTTTTGCAGACCCCTGCCTTGCCTCTTGGCTACGCCGCCTCGCGAAGGCTGGAGCGGGAGATGGGACTTGAACCCACGGCCTTCTCCTTGGCAAGGAGACGCTCTACCTCTGAGCTACTCCCGCCCGCAGGCTAGATTATAACGAGATGGCGACGGTCTGTCTTGATCCCGGCCACGGCGGGCGCGACCCCGGCGCCGTGCGACAAGGAGTGCGGGAGAAGGATCTGACCCTGGACATTGCGCAGGCGGCCCGGGACGCGCTGTGCCGCGATCACCGCGTCGTGCTCACGCGCGACGGCGACCTCAAGGTGACACTGGCCGATCGCAGAGCCACCGCGGATCGCGCCCGCGCCCACCTCTTCGTCTCCATTCACGTGAACGCCAGCACCAACACCAGCGCTGCGGGTGTGGAACTCTTCGTCGGACGTCCCGCCGAAGCGCGGAGCTTCGTGTTGGCCGTCAGCATCCTGCGCGCGATCATCGCCCGCTTCCCTCAGAGGCCGAATCGCAGCGTCAGGCAGCGCGGCCTCGGGGTACTGCGACAGGGCCGTCCGGCCGCCCTGGTGGAGTGCTTCTTCCTCTCCAATCCCACCGAGCGCACGCTCCTCACGCGGCCAACGGTGCAGAGGGCCCTCGGACGAGCGATCGCCTCGGGCTGCGAGGCGTTCCTGTCGCCCCCCGCCCTCACCGCGCGGGCGCGCGGCGGCCCCGCAGCAGCAGGTAGAGGAAGAACGGCGCGCCGAGCAGCGCGGTCACTACGCCGACGGGCAGTTCGGCCGGCGTGATTGCGGTGCGCGCGAGGAGATCGGCGAGGATCAAGATGATCGCGCCCGCCAGCGCCGCCGCCGGCAGGAGGACGCGGTGGTCCGGCCCCACGACCAGCCGCATCAGGTGGGGCACGATCAGGCCGACGAACCCAATCAGCCCGCTGGTCGCCACAGCCGCCGCCGCCATGAGCGCGCCACCCGCCAGGAGGATGCGTTTCACCCGCGGCACGTCGACGCCCAACTGCAGCGCCCCCTCCTCTCCCACCTGCAACACGTTGAGATCCCGCCCATACAGCCAGGCGAGCATGAGCCCGCCGGCAGCGTAGGGAGCGGACATGGCGATGTGTGCCCAGCCCCGTCCGGCGAACCCTCCCATCACCCAGTAGATCACTCGCTGCAGGCTCTCCCCTCCGCCCAGCTGCAGCAGCGAAATGATCGCGGCGAGGAAGGCGCCGACGGCGATTCCGGCTAGGAGGAGGTCCTCGACAGGCACGTCGCTCCCGCGGCGCGCCAGCCGGTAGACACCGTAGGAGACCGTCAACGCGCCCAGGAACGCCGCCGCGGGCACGGCGCCGAGCGCGCCGAGGCCGCCGTCCGCGCCCCGGATGATGGCCACCGTCGCCCCCAGCGCCGCGCCGGCGGAGGTGCCGATGAGATACGGGTCGGCGAGCGGATTGCGAAAGATCCCCTGGTAGACCACGCCCGCTCCGGCCAGACCCACGCCGACGACCGCGGCCAGCGCGACACGGGGGAGCCGCAGCGCCAGGATGATCGTCTCGGCTTCGGGCGCCCAGGTCCGCTCGAGCGGGAGACCCGCCGCCGACAGCAGCACCCCCACCACCGTGCTCGAGGTCAGGGGGACGGACCCAACCGCCAGGGCCAGGCCGGCCACGGCGGGACCGATGAGCGCGAGCAGGAGAAGGGCGGGGCCCGGGCGCGCGCGGCGCGGGCGGGTGATCATGCGTCCCGGCGGCGGGTCAGGGTGAGGACGACCTCCTCGAGGCTGCCCGCGGTGGTGAGGCGGTCGGGAGTGTCCACCGCGACGATCCGCCCGCGATCCATGATCGCCACGCGGTCACAGAGCCGCTCCGCCTCGGCCATGTCGTGCGTGGCCAGAAGGATCGTCTTGCCGCTCTGGTGCAGTGAGGCGATCAGCTCGCGCACCAACCGCGCGCCGTGCGGGTCGAGGCCGACGGTCGGCTCGTCGAGGAGCAGGACCGCGGGGCCGTGCAGCACCGTTCTGGCAATGGCCACCCGCATGCGCATGCCGGTGCTGTAGCGCTCCACCAGGTCGTCCGCGCGATCGGTCAGGCCGACCAGCTCGAGCAGCGCGGCGGCCCGCTGCCGCGCTTCTTCCCGCGGCAGCCCGTAGAGCGCGGCGAAGTAGAGGAGGTTCTCCCGCCCCGTCAGGCGGCGATAGACGGCCCGGTCACCGGCCAGCAGCACGCCGATGCGCCGGCGCACCTCCGCCGGTGCGCGCCGCACGTCATGGCCGTCGACCACCGCCGTCCCCGCGGTGGGCGCCACGAGCGTACTCAGGAGGAGCAGCGTTGTCGTCTTGCCGGCGCCGTTGGGGCCGAGCAGTCCCAGCAGCTCGCCCGGCGCCACCTCCAGCGTCACGTGGTCCACCGCGAGCACACCCGTGGACCGGCCACTGCCGTCGCGGCGGGCGGGAAACCGCTTGGTCAGATCGCGCAGGGTGAGCGCGGACATGAGGGCTGCGGGCGGGGAGAGCGAAGCGTCGCCCTCCCCACTCGGTCAGGTGAGTCCTAGCGGGACAGCCAGGTGGTGCGGAGCCCGAGGTACGAGGTATTGGGCCAGTGCTGGAATCCCCGTACGTGCTTGCGCACCGCCTCGAACTGTGTGGAGTGGAAGATCAGGACCATCGGCACCATCTCCTGAACGCGCAGCTGCACCTGCTCGTAGATGCGCTTCCGGGCGGCCTGGTCGGCCGTCGCTCGACCTTGCTCGAGGAGGCGGTCGACCTCGGCATCGGAGAAGTTGTTGAGGTTGAGCGGCGCGCCCGTCTTGAAGCTGCCGTAGAGGAAGTCGTCCGGGTCGGACTGCCCGGACGTGCCCAGGATCGTCAGCGTAAACCGCTTCGCCAGGGCCGTGGGCAGGTAGACGCTCCAGTCCGCGGCGACGATGCGCAGCCGAATGCCGATCCGCCCCAGCTGCGCCTGGATCAGCTCGGCCGGAGTGCGCAGGAAATCGTAGGTGCTGGTGACGTAGAGCTCGGCATCGAAGCCGTTGGCCTGCCCCGCTTCCGCCATGAGCTGTCGGGCGCGGTTCAGATCGACCTTGTCATAGACGTTGCGGGACACAGTGTAGAAGTTCTTCGGCGGGATCGTGCTCCCGACCGACTCGATACCCCCCACCCCGAAGAGCGCCGTGTCGATGATCTCCTTGCGGTTGATGGCCCAGGCCATGGCCTGCCGCACCTTCACGTTGTTGAAAGGTGGGACGGTGTTGTTGATGTAGAGGGCGCGGAAGTTGGCGGAGAGGCCGCCCACCACCTCGATGTTGGCGTCGGCGCGCAGGCTCTGTACCTCCGATGAGGGCACGTACTCGATCCAGTCCACGGCGCCGGTGCGCAGCGCGGTCGCCCGGGCTACCGCGTCCGGGAAGAAGACGAACTCGATCCGCACGAGGTAGGGGAGCCGGCGGCCCTGGTCGGTGCCCCAGTAGTCTCCGCTGCGGACCAACACCAGCCGCTGCTGCGGCGTGTAGCTGACGAAACGGAACGGTCCCGTGCCGATGGGGTTGGTGTTCAGGTCGCCGTCCTTCTGTACGACCTCCTTCGGCACGATCACGTTCGTGGAGAACGCGAGCTTCGCCAGCAGCGGGCTGAACGGCCGCTTCAGCCTGATCGTGACGCCGTAGGGTCCCGTCGCCCGAATGCTCTCGATCTCCGCGAAGTCGCCGGCCCGCGGCGATTTGGTGGCGGGGTCGCGGATGCGGTTGATCGAGTAGACGACGTCGTCGGCGGTCATCGGGCGGCCGTTGTGGAACTTCACGTTCCGCCGCAGGGTGAAGGTCCAGGTCAGCGGGGAGGCCCGCCAGGATTCGGCCAGACCGGGGACCACCTTTCCTTCCGAGTCGATCATGACCAGGGTGTCGAAGACGTTTTCCATCATGTTGCGGGTGGCGGTCGCGTTGGTCAGATGGGGGTCGAGCCCCACCGGATCGGTCTGCATGCCCGCCCGCAGCGTGCCCCCGTAGACCGGGGCGGTGGTCTGCGCTTCCAACGGCTGGAGGCCTGTCAGCAGCAGTCCGGCGAGAATAACGATGAACCACGTACGCATACCATACTCCCCCCTCTCGGCTGTTCTCTCCCACTTCGACGCAGGCGGCTACGTCCCTCGCAGGTGCGGATCGAGCACGTCGCGCACGGCGTCACCGAGCAGGTTGAACCCCAGGACGGTCATGGTGATGGCCAGCCCCGGCCCGATCGCCGGCCAGGAGGTGAACGTCATGACGGCGCGCCCTTCCGCGATCATCTGCCCCCAGGTGGGCGCCGGCGGCTGCGTCCCCAGCCCCAGGAAGGAGAGCGCCGCCTCCGCCAATATCGCCAGCGCCAGGCGCAGCGTCGTTTCCACGATCAACGGGGCGGTGGCGTTGGGCAGGACGTGCCGCCCGAGGATGCGCAGATCGCTCGCGCCCAGCGCCCGCGCGGCTTCGACATACTCCTCGTGCCGGACCGAGATGACCGCGCCGCGGCCCACCCGCGCCAGGGGGGCCGTATAGATGATGGCGATAGCCAGCACGACGTTCCAGAATCCTCCCCCCAGGAACGCGAGGAGACCGATCGCCAGCAGGATGGCCGGGAAGGCCAGCATGATATCGGAGAGCCGCATCATCAGCGCGTCGGCCCATCCGCCCCAGAAGCCCGAGACGATCCCCATGACGCCGCCGACGAGCAGCGAGAGGAGCACCGCGAGCCCGGCCACGGCCAGGGAGATGCGGCCGCCATACAGCACCCGGGTGAGCGTGTCCCGCCCGTAGAGGTCGGTGCCGAGCGGATGAGGCCCGCTGGGCCCCTGCAGCCGCTGCGGCGGAGCGACCTGCACGGGGTCGTAGGGGGTGAGCAGCGGCGCCAGGAGGGCACCGGCAAGCACCGCCAGCAGGAGGACGCCGCCGATGCGCGCGCCGGGATGGCGGAGCAGCCGCCGCCGCACCCCGGGGCGCGCGATGCTACTCGTAGCGGATGCGAGGGTCGATGAAGCCATAGGCCATGTCGACCGCGAGATTGACGAGCACGAAGGCGAGGGCGATCGACAGCACCGCGCCCTGGATCACGGGGTAGTCCCGTAGGTTGATCCCCTCCAGCGCGTAGCGGCCGATGCCCGGCAGGCTGAAGATCTGCTCGATGATCACCGTCCCCCCGAGGAGGGTGCCGAACTGCAGCCCGATCACGGTGATCACGGGGATCAAGGCGTTGCGCAGCGCGTGCCGCAGCAGCACGCGCCGCTGCGCCAATCCCTTGGCGCGGGCCGTCCGGATGTAGTGGCGTCCCAGGACCTCGAGCAGGCTGCTGCGGACGATTCGGGTGATCGCCGCGGCCAGCACGAGGCCCAGCGAGACGGCCGGCAGCAGCATGTGCCGCACGCTTCCCGCCAGGTCCTCGGCGGGCGAGACGTAGCCCGTGGGCGGCAGCCAGCCCAGGCGCAGGGCGAAGAGCAAGATGAGCAACACCGCCAGCCAGAAGGAAGGCACGGAGAGCCCCACCAGCACAAACCCGGTGACGGCGTAGTCTCCGGCGCGCCCCCGCTGCACCGCGGAGAGAATGCCCGCGGGGATGCCGATCAGGAGTGCAATCAGCACCCCCAGGGCGGCGAGCTGCGCTGTGATGGGGAAGCGCCGGGCCAGCTCCGGCCCCACCGGACGGCCGGTGCGCAGCGACTTCCCTAGATCGCCCCGGGAGACATCGCGGAGGTACTCCATGAACTGCACGGGGAGCGGGCGGTCCAGGCCGAAGAGGCGCCGCAGCTCTTCGACACGCTTCGGGGAGATGGTCGCCTCCAGGCCGATCAGCTGCGTGACGACGTCGCCGGGGACCAGCCGGATCAGGAGGAAGACGGCCAGCAGTACGCCCAGGACCGTCGGGAGCGCGAGCAGGATCCGGCGGACGAGAAAGGGTCCCACGCGCGCCTAGCGCACGGCTTCGTCCTTGTACCGGAGGTCGGGATGGTCGCGCAGGTAGCCGGCCACGCGGTCGGCCAGCTTGGGACCGATCACGGCGCCGATCTCCTCGACCGAGGCCTCACGAATCTTACGCACCGACCCGAAGGTGCGGATGAGATCCCGCTTGCGCTTCTCGCCGATGCCGGGGATGTCGTCCAGGACGGAGAAGACGATGCGCCGCTGCCGCAGCTGCTGGTGGTAGGTGTTGGCGAAGCGGTGCGCCTCGTCGCGCACCCGCTGCAGCAGCCGCAGCGCCTGCCCGTCGCGGGGCAGCACCAGCGGCTCGGGGCGGTCATCCGGCGTGTAGACCAGTTCCAGCTGCTTGGCCAGCCCGATCGCGGGGATCGGCTGATTGTACTCGAAGAGCACCTCCTGCGCCGCGCTGAGCTGGCCGCGCCCGCCGTCGATGAGGATCAGGTCGGGCAGGATGGACCACTTCGCCCGCACCGGCTCGTCGCGGTCCAGCCGCTCCTGTTCCTGGCGGGCCTGGGCGAAGCGCCGCCGCAGCATCTCCGCCAGGTGCGCAAAGTCGTTGGGCCCTTCCGTCCACTTCATCTTGAAGCGCCGGTACCCCGCTTTGGCCGGCCGCCCGCCTTCGAACACGATCAGCGACCCCACCGCCTCGCCGGCCTGGAAATTGCTGACGTCGTACGCCTCGATGCGGAAGGGCATCTCCTCCAGGCCCAGGGCTTCTTGTAATTCTTTCAGCGCCACCCCTTCCGGACCGACGCTGCGGGCGCGCTCCTGATGCAGGTAGAGCGCCGCGTTCTCGGCGGCCAGCTCCACCAGCCGCCGCCGGTCCCCGCGCTGGGGCACTTCCACGGCGACGGGCCCGCCGCGGCGCTCTCGCAGAAAGGTGGCGAGCAGCCTCTGGTCCTCGATCTCCTCCTGCAGGAGCACCTCGCGCGGCGGTGACGGCGCCTCCGCGTAGTACTGGGTCAGGAACTGCCCCAGGATCTGCGCGCGCGTGAGGCCCTGCCCCCCGTCCAGGAGGAACTGCTCCTGCCCCTGCACGCGCCCGCCGCGGATGAAGAACATCTGCACGCAGGCCGCGTCCCCCGACTGGGCCACCGCCGCGACGTCGCGGTCCTCCATGCCGGTGCTGGCGATGCGCTGGCGCTCGTAGACCGCCTCCATCGCCTGGATGCGGTCGCGCAGCTGCGCGGCCCGTTCGAACTCCTGCCGCGCCGCCGCCTCCTCCATCTCGCGGCGCAGGGCGTCCAGCAGCGGGGCCTGCTTGCCCTCGAGAAACGCGCCCGCCTGACGCACCTGCTCGGCGTATTGCTCCCGGCTCGCCCCCCAGGCCACGCACGGCGCGGTGCACTGGCCGATGTAGTAATCGAGGCAGGGGCGCGGCAGGTCGCCGGTGATCTCGATGGCGCAGGTGCGCAGCTTGAACAGCTTGCGCACCGTGCGGATGGTCCGGCGGATCAGCTTGGGCTCGTGGTAGGGGTACGGCCCGAAGTAGCGCGCGCCGTCGCGGACGACCTTGCGCGTCATCACGATCTTGGGGAAGGGCTCGTTGGTGAGCTTGAGGTAGGGGAAGGCCTTGTCGTCCGCCATCCGCACGTTGTAGATGGGGCGGTGGCGCTTGATCAGGTTGACTTCGAGGAGGAGGGCCTCGACCTCATTGTCGGTGCCGACGACCTCGAAGTCGGCGATGCGCGACATCAAGTGCTGGACGCGCGGGTTGTCCACGGCATCGGGATCCTGAAAGTACTGCCGGACGCGGTTGCGCAGAGACGCGGCTTTTCCCACGTAGATGACCCGCCCGGCGCCGTCTTTCATCAGGTAGACGCCCGGCCGGGTGGGGAGAACCTTCAGTTTTTCCTGGATTTCCGCGGCTTCCACGGTTCGATGATAGCATGGGGCTCGTGTCTGCCCGCCCGGGCTATCTCGCCGCTCTGCTGCAGGCTCTGCTCGTCACGTCGCTGTGGGCGACGTCCTTTCTGCTGGTGAAGGCCGTGCTGCCCTCGATCCCGCCGATTACGCTCGCCGGCCTTCGCTACGCGCTTGCGTTCCTGCTCCTGCTGGGGTACGCGCTCCTCTTCGATCGCCGCCGCCCCGGCCGTCTCCCCTGGAGCGCGCTGGCGGTGATCGGGGTGCTGCAGTTCGGGGTGGCGCAGGCGCTGCAGTACGTCGCCCTGGGGCTCCTGCCCGTCGCGACGATCGCGCTCACCTTCAGCCTGCTTCCCGCGCTCCAGGCGCTGGTCGATGCGCTGTGGCTGAAGGAACCGCCCTCAGGGGCGCAGCTCCTCGGCGCCGCCGTGACCCTCCTGGGCATCGTGATCTATCTGCCGTGGCGGCGTGAGATCGCCTGGGGCGGGCTGGCCCTGATGGCGGCGTCGCTCGTCGCTTCCACGATCGGCCTGACCCTCTCCCGCGCGATCGCGCGCGAGCGCCGCACCACGACCCTCGTGCTCACGCTGACGAGCATGGGCGCAGGCGCCCTGGCGATCCTTCCCGTGGGTCTGGCGGTCGAGGCTGCTCCTCAGTTCTCGCGGTCGGTCTGGCTGTCCCTGGTCTGGCTCAGCCTGATGAATACCGCCGTGGCCTTCTCCCTCTGGAACCACGCCCTGCGCGTTCTGACCGCCTTCGAAGCCAACGTCATCGGGAACACGACGATCTTTCAGGTCGGGATCCTGGGATGGGTGGTGCTGAAGGAATCGTTGTCGGGGCGGCAGATCGGCGGCATGATCCTGGCCGCCGCGGGCGTCCTGCTCAGCCAGTGGCGCGCGCTCCGCCGGCCGGCGCCCCTCCTTCCGGAAGGCGCACCTCCTGCAGAAACTCCTGCACGATCTGGATAAAGGTCTGCGGCTGCTCCAGGCTGAGCATGTGCGCGGTCCCAGGGATCACGACCTTGCGGGCGCCGCGGATATGCTCCGTGATGAAGTCGGAGGCGGCCCGGATGTGCGATGTGTCGAGGTCCCCCGTCACGATGAGCGCCGGCACGGAGATTTCACCGAGCCGCGCGGCGGCGGGGGGCTTCAGGGGCTGCGGTTTCCCTTCAACCGCATGGGTGCGGTAATTGTGCAGGATCATCTCGCGTACGTGCTCGCGGATCGGCGCCGGCACACGGCCCTCAGGCTGACCCGGGCCGTCCACCCAGAAACGCAGCTCCAGATCGGCGAGCCGCTCGAACTCCTTGGCCTCCCAGGCCGCCTCCATCTCGTCGAACACCTTCGTCTCAACCTCCGGAACCGGATCGGGACTGTGAAAGCCACCCGGCCCCGACGCGACCATGATCAGCGCGCTCACCTTCGACGGCCGTTCCAGGGTGAAATCCATGGCGATCTGCCCGCCGCGGGAGACGCCGAGGAGGTGCGCCCGCGTTATCCCCAGGTGGTCGAGGAGGGCGGCGAGATCCTCGCGGTTCGAGAACTCGACGTCCTCCGTGAGAGACGCCCCATAGCCTCGGGTGTCATAGCGGATGACCCGGTAGGAGCGGGCGAAGGCCGCGAACGGCCCGTCCCACATGCGGTGGTCCGCCACGCCGGCATGGATCAGGACGAGCGGATGTCCCGTCCCCGCCGCCTCATAGTGCAGGGTCGACCCCGCGACCTCGACCGTTCCCCTCTCCCTCCGGCCATCCACGTGATCGCCCCCGGGTCCGCTCATAGCGTGGACAGGACCGTGGCGATGCGGCGCAGGCCCTCCTCGAGCACGGAGGCTTCGCCGCCGTATCCCACCCGGATGAACCCATCGAGGGCAAAGTGGTCGCCGGGCACGACGAGGACGTCCTGCTCCGTGCGCAGCCGCTCCGCCAACGCCGTTGAGTTGATCCCCCCGGCGTAGCGCAGCATGGCGATCGCACCCGCCTCCGGCGGCGTCCAGGAGACCCGGCCCTCCTGCTCCTCCACCCACGCGGTCAGAAGCCCCAGGTTGGACTGCAGCGTGAGCCGGGCGCGCTGGCTCAGCCGGGCGTGCACACGCGCCGAGAGCGCGACCCGGGCCAGCACGTCGCTGAGATACGCCGGACCGATGGTCGTGTAGTCGCGCCGCGTCATCAGCGCCTCCATGCTCTCCCGCGGGCCGACGATCCAGCCGATGCGCAGCCCCGGAAGCCCAAAGGCCTTGGAGAGGCCGCCGGTGATCAGGACGCGCTCGCCGCGTCCCCAGAAGGTGGACGTGAGCTCTCGGACGACCTCGGCACCCCGGTAGACTTCGTCCGCAACGACCCACGCCCCGGCGCGCGCGGCCGCGCGCGTGACGGCCTCCATCTCGGCGTCGGTCAAGACGGCGCCGGTGGGGTTGTTGGGGTTGCAGACCACGATGGCCTTCGTCCGCTCGCCGACCAGTGATTCCAGCGTCTCCGGGTCGGCGCGCCAGCGATGGTCGGCGAGCAGCCACCAGGGCCGCACCTCGCCGCCGAAGCCGCGGACCAGGCCGTGAATCTGCATGTAATTGGGAAACATCAGGACGACCTCGTCGCCCGGCTCGACCAGCCACCAACTCACGAGGAAGTTGGCTTCAGCGGTCCCTGTGGTCACGAGCACCTGGTCGCCGTCGGCGCCGGGATAGAGCGCGGCGATCGTCTCGCGCAATTCGGGACTGCCCCGGGTGTGTCCATAGCCGAGCGGCTGCCGGGCCAGGACCTCACGGATCCAGGAGTGATCCACCAGGCTTGCCAGCGTCACGGGCATGATGCCGCTCTCGCTGAGGTTGTAGGCGACCTCGGTCTCGTAGGTGGACTGCCACCGCTCCATCGCAAAGGGATCGAGCGGCATCTGGACCTCCTAGCGCGGACGAGACCGGGCGCCGGCGGCGGTGCGCCGACCGCGGCCGTTGCCTCGCCCGTTACCGCGGCCGTTGCTGCTGCGCGCGCGCTCGGGCGCCTCGATCCCCAGCACGCGGCGGAGGAACTGTCCGGTATAGGATCGCTTCACCCCGGCGACCTCCTCCGGGGTGCCTTCGGCGATGATCTCCCCGCCGAGTTCCCCGCCCTCCGGTCCCAGGTCGATGATCCAGTCGGCCGTCTTGATGACGTCCAGGTTGTGCTCGATCACGATGACGGTGTTGCCGGCGTCCACCAGGCGGTGCAGCACCTGAAGCAGCCGCTCGACATCGGCGAAGTGCAGTCCCACCGTGGGCTCATCCAAGATGTAGAGCGTCTGGCCGGTGTCCTTGCGGGAGAGCTCCGTGGCCAGCTTGACGCGCTGCGCCTCCCCGCCGGAGAGGGTCGTCGCCGGCTGGCCCAGCTTGACGTAGCCTAGCCCGACGTCATGCAGCGTCTGCAGCTTGCGCCGGATGCGCGGCACGTTCTCGAAGAACGCCAGGGCCTCGTCCACCGACATCTCCAGGACCTCGGCGATGTTCTTGCCGCGGAAGAACACCTCCAGGGTCTCCCGGTTGTAGCGCTTCCCCTTGCAGACCTCGCACGGCACGTAGACGTCGGGCAGGAAGTGCATCTCGATGCGGACGATGCCGTCCCCCTCACAGGCCTCGCAGCGGCCGCCGCGGATGTTGAAGGAGAAGCGGCCCGGTTTGTAGCCGCGCATCCGCGCGTCCGGCGTCAGGGCGAAGAGATCCCGGATCAGATCGAAGGTCTTCGTGTAGGTCGCCGGGTTGGAGCGGGGGGTGCGGCCGATCGGCGACTGGTCGATGTCGATGACCTTGTCCACGCGGTCCAGGCCGTCGATGCGCTCGTGCTCGCCGGCGCGCAGCCGCGAGCCGTGCAGCGAGTGGGCCACGGCGCGGTAGAGGATGTCGTCGATGAGAGTGGACTTCCCCGACCCCGAGACCCCCGTCACGCAGACGAAGAGGCTGAGGGGCAGCCGGACGTCGATGTTCTTGAGGTTGTGCTCGCGGGCGCCGCGGATGATCAGGGCCTGCTCCTCGGCGGCCTCCCGCCGCACCGCGGGCAGGGGGATGCGCCGCCGCCCCGAGAGGTAGAGCCCGGTGATGGAGTGCGGGTGGCGGGCGATCTCCTCGGGCGTCCCGCTGACCACGATGTGCCCGCCGACAGCCCCCGCCCCGGGGCCGATGTCCACCACCCAATCGGCCGCGCGGATCGTCTCCTCGTCGTGCTCCACCACCAGGATCGTGTTGCCGAGGTCACGCAGCCCGGTGAGGGTGGCGATGAGCCGGTGGTTGTCCCGCTGGTGCAGCCCCACGCTGGGCTCGTCCAAGACGTAGAGCACGCCCATCAGCCCCGAGCCGATCTGCGTCGCCAGCCTGATGCGCTGCGCCTCCCCGCCGGAGAGGGTCGTGGCCGTGCGGTCGAGAGTGAGGTAGTCCAGTCCGACGTTGACCATGAAGCCCAGCCGCGAGCGGATCTCCTTGAGGACCTGCTGGGCGATCAGGCGCTCGCGATCGGTCACGCGCAGGTCGTTGAAGAAGCGCTGCGTCTGCCGGATAGTCAGCGCGGTCAGCTCGGCGATGTTCAGGCCGCCCACACGCACCGCCAGCGACTCGGGCTTCAGCCGCGCCCCGTGGCACTCCGGGCAGGGCAGCGTGGTCATGAACCGCTCGATCTCTTCGCGGATGTACTCGGAGTCGGTCTCCTTGTAACGCCGCTCCAGCTGGTTGACGACGCCCTCGAAGGTGGTCTCGTAGACGCGCAGCGCGCCGTACTTGTTGTGATAGCGCACCCGCATGGGATCGTCGGACCCGTGCAGCAGCACCTCGATGAAGGCCTTGGGGAGCTTGCGCACCGGGGTCTTCATCTCCACCTTGTGGTGCGCCGCCAGCGACTGCAGGAGCTCGTAGTAGTAGTCGCTCGTCGAATCCGCCCAGGGCAGGACCGCCCCGTCCATGAGGGAGAGATCCCGATCCAGCACCAGCGTCGGATCGATCTCCTGCTTGAACCCGAGGCCGGAGCACGTCGGGCAGGCGCCATACGGACTGTTGAATGAGAAGATGCGCGGCTCGATCTCGGGCAAGACGGTGCCGTGATCGGGGCAGGCGAACTGTTGACTGAATACGAGCATGTCTCCGTCAGATCGCCTGGACGCGGAAGCCCGACCTCCAGCTTCGAGAGCGTTTTTACTCGCTGTCGGTCGGGCTTCCGCGTCCACGCCGTCGGGCAGGACATGCACGTAGACAATCCCCTGCCCGAGCTTGAGGGCCGTCTCGACCGAATCGGCTAGGCGCGTCTTGACGTCTGAACGTACGACGATGCGGTCGACGACGACCTCGATGTCGTGCTTCTTGTTCTTGTCGAGGGGAATCTCTTCGCTCAGGTCGTAGACCGAGCCATCGACGCGCACCCTGACGAAGCCCTGCCGGCGAAGGTCGTCAAACAGCTGCCGGTACTCGCCTTTGCGCCCGCGGACGATCGGCCCGAGCACCTGGATACGGCTTTCCTCGGGCAGGAGCAGCACCCGGTCGACGATCTGCTCCCGGCTCTGGCGGCTGATCGGCTTGCCGCAAATCGGACAGTGCGGCTGACCGATCCGCGCGTAGAGCAGCCGCAGGTAGTCGTAGATCTCGGTGACCGTGCCCACGGTGGACCGGGGGTTGCGCGGCGCACCTTTCTGGTCGATCGAGACGGCAGGCGAGAGCCCCTCGATGTAGTCGACGTCCGGCTTCTCCATCAGCCCCAGGAACTGGCGGGCGTAGGCGGAGAGCGACTCGACGTACTTGCGCTGCCCCTCCGCGTAGATGGTGTCGAAGGCCAGCGAGGACTTTCCCGATCCGGAGATGCCCGTGAGGACCACGAAGCGGTCCCGCGGGATCTCTACGGTGACGTTCTTCAGGTTGTGTTCGCGCGCGCCGCGCACGATGATGCGGTCGATCGGCATCCCTAACCGAGTGCTCCCTTCACGCTCTCCAGAATCCAACTGAAAGCGGAAGTCGGCGGCTCCTCCTGCCGGGCGTGCATCCTTCCCCAATGGCCATCTCGAAACTGCCATCCCGCGACGTTCCGAGGAGTCGCGTACCGAGGAATCATATGCAGATGAACATGCGGGACAACGTTGCCCGCGAACATGTAATTCCACCAGTCTGGGCGGAGCACTCGATCGACCGCATCTCTCACCACCCCGGCGGCCTCCCAGAGCTCCTCCAGTTCCTCTGCCCTGAGGGAGAGCACATCCTCTTCATGTCGGAGCAGCGCCAGTAACACTTTGCCGGGGTAGTCCTGACGGAAGTTCAACTTGGCTACCCACCGCTCGAAGATCTTCAAAACGGTCTGATCGAGCGGAAAGCAGGCGCACTCAGCGGCCGCGGTAGCCCCCACGGCGACCTCCTCGGGCCACCATCGCCCCTCTCCCCCGTCCCCGGCCGTTCTTCATGCCGCCGCGGCCCCGGCGCCCCGGCGCGAAGAAGGGCTCGCCCAGGCCGATCCGCAGTTCCTTCACCTGGTCCCGCAGCACGGCCGCCTTCTCGAACTCCAGGTTGGCGGAGGCCCGGGCCATCTCGCGCTCCAGCGCTTCGATCGTCTGCTCCAGCTCTCCCGGTGAGAGCATCAGCAGCCGGGCCACGGACCAAGGGACCTTGGCCCGCTGCGTCTCGGCCAGCTTGATCAACTCCTGTGCGGTCAGCACTTCGGTGGAGGCGGAGGGCTGGTAGTCGGCCATCTCCTCGGCCACCTGCGCGATGTCGATCAGATCGCGGATGGGCTTGGTAATCGACTGCGGCGTGATCCCGTGCTCTTCATTGTACGCGACCTGGATCGCCCGGCGCCGGTTGGTCTCGTCGATGGCCCGCTTCATCGACTCGGTGACCTCGTCGGCGTACATCAGCACGCGGCCGGAGATGTGCCGGGCGGCGCGCCCCATCGTCTGGATCAGCGAGGTTTCCGAGCGGAGGAACCCTTCCTTGTCGGCGTCCAGGATGGCGACCAGCGAGACTTCCGGCAGGTCGAGACCCTCGCGCAGCAGGTTGATCCCGACGAGGACGTCATAGGTGCCCAGACGCAGATCCTTCAGGATCTGCACCCGCTCCAGCGTCTCGACCTCCGCGTGCAGGTAGTGCACCCGCAGCCCCATCTCCTGAAGGTAGGCGCTAAGGTCCTCCGCCATCCGTTTGGTCAGCGTGGTGACGAGGGTGCGCTCCCCCTTCTCCACCTGGGCCTTGATCTCGGCGATGAGGTCGTCGATCTGGCCGCGGGCAGGCCGGATCTCCACGTGGGGGTCGACCAAACCGGTCGGCCGCACCACCTGCTCGACCACCTTCGCGCTGACCTCGTACTCGAACGGCCCCGGAGTGGCGGAGACGCAGATCGCCTGGCTGATCAGCGGCTCGAACTCGTCCCAGGAGAGCGGGCGGTTGTCAAAGGCCGAGGGCAGCCGGAACCCGTAGTCAACCAGGTTTTGCTTGCGGGTGCGGTCGCCCTCGACCTGCCCCTTGATCTGCGGGATGGTGACATGGCTCTCGTCGAGAACGAGCAGGAAGTCGTTCGGGAAGTAATCGATCAGGCAGCCCGGCCGCTCACCCGGGTTGCGGCCATCCAGATGGCGGGAGTAGTTCTCGATGCCGGGGCAGGTTCCGGTCTCTCGCAGCAATTCCATGTCGTAGCGGGCGCGGAACTCCAGCCGCTGCGCCTCCAGCAGTTTGCCCTGGGCCTTGAACCAGGCGATCCGCTCCTGCAGCTCGGATTCGATCGTCTGCAGGGCGCGCTCCAACCGCTCTTCGGTGGTCACCCAGTGCTTGGCCGGCCAGATCGCCACCACCGGCTTGTCTTCGCCGACCTCGCCGGTGAGCGGATCCACCTCGAGGATGCGTGAGACCTCGTCGCCGAACAGCTCCACCCGCACCGCCCGCTCCTCGTAGGCGGGATGGACCTCGATGACGTCGCCGCGCACGCGGAAACGGCCGCGGGCAAAGTCGACGTCGTTGCGCTCGTACTGGATGTCGACCAGGCGCCGCAAGATGTCTTCCCGCGAGCGGCGCTCCCCCTTCCGAATGAGCAGCATCACTTCCTTATAGTCCGCGGGGCGGCCGAGGCCGTAGATGCAGGAGACGGAAGCGACGACGATGACGTCGCGCCGCTCCATCAGGGCCTTGGTGGCGCCGTGGCGCAGGCGGTCGATCTCGTCGTTGATCGAGGCGTCCTTGGCGATGTAGAGGTCGGTCTGGGGGACGTACGCCTCGGGCTGGTAGTAGTCGTAGTAGGAGACGAAGTAGCGCACCGGGTTCTGGGGGAAGAACTCCCGGAACTCGCCGTACAGCTGGGCGGCCAGGGTCTTGTTGTGGGCGATGACCAGGGTGGGGCGCTGCTGCTGCTCGATGACGGACGCGATCGTCCTCGTCTTCCCGGATCCCGTCACTCCCAGGAGCGTGGTCCAGCGATTCCCCACCTGCAGGCTCTCGACCAACCCTTCGATGGCCTCAGGCTGATCGCCGCGGGGGGCCATATCGGTGACCAGTTTGAACGCGGGCATAAAGTGATTGTATCACCGGCGTTCGGCAGCCAGCCACCCTCCCCCCTGAAGGCCCGGAAACGGCCGGCCGGCGTCGGGGGCCGGTAGGGTTGCCGGGGGGGACCCTCGAATCATGGGGGGCCAGGCAAAGGCAGGACCTTGAGGAAAGGCAGGCGACAGGCATGGCGCGTGGGACGGTCAAGTGGTTCAACGCCGAGAAGGGGTACGGGTTCATCACGCCCGATGAGGGCGGGAAGGATGTCTTCGTCCACCACTCGGCGATCCAGATGGAAGGGTATCGCACCCTTTCTGAAGGGCAGAAGGTCGAGTACGAGATTACGCAGGGACAGAAGGGACCGCAGGCCACAAACGTCCGCCCGGCGTAGTCCCCCACCAGGCCTTTGATGCACCCTCCCCCGGACCGCGGTAGTGGGTCAATTTGCTGACCCACTACCCCCTCTGGCGGCGGGCCGAGCCCGCGTCCTGCATCGGGCGCGAGCCGAGTGCCCCGTCGGTCACCTCGACCGGTCCGCGCCAGACCCACCTCGAGGGCTTCGATCTCCACGGCAACCTGCTCGTGCAAGCTGAGGACCGCGCGCGACTTGAGCAGCTCTGCCGCTGCCTGCTGCGGCTACCGGTCGCCCAGGAGCGGCTGTGTCTCACCGGCGACGGACACATCCTGTTGGAGCTCAAGAGCGAGTGGGCCGACGGTACCAGTCACCTCCTCTTCGATCCCCTCGAACTCCTCGAAAGGCTCGCCGCCCTGACCCCACGCCCCCGCAGCAATCTCGTGCTCTACCACGGGGGCCTCGCTCCCCATTCCCGCTGGCGCAGCCGCGCCGTCGCCTACCAGGGCCCAAGCACGCCTGCCGAGGAACCCACCGCCGACCCCACTGCGCCACATCTTCTCGAGTTTCGTGGCGATGCTTCCAGCAAGCGGTAGTGCCTCGGGGCCGGACTGTACGCCCGCTGCGAAGCGTACGCTCCACCACAGCGCACCCAGCGCTGATGAACACCCGCCACTCGCCAGGAGACCCCGCTACTGGGCGTGGGCCGACCTGATGCGGCGCGCCTGCGACGTCGACGTGCTCGCCTGCCCTCGCTTGTGGCGGCCGCATGCGCCTCATCGCGACCATCGACGACCCCCAGGGCATCCACAAGATACTCGCACACTTGGGGCTCTCGACTGCGATCCCCCACCCCCGCCCACCGCGGCCCCCTCCCAGCCTGCCCCGCTGACCTTTCTGCTGACATGCCTGCCTGTACCGTGGTGAGTGGCCCCCTCGCCGGTGAAGCGTCGGACAGGCAGAAGCGGTCGGAACCGATAAGGGCCTTATGGTGCCTACGCTCCCTGAGGGCCATTTTCGTAGGCCTCCAGGTGTGTTCATAATTGAAGTTTGTTCACGTTCCGTGTATGATCGTGTAAAGTGAACATAGACTATTCGCGTTCGCAGATCTTGGATTGTTCACGTAACGTGAACTCAAAAGCAGCATGAACGCGAGAGGCGGACATGAACAAAGCCCCACATCTACGCGCGCGGGAAGTCAGGCTCCTTGACGAGGCGCTAGACGCGCTGACGCGCGCTACCGGCTTCAAAGCGACGCTGATTACCCGGGAGCCCGTCGGCGCGCAGGGCGCGCGTCCCGACGCGGTCATCCAAATTGATAACGACGGGAAGCGCTTGCGCCTGTTCGTCGAGATCAAGATGGTGGACCGGGCGGTCGCGCTTGCCGCGGTTCAGGACCAGCTTGCGCCGTTCGGCAAGCGGGGGGTGCTCGTCGCGCCGTACCTCACGGCGGAGCTCGCGAACTACTGCCGGAATCAGCTCGATCTCCAGTTCATAGACACCGCCGGCAACGCCTACCTTCGTGCACCGGGCCTGTACGTATTCGTGAAGGGCGAAAAACCGCAGGGGCGCGCAGCCACGGTGATGGGCACCCGCGGCGGGGGAACCGCAACAGCGCTGCGCATCGTCTTTGCCATTCTCTGCAAGCCGGAGCTGCTCAATGCGCCCTATCGCGACATCGTCGAAGCGGCGGGTGTTGCACTCGGCGCGATCGGGTGGGTCTTCTTCGATCTCGAAGGTCGCGGATACGTCGCGCGCGGAAAACGCAAGCGCGACCGCCGGCTCCTCGAACCGATGCGACTCCTCGAGGAGTGGGTCACCAACTATCCGATCAAGCTGCGTCCCAAGCTCAACCCGCGGCGATTTCGCGCTCCGGCCCCCGATTGGTGGCACGATGTCCGTCTCGCGGCGGGGGGAGCCTACTGGGGAGGCGAAGTCGCCGCAGACAGACTGACTGCCCATCTCAAGCCGGCGACTGTCACGATCTACGTCGAACCCAAAGCCGGCCGCGAGACCTTGACGAGGCTCGTCGCCCAGCATCGTCTGCGAGCCGATCCCGAGGGCGATGTCGAGATTCTGCACGCGTTCTGGAATTTTCCGCCGGATCAGGCGCGGCCAGATGTCGTTCCGCCAATACTCGTCTACGCGGATCTCGTCGCCACTCTTGATCCGCGCAATATCGAGGTCGCGAAGATGGTCCGGGAGCGCTATATCGACAATGCTCTCCGTCGCGCATGACCGTCCGGTCGATCCATTGACGCTGGCGGTTCTGCGGCGCGTGCATTCCCTTGTTCAAGAGCTGGGCATTGACTATTTTGTCGCCGGCGCAATAGCGCGGGATATCTTGATGACCGGCGTGTTCGGCCTGGACACCGGGCGCGCGACTCGCGACGTGGACCTCGCCGTAGCTGTGGAAGGGTGGGAACAGTTTGAGGCCATCAAGTCACGCCTCATCGACACGGGCCAGTTCGCGCCCGCGGGGAAGCCCGCGCAGCGTCTGTATTACAGGCTTCAAGCCGAGACTAAGGGCTATCCGCTCGACATCATTCCATTCGGAGGTGTGGAGCAACCCTCCAGCACGATAGCATGGCCGCCCGATCATGCGGAAGTCTTGAACGTCGCCGGATTTCGCGACATGCTGGGGTCTGCGATCAAAGTAGAGATAGAACCGGGATTCGCAGTCCCTGTAGCGTCCCTGCCGGGGCTCGCCATCCTGAAGTTGTTCGCATGGATCGATCGCGGCAACGAGGATCCGAAGGATGCGCTCGACCTTGCGATCCTGCTCCGCAAGTACGCTGATGCAGGAAACGACGGCAGGCTGTACCGCGAGGAGATCGGGATTCTGGAAGCCGTGGAGTACGACGTGAGTTTGGCCGGGGCGAGGCTGCTCGGCAAGGACGTCGGCAAGATCGTGGCGCCTGCGACTCGCGACAGAATCCTCGCGCTATTGGGCGACGCGAAAAGCTCGGACCGACTCGTTACGGACATGGCCAAGGCTCTGCGCGCAGGCGAGGATCCGATTGCTACCGCGGAGGGTTTCATCCAACAGTTCAAAGCAGGACTTCAGGAAAGCTGATCCGCCATCGGACAACCTACGAAACCGCATCGAAGTCGGAGGCCCTCTTGACAGTCTCCAACGATTCTTCGGCCGGGCGGTCCCCCCTGGCCCGCACGCGCCTACTTGTGTACTTCCGGGGGCCTGCGTTGGCCAATCGGCGCCAACCCGCCTCCGTCTACTTGGTATGTCGAGACGAGCCCGGTCTCGCTACCGGCGGCGGCCAGGGACGGTCAAATTGACCCACTACCCTCACCGCCCGGTCCGGATTGCCATTATCGGCGAGCGGCAGACTACCCCCGAGCTGGAGGAAGCGGCCGAAACGATCGGCCGGGAGATCGCCAGACGGGGCGGGGTGCTCATCTGCGGGGGTATGGGTGGGGTGATGGAGGCGGCCTCGCGCGGGGCCGCCGGCGCGGGCGGCGTGGTGGTCGGCGTCATCCCGACGGATTCCGCCGCGGACGCCAACCCTCACGTCACCATCCCCCTCCCCACGGGGCTGGGCGAGGGCCGCAATATCCTTGTCGTCCGGGGGGCCGAGGCGGTCATCGCCGTTGGCGGCGGGTACGGCACCCTCTCGGAACTGGGCCACGCGCTGAAGATCGGGCTGCCCGTGATCGGTGTAGAGACCTGGGAGGTCTCCCGGCCCGGGCTCCCTCCCGCTCCGATCGAGCAGACGCGGGACGCTCAGCAGGCGGTGGCGTGGGCGTGGGAGGGGGCACTCCGTCGCCGGACCGGCCGCCGTTGAGGAAACCAACGGGGCCGCCTGTCTGGAGCGGCCCCGCTGCCGAACCTCGCGGATGTCTTTCGCTTAGCCCTGCCGCACCCTGACCACCGTGTTCTGCGATCGCCGCCCGGCCGTGTCGATGGCCCAGGCGAAGATCGTCAGCTCGGCCCCTTCGATGCGGCTCGACTGGTTGATGGTGACCTGCCAGTTGCCGTTGGCGTCGGCGGTGGTCGCCACCTGCCCGTAAGTGCCCGCAATATTGAAGAGGACCACGGTCCCCCGGTAGTCGACGCGGACGATGACCTGATGGCCGGGCGTCGCCCGCCCACGGATGACGATGGGCACCCCCACCGTCGCGCCAGTCGTCGGGATCGTGATGGTCGGCGGTGGGACAACCGCCGTGACGATGGTCAGGCGCGCGCTGGCCTCCGCCCTGCTGGTCTGCCCGCCTCGCGCGAGAGTCACCGTCACCCGGGCGTTCTGGACGTTGTCCCCGGGCCGGACCGTGTAGCTGCCGAAGTAAACACCGGGCTGGTTCCCCGCCTCGGCCATGGCCAGATTTTGCGCGTTTGCGACCCCTTCGATGGAGAAGGTCGCCTGCGCACCCGGCTGCCCGGTGGCGGTGACCGTCAGCACCTCGCCCGCGGTGAGCGAGGTAGTGGGATTGACGGTGACCGAGTTGATCAGCGATCCCTGTGCCGGCGCGATCGTGAAAGGCCAGTCGTCGTCGAGGCGGTTGCCGGCCCGGTCCACGAGCACCAGCCGGACCCTGACCTGCCCTGAGAGCGGCTCGGGAGGATTGTAGGCCACGGCCGTCTCGGTCACGGTGGCACGATCGGTGACGTTCACGCCGTTGACGAAGAGCCGCACGGCCTCCGTCCGGATGCCTGAGCCGCCCCGATCGTTGTAGGTGACCAGGATGTTGGGGCGGTTGTTGCTGACGGTGGAAAGCCCCTGGGGGAAGCGCTGCACGATCACGGGGGCCAGCGAGTCGATCGTCACGGGATCGCCGGCCTGGACAATGGGCGCCTGCTGGTTGCCCAGGCGGAGGTGGCCGAAGACGGCCGCTCCGACCACGTTATCGCCGGGCCGGACCACGTACCCGCCCCGGTAGACGCCCGGCTCGATCTCGCGCATCGGTACGCCCGTGACCACGCCGAAGATGTCAAAGGTGGCGGTGGCGCCCGGTGTCCCGCGCAGGGTGACGGTGATGGTCTGCCCCGCCCGGACCGGCTCGTCGGCGCTGTGCGTGAAGAAGCTGATGCGCACGGCCGTGGCCGGCGGCGTCAGGGTGGGCGCAGGCAAGACGATCTGCCCCCGGGCCGCGACTTCGGTGACCTCCTGCGTCTGCGGATTGATCCGCAGGGTCACCTCCATCCCGGCGCGCAGGGCCTCGCGCGGCACCTCGCGGCCGTCGGCGGTGAAGCGGACGTCGTCCGAGAGGACGAAGGTCTGCCCGTTGGTGAGGACGACGGCGCGGCTGGTCAGCGCGTCGATGCGCCCGCTGATCTCGCGGACCATCACCCGGATGATGATGGCCCGCCCGGCCGTGTCGGCGGTGACGCGGACGAAGTCGCCGCTGCGCACCTCGCTCAGGCTGATCGAGCCGCCCCGGTTCGTGTCGACGTCAATGCGGGTGACGGCAGTGTCGGGCGTCACGATGAAGGTATGGATCAGGTTGGCGCGCTGGACGTAAATGCGCTGCCCCGAGATCTCCACCCGCACCACCGTGCCTTCGACCACGGCCGCCTGCGGCGGGGGCGGTGGCAATGGGGTGATGGTGGGCCGGGGGAGCGGCGGGAACGGAGGCGGCGGGGGCTGCGGCAGCGGCGGCTGGCCGACCGTGGATGAGGTGATGAAGACGGCCCGGCTGCCGGCGTCCCAATCTACGCGCGCGCCCATGGCCTCGCTGACGAAGCGCAGCGGGACCAGCGTGCGGCCGCCGACGATCAGCGCCGGCACGTCCAGGATGAGGGCTCGCCCGTTCACGGTGGCCTGCCGGCTGCCGATGACGAGCGTCACCTGGGTGTCTCCGCGGACCGCGGTGACGGTGTTGGACTGCTGATCCCACTGCACGAACGCCCCCAGGCGCTCGAAGACGCCGCGCAGGGGGACGAGGACCCGCCCCCCGATCACCGCCGGGGGCTGGTCGAAGAAGACGGGGGACCCATCGATGATGATCCTGATCGACTGGGCCGCGGCCGGGGTGGGTACGATAGCGGCCGCCAACGCCGCGGTCAGGAGAATGACGGACAGACGAGTCAACATTGCCGTGTCCTCCTCAGCGACTTCTCCATCTGCTGATCAGCGTCTCAGGCGCCGATCAGGTCTCTATTACCCAGCAAAATCAGCGCCAAATCGCCATGCAATGTGCTTGCGTTACATCCTACGGATGAACGGGTGTGCGGGTTCCCTGTGGTGCGGAAGAGGACCTAAGTAGTGAGCCGGCGCCAGAGGAGCTCGACCTGCCGGCGCGTCTCTTCGGGGGTGCCGCTATTGTCGATTACCCAGTCCGCCTCGGCGACCTTCTCATGGAGGGGGCGCTGGGCGCTCAGACGCCGGCGGGCTTCCTCCTCGCCGAGCCCGTCCCGGCGACGGAGGCGCTCCAGCTGCGCTGCCGCATCGAGGGCGACGACGATCACCCCTTCGAGGGGAAAGGTCTCGCGCGGCGCGGTGTCCAGCAGCAGGGGAATGTCGAGGATGATCACGCCCTCCGAGGGTAGGGTGTGCTGCGCCCGCTCCACCTCCTCACGCATCCGGTCGCGGATGCGAGGATGTGTGATCGCGTTCAGCCGGGCGCGCGCCTCGGGGTCGGCAAAGATGCGGGCGGCCATGCGGGCGCGGTCGAGCCGGCCGTCGGGCCCAAGGAGGTCGGGCCCAAACACCTTGCTAATCTCGGCCAGCGCGGGCCCACCCGGCTCGACGATCTCCCGCGCGATGGCGTCGGCGCTGATCACCGTCGCGCCGAGTGCGCGCAGGATGGCGGCCACGGCGCTCTTTCCGCTGGCCAATCCCCCCGTGAGCCCGATCAGGCGGGCCATTCAGCTGCTGGTGGCGGCTCCCGCGCGGCCGGCCGGCGCCTTGATGCGAGCCCGCGCAGACGCGCCGGCGGGAAGCGGCTCGCAGTCGGCCCAGTTCGGCCCCGTTTTGGCGTCAGTGCGCAGCGGCACCTTCAGCGGATAGGCCGCCTCCATCACCCCTTGGATCGCGCGGGCCGCCGCGTCCACCTGGTCGGGTGGGACCTCGAAGAGCAGCTCGTCGTGGATCTGCAGGGTCATCTGCACCTTTGGCCAGCGCGGCAGCACGTCCCGCGCGATCTCGATCATCGCCTTCTTGATGATGTCGGCGCTGCTGCCCTGGATCGGCGTGTTGATGGCCGTGCGTTCGGCTGCCTCCCGCACCACCCGGTTGCGGCCGAAGAGGTCGGTGAGGTAACGGCGGCGGTTGAGCAGCGTGGTGACGTACCCGTCGCGGCGGGCCTGCTCGACCACCTGGAGCATGTACTCGCGCACCTTGGGATAACGGGCGTAGTAGCGCTCGATCGCCGCCTTGGCCTCCGTCCGGCTAATGCCCAGCTGTACGGCCAGCCCGTAGTCCGACATGCCGTAGGCGACGCCGAAGACGATCACCTTGGCCCGGCGGCGCAGCTCCGGGGTGACGCCGTCGCGGGGCACGTTGAACACCTCCGCCGCGGTGACGGCGTGCACGTCGTCGTCCCGCGCGAAGGCCTCCAGCAGCGTCGGGTCGTCCGTGATGTGCGCCAGTACCCGCAGGTCGATCTGGGAGTAGTCGATCGCCAGCAACACCGCGCCCTCGCCCGCGATGATGGCGCGGCGAATCTGCCGCCCCACCTCGGTGCGGATGGGGATGTTCTGCAGGTTGGGCTCCACGCTGGAGAGCCGCCCCGTCGCCGCGAGGGTCTGGTTGAACGTGGTGTGCACCCGCCCGGTCTGCGGGTCGGCCAGGCGCGGCAGGACGTCGATGTACGTGTTCTTTAGTTTCACGAACTCGCGGTGCTCGACGATCTTGGCCGCGATCTCGTGCTGCCCGGCCAGGTACTCCAGGACCTCCTGGTCGGTGGAGAGGCCGGTCTTGGTCTTCTTCAGCGCCGGTAATTGCAGCTTGTCGAAGAGGATGAAGGCCAGCTGCTTGGGGCTCCCGATGTTGAATTCCCCACCCGCCAGCGCGTGGATCTCGGCGGCCAGGGTGTCGATGCGCCGGACCAGCTCTTCGTCGAGGCGGCGCAGGTAAGGCACGTCCACGCGCACGCCCGCCCGCTCCATCTCCGCCAGCACGCCGGCCAGCGGCATCTCGATCTCCTCAAAGAGCCCGGCGACCTCTCGCTCCCGCATGCGGCTCTCCAGGATGGGCTGGAGGCGGATCAGCGCGTCGGCGGCCTTGCCCGCCTCCACGGCCGCGTCGAGCGGCAGCGCGTCATTCTTGCCCTTGCCGCGTTTGCCGACCTTGCCGACTTTGCCGTTTGCGCCGGTGCCATCGGTTTCGGCGGCGGCGGGTTCCCCCAGCCGCCAGTTGAGAAACTCCCACGCCGCCGTCTCCAGGGTGTGAGTGCGCTTGCCAGGGTTGAGGAGATATGCAGCGATGGCGACGTCGAACTCCCACCCCCCGGGGGTGATCCCCATGCTCGTCAGCGTGTGGTGGTCCGCTTTGACGTCGGCGCTGACCTTGGCGATGCGCGCGTCCGACAGCCATCCGGCCAGCTCCTGGGGAAGCGCCCCGGCGATGGGGAGATACGCGGCGCGCCCACCCTCCCGAGACAGGGCGACTCCGAGCAGCGGCGCCAGCAGCGGATGACCCGGCCCGCGGACCAACCGCGCCGCGGCGCGACTGCGATCCTTCGCCTCCGCCAGGAGCTCCGCCGCCGTCGCGACCTGCCGGTACTCCCCCTCGGGCGGCGTCTCCGCCGGCACGGCGCCCAGCCGCTCCAGCAGCGTCTTGAACTCCAGGGTGCGGAAGAGCGCGTCGATCCGTTTGAGGTCGGGCGAGCGGCGGCGCAGCTCCTCCCAGTCCCACTCCAGCGGAGCGTCCACCACGGTGGCCAAGTGTTTGCTCTGACGGATCTGGTCGGTGCGCTCGGCGAGGCGCTCGCGCAGCTTCTGCGGGGCTTCGCCGATCCGGTCCAGCAGGGCCTCCACGGAGCCGAATTGCCCCACCAGCGTGCTCGCCGTTTTTTCTCCCACCCCCGGCACCCCGGGGATGTTGTCGGTGCTGTCGCCCTTCAACGCCTTGTAGTCGGGGAGCTGTCCCGGCTCGAAGTTGAACCGCCGGCGCACGGCCTCGTCGTCGTAGATGGTCGTCTCGGTGACGCCGCGGCTGGTGATCATTACCTTGATCCCGGGACGAACGAGCTGCAGCAGGTCGAGGTCTCCGCTGACAATGACGACCTCGTATCCCTCGTCCACCGCCTTGCGCGCGATCGCCGCGATCACGTCCTCCGCCTCGTAGCCGTCCACTCCGAACATCGGGACCTGGAAGGCCTCGAGCACCTCCCGGCTGAGCGCGAACTGCGGCCGCAGGTCGTCCGGCATCCGCTCGCGCTGCGCTTTGTACGCCTCGAAGGCCTTGTGGCGAAAGGTGGGGACGGGTTTGTCGAAGGCAGCGGCGATGTACTCGGGCGTCTCCTCCTCCAGCACCTTCAGCAGCATGCTGGTGAAGCCGTAGACGGCGTTCGTCGGCCGGCCGTCCACCGTCGTGAAATACGGCAGGGCGAAAAAGGCGCGGTAGACCAGACCGTTGGTGTCGAGCAGGACGAGTTTCTTGGGCAACGCAGGAACCTCAGGGTTCAGCATAGCAACGCCTTAGAATCGCCGTGCGGCGGCGGCGTACACGTCACGTCGGTGTCGGATCGTGAGGATGAGGACGTCCTCCCCTCTCATCCGGAAGACGACGCGATAATCGCCCACTCTCAGCTTCCAGTACCCGCGCAGGGTTACATGGAGCGGTACCCCGAAGCGCTCCGGAGAGACCGCCAACCGCTGCTCGATGGCGCGCGCGATCCTTGCCCGCAGGCCGGCCGGGATCCGGGGAAGGTCCTGACGAGCCACGGCCGGGTGGTAGCTGAGACGGTAGCGGGCTCCGCCCAGGGACCGCCCCACGCTAGCGGCGAGCGGCCTTTGGTCCCCAGACTTCGCGATGATTCAGCGCGCGGGATCGTCCCAGCGTGCCCTCTCTCCGCTCGGCCAGAGCAGCCAGAGCGACGTCCTCCTCCGCTTCCAGGGCCTCGCGCACCAGGTCCCGCACTTTGGATGAGAGAGAAATGCCATCGCGGCGGGCCAGCCGTCGCGCCGCATCGTACAGCGGCTTCTCCAAGACCACATTCACGCGCGGATTGCGGGCCGGCACTTTGTCTCCCCTCTCTTCCCCTAAGTGTAACACTAGTGATGCACCAGGTTCAAGGCCTATATGCTTCAATGACGTACCGGCCCTCGGTCACGACGATTCCCTCGGGACGTCGCAGGCCCTCTTCGAGCGCAATCAGCCCGTCGATATCCTGGACCACATCGAAGTCGGGAACCTCCCAGGGCAAGGCGGTCAACATGTATGCCACCTCACCGAGGTCACGAAAGGCCGCAGGCCCCTCATGCATCTCGGCGTGCGTGACCACCAGTCCGGCGGCGCGAAACCCGTCTTGGTAACGCTCGAAATGAGGGCCCCAGTCTATCATCCTGGGGAAGAACGCGCGGAATTCCTTCCAGCTGTCCTGATGTACCTGTTGAGTCAGCACGGTGCCGCCGGGGGAGAGCACCCGGGCAACCTCACCCGGATCGAGCTCTTCATGCCGGTTGAGCACGAGCTCGAACGCCTCATCGACGAAGGGCAGGGCGAGGCTGTCAGCGTGGACAACCTGCGCACCACGGGGCCGAAGCCTTTCCGCGGCGACTGACACGTTTGGGCTCCACGGCTCCGTCGCGACAGCGACAGGTCTGGATCCTGCCAGGATCTCGGAGAAGACCTCCCCGCCTCCCGTGCCCATGTCGAGGACGGATCGGACGCCGGCCATCAGTTCCCTCGCTCGGGCCTGATAGTTCCAGGGCACGGGCGGGCCGAGCGGCGTCGGTTCAAACTCGAGCTGGAACCCCCTCAGCCGCTTCGCGCGCTCGATGTAGGGCCGGAGCCGGTCGATGACCTGCTGGCGGCGGCCGTCTCCCGTCACGGGGCCGCGGTTAACACGAGCGGGGCCCGGCAGACGGGGCGAACAGTAACATCTTTCGGGGTAATCGTGAGGGTGCGGGCGACCGCGCTCACCTCGACCAGCGCGTAGGTGGGACGGTCGAGCACCGCGCAGGCGGCGCCGAGCCCCTGCGGCGCCGGGCCCAGGAGGAACGCGCCGAACGCGGCGGAGAGTCCCGGTCCGAAGAAGAGGTCGAGCTCCCGCCCGAAGGGCGCGGTGGCGATAGGGCCGGCCACCACCTCCTTCATCCCCGTCGGCTCGGGGGCGGGGAAGGTAGACAGCCGCACGTCGTTCACCAGCACCGCATGCATGTCGGCACTGAACCAGACCACGTTTCTGATGCCGGCGGTGAGGATGAAGCGGAGGAGTTCCGCCCGTTCGGCCGCGTACCCCTCCCAGCGGTCATAAGGAAAGGCAAAAAACTCCTGCATCGGCACCTCTGAGACGATCACCTTCCAGGTGGCGTCGCTGCGCTGGAGGCGGTCCTTCAGCCAGGCTTTCTGCGCCGTCCCGAGGATCGTCCGGTCGGGATCGGCCAGGGCCCGCAGACAGGCCGCCGGGGCTGGCTGAGCCAGCGTCGAGGTGATCATCGCGAAGACGGACCGCAGCGACTGCGGCAGCGTCGGCGCCAGATCGGCACGCCGGCTGCCGGGGGGATTCATGCAGGCGGGGGTCTTGTTCACCTGACGGGTGCGGTAGGAACGGAGGTCCAGGACGAAGATCTCCACTTCTCGCCCGTAGCGCAGGCTGCGGTAGAGACGCCCCTCGGGCTGCTCGGCGATGGGCCACGCTTCCACGAATGCCTGGTGCCCGGCCGCGAACCGGGCCGGGTCGACCGTCTCGCGATCGAAATCGTTCTGCACCTCGTGGTCGTCCCAGATGACGATCAGCGGAGTTCTGCGCACCAACCGCTGCAGCGCAGGCAGAGTGCGGGCTTCCAAGTGCTTGGCCCGATACTCCGCCAGCGTCCGCACAGGCGATGATCCCAGCCCCGAATCCGCGTAGATCGTGTCGCCGATGAGGAGAAAGAGATCGAGCGGCTCGGTGGCCAGCGTCTCCAGCAGGCCAAAGGAATAGGGGGATCCCTTGGCCCAGTTGGTACTGTCGATGTCGCCGGAGAAAGCCAGCCGCACGTCCACGCGGCTCTCCGGGGCCGGGGCGGTGACAAAAGTACCGGGTTCAGATGAAACGCTCCCGGCCACGTGAAAGCGGTAGTAGTAGCGCGTCGCCGGGCGCAGCCCGGTCGCGACGAACTTCAGGAAGCCGCCCCGCTCGGCGGACGGCGTCGCCTCCGCGCTGAAGACCAGTGATCGGAACTGCGGATCGGACGAGACCTGCGCGGTCACCTCGAGCGGCGGCGGGCGGTGCGTCCAGAGGACCACCGAGGTCGGCGTAACGTCACCTGCGGCGAAGCCGTGCCGAAAGAGGAAATCCACTTGAGACGACGCGGGAGGAACGAAGATGGAGAGGACCGTCATCAGTGTCCCCGTGACGATCAGGCGCACGCTGCTAAGTTCGGGTCTACGCTGGTGAGCCCTCTAGCGTGGTCCGTCGGCGAGCGGCGAGGGGGCTAGACCGCGCCGACGCCGCGCCGGGCGGCGCGGCGGAGTACCCACCAGCCGGCCATGACCAGAGCAGCGAGGGGAACCAGGGCGCTGGCCAGCACGAGCAGACGCTCCGCGCCGGCCAGCACCTGGCGGACGGTGTCCAGGAAGGCCGCCTGGACCTTGAGGAGGGAGGCGCCGAAATCCCAGAAGATCGCGCCACCCTGCTTGCGTTTCTCTCGCAGCGTGACCTGGACCGTGGACATCTCCACACGATTGGACAAGAAGCGCAGCCGGCCGGTCAGTTGCTCGATCTCGCCGCGCACGCGGGTAAGTTCCTGCTCGATGCTCAGCAGGTCGGCCACCCGCGTCGCCCGATCCATGAAGGTGATGAGCTGCCGCTCGTGCGCTTCCAGATTTCTGACGCGGGCCTGAAGGTCGACGTACTCCTCGGTGACGTCCTCCCCCCGGACCTGGCGTGCGGTCACTTTGCCCAACGCCTCGACCTGCTCGAGCGCCTCGCTGAACCGGGAAGCGGGCACGCGCAGCGTAAAGGTGCCCGATGGGGGATCGGTCTGAGCAGCCGTCGAGTCGGAGACGAAGCCGCCGCTCGATTCGGCGATCCGCACCAGGGCTCGAGAGCCGTCCTCGAAGCTAACCACTTCGACCCCCAGCGTCGCACTGCGGACGATCTGACGGCCGACCGTCTGCGGGCTCACCCCCGGCGCCGCGGGGGCGCGCACGGCGCGAGCCTGCGGCCCCGGCGCCGCCGTACCGACGGGCTGGACGCCTGGGATGGGCTGGCTAGATCTGTCCCCCTCCGCCGCGCGCTGGGCCTGTGGGGATGCTGCTTCCGGAGCGGCAAACTCCTGATTCCGCTCGGTGAGCTGTCCGAGCAGGTTGATCGAGAAGAGACCGACCAGGAGGACCGCCGCAGCCGCAACGGCCGTCCGCCAGGAGGGCCGCCGGGCGGCCGCAAGCAGCCGCCGCACCACCCCGCTGCGCCCGCCGGACGCCTGTTCTTCCTCGAGGTGCGCAATCACTGCGGCCCGCAATCCCGCCGGTGCCCCGACCAGCTCCAGCCCCTGCACCGCCGCGACGGTCTGCCTGAGCCCGTCCAGGGTCTCGCGGCACGTGGCACATTCGCCGAGGTGCGTCTCGACGTGGCGCCGCTCGTCGGCAGAGACCCGTCCGTCGAGATACCCGGAGAGGATTTCGAGGAGGGGATGAGTCATCATGAGTGTTCCTCCGTGGCGCTGGATCGAGGGGCCAGATCGATCAGCAGGACGCGCAGCGCCTCGCGCGCCCGGGAGAGCCGGGACCGTACCGTGCCGATCGGTATACGCAAGACCTCCGCGACCTCCTCATAGGCCAGCCCCTGCAAGTCCCGCAGGACGATGATGGTGCGATGAGCGGGCGCCAGCCCTCCGAGCGCCTGGTGCACGCGCCGCTGCAGTTCGCTGCGCTCCGCCTCGGGCTCGGGGTTGCCCACCGTCGCGGGCAGCGCCACCTCTTCGAGCGGCAGCGGAGGGACATGCGGTCGCCGGCGCACCAGGTCGAGCGAGGCGTTCACGGCGATGCGGTGCAACCAGGTGCTGAACGCCGACTCATGGCGGTACCGGGGCAGCGCCCGGAAGGCCTTGAGGAGGGCCTCCTGCGCGGCGTCGCGGGCATCCTCGGCGTTCCCGGTGATGCGAAAGGCGGCGTGATAGATCCTGTCCTCGTGGGCCGCCACCAGCCGGTCAAACGCCTCCAGATCGCCGCGCTGGCTGCGCGCGATCAGCGCAGCCTCCTGCGGGTCGAGGGGAGCCCTTCCCTCCCCCGCGACGGCCGGCGCGCCTCCCCTGGCTGCCTGGTGCATCCGCGTAACGTCTTGCATCCGCCCCCTTAGACGGAGGGCCCGTCTGGGAGTTCCGGAACCTCCTGACAACCTCCGCGCGCCCATGTACGCTGAGTGTATCCGCTCACATCCTTGGTCGGATAGAACGGCACATCGCGAGGTGGATGTGTATGGAGACGCTGCGCTGTCTGTGTGGAGTGGAACTTGAGGCGGCTGACGAGGCCGGCTTGTTCACCGCCCTCCGGGAGCACATGAATGAGGCGCACGCCCATTGGAAACTCCCCGACGAGGCCCTGCGGGACGTCCTGGCGCGCCGCGCGCAGATGGTCCCGTGGGACGGCCGGACCATCCCGCTGCCGGCCGGCCTGGAGATCCGCCCCCTTGGTCCCGAGCGCCTTGACGATTTCCTCCAGTTCTTCGATCGGGAGGGCTTTCGGGACAATCCCTTCTGGGCGGACTGCTACTGCATGGAAGCCCATGTCACTGAGACGCCGGGCTCCCGGCGGTACGCCGAGCAGAATCGGAGGGAGAAGAGCGATCTGATCCTACGCGGGCAGGCGCACGGCTACCTGGCCTACGCGGGCGGCCGGCCCGTCGGCTGGTGCCACGCCGCCCCGCGGCTCTCGCTGGCCGGCCTCATGGCAAACGAGGAGCTGCGCGTCGAAGACCTTGAGGGCGTCGGGTCAGTCTACTGCTTCGTCATCGCCCCACCCTACCGCCGCCAGGGCCTCGCCGCCCGCCTTCTGGAGACAGCGTGCGAAGGGTTTCGCGATCAGGGCTTGCGCGTTGCGGAGGGCTATCCACCGCGCGAGACCAAATCAGATGCAGGTGGATATCATGGCACGCTCGCGATGTACCTCGCCGCCGGCTTTCAGCCGCATCGAGAAGACGAAAGACGGATCATAGTCCGAAAAGTGTTATCCTGACTGACTTTGCGGCACATGTTCCAGCCAATGTATAATTAGAGCTGGTTCCGTCCAAAGCCCTGCCGGGGTGTCGGAATCGGAATACGATTCGGTCTCAAAAACCGATGGGGCGCAAGCTCCGTGCGGGTTCGAGTCCCGCCCCCGGCACCATCCTCTTATCCCCTCCTGAATTTGACACCTGCCTGCCGATGTAACCTAGAGGATCGGACTCTTTTTCATCCTGGCCTTGACTCACATGCCACCTGGCGCAAAACCTCGCGGACCTTTGCACCGGCGGACCTGGCGTCCCGATCTGGCTTACGTCGTTGGCCTTCTAACAACTGATGGTAACCTCTCGCCAACGGGCCGTCACATTATCCTTGTCTCCCGTGATCAGGACCTGATCAACACCTACGCGACCATCCTTCAATTGAGTAATCGAATAGTCCGACACCCGGGTGGGTTTAATGGCAGCCTTGCATTCCACATCAGCTTCGGGGATCGACTCTTCTATCAGTGGTTGACCTCGATCGGAATCCACCCCCGAAAGACCCTGACAATCGGCGCTCTTCAGATCCCTGATGAGTTCTTCCCGGATTTCCTCAGAGGGCACCTGGATGGGGATGGATCCGTCACGTCTTATGTCGATAGGTACAACACAAAGGTTTCTCCGAGCTACGTTTACCAACGCCTGTATGTACGGTTCCTCTCGGCAAGCAGGATTCATGTCGAGTGGCTCCAAGCCACCATTCGTAACCTCCATGGAGAAGAGGGGTCCATCAACGTCACGCAACGGCCTTCACGACGCCCTCTTTTCTCCTTGAAGTTTGCGAAGAAGGAATCCATAACGCTGTTACGCTGGATGTACTACTCATCCGATGTCCCATGCCTTGCCCGGAAGCGAAATATTGCTGAGCCATTCCTGCGTGGCGACCTGAAATCGTTTCGTCACCCTGTAGAGGGATAGTCAGAACGTGCCGTTGGAGAGTCTATGAGTGGCGAGCCAGCACATGAATCGGTTCCAGAAAGTGTCCAAGTACTGGCGCATCGATGCCTAAGGTACCCTCTGCCAGGGCTTCTCAAGAACGCCCTCGACGGACATGACAGATCCGTTAGATCACTGCAGGTCTCTCCTCCCCTGCTGAGAAGTTAAGCTCCGCAATGCAAGAAATGCCGGGCGCGTCTCGCCTTATCGTCCGACTCGGTCTCCTCGTCCTGGCGAGCTGGCTCCTCTGGGTCGGGTTCAAGATCTATCCCGCGGCCGCGACGCGGGTGATGTGGCTTCCGGTTGTCTTCGGCGCGTATCTGGCCGCCTTCGGGTCACTGCTGGGCGCCGCCGCCCTGCGCAAACGACAGGAACACATCGCCCGCCTCTGGATTCTCATCGCCACGCTGGCCGGCGTGGTCGCCTGGTTTGCCGTGGAGGTCACAGCATACTACCCTCAGTACCGCGCCGACACGCTGGCCCTCTCCCACGTCGCCGCGCAGGAAATGCTTCGGGGAGGCAACCCCTATGCGCTGGAGAGCGCCGACGTCATCCAAGAGGTCGAGCGCCTGGGCATCCCGCGGTCGCTCCTCACGCAGACCACTGACGGCAAACCGTTCGCCCGCGTCGTTGCCTACCCGGCGCTGCACTTTGTGGTCTTTGTGCCCGCCCTCGCCGCGGGTGTCGATGATTTGCGATGGGTCGTCCTCATGTTCGAACTCCTCGCTCTCCTCATCCTGTGGCGGTCGACCCCCCGGCGTTTTCAGCCACTCGCCTTCGTGCCGTTCCTCGTGAATCCGGATCTTCTCGTCATCTTTACGTCGGGCCTCACGGACTGGCTCTGGGTAACCCCGCTGATGCTGGCCGCTGTCTCCCTGACCCGCGGGCACACCTTCCTGGCGGGTGTCGCCTATGGATGCGCGACCGCGGTGAAGCAGTTACCGTGGGTCGCCCTCCCTTTCCTCGTCATCTGGCTCCTGAAGTCGCGGCAGAAAGGAGCGTCGTTCCCGGCTGCCGCGATGTTCCTGGGAACCGCGACCATGACGTTCTTCGCCGCCAACATGCCGTTCATCGTGTTGGACCCTGGGGCGTGGGCGCAGGGGGTCATGACGCCGTTGTTCGCCCCGTTGGTCCTGGATGGCCACGGCCTCTCAACCCTGTCGAGAGTCGGATGGCTCCCGGACTCCCAGCTCCTCTATGGAGGGCTCACTGCTGTCGCCGTGCTCATCGCGGTCGCGGCGTACTGGCGGTTCTTCCCCTGGCTTCGCGACGCCCTATGGATCTTTCCCGCCGTCCTGATGTGGGTGGCATATCGGTCGTTCCATAACTGCATTCTCTACTGGCTTCCGCCGATTTACCTCTGGGTGCTGCTCGACCCGGCCAAGCGATTGGCCAGGACCCAGGCCTCCCGAGGGGCGCCCATGGCGCGACCCGCGCCGGTGAGCCGCGTCGGCCTCGGGTTCATTGGCGCTCTCTTGGTCGTCCTCGTCGTCAGCTTCACCGCGCGCATCGGGCCGGCAACGTCTTCTTCCGGCCCGATCGAGGTGCGGGTGATCGCGGTCTCTGCCCGCGCAGACCCCCTCGTCATCGACACGATCACCGTGGAGGTGACGAATCGCACCCCGAGTCCGATTGAGCCGGTCTTTACCGTGATGCGAGCAGGGCAGTCTGTTGTTTGGCCGATCGAGACGGGGCCTGCCGCGCTCGCTGCGGGCGCCGCAGCCGTGTACGGCATTGCCGCTCCGGCGGGCGCTTCAGGCCTCCCGCCAAGGAATCTCTATGCGGGGGAGGCGGGGAGTGGAGGGGAGCCGATGCTACTGCGTGTCACGGCCAGGGGCACGGACGCAGCGGCAAACGTCTGGATTCCCGGGTTCTGAGGGTCAGGCCGCCTGATCGGCGGGGACGCGGCTGAAGATCGACAAGTAGCGCCGCAGGAACCAGGACAGGGATTGCGGACGGGCCAAGGCGGCGGCCGCAATGCCGAGCACGGGACGCGGCATTGCCAACACCGCAACAGTCCCCCAAAGCAGCGCGCGATACCGCCGCCGCTCCCGGGTCACAAACTGGTCGTATCGTTCCGAGGCGCTCTCGACGGACCACGCACCTGCCACCACACCGCGCAGGAGCCGACCACACCGCTCCCCGGCGAGCACGGCAGTCCTGATCCCTTCCCCCGTCAGAGGAAGGCACTGTCCCGCAGCGTCGCCGGCGACGAAGACCTTGCCCGCGACCGGCGCACGCCACCCGGTCGCCAGGTACCCTCCGTGAATCGCGCCCGGCTGCAACCCGAATCGCCGCACAAACGCCTGCAGTGCGTCCATCAGCTTGGTCTTGCCGCGGTAGCTCAGCACTCCATACCGTGTAACCGGGCCGCAAGGGAAGGCCCAGGCGTACCCATCCCGCACCTCCGGCAGGAAATAGAAGGAGAGTCCGTTAGCCAGCGGCGCGGCGATCTCTGTCTCGATGCCAAAGGCCACACGACGGCCTCGGGTGGATCCGGAGAGGCGCGACCGCGGTCCAGTGGCGTCGATGATCAGCGAGGCTGTTATCTTTCCCGCCGTTGTCGAGGCGCGATCGCCCCGGATCGCCTGCACCGACGCCTGCCGGAAAGCCGCACCGGATCCCTCGAAGGCCAGGCGGCAGAAATCGGCATAGTCGAAGGTGCAGAACGGCTCGGGCAGCGGCCAGCGGACCGCCCTGCCCTCGACGTCGATCGTGAGATGGTCGTGCCGCTGGCGGATGGAGGCGCCGGCGTCCATGCGCTCGACGATCGCCACCGGCGCGCCGCAGGCGGATGTGACCCCGCTGCCGAGGGGGGCGCGGTCGAGGAGCAGCGCGTGGGGGCCGAGGGCGCGGGCGGCGGCGAGGCCGGCAAAACTCGCGCCGGCAATGAGGACGTCGGCTCGCTGGACGCTCACTGCTCCTTCACCGGGCGGGCATGCTCGAAGGGCGTGGGGCCGGAGGCGGCGGGCACCTGCACGCGGGCATGCCGCGTCACCGTGATGCTCAACCCGATCGCGCGCATCGCGTCCACCAGCCCGCCGCGGATGGCCAGGGCCCCCTCCAGCGTGGCGGGATCGCCGATGGCCGTGATGACGAAGGGCGCGGTCAGCCGCTGCAGGTTGACCACGACCGTCCCGCCCACCTGGGCGAATCCCGTCGTGGCGGTGACGCGCTGCGTGTTGACGGCCACCGCCTCGGCGCCGGCGGCCCAGAGCTCGTTGATCACGCCGACGAGATCCTGATACGTCACCACGGCCGGGTTCGCGCCGGCGGGGCGCGTCGGAGCGTCGCGCATCGCCACGCTCACCCCCGGGCCCTCCATCGCCTTCAGCCCCAGCGCCAGCCGCAGCCGCACCAGCTCCGCCGACATCAGCGCGGTCACGCTCTGTCCCTGAGAGCTCGACCGCTGGATCGCCTCCAGCCTCAGGCTGAGTCGCGCCAGCTCTTCCTCCAGCTCAGCCCGGGCCTCGCGCTCCTCCCGCAGCAGGGTGGCCAGGGCATAGATGTTGCGGGTGGGCACCTCGGGCTGCTCTCCTAGGGTGCGTCCCGCGCGCACCTGTGTGACCACGAGGAAGCCCAGCGCCATCAAGACGAAGGCGGCGAGGACGCGCCAGAGGTCTCTCAGGGAGTCTCCTCGACCCACGCGGCGCCGTCGCCAAACTCCGACTCGAGCGCGGCCACGGCGTCGCCGGCGCGGACGCGCATGTCCCGCGCGCGCACCACCGTTTCGCGGTCGTCGCGCACGAGGTGGAGCACGAGCGGATCCTCCCCCCGGTGGCCGGCCAGCGCAGCGTGCAGGCGCTCCAGCGCGCTCTGTCCCAGATCGGCGTTGAGGCGCACGTGTAGCTCGGGGGCTGTCCCGGCGGGGAGACGGCCGTCGCCATTCCCGGTCCCCTCCGCCAAGCCTTCGGCGGCGGACGCGTCCTCTTCATAGGCTGGGCCCTCTACGAGCGGGACGGCGTCCCCTGCCGTGACCGGCTCCGCCGCGGGGGCCTCCGCCAGCGCGAAAAGACTATCCGCCAGGACCTTGACCTGCTGCTCCGCGACGTCGGCCCGACCCCGCACCACGAGAATGGCATCCCTCTTCAAGAGGAAGGCGTTCTGCTCGTAGGTGCGCGGGAAGACAATCACCTCGACCGATCCGGTGAGGTCCTCGAGGGTGAGGAACGCCATCACCGAGCCCGCCTTGGTGGTGGTGCGCTTCAGCGCAGCGACGATGCCGCCGACCGACAGGGTGGCGCGGTCGCGCACCTCGCTGAGCTGGCCGATGGGGAGGGTGACGCGCGCCGCCAGATCCTCCTGCACGTGGGCGAGGGGATGGTCGGAGATGTAGAGCCCCAGCATCTCCTTTTCCATCGCCAGCCGCTCCTCCTGGCTGAACTCCTCCACCGCCGTCGTGAGCGGGGGAAGGGCGAGCGCCTCCTCGAGCCCGAACAGCCCCTGCTGGGGCGACTCGCGTAGCCGCTGCTCCCGCTGGCCGGCCGCCAGGGCCGCATCCAGCCCCGCCAGCAGCTGGGCCCGGGCTTCACCCAGAGAGTCCAGCGCCCCCGCCTTGATCAGGCTCTCCAGCACGCGCCGGTTCACGTGGCGCCCGTCCACGCGCCGGGCCAGCTCGACCAGCGAGGGAAAGGGGCCGTCGGCGCTGCGCGCGCGGATGATCTCTTCCACGGCGCTCAGCCCCACGTGCTTCACCGCGCCAAGGCCGAAGCGGATGGCGTCTCCTTCCACCGCGAAGTTCTCCGCGGAGGCGTTCACGTCGGGCGGGCGCACGTCGATGCCCATCCGCCGCGTTTCGGCCACGGCGAGGGCGACCTGGGCCATCCAGTCCTGTCCCTGCGCCTCGCGCGTCAGCACGGCGGTCATGTACTCCACCGGGTAGTTGGCCTTGAGGTAGGCCGTGTAGTAGGCGATCAAGCCGTAGCAGGCGGCGTGCGCCCGGTTGAAGCCGTAGCGGGCAAACGGCTCGAACTGCTCCCACATCTGATCGACCGTGCGGGTGGGGATGCCGCGCGCCCGCGCGCCCTGCACGAACTTGCTCCGCTGCGCCTCCAGCTTGTCCTTGATCTTCTTGCGGATCGCGTAGCAGAGCACGTCCGCCTCGGCCAGGGTATATCCGGCGGCGGCCTGCGTCACCGCCATGACGTCCTCCTGGTAGACCATCACCCCGTAGGTCTCGGCCAGCACCGGCTCCAGCACCGGATGGAGGTAGGTGATGGGCTCGCGGCCGTGCTTGCGCCGGATGTAGCTGGGGATGTTGGCCATCGGCCCGGGGCGGAAGAGCGCCACCATGGCCATGATGTCCTCGATGCGGGAGGGGCGCAGGTCCTTGAGGTAGCGCGTGATCCCCGCGCCTTCCAGTTGGAAGATCCCCACCGTCTCCCCGGCCGAGAGCAGCGCGTAGGTCGGCTGATCGTCGAGGGGAATCGTCTTCAGATCGATGCGCACGCCGCGGGTGGCCTCGATGATCCGCAGGGCCTCGTCCAGGATGGACAGGTTGGCCAGGCCGAGCAGGTCCATCTTCAACAGCCCAATCCGCTCGACCGCGTTCATGTCGTACTGGGTCATCACTAGATCGCCCTTGGTGGCGCGCTGCAGGGGAACATGCGCGATCAGCGGGTCCGGCGAGATGATGATGCCCGCCGCGTGGGTGCTGGCGTGGCGGGCCACCCCTTCCAGTTTCTGGGCCAGATCGAGGAGACGGCGGATCGGCGCCGACTCCCGGGCGCTGCGGGCCAGCTCGGGATCCGCGCGCAGCGCCTCGTCGAGCGAGGCGCTGAAGGGGATGAGCTTAGCGATGCGGTCCACATCCCCGTAGGGCATCCCCATCACCCGGCCGACGTCGCGCACCGCCTGGCGCGCGCCCATCGTGCCGAAGGTGATGATCTGGGCGACGTGGTCAGCGCCGTACTTCTCGATGACGTAGCGGATGACCTCATCGCGCCGGCTGTCCATGAAGTCGATGTCCACGTCCGGCGGGGTGTAGCGCTCGGCGTTGAGGAAGCGCTCGAAGGGCAGGCGGTACTGGATGGGGTCGACGTCGGTGACGCCGACGCAGTAGAGGACCAGGCTGCCCGCGGCCGAGCCGCGCACCGTTGTCAGGATACCCCGCTGCCGGGCGAAGGTGACGAAGTCCATGACGAAGAGGAAGTACGCCGCATACCCCGTCTGGGCGATCACCGCCAGCTCGCGGTCCAGGCGTTCGGCGAGCGTCGGCGTGACGACCCTGTAGATGCGCCGCAGTCCGGCCTCGCACAAGGCGCGCAGGTAGGAGTCGGCGGTCTCCCCCTCCGGCACGGGGAAGTGAGGCAGCCGCAGCCGGCCCATCTCGATCTCGACGTTCGTCCGCTCGGCGATGGCCAGCCCGGCGCGCAGCGCCTCGGGGAACTCGGCGAAGGCGCGGGCCATCTCCTCGCCGCTCTTCAGGTAGAACTCGCGCACCTCTCCCATCCGCGGCTTGTCGGTGGCGTCGAGGCCGATGTTCATCTGGATGCACATCAGGGCGTCCTGCGCGTCGGCCTCCTCCTGGTGGACGTAGTGCACGTCGTTGGTCGCCAGCAGCGGCAGGCCAAGCTCACGGGCGAGCCCGGCGAGGCCGACGGCTACCCTGGCCTCATCGGCGAGCCCGTGGTTCTGAACTTCCAGATAGAAGTTGCCGGCGCCAAGAATGTCGCGGTACGTCGCGGCAACCTCCCGGGCGCCGGCAACATCATCGCGCAGGATCGCCCGGCTGACCTCCCCCTGCAGACACGCCGAGGAGCCGATCAGTCCGCCAGCGTGGCGCGCCAGCAGCTCGCGGTCGATGCGCGGCTTGTAGTAGAAGCCGTCGAGATGGGCCGCCGTGGTCAGGGCGATGAGGTTGCGGTACCCCTCCGTGGTGGCGGCCAGCAGGATGAGGTGGGATGGGGCGGCGTCCAGTTTGGGGTCGCGGTCGGCGTGGCCGCGTGGCGCCACGTAGGCCTCGACCCCCAGGATCGGCGTGAGGTTGTGGGCCTTGGCGGCCAGGTAGAACTCGACCGCCCCGTACATCGCCCCGTGATCGGTCATGGCCACGGCCGGCATGCCCAGGCGCGCCGCCTCCGCCATCAGAGGGGCGATCCGGCTGTGTCCGTCGAGCAGCGAGTACTCGGTGTGGAGATGACAGTGGACGAACGGCTCACGCATTTCGGGTCATCGGCGGTCGTTGGCTACCAGCAGTCTACCCGATCGATGCCGCACGGTCATCCCTGACGGGTGCTCAGGTCTAATCCACCCCCGCCGCCGGGTACCAGGGAAGCGAGGGGGTTGATGCATGACCAGGGGAGATCGGCGCCGGTCGACGACGATCCACGAAAACCACAAGGCGGTGGTGGCGGCCTTCTATCACCGCTGTCTCAGCGAGGGGGAGGTCGGAGCGGTGGCGGCCTTGATCGCGCCCGACTTCGTGGATCAGAGCTATGGCCTCGCCGGCGTCGCCGAGGTGGAACGCTTCGTCGCGGAGCGGCGGAAGCACTGGCCCACCCTCACCTACAGCCTCGAGGACGTCATCGCAGAAGGCGACCGGGTCGCGGTGCGCTGGACCGGCCGGGGCACCGACCACACCGGCCGCAACGCCACCTGGACGGGCATGGGATTCTACCGCATCCGCGAGGGCAAGATCGCCGAGCACTGGGCCAGCGAAGATGGGCTGGACCTGGCGCAGCAGCTGGCCCGGCTGCACAACGGGGGCTGAGCTCTCAAAACGACGTGCCGCTGGTGAAGGTGAAGGCCCGCACCTTGATCGCCGGCGCATAGCGCATGATCCCGAAGTCCCCGCCCAGCAGCCGACCCTCCGCGCTCACCGCATCCACGTGCGCAAACGCCTCCAGCATCGACTGATTGAAGCGGAGGTTGCGCAGCGCCCGCGTGACGCGGCCGTCCTCGATGAGGAAGGTGCCGTCCCGCGTCATGCCGGTGATGACGGTGCGCGCCGGATGGACGACGCGCACGTAGTGGAAGCGGCTGACCAACACCCCGCGCTCCGTCGAGGCGATCATCTCCTCGCGGCTCATCCTCCCTGGAGCCATGATCACGTTGCTGGCGATCGGCCCAAAAGCATTGGGCTGGGACATCGCGTGTCCGGTGCTGGTCACGCCGGCGCGGCGAGCGGTGCGGCTGTCGTGCGCCACGCCGACGGCGACGCCATCACGCACGAGGTCGAGCCGGCCCCGGGGCACCCCTTCGTAGTCGAAGGGCAGGCCGACCGTCCGGGGATCGGCCGGATCGTCCCAGATCTGGATGAAGGGCGCCACGATGCGCTCACCTATCCTGGTAGAAAGCGCGCTGCGGCCCTCCAGCACAGCCCGCCCGTTGAAGGTGCCCAGGGCCAGGTAGGCCAGCATCAGGCCGCCCGCCTCGGGTTCGAGCAGGACGGTGTAGGTCCCGGGCTCCAGGTCCACCGGACCGCGCGCCGCGGAGGCGCGCTCGGCGGCGTGCCGCCCCAGCGCGGCAAAGTCCAGGCGGCGCAGGTCGGCATCAACGGCCGAGGTGTGCGACGACCCACCCCTCTCCTGGAGGACGGCGACGAAATCGGTCTGCGAGCGCGCCCCGTACGCGCGCACCCCCCTGGAATTGGCGACGGCGCGGCCGATCACCGTGGTGGAGAGCGCTCCGGCTGCCGACGCTCCACCGCTGGCATCAATGAACGTCCGCACCGCCTCGGCGCGGCTGCGCGGCGTCGCGGAGGCGGTCGCCGCGGCGACGCGATCGATCAGGATGGGATGGGCGCCGATGGGCGCAGGGAGCCCGGGGAAGTCGGGATCGGGCGGAGTCTGCCGGGCAATCTCGACCGCCCTGGTCGCAACGGTGTCGAGCTCCGCGGGGGCGAGGCTGTTCGTCCGCACCCCGGCGACGCGCCCCTCGTGCGCCACCCGCACGAGCAGCTCGGCGTTCTCTTCGGCGACGTTCTGATGGATGCGGGAGTCGGCGAAGCGCGTCAGCCCGCTGCGGACCGCGATCAGGACCGCTTCCGTCTCGCCCGCCGGCGAGCGGTCGAGCACGCGCTCGAGAATCTGGAAGGCCTCGGCCTGATCCAGCAGGCCGTCGGGGCGTGACGGGCTCAGCGGGAGCCCACCGCCACGTTCCGGAACCGCGTCGGTCCGGCCGGATGACCGGTATGACCCGTCTGGGCGGGCTGCCCCTTGCCGCAGTTCGGTGTCCCCCGGTTGCGGAACTCGGACGGGCCCGCGACCCAATCCAGCGACGCCCAGAACTCCGGCGTGATGCCGCCGTATGTGGGTTGCTTGAGCAGACGAGTGCGGCGGCCGTGCTTGATCTCCCAGGCGATCTCGCAGCCGAACTGAAAGTTCAGGCGCCGGTCGTCGATCGACCAGGACTTGTTCGTGCTCATGAAGATGCCGTCGTCGGTCTCGGCGATCATCTCCTCCAAGGTCCCCCGCCCCGGCAGCAGACCGACGTTGGTCATGCGGATCAGGGGAAGGCGGTTCCACCCCGACGCCCGGGCGGTGCCGTTGCTGCGCTGTCCCAGCGCGCCCGCGGTCTCCCGGTTCGTCAGCACGTTCCGGAGGATGCCCTCCTGGACGATCGTCGTTCGCTGCGCGGGCACCCCTTCGTCGTCGAAGCCAAAGGTGGCCAGCGCCCCGGGCAGCGTGGCATCGGCAATCACGTTCATCTTCGCTGAGCCGTAGCGCAGCGACCCCACATCACCGGGGGCGATGAACGAGGTTCCGGCGTAGGCGGCCTCCATCCCCAGGATGCGGTCGAGCTCGATGGCGTGGCCGATCGACTCGTGGATCTGCAGAGCCGTCTGGTCGCTGTCGAGGATGAGCGTGGTGACGCCGGCGGGACAGAGGGGCGCGGTGAGCAGGGCCACCGCCTCATCCGCGGTCTGCGCCGCATGCCCGGCCAGGTCCATCGCCTCGATCAGTTCAAATCCCCCGGTGCCGAAGTCGCCACGGAAGGAGGCGGGGTAGGAGCGCCGCTGCACCTCTCCGTCGCGCACAGCCACCGCGCCGATGCCGGCGCCGTTCTCGGTGATCACCTGGTCGATGACTGCGCCCTCGCTGCTGGCGAAGTGTTTGCTGGTGCGCCAGAAGTCCATCGACCCTTCGGCCGTGCGCACGCCGGCCACAGCGGTCATGGCCCGGGTGGCCGCCTCCAGGGCGGCGAGCATCTCTTCCAGCGGGACGGACCAGGGATCGCGCGCGACGGGCGTGCTGTAGGACGCCAGCACGGGCTCGACCGGCGTCAGGGTGACCGCCGGGCCAGGGACCAGACGGGAGGCGCGGGCGATCTCCACCGCCTGCCGCGCCACCGCCGCGACGGCGTCGGCTTCGGTCCGTGAGGTGGAGGCGAAGCCCCAGGCGCCGTCCACCAGCACGCGCACCCCCAGCCCGGCGTCCTCGCCTTGGACGATCGCTTCGGGCTGCCCGTTCTTCACCGTCAGGCTGAGGGTGCGTGTCCGGACGACGCGCGCGTCCGCATAAACGGCGCCGGCGCGGGCCGCCGCCTCAATCGCTGCGCCGGTCAGTTCGCGGGGCGTCACTCCCCCGGCGTGGGGCGGACGGGAGTGTAGGGGCCGTCGGCGCGCACCGTGCCGAGGACCCGGTCCAAGATGGTGAGGGCGTCCTCCAGCGTCTCTTCGGGAATCGTCAGCGGCATGAGGAAGCGGATCACGTTGCGGCGCACCCCGGCCGTGAGCACGATCACGCCCTCCGCCAGGGCGCGGCTCACCACCTCTGCCGTCTCGGCGGCCGCCGGCGCTTTTGTGCGCGGATCGGTGACGAGCTCGAACCCCATCATCGCCCCCAGTCCCCGTACCTCACCGATGAGCGGGTGCTCTCTGGCCATCGCCGTAAGGCGTTGCCGCAGCAGCGCGCCCAGCCGGGCCGCCCGTTCCGGAAGCCGCTCCGATGCCATGATGTCCAGAACGGCGAGCGCGGCGGCGCAGGCCACCGGGTTGCCGACGTAGGTGCCGCCGAGCGCTTGGGGCGGCACCTCGGCAAAGATCTCGCGGCGCCCCACCAGGGCGGAGAGGGGAAGACCCGCGGCGATCGACTTCCCCACGACCATCAGGTCGGGCTCGATGCCGGCGTGCTCGACGGCGAACATCTTGCCGGTGCGCCCCATCCCGGTCTGCACCTCGTCCACGATGAGCAGGATGCCCCGGCGGTCGCACAGGTCCCGCAGCGCCGGCAGAAAGTCGGGCGGAGGGACGACGAACCCTCCCTCGCCCAAGACCGGCTCGACGATAATTCCTGCCACCTGCCCGGGATCGACGTGGGTGGCGAACATCTCCTCGAGACGGTCCATCACATAGCCCGTCGCCTCGGTGACGGGCGAGCGGTACGGGTAAGGATAGGGCGCGCGGTAGACCTCGGGGGCGAACGGGGCCATCCCCTTCTTGTAGGGATTCACCCGGCCGGTGAGGGTGAGAGCCATCTGCGTCCGCCCGTGAAACCCGCCCTCGAAGGCGATCAGGGCGGGGCGGCCGGTGGCCAGGCGAGCCACCTTGGCGGCGTTCTCCACCGCCTCGGCGCCGGAGTTGAAGAGCGCGGCCTGCTTGGGTGAGGGACCGGGGGTGAGGGCGGCCAACCGCTCTGCCACCGCGACGTATCCCTCGTAGGGGACGATCGTAAAGTCGGTGTGCGTGAAGCGGGACGCCTGCTCTGTGATCGCCGCGACCACGCGCGGATGGCTGTGGCCGACGTTCATGCAGCCGACCCCGCCGGCCAGGTCGATGTAGCGGTGCCCATCGGCATCCCAGAGGAACGCGCCCTCGGCGCGCGTCGCGAAGACCGGCATCATGTTGGCGATCGCGTCGGGGACGGCGCGCTGTTTGCGCGCGGCGAGGTCGGCGCTTCGGGATCCAACGGAACCTGGGTGATCGGGCATTGGTGTCAACCTCCGGGGTGATGGGTGCGGCGACTCTCAACCACCATTGTGCCCTAACGGGGGTCCTCAGCGCCGGCGCAGGGCCACGACCGTACGCAGGTGGCTGGTCTGCGGGAAGAGATCGACCGGCTGGACCCATTCTACGGCGTATCCCGCTCTGCCCAGGCGCGCCAGGTCGCGCACGGTCACGTGCAGCGAACGGCCGATGTAGACGAGCCGGCGCGGTCCTGTCGCCGCCAGCGTCTCGGAGAGGCTCTCCGCCAGCCCCTCGCCCGGCGGCCCGGCCAGGACCACGTCGGTGCGTTCCCCCCGCTCGTGCAGTTTGGCCAGAACCTTGGCCGGATCCCGCGTGTAGAAGACCGCGTTGGCGACGCCGTTGCGCGCCGCCGTCGCCCACGCCTCCTCCATGGCGCGACGGTCGGTGGTCACCCCGACGGCGCGGCGGACGTGCCCCGCCAGCGCCAGCGGCATCAGGCCGGAGCCGGCGAAGAGGTCGATCACCTGCTCACCGCCGCGCAGACCGGCGGCCTCGACGATGGCCTCCAGCAGCAACGGCAGCGCCCGGGGATTGGGCGGGATCTCGCTGCGCGGATCCAGCCGCATCCGCAGGCCGAGGATCTCTTCTTCGATGTAGGCTCGTCCCCACAGCAGGGTGAGACCTGGGCCGAAGAACTCCGTGGAGCGGCCGGGCTGGATCGTCAAGAACAGCCCGACCAGTCCGGGCACCTGGTCGAGGACGGCGCGCACGAAGGCCATCCGGTCGGGCAATGGCGCCGCGGTCGAGAGGACGGCCAGAGCCTCGCCGGTGGCGAAGCCGGTGATCGCCTGCACTCCCCGGACGAGCCCGCGCCCCGGACCGGCATAGGGCGGAAGTCCGAGGTGTCGGACCGCCTCGCGGACCACCTCCAGGATGCGCACATTGGTCGGATGCTGAATCGGGCACGTCTCGATGTTATAGAGACGCCGCTCTCCCCACCCATAGAAGCCCGCCACCGTTTCCATCCCGCGGCGGTCGAAGGCGCCGCGCAGCACGCTCCGGTAGGCCCACCCCTCCGCGCCCCGGCAGGGACGGACCTGCTGCGCCGTGACCCCCGCCCCGGCGAGGAGCGCGGCGACCAGCGCCGTCTTGTGCCGCCGCTGCCCCTCCAACGTGATGTGCTGCAGCTGGCACCCCCCGCACCGGCCGAAGTGCGGACAGGGCGGCGTCGCCGCCTCCGCGGATTTCCGCTGCAGGGCGGCGATCTCGCCGCGGAGGGGATCGCGCTCCACCACCTTCACGAGAGCGGCCTCGCCCGGAATCGCGTAGCGCACCGCCAGGGTCTGGCGACCGACCTGCGCCGTGGCCGCGCCGTCGAGGGCCAGGCCGGAGAAGGTCACCGCAACCCGCCGCCCCACCTCGAGCGGGGCAGCAGCGCCCTCAGCCACCGAGCCGCTCCCGCAGCAGCCGGTTGACCAGGTCGGGGTTGGCGCGGCCGCGGGTCTCCTTCATGACCTGTCCGACCAGAAACGTCAGGGCGCGCGATTTCCCCTTGCGGAACTCCTCCACCGCCCCGGGGTGCGCCGCCAGCGCCTGCTCGACGAGGCGGGTGAGATCGGCGGCGTCGCTGATCTGCTCGAGCCCCCGCGCCGCCACGAGGGCCGAGGGATCCGCGCCGCCGCGCACGAGCTCGGGCAGGAGGTCCTTGGCGATGCGCCCGCTGATCCGCCCCTCATCGATCAGTCGCAGCAGCGCCACCAGCCCCTCCGGCCGCAGCGGCGTCTCGTCGACCTCTTTGTCCTCCGCGTTGAGCAGCCCGGCGACATCCCCGGTGAGCCAGTTGGCCAGCGCCTTCGCGTTGGGGTAGAGCGCCAGCGCCCGCTCGAAAAACGCGGCGAAGGGCGGGCGGCGCACGATCAGATCGGCGTCGTAAGCGGAGAGGCCCAGCGCCGAGACGTAGCGCGTCGCCTTCTGGGCCGGCAGCTCGGGCAGCGTCTGCCGCACGCGTTCCACCTCCGCCTGCTCCACGGTGATCGGGATCAGGTCGGGCTCGGGGAAGTAGCGATAGTCCTGGGCCTCCTCCTTGACGCGGGAGGCAAAGGTGAGCTGCCGGCGCTCGTCCCAGTGGCGCGTCTCCTGCGTCACCGTCCCGCCGGCCGCGAGGAGGTCGGCCTGGCGCGCCGCTTCGAACGCCAGGGCGCGCTCGACCGCGCGCAGCGAGTTCATGTTCTTCACTTCGGTGCGGGTGCCCGCCGCCCCGTCCGCCCCGCGCAGCGAGACGTTGGCGTCCACCCGCATCGTGCCTTCCTCCATCCGTCCCGAGGAGACCCGCAGATACTGCAGCATCGCGCGCAGCGCGATCAAAAACTCCCGCGCCTCCGCCGGGCTGCGCAGATCCGGCTGGGTGACGATTTCCATCAGCGGCACCCCGGAGCGGTTGTAATCGATCAGCGTGTGGCTGACCGCTCCCTCCCGCTCCACGTGGAGCAGCTTGCCGGTGTCCTCCTCCAGGTGGACGCGCCCGATGCGCACGGCCCGCGGCGCCCCCTCCGCCGTGAACTCCAGCCAGCCGTCGGAGCCCAGCGGCGGGTGATCCATGTACTGGTACTGCGAGATCTGAAAGTTCTTCGGCAGATCGGGATAGTAGTAGTTCTTGCGATGAAACCGGCTCTCCGGCGCCAGCGCGCAGCGCAGCGCCACCGCCGTGCGCAGCCCGAGGGCCACCGCCCGCCCATTCGTCACCGGCAGCGCCCCGGGCAGTCCCAGGCAAACCGGGCAGATCAAGGTGTTGGGCGGGGCGCCGAACGCCACCGCGCAGCCGCAGAACATCTTGGACGCGGTGAGCAGCTGGACGTGGATCTCCAGCCCGATCACCGGCTCGGCGGCGATGGGCTCGCGCGCGCGCCCCGCCGTCGCGCTCACGAGGGCGGGACCTTTCGCCACCAGCCGGCCGCCTGCTCGTAGGCCGCCGCGGCGCGCAGCAGCGTCGCCTCGTCGAAGGCGCGGCCGATCAGCTGCAGGCCGACGGGCAGACCGCCGGCAAAGCCGCAGGGCACCGAGACGGCAGGCAGCCCCGCCAGGTTCACCGGAATCGTGAAGATGTCGGCCAGGTACATCTGCAGCGGATCGTCCACCCGCGCGCCCAGGGGGAAGGCCACGGTCGGCGAGGTGGGCAGCAGCAGCAGGTCGACCGCGCCCAGCGCGCGGTCGAAATCCTCCCGCACCAGCGTGCGCGCGCGCTGCGCCGTGAGGTAGTAGGCTTCGTAGAATCCCGCGGAGAGGGCATACGTGCCGAGCATGATGCGCCGCTTCACCTCGGCGCCGAAGCCGCGGTCCCGCGTGCGGGCGAAGAGGTCGTAGATGCCCTCGGCCGGCACGCGCAGCCCATGGCGCACCCCGTCGTAACGGGCCAGGTTGCTGGAGGCCTCCGCCGTGGCGAGGAGATAGTAGGTCGGCAGCGCGTAGCCGATCGTGGGCAGGGTCACCTCTACGATCTCCGCGCCCAAGTCGCCGAGCAAGGAGATCGCCTGGGAGACAGCCTTCCGCACCCCGCTTTCCAGCCCCTCCCCCATCCCCTCGCGCACCACGCCCACGCGCAGCCCGGTCCCGCCGTCGGAGAGCGAGCGGCGCATCTCCAGGGTCTCTACCTCCGCCGAGGTGGCGTCCAGAGGATCCCGGCCGGCCAGGACTTCCAGCAGCAGCGCGGCGTCCTCGACCGTGCGCGTGAGTGGTCCGATCTGGTCGAGGGAGGAGCCGTAGGCCACGAGGCCGTAGCGCGAGACGCGCCCATAGGTCGGCTTGAGCCCGACGATCCCGCAGAGCGAGGCGGGCTGGCGGATCGAGCCGCCGGTGTCGGTGCCCAGGGCCCAGGGAGCGAGACCGGCCGCCACCGCCGCGGCGGAGCCCCCGCTGCTGCCGCCGGGGACACGGCCCCGATCCCACGGATTCCGCGTGGGCCCGAAGGCGGAGTTCTCCGTAGAGGAGCCCATGGCGAACTCATCCATGTTGGTCTTGCCGAGAAGGATCGCCCCGGCGGCCCGCAGCCGGGCGATCACCGTGGCATCGTACGGCGGCCGCCACCCCTCCAGGATCTGGGAGCCGCAGGTCGTCGGCACCCCGCGCGTGCAGATGAGGTCCTTCACCGCGATCGGCACGCCGGCCAGGGGAGGCAGGTCGCCCCCGGCGGCGTAGCGGGCGTCCCAGCGCCGGGCCTCGGCGCGAACCGAGTCCGCATCCACATAGAGGAAGGCATGCAGGGAGGGATCGAGCGCGGCGATGCGGGCGAGGTAGGCCTCGGCGAGGACAGCGGGCGTGATCTCGCGGCGCCGCAGCTGCGCCAGCTGCTCGGAGACGGGCAGGAAGGAGAGATCCATTCGTCAGGCCGGTTCCAGCACGGGAGGGACCTTGAAGAACCCTTCCTCGGCGTCCGGCGCGGCGGCCAGGACCTCGTCGCGGTCCAGCGACGGCCGAACGACGTCCTCGCGCAGCGCCGCCGGCGCGGACATGATGTGCGATGTGGGCGCGGATGCGCCCAATTCGAGTTCGCTGAGACGAGCGAAGTACTCGAGGATTTGACCGAGCTGCGCGGTGAAGAGCGCCCGCTCCTCCTCGGTGAGGGAGAGGCGCGCCAGACGGGCGACGTGGTCGACCGCGGCGCGATCGATTCCCACGGCGGGCTCTAGGGCAGCCTGCCCACGAGGGCGGCCATCTCGTCCTTGGTGAAGGCGCGCATGGTGACCGTACGGACGTTGCCCTGCATCCCCGCGGCCAGCGTGACGCGGCTGACCGCGGCGTCATCGGGAGCCTCGACGATGAGCAGCGCGTCGTACCCACCCATCAGGTAAAAAACCTCCTTGAGGATCACGCCCTCCGCCGCGCCCGCCTGCTTGGCCGCCTCGAACCGCTTCACCGTATCCTTGACGTTCTTGATCCCCTGCTCCGTCCAGTTGGTTAAGGTTACGTACGTGGGCACGTTCGCTCCCTCCTATTCAGTAGCTTTCATCTCAGCCATGCCTCTGCTGGACGCGCGAGGAACTCAGATGGCTCGATTCCCTGACCTCCCACCAGGAGAGCCCGAGATGATCGGAATCGTTTCGAGAACTGCCCCAGCCCCGGAAGAGTGTCCTTCTTGCGGCCGCTTGTCACCTCGAGAGCGGTCGTCGTGCCGTGGCGCCTGAGGACAAAATCGACCTCCAGGCCTCGCTCGCGCCAATAGAATACTTCGATTCGGGTTCCAGTAGACGTGTTGATGAGGTGCGCTCCCACCGCCGACTCGACCAACCGCCCCCAAAAGTCCCTGTCACCCCGCGATTCGTCGAAGGTTCTTCCGCTCTGCGCTGTCATCAGGGCGGTGTTCTGCACCAGCAGTTTCGGGCTGGAACCCCTCTGCCGCACGCGACTTCCGGAGTACCGCCGCAGGCCTGATACCATGCCCGCGCCCTCGAGGAGGTCGAGGTAGTGAGCCAGGGTGGTTGTATTGCCTGCGTCCTGGAGGTGTCCGAGCATCTTGTGGTAGGAGAGGACCTGGCCGGAATAATCGCAAGCCAGGCGGAAGAGCTGGCGAAGCAACGCCGGTTTGTCCACCCTCGTCAGCAGCAGAATGTCGCGGGAAATGGTTGTCTCCACGAGGGAATCCAGGATGTAGCGTCTCCATCGCTCTTCATCCTCGATGAGCGGCGCGGCCCCGGGGTACCCTCCGAAGTAGATGAAGCGGTCAAGATCCCAGCCGAAGGCCTCTCGCATTTCCCCAAACGACCAATGGGTGACCCGCATCACCTCGAAACGGCCTGCCAGGCTCTCGGTGAGGCCTTGCTGCATCAAGAGGGGGGACGAACCCAGGAGCATGACCTTCAGGGGAACCTCGCCGTGGGTGTCCTGATCCCATAGACCTTTCACGGTATCAGACCAGCCCGGGACCTTTTGGACCTCATCCAGCACCAGCAATGCCCCCGCCTTTCCCGACTCCTGTGCGCGGAGTCGGCCAATCTCCCACTGCGCTCTAATCCAGGCATGGTCCCTCAACGCGGGTTCATCAGCCGATGCGTAATGGCTCGGGATGCGAACATCTTCCCGAACTTGCTCCGCGAGCGTCGTCTTTCCGGCCTGTCTAGGCCCAGCGAGCACCTGGATGAACCGGCGACGCTCCCTCACGCGAGCCAGAGCAGTGGCAAAGAGATCCCGGTGAAAAGGCTGCACTTTACTCAATATATAGAGTAATTTTACTCAGGTCAATGAGAAAACCGGAAAAGTCGAGGAAAGAACTCAGTGAAGCGGTACCGCCGAAAGCACCAGATCTGCCCCCGAGGCGGTGCGTCTCGTCCAGGCGACATAGGCGGTTTGCCCTCCCACGGCGAGCGCCGGTGCCTCGCCCATCCCGAGCGCCACCGGCGGGCCTTTCGGCCGGATCTGCCGGAAGATGATTTGCCGCCCGCCGCGCCACGCCGCCACGACCCAGGGACCCGCGGCCGCCACCACGGGATCGCCCACGTCGCCCGGGCCGGACAGTGGCTGGGCGATTCCGCCGGGCAGGCCCATCGGTCCGGCGACGAAGGACCTGGTGATGACGCTGCGCGCCGTCCCCTGCCCCACCCAGACGAGGTGATACTGCGCCCCCGCGGCGGCGAGGGCGACGGCGGTGTGCTCAGCGCGATCCGTGGTCAGAGAGCGGGGTGGCAGCCAGCCGCCCTCGAAGCGCGCGTAGCGCACCTGGTAGACGGTCCCGTCGAACTGGTACCAGGCGGCGTGGGCAGACTCCCCCACGCCCGGCGAAAGGGATGGGTTGATGCTGTCCGGCCGGCCCGGCGAGATGACCACGGGCGGCAACCAACGGCCGTCTTCGAGGCGCGTAGCGAGGATCTCGTAGATCGAGCCGTGCCGCCGCGGCGCGGGGACGGGGCCGGCACGGATGCCGTACCAGAGCACGTGCACCCGGGAGCCGGCGACCGCCACCGCCGGCACCCCCGCGTAGACCCCTGGGGCGGAGAGCGCCACGATCTCGGACCACCGGCCCCCGCGGCGGACCCGGTAGAGCACCCGGCCGGTGGGCGCGTACTCCGTCCAAACGAGGTGCAGCGCGCCGTCGCCGCCGGCGGCCAGCGACGGCAGCCGGGCCGGCCGAGCGCCGATGGTCACCTGTTCGTGGCGCCAGGTGCGGCCGCGGTCCGCCGACTCGGCGAGAAAGATCTGATCCACGCCACCAGACGGACGGGCATACGCCAGGATCAGCCGGCCGGCACTATCGACGAGCAGCTTCCGCTGGCTTCCCTCCGCGGTGCTCCGTGCGGAAACGCCCCGGACCAGCGCGACGTCTTGACCGGTCGCGATGGGAGGATGCGGCACGGTCAGGATTATTAGCCCCACCGCGGCGGATTGGAGAAGTTTGCGGTAGGTTTTCGCCGCAACTCGTTCCGGGACGAGTTGCGGCAACATAACATCCCGATCACGAGAGGCCATGGGAATAGTAAGTAACATAGAGGGAAACAAGGGCGCGTGACTCCGGCCAGACTGTCTTGGCCTCGAGGGCCTAGCTCGCCGCTTTCACCACCGCGGCCTTGCTACGCTGGTGCCGGAAGGGCAGGATCGGGCAGGCCACCGCGTGGCCGTTCCCCCAGTAATCCACCAGTTCCGGGTCGTTCACCCGGCAGGACTCCTGCGCGTAGAGGCAGCGCGTGTGGAAGCGGCACCCCGCCGGCGGGTTGACCGGGCTGGGCACGTCCCCCGGCAGGATGATCCGCTCGCGCCGGATCGCCGGGTCGGGGATGGGCACGGCCGAGAGCAGCGCCTCCGTGTAGGGGTGCTGCGGGTTGGCGAAGAGCTCGTCGACCTCGGCCACCTCGACGATCCGCCCCAGGTACATCACGGCGATGCGGTCGCTGATGTGCTTGACCACCGAGAGGTCGTGGGCGATGAAGAGGTAGGTCAGGCCGAACTCCTTCTGCAGCTCCTCCAGCAGGTTGAGCACCTGGGCCTGGATACTGACGTCCAGCGCCGAGACCGGCTCGTCGCAGATGATCAGCTTGGGGTTCACCGCCAGCGCGCGGGCGATGCCGATGCGCTGGCGCTGCCCGCCCGAGAACTCATGGGGATAGCGGTTGGCGTGGTAGGGGGAGAGGCCGACGATCTCCAGCAATTCCTGCACCCGCCGCAGCTTCTCCTTGCCGCGGGCCAGGTTGTGGATCTCCAGCGGCTCCCCGACGATGTCGCCCACCGTCATCCGCGGGTTCAGCGAGGAGTAGGGGTCCTGGAAGATGATCTGCATGTCGCGGCGCATCCGCCGCAGATCTTCTTTGCTCAGCTTGAAGAGGTTGCGCCCCTCGAAGTAGGCCTCCCCGCTGGTCGGCTCCTGCAGGCGCAGGATGACGCGGCCGGTGGTGGTCTTCCCGCACCCCGACTCCCCCACCAGCCCGAGCGTCTCGCCCTGGCGGATGCTGAAGGAGACTCCGTCCACCGCTTTCACCGCCCCCACCTGCTTCTGGAAGATGAAGCCCTTGCTGATGGGGAAGTGCTTGTACAGGTTGCGGACGTCGAGGATAATCTCCCCGCGCGTTACGGCCATTGCCGTCCCACCCTCCCTTGTCTCACGACCCCTCGTTGATCATCGCGGCCCAGAGCGCGTCGAGGCGGCCAGGCCGGCCTTCGCTGCCGCCGCGCGGTCTTCCTCAGTCGCGTACTCGCTGTGCAAGTAGCACTTTGCCGTGTGCTCCGGACCCACGCCGTAGTCCGGCGGGAATTCCTGCAGGCAGATCTCCATGGCGAAGGGGCAGCGCGGGGCGAAGGAGCACCCCGGCGGCAGGTCGATCAGGCTCGGCGGCTGCCCCTCGATGGGGATGAGCCGCTCCTTCCGCTCGTACAGTTTGGGCACCGAGTGCAGCAGGCCCCAGGTGTAGGGGTGCTTGGGATCCTGGAAGATGCGGTGCACGTCGGCGTGCTCGATCGGGCGCCCCGCGTACATCACGACGACATTGTCGCACATGTCGGCCACCACACCCAGGTTGTGCGTGATCAGGATGACCGCCATGTTGAACTCTTGCTGCAGGTCGTGCATCAGCTCGATGATCTGCGCCTGGATCGTCACGTCCAGCGCCGTGGTCGGCTCGTCGGCGATGAGGATGGAGGGGTTACAGGAGAGTGCCATGGCGATCATGACGCGCTGGCGCATCCCGCCGCTGAACTGGTGCGGGTAGTCGCGCACGCGCTCGCGGGCCAGCGGGATGCGCACCCGGTCCAGCATCTCCACCGCGCGGTCCCACGCCGGCCGCTTCTCCAGCTTCTGGTGCAGAATCACCGCCTCGGCGATCTGCTCGCCGATCGTGAGCACCGGGTTGAGCGAGGTCATCGGCTCCTGGAAGATCATGGCGATGCGGTTGCCGCGGATGCGCCGCATCTGCTCGTCGGGGAGGTGGAGCAGGTTCTTCCCTTCGAAGAGGATCTCCCCGGCCACCACCTTGCCCGGGGGCGTCGGGATCAGCCGCATCACCGAGAGGGCGTGCACCGACTTCCCGCAGCCGGACTCCCCCACGATGCCGAGCGTCTCGCCCTTCTTCAGGTCATAGGAGAGCCCGTCGACCGCCTTGACCACACCTTCATCGGTGTAGAAGTAGGTCTTCAGGTTCTTGACAGAGAGCAGTGTCTCGGCCACACCATCACCCCATGTTAGCTCTCAGTATAAACATCCCGGCGCGGCTGTCATTGCTCCCGCCACAGCCACTCCCAGGAGTTCCAGGGCAGGTAGTAGGTACCCAGCCCCGTGGGTTTGACGTTGCGCAGCGCCTTGTAGTTGGTGGTCAGGTTCAGCCGGAAGTACAGCGGCAGCATCGGCAGCTCCTCCGCCTGGATCTCCTGCTGCCGGCGCAGCAGCGTCTCCCGCTTCGCCGCGTCCAGCTCCCCGACGATCTGCTCCCAGAGACGGTCGTTGTCGGTGTTGCGCCAGGCCGTGCGGTTGTTCCCCTGCCAGGAGTTGGCCTGGGTGGGGATCTGGGTGCTGTGGAAGCGGTCGAACGGCAGCGAATCCGGCGAGAAGAGGGAGGCGTACATGGCCATGAAGGGGAACTGCCGCTGCGACACCACCGGTCCGAGGAAGACCGAGGCGGGGCGGTTGTCGATGCGCAGGTCGATCCCCACCGCCCGCAGCTGCTCGCGCATCACCTGCTGGACCTGCTCGCGCACGGCGTTGCCTGCCGTGGTCATGATCGTCATCTCCACCCGCTTCCCGGCGGCGTCCCGCAGGACCCCATCCGGTCCGGGGGTGAACCCGGCCTCGGCCAGCAGCGCGCGGGCGCGGGCCTGGTCGAAGGGATATTTCTTGACGTTAGGGTTGGAGGCGGGATGGCCGGGCGCCAGCCAGGTGTGCGCCACGGGTTGACGCCCGCCGGAGCAGGCGATGTTGGCCAGCGCCGTGCGGTCGAGCGCGTGGGCGATCGCCTGCCGGACCCGTTTGTCCTTCAGCCACTCGTTCTCCAGGTTGAAGTCGACCCGTTCCCAGGTCAGCGCCTCCTTATAGTTCGCCCGAACCTGCGGGTTGCGGCGCTCGATCTGCTCCATCTGGTCGCAGCCGAAGTTGTTGATCTCGGTGGCCTGCACGTCGCCGGAGATCTGGTTGGCCACCAGGACCGTGGAGTCGAGGATGAAGCGGAAGGTGATCCGCCGGATCGCCGGCTTCCCCAGTGGCCACTTGTCGTAAGCCTCCACGGTGAGGTGGCTGCCCGGCACCCACTCCACGAAGCGGTACGGCCCATTGGCCACCGGCGCCCGCCAGTACTGATGCGTAATCAGCCGCTCCGGGTTGCTCAGATAGACGGATTCCAGCAGGTGCCGCGGATAGACGATCTGGTCGCCGGCGGGATCGTAATTGGCAAAGGGCCAGAGCTCGTTCCACTGCACGACCATCGTGTAGGGATCGTTGGGGTTGGGGATGAGGATGTTGTCCACCTTGTTCACGATGAACCGGCTGACCCGCGGCGTGCGCGGGTTGCGCTCCATACCGTACGTGAACCGGTAGTCCAGGGCGGTCACCGGCCGGCCGTCGTGCCAGGTGAAGCCCCGCTTCAGCTTCCAGGTCACGCGCATCTTCTTGTTCGGCAGGACCACCCAGTCGCCGTCCTTGATCGTGGGCAGCTTCTCCACCATGACGGGGACGCGCACCCATTTCTCGTTGTACGGGGCGACGTAGCCCCACAACGCGTTGTGCACCACGCCGGCGACGGCCATGATCGTGAACACCCCGAGCTGATCGGGTTCCTGGGCCAGCCCGAAGACGACGGTGTCCCGGCCCGCCGGGCCGGCGGCGGACGGCAGCGGCACGGCCACCAGAGCGAGGCAGATCACGATCAGCAGACCACGAAGCAGCAGCCCCATCGGTCTCCCCTCCTCTAGATCTTCAGCCGGGGATCGAGCGCGTCCCGCAGCCCGTCCCCCAGGAAGTTGAAGCTGAGCACCGTCACGAAGATCAGCACCCCCGGAAAGACCGCCAGCCAGGCGGCGTTCCAGACGTACTCCTGCGCCCGCTGCAGCATGTTGCCCCACGACGGCGTGGGCGGCTGGATCCCCAGCCCCAGGTAGGAAAGCCCGGACTCGGCCAGGATGAACCCTCCCACCGCCAGCGTCGTGGCCACGATGATCGGCGCCAGCGCGTTGGGCAGCAGGTGGCGCAGCATGATCCTCCCCTGCGAGGCGCCCAGCGCCCGGGCCGCCTCTACATAATCCTGCTCCTTCAGCGACAACACCTGCCCCCGCACGAGCCGGGAGACGCCCGTCCAGCCGAAGATCAGGAAGATGAGGATGATCCGGTCCACCCCCCCGCCGGGGATGAGCGCGGACATGATCAGATACAGCGGGATCGTGGGCAGCGACAGGAGTATGTCGACCAGCCGCATCAGCACGCTGTCCGTGAACCCCCCGTAGTAGCCCGCCACCACCCCCACCAGCGCCCCGGCCACGGCCACGCCGAGCGCGGCGACGTACCCGACCGCCAGCGAAATTCGCCCCGCGTACATGGCCCGGGCCAGGACGTCGCGGCCCAGTTCGTCCGTGCCGAAGGGGTGGGTCAGGGTGGGCGGCTGCCACCGCGTGGTCAGGCTGATCGATTCAGGATTGTACGGGGCAATCGCAGGCGCCAGCAGGGCCACCGCCGAGAGCAGGAGGGCCACGCTCCCCCCGACCAGGGCGAGCCGGTGCCGGCGGAAGCGCTGCCAGGCCAGCTGCCAGTAGCTCTGGCCGGCAAAGGTGCTCGCCGCGGCGACCCGACGGTCCGCCAGATCAACGAGGGCCATGGCGCCTGGTCACCTCATCCGTAGCGAATCCGCGGATCGACGAGCGCGTAGGCCACGTCGGCCAGGAGGTTGAACAGCACCGTGGCCACGGCCAGGAAGAGCAGGACAGCCATGGCGACGTTGAAGTCGTGGCCCAAGATCGCCTGAAAGAGCAGCAGCCCCATCCCCGGCCAGGAGAAGACCGTCTCGGTCAGCACCGCGCCGTTGAGCAGCGCGGGGATGGAGAGGGCGATCAGCGTGATGATGGGCAGCAGGGCGTTGCGCAGGGCGTGGTGGTTGATCACCCGCCCCTCCGCCAGCCCCTTCGCTCGGGCGGTGCGCACGTAGTCCTGGCGGATCACCTCGAGCATGCTGCTGCGCATGTAGCGCGTCCAGGCGGCCATGCCGCTGGTGGCCAGCACCGAGGCCGGCAGGACGAGGTGCCAGAGCCGGTCCGTGATCATCGGCCAGCCGCGGGCGACCCCCGGCGTGATCATGCCTCCCGCCGGGAAAATCGGGATCCAGACGGCGAAGAGCAGGATCATCACGATCCCCTGCCAGAAATTCGGCATGGCCAGCCCGATGAAGGAGAAAATCGTGAAGCCGTAGTCGGCGGCCGAGTACTGGCGCAGCGCCGAGTAGATGCCCACGGCGATCCCCACGACAAAGGCGACGAGGAAGGAGGTCCCCACCAGCACCAGCGTGTTGCCCAGCCGCTGGCCCATGATCTGGATCACCGGCACCCGGTAGGTGCGGGAATAGCCGAGGTCGCCGCCGGCCAGGGTGCGCAGCCATTTGAAATAGCGGACGTAGACGGGATCGTCCAACCCGTAGTACTTCCGCAGCGCCGCGACGTCCTCGGGCCGCACGTCCGGCTCCGATGCGAGGATTTGCTCGACGGGATCGCCCGGGGTGTAGACGAGCAGGGTGAACAGCACGACCGAGAGGCCGGCCAGGACGACCGCGGCCTGGAGTATCCGCCGTACGAGGAAACGCTGCATCGGTCATCCCAGCGGTGGGATGGCCCGATCTACATCTTCAACCGCGGATCGAGCGCGTCCCGCAGGCCGTCTCCGAGGAAGTTGAAGCAGAGCACGGTGAGGAAGATCATCGCGCCCGGCCAGATCGCCAGCCACGGCGTCGTCCAGATGAAGTCCTGGGCGTTCTGCAGCATGTTCCCCCACGACGGCGTGGGGGGCTGGATGCCGATGCCCAGGAAGGAGAGGGCGGCCTCCGAGAGGATCGCGCCGCCGACGGTCAGCGTCGCGGCGACGATCACGGGCGCCAGGGAGTTGGGGATGAGGTGGCGGGCCAGGATGCGCGTGTCCGAGGCGCCGATCGCCCGGGCGGCCTCCGTGAACTCGCGGGTGCGTAGCTTCAACAGCTCGCCCCGGACCAGCCGCGCCGGGCCCATCCAGGCGAAGATGACGAGCACGAAGATGATGCCGTCGACGCGGCCGCCGATGTAGCGCGCGATGATGATCAAGATGGGCAGGTCCGGGAGCGAGAACATCACGTCGGTGAAGCGCATCAGCAGATTGTCGAGCCAGCCGCCATAGTACCCGGCAATGCCGCCCACGAGCATGCCGAGCAGTACCGCGGCGATAGCCGCGGAGAAGCCAACCAGCAGGGAGATCCTGCCCGCAAAGAGTAGGCGGGTGAGCACGTCGTGCCCGAGCTCGTCCGTGCCGAGGGGGTGCGACCATGAGGGCAGCGCCTTCCGATTGTAGAGGTCGATCTGGTCGAAGGAATAAGGCGTCAGCACGCTGGCCAGCAGGGCCGCCGAGATGAACACCAGGATGGCGACGCCGCCGGCCATGGCCAGCCGGTGCTTCTTGAACCGCTTCCAGGCGATCGCCCAGTAGCCCTGCCCGGCAGGCTCATCCTGGACCGGCCGCGCGCGTTCAGCGAGAACCGCCATCGTCAGATCTGCCGGCCTTCCTCAGTCGTAGCGGATCCGTGGATCGAGCATGGCGTAGCTGATGTCCGCCACCAGGTTGAAGACGATCACGAGGGCGGCCAGAAAGATGATGATCCCTTGAGCCACGGCGAAGTCGCCGCCCAGCGTGGCTTCGACGAGCAGGCGGCCGACGCCGGGCCAGCCGAAGACCGTCTCGGTCAGCGGCGCCCCCGCGAACAGGCCGGGGATGGAGAGCGCGACGATCGTCGCCAGCGGGATCATCGCGTTCTTCAGCGCGTGCCGGTTGATGACCACCCGCTCCCGCAGCCCCTTCGCTCGCGCCGTCCGCACGTAGTCCTGCCGGACCACCTCCAGCATGCTGGATCGCGTGTAGCGCGTGTAGGACGCCATGAAGAGCAGGGAGAGGACGATCGTCGGCAGGAATGCGTAGCGGAGCCGGTCCAGGTACTTCGGCAACCCCTCCCCGATGCCGGGCGTGCTGAAGCCGCCGGCGGGCAGGTTGATCCAGTTTAGGAACGGCACGGCGGTCCAGGGGTGCCAGACGGCGACGACATAAATCATCATGATGGCGAACCAAAACGCCGGGATGGACACCCCAAAGAAGGTGAAAAACGTCGCCGCGTAGTCCACGCTGGAGTACTGGCGCAAAGCGGAATAAATGCCCACGGGGATCGCCACCGCCAGGGCTAAGAGGAAGGCAGGAATCTGCAGCCAGAGGCTGTTCGTAATCCGCGTCCACATCAACGAGAGGACGGGGACCTTGTAGGTGCGAGAGTAGCCGAGGTCGCCGTGCAGCGCCGCCCACATCCACTTGAAGTAGCGGATATAGTAGGGCTGGTCCAGACCGTATAGGCGCTTCAGGCGGGAGATGTCCTCGGCCTTGATCTTCGGGTTTCCGAAGATCAACAGGTCGACCGGATCGCCCGGGGCAATGGCCAGGAGCATGAAGATGATCACCGATAGCCCGATGACCAACGGGATCATCTGCAGCAGCCGGCGAGCGAGATAGCGCCCCACGTCTGTCCGCTCCCTTCGGGTTCTTACCCCGGGAGGCCCGCCTCGGCAGGCCTCCCGGGCAGTCTTACGAGCGGAACGCTACCGCGACCAACGCCATCGCGGGGAGTTCCAGGTGATCGGCATTCCGGCGCCGGTCGGCAGGAACTGCTGCAGACCGGGCTTGTGCCCGACGTAGTCGGAGCGCAGGTACAGCGGGATCACGGGAAGATCCTCGACCCAGATCTCCTGCATCCGCTGCAGCATCTGCGTGCGCCGGGCGTCGTCGAGCTCGGCAGGCACGGCGTGGCAGATCCGGGTGACCTCTTCGTTCTTGTAGGCGGGGTAGTTCTGCCCTTCACCCGTGCCGCCCGGCCCGGGAATGGTGTCGCCGGTGTAGAGCCCCTCGCAGTCGGACTCCGGTCCGAACACCCAGGCGTACATCGCCATCTCATACTGGCGGTTCGGCAGGGTGTCGCCGAAGTAGACGCGAGCGGGCTGGTTGCTGATGCGCACTTCCACACCCACCTGCCGCCACTGCGCCTGCAGCACCTGCTGCACCTGCTCGCGTGTGCGGTTGCCGGCCGTGGTCATGAAGGTGAGGGAGAGCTTCTGGCCGCCCTTCTGCATGATCCCGTCGGAACCGGGGGTGTAGCCGGCCTCGGCCAGGAGGGCGCGCGCCCGCGCCTGATCGAAGCCGTACTTCTTCACGTTCTTGTTGTAGCCGTAGTGCTTCTCCGGCAGCCAGGAGTGGGAGACGGCCTGCTTGCCCTGGAACAGCTGCTGCACCAGCTCTTCGCGGTTGATCGCGTAGATCAAGGCCTGACGCACGCGCTTGTCCTTCAGGTGCACGTTGTCGTTGTTCAGGTCGATGTGCTCCCAGACCAACCCTGGCTTGGCTTCCATCACGAAGTCGCGGCGCCCCTCACGCTGCAGCCGGGTTTCCAGTTCCAGACCCTGGACGAAGGGAATGGCCGTTTCATCCGTGGCGTCAGCCGCACCGGAGAGAACGTTCGCGATGATGGTGTTGGTGTCGGAGATGAAGCGGAAGACGATGCGCTGGACCGTCGGCTTCTCGCCGGTCCACTTGGGGTACGCTTCAAGCGTGATGGACGACCCCTTCTGCCACTCCTTCAGCACGTAGGGGCCGTTCCCCACGGTGGGGACGCCGTTTCCCCAGGCCGCCTGCTCGAACTTGCCCGGGTTGGCGCGGAACATCCGCTCGGTGATGTGCTTGGGCAAAATGGACGAGCCGGCGACGCTGTGGTTGGCGAAGGCGTACTTAGACTTCCACTTCACCACCAGCGTGTACGGGTTGGGGGCAGTGATGGACTCCACGCGCTGGGCGACGTCACGTCCGGCCGTCGGGAAGTCGGGGTGCAGGTTGACGCGCCAGGCCCAGATCCAGTCCTGGGCGGTCACCGGCTTCCCGTCGTGCCAGGTGTTGCCCCGCTTGATCTTCCACGTGACTTCCATCTTGTTGTTGGGGAGGACCTTCCAGTCGCCGTCCTTCAGGCTGGGCAGCTTTTCCATCATGTCGGAAAAGTATTTCCAGTTCTGGTCGTAGAGAACGCCGTCTCGCAGGAAGTTGACGGCGACCATGGTCCCGACGAACATCTGGCAGGCGTCGGGCATGGGCTGGAGACAGGACGGCTCCTGCTGCGTGTAGATCACGACGGTGTTGGGCCCCGCTGCGGGGCCCGCCGGTCCGGCTCCCACCAGCGCGCTGAGTCCGATGGTCATCACCAGCGCCAGCGGGAGCGATAGCCACCTCCACTTACGCATCTATATGCCTCCTCTCATCTTGCATCGCCTTGTGCTGAGTATTGCCGGCGCCGGTTTGCGCGGCGCTATCAGGGACAGACGTGAGATTCCCTGCCCTCACCCCCCTTCGCACACCAGACGCTAATGGAGTCCTCGCACGACCCAGTCGATCGGGTTGATGTTCACGACGACGTCCCGCGACTTGCCTCCCTCTTCCCGGGAGGGTCCCACGAAGATCTCGTCCTTGTGCTTCTGCGGAGTCCGCACGGCGACAGGGGCCTCGGCCGGCCGCGCCTCCACTCCTAGCGGCTCGCTCCGGCGAGATCGCGAGGGCGCCAGCGCCCCCTCCTTCCCCTGCTCGATCAGCCGCTCCACGTCGGCCTTGAGGATGCGGAATGACCGCCCAATCCGAGCGGCAGGCAGCCGTCCGTCACGGATGTACTTGTAGATAGTGAGCTTGTGAAGTTGGAGGTACTCGGCAACCTGCGCTGGGGTCATCAGGTCGCCCGGGGTGCGGCGTCGCTCTGCCATATCAGGCTCCCTCGTATCCGTGCGTAGTGGGACACACAGTATTATACGGTTCGTTGTGACATGTGTCACACTCCTGCTTCTCTAGAACGCACTCAAGCATACAGAAGTTCACTGTTTGGTCCCCCCTCTACCCCGACCGCAGGCGTGGGTCGAAGGCGTCTCGGACGCCATCCCCGACAAAGTTGTAGGCGACGACGGCGATGATGATGAACAGCCCAGGGAAGAGCAGCCAGGGCGACTGGGACAGGTTGATCAGGCTGGTCCCGGCCGTCAGCAGGTTCCCCCATGAGGCGCAGGGCTCACGGATCCCAAAGCCGATAAAGCTCAGACCGGACTCGCCCAGGATAGCCCCGGGGATGGACAGGGTCGCCACGACGATCACCAGGGACGCGGTGTTGGGCAGGATGTGCCGGGTGATGACCCGGAAGTCGGACAGCCCGATCGCTCTCGCCGCCAGCACGTACTCTTGTTCCTTCAGCGAGAGCACGAACCCGCGGATCAGCCGCGAGAACCCGGCCCAGCCGAGGAAGCTCAGGATCAGGATGATCAGGTAGAAGCGGGTGTTGCAGTTGACCGTCGTGGGCAGCACCGCGCTGAGCGTGAGGAAGAGGTAGAAGGCCGGAAAGGCGATGATCACCTCGACCAGACGCATCATCAGGTTGTCGATCCGGCCGCCGTAGTACCCGGCGATCCCCCCATAGAACATGCCGATGGGAATGGTGATCGAGACCGAGAGGATGCCGATGAACAGGGAGACCCGCGAGCCGTAGAGGATGCGGCTGAAGAGGTCGCGGCCGAACTGATCGGTGCCCATGAGGAAGATCCGCGCCTCCGGGTCTACCCCGAAGAGGTGCCAGGTCGTCGGCAGGAACCAGAAGAGCCGGTGCGCCTCGCCCCGCACGAAGAACCTGATGGGATAGCGCCGCTCAGGATTCACCACCGTGTAGCGGCGCAGCTGCGGGTCGGCCAGCTGCGTCTGGTAGACGAAGGGGCGCAGGTGCCACCGCCCCTCGCTGTCCACGAAGCGCGGCAGCGTGGGCGGGTGGTAGAAGCGGGAGCGGTCGGTGTAGTCCAGCGAGTAGGGAGCGATGAAGTCCCCCAGGAGCATCATCCCGTAGAGGATGATCAGGATGCCCCCGCCGATCAGGGCGATACGGTGCTTCCGCAGCTGGCGCCAGGCCAGGGCCAGGGGCGTACGCGAGCCGGCCGCCCGCGCCGCCGCGGTCTGCTTCTTCTGCAGCGCCAGATCCGCTGCCCCCGCGCTAGTCATAGCGGATGCGCGGGTCGGCGACCGCCAGCAGGATGTCGGCGACCAGGTTGCCCAACACCAGAGTGACGCTGCCGATGACCAGGCTGCCCATCACCACGTAGAGGTCCTTCTGCACGATGGCGTCGAAGATGAGCCGCCCCACGCCCGGCCACCCGGTGACGATCTCGATGACCACGGCCCCGCCCAGCAGCCCGCCCAGCTCGAAGCCGAAGATCGTGATCAACGGGTTGATGGCGTTGCGGACGGCGTGGCGATAGATGACGGGACGCTCGCCCAGCCCCTTGGAGCGGGCGGTGCGCACGTAGTCCTGCCGCAGCACCTCCAGCAGGTTCCCGCGCATCTGCCGCATCAGGCCCGCGGCCGCGCCGAACCCCAGGACCGCGGCGGGGATGACGAGGTGGCGCCCGATGTCGAGAATCTTCCCGTACCAGGGGAAAAAGTCATAGTCCAGGCTGGTCATCCCGCCGATCGGCAGCGCCCCCGTCTTGAAAGCCAGCAGCAGCAGGAGCAGGGCGGAGAAGAACGTGGGCGTGGAGATGCCGAGGTAGGCGGTCATCGAGAGGGAGTTGTCTGACCAGGAGTACTGCCTGGTCGCGGCATGGATACCGATGGGGATGGCGACGAGCCAGGCGAGGATGAGGGCGGCGATGTTGAGGATAAGGGAGTTGAGCAGGCGCGAGCCGATCAACCACATCACCGGGACGTGATAGGCAAATGAGTAGCCGAAGTCCAGCCGCAGCAGGTTCCAGAGCCACTTGAAGTACTGCACGTGCATCGGCTGGTCCAGCCCGAAGTTGCGCCGCATCTGCTCGACGGTGGCGCTGTCCACCACCGGGTTGAGCCGCACCTCGGCCAGAAAGTCACCCGGGGAGAGCTGGATCACCACGAAAGAGACCAGGGTGACACCGAAGAGCAGTGGAATCAGCTGGATCAGGCGGCGGGCGATGTGCTGGAGCATACGAAGAGGGGGCGGGCGCCCGAGCCCCGCCCCCCGCAGCGCCTACGGCCTCAACACGCCTTTGTAGTAGCGAGTCTCGAGCGTCCCCGTCACCCCCGCCAGCCCGAGCTTGATATTGCCGATCGTGTTGCGCACGGCAGGCTGCGTCTTGGGGTAGGCGAAGTACGCAAACGGCACCTGCTCGGCGATGATCTGCTGCCAGCGGAAGTAGAGCGCTTTGCGCTTCTCCTGGTTGGGCTCCCGGGCGATCTGCTCGAAGAGGTTGTCCACCTCCCGCTCCCAGTCGGTGGCGGGGCTGGTCTGGTTGGGGCGCCACATGTGCAGATCCCCCGTGGTCAGCCAGACGTTGCGGCCGGTGCCCGGCTCGACCCCGCCGGTCAGGCCGATAATGATCACGTCCCACTTGTAAGTGCCGGTGAGCTTACCCACCAACGAGGGGAAGGACTCCGGCGCGAAGGTGACGCGAATGCCCAGCTTCGTCCAGTCCTGCCGCAGGATGTTCCCGATCGCCTCGCGGTCGGGGTTGCCGGCGTTTGTGGAGAGGACGAACTCAACGATGTTCCCCTGCGCATCACGCAGCGTTCCGTCCGCCCCCTTGCGGTAGCCCGCCTCGGCGAGCAGCTGTTGCGCCCGGTCGAGGTTGTAGGGGTATTGTGGCAGGTTCGGGTTGTAGTAGAGCTTGAGGCCCACGCTCACAGGACCCCAGGCCGGGGTGGAACGCCCCGCGTGCAGTTGCTGGGAGACGGTGGCCCGGTCGATGGCGTAGTTGAGGGCGCGGCGGAAGCGCACGTCCTGAAACCAGGCCAGCTTCGGTCCCGAAATGCCGGCGGGGTTCTGGTTGAAGACGACGAACTCAGACCCGAACCCCTCCGGCCCATCGTAGATGGTAAAGTTCCCCGCCTGCTGCTGCGCCCTCAACTCGGCGAACTCCCGCGGCCGGGCGGCGTAGGCGTCGGTCTCCTTGGCCAGGAACTTCAGCCGCGCCTGCTCGACGTTGGGCACGGTGAGAATGATGTAACGGGTCAAGTAGGGAAGCCGCTGCCCCTTCTTGTCCACCGCATAGTAGTTGGTGTTGCGCAGCATGACGATGCGCTGCCCGGGAACGTACTGCGCCAGCAGGAAGGCGCCCGAGCCGACCATCTCCCGCGGGTTGACGTTGATTCCCCAGGTCTTGGAGAATTCCGCGCCGCCCTTGGCCAGGACGTCGGAGAGCTTGTGCGCCGGCATGATGGGAAACGGGATGAACCGCAGGAACAACCCGATGGGCTTCTCCGTCCTGAACTGAATGCGTCTGGCATCGATGGCGCGGTACTGCACCGGCTTGTCGTCGAAGGTGAGCGAACTGCGGATGCTGTTGTCGACGCCTTCCGTGAAAATCGCCTTGAGGCTGAAGAGCACGTCTGCCATCGTCAAAGGCGTTTTGTCCGACCACTGCACCCCCTGGCGCAGCGTGAACACCCAGGTGCGGCCGTCGGGGCTCACCGTCCATGACTCCGCCAGCGCCGGGGTGATCTCTCCGGTGATGTAGTCCTGGTCGACAAGGGAGTCAAACATGACATCGGTGACGGCGCTGGACGCGGTGTCCTGGGAGACGATGGCGTTGAAGGTCCGTGGGTCGCTGATCGCCGAAACGACGTAGGTCCCGCCATACTTGCCGATCTCCGGCGGATAGGTGGCGACATTCGGGTTGGGAATCCCTGGTAGGGTGAACTTCTGCTGGGCAGCCAGCGGCACCACCGCGACGAGCAGGATGGCCGCGACCGCGCCGATGAGGATACGTCTCATAAACCCCTCCTCGTTGTTTTCGCAACCCGCCGCCGCGTCGCAGCGGATTAGAGTCCGGCTCCACGCATCGGGTTTCTGGCCGGCATACTGAATTTTATGAGAATAGACGCTTCGCTGTGACTTATGTCACATTCCTGCTTCTCTGGAACGTACTGAGATATACGGAAGTTCACTCTCTGAGAGCCTTTGCAGCGATGGGCACGCGTGCACAGGCTCGTTCGAGCAGGGATTAGCCGGCCGAAAGCGTCTCCAGCGGCGCGTAGCCGAGCGCCAGCCGCTTTATGCCGATGGTAAACTGCACTGTCACAACGGCGCGCACTCCCTCGCCCTCCACCTCTAGGACCCGCCCCTCGCCGAAGCGGGCATGGCGTACCTGCGCCCCCACCGGCGGGACCGTGACCTCACGATCGCCGTTGGGGCCGGAGGCGAGCGGCTGCGCTGTCGCCACGGCGGGCGCCAGCAGCGTCTGCGGCATCTCGTCGACAAAGCGCGAAGGCACCGCGGGGTGGATCACGCCGAAGATCATGCGCTGCCGGGCGTAGCTGATGTAGAGACGCTCCTTGGCCCGGGTCATTCCCACGTAGCAGAGGCGCCGCTCCTCCTCCAGCCCCTGCTCCTCCTCGATCGTACGGGCGTGCGGGAAGAGCCCCTCCTCCAGCCCAGCCAGAAAGACAGTCGGAAATTCCAGGCCTTTGGCGCTGTGCAGCGTCATCAAGGTGACCCGGTCGGCCTGCTCCTGCCAGGTGTCCACGTCGGTGATGAGGGCGAGGTGCTGCAGGAAGGCCTCCAGCGACTCCTCCCCGGTCAGCTCTTCGAACTCCTGGGCCACCGTGACGAGCTCGCGCAGGTTCTCCAGCCGGGAGTAGGCCTCTTCACTGCCCTCGCGCTCGAGCATCTCCTGATAGCCCGTGTGCGCGATCGTCTGTTCGATCAGGTCGGAGACGCGCACGCGGGCGGCGCGGTCGCGGATGCGTTCGATCAGGCCGGCGAAGTCGCCTACCGCGCGGCTGGCGACCCGCGGCACCTCCGCAACGGCGTCAGGGTGGCCCATCGCCTCCATCGCGGTGATCCCGCGCGCGGCGGCAAAAGCCTCCAACCGGGCGAGGGTGATCTCGCCAATGCCCCGGCGGGGCGTCGCCACCGCCCGGCGCAGGCTGGCCGTGTCCTTGGGCGTCATGGCGAGGCGCAGGTAGGCCAGGATATCCTTCACCTCTTTGCGTTCGTAGAAGCGCACGCCCCCGACGACCTGGTAGGGAATGCCCGCCCGCAGCAGCTGCTCCTCGAAGAGGCGGGACTGGGCGTTGGTGCGGTAGAGCACCACGTTCTCCCGGTAGGGGCGGCCGTCTCCGTGGAAGCGCCGGATCGTATCGACGACGAAGCGAGCCTCGTCGTGGCCATCGAAGGCCTCATAGACCTGCAGGGGCACTCCTTGCGGATTCTCCGTCCAGAGCGTTTTGGTGTGGCGGTGCGGGTTGTGGGCAATGACCTCCGCGGCCGCGGCGAGGATGGACTTGGTGGAGCGGTAGTTCTGCTCGAGCTTGAAGATCGTCGCGTCCGGGAACGCTTTTTCGAACTCCAGGATGTTGGTGATGTCCGCGCCTCTGAACCGGTAGATCGACTGGTCGTCATCCCCGACGCAGGCGAGGTTGCGGTGGCGGCCGGCGATCGCCGCCACCAGGCCGAACTGCACGCGGTTGGTGTCCTGGTACTCATCCACCAATACGTGCAGGAAGCGGTCCTGGTACTCGGCGAGCACGTCGGGGGCTTCGACCAAGAGGGTGAGCGTCTCCATCAAGATGTCGTCGAAGTCCAGCGCCCCGCGCTGCCGCAGCATCTCCTGGTAGACGCGGTACACCCGCGCGACCGTCTCAGTGTAGAAGTTCTCCGCGGCCGCAGCATACTCGGCAGGGCCCAGCCCCTCGTCTTTGGCCCGGCCGATCATGGCGTGCACGACCTCGGGGGGGAAACGGCGGTCATCGAGGCCCAGGTCCGCCAGCACCTCGCGGACAACGCCCCGCTGGTCCTCTGTGTCGTAGATGACGTAGTTGCGCGGGACGCCCACGCGCTCGCCGTGGACGCGCAGGATACGACCGCAGATGGCATGGAAGGTGCCGATCCACAGCCCCCGCGCGATCGGGCCGCCGAGGAGACGGTCGACCCGGCCGCGCATCTCGTTGGCGGCCTTGTTGGTGAAGGTGACCGCCAGGATCCGCCGCGACGGGATCCCCCGCTCGCGGATGAGGTGGGCGATACGGTAGGCCAGCACGCGCGTCTTGCCCGAGCCTGCCCCGGCCAGGATGAGCATCGGCCCGCCGGGGTGCTCCACTGCCTCGGTCTGCGCGGGGTTGAGGTCGGCTAGGAGACTGGACGCCGTTTCCGTCCCCAGCGGAGGCGAAGAGCGGTCAGAACTCACGGCGCCGCGCCTGAGAAGACGGCACGTTCCTCGCGAACCCGGCCGCGGAGGATCGGCAAAAAGGACTCTGCTGTGACGATGGGGATCCCCTGATAGACACCAAGTTGCCGCAGGTGATGGTCCCGGCTGATGACGTAGTCGGCGCCTCCGGCAACGGCGCACGCGAGGACGCCATCATCATCTGGGTCCTCACGGACGACCTGAGGAATGTCGGCCACCGTGACGATGGTGCTGTACTCTCGTAACGCGGCCGCGGCCGCGGCGATGGCCGCACCGGTCACATGGGCATATCGATCTCGAATGTGCGGGCTGCGGAGAGTTTCCCGATACTCAGCCAGGATCTGGTCGCACGTGAGTATCTCAACCTCACCGGCAGCCCACGCGGCCAGGATCTGGCCGGCTGCTCCCTTGTGGGAAATCGCCGCCTGAATGAGCACTTGTGTGTCAGGGGTCACCCGCAGCATCGACTATTTCTTGCGGCCGGCCTGACGCTTGGAGCGCCGGACTTCAGCGACGGCGCGTTCGGCATCGACCGCCACCCGGTCCGGATCCACACCCTCATTCGCCGCCCAGATCTCCTCGAAGACCTTGAATGCTTCCTTGCGCTGCCGGTGATAGCGTTCGAAGGCATCGTAGGAGATGAGCGCAGCTAGTGGTTTCCCCCGGCGCTGGATGACGAACTCATACCCACGATACCGGGCTTGATCGAGCAGATCTCCCAGTTGCTCGCGAACCGTCTTGGTGTCGATGATGCGCCGAGCCATCTCCCAGCCTCCGTTCTCAAAGAACCCCTCAAACATCCTAAATATACAATACTCTAAGCGTTTTGGGGGATCAGGGCCTGAGAGTTACTCCCACTCGATCGTGGCAGGGGGCTTACTCGTAATATCGTACAAAACACGCGCGATTCCCGGCACTTCCCGCGTGATCCGGCTGGCCAGCCGCTCCAGCAGCTCGTCGGGCAGGCGGGCCCAGTCCGCGGTCATGCCGTCCTCACTGCTCACCGCCCGCACGGCCACCACCTCGCCGTAGGTGCGCGCATCGCCCGTCACCCCCACACTGGCGACGGGCAGCAGGACGCCGAAGGCCTGCCACACCTCGCGCTGCAACCCCGCGGCGAGCACCTCCTCGCGCACGATGGCGTCGGCCGCGCGCAAACGGGCCACCCGCTCTGCTGTCACCTCCCCCACCACCCGAATGGCCAGCCCCGGCCCAGGAAAGGGATGGCGCTCGATGATGGCGTCGGGCAGCTCGAGGGCGCGGGCGATCTCTCGCACCTCATCCTTGAAGAGATCGCGCAGCGGTTCCACGAGGCGCAACCGCATCCGCTCGGGGAGACCTCCGACGTTGTGGTGCGTTTTGATGCGGGCGGCCGTGCGTGTGCCACTCTCGATCACATCGGGGTAGAGCGTGCCCTGGACGAGCAGGTCCACCTCCCCCAGGCGCGCCGCCTCCTCCTCGAAGATGCGGATGAACTCCTCGCCGATGGCGCGGCGCTTCTCCTCCGGATCGACGACCCCGCGCAGCCGCCCGAGGAAGCGGGCGCCGGCATCGATGTGGACCAGCGGTAGGCCGAGCTGGTCGCGGAACGTGGCGACGACCTCCTGCGCTTCCTCTGCGCGCAGCAGGCCGTGATCGACGAAGATAGCGGTCAGCCGGTCCCCGATGGCGCGGTGCGCCAGGGCGGCCGCGGTCGCCGAGTCGATGCCGCCGGAAAGAGCGACGAGCGCCCGGCCCCCCGTGGCGGCGGAGCGGATCTCCGCCACCGCGCGGTCGATCACCGAGGCCATCGTCCAGGTGGGGCGGCAGCCGCAGACCCCATAGAGGAAGGCGCGCAGCACCTCTCCTCCCCAGGGGGTGTGGGAGACCTCGGGGTGAAACTGCAGGCCGTAGAGACGGCGAACCGGATCTCCGGCCGCGGCCACCGTGCCCGCGTCGGTGTGAGCCAGCGGCACAAACCCCGGAGGCAGGCGGCGCACGGCGTCCCCGTGGCTCATCCAGCAGGTCAGGCGATCCTCCAGCCCGACGAAGAGGGGCACGGATTCGTCCACGAAGAGACGCGTGCGGCCGTACTCACGGCTGTCCGCCGGTCCGGTCTCTCCGCCCAGCAGGTGCGACATCGCCTGCATGCCGTAGCAGATGCCCAGCACCGGGATGCCCAACTCGAACAGCGCCGGATCGGGCTGGGGCGCGCCCGGCTCGTAGACGCTGGCCGGTCCGCCCGAGAGCACCAGACCGCGCGGCGCCAGCGCGCGCACCTCGGCCAGCGGCGCATCGAAGGGGAGAATCAGGCTCTTCACGCGGCTCTCCCGGATGCGGCGCGCGATCAGCTGCGCGTACTGCGCGCCGAAATCCAGGACGAGGACCACGCCGTGCGCGGAGGGGCTCCTCGCGCGCTCCTCGGCCGCAACCGGGACGGCGCGGCGGGCCTCCACCACCATCAGCGTCCCCCTCCCACGCCCTGCGCGATCTGCGCCCGTTTGCCTTCGGCGCCGATGGCCGGGGCGAGGAGGATCTCCGCCTCGTGCATCTCGACGATCGTGGCGGCGCCGCAGAGCCCCATCGCCAGCCGCAGCGCCCCGGCGAGGTTCTGGCTGCCGTCGTCGATTTGGGCCGGGCCGACCAGAACCTGCTCGATCGTCCCTCCTCCGGCGGTGCGGATGCGCGTGCCGCGCGGCAACGCGGGATGCGGCGTGGCCATCCCCCAATGGAAGCCGCGCCCGGGCGCCTCCTCGGCGCGGGCCAGCGCGCTCCCCAGCATGACGGCGTCCGCCCCCAGGGCAATGCTCTTGGCCACGTCACCCCCAACGGCGATACCGCCATCCGCCACGAGCGGCACGTACCGTCCGCTGCGGCGGCGAAAGTCGTCCCGCGCTGCGGCAGCGTCGGCGATGGCGCTGGCCTGCGGCACCCCCACCCCCAGGACCCGCCGGCTGGTGCAGGCCGCGCCCGGTCCCACCCCGACGAAAACCGCGGCCGCGCCGGCCTCCAGCAGGTCGCGCGCCCCGTCGTAGGTGGCGCAGTTGCCCGCGAGCACCGGCAGCTTGAGGCTGCGGATGAGATCGGCGATGGAGAGGACGTCGCCGCGGCGGCTGCGGTGGCGGTCGCTGCTGACTGTGGACTGGACCAGGATCGCGTCCGCGCCGGCCTCCGCCGCCACGGGAGCGAGGCGCGCGGCGCGCGCCGGCGTGACGGCGACGAGGGCGGGCGCGCCCGTGGCCTTGATCGCGGCGGTGCGCGCGGCCACCAGCTCCTCGAGGACCGGCGCGCGATAGATCTCCTGCACGAGGGCGACGACCTCGCCGGGAGACGCCGCGGCGACCGCCTCCAGCGCGGCGTCGGGGTCGCGGTGGCGGGTCTGAATCCCCTCGAGGTTGAGCACACCGGCGGCGCCGAGGGCGCCCAAGATCCCCGCGCTGCGCACGTCGACGACGCTGTCCATCGCCGCGCCCAGGAAGGGCAGGGCGAACGCCAGCGCGCCCACCTGCCAGCCGATGTCGACGTCCGCGGGATCGATCGTGGAGGCGGCGGGGGCGAGGGAGATCTCGTCCAACCCGTAGGTGCGGCGGGCGGCGCGCTGGCGGCCTAGCGATGGCATGGCTAGCTATAGATCTCCGGCTTCAGCACGCAGACGAAGGGCATGTTGCGATAGCGACCGGCGTAGTCGAGGCCGTAGCCGACGACGAACTTGTCGGGAATCTCGAAGCCGCGGTAGTCGATGCGCACCTCGCGGCGCCGCCGCGGGAGTTTGTCCAGCAGGGCGCAGACGCGGAGCGAGGCGGGGTAGCGCGCCTTCAGCGTCTCCAGCAGGTAGTCCATCGTCAGGCCGGTGTCGATGATGTCGTCCACGATGAGGACGTGGCGCCCCTCGATAGACTGGTCCAGGTCCTTGAGGATGCGCACAATCCCCGAGCTCTCCGTGGCCTCCCCGTAGGAGGAGGTGGCCATGAAGTCGATGTGGCAGGGGATACTGATCTGGCGCAGCAGGTCGGAGAGGAAGACGAAGGCGCCGGTGAGGATGCCGACGAGCAGGGGCTCTTTACCTTCGTAGTCGCGGGAGATGGCCTGGCCGAGCTCCCCGACGCGGGCCTGAATGGCCGCGCCGGGGATCAGGATTTCGTCGACGTCGTCGATCAGCCCCACGGCCCCTCCGCCCGGCAGGTCGGATCTCCCCGCCAGGGGCGGCGGGGTGGGGACAAGTCAGCCGCCGGCGCTAGGTACCGGCTCTCCGCACGATCGTCCAGATCCCGTTCTCGCGCTTGACCAGATCGCCGACGCGGACCCGCATCCAAAACTCCATCGGCACCTCGTAGTCTGTGCCGCCGATGAGAATGAACGGTCTCACGGCTGCCCCGTCATCCAGGGGAAGTCGGATCTTCTCCTCGACGTAGCCGACGATCGTATCGGGGCCAGAGATGCTGCCGCAGGACGGCAGCTGCGCTACCGTCACCGCCAGCAGCACCAACAGGGAGATCTTCACGCTGCACCTCGGTCCATTGAGATCGTGTGAATGTATCTTACTCTAGCGCGACTGGAACTGGAACCCGCGGCATCAGCGTCTCACGAAAACGAGAAGGGCCCGGAGGAATGCCCCCCGGGCCCTTCTGCCATGCAACTGCTACCAGCTGAAGAAGACGCGGAAGGCCGCGCCGCTGATTGTGGTCGTGGTGCCGGAAGTGGTGGTCGCCCAGTTGCCGTACTCCACTTCGGCGGTGGCGTTCCTGGAGAGGGTGTAAACGGCCCTCGCCATGATGACCCTAGCCGTGGTGTCGGCGATCCCGTAGACCGTACCGGTCTCGTAGACGACGATGCCCGACAGCCGCGAAGAGAGCTGCAGGGACAGATCCACGCCCCAGAACTGGCCCGCGTAGAGCAGAGTGTAAAACAGCCAGTTGCTCTGTGCGACGAGCGCGTGGTCCGAGCAGACGGTCGCGCCGCAGAACCCCGCGGTCGAGGTGAAGCCGAGCCGGAGGTCCCGGTAGTAGATGCTCAGCATCGGCGCAAACTGACTGGCGCCGACGAACTGCCCGAGGTTGATCGAGAGCTTGGCGAAGAGCGAGGTGCAGCCGTCGCCTGGATCGACCGTGTCCGGACAGCCGCCAACCGGATTCCAGCTGGCGTACTCACCCGAGAAGGTGAAGCCGCCCATGAAGCTGCCGCTCCAGTCGAAGCCGAACCCGCTGCCGTTGCCGGCCGGGTCCGATGTGTCGAAGTTGTTCCGGTCCTGGCGGTAGTTGACGCCGAACGTCCACCCGGCGAACGTGGGCAGCTCGACGCGGACGCCGTAGGTCTTGGAGCCGGCGCCGCCGCTGTTCCAGAAGCCGAGGACCGTCCAGTTGATCCCGCCGAAGGCCCCCGTCACCCTCATCCCCTCGCGAGCGGTCTCGGAGAAGAGCAGGTGCCCGAGCGGACCGAGCGACCAGTACTCGCGGCCCACGGACCAGACCATGCCAAACCACGGCGAGGCCCAGTCGGCCCGCAGGCGGTCGAAGTCGGTGATGGCAGTGTGCACGCCGCCGGTGTAGAGCGAGTTCCAGCGGGCGCGCAGGAAGACCTGGAACTCAGCGGAGAGCCGGCCCCGGATGTTCAGCCGGATGCGGTTCCGCTGTACCTCGGGCGTGCCGCCCGCGGTGAACCCACCACCGGTGACGTAGACGTAGGTCCAGTTCCCGGTGATAAAGGTGTTGTCCACGCGCGCGCGCAGCGCCGCGAGTTCCTCCTCCAACGCCGTGATGCGGACGCCGAGGGCCGACAGCTCCGCGCGGAACTCGTTGAGCAGCCGCGTCAGGCGGTCGATGTCGGCGCGCGTCACTTCGGGCGCTGGGATCTTTGGAGGGGGTGGAATCTTGATGGCTTCGATCCGGGCAAGGAGCCTGGATGCGACCATCGCCATCTCATATCGGGTCATCGCCCGGTCGCCCTTGAAGGTGCCGTCGGGATATCCCTCGACGATACCCTTCGCGGCCAGTTCGACGATGGCGTCGAACGCCCAGTGCAGAGCGTCGACGTCGGCGAACGGCTGCGCAAAGGCGGGGGCGGCAACCGCAAGCGATAGCACTGCTGCGATGCCAAGTGCGAGGAGCTTCTTCAACATGCTACCCCCCTTGATGTGATCGGGCCGGTGGCCCCGGGGGAGTCTCCGTTGGAGTGGTCATGTTTCCTCCAGCTTGCCTCCACCAGGTGTCCTCTGGCCCTGCTCGTCCCGCCACCTCACCTCCGGCGGACTGTTCTTTGCGGCCCTCCTCTCCCCGCTCGGATTCGCTCTGGGCCCTTACCGGGCCAGGCGGCGTCAGACACTTGCACAGACGGCTTCTACAGAACTTGCCCGGATCTTTCCCCGATTCCTCGCCTTGGGCAAAACAGACACGGCGCGACACGCCTCTCGGCGGCCGCCGCCGTGCATCAGTGTATCGGCTTGGTCTCCCGACTCAAAGGTTTTTGTTACTACCGCGCGTCGCCAACTACCACGCTCTTGGGGGTTTCGACACCCTCCTGCCAATTCCTGCAGGTTTCCATCTCGTCCGCACGCGTCCGCACGGGTCCATGCTCGCTCAATCGCCCTCGCCCACCTCAGCCGGCCTGAGGAGGGCCCGTTCGAGCAGCAGCTCCGCGGCATAGTCGTCGTAGTCCTCCGGAGGCACCTGGAGTGAGAGTGGAAGCAGGCGCCGCCATCCTCTGCGGGGATGATCCCGGAAGTAGCGCCGGCGGGCTTCCAGGGTGCTGGCCGTCTCTTCGACCGTCTCGATCCGCGGCAGTCCCGGAAGTCCAGCCAGGGCCTGCCGGATGGTCTCGGAGCCGGTCCCCCTGCCGAGCAAGACGCGTTTTACCCCGAATCGTGCGGCCCACACCCTGACCACCTCTCCCACCCGATCCGACGCGACCACCGCCCGGGCGAGGATAGCGCCGGGCTGCCCGACGACGAGGCCGCACTTCAGCCGGCCGGGATCGATGGCCAGGATGACCTGTGATGGAGTCATCCGCTAAAGGTGATCCAGAGCAGCAGGTACGCGTCGATCGGCACTCCGTCGCGCGTCGCCGGGGCGAAGCGCCACCTCAGCGGGCCGAGACGCGCGGCCTCATCGAGCGCGGCGTCTCCGGAGGAGACGACCACCTCGACGCTGGCCACGGTGCCGTCAGAGCGCACCAGCAGCCGGGTCCTCACCCGGCCCCGGACGGTCGCCTCCTCTGCGGCGGAGCCGCCACCTGGGCCCGACGTGATGGTGGCGCGCAGGACAGGATGGAGGGGAGGCTGCTCCAGAGGCACCGGCGGTCTCAGGATTGGGGCTGAGCCCGTGCCGGCTTCTGGAGGGGTGACGGCGGCGGCTGGGGTAGAGACCCCGGAGTGCGCCTCCCCGGTCCCGGCCGGGAGTGCTTCCGGGGAAGTGACCGCCGCCGGGGCGGTCTCCTGTGTGGGACCCGGGGCGGTACTCCTCCCCTCCTTCGGGGCCATCCCTCGCTGACGGCCTCCCTGAGGCGCCGGCGCGGAAGGAGTGGTGGCTGGGCGGCTCGGCGGGCGCTGAAGCCGCCCGGTTGGCCCGCCGGTAGCGGGGGCCGCCGAGACTGCCGTCGTCGGCGGCGGAGCAGGCGGGCGGACGACCGTCGAGGGGACGGGGTATTCAAAGACCGGATGCCCCTCCGCCTCGGCAGAGGGCGCAGCAGGCGCCTGAGCCGAGGGGCGTTGTACCGGCGGGAAGCCGGCGGGGGGAGGAGGCGTGACGCGGCGCGGCAGGAGGAACAGCGTCGCCGCGCCGAGGGCGGCCACGAGCACCACCATCACCAGCGCGCGCTGCCGCCCCGGCCGGACGGACATCAGAAGTTTCCCCCGAGCGTCACGAAGAACGTCCTCGCCGGGCCGGGGAAACCGCGCAGCGTCTCATAGGGCACATCCAGCAGGTTCTCTACGCCGGCGCGGAGGACGACCGCGCCGATCTGCTGCTCGTAGCGCAGCCCCAGGATGAGGTACGCGGGGAGCGTCACCCGCGTCGCAGGGAAGGTGGAAGTATCGAGGTCATCGCGGGAGGAGACGTAGTTCACCAGCAGGGAGACGTTGCGGTCTGGGCGCGGGGCGTGGCGGAGAATCAGGTTCGCCTGCCAGCCGGGGAGGCGGAGCAGGGGCAAGCCGGTCTGAAGGTCGAGCCCGCTGGACCAGGTGACGTTCCCGGAGAGGAGCCAGCCCCCGCCGAGGGCGCCGACCAGTTCCGCGGAGAGGCCGGCGATGCGAGCCGAGCCCACGTTCATGGGAAGACACCCGCCGACGATCAGGTCGCGCGCCGCGGTGTAGAAGGCGTTGAGGCGCCCAGTCAGCCCGGGGCGGATGGTCGCCTCTGCGCCCAGGTCCGCCGCCCACGCCTCCTCCGGCCGCAGCCCGGGGTTGCTGCACCCGGGGAAGGCCAGCTCGAAGAAGGTGGGTGTGCGAAAGGCGCGGCCGACGCCGCCGCGCAGGCGCAGGGCCTCGTTGGCGAAATGCACGAATCCGATGCGTGGATTGATCTGCCCACCATAGCCGGGGCGGTTGTCGTAGCGCACGCCCACGCCCAGCAGGGTGCGGGGGCGGAGCAGCAGATCGTACTGCACGTAGCCGGCGGCGGTCGTCGCCTGACCGGCAAACGCGGAAAAGGTCGAGGAGGAGGAGAACGACACCGACTCCACCTCGGCGCCCCAGGTCAGGACGGCCCGCTCGTCCATCCGCTGCACCCGTTGCCAGGAGGCGCCGATCGCCGTCCCGCGGTCGTCGGAGGCGAACCCCGGCGAGGCGAAGATGAGCCGGTCGCCCAACCACCAGACCCGCGCCTCCGCCGATGAGCCCCCCTCACCCTTCACCGCCCAGGTCAGGTGGGCGAGAGAGCGTTGATCGCTGATCCGATCGGATGGCGTGGGGAAGAATGTGGGACCGGGAAGCCCGGCCACCCCGGCGGTATGCTGCGCGGCGAAGGTCAGCGAGCGCGAGGGTCCGGTCTCCAGGACCAGGCGGGCATTGGCGGTCCACCGAGAGGCATCGGCGTTGAGGCGATCGCCCCCGCTGCCGAGATACTGCGCGCCAAGGCTGAAGACGCCGGTGCGCCAGCGCGTCCCCAGGCGCAGCGACGCCTGGAGGGCCCCGTGGCTTCCCGTCCCCGCCACGGCCTGCGGGCGCGTATCAGTGCGCGTCACCACCTGGATGACCCCGCCGAGGGCGTTGCCGTAGATGGCGGAATAGGGCCCGCGCAGCACCTCCACCCGCTCGACGTCCTCCAGCGCAATGGTCGAGAGGTTCACCCCGAACTGGGCCGTGCTGTTCAACGGGATCCCGTCGATGAGCACCAGCACCTGCTGGGGTGACGAGCCCCGGATGGAGGCTTGGGACAACCCGCCCGGGCCCACACCGGCGGTGCGCACCGACACCTCAGCGAGAAAGCGGAGCGCATCTCCCAGGGTCAGAAACCCCATCCGCCGGAGCTCCTCGGCGGGGATGACGGTGACATAGGCGGGGGTCGTGGGGACCTGCTGGGGCCGCCTGCCGGGAACGACGACCTCCTCCCCCTCGAATGTCGGCACCTGACCCGGCGCCGCCGGGGCCAGCGCAAGGAGAAGGCCCACGACCAGGAACCCCGTGGGCCACGGACGGGAGAGCATCGAAGACCCACCCCCTTCCACGAAGGCGTGGATCGTCGCCGCGCACCTCAACGACGCCGCGCGGCAACGAACACGGTCTGGAAAGCGCAGGCAGGTCTTCTGGCTCCGGTTCCTCGCGTGACCCTCAGCCTTCCCGGGCCCGAGACCGCCGGATTGGCGGCGGGCCTAGTGGCGTCGTGCGGGGGTACGCTCCCCGTGACAGCGGCGGGACCGCGCCGGAATCCTCACCCGGCCGCGTCAGGCGGCAGGGTGAGTCACCGGCTTCCCTATTCTGACGGAGTGTCGCTCCGTCCACCTACGCTCGCACACTGGGTTCGACTTTCGGTCTCACCTTCCTCCTCCCGGGGCACAGGTGTCGCGAACGTTGCAATTTGTTCAACTAAAGTTGAATAGTATGCATCGTATGCTATGCTGACGACGGCCCCGTGACTAGGGACCCAACTATGGCAGCCACTCTCTCCCCGATGGCAGCACCGAAGGCGATCGATGTCTTCCATCTGGCCTTTCTGGCTATTCTCCCTCTCCGCCTCGAACCGGCGAGGTACATCCTTAAGGGCGGAGCCAATCTGCGGTTCTTCTACGAGAGTCCCAGATTCTCCGAAGATATCGACCTCGATGTCCGCGCCCCACGGGAAAACGTCGAGGCTGCCGTAGACAGAGCGCTCTCTTCTCCCGCTCTACGGTTGACGCTGAAGACGCACGATCTGGACGTCGGCGCCGTGACGAAACCGAAGCAGACGCCGACGACCCAGCGATGGAAGGTTACGCTCACCTCTTCCAGGAGACCGGGCGGTCAATCAATTCGCACTGAAATCGAGTTCTCACACCGCGGCTTGGACGACCGATACGAACTCATCCAGGTCCCATCGGCTGTCGTTGAGCCTTATGGTCTCCGGCCACCGACCGTCCAAAGCTACCTGCCCCCCGCCATGATCCTCTTGAAACTCCGAGCACTCGTCGGGCGAAAAGAAACGCAGACACGGGATGTATTCGATCTCGACCTGCTGTTCACCCGGTATCCTCGCCTCGTCAAAGCTGACGTCCTTGCCAGAGGGACCGTCGACGTGGATGCGGCCATCGAACGGATCCTCGAACTCCCGTTTGAAGCCTATGCGTCTCAGGTTGTCCCCTTTCTCGCTCCGGAGTTTGCGGAGCTGCTCGGCACTTCCGCGGCTTGGACACGGATGCAGGAGCACCTGGTTGAAGCTCTGACTCGATAGCCATGAGGACGACAGAGGCCTACGCACAACTTCTCCGCCTTCCTCGGCCAGTCATCACGACACGGGAGGCGGCTGCCCTGTTCAAAGTGGGGAAGTCCCTTGCCGTCTACCTGCTCAGCCAGATGGTCAGGGATGGCCTGGTCTTGCGAATTCGCCGGGGCTTATGGGCGGTCGCCGATCGCGTCCACCCCCTCGGACTCGCCGAGTACCTGACAGCTCCCTTCCCCGGTTATGTCTCCCTGTGGTCGGCACTCTCCTATCATGGAATGATCACTCAGGTGCCGGGCGCTACTCATGTCGTTTCGACAGGGCGGCCAAGGCGACTGACAACCGCTCTGGGAATCTACCGGGTGCACAGGATCCGTGCGGAGCTGTTTGGCGGATTTCAGACCCGCGCGGAGGGCAATATTGCGCGGCCAGAAAAGGCCGTGTTTGACACCGTCTACGTCCTGGGGAGCTGGCGCAAACGAGACGTTCGGCTGCCGGAGCTGGAGATTCCCCAAACGTTCAGCCGCAAGGAACTACGCTCGTGGATTGGGAAGATCCCTTCGGCAACCCTCCGGAGAATCACTGCGCGTCAGATTCAGCGCGTTCTGCTTGCGGCAGGTTTCCGGTTTGGAACCGACTGAGCCGCCCACTCGATACCCCTCTCTAAAGGAATGGTCGAAAGTCGACGATCACCGGACCGGTGGTCTGGACGTCCCGCGCGGTGATCACCTCGACGCGTACCTGCCGTTTCGCCCGGGCAACTCTATCCACGAGCCGCCGGACCGCGTCGATGTCGGCCTCCAACTGGGGAGGCTCGGTGATGCGCGCAAACGGCGGCGAGAGCACCTCCCCCCGGGCGGTGGCGGTGGCGCGCTCCAGCAGTTCCAGCAGCTGCCGGCCGATCTCGTCCCGCGTGCGCCGCCCGTCGAGGGTGGCCGAGGCGAGGGCGCTGCCCCGCGGGAAAACCAGCCGGTTGTCGATCAACTGCACGTTTACCTCGAGAGGCTCCCCCGCCAGCGCGTTTTCGTTGGCGACGATGCGCAGGATGGTTTGGCCGGCGCGCTGCTTCACGTTGGCGGCGACCTGATCCCAGGTCAGATCCGCGGGGAAGAGCCGCAGCACCGCGCCGGTGGTGCCGTCGACGTTGATCCCGTTGGCCAGCGCCAGGTCGACCGCCCGCGAACGCAGCGTATCCACCTGGTCGGCCACCTGCACGAGGGGCAGCCGGCCGTCGATGACGCCGCGGAGGACCTCCTGATTGCGCAGGTAGGCGATGTCCCCCTGCTTCAGCTGGCGCAGCCGCTCCTCGGCGTTCCGGATCTCAGCGCGCAGGCTGCTGATCTGCTGCTCCAGGCTGCGGTACTGGAACAGGGCCTGCCGCGCGTCGCGGGAGACCAGCAGGACGGTGGCCACGGTGATGACGGTGATGATCATGCCGGTGGCGATGGTGATGATCTGGGCGGTGTAGCGCGGCCGCAGCCCAAAGAGCGTGAGCCGCCGCCGGCCGATTGCGCGGCCGACCAGGTTGCCGACGTAGGCGATGCCGCCGCTGACCAGGACGAGCAGCGGGATGAGCGTGATCCCGAATTCCATCAGGCCGCCCGCTCCCCCCAGAGCCGGCGCAGCAGCTGCAGGTACGCGATCACTTCCTTCAGCGAGAGTTTGCTGCGTCCGGAGGCGCGATCGGTGAAGGCGTAGGGGACCTCCCGCACCGCCAGGTCGGGATTGCGGGCCAGGATCTCCAGCAGCACCTTGAACCCGATGCCCCAGTAGGTCCGCCGGGCAAAGACCTCGCGCCGGGCGGCGAAGTAGCCCGAGAGCGGGTCGCGCACCCTCAAGCGGAACAGCGCCCGCGCCGCGGCGGTTGCCGCCAGGCTCATGGCCCGGCGCCAGAGCGGCCAGCCGGCGATGCGCCCTCCGGCGTAGCGCGACGCCACCGCTACATCCGCTCCCTCCTCTAGGGCCGCCACGAGGGCGTCCAGCGTGTCGGGGGGATGAGAGCCGTCGCTGTCCATCACCGCGATGATGCAGCCGGCGGACGCGGCCGCTCCGGCGAGCACGGCCGAGGCGAGCCCGGCTTTCCCCGGCCGGCGGACCAGCCGCAGCGGGACGGAGCCCTCAGCAGCCAGACGGGAGGCGACCGCGGCGGTCCCGTCGGGGGAGGCATCATCGACGACTACCACCTCCAGGTCCATGCGGGCGGCCAGCGGCGTGAGGGCGGCGATGAGGACGGGGAGCGTCTCCCGCTCGTTGTAGGTCGGCAGCACCAGTGACGTCTTCACGATGAGGGCGCCGGCGGACAGGGCAGCGGGGCGATGGTCTGCAGCAGGACCATGTCGCCCATCTCCCGGAGAGTGCGCAGCTCGCCGGCGAAAGCGGCGCGGGCCCAGCGCTCAAACTCCAGGCGCGTGATGATCAGGAATCCGCGGCGAGATTGGCAGAGGTGGCGCCGCGTATGGTACTCCCCGATCACCCAGATGATGGGGTGGCCGCTGTAGTAGATGAGGGAGGATCGGTCGGAGAGTCCCACTCCGACCACGCGGTCCTCCGGCCGCACGACCTCCCGCAGCGCCAGGGCCATGGGCTTGTTCGCGCGGAGGCCCTCCAGGTGCGGCACCGTGATGAGCGCCACCGTGAGCAGCACCGCGGCCATCGTTCCGGTGAGGACCGCGAAGCCCCACCGCTGAGCACGCGCGGCCAGGAGGATGGCGGCGACTACCACGCCTGCCGCCAGCGCCACGCCCAGACGGCGGAGGTGCGGGGCCACGGCGGCAAATTCCCCCGGATACTTCACCTGGCCGAAGATCATCACCGCAGCCCCCAGCGCGAGCCCCCCTAGGAGGAGGAGAGCGGCGCCCCAGCGCAGCAGACCCGCCGCTTCCTCGTCCCCCTCCCAGATGGCGCGCGCCCAGAGGGGGGCCGCCGCGATCGCGGCGACGGGGAAGACCGGCAGGATGTAATTGGGGAGCTTCGTTCCCGCGGCGGAGTAAAAGAGGATGGTCACGCCGATCCAGAGGAGGAGGAGCAGACTGCGCGGATCCCGGCGGAGTCGGCGCGCATGATACACGGACAGAGAAGGGAGGAAGGCGCTCCAGGGGAAGCCGCCGAGGATGAGCACGGGGAGATAGTAGTACCAGGGGCCCGGTTGATTCTCCACGACGCCGAAGTATCGTCCGACCATGTAGTAGCCGACGATGCGCTGCAGGAAGGGCAGGCCGTACCGCGCCGTCTCCAGGGCGTACCAGGAGAGGCCGATCAAGGCATAGAGCAGCACGCCGTCAGGAGGCATGGTGCGCAGGCGCTCTCGGAGGACGCCGCGCCACAGCCACCACGCGCCGACCACCATCGCCGGCAGCAGCAGCCCGATGGGGCCCTTGGTCAGCGTGGCCAAACCGGCCCAGACGAAGGCCCAGCGCAAGGCGCGCCGGCGTCCGGGCGGACTGAGCTCCTCTGCGGCCAGGACCATGTAGAGGGCGGCCAGCATAAAGGTGACGAGGACGGCATCGAAGATGGCCAGCCGGGAGAGCACGAAGTACTCGAGGGTCGTCATGACGATCAGGGCCGCCACCAGGCCGGCGCGCGCGCCGTAGAGACGCCGGCCGAGGAGAAAGGTCATCAGGACCCCTGCGGCGCCAAAGAGTGCCGTCCAGATGCGGGCGGTGAACTCCGAGAAGCCCACCAGCGCCCCCGTCGCCGCCACGAGCCACATGTAGAGCGGCGGGTGGACGAACCACGGCTCCCCGTTGTGGTAAAGGGTGATGGGATCGCCGCGCTCGACGATCTGCCAGGCGATGTCGGTGTAACGGGGCTCGTCCTGATCCCACAGGCTGCCCCGGCCGAGGCCGAGCGTAAAGAAGAGGAGCGCGGCCGCCGCCAGCAGCAGGGCCAGGGGCGGACCGGCCGGGTGGAGCCTCGGGGCGGTCAGCGCGCCCGCCACAACAGGTAGCCTCCCACGGCGCCGATCAACAGGTTCGGGGACCAAGCCGCCAGCGACGGAGGGAGCCGGCCCGACTGCCCCAGCGCCAGCGTCGTGTTCATCAAGAGGTAGTAGACGAGGAGGGTGACGATCGTCAGCCCCAACCCGATGGAGGAGCCGGAGCGATGGGGGCGGAGGCCGAGGGGGACGGCCAGCAGCGCGAAGATGAGGCTGCTCGCGGGGAGCGCCAGCCGCGAGTGCAGCCAGGTCAGGTACTGGACGATCGACTCGCCGGTGCGGCGCAGGACACCCATGTAGGCGCGCAGCTCGGCGATGGTCATCTCCGAGGGATCCTTTCTCCCCACGAGGATCTCGCGGGGGGTCCGGCGGATGCCGGCATCGATGCGTTGAAAGCGCACCTGCACCAGTTGCGGCCCGCCGAAGAGGTGGATCGTCCCGTCCTCCAGCTGCCACCCGCCGGGACCATAGCGAGCGCGGGCCGCCTCGATCACCCGCTCGAGGCGGTTTCTCTCGAACTGGTTGGCCGTGAGCCCCTCCATCGACTCGCCATCGTCCGCCACGCGCCGGGCGTAGTAGACGGAGATGCGCTCGCCCTCCACCTCCCGGAAGAGCAGGTAGCCCTGCGGCACCAGCGATCGTGAGCCGGCCAGCAGGAACTCGGTGCGGTAGCGCTCCTCGGCCAGCGGCACCACCCACTCGTTCAGCGCGATGCCGGCCAGGGAGATGAAGAGCCCCCCCGCCAGCACGGGGACGGCGACACGGATGAGGCTGATCCCGCTGGTGCGCATGGCCACGACTTCATTGCGGTCGGAGAGGCGGCCGAAGGTGAGGAGCACGCCCAGCAGCGTCGCCATGGGCAGGGAAAAGGCGAGGAAGTAGGGCACCCGCAGCAGGAGCAACCGCGCCACCACCGCAAAGCCTACCTGATCGGCCGCGGCAAAGCGGGCGAGGAAGAAGATGTGGTTGATGGTGAGGATGAGCGTGAAGAGGGCGATGCCGAAGAGGAAGATCGCCCCCACCTCGCGGATGATGTAGCGGTCGAGAATCGCCATCACATCTGGAAGCGCTCGCCGAGGTAGAAGCGGCGCGCCTCCGGGCTCTCCATGATCTCCTCGGCCGTGCCGGAGAAGAGCTCCGACCCGTCGTAGATGATGGTGGACCGGTTGGTGATGGCCAGGGTCTCGCGCACGTTGTGGTCGGTGACGATCACCCCCAGGCCCCGCTCGCGCAGGTAGCGCACGACCTCCTGGATCTCCGCCACCGACTTGGGATCGATGCCGGTGAACGGCTCGTCCAGCAGGATGTAGGCGGGCTCCATGGCGAGCACCCGGGCGATCTCCACCCGGCGCCGCTCGCCGCCGGACAGGGAGGCGCCCACCTGACGCCGCACGGTCTGGAGGCCGAACTCCTGCAGCAGCTGCTCCAGCACGGCGGCCCGCGCCTGGGGCGCCTTGCCATTGGCCTCGAGGACGACGAGGATGTTCTCCTCGACCGTGAGGCCGCGGAAGACGGAAGGATCCTGCGCCAGGTATCCGATGCCAGCGCGCGCCCGCTCGTGCACCGGTCGGTGCGTGAGATCGGAGTCGTCCAACCACACCTCGCCCCGATCGGGGCGGACCAGACCGACCATCATGTAGAAGGTGGTCGTCTTCCCGGCGCCGTTGGGCCCGAGCAGGCCGATGATCTGTCCTCGTTCTACCGCCAGGGTGATCCCGTTGACGACGGTCCGGGCGCCGTACCCCTTCACCAACCCCCGCGCGGCCAGCACGCTAATTCCCCTCCACGGAGCCGATGATCAAGCGGGGCGCGCCGGTGGCGACGATCCGGCGCGTGCGCAGGTCGACCGTCACCATCTCGGCGGAGAGGCGATCCGGCCCGCGGCGCACGAGGACGCCTCCGGAGAGCACCGCCGTGCCGCCCCGCCGGTCGACCCGTCCCTGCGGCGCTGTCGCCACCACATCCTGGCTGGAGAGACGGACCCCTCCGGTTGCCTCCAGCGTCTCGGCGGCGAGGGACGCCGTCATGCGGTCCGCGCTCATCCGCCCTTCCGGCATGACCAGCTCGGCGCCGCCGCTGGCCGCCGCCGTCTGCGCTCCCCAGTCGTAGCTGATCCGTTCGGCAGAGAGCTGCCCGCCGCGATGGGTGAGGAGAGGCCCAGCGGTGGCCTCGGCGCGTCGATCGCCCAGGCGGACTTCGACCCGCCCGGCGGAGAGCCGGGCCTCCCCTTCCGGGCGTCGCTCCGTCACGGTCACCTCGCCGCGCGCCACGACGACCTGTTCGCGCAACCGCCCTTCCGCCTCCCTGGAGCGCACCGTCATCGCCTCATGGCGCACGACGACGCCGCCGGAAGCGACGGCGACGCCGGTGCCCTCCGCGTAGCGAATCTCGGCCGCCTCCAGCCGCGTCGCCCCGCGGGTAATCACCACGGGCGCGCCGCGCAGGATCCACGTCCCGGCGCGCGCATCGAACTCCGCGAAGGCGGCGCCCCTCACCTCGAGCGGGAGCGCGCTTCCCGGTGTGGCCGGAGGCGCGGATTGCGCTGCTGCGCCGGCCGGGTGGAGCATGGCGATCACCGTCCCGGCTGCCAGCAGGAGCGCCGCGCCTCTGCGCTTCATCTCGTCCTCTTCATTCCCGGATCGTCACGGTGATGTGCCCCGCCAGCCGCGTGCGCCGCAACGCGACGTCGCTTTCGAGGCGGTCGGCGCGTACGACCATCCGCTCCTGCATCAGCCGGACGCGCCCGGTGGCGATCAGCAGACGCCGGGCGGCGAGGTAGCGGACCTCCTCCGCCTCGACGGACCGGCCGTCGCCGGCGCGGGCGCGCACGCCTCCGGTGAGGGTGATGTCCCGCGTCCGCATGGCAAAGAGCGCGCGCGGGGCGGTGAAGGTAACCGCGGGCTTGCCCTTCTCCAAAAACGCCCCCTCGACGCCGACAAGCCGGACCTCCTCACGGTCGGCGTCCACCTGGATGCTCGCCGCGCGCAGTTCCCACTGTACCCGACCGGTAGGGTCGGCGCCGCGAATCCGGCCCTCCTCGACCGCGATCGGCGGCAGCGCGGAGGGTGTGGGCGCGGCCGCCGCCGGCGTGGCCGTTCCGGCGGGGGAGACGGTGGGCGTGGGGGCATCCGGGGGCCGGCGGGACGCGGGGTCGCCGCGCAGCACGACCCAGAAGCCCGCCACGAGCACCGCGGCCGCGGCGATCGCCGCGATCACACGCCGGTTCATCTCCGGGCGTCCCTCCCGCTCGGGCCCACGGTCGCTTCGAGGGAGGTCGCAGCCAAAGGATCCGCCCCCGGAGGGGACCCGGGCGTGAGGCGCAGGATCTCTCCGGCGGCGCGCTCCGCCGCCCCTCCCTCACCGAGACGGCCGCGCAGCGAGAGCAGTTCCGCCGAGAGCGCGGACCGTCCGGCGGGGTCGCCCAGCCAGTCCGAGACCGTCGCCGCCAGACTCTCGGCGGTGAACGCCTCCTGGAGCAGTTCCGGCACGACGGGACGCCCGGCCAACAGCGAGGGGAGCGCGGCGGTGGAGACCGCGGCGACGAATCGCCTCGCATACCAGGCGTTGAGCGCCGAGATGCGGTAGACCACCACCATGGGAAGCCCCAGGCACATCGCTTCCAGCGTCGCCGTCCCGGAGGCCACGACGGCGAAATCACTGGCGGACAGCGCATCGTAGCCCTCCTGGGTCCCGCCTGCCACCAGCGCAACCGGTACCGCGGCGCCGGCGACCAGACGCTCGACGACGGGGTGAAAGAGCCGCGCCGCCACGGGCAGGACGGCTCGGAGTTGCGGATAGCGCCGGCGCACGCGCGCGAGCGCATCGATCATGGTGGGGAGATGGCGCCCCAGTTCCTGGCGGCGGCTCCCGGGCAGGAGGGCCACGACCGGCGCCTCGGGCGTCATTCCCAGCCGGGCGCGCACGGCGGCACGATCCGGCGAGGGGCGCACGCGGTCGAGGGCGGGGTGACCGATGAAGACCACGTCCGCGCCGGCCCGCCGGTACGCTTCAGCCTCAAAGGGGAAGGCCGCCAGCAGCCGCAGGCCCAGGCGGGCGATGCGGCCGGCACGGTCGCCGCGGCGCGTCGAGACCATCGGCGGCATGAAGTAGGCCACCGGCCGTGTCCCCGCGAATCGGCGGGCCAATGACAGGTTGAAGCCGGGGAAGTCGATCAGCACGATGGCGGCGGGATCGATGGTCCCGACCGCCCGGGTCACCTCCGCCCGGCGGCGCAGAAAGGCCGGCACCCGCGGCAGCGCTTCCAGCCACCCGACCAGGCCCCACTCCTCGCTGTTGAGGACGCGCTGCGCGCCGGCCGCCTCCATCCGCGGTCCACCCACGGCGAAGAGCGTGAGGTCGGGGCGGCGCCGGCGCAGCGCGGCGATGAGATCGGCCCCGTAGATGTCGCCGGACACCTCGCCGGCGACCAGGAAGAGGCTAGGGGACACCTGGCAGCGGCGACGCCTCGACGGCGGTGACGGTGATGCCGGCCCATGCGGCCGCCGCGGCGAGCGTCTCCCCGGCGAGGACGATGGTGCGCCCCGCTTCGACGGCCAGGGCTCTCGCTCCGACGTCGGCCATCGCCTCGACCGTCTCCGGCCCAATCGTCGGCAGATCGAAGCGCGGATCCTGGCGGGGACGGCTCACCTTCACCACCACAACCCCCGGGGCCATCGCGCCTCCACGGAGGATGGCCGCGTCCGTGCCTTCCGCCGCCTCGACCGCCAGCATGACGCCGCCCTTAAGGATGACGGTCTGCCCGACCTCCAGCTCCGCCAGCTTTCTGGCCACGCCCAGCCCCAGCGCCACGTCCCGCTCCTCGTCGGAGGAGAGCGGCGGTCCGGCCAGCCGGCCTGGTCCGGGGACCAGATCCCGCGCATAGGTCCGCTGGTCGATGACCGCGATGCCCATCCCCGCCAGCATCGCGGCAAATCCCTGCAGAAAGTGCTGATCACGCCGGTCGGTATGCTCCGCCAAAAATGCGCGGGCGGCCTCACCGCCTCCGGCAAGCGCGGCCGGCAGGGCGGCGCGGTTGAAGCGGCCGGCCAGCAGTACCTCGCGGACGTCGTGCGCCTTCCAGACGGCGAAGAGTCGCTCCCACTCGCCGGGGGCCATCCGCGCGAAGACGTCAGCCGTCGATTCGAGCAGCGCGCTCGATCCGGCCATCTGCACGCAGACGAGGGTCGCGCCGGCGCGGTGGACCGCCTCCGCCAGCACCTCGGGCAGGCGCCCCTCCCCCGCGAGCAGCCCTACGGCTCGGGGTCGCTCGGCTCGGTCTGTCCCGACCATCGCACCAACCCGCGGCGGCTGCCGCGCGAGGTCTGGAGGAAGTCAATGAATTCCCGCACCAGCGGATGATCGCCGTACCCCTCCACCAGCGCCGCCACCGCTTTCGCTCTCCCCAGCTGCGACTGGTAGAGGATGTGAAAGGCCCGCCGCAGCGCCGAACGGTCCGCCGGCGCGACGCCATTGCGTCTCAGCCCCACCAGGTTGAGCGCCCGGGCGCGTCCGGGCACCCCGGTGACCAGGATGAACGGCGGACAATCCTGGCGCAGCATCGTGAATCCGCCGATCATGGCCAGCCGCCCCACCCGCACGAACTGGTGCAGCCCCGTCATCCCACTGACGTAGGCGTCGTCGTCCAGCTCCACGTGCCCGGCCACCATGGAGCCGCCGACCAGGACGACGCGGTTCCCCAGGCGCGCATTGTGGTCGATGCGCACGTAGGACATGATGAAATTGTCGCTGCCGATCGTCGTCGCTTCCCCGTCGCCTGTCGCCCGGCTGATCGAGGCGTACTCGCGGATCAAGTTGCGGTCGCCGATGACGACGTGGCTGCGCTCCCCGAGGAACTTGCGATCCTGAGGCAGGCAGCCGATGATCGCGCCCGTCGAGACGATGTTATCCCGTCCGATGCGCACGCCCTCCTCGACCACCACGTGCGGCCCGATGCGCGTGCCCGCGCCGATGGTGACGTCCTCTCCCACCACGGCGTAGGGCCCGATCACCACGCCGGGCTCGAGCTGCGCCCCGGAAGCCACCACCGCTGTGGGATGGATCTCCGGACCGGAGGCCGCAGCGGGGCGGCGCCGCGCCTTCACGCTCCTCTGTCCTTCATCGGGATCGCGTCCTCGGTGGCGCCCGCGCCAACGTCGGAGGGGGCGTCGGGGAGGGCAAAAGTGATCTCGGCCTCGGCGGCGGGCTCCTCGCCCACCCGCGCGGTCGCCCACAGCTTGCCGACGCGGCCGCGGAGGGCGCGCAACTCCACCTCGATGCGCAGGGTGTCGCCCGGGACGACCATGCGGCGGAAACGGCAGTGGTCGATGCCGGCGAAGTAGGCGACGCGGCCCCGCAGGTGCGGCTCGTTCAGAATCAGACAGGCCCCCACCTGGGCCATGGCCTCGACGATGAGGACCCCGGGCATCACCGGCTGCCCCGGGAAGTGTCCGGCAAAGAACGGCTCGTTGATCGACACGTTCTTGATGCCCACGATGCGGCGCTCTCCCATCTCCAGAATCCGGTCGACCAGCAAGAAGGGGTAGCGGTGCGGCAGGATAGTCAGAATCTCTGCCGCCTCCACCCCGCCCGCGTCCATTACGCTCCCTCCCCAGGCGCCCAGCGCCGCGCGATCTCCCGCGCCAGGGCCACGTGCAGACTGTGCCCGCCGCCGCTGACCTCGACGTTCCCCCGCACCCGCGCCCCCAGCAGCGCCAGGTCGCCGATCAGGTCGAGGGCCTTATGTCGGGCCGGCTCGTCGGGGAAGCGCGGCGGGTTGACGTAGCCCTCCGCTCCGATCACCAGCACGTTCTCCAGACTGGCCCCGCGGGCGAGGCCGGCCGCTTCCAGCGCGGCATGGTCTGCGGCGAATCCCCAGGTGCGCGCCGGGGCGATCTCCCCACGGTAGCCTTCCAGGGTGCCGGAGAAGACCATCCTGCCCAGCGGGGCGGGCAGCTCGACCGCGTAGGTGATGCGCATCTCCTCCCCGGCGCTCGTGCTGGCCCGGCTCTGCCCTTCGACCACCTCGCAGCTCCCGAGGTGGATCTCCCGCGCGGGCGCCGCCTGATCGATGCGGCCGGCCTCCTCGAGAGCCCGCGCGAAGCCGGCGGCGCTGCCGTCCATCGCCGGGAGCTCCGGCCCTTCGAGCTCGACGAGCAGGTTGTCGATCCCCTGTCCCACCGCGGCGGAGAGCAGGTGCTCGACGGTGGCGACCGTCGCCTCCTCGTCGTGGCCGAGGGTGACGCCGCGGCGCGTTTCCCGCACGGCCGCAAGCGTGGCGCGGATCGGCGCGGCCTCGGGGCGGTCGAGTCGGCGAAAGACGATCCCCGACCCTGGCGGCGCGCCCTCGAGCCGCAGCCGCGCCGGCGCCCCGGTGTGCAGGCCCACCCCGGTCACCGTCACCGACCGCCCGATCGTTCCCTGCGCCAGCGCTGCCGCCACCCGCGACGTCCCCGGTGCGACCTTCACGGCTGTTGAGGACGCAGGCTGAGCCGGACCGGATAGTACGACCCCGCCGTCGGCATCGTCAGGATCTGCGTGGTCAGGCGCTCCCCCGCCGGCACCGCCAGCGTCGCCAGCGTCCGCTCCTCAAACCCTTTGTAGATGGCCATTTCCACCAACCGGCCGTCGATGAGGAAGACCCCGCGGGCTGCCCCGCCCGCCGCGGTGGCCACCAGGTCGGCGCGCAGCTCGGTCGGCAGGGGGTTGGCCGCGGTGATGGTGAGCCGGTAGACCACGCCGTAGTCGCCCACGAGACGTTCCTCCGTGCGCAGGTCGCGCAGCGCGGCGGCGGCGCCCAAATCGACGAGGTGGGTGGGGATGAGCAGATCCACGGTGCGGGCCACCACGACCGTCGGAGCGGTGAAGACCCCCTTGGGATGGGGATAGGCGATCTGGTTGACGGGGATCGCCACCGTCCGATCGAGTAGCCAGGGCAGGCGGGCGGCGACGCGCACTTCCAGCTCCTCACCTTCCAACAATTGAAACTGCAGGATGCCCGAGACCAGCTGCAGCGGAGCCATCGTCTGGGCCACAAAGGCGTAGGAGGAGCGCGCGGGGATCTCCAGGACGAAGCCTCGCCCAGCGGCCAGATTCTGCAGGAAGCGTCCCGTCGCCGCCGACCCGACGAAGAGAGAATCGGAGGAGGGACCGGCCAGCCCGCTGATGAGGAGGAGAGCGGCCGGACGGTCGGCGCGGTTGGTCAGCGCCACCGTCAGCACGCGGGAGCGGTCAGGAGAGCCGTTCTGGTGATGGTAGAGCAGCCGCGTCGGGCGGCGCGCGTCCACCACCTCCTCGAAGAGAACGCCGTCGGCCAGGACCGCTTCCGGACGGTTCGACACCAGCAGGAACGCGGGGTCCACGATCTCAACTTTCTCCCGCACGAGGAAGACGCGGACGATCCCATCGACGCGCAGCGCATAGGGGCTGCGCACGGTGACGGGGACGAGCACCTCGGGCGATTCCGCCGCGGCCAGCGCCGCCTCGTCGTAGAGGATCCCTCCTAGGGCCAGGGAGGCGCCGGGCTCTAGGATGATGCTCTGCTCGATCTTGCGCTGCACCGCTTCGCGCATTACGGCGGCGCTCAGCTCGCCGGTGACCCGCACCGCCAGGCTCTCCGGGATCACGCCGGCCGGCCGGCGCACCGCCACGGTCAGGGGAGCCTGCCCCGCCCCCACGACCACCGGCACCACGGTCGTGCCGACCCCCCGCGCTTCCACGGTGACTCCTCCACCGGCGACCCACGCCACCGCCACCCGCTCATCGTGCGGACCGATCGTCACCGGCCCCGGCAGGAAGGCGCCGACCGAGGCGACGGCCCGTCCTCCCGGGGGCAGCACGAGCAGCGCTGGGGTCAGGGTGACCGTATTGCGGGAGAGGGCGGCCCGGAGCTGATCCGCCCAGACGCGGGCGAGGGCGAGGGAAGGCGCGCCGGCGCCCTTCGCATCGGCCTGCTCCACGGTGACCACGCGCCGTCCGTTCAGCAGGAGGTCGGCGGCCTTGCCTCGCGGGGCCACGGCGACCAGGAACGAGGGAACCGCCTCTGCCAGGATCTCGCCCAGCCGGCGCGCCACCTCGCTGGCTCGGGCCTCGGCATCCGGCCCCCGGAATCTGAAGACCGGCACCTCCTGGAGGATCACGGTCGCGATCGGTGACGCCCCGGACTGGATGAGCACCTGAAGGGGCGGACCTGCGGCGCCCGCGCCCGTGATCGGAGAGAGCGCCACGAGGCAGCCCAGGACGGCCCACCAGATTACGGCACGCCGCACTCTACCGTCCGCCCTCCCGCTTTCGCGCGGCGCGGCCCCCCTTGGGGCTGGACTCCTCGATCCGTCCGACGAGCTCCGGCAGCCGGCGCAGGAGCGCCTGCAGGCGCAACTCTTCGCGGTGCGGCCGCGCGGGGAATCCCCAGAGGACGGCGCCGGCCGGCACGTCCTTGGTCGGCACGGCGCGGGCCAGGAGCGTGGCGCCCGGTCCAACGGTGAGGTGATCGGGGACTCCCGCCTGCCCGGCCAGGGTGGCGCCGTCGCCGATGGTGACGCTGCCGGCGATGCCCACCTGTCCCACGATCAGCACCGCCTGTCCGATGCGCACGTTGTGCGCGATCTGCACCAGGTTGTCGACTTTGGTCGCCCGCCCCACGCGCGTCTCACCCAGCGTGCCCCGATCGATCGTCGTGTTCGCCCCGATCTCCACGTCGTCCTCGATGACCACGCGCCCGAGATGGGGGATCTTCACCGGCCCGGACTCCCCCCGAGCATACCCAAACCCGTCGCTGCCCAGGACCACGCCCGGGTGGAGGATGACGCGGTCGCCCACGACCGTGCCCTCGCGGATCGTGACGTGGGGATAGATCACGCAGTCGGCACCGATGCTGACGTCGTCGGCGACCACCACGGCCGCCTGGAGGATGGAGCGCGCCCCCACGCGGACCCGCGCCCCCAGGACGGCCACCGGGCCGACGCTGGCGTCGGGCGCGACGACGGCGTCAGGGCCGATCACCGCGCTGGGATGGACGCCGGGAAGGTGAGCGGGCGGCGGGGAGAAGTGTTCGAGCAGACGGGCAAAGGCGAGGCGGACGTTCCCCGAGCGGATCGCCGGCAGCCGTCGCGGGGTGAGGCTCTCGGGGATGAGCACGGCGGCCGCCCCTCCGGACTCGGCCCGCTCGAGCGCGGCGGCGTCCACGGCCAGCACGATCTCCCCCCGGCCGGCCTGCTCCGGCGTCCCCACCCCCGTCACCTCGACCGTGGGGTCGCCGGCCGCGGTTCCGCCGAGGCGGGTCGCCAGCTCGCCGAGGCGGATGGGGATCACTTGAGTTTGGCGATCACCTCGTCGGTGATGTCCACGGTGCGGCCGGGCACCGCGTAGAGCACCGGCTCCTTCACGATGACAGCGCCGCGGAGGCCGCGCTCCCGCACGATCTGCACGACCATCTCGCGGATCTCCTTGTTCAGGCGCTGCTCGAAGTCGCTCTTCATCTGCTGCAGCTCTCTGAGGTACTGATTGCGCCGCGCCTCCAGGTCGGCGGCCGGCAACTGGCCGCTCAGCACCTGCAGATCGAAGGCCATCGCCTTCTCGCGCGCGTCCAGCTCCTTCTGATAGGTGAGCGCCCGGACGCTCTGGTTGAGCACCCGCTCGCTGTCCACCAGCGCCAGCGGGGCGGAGCTGCAGGCGGAGAGCGCGACGACGGCGAGCGCCAGGAGCAGGACGGGCAGGGAGCGAGCGCTGCGCATGTTACCGCTTCAGGCGGGCGAGGACCTCCTGCGTAATATCCTCCCCGCTCACTCGCGCAATCAGCCGGGTCAGCACCACGTCCAGCCCGCGGGCGGCGGCGATCCCCGCCACCTCGATCTTCACGTCGGCGAGAATCGCGTCCTCCAGCCGCAGCCGCTGCTCGGTAAGGGCCTGCCGTTCCGCCAGCAGCTGCTGCTCGCGCTGGCGCAGCCCCTCCACGAAGCGCCGCTGGGCGGTGCCCATCTGGCTCTCCTCGATCCCCGTGAGCTGGCGGCGAAACGCGGAGAGGCGGCGCCGGAACTCCGCTTCGCGCGCCTTGCCGATCCGGGTGGTCTCCTCCTGGATCTCCCGCTCCTTGGCCTGGATAAGGCGCTTGGTCAGAGCTTCGGCGGCGCGGCGGCCCCGCTCGAGTGTCGCGTTGGCCTCCGCTTCGCGGGCGCGCCGGAAATCCAGCACGGCCGCGTCGAGGACTTCCGCCCGCGCGCGCACCTTCATGTCGCGCTCGGCGAGCACGCGGTCCAGCTCTTCGATCAGCAGGCGCTGCTCCTCTTCGGTGGCGACGCCCACGACGTCCGCCTTCAGCCGCAGGTTGGCGATGGAGAAGCGGTACTCGTCGAAGACCTGCAGTTCGTACCGCCGCAACTCCTCGCGCGCGGCGCGGATGCGCTCGGCCAGGACCCGGTTCAATTCCGCGTCGACCCGGGCGCGCAGCTTCGTCAGGGTCGCCTGCTGCTCCAGGCGGACGCGCGCGGCGTAGAGGACGATCCGTTCGGTCTGTCGCTTCTTCAGAGCGGCGATCTCCGCCTGGAACTCGCGCAGCAGCCGGCGGGATTGGGCGGTCAGGCGGGCCTGCACCTCGCGTTGGAGGATCGGAGGGATCACCGGCGGCGTGGCCAGCTCCGCCTCGACCGCCGCCAGTTTCTTGACGATCGCGTCGACCTCCGGCCAGCTGCGATGCACCCGCACGAGGGCGTCCAGGTCCACGACGGCAATGCGGGTCAGCGCCGGCGTGGCACTGGGCGCGGGACTCGTGGTCGAGTCCCGTCCCCCACAGCCGCCGACGGCCAGCGCCGCGAGCAGGAGGAGTCCGCCGGCCCGGGTCATGTCCCTACTTGCCGGTCACCTTCGTGATGACCTGGTCGGTCAGGTCCACGCCGCCGAAGAGCACGACGGCGCGTTCCAGGACGATCGCCACGCCCTGAGCCTTGGCGACCTCCTCGACCGCGACGCGCAGCTCCTTCTCCAGCCCGCCGAGCAGCTCTTGACGCTTGGCGATGACCTGCTGCTGCAGTTCCCGGTCGAGCAGCTGGCGCTGCTCGACGCTCAGGCCTTTGCTGCGCGTGGTGAACTCCCGCTGCTTGGCCTGGAAGAACTCCTGCAGGGCCCGCTCGCTGGCCGCCTTGCGCGGGTGCGCGTCCACGGCGCGCTGCATGTCGACGAAACCGATGGTGAAGCTCTGACCGAACACCGGCGCTCCGCCCTGACTGGCCAGGACCACCGCCACGACGACGATGAGCACCGCGATCACGCCGCCGAGTGCGACCAGCCCGGCCTTGCGCGGATTCTGCCGGATACGGGTGCGTAGGACTTTCACGGGACGCTCCTCCTTGGAACCATCAAGTTGACCTGCTCCTTGGAACCATCAAGTTGACCTGCTCCTTGGAACCATCAAGTTGACCATCCGCTTCGATAGCACAACCCTCTCATTGTACACGCGCCGTCAAATCTGGGGCGCGCTCGCTCACAGGTTGCTGATCACCTGCAGCCACACCTCACCTCCGGTGGTCCCCACCAATTCACCGGAGAGGAACTCGTGGAACCGGTAGCGGACGCCGCCCTCGAAGCGCCGCTGGTGGATCTCATAGGCCGCCCGCACGCTCAGATCGGGGGAGAGGCGGTAGATGGTCCAGGCCGTCACCGCGACCGCGTTCAGCGCGACGTTGGTGCCCAGGTCGAGCGCGTCGGTGACGCGATAGCGCACCCCCAGGTCATAGCGGCCGGCAAACGTGTTGGGCGGAATCGCCGCCTCGGCGAAGAGCTCGAACCCGCCAAAGAGACGGCCCAGGTGCAGCCGGAGTTCCGGCGCCGGGGCGCGGGAGCCCACGTTCACCACGGCCTCGACCCGTCCCATCCACGCCAGGGAGTCCGCCAGCACGGTGATGTAGGTCGTCTCGGCCACCCGCAGCACGGGGCGGACGACGACCTGGTACTGGGCGACCGGCGGGTAAGCCCGCAGCCGTTCCGCCAGCAGCCGCTCCAGCGCGGCCCGGTGCGCCTCGGCGAAGACGACCGGCAGCCCCCGCACCGGTTCGGCCAGCGAGGTCACCGCCGGCGCATGCGTCTCCAGGAGCAGCGTGGGGATGGAGGAGGAGCGGAAGCGCACGCCGATGTCGCGCACCACCCGACCCTCCCGGGCGGCGAGATCGATCTCCACGCGCGCCGCCACGCCCCCCCGCACCCGCACCGCCGCGGCAAACCCCGGCAGCGCCGCTTCGGATTTGCCGCGCGCCTCCTCGGTGATCAGCGGCCCCGCCCACTCCAGCGCCTCCACCGGCAGCCCCAGCAACAGCGCCCGCACGGCCGGGGCGACCTCGCGCTCGATCGGCCCGAGCACGAGGGGAGCGACGGCCGGATGCACCGCCGCCCTGGGGACGATCTCCACGCCGGCGATCAGCGGAGGATCGGGGCGCAGCCGCACGGTCACGACCGTGGCCGCTCCGAACTCGAGGCGCGTCTCCGTGACCGAATAGCCGGTGATGACCCGGTCGACCACGGTCGCCAGGGTGGTCTGCAGCTGGGCCTGCGCGGGGCGCAGCTGGTCGACGGCCCGGCCGATGAGCAGCCGCTGGGACACCGTCGTCACGGTCTCCGCCAGCCGCGCGCGCACCAGCGGCGGCGGGCCGGCGCCCTCCACGGCCAGACGGACGTCCACGCTCTGCACCATCACGGCGGCGGCCATGGCGGGAGCGCTGAGGGCAAGGAGCAAGACCAGACCTCGCGCCGCGGCGGCCGTCCCTCCGGCCCCCCGCGCGCGGCTTAGAACGGCTGGCCCAGGTTGACCCATGTCTGGGTGCCCCCCGGCCCGAAGGCCAGATCGAACCGGATCACGCCCAGGGGTGAGTTGAACGAGGTGCCGACCCCATAACTCGTCGTGAACCCGGATCCGCCGCTGATCGGGGCGGCCCCCACGTCGACGAAGACGATGCCGAGGAAGTCCTTGAGGAAGGAGGCGATGCCGCCGAGGGGATGGCGGAACTCGACGTTCAGCAACGCCATGCTGGTGCCCCGGAACTGGCCGGACTGCGCGCCGCGCAGCGTCGTCGCCCCGCCGAGGACGTACCACTCCTGGAAGGGGATGAAGCCGCTGCCCAGGCCGAGCTGCGCCCGGGTGGCCACGTGCCCCGCCCCGACGGAGAAGTACTGGATGTACTCGCCGAAGTATTTCTGGAAGGAGAACTCGCCTCCCAGCACCGGCAACCCCCACTCCAGCGACAGCGTCTGGCGGCTCCCCTTGGTCGGGTTGATCCGGCTGTCCCGCGTCTCCCGTACGGCGGTGGCCAGCAGCGAGATCGTCCGGCCCGGGCTGTAGAGGCTGGGCAGGGGACAGGGGCAGTCCTCGCTGGCGGGGTCGAGGGGCAGCGCGGTGATCACGGCCAGCTCCGAGCGCAGGCGCAGCGAGATGGTCGTCACCGCGTCGATCGGCCGCCCCACCTCGAGGAAGCTGCCGGTGCGCTCCAGTTCGAAGCGCGACGTCGTCTCCCCGCTGATCACCTCGTTCTGGATGGAGGACAGCCCGAAGAGGGAGATGTCCAGCGAGGTCGGCCGATCATCGAGGAACGGTTCCCGGTAGTTGACCTGGAAGTTGAGCTTGTTGGCGAGCCCGAGGGCGCCGCGGGTGATGCCGCGTTCGATCCGCAGCGAGATGGACTGTCCGGTGCCGCGCCAGTTGCGCTCGCCGTACTCGATCTGTCCGATCAGCCCCCTGGCGGTGCTGTAGCCGAGGCCGAAGCCGATGCGCCCCGTCTGGGCCTCCTTCACCTCGATCTCGATGACCACCGTGTCCGGCCCCGAGCCCGGGCGCGGGCGCGCCTGGACGGTCTCGAAGAGGCCGGTGTCAAAGAGGCGCTGCAGGTCGGCGTTCATCGCCCCGACGTTGAAGACGTCGCCGCGCTTCATCCGCAGGTAGCGCTGCGCGACGCGCGGCCTTGTCTTTGTGAGCCCGCGGAAGACGATGTCCTCGACGCGCCCTTCGGCGACCCGGACGACCAGGCGGCCATCGCCGGCCGGCTCCACCGTGGCGTCGCTGACCCGCGCCAGCACGTAGCCGCGGCTCTCGTAGAGCTGCTCGACGGCGCGGATGCCCTCACGGACCGTTCGGGCGTTCAGGACCTGCCCGAGGGGGATCTTCAGCGCGCGGACGAGCTCCTCGGTCGCGATAACCGTGTTGCCCTCCACCGCCACCACGCTGATCACCGGGTTCTCCACGATGAGGAAGACCACGCGCACCCCCGTCGGTTCGGTCTCCACGCGGATCGAGACGTCCGCGAACCATCCCAGCTGGAGGATGGCCTCGAGGTCCCGCCGGATCTTCTCGGCATCGAGGACCTCTCCGGCCTTCGTGGTGATCACGGCGGTAATGGTCTCCAGGGAGATCTGCTTGTTGCCGACGACCTCGACGGCGATCACGCGCTGCGCCGGCGTGGGCGACGCGGCGGGGCCCGGCGGCGCCGTCGGGGTGGGCCGCGCGGTCGGGGTGGGGCTCGGGGCGGCGGTGGGCGTGGCTCCCGGCGCCGGCGTCGTCCCGGGCGCCGGTGTGGCCGTGGGTGCCGGGGCGGGTGTCGCAGTGGGCGCCGGCGTTGGGGTGGTCGCTGGAGTCGGTGAGGGTGTGGGCGTGGGAGTCGGCGTCTGGGCGAAGAGCGGCGGCTGACCGGCGCCGAAAGCGAGGGCACACAGCACGACGACCCACGTGAGGGCACGGGTCCAGCGGCGCCGGCGAAGGACCATCATCATCCCTGGGGAGACCGCCTACTGCTTCTCCCCGCGCAGCGACCGCTCTGCTGCGAGGACCAGGTCGATGAGGTCGCCGTCAGACACCAGGACCACGGGGGCAGCCGGCTGTGCCGGGGCGGGGAGGGTCGGGGGCATCACTGCTGCCCGGACGGAAGTTCGGCGCGGCGCGGCGCGGGGCGCCGCCGCGGGGACGGGACCGCGCGGGGGCAGAGAGGTCACCTCCGGCGCGGCGGCGGGGGCGGCGACCATCGGGAGCAGGACCAGGGTGCTGCCGACCGGCTGCTTGAACCGGATCACGGGAGGAGAGGATGACAGCACGGCGCTCACCTCGCTGCGCGGCAGCGCCGCGGAGAGTCCGGCCAGGAGCACGGCGGCGCAGAGGGCGGTTCCGGCGACCATCATCAGCGGATGCGGACGCGGCGAGGCCGCGGCGGGCGTCTCCTCCGCCGCGCGGGCGTGATGGATCTCCGCTTCGGCCAGCAGCAGGGTCAGCTGGCCGCGGCTGAGCTCACCGCGGGCGACCTCCCCTTTGGCTCGGGTCAGCCAGCGTTCGGCAAACCCGATGTGGTGGCTGAGCCGATCGCGCCGCCGTTCCGTCTTGACCTCGCTCGACACCAGGACTCCCTCCTCCACTCCGATCACACCTTCCCTCAGTTACTATCCCCGCCCTCACGGCCTCTCTCGCATGCGATGCCCTGGGCCGCCGCGGCGTTCAGGGCGATTCGCTGCGCGGGCCGGGCCCGCGCAGTGCGACGCGCACGCGGGCGATCGCCTGGTTCTGCAGCCGGTAGAAGTGGGAGAGGCTGATGCGCAGATCCCGGGCGACCGCGCGGGGCTCCCGCCGCATCAGGAAGGCGCGCAGGATCTCCCGCTCCCGCTCAGGCAGCTCGGCGATCGCCGCCCGCACTTGCGCCACGAGCACGCGATCTTCCACACGCGCCAGCGCCATCTCCGCGTCCAGGTCGCCCAGGGCGGCGGCCGCCGCCAGCTCGTCGCTAACCAGCTGATCCAGGGAGAGCTCCGGGCCGCGGCGCCCCAGCGCGTTCAGCATCCGGCCGCGGATGCGATAGGCGGCGAAGGTGCTGAAGCGCACGCGCCGAGCAGGGTCGAACCGCTCCACCGCTTCGATCAGGCCGACCGTGCCTTCTTGGATGATGTCCATCACCCGCGGACGCGGGAGGTGCAGCTGCATCGCCAGCTTGAAGACCAGCGGCTGGTAAGCTTCGATCAGGCGCAGGCGGCTCTCGGCGTCGCCGCCGCTGTGGAAGCGCCGCCAGCACTCCGCCTCCTCCGCGGGGGTGAGCAGGCGCACCCGTTGGAGCTCACGCAGGTAGTCGGCGAACATCGTGCGGCCTCACCTCGCGGGGGTCGATGTCAGGTACGATCAGGCGCGGTCGGCGCATCCTGTCCCGACTTCGAGCGGACAGTGTCGATTCCTGCGCACCCTCGCCCCTAAAACCGAATCTGATAGAGCAGCAGCGCGTCCGATCGCCCAAAGTTGTCCAGGCTCAGCGTGAACATCAGGTTGCGGGCGAAACGCCACTCCAGCGCCCAGACGAAGCGCGTGCGCGGCGACTCGAAGACCGTCGTCAGCGTGACGTAGAGGTCGCGCACGAGCAGCCGGCCGATGCGCAGCTGCAGCGGCTGGGCGAAATCGTACTGGATGACGAACTCGGTCAGCCCCAGGGCGCGGGCGACCGTCTGGCCGATCTCGCCGAAGAGGGCGCGGGAGAGCTCGACCCGCAGCGCCGACTGGACGTCCCCGGCGGCGAGGTGCGCCAGCCCCGAGTACTGCGCCAGGAGCTGGGCGATCTCTTCGCGGCTGAGGGGAGGATCGGAGCGCAGGATCATCCGGTCCGCGATCTCATGCGGCAGCGCCTGGTGCACCTCGATGAAGACGCGCGTGGCGCCCACCTGCGTCTCCGCCTCCAGCGAGACGATCGGGGTCAGCCCCAGCTGGGGCAGGAAGCGCGCCCGTCCCTCCCGCAGGATGAAGGTCTGCCCGAAGACGGTCATCGTCCCCCGGTCCGCGACCCACTCGCCATCGAGGGCGGGCTGACGGAGCGTCCCGCCAGCGATGACCTCCCCTTCCTTCAGGTCGATGCGCAGCCGCCCCAGATGGACGGCCAGCTCCTCCCCGCCGCGCAGGCGGACGTCGCGCAGCCGGAAGTTCGGCCCCCGCCACCCCGAACCCCCGGAGGACGCGCTGATCACCAGATCACCCCGCTTCAGCGTGAGCGCGCCGGCGATCTCTGGCGGAGCGGCCGGATCCAGCAGGGATCCCGCGACGGTGAGGTCGGCGTCGACCTGGCCGGCGAAGAGCGGTTTCACCTCGAGGCGGGCGGCGCGCGCGCGCACGGTCAGCTGCTCGATCCGCGACGGGCGGAAGTTGGCCACGGCCATCGCGCCGGCAGCCGTGACGCTTCCGCTGCCCATCCGCGTGCTGAAGCTCTGCAGCGTCAGCCGGTCCTGGCTGAACATCAAATCGGCGGAGACGTCTTCCAGCGGGGTGACGACGCTGAGCAGCTTGATGCGGCCCCCACGCACCGTCAACCGCCCGGACATCTCGGGCACCCGCGGCGTGCCGCTGAGGGTGACCTGCCCCTCCATCCGCCCCGACGCTTCCTGCACCTGCGGGGTGAGCAGGGTGAGCAGACCGAGGTTGGCTTCCACCAACGAGATGTCGAAGCGCATCGGCCTGTTCTCCGCCAGGGAGCGGGTCGCCGGGTTGAAGGGAATCGTGCCCGTGCCCTTGACCCGGTTGCTGCCCTCGGTGAGGAGGGCCTGCTCAATGTGGAACAGGCCGTCCTCGTAGAACGCGTTGGCCACCAGCGAGTCGAAGGTCAACCCCTCGACGCCGCCGTCGCGCAGCTCCAGCGACAGGCCGATCTCGGGATCGCTGAGGGTGCCGCTGAACTGCGTGGTGAAGCTGAGCGTCCCGCGCAGCGGGCGCCGCAGGCCGAGGAGAGGACGCAGCAGGTCCAGGTTGAGATTGCTGCCGCCGATCTCGAGGGCGCTGGAGCCGCGGAGGGCGATCCGCCCCTGCGCCGCGATCTCCCCCGCGCCCGAGCGCAGGCGGAGCCGCTCGACGGTGATCACGTCGCGGCGCGCGCTGAGGACCGCCTGCCCCTCCTCGATGGGATGGTCGCCCAGCCGCCCCTGCGAGAGCCGGACGTCCACCGCCGCCGTGGGCGCCTCCGGGGTGCCTTCGACCCGAACCACCCCGTCGAGCCGCCCCTCCAGAGGAAAGGGCGGCCGCACGCCGCCCAGGCCGAGCAGCGTGGAGACGCGGCCTCCCGCCACCTCGCCCTGCAGATCGAAGCTCAACGGCCCCTGCAGCTGCATCGTGCCGGTGATGGTGTATCGCCCCTGCCCCTGCACGAGGGTCAGCGGCTCCAGGAAGAGCCGCCCCTGCGCCCAGCGCACCACGCCGTCCACCTGGTCGAAGCGCTGCCCGTTGAGCGTCAGGTTGTCCGACGAAAGGCGTCCGGCGACGCGGCTGAGTCCCCTGCCGCTGATGCGTCCGGTGAGGTCGACCTTCCCGCTGGCCGCCAGCAGCTGGGGGGGCAGGATGGTGAGGTGGCGGAGATCGAACTGCCGCGCCGAGATCATCATCTCGGTCTCCCCGTCCCGGCGCACCGTGCCGCTGGCCTGGACCAGCGAATCGCGGACCCGCGCCTGGGCCTGATCGAGGTGGAGGGTGCCGCCCACCCAGCGAAACTGCGCGGTGGCCTCGTCCACCTGCTGCCCCTCCACCCGCCCATCGCGCAGGGTGAGGGCCCCACTCACGCTGGGCGCCCGGGGAGTGCCGCCGATGTGCAGACGTCCGGAGACGCGCCCCCGAAGATCGAGGACCAGTCCGGCGTCGCGCACCAGATCGGCGGCGGGGATCTCCTCGGCGTCCACGGTCAGGTCCAGGGCGGGGCGGGGCGCGGCCCATCGCGCCGTACCGGAGAGACGATAGGTGCCGGGCCCGTCCCGGATGAGCAGGCCGGGCGTCCCCACGCTCTGGCGGGTGAGGCGGAGCGGACCCTCCGCGCCATCGAAGGCCAGGGTGCCGGCGCTGCCCTTGCCCATCACCAGCTCACCGTCGAAGACCGGCGCGGCCAGCGAGCCCCTGAGGCGCCCGCGCACGTCGGCCTGCCCCGTGATCGGGGGACGGAGGCCGACGAGCCCGGAGATCCGCCGCAGGTCCAGGTCGGTGCCGGCGACGTCCATCTCCAGCCGGCCCGACTCGGCGACCGCGCCCGAGGCGTGGACCTCGGAGCTCCCCTGCGCGGCGACGAGATACGGGAAGTAGAACTCGCCGTCGGTGACCCAGCCCCCCGCGCGCAGGCCGTCCACGCGCAGGCCCCCGGCCCGCCCCGCCTCCATCGCCACCGCCCCCTCGACGATCAGGCGGTCGCCGGTCCGCCCCAACGCCACCGTCCCGTCGAGCCGTCCGTCCAGAGGGAGGCTGAGGGGGATGCCCGCGCGCCGCCAGACCTGGGCGCTGAGGTCCTGCGCCTCGCCGGCCACCAGCAGCTCGGGAGTGCCGAGGAGGTGGCGGACCTCCGCGGAGACCCGCGCCGCGCCGGCGGTGCCCCTGAGGCCGTCGAGGGCCAGCAGGTTCCCCACCACCGTCACCCCTGATCTGTCGATGGTGAAGGGCTGCGCGTTGATGGCGCCGCGGGCGTCGTGGATCGCCCCCTCGACGGTGAGGGTCTGCATCGGGCCGCGGATGCGGACCTCGCCGCCCGTGCGCCCGACGAGGGCGAGCCGCGAGCCGGGGAAGAGCACCCGGCGCAGCGTGGTCAGATCCATCTCCCGGGACACGGCGGTGAGGTCGAGGCGCCGTCCCCGCGCCGTGCTGACCATCTCGCCGCGCACGCGCAGCGCCGATCCGTCGATGGTCAGGGCGAGGGAGTCGCTGCGCACGCGCAGGTTGTCCACCTCGATGACGCCCTCGGCGTCGCGCAGGCGCGCCCGCTGCGGCAGCAGGAGCGCCTCGGCGTCGTAGAGGCGCAGCGTGCCGCGGTAGTCGAGCGCGCGGCGGCCTCCCCAGCGCGTCCGCAGCACGTGGAAGGCGGCGTCCGCGTGGCCGCCGTCGAGGACGAACCCCGGCGCGCGTACGAAATACGGCCCCCACTGCGCCAGGGGCGCGCGTTCCGCCGAGACGGTGAGATCGAGCGCGTCCAGGCCCACGAGGTAGGTCCCGGACGCCACCAGCGGCGTGGCCCGGTCGCCCCGCAGGCTGATCATCTCCGCCGCCAGGCGCAGGCGAGGCCAGTCGCGCAGATCGACCGTGCCGTTGACCTGAGTGAAGCGCGCCAGGAAGGGACGGCGCAGCCCGAAGGCATCGGAGAAGTCGACGACGCCCTCCCGGATCTCCACGAGAGGCCGGAAGGCGGTCGGGCCGCGCTCGCCGGGCGTCTGGCGGCGCACGAGGTCGGCGACGTTCCAGCGCCCCTCGCGGCTGACCTCCAGGCCCAGTCGCGGCGACACCAGGATGATCCGCCGGACGCTGGGGAGGACACCCCGACCGGAGAGGAGATCGCGCGCCAGCGCCAGGGCGTCGAAGCGGATCTCGGCGCGCTCTGCCGTGATGATGGCGTCGCCGACGCGGTCGGTGCGGGCCACGGCCACGTCGTCGAGGACGACGCCGCGCAGCGGGTCCCCGCGCAGGGCCCCCACCGCCACCTCCAGCCCCAGCTGCGCCCGGGCGGAGGCGACCAACTGCTCGCGCACGCGGGCGTGCAGGGTCCCCGACGCCCAGAGGACGGTGAGGCCCCCGGCGAGTCCGAGGGCGAGGATGATCAGGAGCAGCAGCAGGATCCGGCGCGGTCGCATCGTAAAAGGCCCAACTCTTCCTTATATACCCGACGCTCTCAGTAACGGGCCGAGCGGTCCAAAGGTTTTCCCGGTGAGCCAGACACGACAAAGGGACGGGGATCGTTGCCGCCCCGTCCCTTCGTGGTCTCCTCGCCTGCGCCTCCCCCCCTCAAGGAGGGCGCCCCCCCTCAGGGGGGAGTCGCGGTGACAGCCAACTCAGCGCACGAGAATCGGAATCCGGAACTCGCCCTGGATCACCCAGTCGGTGCCGAGCAGGCGGCCGGCGAAGACGTCGAAGTTCGTGAAGTCCGGGCCGGTCGTCGGCAGCCCGAAGGGCACCAGCTGGATCAGGATCTGGTCGTTGGTGCCGAAGCTCTGGAAGATGTCCACCGCCTCCTCCAGGTCGTCGCCGGGGAAGGGCGGCTGCTCGGTAAGCAGGTCGCGCGCCAGGAAGTCCTCCAAGGGAACCCCCGCCGTGTTCAATCCTGCCGTGCCCACCACGAGCACGGCCGGCCCCTTGGGGAAGTTGCGCGGCACGGGGACGCTGATCACCTGCGAGGCGAGCGTCTCCTGTTGGTAGGGCCGCACGGTGATGCGGATGCGGATCACGTCCCCGGGAGAGACCTCGCGGGTCTGCGCCACCACGTTGGTGATCGCCGCCGTCTCGCGCTTCTTGCTGATCGTCACCTCGACGCGCAGGTCGAACGGATCAATCTCCGCGAAGGGGTTGAAGAAGAGGAACTGCATCGCCGTGGAGATGTCCAGCACCGAGGCCAGCGCCACGTCCTGCGAGCTGTACCAGATGTTCTCCCGGGTCACGGCGGTGTCCAGGCCGCCGGCGCGCAGGGTCATCTTCACCCGGGCGGTGCCTTCGCCGAGCTCCTGGTCGCGGCCGCGCTCGGCGGCCGTGAGGGCGATCAACGGCGTGAAGAGGCGGGCCAGGTCGGCGCGGCGGACCACCTGCATCGTCTTGGTCACGCTCCGTCCGGTGTCCGCGTCGGTCACCTGCACGCGCACGACGAACATCCGCGGGAACTGGCCGACGAGGCCCCGGATGCCCTGCCCGCGGTCCTCATCGATCTGCCCGATCAGCCGCCCAAGGTTGAACTCGAGGAACGGCGTCTCCAGCGTGCGCACGACGGTAACCACCTCGGCGGAGGTGAGCCCGTACGCCACCGAGCCGAGGTGATCCCAGGAGTGGCCGCAGATCAGCACCTTGTTGCCGACCCGCAGGGTGGCGGTGCAGAGCCCGCCGAACTCGACGTCTCCCGAGACCATCAAGATCCCGACGGGCGAGCCGCCGCGCACCGGCACGCTGGCCAGATCGACCTGCCCGCCGCCGCTCTGCAGCACCAGCCGGTCGTCCGACTTGCGCATCGCCCGCTGCAGGATCGAGTAGGCCCGCGCGCTAAGGCCGCTGACGCGGGCGAGCGGTGCGTTGGGGCGAAAGGCCAGGGTGCCGGGCCGGGTGGCACGCAGCGCCAGCGCCTCGTCATCATTCTGGGCAACGACGATCCGCTGGACCGCCGTCCCATCGAGGGTCAGCGGCGCCGTCGGGACGTAGACGGTGGGGCGAGGGGCCGGGCGCTGCGCCGTTCCCGTGGCCAGATCAAGAAGCGGCAGCATCTCCTCGATGGGCGTGACCAGGGAGAGGTCCTTGCGCGTCTGCCCGCGGTAGGAGGCGCTGTTGGCGCCGACGAGCCTGCCGTTGATGAACACCGGGCTGCCCGACATGCCGGCGGCGGTCCCGCCGGTCTGCTCCATCAGGGGCCCGAAGGTGCGGATGAGGATCAGGTTCTTGACGTTGATGATCCCCCCGCCGCCCTTGAGGATGCTGACCACTTCGAATTGGAACTCGCTGGGGGTCTGACCTTTCACGGTGGTCCGCCCCACGCCGCGCATCCCCGGCCTGAGCTCGCCCAGCGGCATGATGGCGGGGAGTCCTTCCTGCGCGCTGGTGGATCCGAACTGCGGCAACACCACCGCCAGCGCCAGCGCCACGAGCACGAACACGCGAACAACCCGGGTCACACTCATCGCCTCTCTCTCTCCGTGGGCTTCAGCACGAGTGAAAGTGTACGGGAGGCCGGCGTCGAACGCCAGAACCCTGCTGTGACAGTTCGGGATGTTGGGCGTCAGCCCCTACGCCGGCGCCGTCCCGGCGCGGGGAACGTGACGAAACCGTGACCGCAGGGAGGGAGTCCTTACCGGGGACTGAGACGGATGACGACCGCGCCCTTCTTGGGGATCACGTCACCGGGCTGGACCAGGACCTCGGCGATCACGCCGTCGTGGGGCGCCCGCGCGGCCACGCCCCGGCCCACGAGCGTGCGCACGTAGACCAGCGGATCGCCGTCGCGCACGACGTCCCCCACCCGGACGAGACCCTGCTCGATCACCTCGCCGGTGAGGGTGGCTTTGACCTCCGTCACCCTGGCGGCCGGCGCAGCCGGAATCGCCGACGTCGCCGCCAGCACCATCAGGATGACCGCCACCGCCACGCGCATCACGGGTTCTTTCCCCCTCCGGGGTTCTTTACCCGGTCCGCCTTCCTACTATACCGCGGATGCCGCGGAGGCTGTGCGGGCGGGCTTAGGCGAACTCCTCGGGCCGGTCCACACGTCTCCCGAAATACATACGGAGCGCCTCGACGATTCGTTCCGCCGCCCGGCCGTCGCCGTAGGGGTTGCGCGACTGCGCCATCGCCGCGTGGCGCGAGGGGTCGGCCAGAAGCGCGCCGGCTTCGGCAGCGATGCGCTCACGATCCGTCCCCACCAGGAGCGCCGTCCCCGCCTGCACCCCCTCCGGCCGTTCGGTCACCCGGCGGAGCACCAGCACCGGCACCCCCAGCGCCGGGGCTTCCTCCTGGATCCCGCCAGAGTCGGTGAGGATCAGATCGGCCCGGCGCATCAGCTGCACCCAGGGCGCGTACTCCGGCGGCTCGATGAGATGGGCACGGGGGTGGCCCTCCAGGACCTGCGAGACGACGCGGCGCACCGCCGGGTTGAGGTGCACGGAGAAGATCAGCTCGACGTCGGGAAAGCGCTCCAGCAGGTCGAGCAGGCCGAGGTAGATCTGGCGCAGCGGCTCCCCCCAGTTCTCCCGCCGGTGGGTGGTCACCAGCACCATGCGCCGCCCGTTGAGCGGCGGGGTGGCCGGAGGCAGCGCCGCGGGGGCGCGCGCCATGATGGCGGCGAGCGCGTCGATGACGGTGTTGCCCGTGACCAGGACGGCGGTGCGCGGGATGCCCTCGCGCAGGAGATTATCCCGTGCCGCCGGGGTGGGGGCGAAGTGCAGGTCGGCCAGCGCCGTGGTCATGCGGCGATTCAACTCCTCGGGGAAGGGCTGGTACTTGTCCGCGGTGCGCAGCCCGGCCTCGACGTGGCCGACCGGGATGCGGTGGTAGTAGGCGGCGAGGGCGCCGACGAAGGTGGTGTGCGCGTCCCCCTGCACCAGCACCATCGCCGGCCGCAGTTCCCCCAGCACCGGGTAGAGGCCGGCGAGGGCGCGCGTGGTGATGTCGGCGAGGGATTGCTCGGGCAGCATGATGTCCAGGTCGCGGTCGGGGACGATGTCGAAGACGGAGAGGACCTGGTCGAGCATCTCGCGATGCTGCGCCGTGACGATGACGAGCGGGCGGAAGTCGGCGCTGGCGCGCAGCGCCGAGACCACCGGCGCCATCTTCACGGCTTCGGGCCGGGTACCAAAAATCGTGGCGATCGCCAGGCGCTCGCCCATGCCAGGGGGGCTATGCCCGGGGCGCGGGCGTCTCAGGCATGCGGGCCCCGTTCCTCCGCTCGAACAACCCCATCCGGCGGGCGCCGACGTAGAGCATGGCGGCGATGATGCCCAGCGTGACCAGCGAGGCGTTGCGGTTGACCCCCGCCACGACCAGCGCGCCCACGCCGAAGAAGGCGGACACGAGATAGAGCAGCAGCACCGTCTGGCGCTGGGAGAGGCCGCGGTCGAGCAGGCGGTGGTGCAGGTGTCCGCGGTCGGGCAGGTAGATCGGTTGGTGGTTGCGGAAGCGCCGCACGATGGCGTAGCCGGTGTCGACGATCGGGACCGCCAGCGCCAGCATCGGCACGATCAGCGAGAGCGCGGCGAAGGACTTGTAGAGGCCCATCACCGAGATGCCGCCCAGCACGTAGCCGACGAACATCGAGCCGGAGTCGCCCATGATGATGCGCGCCGGGCTGAAGTTGTGGCGCAGGAAGCCCAGCGCGCTGCCCACCAGGCAGGCCGCCAGCACCATGGAGATGACGTCGGCCTTCACGCCAGCGGTGAGGAAGAGCGTCGTGGCGGCGATGGCGGCAATCCCGGAGGCGAGTCCATCGACGCCGTCGATGAAGTTGGTCGCGTTGACCACCGCCACGACCCAGATGACCGTGAAGAGATCACCGAAGGGCCCCAGCGGGACGATGGCCCCGGTGAGCGGGTGCGTGAGAAAGCGCGTGGTCAGCCCGAAGGGGATCAGGATGGCGGCCGCCGCCACCTGGACCAGGAACTTCACCGCCGGGTTCATCCCGCGCACGTCGTCCCAGATCCCCGCCAGGAACAGGATGGTCGCCCCCAGCAGGATCCCCAGGAGCGCCTGGTCGGTACGCGGCGAGAGCGTGATCTGAATGAAGACCGCATCCGCCGTGCGCACCAGCTCCACCGGCCGGGTCAGCACCATCGCCACCGCGAGGGCGGAGACGAACCCGGCGTAGATGGCAATCCCCCCCAGGCGGGGCATCGGCCGCGTGTTGACCCGCCGGCCCCCGGGAACGTCGATGGCGCCGATGCGTCGGGCAAACCGGCGCAGCGGCGGCGTCAGCGCCATGGTCACGACGAGGGCGACCAGGGCGGCGACGAACCAGGGATGGACGGTCATGGCAGGACCATTCTAGCCGAAGCCCTGCCCGCTCATACGGGTTGGGGCAAGAACTCGAAGAGCGTGCTCACCGAGCGGTCCTCATGGATACGCCGGATCGCCTCCCCCAGCAGCGGGGCGACCGAGATCACGCGGATCTTCTCCAACGCCTTCTCCGGAGCCAGCGGCACGGTGTTGGTCACGACCACCTCACGCAGCGGGCTGGCGGCGATGCGATCGATCGCCGGGCCGGAGAGGAGGGCGTGGGTGACGCAGGCCGCCACCTCCACCACCCCCCGGTTGAGCAGGGCCTGGGCCCCCACCGTCAGCGTGCCCCCCGTGTCGGCGATGTCGTCGACGATGACGGCGCGGCGGCGGTAGACCTTGCCGATGACGTGGACGATCTCCCGCACCTGGTTGGGCCGATCGCGTCGTTTGTCGATGATGGCGATGGGCGCGCCGAGGAAGGCGGCGAACTCACGGGCGCGCTGGGTGCCGCCGATGTCCGGGGAGACGATGACCAGGTTGTCGCCGTAGCGGCGGCGCACGTCGTCGGCCAGCAGCATGCGCGAGGGCAGATGATCCAGGGGGATGTCGAAGAACCCCCAGATCTGCCCGGCGTGCAGGTCGACGGTGAGGATGCGGGAGGTCCCCGCGGTGGTGAGCAGGTTGGCCACCAGCTTGCTGCTGATCGGCTCGCGCGGACGGGTCTTGCGGTCCTGCCGGCCGTAGCCGAAGTAGGGGATGACCGCGGTGATCCGCGCGGCGGAGGCGCGGCGCATCGCGTCGATGATCACGAGGAGTTCCATCAAGTGCTCGTTCACCGGCGGGGAGGTGGGCTGGAGGACGAAGACGTCCTCGCCGCGGACCGGCTCCTCGATGCTGATCCCCACCTCGCCGTCGGCGAAGTGGGTGAGGGTCATCTCCCCCACCGGGATGTCTAGGTAGTCGGCGACGTCCTGGGCCAGGGCGAGATTTGCCGATCCGGTGAAGACCTTCAGCCCTCGTCCACTCACCGCCGCCGCCCCGGCCGCCCGCGCCCCCGTCCGGACGCGGCGATGCGGCGCGCTGGCGGCCGTCGGGGAGGCCGCGCCGGTTTCCCCGCGGTCGGCTTCCGCCCGTCGACGGCGGCCGCCGCTGGGGCTGGACCGGGGCGAAGGATGCGCGCGGGCACTCCCACGACCACGGCGCCGGCGGGGACGTCCTTCGTCACGACCGAGCCCGCGCCCGTCGTCGCACCGCGTCCGATCCGCACCGGCGCCACCAGCATGGAGTCGCTGCCGATGAAGGCTTCGTCTTCGATGATGGTGGGCCACTTCTTCCCGCTGCGGTCGCGCAGATTGCAGGTGATGGTGCCCGCCCCGACGTTCACCCGCTGTCCCAGCGTCGCGTCCCCGAGGTAGGACTTATGGTGCACCTTGCTCCCGTCGCCGATGGTGCTGTTCTTCATCTCGGCGAAGTTGCCGATCTCCACCCCCTTCCCCACCCGCGTCCCCGGACGCAGGTGGCTGTAGGGGCCGATCCGGCTGCCGTCGTCCATCGTCGACTGCACGACCGTCGAGGCCAGAATGGTGACGCGGTCTCCGATCACCGCGTCGACCAGCCGCGCGTCGGGACCGAGGACGCAGCGGCCGCCCACCCGGGTCGTCCCCTCCAGGGAACAGCCCGGATGGATCACGGTCTCTTCGCCCACGCTCACCCCGGCGTGCACGTACGTGGCGCGGGGGTCGAGGATGGTCACCCCCGCGTCCATCAGGCCTTCCAGCAGTCGCGCGCGCATGGCTGCCTCGGCCAGCGCGAGGTCGCGGCGGGAGTTGACGCCCAGCACCTCGGCGGGATCGTCCGCGGGGACCGCCTCGACGCGCCGGCCCGAACTCAGCGCCCATCCGATCAGGTCGGTGAGGTAATACTCTCCCTGCGCGTTGGCCGGCTGGAGCTGGCCCAGTCCCTCCCGCAGGGCTGCGCCGTCAAAGACGTAGGTCCCCGGATTGATCTCCGTGATGGCGCGTTCCTCGGCGGTGGCGTCGGCCTGCTCGACGATGCGCGCCACGCCGCCGTCGGGACCGCGCACGATCCGGCCGTACCCGGTGGGTTCGTCGAGGCGCGCGGTCAGCATGGTAATGGCCGGACGCGCCTCTCGATGACGGGCGACCAGCGCGCGCAGTGTGGCCGCCCGCACCAGGGGAACGTCGCCGTAGAGGACAAGGATCTCCCCCTCGCCGGCCGCGCCGAGCCCCACCCGCACCGCGTCCGCGGTGCCGCGCTGCTCCGGCTGCTCGGCCAAGGTGACGCCGCCCTCCCCCACCTCCGCCCGCACGTCGTCGGCGCCGCGGCCGACGACCACGACCGGACGACCGAACCCCGCCTCCGCGACGACATCGAGGACAAAGCGGACCATCGGCCGCCCGCAGACACGCTGCAGCACCTTGGGGACGCTCGAGTTCATCCTTTTCCCAACGCCGGCGGCAAGGATGATGGGGCGGATAGTCATAGGATGATCGGGCGGAGAGTCATGAGGAGCGGACCACCGTGCCGTCCACTTCTGGCCGTCGAATGGAGAGTCCTTCGCTGCGGCAGCGCGCCGGGCGCCCGGTACGGCGTCTCGAAAAAGTCACTTCCACGTCCCAACTTTCCGGGACATTCGCCTTCAGAGAGGATGGGTGGGCGCCGCGATCGCCTGGACCGCCCGAAGCGTTACTGGCCTGCCCTGTGGGTAGCCACCTGAACCAGCTGGGTCCAGATCGCGATCAGCGCTAGGCTTGCCAGCCACCGCGCGGCCGTGAATTGCCCATAGGCCGTTCCCATCAGAAAGTACCAGGGGAGGTGCGCGCCAAACAGGAGGGTGGTCTGGACGAGGATCAGGACGCCGACGACCGCCCATCCCGCCACGAGCAGGCCGGCGTTGAGCACGGTCCGCGCAATCGAGCCGGGTGCGACCCACACCCAGAGCCAGGCCGGCAGCAGCAGGAAGGTCGTCGCCGTGAACGGGTTCTCCCATAGAACAAAGAAAACCAACACGGTTAGAGCGAGCAGCGCTCCGGAGCGCCGTTGCGGCGCCTCCAGCGCGGGTGGCCGCCAGACCCGGGCAACGATCAGCGCCAGCGCGATCCCCACCAGCAGCGGGACGAGCATCGGCACCACCTGCGGCTGATAGAGCAGCGGGTGCTTCGGGGGTGGAGGGTAGAGCTCGTATCCCGGCAGGAGGCCAAGCGCAGGGAGGGCGCGCACGGTTCCGTAGGTCGCCAGGAGGATGACGAAACGGCGAAGCGTCTCCCCCGCCCCACGCCGCCAGGGATCCCGTCTGGCCGTCACCAGCGTCGCGATCAGCAGAGGCAGGAAGAGACCGGCCTGGGCCGCTCGCAGCGGCCATCCGGAGGCGGACCGGCCGTCGGGCAGCCGCACACCCGCGTCCCCACGGGGGATCGTGATCGTATCGAGCGTCCGCACCATCCGCTCGGCAACGCGGCCGAACGCGGTGAAGGCGTCCACGCGGATCAGCTCCATCCGGTCGCCGGGAGCGTGGTAGATCTCGTCCTGCAAGGCCGGGTGGTCGCCTTCTGTGGTCAATTCAATAGAGGGGATCCCGGCGGCGAGAAATGGCCCCTGATCGGTCGCAGAGATGAGCACGGCCCGGTCGGCATATTCGAGCACCAGAGGGGATCGGCGAACTCCACCCCCTCCGCCTGCGCGGCTCGCCGCGCCACCTCCCGCAGCCACATGGGTGTGTAGCCGCGAAACTGTCCGGTCATCGTGGGAATCAGCCGCAGCAGGCGCCCAATCGCCAGATCCTCCACGACGACGGAGGCGACGAACGGACCCGCCACCGGCGGATCAAAGGCGAAGCGCCGCGCTCCCAGCATCCCCCACTCCTCCCCGTCGGGGGCGACGAAGAGGAGCGTGCGCTCGTGCGGTTCCCCGCTCAGAACACGCGCCAGTTCCAGGAGCACGCCGACACCGGCGGCGGTGTCGCTGGCCGCCTGATAGGAGGTCGGCGCCATGTCAAAGTTGGCGACAACGACCACGGTCTCGCGCCGCCGCCCCGGGCTGACCGCGTAGACGTTCAGCAGCGGGACGCGCCGCCCGCCCAGGAGCGCCCCTCCCCGCTGCGTCCCCGCCTGCAGCCCTAACCCCCGAAACTCCGCCTCCAGCCAGCGCGCCGCCGCGGCCGCTCCCGGTGAGCCCGTCGGACGATACGGAAATCCTTCGGCCAGCCGCCCCGCTTGGCGATGCGCGGCGACAGCATCAAATCGCGGGGTACCGCCCCAGAGCTGGACGGCCGGCGGAGGCGCGGCCAGCCCGGCGGCCAGCAGCACTCCCGCCACGGCGGCGAGGTATCCTGCCAGGACCCACCCAGAGGATCTCACCCCGCCCTCAGTGCCGTTCGTCGCGACGGTCCTGCCAGCGCAGAAAGCCGAGGATGGAGCGCGCCACCAGGAGCCGCAGAGGCTCGGGCGGCAGCGGCAGCACCCGGCGGTTGACGAAGAAGAGTCGGGTCAGATCTGTGTCGCGCTCGAGGACGAGATCGCGAAGGACCTGCCCGGCCATCGGCATGAGCGAGACGCCGTGTCCCATGCACCCCAGGGCATAGGAGATCCGGCGGTCTCCTCGCACGGTCCCGATCGCGGGGATCATGTCTAGCGTTCCCGAGATCGGACCTCCCCAGCGTCCGTCGATCCGTACTCCCCGCAGAATCGGGAAGACGTGGCCGATGTACTCCTCGAGCCGGGAGAAGGTCCCGGGCCGGCGCTCCCGGCCGAGCCCGCTGTTGTAGTAGTAGTAGGCGTCGCCCCCGCCCATGAGGAGCCGGTTGTCCGCGGTCAGCCGATAGTAGTGAATCAGGTTCCGAGAGTCCTCAATGCCCTCGCGGCCGCGCCAGCCAATCGAGGAGAGGCGGTCCTCGTCGAGCGGCTCGGTGATGACGACGTGGGTGAAGATCGGCACCTGCTTCGAGCGCAGAGGCGTAAACATCGCGGAGAAGGCGTTGGTGGCCAGGACGACCTTGTCCGCCTCGACGGCGCCGGCGGGCGTCTCCAACCGCAGGCGCGCCCCGCGCTGCAACGCGCGCACCGGCGTCCATTCGTAGATCTCCGCGCCCGCTCTCTGGGCGATCCGCTTGAGCCCGCGGGTCAGCCGCGCGGGATTTACCAGCGGGCAGCGCCGCTCGAAGAGCGCGCCCAGATAGAGTGGCGAATTGACGCGTTGCCGCACCGCTGAGGCGTCGAGAAGCGCCAGGTCTTCGATACCCATCTGAGCCAGTGCGTCCTCGTGCGCGAGGTGGCGAAGCTGCGACCGGCTCGTGGCGACATGCAGGAAGCCGCTGGGCTCGACGTCGCACTCGATCCCCCACTCGGCGACGAGCGCCTGCAGGTGATCGGCGGCGTCCGCCATGAACCGGTACGCCTCCATCGCCCGCCTGCGTCCGTACCGCGTAACCGTCACGGGGAGGCTGAGACCGAAGAGCGTCATGGCGAAGCCGGGCGTTGCGGCCGCTCGCCCCGTAGCCGACGACCTCGGCTTCGAGGACGGCCACGCGAAGCGAGGGCCCAGCACGGCGGAGGAAGTAGGCGGTGGAGAGTCCCGCGAACCCGCCGCCGACGATGGCCACGTCCACCTTCGTCGGGCCCGCCAGGGGTGGATTCGGCTCGTAGGGATCCTGGCTGAGCCAGAAACTCTTCTCGCGGAAGTCCGTGGTCATGCGAGACGGCCTACCTCCGCCGGAGCACACCTGCGGAGAGAGGATCGCGGTGGAGAAAAGGGCAACCTATGCTGCAATGCGTCAACCAAAACAAACTGGGTGCGCCGAGCTTGCGCATTCGCGCGCACCCAGGGGGCTATTGGTGGCTGCGGGGCCAGGTGTTGATCCTGGATCTCGGGCTTCAAAGGCCCGCGGCTTACCGTTAGCCGACCCCGCAGTGAGTCACCAGACCTTCGATCCAACCAGCGATGCGACGCGTGAGCGCGGTGCGATGGACGATCATTCTCATCGTACCATGGTAGCCTTCACCGATGTTCTTTCTGCGCGTCAAGGGGTTGTGCTTCTTGAGATGTAGACGGATCCGCTCTCGCGGGATATCGAGGCGCTGAGACCAGAACGCGAGGGCAGAGTGAATGTCCGCCCTCTCGTGTATGTAGAGCGCGTAGACTATGTCTCCTTCAGCGACCGAGCAGCACTGAGAGAGCCACTGTCTCATGAGCAAGATCGCACAAGGATCCATGTTCGTGAATCCCGCCGCAGCGCTATTTGTCGGCCCTTTCATCTTGTCCCCTTCGGCCCAGTAGAGCACTGTTCCAATCAGCCAAAGCCGATTGGTCTCCGCCAGGCGTGATGCTTCAGCTCTGGCCTCCGACATGATGCGTCGAACCCGCTCCACGCGTTGGGCGTGAACGATCGCAGCACCGCGTAATCCGGCAGCACGTTTCTTCTCAGTCAACCTCTGCCTCTGCGCCTTGGCGAGCCCAACGCTGCGCAGCCAGAGTGAGAGCGTCGATCGCGAGACGAGAACCTGCTGTCGGATCTCCCGGTAGGAGAGGCCCTGCGTGCGGAGCTCGATGGCTTTCCGCTTCTCTTCAGATTTGCTCATGCGATCCTCCCTTGGGGGAACACATGATCTCCCCGTTACGGGTATCGGCATAATCACCGGTTTTTGCAGTTGGGTTCGCAGGACGGGCTATCAGTTCAGCGCAAGATCGCATGCCTTACATACGCGATCATGACGGGGCTTAGTGGGGAAACGCGTAGACTAGTACGGCTACAAGACCTGTGTAGGCGGCAAGGATTCCCAAGCGTGCAGAGAAGCCCAGACTGACGTCCATCTCAGCGCGGGCCTGGCGCAGGTTCTCGCCGGCGCTGGGAAGACGACCGGCCATCTGCGCCTCCCACTCCCGCCCGCCGACTCCGCCCCATCCACTGAGGACCACGATGAAGATTAGGACGACCGCCAGGACCAGAAGTGCCTTGTAGAGCAGGTCGGCGAAATCCCACCCGCGGAGTGCGCTGAGGAGCCAGACGATCAGGACGACCGGGACGAGGACGAACAGGGTGCAGCGGAGGAGCAGCCGGACCAACGCCCGGACGAACGACACCTCAGTCCTTGCCGGCGAGCGCCACCACGTCGATCTCCACCAGAGCGTTGCGGGGAAGGCGGGCCGCCTGCAGCGTCGAGCGGGCGGGGGGCTGATCGCGGAAGAAGGAGCCGTACTCTTCGTTCATCGGGCCGAAATCGTTCATGTTCGCCAGGAAGACCGTGCACTTCACGACCCGGCTGAGCGACGAGCCGGCCGCCTCGAGAACCGCGCGCACGTTGTCCAGGACCTGTCGTGTCTGCTGCTTCACGTCGGCGCCGACCAGTTGCCCGGTTCCCGGGTCGAGGGCGATCTGTCCGGAGAGGAAGAGAAACCCGTTGGCCCTGATGGCCTGGGAGTAGGGACCGATCGCGGTGGGTGCGCCGTCGGTGCTGACGATCTCTCGCGGCACGGAGGGAAAGCCTAGAGCTCGCGCAGTATGGCGAGGACCCGCTGGCGCAGGCGCAAGGGAGCGGGCTCGCCGGCGCACTTCTCCCGGATGATCGCGCGCAGGCGAAACTCGAACTCGGCGCGCGGACCGCAGCCGTGGCAATCCCGGACGTGCTGCGCCAGTTCGCGCGCGGCGGCGGCATCGAGCTCCTGATCCATGAACTGCCAGAGTAGGCGGGCCACCTCGCGGCAGGGCTTGCCCTTCATGAGCCCGTCCGTTCCTGCGGTGAGACGTAGCGGGCCGCCCGCGCGTACTCCCACAGCGCCTTCTGCAGGAGGCGCCGGCCGCGGAAGAGGCGGGACATCACCGTGCCGATCGGCACGCCGAGGATCTGCGCGATCTCCTTGTACGAAAACCCTTCCAGATCGGAGAGGATCACGGCGGCGCGGAAGTTCTCGGGCAGCGAGGTCAGCGCCGCGTCGACGTCGGCGTCCATGATCCGCTCGAGCACGATCTCTTCCGGATTGCCCTGGCGGCGTAGTTCCTCGCTGTCGTGCGCCCGGCTGTACAGGTATTGGTCCTCGAGATCGTCGGCGTCGACGATCTCCGGCTCCCGCCCCGCCTTGCGGTAGCTGTCGATGTAGGTATTCATCAGGATGCGATAGAGCCACGCCCGCGCGTTGGTGCCGCGCTCGAAGCTGGCGAAGGCCCGCCAGGCCTTCAGGAAGGTCTCCTGCACCAGATCCTCGGCGGCGTCGCGATTGCGGGTGAGCCGCAGCGCGGACCCGTACAGCCCGTCGAGGTGCTGTTCGACCAGGGCCGCGAACTCCGCGGACGGCTCGCCTGGTGTGGATGGATGGACAGCCAACGGTGTGAACTCTGGAATCGTCCCCGCCCTCACGTCTCGATCAACGAGGGAGGCATGGCGTAGATTTCCCGCAAAAGTAAGGGCAGAGCATCCCTGACAACCGCGCCCAGATGGGGCCCTCGCCCCCGCCCGTTGATGGTCGGGCCAGACCTGCGTGTCCGGGGTGCCCTGCCCGCGGCTTCCTTCGACGTACCGGGGCGTTGTCCTGCCGAACGCGTTACTGCCTCAGGCGACCGTGTTCCGGTAGCGCCGGCGTGAGTTTGAACGCGCGGGAGAGAGGGTAAAATCGGTTACTTGCGGGCCGCCGCCCGCGCGACGGGGGCGGAGACATGGGCCGGCGGTGGCACCACCGGTGCGGAGGGCGTGCGGGGAGCGCGCCGCGGAGGAGCCAGGTCGGCCAGCGTCAGGCGGTCGAGCACGCCTTCAGCGGCCGATTTGATCGCCACCCACATGGGACGGAGACCGCAGCCCACCGCGTACTCGCAGTCGGGATCCTCGACTTCGGCGCACCACCAGGGCGACGCCCCCTCCTCCAGCACGTCGAACGCCTCGTGCAGGTGGATCTGAGCCGGCGGCCGAGAGAGCGTGTGTCCGCCGGTCGGTCCCCGCTTGCTCGTCACCAAGCCGGCCCGGCGCAGGGAGGTCATCAACTGGTTGAGGTAGGACTCCGGGAGACCCTGCCGGTCCGCGATGGCGTGGCTCTGCACGTAGCCCTCGCCGTAGTGCGCGGCGAGATCGAGGAGGGCCCGGAGACCGTACTCCGCGCGGCTGCTGACCTTCATTCCTCTAAGATGTCCTCACGGGAAGTGGTCTCGTCCCCGTTGATTCGGAACGCCCCCAACTCGGGGCGGCCCGCATTCTTCAACGATACAATAACATGGATCACCCCCGGCCAGGTGACCGCGGCCTTCCTCACGTCTGTCTTCGACGGCTCAGGGTCCGAATTCAGGTGGGAGTGGTAAAAGCCCAGAATCTCTAACCCTTTGCGGTCAGCCTCCTGTTGGATCCGCAGCACTTCGTCGCCGTCCATCGTATAGGTGAAGGGGCTGTAGTCCACGTTGGTGACGCGGATGACTGAGTCCACCCGGTCGCCGCGCCCTACCAGGACGCCGCAGCATTCATAGGCTCTGGCCGGATCGCGCGCCTCATCGTGCGCGTGCGCAATGATCGCCGACTTCTGCAGATGGGTCAGGCGGATCGCCATCTCCGGGTCAGCCTACCCGAAGATCCCCGTCGAGAGATAGCGGTCGCCGCCATCGGGGAGGACAACCGCGATGACCCCCTCCCCCACGTCGTGAGCCAGCCGCAGCGCCGCGTCCATCGCCGCTCCCGCCGATGGGCCGGCCAGCCAGCCTTCCTCCGCGGCCAGCCGCCGCGTCATGGCGTAGGCCTCCTCGGTCCGGACCGTCACGACGCGATGCGGGATCGATGGGTCGTAGATCCCGGGGACGATGGACGTGGCCATGTGCTTGAGTCCCTCCAGCCCGTGCAGCGGTCCGTCCGGCTGGACGGCGACGATTTCCACGTGCGGCGCCGATTCGCGCAGGCGGCGGCCCACCCCCATCACGGTGCCGGAGGTACCCAGTCCGGCGACGAAGTGGGTCAGGCGTCCCGCAGTCTGCTCCAGGAGTTCTGGGCCCGTCCCCTCATAGTGGGCGCCCCAGTTGCCGGGGTTGCTGTACTGATCGAGCATGAGGTAGCGGTCTGGCTCGGCCGCCAGCCGCTCGCGGGCGAGCAGGATCGCGCCGTCCGATCCTTCCAGCGGATCTGAGTAGATGATGCGCGCGCCGTAGGCGGAGATGATGCGCTTGCGCTCTTCGCTCACGTTCTCCGGCACGACCAGCTCCACGCGATAGCCCTTGGCGGCGCCGATCATGGCGTAGGCGATGCCGGCGTTGCCCGAGGTAGAGTCGAGCAAGACGCGCTCCGGCGTCAGCCGGCCGTCGCGTTCCGCCTCCTCGATCATCCGCAGGATCGGGCGATCCTTCACCGAGCCGCCGGGGTTGAACCACTCCGCCTTCGCCCAGATCTCCACGCCCGCGGGGATCCCGCGCAGGCGCACGGCCCGCAGCAAGGGCGTGTGGCCGATGCGTTGGAGGAGCCCGCCGGATGCGGCCATGCGCGCGGAGGGGGTCAATCGTCGAAGAGCACGGTCGGCTCGGGGTAGACGCGGACGCGGTGGGCGAGCAGCCGCTCGTGGATCAGCGCGCCGAGAGCCGCGTTCTTCTCCTGGAGGCTCCCGGGACGGCGCAGGAGCTCGAGCGGTACGTTCACACGGAGGGCGCGGTGCGGGATGACGTGGCGCGTGATCCCGGTGGGCAGTTTGTCCGAGAGGACGGCCAGGGTCAGGATCTGCTCTTTCGTGAAGGTGGGAAACAGCACCAGCGCCCCAATGCGATCGTACTCTTCGCGCAGTTCGTCCAGATCATCGGTGAGCACGCGGTAAATGGGAAGCCGGCCGGTGTAGGCCGCGACTACGGTACGCAGGGCACCGATCCGCTCGGCGAACCCGCCGGAGGAGGACACGCCGCGGATCCTGGCGCCGCTGATGAGCCCGCAGGCCAGCCTCCCGTCCGAGAGCGCCGCCGCCAGCTCTTCGGGGCCACTGACCTCCGTGAGGAGATCGGAGGGCAGGAGCCGCTCCAGGGCGGGACCGTCCTCCCGCAGCAGGTGGCGCCATACCTCCAGCCGGATCTGCGGCGAGGCGTAGTCCACGATTTGCAGGAGATGGGCGGCCATGCGCAGCCGGCGGAGGGCGGTCGTGCGGTTGGCTCCGTCGAGGACGACGACGCCGCCGCCGGGAAGGACCGCGGCCACGGGCGGATTGCGCAGCATGCCGTCGGCGGTGATCCGCCCGACCAACGCCTCGACGCGTTGGGGGTCGGGATCTTCGTGCAGGTGGACGGCCTCGGCCTCGACGATCCGTAGGGCCGGGAGGGGCTGTTCGGTCGAGAGGCTCCCCGGCCGGCTCACTGCCGGCCCAACTTGCGGGCCAGGTGGTCGATGACGTCGATCTTGGTGACGATCCCGGTCACCTTCCCGGCGTCCACGACGACGGCGGCGTTGGCGTTGAGGAAGGTCTCGGCCAACCCGTCGACGGGCGCCTCCGGGGTGACCACCGGCGGGGCCGGGTCGACGATGGGAGTGATCGGATCGTCCAGCCCGTGCGCCCCCTCCAGCAAGTAGCTGAGCAGATCGACCTCGCTGATCATCCCCACCAGGCGCTCGCCGGAGACCACGGGCAATTGGGAGACGTCGAACCGCTTCATCTTCCCCACGACGTCGCGCACCGGCTCCTCCGGCGCGGCGGTGACCAGATCAAGCCCTTTCGCGCGCAGCAGGTCCTCCACCGTCCCCATCTCCGTCTCCAGGAAGCCGTGTTCGCGCATCCAGTCGTCGGAGAAGATCTTGGAGAGGTAGCGCAGCCCGGAATCGGGCAGGACGACCGCGGCGCGCTTTCCCTCCCCGTGTCCGGGAAGGGCGCGCAGGTACTTGAGCGCTCCGGCGACCGCCGTGCCGCTGGACCCGCCGCAGAAGATGCCTTCCTCCCGCACGAGGCGGCGCGTCATCAGGAAGGACTCCCGGTCGGAGACCTGGACCACCTCGTCCACGACGCTGAAGTCCATGGTGCCGGGCAAGAAGTCCTCGCCGATCCCTTCCACTTTATAGGTGTGCGCCGCGGGCAGTCGCCCGGTGCGGAAGTACTCGGTGTAGACCGACCCGAACGGATCGACCCCGACGACGGTGAGGGCCGGGTTGCGCTCCTTCAGGTAGCGTCCGGCGCCCGAGATGGTGCCGCCGGTGCCCATCCCGCAGATCAGGACGTCCAGCCGGCCGCCCGTTTGCTCCCACAGCTCCGGGCCCAGCGTCAGGTAGTGGGCGCGCGGGTTCGCCGGGTTGTGATATTGATCGGCGTAGAAGGCGCTGGGGGTCTCCGCGGCCAGCCGGCGGCTGACGCTGTAGTAGGAGCGCGGGTCGTCCGGTTCCACGGCGGTGGGGGTGATCACCACGCGCGCCCCGAAGGCCCGCAAGAGGCGAATCTTCTCCTCGGACATCTTGTCCGGCATGACGAAGATGCAGCGGTAACCGCGCACCGCGGCGGCCATCGCCAGCGCCATCCCGGTGTTGCCGGAGGTGGCCTCGACGATCGTGCTGCCGGGGCGGAGGCGCCCGTCCGCCTCCGCGTCGCCGATCACGGTGAGGGCGATGCGGTCCTTCACCGACCCACCCGGGTTGAGGAACTCCAGTTTCGCCACCACGTCGGCGCGCACGCCGCGGGTGACTTTGTGCAGGCGGACGAGGGGAGTGCCCCCGACGATCTCGAGGACCGTCTCCCGGATCTGCTCGCCGGTGCGGGGTTCGACCTTCACCCTCACGCTACCGCTGGAGCGATGCGGCCGCCGGCCATCGCCGGAATCACCGACACCTCGTCGCCCGCGGCCACGGACGTCGTCTCTCCGCCGAGGGTGCGCATCTCCGCGCCGTTGACGAAGACGTTGATGTAGGGACGCACCTTGCCCCCCTCATCGAGGATCTGCCCGCTCATGCCCGGGTAGGCCGTGGTCAGGTTCCCCAGGACCTCCCGCACCGTCGCTCCCGGCACCTCGAGGCGAGACTGCCCGCCGGTGTGCCGCCGGAGCGGAGAGGGGACGAAGACTACCGCCATCGGTTCACCTCAGCCCGCCAGCGCCTGGTCGAGATCCGCGACCAGATCTTCTACATGTTCAATGCCCACCGAGAGGCGCAGCAAGCCTTCGTCGACCGCCAGGGGCGACCCTGTCAGGGTGGCGTGCGTCATCGAGGCGGGATGATCGATCAGCGACTCCACGCCGCCCAGGCTCTCCGCGAGCAGGAAGAGACGGGTCCGAGAGGCGGCGCGACGGGCCGCGGGGGCGCCACCGCGCGCGATGAAGGAGACCATGCCCCCGAAATTGCTCATCTGCCGGCCCGCCAAGTCGTGCCCCGGATGCCCGCGCAGCCCGGGGTAGAAGACGCGCTCCACGCGGGGATGCGCGGCCAGCGCCTCCGCCACCGCCGCCGCGTTGACGGCGTGCCGCTCCATCCGGATCGCCAGCGTGCGCAGCCCCCGCAGAACCAACCAGCAGTCGAAGGGGCCGGGCACCGCCCCGGCCGCGTTCTGATGAAATCTGAGCTGCTCGTGGAGATCCTCGCGGGAGGTCGCCACGCCCCCGCCGATGACATCGCTGTGACCGCCCAAGTACTTCGTCGTGGAATGGACGACCAGGTCGGCGCCCAATCGCAGGGGCTGCTGGCCGTACGGGGTGGCGAAGGTGTTGTCCACGGCCACCAGCGCCCCCCGCGCCCGCGCGAGGGAGGCCGCGGCGGCGATGTCCACGATCTTGAGATACGGGTTCGTGGGCGTCTCCACGAAGACCAGACGCGTCTGGTCGGTGAAAGCGTCCGCCGTCGCCCCCAGATCGGTCATGTCCACGAAGCTGCTGTCGATGCCGTAGCGCCGCAGCACCCGCACGAAGAGACGGTACGTGCCCCCATAAACATCGTCGGGCGCGACGACGTGGTCGCCGGGTTTGAGCAGCAGCGCCAGGGTGGTGATGGCGGCCATGCCGGAGGCGAAGGCCAGCCCATAGTCAGCCTCTTCCAGCGAAGCGAGGGCGCGCTCCAAGGCGGTGCGGGTGGGGTTGGCGGTCCGCGAGTAGTCGTAGCCGCTGTGCTCGCCGGGCGCGCTCTGGCGGTAGGTGGATGTCTGGTAGATCGGCGTGATGACGGCGCCGGTGGCCGGATCCGGATCCTGCCCCTCGTGGATCGCCCGCGTCTCGAACCGGTCGCCGCGGCTCATCGGCCCGAAGGGACGGCCGCCGGGGGAACGAGCCGCCGCTCGATGTCGTCACGGCTCGTCGGACGCAGCGTCACTCCGTAGACGTCGGCGAACCCTCGGGCGTACTCCACGGCCACAGCGGCCATGGTGACCTCTCTCCCCAGCTCCCGGCTCAGCGAGGTGAGGGGGCGGCCCAACCCACAGGGGTTGATCCAGCTGAACGGGGTCAGGTCCGTGGAGACGTTGAGCGCCATTCCGTGCATCGTGACGCGCCGCTTCACCGCCACGCCCACCGCGGCGATCTTCGCGCTACCCGTCCACACCCCGGGATACCCGCGAATCCGTTCCGCGCTCACGCCGAAGGCGGCGACGGTGCGGATGACCGTCTCCTCCAACGCCCGCATGAAGCGCACCACATCCTCATCGAGGGCGCGCAGATCGAGGATGGGGTAGGCGACCAGTTGGCCGGGACCGTGATAGGTGACGCTGCCTCCCCGCTCGATGTCGTAGACCGGGATGCCTCGCCGGGCAAGCGTCTCCCGCGGCACAAGCAGATGGCCCCGATCCCCAGAGCGTCCGATCGTGATGACGGGCTCGTGCTCCAGCAGGATCAGCACGTCGGGGATCTGTCCCGCCTGCCGGGCCGCCACGAGCGCGCGCTGCAGCGTCCACGCCTGCTCAAAGGGCATCGGGCCGTCCAGGGAGAGCAGGAGCGCTTCCCGGGTCACGAGTTCATTCTAGCCCCGCCCCGATGGGTGAGGCCAGGTCGGGGGCGCTAGCGCGCCTGCTGGGGAGAGGCCTGCAGTTCCCCTGCCGTGGGAGGACGGAAGTAGGACCAGGCGACGAGCACGACATACGCGGCGTAGGCCAGCGCCTCGACGAGGGACGGGTCGCCGTTGTAGCCGAGCAACGCCTTGAGGAAACTGCCGAGTAGCGAGGCTTCGTGCAGAATCCCGTTGGTGTCCCAGATGGGGTCGATCAGGGCGGGGACGAACCCCGCTTCGGTGAACTCCTGGATGCCGCGCGCCAGCAGGCCGGCGGCGAAGAGCAGCAGCAGCACGCTCGTGACGTTGAAGAAGGCGCGCAGGTTCAGGCGGTAGGTGCCGCGGTAGAGCAGGTACCCTAGCAGGACCGCCGCGGCCAGCCCGAGCAGGCCACCGATCGCGGCGGCCGCCGGCGTCGCCGCCCGCACCGCCGCGAACATGAAGAGCGCCGTCTCGACGCCCTCGCGCCCCACGGCCACGAAGGCGAGCAGCCCGAGCGCTAGCGCCGAGCCGGTCTCCAGCGCGGTCTGGACCTGCGCGTGCAGGTGGGCGCGAATATTGATTGCCTGGCGCCGCATCCAGAAGATCATGTAGGTCAGCACCGCCGCGGCAGTGAGCATGGCGGTGCCCTCGAAGAGCTCCTCGGCGCGCCCCTCGATGCTTCCGGCGGTGAGGAAGATGGCCGCTCCGGCGACCAGGCTGGCCACGGCGGAGAGCGCCACGCCCGCCCAGACCGTCCCGGCTCGCTCCCGGTGCCCGGTCCTGGCCAGATAGGCGAGCATGATGCCCACGATCAGGGCCGCTTCTAGCCCCTCGCGCAGCATGATCAGGAAGGATGCCGCCATCTAAGAATGTGACTCCCGAGACCGACGTGGGGATGAGCCGCCCACCGAGGGCGCGGACTGGCGGGACAACCCCCGGTTAGGCTATCCTAATTCTTGACTTGCGAACAAGACAATCCGAGAACAATCATTGTTATCAATGATCCGCGCTGGTGACTTGAGGGAACGCTTCGAAGGGGCCGGCCGGCGGGTCACCCCGCAGCGGGCGCTGCTCTTTCGCCTCATCGAGGAGGCGCAGGCGGAGCATCCCTCCGCCGAGTCCTTGCATCGCCGGGCCGCCCGGGAAATGCCCTCGATCTCGCTGCGCACCGTCTACGCCATCCTGGAAGAGCTGCACGACCTGGACGCGGTCCGCCCCCTCGATCTGGGAACCGGCGCCGCCCGCTTCTGCGCCAACGTCACCCCGCACTCCCATCTGGTCTGCGAGCGCTGCGGATCGGTGCGGGACGTCGTCGTGGAGACGAGCCAGGTTCCCCTCCGGCCGGAGCAGCGGGCCGGCTTCCTGGTGAAAGAGCAGACGATCGTCTTCCGCGGTCTCTGCGCCGGCTGCCGCCAGCGCGCTTCTGCCTGACCCCTCCCCCGATCCTGGGGCCTGTGACGCGGTGCGTCAATTGCCTCTTGACGGTGTATGACGCATCGCGTTATGCTGGGTCCGAGAAATCACCGGGGGTGTCGCGATGAAGACGAAAGAGACGTCAGACGGGCTCGGACAGGAAGCGGAGCGCGCGCTGGACGCCTTTGGGCTGTGGGCCGACTCCGCCCAGGCGGTCGTCCGCCAGGCCGCGGAGTTCTCCGTGAAAGCCATTGAGGAAGGGACGCGGTTCTTTGCGGCGCTGCAGAGCGCCGGGTTGGAGGCGTCCAAAGAGGGAGGCGCCTGGACCCAGCGCGTGGTCCGGGAGAGCCTCGATGAGAGCCAGAAGCTGATCGGGCATCTCTCCGAGGGCAGCAAGGCGGCGACGCGGGCGGCGCAGGGACTGCAGAGCGCGGGCGATCAGGCCGCCGTGCAGATGCGCGCCGCGCTCAACGAGGCGGCCGCCAGAGTCTCCGAGCTCTACGCCCCGACCAAATAGCGAAGAATCGACCCCTCGCCAGACCGAAAGACAGGATCACGGTCTGGGTCGGGGTCGATTCTTCGCTTTCCTGGGTCCCCGCGCGGCAGCCCGGCGGATGCGCGTGACACCTCGTTCCAGCTGACGCAGGCGGGCCTTGAGCGCGGCGACCTCCTCGGACAGATCCGGCGGGGAAGCTGCAGCGGCCCGGCGGCGCATCCGGCCGGGCGGGGCGGGGGCCGTCGCGCGGCGGGAGGAGCCCTCCGCGGCCGCCTTCTCCTCTGGTAGGAGGCCGGAACGTGCCGCCCACGCCTGAAAGACGCGGTCCATCTCCCGCCGGCTGTCTACCAACCCTTCGAGGCTCGCCCGCAGGCTCTGGCGAACGAAGTCTCCCCACGCCTCCCCGTGTTTGATCAGCTCGTGCAGAAAGGCCGCGGGCAGCGCGGTGCGCCCCTCCCGCTCGATCTCGACGATGACCTGCGCCAGCGTCATGGCGGTGAGATCCTCCCCGCTGCGGGCGTCCTCCACCTTGATCTCGCGGCCGGCGCGGATGAGCTTCTCCAGGTCTGCCAGCGTCACGTAGCGGCGGCGCTGTGGGTCGTAGAGCTTGCGGTTGGCGTAGCGTGTGATCCGGTAGGCCATCGTCTCAGCGGCGCCGTGGCGGCAGCACCCAGGCCTCGCCGCTGAGCACCTCCTCGCCGCTCTGGTTGCGGCAGGTCGTGCGCAGCCGCACGCGGTTCCGTTCGGGGAGCACTTCCATCACTTCCACGCGCGCCGTGATCACGTCTCCCACCCGGACCGGGCGGAGGAAGCGCAGCTCCTGGCTGGCGTAGAGGGCGCCGGGCCCAGGCAGGTCGGACCCGATCACCCCCGAGATGAGCGCGGCGGTCAGCATGCCCGGCGCGATCGGCCCCTCGAAGCGGGTGCCCGCCAGCGCCGCCGGATCGGAGTGGATCGGGTTGCTGTCACCCACCAACGCGAGGAAGCCTTCCACATCTTCCTGGCGCACGGCGCGCGAGCGTTCGGCCGCGTCCCCGACGGCGAGGGTATCGATCGTCCGTCCGCTCACCGCCGCCCTCGCCTCCGGGGAGCCGCCGCGCGGGGGCGTGGTCGGGAGCGCGCCGCGGCAGCGCGTGGCCGCGGGTCTTTCGTCGTGAGCTGATCCTCCAGCCGTTCGAGACGGTCATCGAGATCGGCGACCTGGCGGGAGAACCGCTCCAGGTCCGCGCGGGTGGGGAGACCCAGCGCTTCCAGCGCGGTGGTCGAGACCTCCGCCGCCGCCTTGCGCACCGGCGCCTGCGCCGTGACCCACTGATCGAGATACTGCCCCAGCGCGCGGGTGAAGGCCTCCGTCTGCATCGCACGCTCCAGCGCCTCGCCCCAGGCGGCGATCCACTGGTCGAGGAACTGCCGCCATTGCGTCATCAGCTCGGGACTGACCGGCCCCTGCCCCCTCACCGCCGCCCAGGCGGCGATGGACTGGTCGACGAACGGACGCCAGACCGATGACGGATCGGGGGACGTGCCCCGACCGATCGCCTCGACCCAGGCCTTCGTACCCTCCTCGACCTGCCTTCTCCAGAATTCCAGCATCGCGTCGGCGCTGCGCGTCTCCGCCATCATCCTCTCCTCACCTCATCGCTCCCCGCCTGCGCGGCCAGCCACGCGGCGATGCGAGGCCAGCAGTGCACCGGGGCGCTGCGGCCGGCGATGAGCGAAATGTGTCCCCCCGGAAGCTCCACGTACTCCCGCTCGCGGCTCCCCACCACCTCCCCGAGCGCACGCGCGCACGCCGCCGGGACGATGTGGTCCTGCTTCGCCCCGACGACGAGCACCGGTATGCGAATCTCCTTCAGGCGGACGGGCCGCCCGCCGTAGCGCAGCGACCCGCGGAGGAGGCCGTTGTCCTGGTAGTAGGCCTTCACCCACTCGCGGAAGAACTCGCCCGGCATGGGGCGGTAGTCGTTGGCCCACTGGCTCAACGCCTTGTACCCTTCCACATACTCGCCGTCCCCGAGATTCCACCAGAGGTTGAGCCGCGACGTGAGCTCCATCGTCGGCTTCAACAGCTGCATGCCGATGCGCACCAGCTCCACCGGCAGCTCGCCGAAGGTATCCACCACACGGTCCACGTCGAAGTGCTCCCGGCTCAGCCAGCTGCCGAAGAGCCCGGCCCGGGAAAAATCAATCGGTCCTGCCATGTTGATGAAGGTGGACACCGGCGCATCCGGCTCCATGCCCAGGTAGGCGGCGGCGAGGGTACCGCCCATGCAGTAGCCGATCAGGGCGAGCCGCCCGGCGTCCGAGCGGTCCAGCACGCGGCCGATCACCCGCGGCAGCACCCCGGTCAGGCAGCGCTCCACGGTCAGGGCGCGATCCTCGGGCCCGAAGAAGCCCCAGTCGAGCAGGTAGAAGTCAAACCCCTGCCGCGTCATGTACTCGATGAAGCTCGCTCCGGGGCGCAGGTCGAAGATGTAGGGACGGCTCAGTCCGAGATTGGGAACGAAGAGCACCGGCGTCCGCTGCGTCCTGGCCGAGGCGTAGCGGTAGAGGACGGCCTTGCCCTTGCGGTAGATCTCCTCGCGCGGCGTGCTGCCCACCGCGCTGGGCCACGGGTTGAGGGCCAGGGCGGCGAAGTTGGTCATGCGCGCCACGGCGCGCTGGGCTTCCTCCCGCCAGCGCTCCGCCGCATCGGGGGTCGTCACAGGCCCAGGTAGGCGGTGCGCACGTGCTGGTTGCCCAGCAACTCCCGCCCGCTCCCTTCCAGCACGATCCGGCCGTTCTCCAGCACGTAGCCGCGGTGCGCCATGTGCAGCGTCTGCCGCACGTTCTGTTCCACCAACAGGATCGTCACCCCCGCCCGGTTGATCTCCTGCAGCGCCGCAAAGACCGCCTGCACCAGCACCGGCGCCAGCCCCAGCGACGGTTCGTCCACCAGCAGCATCTTCGGCCGCGCCATCAGCGCCCGGCCGATCGCCAGCATCTGCTGCTCCCCGCCGGACATCGTCCCCGCGGCCTGCCGCTCCCGCTCGCGCAGGCGGGGGAAGAGCCGATAGACCTGCTGCAGCGTCTCGGCCCGGCGCTCCCAGGCGCCGGGGATGAAGGCGGCGCCCAGCTCGAGGTGATCGCGCACCGGCATGAGCGGGAAGAGCTGCCGGCCCTCGGGGACGTGGGAGATCCCGCTGCGGGCGATGGCGGCGGCGCCGCGTCCGCCCATCTCCCATCCCTCGAAGACGACCGTGCCGGCAGGGCGGAGGACGCCGGTGAGGGCGCGCAGCAGCGTGGTCTTGCCCGCGCCGTTGGCCCCGACCAGGCAGACGATCTCGCCGCGGTCGACCCGCAGGTGCACGTCCCAGAGGACCTGAACCGGACCGTAGCCCGCGCGGAGCTTCTCCACCCGCAGCAGGGTCCCGTCAGTGCTGTCCATGATCCCCGTCGCTCTCCACCTGATCGTCCGACTCGGTGCCGAGATAGGCTTCGATCACCAGCGGGTCCGCCGCGACCTCGGCGAACGACCCCTCCGCGATCTTGCGCCCGAAGTTCAGCACCGCGACCCGCTCGGCCAGATCGCGCACGCTGCTCATGACGTGGTCGATCAGCAGGACAGTGGTGCCGCGATCGCGGATCGCCTTGATCGCCGTCACCGCCTGCCGCGCCTCCGTGGGCGTCAGCCCGGCCATCACCTCATCGAGCAGGAGGAGACGGGGATGGGTGGCCAGGGCGCGGGCGATCTCCAGCCGCTTCAGGTCGGCCACGCCGAGGGCGGTGGCGGGGCGGTCGGCCAAATGGGCCAGCCCCACCAGCGCGCAGATCTCCGCCGCGTCGGACCGGGCGGCCGCCATCGACTTCGGGACGGCGTGTCCGAAGAGCTCTCCCACCAGCACGTTTTCCATCACCGTCATGTCGTGAAAGGGCTGCATCACCTGAAAGGTCCGGCCGATCCCCAGATGCGCCCGCTTCGCCGGCGGCGCGGCGGTGACGTCTGCGCCGTCGAACCCGATGCGCCCGCTGTCGGGCGCGAAGAGGCCGGAGATCAGATTGAAGGTCGTGGATTTGCCCGCCCCGTTGGGGCCGATCAGCGCGAAGATCTCCCCCGGCCGCACCTCCAGGGAGAGGTCGCTGACCGCCACCAGGCCGCCGAAGGCCTTCGTCACGCCGGCGAGGGCGAGCAGGCTCATCCGGCCCGGGCCTCCCGCAGCGGCCGCCGGCGGAAGAGCCGCGCCGACGCCGCCGACCACAACCCGGCCAACCCGCGCGGCATATAGAGGATCACCACCGCCAGCAAGAAGCCGTAGATGATGGGATAGCCGCCGCCCACCGTCGAGCGCAGCAGCTCTTCCCCCGCGCGCAGCACGACCGCCCCGATGAGCGGGCCGGCGGTCGTGTAGAGGCCGCCGAAGATGGGGGCGACCAGCGCGCCCACCGAGACGGCCAAGCTGTAGACCTCCAGCGGGCTGATGAAGAGGAAGACGTGCGCGTAGTAGGCGCCGACGACGCCGGCGAAGCACGCGCTGATGGCAAAGGCCAGCACCTTGAAGCGGACCACGTCCACGCCGATCACGGCGGCTACCTCTTCATTGGTGCGGATGGCCGTGAAGGCGAAGTGCCACCGCGAGCGGTTGATCCAGCCGGAGACGATGACGAGCACGACGAGGATCACCAGGATCACCAGGTACTGAGCCGCGCGCTGCCCCCCCAACAGCGCCGGGGCGATCAAACCCGTCGCCCGGCCGGTGAAGGGGAGCTGGTTCGTGATCACGCGCAGCGTCTCGCTGAAGGCCAGCGTGGCGATGGCGAAGTAGATGCCGCGCAGCCGCAGCGTGAGGAATCCCAGCAGCACCGCGGCGGCCGAGGCGACCAGCGCGCCCGCGGCCATCCCGAGGAGCACGGGCACGCCCGCGCGCGTCGTCAGCAGCACGGACGTGTAGGCGCCCAGCCCATAGAACGCCGCGTGCGCCAGGGAGAGCTGCCCCGTCCGCGCCAGCAGATCCCAGCTCAGCGCCAGCGTGGCAGAGATCAGGACGTTGATGGCGAGCTGCAGATAATAAGGCTGCGTGCCTTGAAAGGCCAGCGGGAGCAGCACCGCCGCGGCGATTGCGGCACCGACCAGCGCGCGGCCGAGCGTCCGTCCAGTCACCGGAACAACCCCCGCGGCCGCACCAGCAGCACCAGCAGGATCAGGAAGAAGAAGACCCCTTCCGCCCACCCGCCGCCCTGGGGGACGTAGAACTCCACGAACGCCTCCGACAGGCCGAGGACCAGGCTGGCGTAAATCACCCCGTTGATGTTCCCCAGCCCGGCGATGACGATGATGGCAAAGGCCTTCAGCGTGTAGAGCAGCCCGATGAAGGGCGAGACGGAGAGCTGCAGCGTGATCATCATCCCCGCCGTCCCGGCGAGGGCGGTGGAGAGCCCGAAGGCGAGCAGGTAGATGCGGTCCACCTCGATGCCCAGCAGGGAGGCGCCCAGCCGGTTCTGGGCGACGGCCCGCATCGCCTTGCCGATGCGCGTCCCCCCCAGGACCGCGTAGAGGGCGAGGGTCAGCGCCATGGCCAGAGCAAACACCACCAACTGCGGCACGCCGACCGTCAACGCGCCCAGACTGACGGCGCTCGCCTTGTAGGAGACCGTGGCTACGCGCGGATCGCCGCCCCAGAGAATGATGGCGAGGTTCTGCAGGAAGATGGAGATGCCGAAGGTCAGCAGCATCTGGTTCAGCTCGGGCGCGCGCAGCACGCGCTGGATGCCCAACCGGTAGACGCCCGCTCCCAGCAGGAAGACGACCGCCGCGCCGATGGGAATCGCCGCCAGCGGGTCCAGGCCGTAGGAGAAGAAGAGCCAGTAGCCGAGAAACGCCCCCAGCATCAGAAACTCGCCGTGGGCGAAGTTGACGATCCCCACGACCCCCACGGCCAGCGCCAGACCCACGGAGGTGAGGGAGTAAAGTCCGGACCTCAGTACCCCGAAGATGACCACCTGCAGGAACGTTTCTATGCGCGGCTCCTAACGTCTGGCTGCCGATGCGCGCGCGGGCGGGGGCGACGAAAACCGTGGTTGTTTCAGTCGGTTTTCCGAGCCCCCGTCCGCAGAGCGCATGGGCGGGTTACCGGCCGTATGGAGCCGGGTACAGCAGCTTTCCGGCCGCTACTTCCTCCGGCCAAACGGGCACTTGGCGCCCGTTCTGCCATTGAAAGGCGATGAGGCGGGTGAAGCCCTGGTTCTTGCCGTAGCTCGACCGCTTGAAGGTGAGCCGGACGCCGATCGGTCCCGTGTACTCGGTGGCCTTCATCGCCGCGACCATCGCAGCCAGCTCGGTGCTGCGGGCGCGGCGGATCGCGTCGGCGACGGTGATCAGGTTGGTGTAGGCGAGCGGCCCCCAATAGAAGGTGGGGTCTTCCTTGAAGCGCTCCTTGTACTGCTGGACGAAGAGGCGCGAAGCGGGATGCCCGTTGTCCGCGGTCCAGAGCGCCATACCGGCGACGTAGTTGCCCGCGGGCAGCTTATCGTAGCCGACGGGCCAGCCCGGCGGCGCCGCCAGGATCAGCTTGGGCGCCAGCTGCACCTGCCGCGCCTGGGTGACGAGGGGAATGACGTCCTGGTCGAATCCGACGAAGACGAAGACGTCGGCGTTGGCGCCCTTCGCCTTGGTCAGCAGCGGGGTCAGGTCGGGCGTCCCGGTGCGGAACCGCTCGGTCAGCACGGTGTTGATGCCGTGCGCGCGGGCGAACGGCGCGCCGTCCACCAGGCTGCTCTCTCCAAAAGGTCCATCCTCTGCCGCGACGGCCGCGGTGCGGGCCCCGGTGCTCCTGATGAAGGCCCAAGTGGACTCGGCGTTGTTGTAGGTCCAGGGGTGATAGTGGAAGAACCAGTCGGCGTCGGCGAGCAGCCGCTCGAAGTCCACCGCCGCCGCGCCGATCCACGCCATCAGAATGGGATGCTGCCGGGCCTGCGCGCCCACGGCGATCGAGGTCGCGGACTGCAGCCCGCCGATGACCGCCTCCACGCGGTCACGCGTCACCAGCTTCAGGAAGGCCGCGGCCGCCGTCGGGGGATCGCCGCGGTCATCCTCGACGATCAGCTCCACCCGTCGGCCCAGCGGTGGATTGCGGTTGATCTCTTCCAGGGCCAGCGTGTAGCCCTTTTGCATCGCCTGCCCGCTCGGGCCCACCGGCCCGGTCAGCGGGACGATCGCCCCGATCTTGATCGGGCCGGCCTGCCCCAGCACCGGCTGATAGGCGCCGGAGAGGAGCAGCGTCAGCACGACCACCACGACGAGCACTCGCCTCAGACTGTTCATCCGTTCTCCTCCTCAAGATGCGATGTCAGACTGACCGCGTGCGCGCACGTTCACCTCCTCTTCGCTCCATGCTCATTGCTCGGACTGGCTGAGAAAGTCGATGATACGCCGATTGGCCTCGTCGGCCGCTTCCCACAGGAAATTATGGCCGGCCTCCAGCAGCGCCAGGCGCGCGCCGGGGATCGCCGCGGCCAGCCGCTCCCCGTTGACCGCGGGTAAGACCCGATCGGCCCGGCCGTGCAGGACGAGCACGGGCATCTGCAGCTGGCCCACCCGGCGCTGGGTATCGTGGCTGAGCGCCGCCTCTAACTGGCGCCGGTAGGCGTGCACGGGCTGGGGATGCGCGACGCGCCAGGCCACGTAGGCATCGATCTCTGCGGCGTGCGTCTGCATAAAATTACCGGCGAACTGCACCGTCAGGGTGGCGCGGAGGTCGCGCTCGGGGTCGCCGGTGCGGGTCGTCAGGACGGCCAGCGTCTCGGGCGGGATGGGGGCGGCCGCTGCTCCCCCAAAGGAGGTGCAGCACAGGACCACCCGCCGCGTCCGTGCGGGATGCGCGAGGATGAACTCCTGGGCGACGAAGCCGCCGAGGGATGCCGCGACGACGTGCGCCGAGGGGACCTCCAGCGCGTCGAGGAGCCCCCTCAGGTCCTCCGCCATCTGCCGCAGCGTGTAGGGGCTATCGGGCGTGTCGCTCTCACCCGCGCCCCGGTTGTCCGGCGCGATGACGCGAAACCGCCCGGCCAGCGCGGGGATCTGCCGGTACCAGAAGTGATGGTCCGCGCCGAGGCCCGCGATCAAAAGGACCGGCGTCCCGCTGCCCGCGGTCTCGTAGTGCAGGCTGATCCCGTTCACCTGGACGCGCGGCATCGCCTCAGGACCCCACCTGCTCGCGGAGGAGGCGCTTGAGGACCTTGCCCGCGGCGTTGCGCGGCAGCGTCTCGACGAAGACGACCGACTTGGGGATCTTGTAGCGGGCCAGCTTCCCGTCGCAGAAGGCGATCAGCTCCTCGGCGGTGAGGGCGGCGCCGCCTTTGCGGACGACGACGGCTCTGGGCACCTCCCCCCAGCGCTCGTGCGGCACGCCGATCACCGCGGCCTCCGCCACGGCGGGATGGCGGTAGAGGACGTCTTCGACCTCGGCGGGGTAGATGTTCTCGCCGCCGGAGATGAGCATGTCTTTCTTGCGATCGACGATGTAGAGGAACCCCTCCTCATCCAGGCGCGCCAGATCGCCGGTGTGAAACCATCCCCCGGCCAGCGCTTCCGCGGTGGCGTCGGGGCGGCGCCAGTACCCGGAGAAGAGGTTGGGCCCGCGCGTCCAGACCTCGCCGACCTCGCCGGGCGGCGCGTCGCGCCCATCCTCATCGACCACGCGCACCTCGACGTGGAGGGTGGCCTTGCCCGCCGACCCGGCCTTGCGGAAGGCATCCGCCGCGGGGATGAGGGTGCAGGTAGGCGCCGTCTCGGTCAGCCCGAAGCCCTGCTGGAAGAGCAGCCCGCGGTCGCGGAAGGCTTCGATGATCGTCAGGGGACACGGCGCGCCGCCGCAGCCGAAGCGGACGCGGGAGAGATCGGCCCGCTGGAACCCCTCGTGCTGCAACAGCATCAGGTAGATCGCCGGGACGGCCAGCATCGCGGTGACGCCGTGGCGCTCGATCAGCCGCACGGTGGCCTCCGCCTCGAACTGCCGCGCCAGGACGGCGGTGCCGCCGTGATGAAGCGTCGGGAAGGTGTACAGGCCGATCCCGCCGCTGTGAAACATCGGCATTATGTTCAGCGTCACATCCGCCGACGTCAGGCCGATGGCGTCGCCGATGTTGATGCTGTTCCAGAACTGCGTGCCCTGGGTGAGGACGGCGCCTTTGGGACGGCCGGTGGTCCCGGAGGTGTAGAGAATCAGCCACGGGTCGTCGAAGCGCCCCTCCCCGCCGGCCGCGGGGTGGCGCAGCAGATCGTCATAGGTGTGCGCGCCCTCGAGCCTCCCCTCTCCCTCGAAGGCGATCACTCGCTCCAGCGCGCTCGCCTCCGGTTGGCCGCGCAGCGCCTCCACCAGCGGGCGCAGCGCGGGGTCGGCGAAGAGGAGGCGCGGCTCGCTGTCGCCCACCTGAAAAGCCAGCTCGCCCGCGGTGAGCCGCCAGTTCAGCGGCACGGCGATGGCGCCGAGGCGCGCGGCGGCGAAGAGCGACTCGACGTACTCCGCCCGGTTCACCGAGAGGATGGCGAGGCGGTCTCCCTTCCCCACCCCCATCGCCCGCAGGCCGCCGGCGAGCGCGGCCACGCGATCGCGCAGCGCCAGATAGGAGAACACGCGCTCTCCGTCGATCACCGCGTCTTTGCCGGGGCTGATGTCCGCCCGGCGCTCCAGCCAGTGCCAGATGCCCCACTGCGCCGGCGCCATCACCGCGGCGGCTGCCGCGCCGGCCTGGGCGGTTACCAGCGGAGCGCCGTCGCCGCCCATGAGTACCCCGTGCCTGCGCTGAGAGCTACCACGAGATCGCCGCGTTCCAGCCGTCCCTGCCGATCCGCTTCAGCCAGGGCCACGAACGGGTCAATCGCGGACATGTGCCCGTACTCCTCGAGATAGAACGATTGATGCTCCTCCAGACCCAGGGCGCTCAGGAGCGCCTCGAAGACGGAGCGCTTCGTGTGCAGCGGGGCGAGGAAGTCCAGGTCGTCGAGACGATAGCCGCTGCGCTCGATGGCCCGCCGGACGACCTCGACGAACCGGTCGAGCGAGATCGGATCGAGCCGCGCCTTCATTCCCGCGGGATCGACCACGTCCAGGGAGTGCATCCCCCGCTCCAGCGTCTCCGGCGACGGTGGGTGCACCGATCCGCCCGCGGGCACCCTCACGTCGTCGGCGAAAGAGCCGTCGGTGATCACCGCCGTGGCCAGGATGCGGTGGCCGTCCCCGCGCCGCAGCAGCGCCGCCGCCGCCCCATCGGCGAAGGTGAAGGCGAAGCGGGAGCGTTCGTTGCGGTAGTCGATGACGTACGATTCGCGGCTGGCCCCGACGAGCAAGATCGCGCGCAGGTCGGCGTCCCCATGGAGCATGTCCCGCGCCACCTTCAGCGCCACCGGTCCGGCGGCGCTGGTATCCATCAGCTCGAAGGTGAAGGCGCCGCCCAGCCCCAGGGCGTGTTGGATCTTCGGAGCGACCGACCAGAGCTGGTAGTCCTTGTGCGCGCTGCCGAAGTAGATGAGCGCCCCGACCTCCTCCGGCGGAAGGCCGGCCACGATGGGCCGCGCCGCCTGCACGGCCATGTCCGAGACGTGCTCGTCGGCCGCGGCGACGTGCTTGCCGCGGAGCCCGAATTTCCGCTCGATGATCTCTGCCGGAATGCCCGTGGCGGCGGCGATCTCCCTGCTGCTCTGGTACCCGGCTGGGAAATAGGTCCCGATGGACACCAGCGCCGCCCCGCCTTCCTCCTCGGTCATCCGCTGCGGCCGTCCCGCCGGGGCCGCCCTGTTGGCACGCCGGCGTCGAGGCCGCGCAGCATGAAGTCCATCATGCTGTTCACGATGGCCGGGCGCGGACCGTCCTTCTCCCAGAGCACCCAGCGCATCCCCAGGAAATCCCCGATGCCCATCAGGCAGTAGGCCAGCACCTCGGGGTTGATGGAGCGCACCTCCCCCCGGCGCATCCCCTCCCGCAGACCGCGGACGTAGCCGTCGGCAAAACGCCGGTAGTACCAGCGGAACAGGCCGGGATCGACGAACTCCGCCTGCCGGACGATCCGGTACATGCGGCGATGCCGGTGGATGTAGCGGAAAAACGCTTCGAAGCCCAGACGCTCCGCCTCGCGCCGGTCGGTCGTCCCCCGGATCGCCTCCTGGATGGTCCGCCGCACATCCCGGCTGCGCTCGCGGACGAGCTCGGCGAAGACGGCGCGCTTGCTCGGGAAGTAGACGTAGAAGGTGCCCTGCGCTACGCCCGCCCGCCGGGTGATGTCGGTGACGGACGTCTCAAAGTAGCCGCGGCTGCCAAAGGCCGCCTCGGCGGCGTCGAGTAGCTGCCGGCGGGTCCGCCGCCCCCGCTCTCCTTTGGGCCGGCTCACCGCTCGCACAGAAACTGGCACCTGAATCACCTGTCAACTTTCCGGGTTTCCCGATGGGTTCGCCCCGGAGGCCCTCCACCCCTGCCGCGTCCGGAGCGAGGGAAGGCCGCCTCGCCGCCCCTTCGCGTGACGATCCCTTTGCCGGTGGACAGGGAAGGTGTCCTGGGTCATCATCACTTTGAAGACACCCGATCGCCCGTGGAGCAGGGAGCCGATGCAGCCGGATGATCCGCAGTCATCTGCCCGTCCTCCATCCGCGTCCCGCACCTACGCCAGCTACCTCAAACTCCCCAACCTGCTGAGCCTCCAGGACCGGCTCACCCACTCGCATGATGAATTGCAGTTCATCGTTGTCCATCAGGTCTTCGAGTTATGGTTCAAATTGCTGCTCTTCGAGTTGGAGTCGATCCGCGACGCGCTGTCAGGCGGCGATGTCCCCAGAGCGGTCCACCTGCTGCATCGCGTGCAGGAAATCGTGAAGATGATCACCGCGGCCTTCTCGGTGATCGAGACGATGCGGCCGTACGATTTCCTCGAGTTCCGCTCCAAGTTGAACCCGGCCTCCGGCTTCCAGAGCGGGCAGTTCCGGGAGATCGAGTTCCTCTCGGGAGCGGCGCGGGAAGAACGCTACCTCGGTGTGTTTGATGGAGATCAGTCTGGCCAGGAGCGCCTGCGGGCCAGGATGCAGGAGCCCTCAATCTGGGAGGCGTTTGTCACGGTGCTGCAGCGCCGCGGCCTGCCGGCGGGTGGCCGGGAGGAGATCCTCCAGTCATTGATCACAATACACAAGAATCCCGCCCACGCCGAACTGGAGACGCTCGTCGAGTCCCTCCTCGAGTACGACCTCCTCTTTTCCTTCTGGAGGTCGCGGCACATCCTGATGGTCCAACGCATGATCGGCGACCGTCCCGGCACCGGTCAGAAGACGGTGGCCCAGGTCATCGGCGAGGGATACGAGGCGATGGGCTCAGGCGGTGTCGACTACCTGAAATCGACTCTGTCGAAGCGTTTCTTTCCGCTGCTCTGGGAGGCGCGAACCTTCGTGGAGCGCTGAGGGGCAGGACCGGACCCGCCGCCCGGCAAGGAAGAGCCAGCGCTTTCGTCAAAGAAGCCTCGCGACATCCCGCGGAAGGCAGGAGGCGCGCCGTGCCGGAGGCCGCGTACTGGAACCCCAAGACCGAGACCCTGCCTCGGGACGAGCTCGCACGTCTTCAGCTGATCAAACTCCAACGGCTGGTCGCCTGGGCCCACGAGCGCAGCCCCTTCCACCGCCGCGCCTTCGACGCCGCGGGGTTCCACCCCGACCAGCTGCGCACCTTGGCCGACCTCCGGCGCATCCCCTTGATGACCCGCGAGCAGTGGATGGAGGCGCAGGTCGAGACCCCCCTCTTCGGCGACCTGCTGGCCACCGAGCCGCAGCAGGCGATCCGCTACCATCTCACCTCCGGGACGAGCGGACGGGTGCCCATCCGGGTGCTAGACGGGATGAAGGATTGGGAATGGATCGCCGAGATGTGGTGCTACGGCTTCTGGGGCTTCGGGGTACGGCCGAAGGACTCGGTGTACTTCGCCTTCGGCTACGGCTCCTTCATCGGCTTCTGGGGCGCGCACTACGCCTGCGAGAAGATCGGCGCCCTCGTCATGCCCGGAGGGGCGCAGACCACGGACCAGCGGGTTCGACAGATCGTCGATATGGGCGCCACGGTGGTCTGCTCGACGCCCACCTACGCCTTGCGGCTGTGGCAGCAGGCGACGGAGATGGGGCTTGACTTGCGGGCCACCCCGGTGGAGCGGCTGATCGTCTCGGGGGAGCCGGCCGGGTCGATCCCGGCGGTGAAGCGACAGCTCGAGGAAGCCTGGGGGGCGAAGTGCGGGGACACCGCGGGTATGACCGAAATCGGCACGATCATGATCTTCGAGTGCGCGCACCAGCCCGGCGGGACGCACATCATCGAAGATCACTTCATCGAAGAGGTGATCAACCCCGAGAGCGGCGAGCCGGTGCCGTACGGCGAGCTGGGGGAGCGGGTGGTCACCTCCTTCGGGCGGGGGTTCATCCCCTTGATCCGCTACCGCAGCAAGGACATGGTCCTGAAGGTGCCCTTCTCCCGGTGCACGTGTGGGCGCACCGGGGACATCTACGACGGCGGCATCCGGGGGCGCTGGGACGACATGAAGCTGATCCGCGGCACCAACGTCTACCCGCGGGCGGTGGAGGCGATCGTGCGGGAGTTCGACGCCGTCGATGAATTCCAGATCTACGTCTGGCGCAAGGACAACATTCAGGATGAGATCGCGATCAAGGTGGAGATCAAGCCGGGACGCGAGGGAGAATGGCCGGCGCTGCAGAGGCGTCTCGGGGCCGACCTGGCCATCGCGCACGAGGGGCTGCGCTTCATCATCGAGCGGGCCGACTATGGAACGCTGCCGCGCTTCGAGCTGAAGGCGAAGCGCCTAGTCGACGACCGGCCCAAGGTGGAATACGGCGCGCCGGCGCGTTGAGGAGGAACGATGGGCATCCGGATCGAGAACGATCTGCTCGGCAGGGAGCCGACGGGCGCGGAGCGGGACGTCCTGGAGGTCTATGAGCGGCTGAAGGCCCTCGCCGCCCGGGAGGACCTTCCTCCCTCGGCGGCCCGCAACGTGCGGAAGGCGCTGGCCTGTCTCTGGCAGGCCACCAACGACCTGGCCTTACAGTTCGAGCAGCTCTACCACCTCGGCGTCTAGCGCTTTCGCGGCCGAGTGCCGGCCGGCTAGCGCGGCTGGATCGCCGCCAGTTCGCGGGTCGCCGCCGCCACCGCTTCCGCCGGATAGGCAAAGTCCTCCAGTTTCCCGCCGAGGTACTCCTCGTACGCTTTCAAGTCGAAGTGTCCGTGGCCGCTCAGATTGAAGAGGATGACCCGCTTCTCCCCGCGCTCGCGCGCCTCCAGGGCCTCATCGATCGTGCGGCGGACGGCGTGGGCCGACTCCGGGGCGGGGATGATCCCCTCAGCGCGGGCGAACTGCACCGCCGCGTCAAAGACTGTCCGCTGCGGATAGGCGACCGCCTCCACGTACTTCTGGTCGTAGAGCAAGCAGAGCGAGGGCGCATCGCCGTGATAGCGGAGGCCGCCGGCGTGAATCCCCGGCGGGACGAAGGTATGTCCCAACGTATACATCTTGACCAGCGGGGTCGTCGCCGCCGTATCCCCGAAATCATAGAGGTAGGCGCCCCGGGTCAGCGTCGGGCACGCCTCCGGCTCGACCGCGACAAATCGCGTCTTGTTCCCCTTGAGCCGGTCGGCCATGAACGGATAGGCCAGCCCCGAGTAGTTGCTGCCGCCCCCGACGCAGCCGATCACGACGTCCGGGTACTCGCCGGCGAGTTCCATCTGCCGCTTCGCCTCCAGCCCGACGACGGTCTGGTGCATCAGGACGTGGTTGAAGACGCTGCCGATGGAGTACTTGGTGTCGTCGTGTGTGGCGGCGTCTTCCGTCGCCTCGCTGATGGCGATGCCCAGGCTCCCGGGGGAGCGTGGATCCCGCTCCAGGGTGTCGCGCCCGGCGCGGGTGCGCTCGCTGGGGCTGGGGAGGACCTCGGCGCCCCACGTCTCCATCATCACGCGCCGATAGGGTTTCTGATCGTAAGAGACCCGCACCATGTAGACGGTGCACTCCAGACCGAAGAGGCGGCACGCCAGGGAGAGGGCGCTGCCCCACTGCCCGGCGCCCGTCTCCGTGGCCAGCCGGCGCGTGCCCTCCTGCGTGTTGTAGAAGGCCTGCGCCACCGCCGTGTTGGGTTTGTGGCTGCCGGCCGGGCTGGTCCCCTCGTATTTGTAGTAGATGTGCGCCGGGGTTTGCAGCACCTGCTCCATCCGGTGGGCGCGGTGCAGCGGCGTGGGCCGCCACAGCCGGTAAATCTCGCGCACCGGTTCGGGGATCTCGATCTCGCGCTCAGTCGAGACCTCCTGCTTGATGATCTCCATGGGGAAGAGCGGTGCCAGGTCGCCCGGGCCGATGGGCTGCTTCGTGCCGGGGTGGATCACGGGCGGCAGCGGAGCGGGCAGATCCGGCAGGATATTGTACCAGGCGCGCGGCAGATCACGTTCATCGAGTACATATTTGGTCTGCGGCATGGCGCACCCCCGGACAGATATGTTCGCGTGCCGTGTACGTGATACGGGCAGAGGGGTTCGCGCCGCCTGCGGCCCGTCCCTGCGGGGAGAGGGGTACCGGTCGAACGAGTGGGAATCACTAGGGGGAACCACACGGAGCGCGGTGCGAACATAGGCGTGGTCTCCAGCCCAGACGGCCTGGCTCCGCTGAGACGGACAGCATGCACATCGGCATAGGTCTCCCGACGGGCATCCCCCGGACAGACGGACAGCTGGCCCTCGAGTGGGCGCTGCGCGCAGACCAGGGTCCTTTTTCCCATGTGGCTGTGGTCGATCGGATCGCCTACGACAGCTACGATCCCCTGGTGGCGCTGGCCGCGGCGGCCGGGGTAACCCGACGCGTTCGCCTCGCCACCACCGTCGTCATCGGTCCCATTCGCAATGCGGTGCTCCTGGCCCGCAGCGCGGCGACTCTGCACGCCCTCTCGGGCGGCCGGCTGGTTCTCGGTTTGGCCGTGGGCGCGCGAACCGAGGACTATGAGGCCGTCGGCGTCCCCCACAAGGCGAGGGGGGCGCGCTTCTCCGAGCAACTCGCGGCCCTGCGCGCTGCCTGGGAGGAGCGGCGGATCGGACCCACGCAGACGCCAGCCCGGGCGCCCGAGCTGCTGGTCGGTGGGCTGAGCCACGACGCGTTCGGCCGCGTGGCCAGGTACGCGGACGGCTACATCCACGGCGGCGGCCCGCCTCGGGCCTTCGCCCGTGCGGCAGACCGGGCGCGGGCGGCGTGGGTCGACGCCGGCCGGCCGGGCCGGCCGCTTTTATGGGGCCAAGCCTACTTCGCCCTCGGTGACGTCGAGACAGTTGAGGCAGGCTTTCGTTACATGCGCGACTACTATGCGTTCACGGGACCCTTCGCGGAAAAGATCGCGCAGGGTCTGCTGACGACGCCCCAGGCGGTCGCACAGCTTGCCCGGGGCTACGCCGAGGAGGGCTGTGACGAGCTCGCCCTCATGCCGGCGGTAGCCTCGCTCGATCAGGTAGAACGGCTGGCCGAGATCGTTGAGGGGCAGCGCTGAGGCGGCTCGCCCAGAGGGAGGGTACAGCGTGCGGATCGCCATAGTCGGCGGGGGCCCGGCGGGGCTGTATTGTGGACTCCTCCTCAAGCGGCTCGATCCCGGCCGCGAGATCACGATCTACGAGCGCAACCCGCCCGACGCCACCTACGGGTGGGGCGTCGTGTTCTCCGAGCGCACACTCGGCGCGTTCCAGGACGCCGACTACAAGACCTACCGGGAGATTACCGACCGGTTCGTCCTGTGGGAGGCGATGGATATCGTCTACCGCGGGGAGGTCATCCACACCCGCGGCCAGGCGTTTGCCGGGATCGCCCGGACGGCGCTACTCGGAATCCTGCAACGGCGCTGTGCCGAGCTCGACGTGGCGCTGCGATTCCGCACCGAGGTCGGCGATGATCTGCGCACGCTCGGCGGCGACGACCTCATCGTCGCCGGCGACGGGGTGAACAGCGTTGTGCGAGCGGCGTACGCGCGCGCCTTCCGGCCGACGATCCGGCACGGGGTGGCCCGCTACATCTGGCTGGGGACGCACCGCCCCTATGATGCCTTCACCTTCATCTTCCGGGAGACGCCGCACGGGCTCTTCCAGGCGCACGTCTATCCGTTCGACGGGACGGCCAGCACCTTCATCGTGGAGTGCCCGGAAGCCGTGTGGCAGCGCGCCGGGCTGGCGGCGATGGGAGAGGCGGAGGGGATCGCGTTCTGCGAGCGCCTTTTCACGGCGGAGCTGCGCGGCCACCGCCTCCTCTCCAACAACTCCCGCTGGATCACCTTCCCCACGCTGACGACGCAGACGTGGCATCACGGCAAGGTTGTCCTCCTCGGCGACGCGGCGCACACGGCGCACTTCTCCATCGGCTCCGGGACCAAGCTCGCCATGGAAGATGCGATCGCGCTGGCCGGCGCGCTGGAGCAGCGCACCGATCTGGAAGCGGCGCTCGACTACTTCGAGGCGGACCGCCGGCCGGTGGTGGAGGCCTTCCAGGAGGCGGCAGCGGACAGCCAGCGCTACTTCGAGCACATCGACCGGTACACGCACATGGGACCGATCCAATTCGCTTTCCACCTGCTCACCCGCAGCGGCCGGATGACCTGCGACGACCTGCGTCTGCGCGACCCCTCCCTGGTCGCGCGTGCTGCCGCATGGGTGGCCATGGAGGAGGACGCGGGCGGCCCCGCGCCCCTGAACGTTCCATCGCCAGCCCTGATCCCTCTGCACTTGCGCGGCGTGACCCTCCCCAACCGCATCGCCCTGGCCGCCCCCCCGACCGAGACCGCCCGCGAAGGGATACCGGACGCGGCATACGCGGAGGCGCTCGTCTCGCTGGCCCGCCGCGGCGCAGGGGCGATCCTCACCGAGCCTGTCGCCGTCTCCGCCGGCGGCAGAGTGACGCCCGGGAGCCCTGGTCTCTACAGCCCTGAGCACCGGGCGGCCTGGGCGCGCATCGCCTCGGCCGTGCGTGACACTGGCGGGCGTCTGGCCCTCCACGTCGCCCACGCGGGCCGACGGGGCGCGACGCGCTCGCGGGAGTTTGGGTTGGACCGACCACTCGCCGCTGGCGGCTGGCCACTGCTCGCCGCCTCACCCCTCCGCTACACCCCGAGCCATCCCGTGCCGCGGGAGATGACGCGCATGGACATGGCGCGAGTGCGCGAGGACTTCGCACGGGCGGCACGGATGGCCGCAGAGGCGGGGGTGGACCTGCTCGTACTCTCGCTGGCCCACGGATATCTGCTCGGCGGCTTCCTTTCGCCGGTGGCGAACGTGCGAAAGGATGAGTACGGCGGAACCGTGGAACGGCGGATGCGCTTTCCGCTCGAAGTCGTCGAGGCGGTCAGGGAAGCCTGGCCTGCTGATCGGCCGCTGGGGGCGACGCTCTGCGCCGAGGACGGCGTCCCAGGCGGGACCCCGATCGAGGATGCCGTGGCGGTCGCCCGGACCCTGCGGGCACGCGGCGTCGACCTGATGCTGGTCAGCGCAGGGCAGACGACCCCCTCGGGGATCCCCCGCTACGACCGCCGCTACCTCCCCGCGCTCTCCGATCAGGTCCGCAACGAAGCCCGGGTGGCCACCCTTGCCGCGGGAGTCCTGACCTCGCTCAACGACGTGGAGACGATCGTCGCCGGCGGTCAGGCCGATCTCTGCCTGCTGATCCCGCGTCCGTCTGCCGCCGCGCCCTGGGTCACCGTGCCCGGGGGTCCTGGAGTCATTACCGCGTTGGCCGCAGGGCGGCAGGACTAGTCCGCGCTCAACCCTCCCCGCCGATCAGCTCGCGGGCGACAACAATGCGCTGGATGTGGCTGGTCCCCTCGTAGATCTGCAACCCTTTGATGTCGCGATAATAACGCTCCACCGGGTACTCGTTCGAGTACCCGCGCCCACCGTGGATGAGGACGGCTTCCGACGCAGCCCGCGCGGCGGCCTCGGTGGCGAAGAGCTTGGCGATGGATACTTCTCTTGTCGCCCTCAGCCCCTCGGCCTTCATCCACGCGGCGCGGTAGACCAGGAGCCGCGCCGCCTCGATGTCGGCGGCCATGTCGGCCAGCGTCGCCTGGATCATTTGGAAATCTCCGATGCGTCGGCCGAACTGCCGGCGTGCGCGGGCAAACGCGACCGACGCGTCCAGGCAGGCCTGCCCTACCCCCACCGCGCCGGCGGCCACGCCCAGCCGCCCGTGGTCCAGGGCGGTCATCGCCACCTGGAATCCCTCGCCCACCTCGCCCAAAATGTTTGCCTGGGGCACCCGGACGCCGTCCAGGACGATGCGGGCGTGATCCGAGGCGCGGTGCCCCAGTTCGTGGCCAGGCATCGGCTCCCGGCGGAGTCCCGGCGTCGCCGTCTCCAGAAGGAACGCACAGAGGCCGCGGTGGCGCGCCGCCGGATCGTGCGTGGCGAAGACGAGGGCCAGGTCGGCGATGTTCCCGTTGGTGATCCAGATCTTCTCCCCGGAGAGCACGAAGGAATCCCCGTCCTCGCGTGCCGTGGTCTGGATGCCCGCGACGTCGGAACCCGCTTCCGGCTCGGTCAGCGCGTAGCAGCCGATCCACTCACCGCGGGCGAGGCGGGGCAGGTAGCGCCGACGCTGCTCCTCCGTGCCGCGGTCGCGGATGCAGAGTGAGACCAGACCGGCGTGCACGGCGAGGAACCCACGAATCGATGAGTCGATGCGTCCCAATTCCTCGTAGATGAGCGCGAAGCTGAGATAGTCCAGGCCCGCGCCGCCGTAGGCGGGTTCGATCGGGCCGGCCAGGAATCCCAACGCCCCCATGCGGGGCACGAGGTGGCGGGGAAACACCCCGCGCTCGTCCGCCTCCCTCGCCAGGGGAGCCACCTCCTCCTCAGCGAATCGACGCGCGCGCGCCTGGATCTCTCGTTGCCCGGGTGTCAGCGCGAACTCCATCGCCTAGGGCGGCTCCTCGTCGGCGACCACCGCGATGCCTTCCATTTCGATCAGGGCCTCCGGATGAAAGAAGCCGCTCACCTCGAAGAGCGCTATCGCCGGATAGTAGCCACCAAAGGCAGCGCGGAAGAGACGGCCGAGGGCCTCGCTGTGGGCGCGATAGTGCTCGCGGTTGCGGACAAAGATGTTCAGCTTGACGATGTCGGGCAGGGTCCCTCCCGCCGCGGCCATCACCGTGCGCAGGTTGGCCAGCACCTGGTCGAACTGGGCCAGGAGATCGCCAGCCCCGACGAGGCAGCCGCCCGCGTCGCTGGCGTCCTGGCCGGCCAGAAACACCAGCCGGCCGCCACGCGTGCTGATGGCATGGCTGAACCCGCGAGGCGGAGCCAGCCCAGGCGGGTTGAGGATGCGCCGCTCCATCCCTACCGCCCAGTGAAGCGGGGCTCCACCTTTTGCTTGAAGGCCTCGTAGAAACGGCGGTGGTCCTCGCTCATCAGCAAGAGGGCCTGCGCGTTCGCCTCCGCCTCGAGTGCGGCGAACAGATCCATGGAGAGCTCGCTGTTGACCATCCGCTTGGTCATCCCCACCGCCAGGGTAGGCCCGGCGGCGAGCCGGCGGGCCCACTCCCCGGCCGTGGGGAGGAGGGCTTCGGGGGGAACGACCCGGTTGACCAGCCCAAACCGTTCGGCCGTTTCGGCGTCGATGGTGTCACCGAGGAGCAGCAACTCCATCGCCCGGCCCAGACCGACCACCCGCGGCAGCAGGTAGGCCGCCCCCATATCGGCCCCGGCCAGGCCGACCTGCGTGAAGAGGAAGGCGAAGCGGGCCGCGGCCGAGGCGATCCGCAGGTCCGCTGCCAGGGCGATCACCGCCCCCGCTCCGGCGGCGATGCCGTTGACCGCGGCGATGATCGGTGTCTCCAGCAGGCGCATGTTGCGCACGACCGCACCGGTCATGCGGGTGAATTCCAGGTGGTCCTTGACGTCCCGCTGCAGCAGCGTCCCGATGATCTCGTGGACGTCGCCGCCGGAGCAGAACGCCCGACCCTCCCCCGTCAGGACCAGGACCTGGACCGTCTCGTCCGTCCGGAGGGCATCGAGCCGGTCACGGAACCACGCGTAGACCTCCAGGGTCAGTGCGTTCAGCACCTCCGGCCGGTCGAAGGTCACCGTCGCGATCCCGTCCCGGGCCTCGTAGCGAACCCCACGAGGAATCGGGTCCGCTACCACATCACGGCCCCGCCGTCGACATTGAGGGCCTGCCCGGTGATGCCCCGGGCCGCCTCCTGGGCCAGGAAGAGGGCTGCCCGAGCGACCTCCTCCGGCGCGATCAGCCGGTGCTGCGGGCTGAGGCGTTCCAAGGCCTCGCGCGCCTCCCCCGGGCCTCTTCCGGTGCGGGCGGTGATGTTGGCGATGGTCGCTTGCGTCATCGGGGTGTCGACATAGCCGGGGCAGAGCGCGTTCACAGTGATCGCGTAAGGGGCCAGCTCTACGGCGAGGGCACGGGTCAATCCCAGGACCCCGTGCTTGGCCGCCGTGTAGGCAGCAACATAGCAGCCTCCCACCTTGCCCGCCGTCGAGGCGATCATGATGATGCGTCCCCAACGCTGCGCCACCATCGCCGGCGCAAACGCTTTCGTCACATAGTAGGCGCTGGTCAAGTTTGCCGAGAGCATCCGGTGCCACAGACCGTCGGGGTGACCGAGGAACTTGTGGCTCCCGCCGGCGCCGGCATTGTTCACCACGATGTCGACGCCGCCCAGGGACTCTTGAGCGGCGTCGGCCATGGCTTCCACCTGCGCCGGGTCCGTGACGTCGCAGGGTAAGGCCACACTCCGCCTCCCCAGAGCCCGCACCTCCGCGGCCACTTCCTCGAGGACCCCCCGCCCCCTGGCGACCAGGGCGACGTCGGCCCCCGCCGCGGCGAAGGTGAGGGCGATCGAACGGCCGATGCCACGGCTCCCACCGGTGACGACGGCGCGGCGCTCGGGCAACGAGAGATCGGCTGCACTCGCGGTCATGAAACGGTTCGAGAACGCAGGATCAGCACGTGGTTCCGCGCGGAATGGACCAGTCCTGCAACAACGGGAATTGTGGGGTTGGAAAGGCCTGCACGGAAGAGATTGACCAGCTGATCGTGATGAGGGCGCCGCAGACTGGGCGCCAGGTCATGCCTCCTGTCGCACCGCCAGGGTGCGCAGGCGGTTGATCGCGGCGGCGATCTCGTGGCGACGGGGCAAGGCGTAGTCGCCGGGGTGCCCCTCGTGGCTGGAGAGCGCCTCCAGGCCGCGCTCGGCGAAATCGGCCTCCAGGGCGTCGAGCACCTGGCCGAGCGTCCGTTCGCCGTCGAAGTAGCCGCGTTCCAGCGCGTAGAAGATCGCGTCCCCGATCGCCCGGGTCTGGCTGGCGTCGACGATCTGCTCGACGGCGGAGAGGTCGATGGTCTCGCGGCCGAAGGCGATCGCGCGCAGCCCCCGGGCGTCCACGCGGATGCGGCGGTCGCGGTACGGGTTGAAGCCATGCGGCAGTGGGACGCGGGGACGCGCCCCCTCAAACGGACGTCCTTCCGCGGCGCGCAGGTCGCGGCGCTCCGCGGCGATGCGGCGCGCCTCGTCGGTGACCACGCGGGGCTGATAGGTGTCCATCAGGATCACGGTGTCCGCCACCGCAAAGTAATCCCCGGAGCCGCCCATCACCAGCACCGTCGAGACCCCCTGCGCCTGGAACAGATAGCGCACCTGATCGACGAAGGGGGTGATCGGCTCCAGCGCCTTGGGGACCAGCCGCTGCATCAACTCGTCCCGGATCATGAAGTTGGTGGCGCTGCTGTCCTCATCAATCACGAGCACGCGCGCGCCGGCCTCGATCGCCTCCACCAGGTTGGCGGCCTGGGAGGTGCTGCCGCTGGCGTTCTCCGTCGAGAAGGCCGCCGTCTCGACCCCCATGGGGAGTGTGCCGACGAAGGCGCTGATGTCCACCCGGTTGACCCGCCGCCCCTCCTCCGCGCGGATCTTGACGATGCGGGGATCAGCGGCGACGAGCTCGCGGCCGTCACCGGGAACGTGAGGATACACGCCGCGGGTGAGCGCGGAAGCAAGCGTCGACTTGCCGTGGAAGCCCCCGCCGACGATCAGGGTGAGGCCCGCGGGGATGCCCATCCCCCGCACCGGCCCGCGGTGCGGGGTCGCCAGCGTGACGGCCAGCGCGTCGGGAGCGCGGAAGGGAACCGCACTGTGCGACCCGAGCGGCAGGTCCGAGATCCCGCTCTCCCGCGGCAGGATCGCGCCCTCGGCGACGAACGCGACCAGCCCCCTGGCGGCCAGGCCTTCCACCAGCGCGGCGTGATCCTCGACGGCTTCGAGATGGCGGCGGATTCCCTCTTCGTCCACATTGGGGCGGAGCAGCGCGCCCTCGACGGCGGCGGGGAGCTCGTCGAGCAGCAGCGCCGCCGCCTGCTTGCTCTGAATCTTGCGGCCGTCCGCCGGGAGGCCGAGGGCGAGGCGAAGCTCGACCGACTCCTCGCGCACCCGGCAGGCGGTCCGGGCGAGCATCTCCTGTCCGCCCGCGTCGACCAGCAGGACCCCGGTCCGGCGGTCTCCCGTCCGCTCTCCCGCGCGTCCGCGGGCCGCGCGCCGAACCGCTTCGCGAAAGCGCCGGGCCAGGGCATCTTCCAGCGCGGTCTTGCGCACCCGCGTCGCCCACCACTCGGGGGGGAGCTGGACGTCCGCCATGTCCACCTGCACCCGCAGGAGGGAGGGCGGCGCGAAGACGTCGGGTTGGACGTGATCGACGTAGAGGACGTGACGGAGGAAGCGGTAGGCGCCGGCGATGCCTTTGTAGGCGCTGTACCCCTTGCCGTCCAGCGTGATCAGTTTGTCGCGGAGCCGCTCGAAGGGCAGCACCGTCAGGAGGGCGCGAGGAGGCGGGCGGCCACCTGCGCGTAGAACACCGCCGCCGTCGCCACCGCATCCAGATCGATGAACTCGTCCGGCGCGTGCGCCAGCTCCGCCGCGCCGGGGCCGAAGAGGATGGTGTCGATGCCCCGCGCGCTGAAGAAGCGGCCATCGCTGGCCTGCTGGTAGCCGACGGGCGCCGGGTCCAGATCCATCGACGCCACCACCTCCTGCGCGCCCCGCACCAGCGGCGTATCGGGAGAGGTCTCCACCGGCGGACCAGTCTGTACCGGCTCCACCGTCACGTCAAGGTGCGGATCCTCTTCGCGCAGCCGCGCGATCACGCGGTCGATCTCGGCGAGGGCGTCCTGCGGCGACTCGTGCGGCAGCGTGCGGCGGTCGATCGTAGCCTCGCAGTGGTCGGGCACGACGTTGGTGGCGATGCCGCCGGCGATCGTGCCCACCGAGAGCGACGGGGGCGGTGTGAGGGGATGGCGCATCGTGGCCAGCCGCGTCCCGATCTCCTCATCCAGCGCCGAGAGCACCCGCACCATCGATCGGACGGCGTTGATCCCTTTCCAGGGGGTCGAGCCGTGCGCCGTCCGTCCGCGGGTGACCAAACGGACCCAGAGCACGCCTTTCTCCGCGATGGCGATGCGGTTGTCGGTCATCTCCCCGATAATGACCTGGTCGGGTCGGAGGAGGCCTCGCTGCACGAGCATGTCGGTACCCTTCGCCCCGCCCACCTCTTCGTCGCTGACCAACGACAGCAGCAGGGAGCCGCGCAGCTCGACACCCAGGCGCGCCAGGGTCTCCGCGGCGGCTACCATCGCCGCGGCGCAGCCCTTCGGATCGCCGGCGCCGCGCCCGTAGAGCCGCCCTCCTACGATCTCGGCGCCGAGGGGGTCGTGGCGCCAGGTGGCGCGGTCGCCGAAGGGCACGGTGTCCAGGTGGGTGTTGAACAGCAGTTCCGGCCGCCCGCTGCCCAGGCGCAGCAGCAGATTCGGTTTCTTCGGATCGTCCGCCAGGATCTGGGAGTCGAGGCCGAGGGCGCGGAAGCGCGCAGCGGCGAGATCGACCGCCCGTCGTGTATCCCCCGGTGGATTGCTCGTGTCGGCGCGGACCAGCGAGGCGAGCAGCCCGACCAGCGCGGACCGATGCTGGTGAAGGTCCTCGGTGAGGGCGGCCGGGTCGATGCGCGTCCCTAGCGACCTGCGGCCGGCAGAAGCGCGCGGGCGACGCGCTGGCGTGCCACGGCCACGGCGCGCAGCAACTGGGCGTCCTGCCCCGCCGTGAAATCCGCGGCGGTGAGATCGAGCTGGACGTCAGGGACGATTCCGCTCCCCTCGAGGCGTTTGCCCTTCCCGGTGGCCAGCCGTTGGATGGTGACGCTGAGGGCGGAGCCGTCGGAGAGCTCGAAGACGACGCTCGCTTCGACGGCGGCGCCCGTCTTGGTCCCGATGACCGTCCCGCGGCCGTTCTCGGTAATCGCCGCGGTCAGCAACTCGGCGGCGGAGGCGGTGCCGTCGTTGACCAGCACGACGATCGGGGTCGTCCGCAGCAGGAGAGGACTCCGATCGGTCTTCACCACCTGCGTGCCCTGGCTCGTCGTGGACTGGTAGACGGGCAGCCCCGCGGGTAGCAGCGTGTTCAGGATCGATCGCAGTTCGTTCAGGAAGCCGCCGCTGTTGTTCCGCAGGTCGATGATCAGCGCGCGCAGCCCCTGGCCCATCAGCTGCTGCAGGGCGCGGCGGAAGTCGCGCGCGGACCCGCCCGAGAACTCGTAGAGGTAGATGTAGCCGATGCCCCGCTCCACCATCCGGCTCGCGAAGATGGGGGGAACGACGATCGGCGCGCGCCTGATGGTCACCGGGAACGGAGCCGGCCGGCCGGCGCGCTCGAAGAGAATCGTCACCGCGGTCCCGGTGGGCCCGCGGATCATGGAGACGACCTGGTCGGCCTCCATGCCGGCGGTAGGCGTGTCGTTGATGCGGACGATGCGGTCGAACCTGCGCACGCCCAGCCGGGAGGCCGGACCGTTGGGGATGACCTCCCAGACGTAGAAGCGCTGCTCCTTGGGGAAGACCACCATGCCCACGCCCGTGAAGCCCGCCGCCTGGCGCTGCCTGGCCTGGCGCTCGCGGTACTCGTCGGGGGTCATGAAGCCGGTGTGCGAATCGTTCAGCGACGCGGTCATCGCGCGGATCGCCGCGTAGGCCAGCGTCTGGGCGCTGCCCTGACCGGCGGCGACGACGCCGTCGAACCGTTCGCGGAAGATCCGCTCCGCTTCGGGCGCGCTCGTCCCTGCGGGGATGCGCTGCAGCTCCGCGGCGACGCCCGCGCGGCTCAGCGCCGCCTGCATCGACTCCAGCGCCACGTTGAGCAGGCGGACACGATCGATCAGCGCCTGCTCGACGTATTGCTGGTCGAGGAGGTTGAGCACCTCCACCACCAACCCGGAGGTGGCGGGAGCGGCCAGCGCGGGGGAGGAGATCGGTCCGGCCGGCAGGGCTACGGCGGCGATCAGCAGGGTCGCGAGAAGGAGTCTCCGCATCGGCTTAGATGGCCGGCCGGAATGGAAACAGCCGGAGGATCCAAGTGTTGAACGTGAACAGTGCATCGGTCACCAGCGCCACCCCCATGATCACCAGAAATACGCCCGAGAGCGCCCTAATCGGCCGGCTGGTACCCGGAGATCAGTGGGACCACACACGGAGAGAGAAAACCCCCAGCACGCCGGCCGCAAACGCAATCGCCAGATTGATCTCCGCCATCAGCCTCGCCTATTTTACATTCCCCGCAACGATGACGCCTATGCCGGCGCGTCCCTTTCGGACCGCGGCCGCGCAGCAGCCTTCTCTGGACGCAGGAACTCCCCCGGCTCGCCCATCCCATAGGCCGGGCGCACCCGCAGGCGGCGGCGTCCATCGCTCGTCTGTAACTGGAACGCGGCGCCGGCCCCAGCGGTTTCGTTCGGGATGCTGGTGATCAGGTTTCCGAAACGATCCACAAAGAGCACCTCTCCCTGCAGGGCCCCTTCGCTCCACCCGCCCTGGGGCAGCGCGAGCGCCACAGGGTCACTGATCACCACCCCGAGCCGCGACGGCGGCTCGCCGCGGAGCAGCCGCGCCGTCGCGGGCGCGAAGAGGTCGCGGCCATGGAAGGTGGGGAGAGATCCGGCAGTCCCACCGCCGGATCGATCTGATAGGCGGCGGGCCTGCCCAGACGGCGGGCGGCGGGCAGGAGCAGCCCGTTGTCGGGTCCGACGAAGGCCTGACCGCCCGCGGTAACGATCAGCGCCCGGCGGGCCGTGCCCACGCCGGGGTCGATCACCGCCAGATGCACCGTCCCCGCAGGGCAGTCGCGCACGATCGAGGCCAGCATGAACGCGGCCCGGCTGATGTCGTGGCGGGCGATGTCGTGGCTGATGTCCAGGAAGATTGCATCGGCGCGGGCGGCCAGGACGGCCTTCATGGTCGCCGGGTATGGCGAATCCGCGCCGAAGTCCGAGAGCAGCGTCAGCAGGCGCACGCGATCATCCCCCGGGATTCTGATCGCCCCACGACAGTGTCATAATACCGTCGTGAACGCAGAGTCGCCCGATAACCTCTTTGCGGCGATCGAGGCCGGGGACGTCGCGCGGGTCGACGCCCTCCTGCGCGCACGGAGCGCCCTGGCCAACGCGCGCAATGCCGGCGGCATCACCCCACTCCTTACCGCGGTCTACTATGGCAAGCGGGAGATCGCCGACCTCCTCCTCCGCGCCGGAGCCGAGATCGACCTCTTTGCCGCGGCGGCGCTGGGACAGACCGCCCGGCTCGACGCGCTGCTGCGCGAGCAATCCGCCCGGGTGTTTGCCCACAGCGCCGATGGATGGACGGCGCTCCCCCTCGCCGCGGACGACGGGGACGTGGAGCTGGTAGAGGCGCTGCTCGCCCGCGGCGCCGAGGTCAACCCGCGAGAGGAGAAAGGCAAGACCCCCCTGGCTCTCGCCGTCGCGGCAGGACACGGCGAAGCGGCGGACCTGCTGCGCCGCCACGGCGGCAAAGAGTAGCCTCGCCTCCCGCCCTCCGTTCAGCGCAACAGACGAGACAGACGGCGATCCGCGTAGACCTTGCCGCGGGTCTGGCAAATCGGGCAGTAGTACGTCTCCTTCTCGCTGTAGTAGACGGCGGCAACCGGCGTGCCGCAGCGCGGGCAGGGCTCGCCGGCCTTGCGGTGAACGCGCAGGAGCGCCGGAGGCTCGCGCATCGGGAGCTCGTCGCCAAAATGCGCGCGGTGCTCCCGCACCGATCGGTTCAGCACGTCCTGAATCGCCGCAAAGAGGCGCGTCCGTTCTTCCTGGCGCAGCGTCTGCGTCGGGGCGAAAGGCGAGAGACGCGCCTCCCAGAGGATCTCGTCGCCGTAGGCGTTGCCGACACCCGCCAGGTAGCGCTGTGCTCCCAGGAAGCGCTTGAGCTGCATCCCCGCCTGATCGAGCAGCGCCGCCAGCGCCTCCGGCGTGAACGCCTCCGACAGCGGCTCGATCCCCAACCCGGCGACGGGCTCGACGCTCTCTACCTCCGCCGCCCGCCGCAGCCAAAGGCCGGCCCGCTTCTTCGGCCCGATCTCGATGAGGCGGAGGTCGTTCCTATCGTCCAGCCCCAGGGAGACGGCCACGTCGCGGCTGGGCCGCTTCCCCGAGGGTGTGACGGTGAGCCGCCCATCCCGTTTCAGGTGCACGATCAGGACCAGCCCGCCGGTCAGTCCGAAGAGCAACAGTTTCCCCCGGCGGCGGAGCGTCTCGATGGTCTCTCCCTGCGCGGCGGAGAGGGGCGGATCCACCGACTTCAGCACGGAGGGACTGCGCACCTCGATGCGCCGGAGGGTCCGACCGATCACGCGCGGCGCCAGGGTGGTGATCAGCGTCTCGATGAAGGGGATCTCAGGCACCGTGCAGCGCCTCCTCACGCACCCCGAAGCCCCTCCTGCGCCCACCGCCGAGCCGCCTCCAGCGCGGCGCGGGGCTCCGCCGGCGCGGCCAGCGTGCCCTGGGCGAAAGCAGGCTTGCCGCCGCCGCGTCCCCCGTACTGGTCGAGGACCCGCCTGAGGAGCGCGGACACGTCGAGAGTGAGATCCGCGGAGCGGGCGAAGATCAGCCCTCCGCCGTCGGCGGCGAGGAGGGCGACGAGCCCACCACCCGCGGTCAGCGCTTCGGCCAGCGCGCGCACTTCGTCAAGGGGACGGCCGGCGAGCGCCTCGGCATGGACGGCCGGCAGCATCAGGGCGCGGCGGCGCAGCTCCGCCTCCGCCGCGGCGAGGCGGGCCCGCAGCGCGTCGGCGCGGCGGGTGGCCTCGCTTTCCTTCGTGATCAGCCTCTGCACGGTCTCGGCCACCTCGGGAGCTCCCACGGAGAGGGCGCGTCCCAGCTCCGTCAGCGCCCGGCTCTTCCAGCGGTGATCGCGCAGGCCCCGCGAGCCGCAGAGGAAGGTGAGGCGCGTCCCGCCCTTGTATCGCTCCCACCCCGTGATCGCGATCGCCCCGACCTCACCGGTGGCGCGAACGTGCGTGCCGCCGCAGGCGGAGCGATCGTACTCCTCGATCTCGACGACGCGGATCACGCCAGACGTCTTGGGAGGACGGCGCAGCCCCCAGCGCTCGATCTCCGCCTCGTCCACAAAGTGGACGCGCACGACACGATTCTCGACGATCGCGGCGTTGGCGGCCTCCTCGAGGCGCGCCGCTTCGGCGTCCTCGAAGGCGGCCGGGGCGAGGTCGAGCGTGCAGCGGTCCGCCCCCAGGTGCACGGCGACGGTGGCCGCTCCCAGTTCGCGCAGGGCGGCCTGGGAAAGGAGGTGCTGTCCGCTGTGCTGCTGCATGTGATCAAAGCGCCGCTCCCAGTCGATACGCCCGGTGACGGAGTGCCCCATCAGGTCCGCTCCGCCGGCCGTGTCCACGCGGTGCAGCAGGCGCCCCTCCTTTTCCTCCTCGAGCACCTCCAGCACGCGGAGCCCGTCGAGGGTGCCGGTGTCGTGCAGCTGCCCTCCGGAGGTCGGATAGAAGGCGGTGCGATCGAGCTCCAGCGCGGCGCCGCCGCCGGGGGCGCCGGGGCGAACCGAGACCACACGCGCGGCGAATTCGCGGAGGTAGGAGTCGTGCCAGTAGAGCCGCTCCGTCATCGCGCCGGCGCCGGCCTCGCCAACCGTTACCGTTTCAGGCTGAGCGTGACCCCATCGTGCAGCGGCAGGATCACGGAATCGAGCGCGGGGTGGGTGAAGGCCAACGCATTGTAGCGGCGGATCCCCTCGCGGGCGTCCGCCGGCCAATACCCTGCGGGGGCCTCCGGGGCAACCTCTCCGCCAAGCAGCGCGTTGTCGGCCAGCAGGAGCCCGCCCTCGCTGACCATGTCCACCACGTAGGCGAAATAGGCCGGGTACTCGGACTTGGCCGCGTCGAGAAAGACCAAGCCGTAGGCGGAGCCGGAGAGGCGCGGCAGCACCTCCAGGGCGGCGCCTTCCAGCACCTCCACGGTGTCGGAGAGTTCGGCGCGGGAGACCGCGGCGCGGGCGCGCTCCGCCATCTCCGGCCGCAGCTCAATCGTCTGCAGCGTCCCGCCGTACTCGCGGAGCGCCCGCCCCATCCAGACTGCGGCGTAGCCGATCGCCGCGCCCACCTCGAGGGCGCGATACGGACGGGCGAGGCGGATCAGCAGCGCCAGCAGGCTGCCCACCTGCGGGCCGGAGATGGGAATGCGCTCCTCTCGCGCCTGACGCTCCAGATCGGCCAGCAGCGGGTCGCGCGGCGGGAGGAGCCCCTCCAGGTAGCGGACCGCGCGCGCATCGATCAGATGGGGCATCATCGTGAGGGCCGGAGTGAACCGTGCCATGAGCGTACCGCAACGCCCCGCGCGAGAACAGCGGACCCCGTGAAATTCCCCCGAAACTGCGTTGCTCCCGCGCGAGACCGTGTGCTAGACTTCCGGTTTGGCAGGTAAGGCGCAGCGCGCAGCACTCTGTACGTTGTGCAGTATCTGTACGTTCAAGGTAAGGAAAGGAGAAAGACGGTTATGGCCACTGGTACGGTGAAGTGGTTCAGCGCGGAGAAGGGCTACGGCTTCATCTCCGTGGAAGGCGGCAAGGACGTCTTCGTGCACTACACCGCGATTCAGGCCGACGGCTTCCGCACATTGCAGGAAGGGCAGTCGGTGCAGTTCGACATCGTGGACGGCAAGAAGGGTCCGCAGGCGAGCAACGTTACCCTCCTCTAAACCAACGTCCGCCGACGTCGAAGAGCCCGGGTCAGTGACCCGGGCTCTTCTCTTTCTCGGTGAGCGCGCGGCCAGGGAGCGGCGCCCGTCGACGAGAAGGTACTAGTCTGTGGAACTACTGCTCAACCTGGTCAACGTCGTCTTCTATCTCTTGTACGCGGCGATCATCATCGACGTGCTGCTCTCCTGGCTGCCGGGCGCGCGGGACACCAGCGCGGGAGCTGCCGTCCACAGGATCACCGGCGTGATCCTCGAGCCGATCCGCCGCGTGGTGCCCCCGGCCGGCCCTTTGGACCTCTCTCCGTTCGTAGCGATCCTGCTGCTGGTCCTGCTCAGGGGGATCGTCACGCAGCTGTTGTTCGCTCTGCTCTGATTTCCCTCACCCTTCGTCGGACACGATCCGTTGGCCCGGGTGTGGCAGCGCCGCCACGGCGGCGAGGCCGGCCAGAGCCAGCGTCAGGATCACCAGCAGCGCCTGGCGCAGCCCGACGGCATCGGCGAGGGCCCCCAGCGGCGTCAGGCTGAGCCCGCCGATCCCCCAAGCCAACCCCATGACAATGCTCGACGCCAGGCTAACGTACTGCGGCAACCCTTCCTGCGCCATGACGATCGTCACCGGCGCGGAGAGGTAGAGCGTGATTCCCGCCAGCGGCAGCAGCGCCATCCGCCACGCCGACGGAAAGAGAAGAAAGAGCGCCAGCAAGGGCGCGCTCAGCCCGAAGGAGAGCCCCAGGACGGTGCGGCGGCCGAGGCGGTCCGCCAGCAGACCGCCCAACACCCCGCCGGCCGCACCGATCCCGCCGAAGAGAAAGACGGCCGTGCCCCCGCGGACCAGGGAGGCCCCCTGCTCGCGCGTTAGCAGCAGCGGCAGGAAGGTGAGGAAGCCGATCGAGATGATGCTGCGCATGACCACGAAGACCCAGAGGAGAAAGAGCATCCGCCGCTGCGCCGAGAGGGCGCGTCGCAACGACCCACGGTGCCCCGGCGTCGCCGTCGGCCAGCGCAGCGCGGTCAGCGCCAGCGGCAGCGCCAGCGCCAGCCCGGGCAGACCCGCCACCACGGTCCAGGGGAGTCCGCGCCACTGCACGACGGCGGCGACGTAGAGGGGACCCAGCGCAAACGCCAGTTCTCCCGCCGCCACAAAGATCGACAGGCCGGTGGCGCGCCGCTCGCCGGAGTGGAACCCCGCCGCCGACGCGCCCTGAGGGTGGAAGATGGCGGTTCCGGCCGCGGCCACGAGCAGGGTGGCCATCAGCGTGCCGTAGGTGGGCAGGATGCCGACCAGGGACATCGCGGCGACGGTCATCACCGGGCCGACCGCGGCCAGAACGCTGCGGCGCAGCCGATCGGCCGCGAAGGCGGAGAAGGGCTGCGAGAGCGAGGCGCTGGTCGTCAGGACAGTCCCCAGCAGACCCGCCAGGGCCAGGCTGAGGTCGAAGCGCACCACCAGCAGCGGCAGCAGCGGGGCCAGCCAGGCCAGGTGGAAATCGTTGAGGAAGTGGGCGAGGGAGATGCCCAGCAGGCGCGGCCGGTCGATCGTCCCGGCCGCTCGGCTTTCTGTGAACTGAGGCGTGTCTTGGGGGGGAGCGAGCGACACGAGCGCCATTATATCAGAGCGTTTCGTGGCCTCCCCGCGGGATGCGCACGGGCGGGCGGCGAAGCCCGTCTAGGCGATGAGCGCCCCCACGCGGGTGAACGGCCTCGCCGCGGCCCTGTCGGGGGCCGTGCGCGGCGAGGTGCGCTTCGATCACTTCTCTCGCGTCCTCTACGCCACCGACGCCAGCATCTACCAGATCATGCCGCTCGGGGTGGTGCTGCCCCGCGATGCGGAGGACGTCCGCGCGGCGCTGCGCATCTGCGCCGACGCAGGCGTCCCGGTCCTGCCGCGGGGCGGAGGGACGAGCCTGGCCGGCCAGACCGTGGGACGCGCCGTTATCCTCGACTGCTCCCGCCACATGAACGCCATCGCCTCGATCGATCCGGACCGCCGCGAAGTCGTCGTGCAGCCGGGGGTCGTGCAGGATGAGTTGAACCTGGCGCTGGCCCCGCACGGGCTGCGCCTAGGTCCGGATACGGCCACGAGCAACCGCGCCACCCTCGGCGGTATGATCGGCAACAACTCCTGCGGCGCGCGCTCGATCGTCTATGGAAAGATGGTGGACCACGTCCGCTCGCTGCGCCTCCTGCTGGCCGGCGGGGAGGAGCTGTCGGTCGGGCCGCAGGACGAAGCGGCGCTGGCGCGCGCGCGGGGCGAGAGCTCGCGGGAGGGAGATCTCACCCGCGCCGTGCTCGAAATCGTCGAGGAGCAACGCGACGAGATCGAGCGCCGCTATCCGAAGCTGCTGCGCCGCGTCGCCGGCTACAACCTGCCGGAGATGCTGCAGCGCCCTTTCAATCTGGCCCGCCTCATTGTCGGATCGGAGGGCACGCTCGGCGTGGTCACCGAAGCGACGGTGGGCGTGGTGCCGCGTCCCGCCCACACCGTCATCGGCGTCGCGCACTTCGGCGATCTGCTGGAGGCGCTCGAGGCGACCCCGCTCATTCTTTCCCACGGTCCCTCGGCAGTCGAGCTGATCGACCGCTTCGTGCTGGAGATGACGCGGGCGCAACTGGAGTTCGCCCGCCGGATGACGTTCGTGCGGGGGGATCCGGAGGCGCTGCTGTTGATCGAACTCTCCGGTGATTCCCACGATGAGGTGCTCGACCGCCTGGCCGCGGTGGAACGGTCGCTGGCGTCGGCAGGGACGGGCTACGCCTTCGTACAGGCGGTCGAGGCCGCCGACCAGGACAACATCTGGCGGGTGCGCAAGGCCGGCCAGGGTCTGCTCCAGGGCGTGCGCGGGGACAGCAAGCCAATCACCTTCGTCGAGGACACTGCCGTGCCGCCGGAGCGCCTCGCCCCCTTCATCCGGCGCTTCCGCGAGATCCTGGAGCGCCACGGGGTGCGGGCGGCGATCTACGCGCACGCTAGCGTCGGCTGTCTGCACGTGCGTCCCCTCATCAACCTGAAAGAGGCCAGCCAGATCGAGACGATGCGGGCCATCGCCGAGGCGGTCGGCGAGCTGACGCTCGAGTTCGGCGGGGCGATGAGCGGCGAGCACGGCGACGGTCTCGTACGCGGGTGGTTCCTGGAGCGCTACTTCGGCCCGCAGATCTACTCCGCGTTCCGGACGATCAAGCGGGCCTTCGACCCCGAGGGTCTGATGAACCCGGGCAAGATCGTGGACGCGCCGTCGATGACCGCCGACCTGCGTTATGGTCCTGCCTATCGCACGATCCCGGTGGAAACGTACTTCGACTGGAGCCGCGAGGGCGGGTTCGCCGCAGCGGCGGAGCTGTGCAGCGGCGTCGGCGCCTGCCGCAAGAGCACCGAGGGGACGATGTGCCCCTCCTACATGGTGACCCATGAGGAAGAGCACTCCACGCGCGGGCGGGCGAACCTGCTGCGCAACGTGCTCTCCGGCGTCCTGCCTCCCGATGAGCTGACCGGCCGCCGCCTCTTCGAGGCGCTCGATCTCTGCGTCGAGTGCAAGGGCTGCAAGGCGGAGTGTCCGGCGACCGTGGACATGGCCAAGTTGAAGTACGAATTCCTGGCGCGCTACCAGCAGGCCCACGGCACGCCGCTGCGCGCCCGTCTCTTCGCGCACATCCACACGCTCAACCGGGTAGGCGCACGGCTGGCCCCGCTCTCCACGTGGCTGGCGGGCTCGGGGCCCGCGCGCGGCCTGCTCGAACGCGTCGCCGGCATCGACCGCCGGCGGCCCCTCCCGCCCTTTGCCCGCCCGACCTTCGCCGCCTGGTGGACGCGTCACCGCGGAGCCCCCAACGGCTCAGGCGGGCGGACGCGCCCCCGCGTCGTCCTCTTCGCCGATACCTTCCTTCAATACAACTCTCCTGAAGTCGGCCGGGCGGCCGTATCCGTGCTGGAACGTCTGGGGTATGAGGTGGCCGTGCCCCCGGTGACCTGCTGCGGCCGGCCGATGATCAGCAAAGGGCTGCTTGCCACCGCCCGCGCTCGCGCCGAGCGCAACGTGCGCACGCTCCTCCCCTACGCCGCCGCGGGAATCCCCATCGTCGGCTGCGAGCCGTCCTGCATCCTCACCTTCCGGGACGAAGTCCCCGACCTGATCCCCGGCGAGGACACGCGCATGATCGCCCGGTCGGCCTTCCTCATCGACGAGTTCCTGGCGCGCCACCTCCAGGAGCACGACTGGCCGGGCGCGACCTCAGCATCGCAGACGAGGGTGCTCTTCCACGGACACTGCCATCAGAAGGCGATCGTCGGCATCCAGCCCGCGCTCAGCGTGCTGCGCGCCGCCGGCTGCGTGGCGGAGGCCATCGACTCAGGGTGCTGTGGGATGGCGGGGTCGTTCGGGTTCGAGCGCGAGCACTACGAGATCTCCCTGGCGATGGGGGAGCGCCGGCTGCTGCCAGCCGTGCGCCGTGCCCCCGCCGAGACCGAGATCGTGGCCATGGGCGTCTCCTGCCGTCAGCAGATCGCCCACGGAACGGGGCGCCGCGCGAGACACCTCGTCGAGCTGCTCGCCGAGCGCCTCCCGCCGCCAGATCAGTCCGGGATGTAGACCTCGTTCGTGCTGCTGAAGGCGCCGCCGGGCCTGGGGCCGCCGCTGATGACGTAGATGCGGTCCTCCACGACGACGGCGGTGAGCCCGTGCCGCGGCGTGGGCATCGGCGCGCGGGCCGTCCAGGTGTTGGCGCGCGGGTCGTACTCCTCGTTCTCAGGATAAGTGGTCGGCCGCCCCAACTCCCCGCCCATGACGAAGATGCGGTCCCGCACCGCCGCGGCCGCGTAGCCGGACCGGGGCGTCGGCTGCGCGGCGCCGGCGCGCCAGGCGCTCGCGCGGGGGTCGTAGATCTCGGTGACGGCCACGTTCTGGCCGCGCACCCTCCCCCCGAAGACGTAGATCAGGCCGTCCACCGCCACGGCGCCGAGATGGTCGCGCGCGGTGCGCATGGGCGCGTGCGGCATCCAGCGGTCCGCCGCCGGATCGTATGTTTCGTTCGTGGTGACGTCCTGCTGTCCCGGGCCCACCCCGCCGATGGCGTAGATACGGCCGTCGAGGACGACCGCCGTCAGCGCACCCCGCGGCGTCGTCATCGGGGCGCGGGCGCGCCAGGCGTCCTGCGCGGGATCGTACTCGAAGACGGTGTTCAGCGGCCCCCCGAGCGCCCCGTACCCGCCGATGACGTAGAGTCTGCCCGCGACGGCAACCATGGCGGCGTGGTGCAGGGCCAGGGGGAGCGAGGCGCGGGTACGCCAAGTGTTGGCGGCGACATCGTACTCCTCCATCGCTCCGGTCACCCCGCCGGGGATGAACCCGCCCACGACGTAGATCTTGCCGCCGAGGGCGGCGCCGGCGACTTCCGTGCGTTGGGTCAGCATCGGCGCGCGGGATTCCCACCGCCCCGCGCCGGATGGCGCGCCGTAGGCGGGCGTCAGGACGCCGGCGAGGATGGCGGAAAGAATGGTGACGGTGGCGGCTCTCATCACTGCTGAAACGGAGGACGGCCGCGCCGGGTTGAGCGCGGGTCGAGGACGGCTAGACGCGCAGCCTGTTGGATCGCCGGCGGCGGCGCTTCGTCCCCTCGGGACGCTTGGCGCCGTCTGAGGCTTTCGCTCCGTCGCGGCTGCCGGGGAGCGTCTCCTCCCACGTCACGATGCTGTGGAAGAAGACCTTGTCCCCTTCCTCCAGTCCGCGCGTGACTTCGGTGATGTGCACGGAGGTGGCCCCGAACTCCTTGAGGGCTGATTCGACGGCGGCCTCGGGGTTCGCATCGTCCCCGCAGGTGAAGATGTCGAGAGCGACGTATCGCCGCTCCGGCCAGGTGTGCACGGAGAGGTGCGATTCGGAGATCACCACGACGCCGGAGACGCCGCCGGGGTTGAAGCGGTGGAAGGAGATCGACCAGATCTGCACCTTCGCCGCCTCGGCGGCCGAGACGAGGATCTGCTCCACGCGCTCGACCTTGCCGATGACCTCCGGGTCGCATCCGGACGCTTCGACGATGTAGTGGTGTCCGACCGGCTCCATCGCGCACCTCCCTCGCCGCGCGTGACGCTCAGCGTGGCAGGGTGATCAACGCGCGAAGTATATCACAGCGGCATCTCAGGCCAGCGCGGCGCGGCGGACCTGGCGCAGGGCGCGGCGGGCCTCCGCCTCCGTCCACCGGCGCCGTTCGTCCTGGGTCTGAGGCTGCAGCGGGGGAAGTGGTGCGGGACGGCCGTCGGGGCCGATGTGCACCGACGTGAGGTAGGCGGTGCAGGTGTGGCGGACCGTCCCCTCTCGTGGGTTCTCCGCGAGCACCCGCACGCCCACTTCAATTGAGGTCCGCCCGACGTAGTTGATGGCCGCCAGATAGGTGACGATGTTGCCCACCAGGATGGGGGCGTGGAAGTCCAGCGCGTCGATCGAAGCGGTGACCACGAAGCCGCGCGCGTACCGCACCGCCAGAATCGAGGCGACCTCGTCCACGGCGAGGAGAAGGGTGCCGGCGAACATCTTGTGGCCGGCCACGGCGTCCTCCGGGAAGACGATCCGCGAGACCTCGATCCCGTGGCGCAGCGGCGGCTGCGGCATCGGCATCACCGCGGGAGGCTCCTGCCGGGCCGCGAGGCGGGCGTCCCTCGCCTCCTTCCGCCTCATCGCCGCCGCCGCCAGCGCCGCCTCCGCAGGACCGGATGGGGTGATCGAGGCGCCGACCGGCTGAGGCCTCCCGTCATCGTCCACCGCCACCATCGAGAGATGCGCCGAGGTCGCTCGGCGGCGCTCCCCGGTGCGCGGGTTCTCCGCCTCGACTTCCACACCCACGTCCATCGAGGACCGGCCGACGTGCTCGATCTGGCTGCGCAGGAAGACCAGGTCGCCTACCCGGACGGGAGCGAGGAAATCCAGATCCTCCATGCTGCCAAGGGCGACCGCATGCCGCGCCAGGCGCAAGGCGGGGAGGGTTCCGGCGGCGGTGATCCAGTACATCATCCGGCCGCCGAAGAGGTTCCCCTGCACGTTGGCGTGCTCGGGCAGCACCAGGTGCACGAGCTCCTGGCGGGTCTCGGCGATGGACGGCATCAGCCGGCCAGGCCGCGCTCGCCTACCAGTTCGAGGAAGCGGATGATCGTGTCGATGCCGCGGTAGAAGTTGGGCAGGTAGAACTTCTCGTTCGGCGAGTGCAGCCGGTCGTCGCGCAGCCCGAAACCCATCAGCACCGCGGGGGCCTTCAGGGCGTTGACGAACCCGGCGACCACCGGCACGCTGCCCCCCTCGCGGACGTAGACTGGGGCACGTCCGATGACCTCCTCCAGGGCTTGCGCCGCCAGGCGGACGGCGGGCTCATCGGGCGAGACGACCGCGGGATCGGCCAGGGAGTGCACGCGCACCTCGGTGCGCACGCCCGGCGGGGCCAGCTGCTGCACCTTCTTCGTGAACGCTCGGAGCACCGCTTTGGGGTTCTGATCCGGCACCAGGCGCATGCTGATCTTCGCGCTGGCGTGGGCGGGGATGACCGTCTTGGCGCCGGGACCTGTGAACCCTCCGGGGACGCCGTGCACTTCCAGGGTGGGGCGCGCCCAGATGCGGTCAAGCACGTCGTACCCCTCCTCCCCCGGAGCCACCTCGACGCCGACGTCCTTCAGATAGTCCGCTTCAGAGAAGGGCAGCCGCTCCCAGGCCTCCCGCTCCTGCGCCGAGGGCCCCTTCACCGCAGCGTAAAACCGCGGGATGGTGACGCGCCCGCGCCGGTCCTTCAGCCCGGCGACGATGCGGGCGAGGGCTTCGATCGCGTTGGGGGCCGCGCCGCCGTACTGCCCGGAGTGCAGGTCCCGGGCGGCGCCCCAGGCTTCGACTTCGGTGTAGACGAGCCCGCGGAGACCGGTGACCAGCGCCGGGAGCTCCGGGGCGAAGAACATGCCGTCGCAGACCAGCGTGGCGTCGGCGGCGAGGAGCTTCTTGTGCTTGGGGATGAAGCCCACCATCCGCGGGCTGCCGATCTCCTCCTCCCCTTCGATAAAGAACTTGACGTTGACGGGGAGGCGCCCGCCCGAGCGCATCCAAGACTCGATGGCGAAGATCTCGGCCATCAGCTGGCCCTTGTCGTCGCTCGCCCCGCGCGCGTAGAGGTTGTCGCCACGGACCGTGGGCTCGAACGGTGGGGACTCCCACTCGTCGAGCGGGTCGGGAGGCTGGACGTCGTAATGGCCGTAGCAGAGCAAGGTCGGGCGACCCGGCGCCCCCAGCCACTCCCCGTAGACGATGGGGTGATTCTCGCTCTCGATGATGCGGGATTTCAGCCCGAGATCAGAGAGCCGCTCCTCCAGCCAGCGCGCCGCGCGTGCCAGGTCGGGGTAGTGCTCGGGCAGCGTGGAAACGCTGGGAATGCGGATCAGCGATTTGAGGTCTTCGAGGAAACGTTCACGATGCTCTTGGGCGTACGCGCGTGGGTCCACGGCTCTTAGATTCGGGACGAACCTCTCCGCTTCCCCCGGGGGCTCAGTGCAGTCGAGGCTCGGGCACCTACGAACGCGGCGCGCGGGTGAGGCGAATCTGCAGCTTGACGGTGACAGGGTCCTCCGCCACGAAGACGAGAAAGCGCGGAATGGGAATGCCGAATTCGGTCATCCGCACGACCACCTCGCCGCGCGCGACGTAGGATCCCTCCTCAACGCTGATCTCCAGCGGCACCTCGACCGGACGAGTAACCTCTTTGATCGTGAGCCGGCCGCGCAGGAGCCCTGTGAACCGCGCGCCTTCCGGCGCCGCCGCCGTGGCCGTTCCCCGAAAGGTGATGAACGGGAACTCCTCCGTGTTGAGGAACGGGGCGCTGCGCATCTGATTGTCGCGCAGGCCGACCCCCGTGCGGATGGTGCGGGCGTCGATGCGCGCGGTGACCTCCGCGGCGTACCCTTCTACGCGCTCGCGCACGGCGACGGTCCCCGTGATCCTCGTCGTGCGGCCGGTGAACCCGCCGCGGTTGTCTTTGACGACGAACTCGACGCTGTTCGACGGATGGGCAATGGCAAAGCCTCCGGTCGGTAGGGGGGCGGCGGCGACCGCCGCGGCGGCGATGAGCGCTCCCGCGAGCGCGTGCGGATTCATCTCGCAGCACCTGCACTCACCCTACCCCGCCACTGTCACGAGAAGGTCGCCGGGGCGGTAGCCGCAGAAGGTGATGATCGTGTCTGTCCGGTTCTGGCTCTCCCGGCTGGGCGAGGAGCGGGCCCGCCGGGCCGCGACCCGCTGGATCTTGCTGGCCTCCCTTGCCGGCTTTGCCATCACCCTCCTGCTCTTCATCGCGACCGGACGGGGGACGGGGCAATGGTTCTTCCTCCTCGTCGTCTGGATCGGTCTCGTCTTTCTCCCCCTCTGGCTCCTCACGCAGGCGTTCCAATCCCTGGGTCCGGCGCTGCGTCGGGGGTTGACCGGCGCGGCGACCGCGCGGGCGGATCGGTATCGGGGTCCCTCGACCGTCACGCTGGTGGTCGAGCATCTCTTCGACCGACACGTGCTGATGCCGCGGATCGCCACCCCGGAGCTGGCCGTCAAGGCGCGTGAAGCGGCCGCAGTCATCGTCATGCGCACCGGTCGAGGCGCGGCCACCAGCGTGGGAGCGCCGTTGACGTCGTGCCTTGCGGAAGTCAACGCCTGGACGAGAAGCCTCAGTCGCTGGGCTGCAACGGACGCGGGAGAGCACATCCAGGCCCGCTGGGCAGAGGTGCGGGCCCTCGCCGCCCTGGCTGCCCTCACCAAGACTCTGCTGGCGGTCTCAGAGGATCAGCGTCTTTCGCCGGGCGGCGTCCTGCAGGGAACCAACCCGATCCCCGGCGTTGAGGGAGCCGGCGTGGTCCACACCTTCCTGGACGCGGTCCTCGATCACTGCGATCGGCTGGCGTTGGAAGTCGAAGCTCCGCCCTGGGTAGACCCCTTCTCGGGCCTATTTGAAGCCCTCCCGAGACCTGGGGACTCGCTCCGTGGCCTCTGGCAACGCTACATCGAGACCCCTCCCCCTGCCCCAAGCGCCCTGGAGGCGTTCGTACAGGCCACTCTTCACGCCTGACCGGGCGGGCGGCTATGATGCAGGGTGGCTGTGGCACTCTTTCTGCGCGAGGCAGATGTCGCCGCGCTCGTGGGGATGGACGACGTCATTGACGTCGTGGAGCGAGGCTTTCGCGAACATGGCGCCGGCCGCGCCGTCAACCGTCCTCGCCAGCGCGTCGCCGTCGAGGGAGGGACGCTGCACGTCATGGCGGCGGGGTTGCCCGCCTGGGGCGTCTTCGGCCTGAAGAGCTATGCCGTCACCCGCGACGGGCGGCGGTTCGTCTCTCTCCTCTACAGCGCCGAGTCGGGGGAGCTGCTCGCGATGATGGAGGCGGAAGGGCTCGGCCGGCTGCGCACCGGCGCGGCCAGCGGGGTGGCGACGCGGTACCTGGCGCGGGCCGACGCGGGGGCCGTGGGCATTCTCGGCTGCGGGGGCCAAGCGCGCACCCAGCTCGAGGCGCTGGCGCGGGTGCGCCCGGTGGCGCTGGTGAAGGCGTACAGCCGCACGCCGGCGCGGCGGGAGGCGTTCGCCGAGGAGATGGTGGCCGCCCTCGGCGCCGAGGTCGTGGCGGTAGACTCGGCGGAAGAGGCGGTCGACGGCGTCGACGTCATCGTCACGATCACCTCGGCGCGCGAGCCGGTCCTGCGCGGCGCCTGGCTCCGGCCCGGTGTGCACATCAACGCCGCCGGCTCGAACGCGGCGGGCCGGCGCGAGCTCGATGAGGAGGCGGTGGGCCGCGCCGCGCGCGTCGTGGTCGACGCCCGCGACCAGGCGATGGTCGAAGCCGGCGACCTGCTGGCCCCGATCCAGTCCGGCCGGTTGTCCTGGGAGCAGGTCGAGGAACTGGGACCAATCGTGGCCGGTGCTCTTCCCGGCCGCCGCAGCGAGGAGGAGATCACGCTCTTTGAATCACAGGGCATCGCGCTCGAGGACGTGGCGACGATGTCCCTGATCTACACCCGGGCCCGGGAAACCGGCAGGGGAGAGGAGATCGCGCGCTGATGGTCTTCCAGGTAGTGGCCAAACCGCTGACCAGCTATCCCTGCGATGCCCTCGTGGTGGGATTCGTCGAGCCGCCCGGCAAGCTCGAGGGGCAGCTCGCCTCCCTCGACCGGGCCATGGGGCGGCGGCTCTCGCTGTCGCTGCAGGAAGAGGGGTTCACCGGCCGCCGCGGCCACACGACGCTCCTCCACACCGGGCGGGCCGCGCCACGGCGGATCATCGCCATCGGCCTGGGGCCGGAGCGAGAGGTCGGTCCGGAAGCGTTTCGCACCGCGGCCGCCGCCGCGATGCGCCGCGCCGCCGATCTAAAGCTCCAGCACGTGGCCTTCGCCCCCCTGCGCGAGCGGGACGCCCGCCTGCGCCTCTACACGCAGGCGCGGGTGGAAGGGATCATCCTGGGCGCCTACCGCTTCGAGCGCTACCGCAGCGAGCAGGGGCGGCCGGTCGCGACCGTCTCGCTGCTGGCGGCGGACCGCACACAGGCGAAGGTCGTCGAGCGCGGCCTGGCCGACGGAAAGGCTTTCGGCGAGGCCACCACGCTGGCGCGCGATCTGGTCAACGAGCCGCCCAACGTGATGACGCCGACTCGCATGGCCGAGCGGGCGGCCGAATTCGGTAAGCAGCCGGGGCTGCGCGTCACCTCGTTGGGCGCGGGCGGCCTCACCCGCCTGGGGATGAACGCCCTCCTGGGCGTGGGCCGCGGCAGCGCCGAGGAGGCGCGCTTGATCGTCATGGACTACGCTCCCGCGCACCAGCGGCGGAGCATCGCCCTGGTCGGCAAGGGGGTGACGTTCGACAGCGGCGGGCTCGACATCAAGACCGCCGACCAGATGGTCTCGATGAAATCCGATATGGCGGGCGCCGCCGCGGTGATGGCGGTCATGTCGGCGGTGCCGCAGATGATCAAACACCTGCGCGTCGTCGGCATCATGGCCGCGGTGGAGAACCTCATCGGACCCACGGCGATGAAGCCCGGAGACATCATCAAGGCGATGAACGGCAAGACGATCGAGATCACCAACACGGACGCGGAAGGCCGCCTCGCCCTCGCCGACGCCATCGCCTACGCGGCGGGGCAGCGGGTGAACGAGATCATCGACATCGCGACGCTCACCGGCGGCGCCGAGGTCGCCCTCGGTCCCTTCGCGGCGGCCGTCATGGGCACCGATCAGAAGATCATCGACGCCCTGCGCGACGCCGGCGAGGAGGCCGGCGAGCGGTTGTGGCAGCTCCCTCTCTACGAAGAGTACCGGGAGGCGATGAAGAGCAAGATCGCCGACCTGCGCAACTCCTCCGGGCGCTGGGGCTCGGCGGAGAAGGGCGGCGCCTTTCTGCGGGAGTTCACCGGCGGCAAGCCCTGGGTCCATCTGGACATCGCGCCCGTGGCCTTCCTAGAGCGCGACGAAGGCACCGGGCCCTACCGGTCGATGGGCGGGGCGACCGGTTTCGGCGTACGCACCCTGCTGACCTACCTGCGGCGCTTGGACGCGCGGCGCTGAGTCGTCCGCCGGCCCGAGCCGCCGGATGCGCCCTTGCTCCCGGCAAGACGCAGGCGCTGCGGCCGGGAGCGTGGCACGCGCTCGATGAGTGTGCGCGCCTCCAGGTCGAGCTTGACGGTCACGTAGTACCAGCTCACAGACCCGGCGAACCGGCCGCGCAGGCGCCGCCCGACTTCATCCTGCAGGGCCTCGGCGGTCATCTCACCCCGTGCCCGCAGCGTCGCGAGCACCGCGCTGCGCACCGCGTCGTAGTTCTTCCGGTCGATGTTCCTGCCGCCCTTGGCGGGATCGGGGTGTTTGGTTGCGATCTTCTCAGCCATGCGTCTCCCTCCACGAGGTTACCATTGGTCCGCCCGGGGATCCCAGAACAGCCCTTCCAGGCCGACCCGCTCGAAGATCTCGACCATGTCGTCGGCCCCGGGCCGCCGGGATTCTTCCGTCAGCCGGTTCTCGTACCAGATCACCGCCAGCTGCCATAGCTGCTCCAAGCTGATCAGCGGACGCTGTGGCACTCCCCGCGCCTTGCACCACGCCCTCACTGTCTCTTCCGACCGGAAGAGTAGCATCGTCGCTCAGGTGTGGATGATGTCCGCCCACCACCGGGCCGCCGGAACGGCGAAATGGACGACGCATGCCTGGGGGACAGGCCTCCCCTCACGCACGTCCAGGGTGATGCTCTCTCCCGTGTGCCCGTCCGAGGCCTCAATCGCGGCGTCCTTGTGCAGGGCCGCGGAGATGCCATACGCGTCCCAGATACAGTTGGCGAAGTAGGCCCGACCCTCTACGGTGACGCGAAACGGAGTCTCGATGGCGGAAAACGGCGGAGCCATGCGGATGCGCGAAGGATCGCCGGGCTCGGGCGCCAGCAGGCGTTTCTGATGAAGGCGATCACAGGCGGCGGTCACGGCCTCGACGGAGAAGCCCAGGGCCGTCGCGATCTCCGCGGCGCTGGGCGCCCGGGCGGTCGCTGCGAACGTGTCGTAGATCTTCAGCTTGACGGCCACGTCCATCCGGCTCGGGTCAGGCATGGGCCAGCACCCAGACCTCGAGCTCCGTCGGGAGGGTCTCGCGGCTGACCGTCACGCCGCGCTCTTTCCGTGACACCCCCGTCTTTCCCCTGATGAACTCATCGATCGTGCCGATCGGCCAGTCCGCATTGACCTCGGTCTTATAGTGCATCGGGATGACGACGCGGGGGTTGAGGGCGGCGACCACCTGGTCGGCCTGCGTCGCGTCGATCGTGTAGAACCCGCCTATGGGAATCATCAGGAGGTCCGGCCGCCCGATCGCCGTGACCTGCTCGGCGTCAAGCGTGTGGCCGAGGTCTCCAGCGTGGACCACGCGCAGCCCGTCCACGTCGAAGAGGAAGACGCTGTTGCGCCCGCGCTGAGATCCCTTCGAAGGATCATGGAAGGTCGGCACCGTCGTGACCCCGACCGCGCCGATCCGTTCGTCCACGGTCGCCCACCCCTTCCCTCCCCCGGTGAGGCCGCGGATCACCTTGGGCTTGCCCTGCGCTGTGGCGACGTGGTTGTGATCGAAGTGCTCGTGCGAGACGGTCACCGCGGTCGGAGAAACGACGGGGATCGGGTACCCAGGCTGATCGTCGAAGGGATCGATCAGGATCGTGGTGCCGTCGCCGGCCGTGAGGAGAAAACTGGCGTGGCCGAAATAGGTCAGCTCCATCCCTCGCCTCCGTTCACGCCCAGGGCGACCGCGGAAACCTGAGGCCCCGCGCCGAAGTTCTCTCTGCGATGTCGTTGCTTAGGTTCACGGGGAAGACCCGCTCACCCTCCGGCGCGGCGGCTCCGCCGCCCTGATGCGCCGCACGACCCGCACAGCCGAGGACCTGCGCGCGCTGGCGGCGGTGGCGCGCGGGGATGTCGCCGCCGACCTCATCCTCGAGGGAGGCCGCGTCCTGAACGTCTACTCCGGCGAGGTCTTGGAGGCGAACGTCGCCATCGCGGGCGGCCGGATCGCCTACGTGGGGTCGCGGGCGACCACCGGGGCAGAGACGTCCATCTTTCCAGTGAAGGGCCGCATCCTGGTGCCCGGGTACATCGAGCCACACGCGCACCCGGCCGGGTTCTCGAACCCCGTCGCCCTGGCCGAGGCGGTGCTCCCCCTCGGCACCACGGCCATCGTTCTGGACACGCTGCACCTGCTGCTGCACGCGCGCGAGGACGACCTCCCCGAGTTCCTGGCCGCGCTGTCTGCCCTCCCCCTGCACTACTACTGGTTCCTGCGGCTGCACGGACAGGGGCACGAGGATCGCGAGCGCGACCTCTTCGCCCCGGAACGGCTGGAACCGCTGCTGCGGTTGGAGAGCGTCCGCGCGGTGGGCGAGGTGACGCGGTGGCCGGCGCTGCAGGCCGGGGAGGCGGCCACGGCGGCGGCCGTCGCCGCAGGCCTGGCGGCCGGACGGCGGGTGGAGGGGCACGCCCCCGGCGTGAGCGCGGAGCGGCTGCAGACGCTGACCGCGACCGGGATCAGCAGCGATCACGAAGCGATGACGCCGGAGGAGGCGCTCGCCCGCCTCCGCGCCGGGCTCTACGTCATGCTGCGCCATTCCTCGATCCGCCGGGACCTGCCTCAGCTGGCGTCGGTCGCCACGGCCGCGCGCGCTTTCTCGGGCCGCCTGATGCTCACCACCGACGGACCGAACCCGGTCTTCATCGACGAGGCAGGATACATTGACCACCTTATCGCCGTCGCCATCGAGGCGGGCGTGCCTGCCATCGCCGCCTACCAGATGGCGACGAACAATCCGGCCGCCTACTACGGCCTCGACGAGGAGATCGGCGCCATCGCCGCGGGCCGGCTCGCCGACATCAACGTGGTCAGCGACCTCACCCGTCCGCGGCCCGAGGTTGTCTTCGCCCGGGGACGCCTGGTCGCCGAGGGCGGCCGCCTCACCGCCGCTCTCCCCCAGCCGGACTGGGCGAAGTATCTCCCCCCGGCCTACGCGCCTTCCTGGCAGCCTGGGCCGGACCTCTTTCACCCTCCGCAGGGGGAGTTCGTGCCGGCGATGCACCTGGAGAATGAGGTCATCACGCGCCGCCGCGACGTCCGAGCCGACGGCGCAGCGCTGCCTCCCGGCATCCTGCAGATCGCTCTCCTCGATCCCGAGGGCCAGTGGATCTCCCGCGCGCTGCTCAGCGGGTTCGCCGAGCGGCTGGACGGACTGGCCTCGACCTTCTCCGTCGTCCGTGGCGTCACCGTGATCGGCGCGGCCCCCACGGCGATGGCCCTCGCGGCGCGGCGGGTCCTGGAGATGGGCGGGGGCGTCGCGCTGGTCGAAGGGGAGCGGGTGATCTTTGACTTCCCGCTTCCGCTCGCGGGGATGATGTCCCGGGAGTCCTTCCCCACCGTCGTTTCCGCGGTGCGAACGCTCACCACCCTTCTGCGCGAGCGCGGCTACCCGCACAACGACCTCCTCTACACCCTGCTCTTTCTCTCCTTCGATGCGCTGCCCGATCTCCGCCTGACCTACCGAGGCCTCTGGGACGTGAAGAAGCAGCGGGTCCTCCTTCCCGGAGAGGATCTGCGTTGATCGAGCCCACCGACCGGAGGAACGCACCCGCGCAGAGCGAAGGGATGCCTGCCCCTGTAAAATCCGGTGATGAATGGGAGGGAAAGACGATGCCAGGCTTTACGCACATCGAGATACCGACGCGTGACCTCAAGCGCGCCAAGGACTTTTATGGAAAGGTCTTCAGCTGGACTTTCCAGGATTGGGGGACAGAGTACGCGCTCTTTTCTCCGCCTGGCGGCGGCGTCGGCGGAGGCTTCAATAAGGTAAAGGTCGTACCGAAGCGGCCGGTCGTGCAAGCGTACATCGATGTGCGCGACATCGAGGCGACGTTGAAGAAGATTCGCCGGGCGCGTGGCAAGGTACTCAGACCGAAGTCAGAAGTAGAGGGCCAGGGCTGGTGGGCATCCTTCGCCGACCCGCAGGGCGCCGTGCTCTTCCTCTGGCAGTCAACGCGCAAGGGCAAGCAGCGCTAGCAGCGCCGCACGCCGGACCGAGAAGTTCATTGGAACTTGAATGGAAACTCGCCCCGGGGCGAGTTGAGGTTCTAAGCATGCAGCTCGATCACATCGCCGTCGGCGAGGACGTGGTCGCGGCTGACCATCTGGCCGGAGTACTCGCGGTCGTTCCAGAGCCGCGCATACTTCAGGTGCTCGGCGAAGTCCTTGTGAACCACGCCGGCCGCGTCGACCACCGTGCTGCCGCGGGGAAGCACGAAGGGCGCCGTGAGATCCGCTTTCCGCCCGGGCGGTTTGCTGTAGATCCGGATGACCCCCAGCAGATCGAACAGCGCGCGACGTAGGGCTTCCAGGTTCTCGCCCGTCACAGTTGATGTGGCCAGGACGGGGAGGCGTGCGGCGAAGAGATCCCGAAACGCGGCCAGCCGATCCGCCGCGCCGGGGCGGTCCGTCCCCGTGGCCACGAAGTGCGCCGGGCGGCCCGCGCCGTAGGAGCCGACGCCCCTCACCTCGACTCGCGCTGCCGCGAGCAAATCCAGTACCGTCTGAGCCTGCCCGACGACCTCATCATCCCGCAGGTCAACGACCAGCAGGACCGCATCGGCCGAGCGGATGATCGCGTACAGCCACGCCTCGGTGAGATCGACGGTCAGCGGCGGCAGGTCCACCAGCTGTATCTGCACGTTCTCGAACGGCACCATGCCGGGCATGGGGAGCCGCGTGGTGAACGGATAATCCGCCACCTCTGGCTCGGCCCGGCTGAGGGCGCGCAGGAGTGAGGACTTGCCGGTGTTGGGGGCGCCCACCAGCACTACCTGGCCGGCGCCTTCCTTGGGGACGTGGTAGAAGGGCTTCGCCCGCGCCGCGCCCTTCTTCCGCTGCTCGACCGCGCTGCGCGTCCGGGCGATGCGGCGCTTGATGTCCGCCTGCATCTTCTCCGTGCCCTTGTGCTTGGGGATCGTCGCCAGCATCTCTTCCAGGGCGGCGAGCTTGTCCTGCGGCGTGGTCGCGTCCTTCCACTTCCGCTCGGCGGCCAGGTAGTCGGGGGTGAGGTTGGCGGGCATCGGTCCCGGTGTATTGTATCAACGGAGCCAGCGATGTCCGAAGCCGCCGAACCGATCGCGTCCGCCCCCGTCGCCACACGCCTCGACGTGCTCGCGCCGCTGCGTGTGCGCAACTTCCGCAATCTCTGGATCGGCCAGAATGTCTCGCTGGCGGGCGATCAGTTCAAGTTCGTCGCGCTCTCCTGGCTCGTGCTCTCCCTCACCGGCCGCAGCGGGGCCCTGGGCTCGGTCTTGATGCTGCAGGCGATCCCCCGGGCGATCTTGATGCTGCTGGGCGGGGTGGTCACCGACCGTCTCCGCCCGCGCACGGTGATGCTGGCGTCGGACATCCTGCGCGCCGGGGTGGTAGGACTCTTCGCCCTCTTCACCGCGACCGGCCAGATCACCATGCCCGCGGTCTACGCCCTGGCGCTGCTCTTTGGGATCGTGCACGCGTTCTTCTTCCCCGCCGCCTCCTCCATCATGCCCGAGCTGGTCGAACCGGGACTGCTGCGTCAGGCCAACGCGCTCAACCAGGTGACGAGCCAGGTCGTGCTCTTCGGCGCCCCGGCGCTGGCCGGGTGGCTGGTGGCGACGGTGGGCACGGCCGGAGGGTTCGCCGTCGACGCCAGCAGCTTCCTCATCTCCGCGCTCTTCCTGATGCTGATCGCCGCCCCGCCCCGGCCGGCGGCGGCCGCCAGACAGAGTGCGTGGCGCGATCTGGCGGCAGGCTTCGGCATACTCCGCAGGGACCGGCTCTTGGCCGCGGTCATCGCCATGGCCTCCATCTTCTTCTTTGGATACGCGGGCGCCGCGTACGTAGGCATCCCGGTGCTGGCGAAGACGCTCGGCGCGGGGCCGCGCGGCGTCGGCCTGCTGTTCTCGGCCTACGGGCTCGGCGCCCTCGCCGGCGGGATCTTCGGGGGGATGGTCCGCGTCCGGAGGCGCGGACCGGCCAGCACGACGGCGATCGCGGCGATGGGCCTGGTCTTCGCAGCCATCGCCCTCGCCCAGACGGTCTGGCAGGCGGCGGCGCTGCTGGTCGCCTCGGGCGCGGTGTTCTCCTGGCTCGGCATCATCTACATCACGCTGATCCAGCAGCGGGCGGAGCGCGCGTTCGTCGGCCGGGTGATGGGCATGCTCATGTTCGGCATCTACGGCCTCTACCCCGTCTCCTACGGCCTGGCCGGCTGGATCTCGGAGTGGCTGGGGGTGCGCGCCCTCTTCGTCGCCGGCGGGCTGATGATCACCCTGGCGGGCATCGCCGGCTGGACGGTCCCCGAACTGCGCCGGTTGGACTAGGACGGGTAATGAACTCGCCCGGGCGCCGCTGCGTTTCCCACTCGGCAGCACCCGACGCACCAGAGGTGAATCTCATGCGCTGGATCATTGCAGGAGCGCTTGTCCTCGCCGTCCTCGCCGGCACCGCGCCGGTGTCGGCGCAGACGCCCGAGGCGGGCCGCAATCAGATCGTCACCACCGGACACGGCCAGGTCGACGTCCCGCCGGATCAGGCGACGCTGACCGTCGGCGCGAGCTCCCAGCGGACCACCGCCGCCGAGGCGATGGCGGAGGTGACCCGCGTCGCCGCCGCCACCCTGGCGCGCTGGCAGCAATTGGGCGTTCGCCGCGAAGACATCCGCACTGCCGCCGTGCAGGTCTTTCCGGTCTACAGCGCCCCACGTGAGGGCGCCCCGCAGATCACCGGCTACCGCGCCACCTCGCTGCTGACGCTGACGACGATGAACCTGTCGCTGGTGGGGCGGGCCATCGACGCCGCTGTGGCCGGCGGCGCCAACACCATCCAGGGGATCAGTTTCGGCCTGCGCCACGCGACGAAGGCGCGCACCGACGCGCTCGCCCTCGCGGTGCGCGAGGCGCGCGAGAAGGGCGACGCCATCGCCCTGGCCGCCGGGCTGCGTATCCGCGGCATCGACCGGATTGTGGAAGGCGGCGTTGAGGTGATCGTGCGGGAGGCGCGCGCGATTCAGGCGGCGCCCGCCCCCCCGGCGCCGTTGGAGCCTGGGCTGGTCACCGTCACCGCGCAGGTGACGATCATCTTCAACTTCTAGTTCGTCAGGCCGGGCCGTACTCGCGCAGCAGTTCCGCCTCCACCTCGCCGGCCGCCCGCGCCATGAACCGCTCGATCTCCTCGGGGCGCTCGGGACCGGCGCCGTCGGGGGTCGGCCGCCACACGCGGGTGGCTGCGTAGTCGAGGAACGGCGACATCGAGGCGAAGGGATAGATGATGTAGACTTTTTTGCCGGTGGCGTGGGCGTGCAGCATCTCGGAGAGCACGCCGAACGACATCTGCCCCGTCGGGTAGAAGACCACGTTCATGTCGGACTGATCGATCAGCCGCAGGTCCCGCCAGACCGTCGCCCGCCCGAGGTTCAGCCGGGTGCGTTCGTCCAGCGATGCCGCCCACTCCCGCGCCTGATCCAGCGACCCGGCCCAGGCCCGGATGTCGGCGCGCTGCTCCGGCGAGAACTGCTCGTCGAACTCCTTCGTGCCGATGCGGGCCAGGGCGAGGGCCTCTTCATCCTTCACCGAGAGCGGATCGAACACCACGAAGTGCTCGCGCAGCCGGCGGGCGAAGCCGCGGGCCTCGTCGATCAGGTTCCAGCGCCCCTCCCGCCTCAGGTGGGTGATCGGGTAGCCGAGGTAGATGCGGGGCCTTTTAAAGCAGATCAGATCAAAGAGGGTCTGCGTCGGCTCGTCGTGCGCCACCAGGTAGTGGGGGACGCGCTCGTAGTCGGCGAGCATCTTGGTGAGGAAGACCTCCTGCTCTTGCCACATGATCAGCTCGTTGGTAGGCACCTGGTCGCGCCACTGCGCCGTCTCGTTGAGCCGCTGCAGGATCTTGTAGACGCTGTCGACGATCGTGACGTAGAAGATTCCCTCGGGGCGGATAGGCGGCGCGACCTTGAGCTCGGGCAGCGTCTGCTGCACCGCGGTGGGATCGGGGCGCTCGAGGCGGCGGCGCGTCTCGTCGAAGATGAGCTTGAGGTAGTGGGTGTCCAGCCCGGGAATGAGGTGTCCCTTCCACCAGAAGCAGGCGTGGGTGACGAGGATCGTGGCGGTGTCCTCGCGCCAGAGGTCGGGATCGTTGACCACTTCGGTCAGCGCCACGGCGCGCAGCTGCTGCAGGGCGTCGGGGGACATGTCCAGGATCGTCTCGGTGCGCACGTCCGAGCCGAGGTCGCGGGCGCGCTCCAGCATCAAGTGTCCCACGTCGATCATGCGGATGCGCTTGATCGGCGAGGTCCAGCGCCCCTCGACCATCGCCGCCTCGATGCGGCGGCCGGCTTCGTCGACCAGGCGCAGGATGTAGCCCGGTCCGCCGCCCAGCTCGTGGACCTTCCCCGACCCGCTGACGCCCGTGGCGATGACGATCATCGGCTCACGCCTTCACCTCAAAGGCCTGTACCCGCTTCCAGTCCACCTCCAGACCGAGCCCCGGGCCCTGCGGGAGATCGAGCATGCCCTCCCGCGGCTCGGGGAAGGGCTGCGTGAAGATGTCGCGCAGGGGGTTCTCGGTGTAGCCGTCGGCGCTGAGGAGCTCCGGCAGCATGTACTCGTAGGTCATGAAGTTGGGAATGGCCGCCGCCAGGTGCAGCGAGGCGAGGTGGGCCACGCCGGCGGAGAACCCGGTGTGCGGCGCGACGCGTAGGTTGTACGCGTAGGCCAGCGCGCCCAGCTGCAGCGCCGCGGTGAAGCCGCCGATACGGGCGATCTCCGGCTGCAGCACGTCTACCGCCCGGCGTTCGATCAGGTCGCGGAAACCGAAGATGCCGAACTCGGACTCCCCCGCCGCCAGGGGCACCGCCTGTCCGCGGCGGATCACCTCGTAGCCCGACAGGTCGTCCGGCGGCACCGGCTCCTCCAGCCAGGAGATGTCGTACGGCTCCAGTTGCCGGCCGAGGCGGATCGCGGTGGCGGCGTCAAACGCCCCGTTGGCGTCGAGCATGATCGCCACATCCGGCCCGACCGCCTCCCGGATGGCGGCCACCGAGGCCACGTCCCCGCGCAGGCCGCCCTGATCCGCGCGGCGCCCGATCTGCACCTTAATCGCGCGGAAGCCTCGCCGTTTCATCCCCGCCGCTTCAGTGGCCATGCGCTCGACGTCGGTCAGGTAGACCTTGGAGGCATAGCAGGCCACGCGGTCGCGTCCGGCGCCGCGCAGCGTGCGGTAGAGCGGCTCGCCGGCGGCGCGCGCCAGGAGATCCCACAGCGCCGTATCGATCCCGCTGATCGCCTCGAGGACGAAGCCGCGGGAGTGCCCCCAGCGGCGCAGCTGCGCGAACATTTGCTCCCAGAGGCCGGCGATGTCCCTCGGATCGCGCCCCACCACCAGCGGAGCGAGGAGATCGTCGACGATGCCGGCGACGACCCGCGGGGTCTTGCGCGCGATGGCCTCCCCTACTCCCGTGACGCCGTCGTCGGTGGTGACCTCGACGAGGGTGCCGAAAAACGTCGAGTAGTCGCCGATGCTGAACGAGATGGGCTTCGGCGCCTTCGCGGCGAGGGGGTGGGCGACGACGCGCTCGATCTTCATCGATAGAGATCCTCCTCCAGCGGGCGCACCAGCTCGGCCGCGCCAACGCCGTCGGCCACGAAGCGCGCGCCGCGGATCAGTACCACCGGCCGCCCCTCATCGGCCTGCCCCTGCAGCAGCCCCGCCGCGCCGGCCAGCTCGTCGGCGACGGCTTCCACCGTGCGCCGCAGCAGGTAGCCGTAGCGGTCCGCCTGGCCGGCGTAGCTGAGCAGGGGGGCGATGCCCGCTGCCCCGATGGCGACGCCCACGGCTCCGTTGCGGTGGGGGCGCCCGTGGCTGTCGCTGATGATCACGCCGACCTGAACGCCGAAGGTCTCCGCGAGGGCGTCGCGGATGCGGCCCGCGGAGGCGTCCGGATCCTCCGGCAACAGGCTGACGACCTCCTCGCTGCCGGCGACGTTCGAGTGGTCCACCCCGGCGTTGGCGCAGATGAACCCGAGGCGATGCTCGGCAATGATTAGGCCGCGGCGGTGCCGGTTGATCGCCACCGACTCCTGCAGGATCAGCTCGACCTCCCGCGCGTCCTTGCCCGTCTCCGCGGCCAGGGCCCCCGCCCGCGCGCCGGGATGAACCTGGTTGAGCTCGACAATACGGCCCTCGGCTTTCGAGACCACCTTTTGAGCCACGACCAGCACGTCACCTCCCTGAGGCGTCATCGCGCTGCGCTGCAGGCAGTCCACGATCTGACGCGGGAGGTCATCCCCCGCGCGGACCTCGGGAAACCGCTCCAACGCCCAGAGCTGCATCGCTCCGCCGGACAGATTACCGGCCACCTTCCCGCTTAGCTGAGACAGTTACCAACCGCACCACAGGCCTCCAGATCCTTGTGCCCTACCTCAAGAGTGAAACAGCTCGTGATTGCTGTCCAGTTGGGCTATGGAGGCGGACCGGCCACGGCCAGTGCGTAGTCCAGTGTGGGAAATTGCCGCGCCGCGGCCTGTATCGCGTCGGCAGAGACGGCGCGAATGATCGCGGGGTATCGTTCCAGGTAGTCTAGCCCGAGCGCGAAGAACTCCATCTCGGCCAGGGCGGCCGCCTGGCCGGCGTGGGTCTCCAGTCGCACCGCCAGGGAGCCGACGAGGAAGTCGCGCGCGTCGTCGAGTTCCGAGGCGGTGGGGCCCTCGCGCCCGAATCGCACGGCTTCCTCCAGAATAGCCTCGACAGTCCGATCGACGTTGGCGGGGTTGACGCCCGCCCGCGCCCACCACGGTCCCGCCAGCAGGCCAGCGCGCGCCTCGACGTAAGAATAGTAGGCCAATCCCAACTCTTCACGGACGCGCTGTCCGACGCGGCCCATCATTCCCTGCCGGCCGAGGATCAGCGTGGCCAGCATGAGCGCGTAGTAGTCGGGGTCGTTCCGGCTCACTGCCACGCCGCCGAGGACCAGATCGGCCTGGCTCTTGCCGGGGATGGCGATCGTCTCGCGGCGCAGATCCCTCCCAGGTGCGCCTCCTGCCGGCCCCAGCGCGGCGCCGGACGTCTCGGCCCCATCCCCCTCCCCGTCGGGCGCCCAGCCGCCGAGGGTAGCCTCCAGATGATCGAGCGCACTCTGAGGGCGCACATCGCCGACCAGAATCAGGATGGTCTCGCTGGGCCGATAGCGGCGCTGATGAAAGGCCGCGAGCCCGGCGCTCTCGGCGGACTCGATCACCGCCGTCTCGCCGCCGGGAGGCTGCGCATGGGCGTGCCCCGGAGGAAACGCCAGCCGGCGAAACGCGCGCTCGGCCGCGTACCGCGTGTCCATCTCGAGGACGCGAAGCTCGGTCAGCAACTCGCCGCGGACCTTCGCCACCTCCTCCGGCGGAAACGCGGGCGCGGTCAGCACTTCGGCCGCCAGCTGGAGGTAATCGGTGAAGTCCTCGGTCAGCCCGCGCCCCGCCAGCGTCACCGCCTCCAACCCTGGGAGGACGGCCAGCGTGGCGCCCATGGCATCGAGACGCTCGGCGAGGGCCTGCGCGCTCGCGCGCCGTGTGCCGCGCTGCAGCATGTCCGCGACGAACTGCGCCAGGCCGGGCCGACCGTCGTCAAAGCGGCTCCCCGCCGAAACGAGCAGGTGCAGCGCGACCATCCCGCTCCCCGGACGGTCCACCGTTAGGATGCGCAGGCCCGTGGGGAGGAGCGCGCGATGGATCTGCTCCGCGCGCAGCACCCCGACGGCGGCCGTGCTCATGCCACCGACGCCGCCGCGCCGGTCCGCGCCGTCGCGACTCCCTCCGCGGGCAGATACCAACCCACCGTGCGCCGGCGCCCATCCAGGACCGCCCCCGCCACACGCTGCACCTCCGATGGGCCGATCGCCTCGATCCGCGACGGCAGGGTGAAGAACGCCTCGGGATGATCTACCATCGCGTACGCGCCGATCGCGCCGGCGTACCCATGCACCCCGTCGCGCGCGTAGACGAACTGCGCGCGGGCCTGGCGCTTCACCCGGGCTAGTTCGTCGAGGGGAACCTCGGCACCGCGAACGGCATCGAGGACGTCGAGCATCGCCTCCTCCACCGCCGACGCGCCGACGCCGCTGCGCGCCGTCGCCCAGATCCTGACTACGCCGGGATCCTTCATCGGATACACCGCCGAGCCCGCGTCCGCGGCGAGCCCGCGGTCCACCAGCGCCCGGTAGAGGCGGGAGGAGCGGGCCGCGCCGGCGGCGCTGCGGCCGAACCCGCTGAGGATGCCGTCGAGCAGCAGCAGCGCGGGAAGATCGGAATCGCTCGCCGCCGGGGCGTGGAAGGCCATCTGCACGTACGGCGTCGCCCCGCCGGGCCGCTGCAGCAGGACGCGGCGTTCCCCTTCCTGCGGGGGCTCCGCGCCGCGCACCGTCGGAATCGGCGGGCCCGCTGGGATCTCGTCGAAGACGCGCTGGATCTGCGCCAGGACCTCCTCTGCCTGAAAGGCGCCGACGGCCACGAGCAGAGCGTTGGCCGGCTGATAGTAGGCGCGGTAGTGTCCATACAGATCGTCCCGCGTCATCGCCCGCAGGTCCGCCTTCCACCCGATCACGGGATGGCGGTAGGGGTGGACCTTGAAGGCGGCCGCGTCGACCTCCTCATAGAGCGAGGCCGCCGGCGAATTCTCCAGCCCCTCACGCTCGGCGATGATCACGGTGCGCTCCGAAGACACCTCCGAGGGCTCGAAGAGCGTGTGCTGCATACGATCGGCCTCCAGGCCGATGACGAAGGGCAGGTGGCCGGCGGGCAACACCTCGTGGTAGGCGGTGTAGTCCTTGGAGGTGAACGCGTTCCAGCGCCCGCCGAGTCGCTCGACGGCGCGGGAGAGCATGCCTCGGGGGTGGTCGGGGGTGCCCTTGAAGAGCATGTGCTCGACCCAGTGCGAGGCGCCGGTGATCCCCGGCCTCTCGTTGCGGCTGCCCACCCCATACCAGATCCAGAAGGTCACCACCGGGGCGGCGTGGCTCTCCAGCAGTACGATGCGCAGGCCGTTGTCCAGCTGCTTGAAACGCGGAGCGTTCATCGGTCCTCCGGAGGGCGAGGCGGAAACGGCCGCCTTGCCCGTGGGGGTAGAATCCCTGTGAAGGGAGGGAAATCCATGGCGATTGTACCAGGACGCCCTGAATCTGGGGCTGTGTACCGCTGCAGCGTGTGCGGCCGGGTCTTCCCGCGGGAGGATCCCCTCCCTGAGGAGTGCCCGACCTGCGGGTCGCCGAAGGAGCAGTTCGTCCTGCAAGAAGAAGACTAGCTGAGTGACCCACCCGCGCGTCCGGCGCAGCGATCTGGCACGCTATCGCCGCGCCCTGCTGAAGCGCTTCGTGGTCAAGACGGAGAGGCAGTGCCGGCGCTTCGTCGAGGCGCTGGGCTTCTGCTATGCGTTCACCGCCGGACCGGGAGACCTCCCTGGGCTCTTTGACGTCATCGGCACGCGCAGCGTGGACCGGATGTGGTCATGGGCTTGGCAGTGGAAAGATGAGCTGGCCACGCGGCGGCGGCTGTTCTACGGACGGATCCTCCGGCGCAAACCCACCTACATCTCGTTGACCTACCTGCCCTACTTCTACGCCCTCTCGGGGAACGTGGGCGAGCCCGACGACTACCTGATCGCCTATCGCGCCGGCGCCCTCTCCGCCCTGGCGCGGGAGGTCTACGAGGAGATCGAGCGGGCGGGCCGCGTGAACACCTGGCAGCTGCGACGCCGGTTCATCGGCGTCCGCGGCTCGGGCAGCCGGCTGCACCGCGCCCTCGACGAGCTGCAGAGCCGCTTCCTCATCGCCAAGGTCGCCGAGATGGAGGGCCGCGGCAACTACTCGTACATCTGGGATCTCTTCGCCCGCTGGATGCCCGAGGTGGCGGCGCAGGCCGCGGGGATTCGCGGCGAAGAGGCGGCGGGCGCCGTCCTGCGCGGCTACCTGCGGATCGTGGGCGCGGCGCCGCCGCGGCAGGTGGAAGAGCTCTTCCGCTGGCCGTCCCCGCTGATCGCCGCCGCCGCGAAGGTCGCGGGGGCCGCCGCGATCACCCTCGACGGCCCCCGACTGGAGCGCGAGCCCCTCTGGACCCTGCCCGGGCTACTGAGGAAAGCCTAACGCTGTTCCCAGAGCGCAATGAAACGCAGCTCGGCCAGGGTCATGGCCGCCGCGTTGTCGGCCGCGATCTGGAAGAACTGTCCGATCTCGGCGACGGCGCTGGACGACCCTGATCCTCCGGCCAGATCTGACGAGGAGCGGTTGGCCAGGCAGGGGACCTTGTTCGCGTTGCACACCTGCAAGAAGGCAGAGGTCTCCATGTCCACGATGCGCGCCTTGAAGGTCGTAAACAGAAACTCCCGCATCTGCACCTGATCGACGAACTGATCGCCCGACACGCAGACGCCGCCGATGGAGATCGAGGGGACCCGCCCCTGCACCGGTTTGAGGCCGGCCCGCGCTACCGTGGAGGCCGCGCGGGCGACGTCGAGCAGCCGCGCGTCCGCCTTGAATGTGCGGAAGCTGGCCTGAGCCGCCGACGAGACCCCGAAGGTCTCGCCCTTGAGGGAGATGGAGCGGGTCTCGAATCCTCTCGCTCCGACGTAGCCGAACTGGTGGGTGGCGCACTCGGCGGGCACCACGATGTCGCCGATCTGATTGGTCGGCTCGATGCCCCCGGCGATGCCGGAGAAGATGATCCAGCGGGGGTGGTAGCGGTCGATCACCCGCTGCGTCGCCAGCGCGGCGTTGGTCATCCCCACCCCTGACGGGAGCAGGATCACCCGCACGCCGTTCAGGGTCCCTTCGGCCAGCGTGCCTACGATGTCGTCGCTTTCCACAACCTGCGTCATCTGCTTCCTGAGCAGGGTGCCCTCCGGGGCGAAGGCGTAGAGGATGGCCCCGGTGGGCGGTTGCGCGGTCTGACTCTGGATGGAGACCAGCGGGTAGAGCAGGACGAGCGACGCAAGGACGGCAAGGAAGACTCTCCAGTTCATGGCACACCTCCCCAGCGATGAACGAACGTGGTCGGTCCGGCGCTATTCGGTCCCGAAGGTCAGCCCCAGCGCGTTGATCCACTGCCGGTAGCGGATCGAGGCGCGGTCCGCCCGGTGGTGAAACTCCGCCTGCAGATCGCGCGGCAAGCGGCCGGGATGCTGGTGCTCGACGATCGCGGTGTCCTCGGCCATCAACTCATCCTGGAAGGCGCGGATCGCCTCCTCGGGCTCATCGAGGCCATAGTTCATGGCGATCCACATCCAGTTCCGGCTGCGGTTCTCCTCGACGGGCGTGACCGCGTAGTAGATGGCGAAGCTGCGCTCGCCGCGCTTGATGAAGTAGGCGCAGAGCGGTCGCATGGCCCGGTAGTCGTAGGTGACGTAGCCGGCCGTGCCCCGCCCGTCCTGATCCAGCTGGAAGACGCGGATGCCGTTGGCCTCGACGCCCTCCTCCGTCAGCTGCGCCTCGTAGTCCGAGATCTCCGTGTGCGCGCGGTCGCCCAACCGTCCCTCGTGCACGAACGGAAAGTGCGCCACGTCGAGGAAGATCTCGATGAAGCGCGGGGCGCTGGCCGCTCCGTCGTAGGGACCGCAGAAGATCTTGCGGTAGGAGGGGTCCTCCCACTCGGGGAAAGCCGGGATGTCGTGCGCCGGCTCTCCCAGGCAGGCCCAGAGCCAGCCGTAGCGCTCCTGCACCTGAAAGGTGTGCGCCCCGATCGTCTCGGGAACCCGCTCGCCCAGGCCGGCGGGGATGAGCACGCACCGCCCGTCCGGCGCGTAGGTGTAGCCGTGGTAGCCGCACTCGATCACCGGTACCTCGACGCCGTCGACCCGCTGCGTGAAGTACTTGCCTCGCGACAGTTCGTAGCCGCGATGGATGCAGAGGTCCCGCCAGACCCGCACCTGCTCATCCGGCCGCCAGAGCAGCAGATCCACGTTCAGCAAGCGCGTCGTCGTCCGTCCGCCGATGGGGAGGGGATCGACCCCCTCGCGCAGCTTTGCGGCGGGGCCGACCACATGCCAGTCATCCCGCAGGATAGGGTCGACCGGCTTCCCCTCCCGGTCACGCAGGAGCGGACGCGTCGCCGGGGTAGCGGTGGCCGTGCTCACTTCGGCTCGTTCTCCCAGGGTCCGACGATGCCCTGAGCCGCCCACTCCATCGTCATCAACTGCTGGTAGGTGGCGCGCTGCCCCGTCGGGATGCGCAGGACGCCGCGGCGGTCGCGCAGCGGTCCGGTGAAGGGATCGAAGAGCGGCTGACCTTTCGCATCGAGCGTGGACATCTGCGTCAGCCGGTCCATCACCAAGTCGTAGACCGGCCGGCTGCCACCCGCGGCGCCGCCGATGGCCGCGCGCGCCGCCTTGAGGCGGGCCACCCAGAGAGGATTGATGGGCACGCCAGGCTGGGCGCCCATCTCCACGGCCCCTTCCTTCAACCGCCACCAGATGTCGACGTTTGCGAGATTGGTCGGCGTGTACTTGCCCGCCAGGACCTTCTTGAGGAAATCGATGTAGATCTTGTCCCAGTACACCAGCTGTCCCGAGACCACGTACTTTGGCGCAAACCGGACCATGGACGAGTAGTGAGAGAAGCTGGGCAGCCCCTTGCTCCCCATCACCTGGACGAAGGTGGGGGAATCCTCCGTCTGCGTCCCCACGTCAACTCCCAGCGCCCGCAGCGCCTCGGTGCCCTCCTTGTCCTTGGCGGGGTTGAACCAGTCAAAGGTCCAGCGCACGTGCACGGTGGCCTTGGGGTTGACCTCCCGCACGCCCAGGGCGAACGCGGAGATGTGGCGCTTCACCTCCGGGATCGGGAACGCGGCCAGGTACCCGACCTTCCCGGTCTTGGTGAGGGCGCCGGCGACCAGCCCGTTCAGGTAGTAGACCTGGTAGAACTCTGCGTTATAGGTGGCCATGTTCGGGGCGCGCTTGAAGCCGGTGGCGTGCGCGAAGATGACGTTCGGGTACCGCTTTGCCGAGGCGAGCGTCCCGTCCATGTACCCGAAAGAGGTCGTGAAGATGACCTTGCATCCCTGGGCGACGAGCTTGTCGATGAAAGGCTCGGTTTGCGCATCCGACACGTTCTCGACGAACGCGGTCTCGACGCCCGGGAGCGCCTTCTCGATCGCCAGGCGCCCCTGCTCGTGAGCATAGGTCCATCCGTAGTCCCCGATGGGCCCGACATAGAGGAAGCAGGCTTTCAGTTTGGCCTGCGCCGAGCCCACCGGCGCCAGGGCGAATAGCAGCGCAATGGCGAGCAGCGCTCCGATCCAGCGCATAGCTCTCTCCCCCCTCCGGCTGAGGTGTGATGGTGCGATGGGTCAAAGTTTTCTTCCGGCAGTTTGTGTCATGTTCCTGCCAATTTCAAGAGAATAATTCGGAATCGAGGCAAGATTCGCATTTAGGAGCACATCTGTGGACAAATTGTGGATTGAAAACGCGAACATTCAGATGCGGCTCGGGTGCGTACCCTACTTTGCGGTTTGCCCGCCGTCGACCAGAAGGGAGGCGCCGGTGATCCAGCCCGCCTCCTTGGAGGCGAGGAAGAGGATGGCGTAGGCCACGTCCTCAGGAGTCCCCACCCGGCGGAGGGGATAGTTCTCGGCCACCCTCTTCCACTGCTCCTCATCGAAGCGCTCCCAGATGTTCCGGTTCAGCTCGGTGGGGACGAACCCGGGACAGACCGCGTTGACCCGCACGCCATCGGGACCGTAGGCCACAGCCATCGTCCGGGTGAGCGACACGACGCCCGCCTTGGCGGCGTTGTAGGCCACGGTGACCGCGCTCCCGGCGCGAAACGCCAGGTAGGAGGCCACGTTCACGACCGCCCCGCGGCTCGCCCGCAGGTGCGGAAGGGCGTGGCGAGAGACCAGGTAGACCGCGGTGAGGTTGGAGGTGAGGGTGCGCTCCCAGGTCTGGAGATCCAGGTCGTGCAGCGGCGTCCGATCGATGATCCCTGCGTTGTTGACGAGGACGTCCAACCCGCCGAGCGTCTCCACCGCCTGGGCGATCAGGCCGGCCGCCGCGGCTTCATCCCGGACGTCCGCGCGGAGGAAGCGCACCTCTCCCAACGGCGTGAGCGCCTTCACGGCGTCATCCCAGCGCGTCTGCCCCCGCGCCGCCGTCACCACCCGCGCTCCCGCGGCCAGCAGGACCCGGACGGTAGCCTCTCCGATCCCCGAGGTGCCACCCGTTACCAGCACGCGCTGCCCGTCCAGTCGGAACATGCCTCTCCCCCCGCCGTCAAAGGTCCGCTGCCGGGATTCAAGCCGGCGGGAGGCGAATCCCTGCCAGGTGCCCCGCGTGATCATGCACCTCGATATGGACGCGTTCTTCGCCGCCGTCGAGCAGCTGCGGCGGCCGGAGTTGCGCGGCAAACCCGTGGTGGTGGGTGGGGACGGGAACCCGCACAAGCGCGGGGTCGTCTCCACGGCCTCGTACGAGGCGCGGGCCTTCGGCATCCACTCGGCGATGCCGCTGCGCACCGCCTTCAAGAAGTGCCCCCAGGCGATCTTCCTCCCCGTGGACTTCCGCGCCTACCGCGAGTACTCGGGCCGGGTCATGGGCATCCTGCGCGACTACTCCTCGCAGATCGAACAGTGGGGTGTGGATGAGGCCTTCGCGGACCTCTCCGACGGCGCCGAGGACCCGGTGGCCGTGGCCGGCGCGATCAAGGAACGCATCCGTGCCGAGCTGCAGCTCACCGCCTCGATCGGCCTGGGCTCAAACAAACTCCTGGCTAAGATCGCCGCCAACCTGCAGAAACCCGACGGCCTCAGCGTGATCTGGGAGTCCGAGGCTGAGGAACGACTCTCGGGGATGCCCGCCACCGTCCTCTGGGGGATCGGCCCAAAGACGGCCGCGCGCCTACACGAGGCCCTGGGTGTTGTCACCGTGGGCGACCTCCAGCGGCTCTCCCTCGAGCAACTCCAGGAGACGCTGGGGCCCAACCACGGCGAGTACCTGTACCACGTCTGCCGCGGCCGCGACGACAGCCCGATCGTGACCTCCTGGGAGCCCAAATCCTACAGCCGGGAGACCACCTTTCAGGTGGACGTGCGCAAACGCGAGACGCTGCTGCGCGTGATCACCCGGCTGGCCACGGACGTCTGGGAGGAGTGCGTTTCAGAAGACGGCTACCTGCCGCGGACGGTCACCCTGAAGCTCCGCTATCACAACTTCCGGACGCACACGCGCGCCCTCACCCTGCCGGAGCCCACGGGCGACCAGGCGCTCCTGCTTCACACCGCCTCGAATCTGCTCGACCGGCTCACCCTCGACCGGCCGGTACGCCTGGTCGGCGTGCGATTCAGCAACCTGCGCAAGGCCGAGCCAGAGCCGGCGAGCGGGACGTTGGCCGCCGCATCGGCCGCTCAGGAATCCCGCTAGCGGCTCAGACCCGCCCCGCTTCCGGCAGCGCGCGCCGCGGCTTCCACCTCCGTGTAATTCGGCTCGATGCCTGGCGCCTCGGCGATCCAGCGGTAGGTCACCCGTCCGTCCCGATCCAGCACGAAGACCGACCGCCGGGCCACGCCGGGAAGCACGCCTTTGGCGAAGTTGGGGTCCTCGATGCCGAAGGCCCGCACCGCCTCCCGGTTGTGGTCGCTGAGGAGAGGGAAGTCGAGGTGGTGTTGCTCGGCCCAGGCCTTCTGCGCATACGGCATGTCCACGCTGATGCCGACGACCCGCGCCCCGATCTGGTCAAAGCCCGCGCTGCCGTCGCGGAAGGCGCACATCTCTTTCGTACACGTGTTGCTGAACGCCGCGGGAAAGAAGGCCAGCACCAATGGCTGGCCCAGCAGCTCCGACAATCGGACCGCCTGCCGGTCGGCATTGACCAGCGTCGCGTCGGGCGCCCGATCGCCGACCCGCACCTCTGCCATGACTCACACCTCCGCGTGGAATCTCTGCACTCAGTGTACCCCGCTTACCGGAGCAGGCGGGCCGCGCTGGGGGTGACCATGGCGAGCCGGTGCTCCGGGAAGCGCTCGCGCACCCGCGCCGCGATGGCGGCGTCCTCCCACCCGGCGGCCGCGCCTTCGCGCAGGAGCGCCTCGACCTCGTCGTGGTAGGCGGCCTGCCGGTCGAGGAGCTCGGCCCCTCCCGCGGGACCATGCCCGGGGATGAACGTGTCCGCGTCCAGGGCGCGCAGCGCGCGCAGTCCCTCCCGCGCGCCGCCCAGGTCGGCGTGTTCGTAGTTGACGTGATAGCCGGACCAGACCAGATCGCCGCAGACGGCGACGCGCTCCGCGGGCAGAAAGAAGAAAGCGTCTCCCGGCGTATGGCCCCATCCGGCGTGCCAGGCCTCCACCTCCACGCCGCCGACGTGCAGGGTGAGGCCGTCGTCGAAGGTGATCGTGGGCAGGAGGGGGACGGCGTCGGCGAAGAGCTCGCGTGTCGACGCCGCCTCGCGCCGCGCCGCGATCAGCCCCGGGTGCTCTTCCGCCATCCGCTCGCGGCAGGCCCGGTGCGCCACGACCTCCGCCCCATCTGCGGCGAAGACGGAGCCGCCGAGGGAGTGGTCGGTGTGGTGATGCGTGAGGGCGACCAGGCGGACGGGCGCGTCGGTGTGCCGCGCCAGCGCCTCCCGGACGAGGCGGGCGTGCGCCGGCGTGATCAACGGATCGATAATCAGGACCGCGTCCGGGCCGATCACGCCGACGCAGTTCGCCCCGTAGCTGGTCTCGATCGCCTCGCCGCCCAACGTCCAGACCAGCACGTGGGGGTGGATCGCCGTCTCCGTGAGCATCGGGTCAGGCATGGCAGGATTCTGGGAATGATTCGGAGCGAAGCCCGCGCCTCCTCGCTGCCGGTCTCATGGGCGCGGTGCTATAGTCAGAGTCGCTGTGCAGGTCACCGTCTACCGCGAAGAGGAGACCACCACCGCCCCCGCTGAGGCCCTCGCCCAGACGCTGGAGCGAGACAGCCAGGCGGTCTGGGTCGACCTCGACCGCGGCCGCCCCGATGACCTGCGCGCCCTCTCCGAGGTCTTCAACTTCCACCCCCTGGCGATCGAGGACGCGCAGAAGACCGAACAGCGCCCGAAGGTCGAGACCTACGAGGGCTTTCTCTTCATCACCGTGCACGCCGCCCGCTATGACCGCGCCGGCCAGGTGGCCCTCGACGAGATCGACATCTTCTTCACCCGCCGCGCCGTGGTCACCGTGCGCGCGGCCGGGCTTGCGGTGATGGACGAGGTGCGCGCGCGGCTGGCCAAAGCGCCCCGCCGCCTCTGCCGCTCCTCCGATTTCGTGCTCTACACGATCCTCGACGCCGCGGTGGACTCCTACTTCCCCGTCCTGGACCGCATCGACGATCACATCGAGCGGCTGGAAGACCACATCTTCAAACGCCCGACCACCCGCACGCTGAGCAGCCTCTTTCGCACCAAGCGCGCCCTCCTGGAGACGCGCCGGCACGTCGTGCCGCTGCGAGACACCCTGAACGTGCTGATGCGCCGCGAGGCCGGCCTGATCACGAAGCAGATCATCGTCTACTTCCGGGACATCTACGACCACGTGCTGCGCATCACCGACCAGATCGACACGCACCGCGACCTGATCACCGGCACGCTGGAGATCTACCTCAGCCTGGTGAGCAACCGCCTCAACGAAGTGATGAAGGTTCTCACGGTGATTACCGCGATCGTCGGTCCGCTGGCGGTGATCACCGGGATCTACGGGATGAACTTCACACGCACGTTCCCCGCCTTCGAGTGGCCGTACGGCTTTCCGCTGATCATGGGCGTGATGACGGCGATCGTGGTGGGCATGCTGATCCTCTTCCGCCGGCGCGGCTACCTCTAACCCCTCCCTCGGCGTGGCGGACTACCCCACCTTCGGCTTCGTCACCCCCGCCAACATGGGGCTGCTCACCGATCTCTACGAGCTGACGATGGCGGACAGCTACCTCCGGCAGGAGATGAACGAGCCGGCCACCTTCGACGTCTTCGTGCGTGACCTGCCCCCGCACCGCGCCTTTCTGGTCAGCGCCGGATTGGAGTCGGTCCTGCATTACCTGCAGCACCTCCGTTTCGACGCCGACGGCATCGCCTATCTGCGCTCGCTGGGCCGATTCAGCGCGGAGTTCCTCGCCTACCTGCGGGGCTTCCGCTTCAGCGGTTCGGTGCGCGCCATCGCAGAGGGGGAGATCTTCTTCCCTCAGGAGCCGCTGGTGGAGGTGACGGCGCCGCGCATCGAGGCGCAGATCGTCGAGACCTTCCTGCTCAACACGCTCAACTTCCAGGTGATGATCGCCACGAAGGCCGCCCGCACCGTGATGGCGGCGGCGGGGCGGAACGTGATCGACTTCTCGCCGCGGCGCGACCACGGCGCCGACGCAGCGGTGAAGGTGGCCCGCGCCTCCTACATCGGGGGGTGCGTGGGGAGCTCCTGCGTGCTGGCGGGGCAGCTCTACGGCATCCCTGTCTTTGGCACGATGGCGCATTCCTACGTGATGTCGTTTCCCGACGAACTCTCCGCTTTCCGGGCCTTCGCGCGGGACTTCCCCGACAACTGCGTCCTGCTGATCGACACCTACGACACCCTGCAGGGCGCCAGGCACGCCATCACCGTGGCGGGAGAGATGCGCGGCGGGGGCGGACGGCTCGCCGGGGTGCGCCTGGACAGCGGGGACCTGGCCGCCGACAGCCGCCGCGTGCGCGCCCTGCTCGACGAGGCGGGATTGGCGGACGCGCAGATCGTCCTCAGCGGCGGGCTGAACGAGACCGTCATCGCCGACCTGATCCGCGACGGCGCCGCGGTCGACGCCTTCGGCATAGGCACCGAGCTGGGGACCTCCGCTGACGCGCCGTTCGTCGAGGGAGTTTACAAGCTCGTCGAGGACGCCGAAGGATACCGGATCAAGCTCTCCACCGGCAAGGCCACCCTTCCCGGACGCAAGCAGGTGTGGCGGATCAACGACGGCGACGGGGTCCCGCGGGAGGACCTGATCGCGCTGGCCGACGAACCAGGCCCGCCCGGCGCCACGCCACTGCTGGCGGAGGTGATGAAGGGCGGGCGCACAGTGCAGACAGACCGGCTCTCCGAAATGCAGCGACGTTGCGCGCAGCGGTTGGGAGACCTTCCCCTCGCGCTACGGCCGCTGCGCGGCGGCGTGCCTCTGCCCGTGCGTCTGAGTCCGGCCATGGAGGCGTTGCGCTCTCGCATGTACCAGCAGGCCGCCGAGACGGAGCGGGCGCGATGAGGCGTCCCGCCGTCCGTATCCTCCTGGGCGTCCTGGCGCTCTGCGCGGCGGCGGCGCTGGGGCCTCCCGCCCGGATCGCCGCCCAGAGCCCCATATCCGTGGTCCTGGACGGGGTGCCGATTCTGCTGGACGTTCCGCCGGTGCAGATCGAGGGGCGGATCCTCGTGCCCTTGCGCGGCGTCTTCGAGCGGCTGGGCGCCAAGGTCATTTTCGACGCGGAGACGCACACGGTCACGGCCACCCGCGAGAAGCTCACGATTCTCCTCCGCCTGGGCAGCCGGGAGGCGCGGGTGGGCGACCGCATCGTCACCCTCGACGTCCCGCCGCTGGCCCTACGCGGCCGCACCTTCGTCCCCCTGCGCTTCATCAGCGAGGCGCTGGGCTCCCGAGTGGATTGGGACGAGCAGACCCGCACCGTCTTGATCTACTCCGTCGCGCCGCGACCCTCGGTGCCGCCGGCCGCGGTGACGATCGAGGGGACCCTCCTGCGCCTTGACGAGACCGGCCGCCTGCACGTCCTCCAGGGCACGGTGCTGCACGTGCTGGCGGTGACCGCGGAGACCGTAATCCTGCGGAGGGAGATGGCCACGGGCGCGGGCGGATCGGTGAACATCCGCGAGCTCCGCCCGGGCGATCACCTCGTCGTCTCGGTCAACGCGCGGGCAGAAGCGCTCTCCGTCCGCGCCGTCTATCGCCTCGTCCGCGGGACCGTTGCCCAGATCGCCCTGCGCTCCATCACCCTAGCCGAGGGGCCCACCTATACGCTCCACCTGGAAGCCACGGTGTCCGGGCGGGTGCTCACGCGTGGGGAGATCCAACCGGGAATGGTTGTCGTGCTGCGCCTCAATCCCGTCTCCGGAATTGTCTGGGAGATCGTAGTGGAGTAGCCTGACCCTTATGTTACCTCAACTCGGTTCGGAACGAGTTCCACATGTCAGCTCCGCGCTCATTTCTTGAGAGCCGAGGGCAACCCGTTATCGCCTGACGGCAAGGTGACGCTGCTCGCCCATGCGGTAGGACTCGCGCAACCATCCCAACAATTCGGCGTCCAGCTGACTCGGATCATTAATCCGCAGGTAGTGTCCATACCACTTCGGGCTGTAGTGGCCGATGCGCTGCACCCGGGCTGGCCAGCGGCCGCGTCAGCGCAAAGGCGACGGTCATCCCGCGTTCGCTCAGCGCGCTGATGCCGGCAAAGCGCACGCGCACCATGAACGCAACGCGCGTCTTGGTCGGGGCGGCGATAACGGGACCGCAGCGGCGCAGCAGCGCGACGAACCCGCGGTAGAGGGCGCGCGCCCGCGGACCTTTCCTTTTCAGAAACCCGGCGACCGTGTACGGCCCGCAGCCGTGGTAGATATTGCGGGTGACGAACAGACGTCCGCAGCGAGGACAGCGCCATAGCGGCGGCGGCCGCGTCCCGCCCGCCCGCCGATAAGCCGGCGGCTGGGTGGACGCCATCACATTCCCCCGTAAGCGTCGATGATGCGGGCCATCAGGTAGATCGTCTCCTCGAAATCGGCCAGGCGGATGTTCTCGTTCGGTGCGTGGCCGCGGCTGTCCCAATAGCCGTCGCCCAGGCTGATCACCGGCACCTGCAGGATCGTACCGAAGGGATGCATCGGTCCCGTGCCGGACGAGGTGGGCGCCAGTTTCACCTCGCGTCCTGTGGCCTCCGCGGCGACTCGCGTCACCATCTCAATGAAAGGATCGTCGAGGCGAGAGCGGTAGGGTTTCTCCCCGCCCAGGAGGGTCACGCTGATGTCTCCGAAGTCCTGGGTGGCGAAGTGCCGGCGCACCAGCTCGGTGATCTCGTCGGGGTCCTGGTCGGGGACCAGCCGGAAGTCCACCTTGGCGATGGCGCGGCGAGGCAGCACGGTCTTGCTGCCGGGGCCCGTGTACCCGCTCTCGATCCCGCAGACGGTGCAGGTTGGCGAGAAGTAGAGGTCCTCCTGCGCGGCCGCGCCCTCCTTGCCGCCGATCCAGCGCGTCACGCCGTAGAGCGCCTTGCGCTCCTCCTCGTCGAAAGGCAGGGCGCGCACCACCTCGCGCTCGGGGTCGGTGGGCGGCTGCACCCGGTCATAGAATCCCGGCACCCGCACGCGACCCGTGGCCGGATCCTTCAACGAGGCCAGCGCCCAGATCAGGCGCGTCGCCGCCCCCTCGACGATCGCGCCGATGGAGGAGTGCAGGTCGCGCGCCGTGGCCTCCAGCGCCAGGTCGAGGTAGCAGATCCCCTTGATCCCCGCCACCATGCTGAGGCGTTCTTTCAGGTCCCGCTCGCCGAACTCCCAGATGCAGGCGTCGCCGGCGAGGGCGGCGTGGTGCGCCTCGACGTAGCGGCCGAAGTGGATGCTGCCGATCTCCTCCTCGCCCTCGATGATGAACTTCACCCGGCATGGCAGCGCCCCGTGCACCGCCTGCAGCGCCCGCACCGCGGCGAGGCGGTCGGCGATGTTGCCCTTGTTGTCCGCTGCCCCCCGCGCGTACAGCTTCCCGTCCCGCACCGTGGGCGCAAAGGGCGGGGTGGTCCATTCACCCAGAGGGTCGGGCGGCTGGACGTCGTAGTGGTTGTAGAAGAGCAGCGTCCGCTCGCTCCGACCCGAAAACTCCGCCACGAGCAGCGGCGCCGCCCCGTCGCTGTGGAGGACCTGCACCTTCGCTCCTGCGCGGGAAAAGAGATCGGTCACCAGGGCTGCGCATTCGCCGATGCCCTCGCCGGAGGCGGCGATCGAAGGCTGGCTGAGCAGGCGCCGCAGGTCGGCCAGGGCCTCATCGAGATGATCGCGGACGTACGCTTTCAGCGGGTCCATATTGGAGACTCTTTTCACCCCCGGTAGAGTTATCCTTGTGGATCACGTCGACATCCGCGCCATCACCGACGTCGCATCGCTGCGCGCCGTGGAGCACCTGCAGCAGCAGGTGTGGCAGATGCCGGATCGCGACGTCGTTCCCTCTCACCAGCTGCTGGCCGCCACCGCCGCCGGCGGTCTGGTCATCGGCGCCTTCGCCCCGGACGGCGCGATGGTCGGCTTCTGCTACGGCTTCGTCGGGCTGCGCGAGGGCCGGCCGATCCTTTACTCGCACATGGCAGGCGTCGCCGAGCCGTGGCGGGGCGCCGGCGTGGGCTTCCAATTGAAACGGGCGCAGCGGGAGACGGCCTTAGCGCGCAGTTTGGACCGGATCATCTGGACGTATGATCCGCTGCAGGCGGCCAACGCACACTTCAACCTGCGCAAGCTGGGGGCGGAGGCGCGCCGCTACTACGTCAACTACTACGGGGAGATGCCGGACGAGCTCAACCGCGGCATCGAGAGCGACCGTCTGGAGGTGGACTGGTTCCTGCGGGCACCTCGCGTGGCAACGTTGATGGGAGACGACGCCGCGGGACCCTCATCCGGCACCGAGGCGTCCGTCCCATCCGGCGCCGGTGCGGCTCCACCGGCTCTGGACGCATCGGGCGATCCACCCTGGCCCCAACTGCGCGCGTGGCCGCACGGCGCTCCGCTCGTGCGGGTGGCCGTCCCGGAGGATTTCCCCGCGGTGCGCCGCGATGAGGCTCGGGCGCGCGCATGGCGGGAGGCGACGCGGGGCGCCCTCCTCGAGTCTTTCCAACGCGGGTACGCGGCTACAGACTTCCTTCGATCATCGCCGGTGGGATTCTACGTGCTGCGCGCCGGTGCGGCGGGAGACGGCCGTGCGGGTTGAGGCGATCGAACTGCGGGAGGTCGCGCTTCCCCTGCTCTTTGGCTTCAAGACGTCGTTCGAGCTTCGGCACCAGCACGTCTGCCTGCTGGTGCGCGTCATCGCCGATGGGCTGGAAGGCTGGGGAGAGGTCCCGGCCGAGGACTCGCCGCTCTACAACGAGGAGACGGTCGGCACGGCCTGGCACATCCTGGAAGACTTCATCATCCCGATGGTCCTGGGGCGGGAGGTCCCTCACCCGCGCGCGTTCGCCGCCCAGGTCGCCCCCATCCGCCGGAATCACATGGCCAAGGCGGGGCTGGAGGCAGCGCTCTGGGACCTCGCCGGCCGGCGCGAGGGCATGTCGCTGTCCGCGTTGCTGGGAGGGACGCAGGCGCGCATCGCCGCCGGGATCAGCCTGGGCATCGAGCCGGAGATCGATCTGCTGCTCGACCGCATCGCCCACTTTCTCGCGGCCGGCTATCGACGGATTAAGGTCAAGATCGAGCCGGGCTGGGACGTCGCGACGGTGGCACGCATCCGCCAGCGGTTTGGCGGCATCCTCCTGCAGGTGGACGCGAACTCTGCCTACGCGCCGGAGGACGCCCCCATCTTCCGGGCTCTGGATGAGTTCAGCCTCCTGCTGATCGAGCAGCCGCTGGCGGAAGACGACCTCCTCGACCATGCGGCGCTGCAGGCGCAGTTGCGGACGCCGATCTGCCTGGACGAATCCATCACCTCACCGGCGCAGGCGGAGAAGGCGCTGCGCATCGACGCCTGCCGGGTGATCAACATCAAGGCGGCGCGCGTCGGCGGAATCACGGCGGCGCTGGCCATCCACGATCTCTGCCGGGCGCGATCCATTCCGGTGTGGTGTGGCGGCCTGCTGGAGACGGGAATCGGCCGCGCCGCCAACCTGGCGCTCGCCAGCCTGCCGAACTTCGTGCTGCCCGCCGATCTCTCGGCCAGCGACCGCTACTTTGCGGAAGACGTCATCGACCCGCCGGTGCGCTTGGAGGCGGACGGCACGGTGCCGGTGCCGCAAGGTCCGGGCCTGGGCGTGGAGATCCGCCTCGATCGCATCGAGAACGCGACGCGCCGGGTGGCGCAGTTCCGCTAGCCGCGCGCAGACGAAAAGCGTACCATGATCCGCATGACAGAGACCCTGACGCAGATGACGATCCGCCCTTTCGCGGACACCGACTACCCGACGGTCAACGCCGTGAGCGTCGCCGCCTACCCCGACTACCCGTGGTCGGAGGAGGAGTTCCGGCACTGGGACTCCCACTTCGACGGCGCGCGCCTGAAGCTCGGCCGCCTGGTTGCCGAGGACAGGGACGGCCGCACCGTCGGCTTCGCCGACTGGCACCACTCCACCGACAGCTACCACCCCCAGAAGTTCTTCCTCGACGTGACTGTCCACCCGGACGAGCAACGCCGGGGGATCGGACCGCGGCTCTACGATGCGCTGATCACGGCGCTGGCGCTGTACGATCCGATCGTCCTCTGGGGCAACGTGAAGGAAACGTTCGCGCACTCCATCCGCTTCGCCGAGCAGCGGGGGTTCGTCGAGAAGCGGCGGGCCTGGGAGTCACGGCTTCAGGTCGCTGCCTTCGACCCCTCCCCGTTCGAGGCCAAAGCGGCGCACGCGGTCGAAGGCCTGGCCATCACCACCGCCGCGGCCGCGGCGAAGCGGAACCCCGCCTGGCAAGCCGACCTGCACGACTTGCACAAAGAGGTCCTCGCCGACGTGCCGCGGGTGGACGAGCACACGCCGCCGACCCTCGAGGAGTACATCGCCCGCCACCTCGGCAACCCGGGCTACATGCCGGAGGCGCACTTCCTCGTGCAGGACGGCGATCGGTTCGTCGCCGAGAGCGACCTCTTCCGCAGCCAGGAACTCCCCAGCGTCCTCTACCAGGGCATCACGGGCACGCGGCGGGCGTACCGGAACCGTGGCTTGGCCCTCGCCCTCAAGCTGCGCACCGTCGCGTTCGCCCGGGCGAACGGCATCCGGGAGATCCGCACCTGGAACGACAGCCTCAACGCGGCCATGCTGCACATCAACACGGCGATGGGTTTCGTCCGCCAGACCGCCTGGATCAGCCTCGAGAAGGTACTGCCCGTGCGGGCCGCCCGGTGACGCACGAGACCGCGCTACCGGTGGTGCGCCTGGAGGGCACGCCGCGGCAGCAGGGACGCACACACGGCGAGGCGCTGCGCGCCGCCGTCGCGCACAACGTGGAGCTCTACCTGCACCGCTTCCTCACCGACGCCCGTCTCGAGCGCGCCGAGGTCGACCGCCGCGCGGCCGCCTACCTGGAGGTCTTTACGCGCGAGAGTCCCGACTACCGCGAGTCCATGGAGGGCATTGCAGAAGCGAGCGGCCGCACGCTGGCCGAGATCGCGATGCTGAACGCCCGCTACGAGATCCTCTACAGCGCCTACTCCGCCATCGGCATGGAGGAGGCGGCGGGCGGCTGCACGGCCTTCGCCGCTTCGCGCGCGGTCAGCGCGGACGGGCACCTGCGCATCGGGCAGTCCTGGGATTGGATCCCCGACGTTCGGGGCGCGCTGCTGGAGAGCGCCGCCGAGGACCTGCGCACCCTCGCCTTCACCGAGGCCGGCATCGCCGGCGGCAAGATCGGGATGAACTCCGCCGGCATCGGCCTGGTCATCAACGGGCTGCTCAGCCACCTCGACGACTGGTCACGGCTGGGGGTGCCGTTTCACCTGCGGACGGCGCGCATCCTGGGAAGCCGCACCTTCGAGGAAGCGCGGGAACAGGCCACCGCCGGGGTGCACGGAGTCTCCGCCAACTTCCTCATCGCCCGCGGCCGCGGCGGAGCAACCGGCGGCGCGGAACAGATCGTCGATCTCGAGACCTCTCCGGGGGGCTGGCTCGCGCTCGATCCCACCGGCGGAACCCTGGCGCACGCCAACCACTTTCTGCAGCCCGATCGCCTCTCGCTCTGGCAGCCCTTGCGGGAGGAACGGAGCTCGACCTACCAGCGCTGTGCGCGGATGGAGCAGCTGCTGGCCCGCCGGGCCGAGTCGGGGCCGCTCTCGGCGGGCGATCTCGAGGATTTCCTGCGCGATCATGAGGGTCACCCCGATTCGATCTGCCGGCACCCCAACCCGCATCTGCCGCCCGAGGAGCGTACGGAAACGGTCTTCGCCGTGGTGATGGATCTCGATGCGCTGGAGATGCGCTATGCGGGAGGGCCCCCCTGCACCTACAGCTTCGCCACCAGAACGTTGCACTAGGTCGCGCGCCGCACCGTCTCTTCCGCGCGGCCGCGTGGGCGCTGCTGGTGTGCGCGCTCACGGCGCTGATGCCTGAGCAAGCGATCGCCTTCGTCACCGACCCGAGCCTGACCAATCTCACACCGCACGATCCCTCTGACGACCTCGCTGCCGCGGCGCGCTGGTCCAACGTACCCGGCTCCCTGGCCCTGCACGGCGTTCGCGGGCTGGGCGGCGGCATCGAGTACGCCCTCGCCGCCGACTTTTGCGCCGCCTTGATCCCCCGCTTCATCGACACGCGGCGCCCCAGCTGCGCTCAGCTGGAGGAGGCGCTGCGACGGGCGATGGAGCGGTGGGCCGGCGCCCACCCGATCCTCCGTTTCACGGGCGTGAACGGACGGATCGCCGCCCAGTTGCCCCCCGCAGAGGCGCGGGAACCCTGGCAGGGCTTCGGTGCGGAGATTGACTTCTTCGCCCTCGATCCGGAGGTCTACCCGAAAGTCGGCGGACTGGGCGCCTGGACCGTCCCCTACGTGCTCTTCATCACCCCGCTGGGCACCAACGGCCGGATGCTCCCGGGCAGCACCATCACCAGCGTGGACATCATCTTCAATGCCCGCTCCTGCTACTATCTCGATCCGGGCCTGGCGGGCGGGCGGTGCAACCACTTCGAGTCCCTGGCCCTCCATGAGGTCGGACACGCGCTCGACCTCCACCATCCCAGCCAGCACAGGGCGCGCAACTTTGACAGCGACGCGAATCCGCTCAACGCGATCCCCATCGATTGCCAGGATCCCTCCCGCGGGCTGCGCCTCTCTCCGCTGATCGAAGAGCGCGCCGTGATGAACCGCGGGCTGGGCGAGCCGATGCCGGTCATCTTTGCCCTCACGAACGACGACCTGGGCGGGCGAAACTTCCATTACCCGATCTGCCCGGGCGCGCGCACCCCCGCCGGCCGCGCGCTGGCGGGAGCTCTCTCGCGCACCCTCCGCGGGATCGCTGCGCATCTGGTCGCTGCGACGCGCCTGACCCGCCTCTTCCTCTTCCGCTAGGTGTGGTTCCCACAGACGTTGTTAACACTCATGACGGCCGCGGGCGGCCTGCCGTCCAAGGCGGTGTGGGGCCGGTGGTGATTGTAGTAGTGGAGCCACTTCGGGAGGGCTCTCTG